>Ga0160434_100003_pt1 | contig 492874 bp, 442 predicted proteins | sample HID1973I_E0MG_FD_108273 | JGI IMG/M metagenome (GOLD analysis project Ga0160434, IMG submission 108273) | Enriched mosquito-associated microbial communities from UW Madison campus, WI, USA - HID1973I_E0 MG | ecosystem: Host-associated > Arthropoda: Insects > Digestive system > Unclassified ... | reverse complement strand
TTTCCAATCCAAGAGCGGGGTCGGATTCACTTCCCTAGCCCGTCCCCACCTATCCGTTATCGGGTGACGGCGGCGGCGCTCTTGCCCATGGCGGAACATCAATGCCAGGAACGAGCCCGGGCGCCCTTCCGCAGCGCGCTCAGCGCTTCAAGCCCGCCACGATCTCCGGGACGCTAAGCCCGATCTCGAGCTGCACGCGCACGTAATCACGCTCCTTGCGCGACAGCGGGCGGCCGACCTCGGATCGGACAGGTGCCCAGCTTGGCGTGGGAAGAGGACTGCGCGGCGCCAGGGGAGGGACTCCAACATGCGACCGCCCAAGCCACCTGCTGCCTGTGCAGTCCCAAAGCAAGCGTGGGACACTTTTGGGACAGTACACCTCGAGAACACCCATAAATGGCCCACTGCCGCCAACTGGTAAACCGTTGATCCCCATAGGGTCCAATAGCCCTCAACGCTCGCGCATTTGGACTTTTAATCCGCTGGTCGATGGTTCGAATCCATCACGGCCCACCACATAGAAGTCCGGCGGTGTCCGCTCCCGTCCAGGAAACCCCCTAAAAACCCCCGAAACCGCCCGGATAGATGTCCAGCGGCGTCCAGCGTTGTCCGCTTGCATCCAATCCAAAAGTGAGTCAGGCTGTGTGTCAGGAGGCGGTGTGCCGCTTCTCTGACTCACGGGGGCGGTCGTGCTGACAGACACCAAGATTCGGTCACTCAAGACACGGGACGACGTGTACCGGGTGGCTGACTCCAATGGTCTGTGCATCGAAGTTCGACCCAGCGGCAAGAAGGTTTGGCGCTACCGCTACCGCATCGCTGGCACGCCGAGCATGGTCACCATCGGCGAGTACCCAGCCGTGACCCTCCAGCAGGCCCGCACAGAGCGCGAGGAGCTGCGAGCGCTGGTGAAGCGGGGCGCCAACCCCGCCCACGTGGCCAGGGCCGAGAAGGCCGCCCACATCGAGCATCACGCGAGCACCTTTGGGTCCATCGGCCTGGAGCTGATCGGCAAGCGCGAGCGCGAGGGCTTGAGCGAGGCGTCCGTCTACCGGGAGAAGTCGCTCCTGGAGAAGGGCCTAGCGCCCGTCTTCCCGCTCCCCATCCGCGACGTAACGGCCCCCATGCTTCTGGCTGCCCTTCGGAAGCTGGAGGGGAGGGGCGTCATCGAGACGGCCCACCGGGCCCGCTCTCTGGCCGGCAGGATCTTCCTCTACGGCATCGCCACGGGCCGGGCCGACCGAAACCCCGCTGCCGACCTTGTGGGCGCCCTGGAGGCCCCGCAGACGACTCACTTCGCCGCAGTGACTGAGCCCGACGAGATCGGCCGCCTTCTGCGCATGATCCACGGGTATCAGGGCTCGGCAGTGACGGTGGCTGCCCTCAAGCTGGCCCCGCTGGTCTTCGCCCGTCCCGGCGAGCTGCGGAACGCCAAGTGGGCCGATATCGACCTGGGCGCGGCTGAGTGGCGTTACACCGCCAGCAAGACCAAGACGCCCCATATCGTCCCGCTGTCGAAGCAGGCGGTGGCCATCCTCCGCGACCTGCACCCGCTGACCATGCGGAGCGACTACGTGTTCCCAGGTGAGCGGCACCGGTCCAAGCCCATGTCTGAGAACACCATCAACGCGGCGCTGCGGTACATGGGCATCGACGGCGACACGATGACCGGCCACGGCTTCCGGGCAATGGCCAGGACGGTCCTGGACGAGGTGCTGGGTTTCCGTACCGATTACATCGAGCAGCAGCTGGCGCACCGTGTGCGCGATCCGATGGGCAGGGCCTACAACCGGGCCACGCACCTCCCGGAGCGCCGCAAGATGATGCAGGCGTGGGCTGACTACCTGGACACGCTGCGGACGGCGCCTGACAAGGTGACCCCAATCCGCAAGGCGAAGGCACGCGCCTGAGTCGGCGCAACTAACGAGAGGAGGGAGAAGACCGAAACGACCAGAAAGCCGCTCTAGAAGCGGCGGAACCGGGTGCGCTAACACCCGGCCCGCCTTCCACAACCGTTCCTTAGGAGAACGACCATGGCAACCGGAAATTCTACCGGTAAGAGTTGGGCGCGTGTGTTCGTGCGCCTGAATCGCTACCTCACTTCGGCCCGGCAACGCATGCGGGCTGCACCTCAGGCGACCGCTAACTGGCTCGCCGACCGCAATAACCTTCCCTACATCCTAGGGGCCGTCCTGGCCCTTGCGGCAGTGTTCATTCCTACGGAAATACGGGCAGACGCAGGCCACCCCCTGCACCGCCTGTTCGCGGAGGTGAGGCATGGCTAACGCTGACTACATTGACCACTTGGCTGCTGCCGGGGTTCCGCTTCGCGTTCTCGTGTCATTCGGCGTCCATAACTTGGATTGGCTGGGCACCAACGTGCGCCGGACTTTTCGCGTCGTGTACCGGGACGGGTCCGGCCAGGATATCCGCGAGGATGTGGGCGCTGCTGGCCTGCTGATGCGTGCCCATGCCCTCGGCTGGGTTCCCCTTGTCGCGGAGCAGGCTCTGACCGGTGAGGACTTCCTGTGCTTTGAGGAAGCAAATCACTTCTGCCATCGCGGCGTGCACTGGTATAGCGCCGAATGCGACGAGGTGACTGGGCTGCCGTTAGCACTTCCTTCCGCCACGCTCGCGGCAGCTCGATCCAGGTGGTCTCGGGCCGTGGCGACTCGCATGCGGAAATTCGCGGCGAAGGAGCGGGCTGCCGCCAAGGATTGGGCCCGCGAATCTCGGGCGCGGCACGCCCAGCTTCTGGCTGAATTGGCGGCGGAGGACATGCGCCGCTGTGGCGCTCAGGGGAAGCCGATCAGCCAGAGGACCGCAGTCCGCCGCGCTCGCCGACTATGGGCGGACATGGTGCGTACGGCGGCCCAGCTTTCAGCCATTGGCAAGGCGAAGGCGGTGCAGCCATGACAGCGACCATCATCCAATTTCCCGCCGCCGGCCAGCTGGAAACCGCCGACGACCCGTTTAAGGTCTTCTGCAATGCAGTGGAGCAGAACAGGGCGGAGGCTCGGCGCGGTGGCGCAAGCAAAGTAGAGGCGAAGAGGCCCGCCCGCGAGAACCCAGTAAAGCCGCGTCCACGCCATAAGGCGCTGCCAGCATCCGGAGATCCACTCCTGGATGGTGCCCGTGCGTCGATTTCGGACCTGATTAACCACCAGCGATCCCGGGAGGATGCATCTGTCTCTCAGTGGCTGGCTGGTCCACGCCTGTCCCGGGCCTGGTTCGTACGCAACTCGGATTGGGGCATTCGCTCTGGCAGGTTCGGTCAAGGCGGGCACGAGTATCAGGAGGGGATGCGCCTGGCTGGCGAACCGATCTCCGCAGCCGACAAGGACGCCGCGCTCGCCGAGGCTATCGAAACCCTGAACTTGCTCGGATTCATGCACAGATATACAGGACTTGGACCGCGCAACGCCTGCGGCTCCTACGACAAGCGGGTCCAGCATCTGCACGAATCACGGGCAGGCATCGCCCTCTGCGCTCTGGGCGCAACGCTCGCGCGGCTGGAGAGATTCGGCGCGATAGCCGCCCCCACTGGGGCCGAGGAGCGCGAGCGCAAACGAGCGATCCGCGCCGCCCAGAGGGAGGACTAGTCATGGCCAGGCACAACAGTACGCGCCTTTCGGAAGAAGTGGCTTCCAGCCCCCATGCCTTTCAGTCCCTGGAGTATTTCCGAGGGCTGGATTACCCGGGCTTGTGGCCAGACAGGTGGCCTCGCTGGCTGGCGCTGTGGCGCGACGTGGCAGTGGCGATGGAAGAGGCGGCGCTTTGGATGCACCACACGTACAACCCACGATACCGGCCGGGCGGCGGGTCGATGCCGAACCAACACGAAATGGCTCAGTTCGCCTTCCAGTTGAGCCAGCTCTATCGCGGGGATCTGCGCCGCTGGCGCCGCTTCTTGCGCAAAAGTGATGCGAGGCTCTGGCAGAGGACGCGAGAGGCCGACAGGCTTTGGCGCGGCGTCATGCGTTACCTGCCCGAACGTGCGGGGTGGCTCAGTAAACGGAGGCCTGGGCTATGACTCAGCGCCAGATCACCCACCCCGAACCGATCCCGGCATGCCCCAAGGGGCACCCGGCCCGTCTGATCCACGACCAGCGCCGGCCCGCTGCCGGCGGTGGCTACTTCGTGGAGTGCAGGTGCTGTGCGACCCACAAAGAGGCGGCAACAGGAGGCGCTTTAGCAGCGTGGACCAGGATGCATGGATTCCGCCGAAAGCGGACTGCAATGAGGCAGCCCGGGCAGCTTTCAATCTTTGTCCATTCGGCCGGGGCTTGCCCTCCCTCGACGTAGAATGCGACTAGGAGGAGGGAGAATGCGCGCATATCGACTGGCGAAGGATGAGGTCCCTAACTTTGTGGGTGCCGACTGGGTGCCTGCTGGATTATGGTGGGTCGCATCTGGCAGCGCGCATGCCGATAAGCCCGGCGCGGCGCGGTGCGCGAAGGCGCTGATTGACGGCAATGGATCTGCGGAGCTGTGGGCTGCCATTGCAGCTAAGTATGAATTTCCGGATGCATTGTCAGTGATGCTTCCCGTCAAATGCGCAGAGTACCTCGCCGCCTGGGAGGCTCTGCCTAAACGTACGCCAGCGAAGCATCGCGACTTTTATCGAGAGCTGGAGAGGCGCGCTAAACAGCTCGCACTTGAGCTTGGGCGCTTGCAGTCTGATGAAGAGCTCGCATGGTTCGGCGAAGATGAGTTACGCCCGCTCGGCGTTTCCGATCTCCTGACGGACGATGAGATGTATGAGGCTGAGTTGCGGATGTGCGAATACAACTACCAGCTCCGATACTTAGCGCGGGGGGCTGGGTCTGGTGCAGATAGGTCGCTCCGTGAGGAGTATGAGGATATGGGATGGTGGATTGCCGACAACGACAAAATGCGCGGCCTATGGCTGGACGGTGACAGCGCTGGCCCAGGAATCATTCCTTCTGTACCCGAAATACTGACCCGCATTGCTGACGTGTTTGCCTTCAAAGCATCAAATGTTGAGTTGAAGAGGCCACACGGCGAGAACGCAGCGAGGAACTACTTCACAAGGCGCTTAATTCGAATGTTTGCATCGGAAATTGGCGAGATATCGCCATCGATCATTGTGCGTATCGTATCCGCCTTCTTCGATCAATCGATATCGGAGGGTGAAGTGCAGCAGTTGCGACGGAGCATGGGAAGTTCGCCCCAGGAGGCAACGAATGGTTGACGATGCCGTTCTCCCGCAGTCCCATAAATTCGTACTCCTGTCGGACATGCTGCCGGCCGAGGCGAGCGCATGGCCGCGCTGGGCCCCCTTTAGCCTCTGGAGCAGGGCTGGCGAGGATTGGGGCGGGCCAGAGGATCAGCATGCAGCCCGAGTGCTCTTACACGCGAACTGCGAGCATCTATGGGAAAGGATTGCGGCGACGTACGAGCGCGCAGAGTCCGTCGCATCGCAGCTGCCGGAGGTGTGCGGCAGCGCTCAACGAATGTGGAAATTGCTGCCTAAAGATGCGCCGTCGAAGGTGAAAAGAAACCAAGAGGCCGTCGCCCGAAAGGCCAACCAACTGGCGCTGGAGTTGGAGCGATTGGCGGCCCGCTGGAATCACGAGCGTGGCGACCCGCCCCTGGATTTCTTCTCGCTGTTGAGTGAGGCAGAGCAGGGGGCTGCCGCTCAGAGGGTTGCGGCCACCTATGGCGACGACGCTCGGTTCGGGACTTGGGAGCTGCTGCTCGGGAACGACAGGGGGGTGCCGGGGATTGTGCCGACAATGCCTGAGCTGCTCAGACGCTTGGGCCGAGTCTTTCAAGAGGATGCGAAGGCCGTACACCTAGAGAGGCCATCCGCACGGAACGCGGAGAGAAATCACTTCACGCGCTACCTGATCGACTACTTCAAGAAGTCTCACAAGGAAGGGCCATCACCGTCCATTGTCGCCGGCATTGTGTCCGTGTTCTTCGATGATGGGATTAGCGTCTCCGAAGTTCAAAGCCAGTTGAATGCACTGCCGTCCGGGCGGCGTCTTCACTTGGTTAAGGACGCGGACTGATATTTCCCCGGCCATAGTTTGGGGGGAAATATCACCACTGAAGTGGTGGCGGTCCGAGGCCGTGCAGCCCCTACCGTAGGCAACCGAAGCGGGCCAACCCGGACCCGCAACGGAAGCTTAGATGAGAACCACAACGAGCCTGCCCGATACGGGCTTTCTGCGACTCCCCGAAGTTCTGCGGCTGATCCCCGTTTCCCGTTCCACATGGTGGGCTGGTGTGAGGGGTGGCCGATATCCCAAGCCTCACAAGATCGGCGCCAGGTGTACCGCATGGCGCGCTGAGGACATTCGCGCCCTGATCGAAGGTGACGGGGGTGTCAAGTGACAGCGCCGCTTCCGCACCTCATCCGCTTCCGGGAGCTGGTTAACCACCCTGCCAAGGGCGGCAAGCCGGCTACACGTGGAATCCTGCCTGTGGCCCCGGCCGCGTTCTACCGCGGGATGGAGGCGGGCATCTATCCGCGCCCCGTTTCAATGGGCCCCGGCATCAAGGTCTTTCTGGGCTCCGACATTCAGGCCCTGATCGACCGTCTCCAAGCCGAGTCCGATGCCATCAACGGTAGGACGGGGGGCGCTCGATGACCCGCCGCTCCCCTGGCACCCCGGCAAACCCACACGGAAGCCGCACAGGAGCTCGCAGGAGCCGCGTCCGCCCTCGCGCGCGACTCATGGTGCTGCCGGAAGCCTCCGCGTTGCCTGCTGAGCTTCGCAAGGCGTCGGGGCTCTCTCTGGCGACCATCCGACGCCTCCGGCCGCATGCCCAGGCGAACAAATACGCCGACCCTTCGACGGGGCAGGTCTACAGCGCCCGCCTCAATCCTGTCGGCACGGTCGGTCCGGACGGTTACGTGCGGGTGGGCAAGTGGATGCCGGGCGCCGAGCAATACGCTCACCGGATCGTGTGGGAGGCCGTCAATGGACCCATCCCGGAGGGGAAGCAGATCGACCATGAGGACGCGGTGCGGTCGAATAACCGCATTCGCAATCTCCAGGTCGTCACCCCCGCGGAGAATGCCTTGCTTGCCATCCGGCGCGGGCACGCGCCCACCGGGCAAGAGAGGTGCAATGCGGTCCTTTCTGAGGCACTGGTTCGGCAGATTCGAGCGACGGCGGGCAAGAAGGCCAATGCCGCCTGGGCCCGCGAGATCGGATGCGATCCAGCGACGGTGCGGCAGGCGCGCGAGGGGCTGACGTGGCGCCACGTGAAGCCGTGCCCGCGTCTGCGCACCAGCAAGCGTCCCCGGCGGTCGCGCTGAGGTAGCCGCCAGATGACCCCTGCCGCCCCCATGGACGAGGCTGCACGCCTGCTGGCTCTGATCGGCGGCAGTGATGCCACGACCTTCCAAACCTTTGATGATGACGAGGAGCGAAAGCAGCGTGCGCTGGCCAAGATCAAGCACGGCCAGTTGAGTAATCACCGGGTTGACTTGGAGCTGCTCAACGCCAAGGGCGCGGGCGTGTTCTTCATGGTGAATCAGGGCGACGGAAAAGGGCGCCGGGCTCCCAACGTCCTGGCCGTGCGTGCGCTGTTTGCTGACCTGGACGGGGCGCCGTTGCAGCCAGTGTTGGATTGCCCGCTGGCGCCACACGCCGTAGTCGAAACGTCGAAGGGGAAATTCCATGCTTACTGGCGGGTGCAGGGCGTGCCTCTGGAAGTGTTTACCCCACTCCAGAAATCCATCGCGTCGATGTTCGGCGGTGACCCGAAGGTGTGCGACCTGCCGCGTGTCGCTCGCTTGCCGGGCTTCGATCATCGGAAGGGCGGCGGGTGCTTTCGCTCACGCATCGTGCGCCTTCAGCCTGGGCCGGCTTACACCCTCACCCAGGCTTTAGAGGCCTTCCCCTGCTCGCCAAGCGCGCCTGCGGCGGCTATGCAGCGCACCACAACGACTGACCGCTTCGGGGCAGGGGAGCGCAATAGCCAGCTATTCAACGCGGCGCGGGGTTTCCACAACCACGGTTATCTGGAGGCGGAGGTAAACAAGCGCGTCCAGAACATCAATGCTCTCCGCTGCGATCCACCCCTCTGTGCGACCGAGGTGGACGACATTGTCCGGAAGGCATGCGCGGAGGCTGCAAAAGGCCACCTGCAGATCCCTCTCGCCGTCTTCGACTCCCAGGGCTACCGAGACCTTCCGGGAAACGCTCAGGCCATCGTCAACATGGCCTTTCGACTCGTGCCCGAAATGGGTGATGCGGTCGTGTCTCTCAGTCCGGCCATGTTCTCGATGGCATCCGGGACGTTCGCCAGCAACGTCCGCAAGGCCGAGGCCGCGGGCTTCCTTGTTCGTGTCTCTACGGGTCGCTTTGGGCAGCTCGGCAACACCACGAACCGCTACCAAGTTCGCCATGCGAGGGCCTGACGTGAGCCGACCAAAAGTCAATTTCTGCGTACCACCAGAAGTCAATTTCTGCCCACTTATAAAAGCTCTTCCCATAGAAGCTCTTAAGGGGCTCCATAGGAGGAGAGCCCAGCAAAACCCCCTTCGCAAAACTGGGAAGCCCCTTCGATGGGGGTATGGGACTGCGGACCAAACCTCAATTTCTGGCATCAGGTCGGGCGCTCACCTACGAGGGCGCCTATGACTCGCGCCTTCGCTCCAGACGGCGAGATCCTAGAAGCCCCCGCATCGAGCCAATTCGGTAGCGACCTGCCCGAGGTCGACCTATCCGCTCGTCGCGTCGACCACGATCAGACCCAGTTCGCACTAAACCGTGCCACGTCGCGAACGGGGATTCCCATGGCGCTGATGAGTGGGCCGGGCCCAAAGGCGGCGGGTGGCGGGTCAACTCGCCGGACAGGAGACTGGCGGCCGCCTTACGACTGCACGCTATGCGGCGGGGCCATGGGCTTCGCAGAGTTCAGCCCAGGTGGCGCCGACCTGCTCCGCTGGTATCGGAGCCATGGCACCGAGTGCGATCGACAAACGCGGGCCTGGCTTGGTCGACGGGTTTGGGCGGCCGGTTGGGCGTCGACCGCATCGGATGCGTGGTGGTTGGTCGACCGCGCCATGATGCGTGTCCGCCGAGGCCCGCGCCGAACCGTCCACTTCCCGCCGGCTGGCCAAGGGAGGAAGAGCTTCGATGCCGCCCTGGCGGAAGCCTCTGCCCGCCTCCGGTTCGGGATTCTGGACGCCGAGCATGCCTACCTCAAAGCTGCTGCCGGCGAAACACCCGCATCTAGGCATACTGGAGATAGGGGCAATCGCGAAGTGCATTACCCGACGCGGCCCAACTGCATCCTCCGGAAGGCTCGCCCGGAGATCCCCATTCCATTGGACAAGGCCGCATAGCCGGCCCGCCCGTGTTCGCCCCCCGACAACCGCGCGGCCCCGGCGATACGGGGCTTTCAGTGATAAAAGGCAGTCGGGGATCAACAAAATGGGGCGGAGCCATGGTCAAGGCCAGGTGGTGGCACAGACTGCTGATTGTTTTGATTGGAGGGGGCGCCCTTCTTGTTGGGGCAGTCTCCCTGTACGTGGCCTATGACTCGTCAAGGGAGGCCGTTTACAGATACAGCTGGCGCGGAGACCTTCCTGGGGGTCAAGGATTGACATGCAGGGTGTCAATCTACGACTCGTTGAACGAGGCAGACATCTACTGCGGGGAGTTCCAGAAGCCGACCGCAGTGCTGGAAGATCTGGCAAAGCATGGGCGCATAGATCGGAGCAAGCTCCCCGAGCCAAGAACCGAGCTGAACGACGGCGTCACGCTTCAACAAGTTAGCGCAGCCATTCCTCTCGCATACGAAGTGGAGCACGTGTTCCGCATTCAGAGGGCGTGGAAGCCATTCGGGATCGCGATAGGCGTCCTCTTCGGGTATCTGCTTTTAGCTTCCTTCGGATTCAAGGTCGTTCTTTGGATCGCTCACGGGGATACAGACCTGCAACCCTAGAGCAGCGACGAATTGCCGGCATTGGGAATTTCTAAAGTAGAAAGGTTTAGAAATGCCGGCGGCATTCTCGGGGCAGTACACGCATGTGCGTGAAAGTTAGGCTGCCCGGAATTAATGGACGCCAATGCGCGCGCGTACGAGTTAGGGCGCGACTGCTTCACCACTTTGCTGGCCGACAGGAGGCCGATATGACTGACGGCTACCTTTCCCGAGACAGGGAGTACCAGGCCCGCCAGCAGCGAGAGCGCCGAAAGCTGTACCCCCGGATCGACTACATGCCCGGCAGAGAGGCGGCTGCCATCTTCGCAGCCCGTCGCGCCGAGGAGCGACCTGGCAGCGCCGCAGGCACCCTCAGCGCGGTCCTGGACGCCATCCTGATCGAGTGGGCCGAGCTGACCGGAACAAACTACAACGAAGTAGCAAGGCCTATGAGTTTGGCGAAGTCGGAGCCAAGCGACAGGGTGCGCGAGCTGGTCATGACTTTGGCGCCTCAGAAGAGGAATGGGCAGGGGCGAGTTCGCTGCGGAGCGAAGCGGCACCGCGACGGTCAGCCATGCCAAGCGCTCAGCGAGCCAGGCAAACGTCGTTGCCGATTCCATGGGGGCCGCAGCACAGGGCCTAGGACGCCTGAGGGTAAGGCTCGGGTGGCCCAGAACCTGTTGAGAACAAGGCAGAACAATGGCGAGGCTGTTTGAAAAACAATCAAAGGAAATCAACGGGCTACCCGTTGAGTCAACGGGGGCAGGGATGGACAACGGATTCACGACCTGGGAAGAAGTTGCTCAGGAAGTAGGGCTAAGGCTTAGGCGCTCGGCGGCAGAGGACGCGCTTGGCGAGTCGGTCGAATTCGCCTGGTCCGAACATGACCCTGACTGCTCGGTATTCGCAGGCGCTACCTGCGACTGTCGCGCCGTGTACTGGTTTCGAGGGCAGCGCCACGTCGTGGCAGTAGATGCAAACCACATTTCCGAGGTGCTTACGCTCCATTGAGCGTCCGGCCTCCAAACAAACGCCCCGGCAGGAAGCTTGGGGCCACACATCCAACGGATTGGAGAGAATCATGGCAGGGAACTATGGCCTTCAGCAGCTGGGCTGGCCTTCGGCAGGCGGTGGATTCGGCCCACTTGCCGCTATGGAGTACATCCGCGCCCGTGGCGAAGAGGGCCACCAGCGCGGCCTACAACAGCTCGCCGGTCGGGCCTATGCAGCGCCCCCAGAGGAGCGCAGCAGCATTCTTGCTCGCTTGGGTCAGCAGGATCCCGAGATGGCGCGCCGGACTCAGGAACTCATCGATAGCGACCGAGATGCGGCCATCAGGCGCGTCTCCAACAACGCCCGCCTCATCGTCGGCATGCACAAGGCCGGGCACGGTGCATTTGTAGGCCGGGCTTATGCCGATTTGGTCCGGGACGCTCGCGCTCTCAATGTGAGCGACGTGCCCGATCAGTGGGACGACTCATTCATCCCGGGCTTGGAGGTGCTGGCGAGCTATGGCCAGGAGCAAGGCGGATCGCCTTCCGGCTGGCGCGAGTTCGAGCAGCTGACCAACGCTGCTCAGCTCAAGCCGGGAAGCCCTGGATACATTGAGGCGGCCAACATCCGCCTTGGGCGCAACGGCCGTGCGTCGAATGCTGGTTACAGCTTCGACACCATGGATGCCGGCGACGGCCGCCAGCGCCAAGTTCGGAAGAACCCGCGTGACGGCAGCCTGGAGTACTACGACGAGAACACTCAGCAGTGGACCGGCCTGGGTACTAGTGGAATGGGAGGCGGACAGGCCCAGCCTCAGCCCAGCGCCGGCTTCTACGCGGGCAACGGCCCGAGCCGGGTGAATGTGAACCTGGAGGGCATCTCTCCGGAGCGTCAGCAGCAGCTCGCCAATGTGGCCTCAGCCATGCAGGCGGCTGGCTACAGCGAGGACGCCATCATGGGCCTGATCAGCGAGGCGACCAGCTCCGACGCCACGGCTGCGGGCTTCCCGCCCACCACGCCGACCAGGCCGCCTGCCTCTATGCCTGCGCCCACTCGGCCGGTTGCGCCGCGCGGTGTCGGTGCGAGCATGACCAAGGCCGAAGAGGCGGCGTCTGTGCGAGATGCGGAGACTGCGGTGGATCTCCGCAATGCCGACGCAATCGCCACTGCGGAAGCCAATGCAGCCCGCAAGAAGAAGGAAGCTGAGGCCTTGGGCGAGATGAATGCTAATGCGCCCAAGCGGTTGGAGCGATACCGCCAGGCGTTGACAACCGCGGGCAATGTCAACGCTGCCCTCAACAGCGCCATCGACCTAGTTGGGGCTGATTCCACCGGCTTTGTTGGTGCCCGGCTGCGTGGGGTGGAGGGTTCGCAGGCATACAACCTGGCGGCCCAAATCGAGACGGTCAAGGCGAATCTCGGCTTCGACCGCCTCCAGCAGATGCGGGATGCCTCGCCCACGGGCGGTGCGCTGGGTGCAATTGCGGTCCAGGAACTGACCGCCTTGCAGTCCACCATCGCCAATCTCGACCCGAACCAGAGCGAGTCGCAGATCCGGAACAACCTGCTACGCATCCAGGAGCATTACCGGAACTGGGTCGTGGCGGTGCAGCAGGCAATCGCTCAGGAAGAGGCAGGGGGCAGCGGCCCCGTCGACCAGCGCAGGGAAGCGCTACTGGACAAGTACTGATGGCCAACTACACGGAAGAAGAGCTGTTTGGAAAGCTGGAACGGGCGGATGCGGCCGGAGACACGGAGGCCGCGACTGCAATCGCCGACGAGATCAGGCGTGTTCGGTCAATGGGCGCTAAGCCTGCCCGGCGAGTTCGCGGTGGTGCGGGAATGGCGGAAGGCTTCAAGGGCACGATGGAGCGGCAGGCCACGCGTGACGCTGGCTCGGATGGCTGGAAGCCGGGTCTCGTCCGCGACGTGATGGGCGGTGCCCGCTCGGTAATCCAGGGCGCTGGCGGCCTCGTCGGGGCGTTCGGCGGCGATGCCTTCAATCACTTCATCGTGGACCCGGCCCGGCGCGCTATGCACTCGCCCAATCTGTCGGATGTGGTGAAGGGCGCTGATGGCTTCCAGCCCTCTCCGACGTACCGGGACGCAGCTTTCGGCCTGGCTGACGCCCTGGGTCTTCCGCAACGCCTGACGGCCAAGGAGCGTGTACTTGGCGACGTGGGTGAGGGCCTGACCGGTACTGGCCTCACCATGGGCGCAGGTGGCGGCCTTGCCTCTCTCGGTCGCATGGGCACGGCTTCGCCCGCAGCGACCAGCACACTAGCTCGATTCCTCACGGCTCAACCGGTGCAGCAGGTGGCCGCGACCGTGGCTGGCACGGGCGCCTCCAGCATGGCGCGCGAGAACGGAGCGGGCCCGGCAACACAGCTCCTTGCCGGCTTGGGCGCCGGCCTGGGTGTAGGCGGGCTGTCCGCACTCGGTGGCGCGACGACGCGCGGTGCGGCTCGGGGCTCGTCTGGCGAAACCATGCGTCGGACGATCGATGACTTCGCCGCTGTGGGTGCAACGCCAAGCGTTGGCCAGGCTTCGGGGCGTCGCTCGACTCAAGGCTTTGAAAACCTGCTTGGCGGCCTTCCCATGGCTGAAGCGCCGATTGCGAACTTTACAGAACGGCAGTCACGGCAGATTGGCGAGGGCCTGGAGCGAACGGCCAGCAGTCTGACTCCGAAGCCGAGCGCGGAGGCCGCAGGCCGGGCTATCGAGCAGGGGACGGCGACGTTCAAGAACAACGTTGCCGCTATGCGAAAGGCGCTCTACTGGAATGTGGACCAGCACATTCCCGACCGCACCCCGGTACCGATGCCGTCGACCTGGCAGACGCTGGATTCCCTCACCAGCCCGACGCCCGGTGCGACAGCCACCACCTCCGCTCTGGTCAACTCTAGGCTCAAGGCGATCAGGGACAACCTTGCGCAAGACTTGGCCAAGGGTGGGGGCAAAATCCCCTATCAGGCGCTGCGTGCCATCCGTACCCGAATCGGTGAGGACATGGAGGTTGGTCTCCTTCAACAGGACACCTACACGCGCCAGCTGTCGAAGGTCTACAGCGCCTTGTCGCGTGACATGGAAGCTGCGGCACGCAGCATGGGGCCTGCTGCCGCTCAGGCGGCCAAGCGAGCCAACGACTACACGCACTTCTCGGCCAGTCGATTGGAAGCACTACAGCGTGTCATCGACAAGAACGGCGGGCCTGAGAAGGTCTACCAAGCTGCAATAGGCGGCACCCGCGACGGCGGCACGACCATTCGCAAGGTGATGCAGTCCTTGGGTGCTGACGAACAACGGGCCGTGACCGGCGCGGTCATCCGCCGGATGGGGTTGGCCAAGGCGGGGCAGCAAGGGGCAGAGGGCGATACTTTCAGTGCCCATACCTTCCTGACCAACTGGAACAGCATGAGCCAAGAGGCGCGGGCTGCGCTATTCAATCGCCACGGCCCGGGGTTCGTTAAGCAGATGGACCAGATTGCCCGGGTCGCCGAGAACATCCGCACGGGATCGAAGGTCTACGCCAATCCACCGGGAACCGCTAAGGGTGTCGCCGGCCTTGGCTACCTGATCGCCTTGGCAACGTCGCTCGGCGCGGGACAGTTCAAGACGGCTGGCAGCTTGGCGGGCTATGGCGGCATGGCCAACCTCACCGCCAGGGCGATGACGAATCCACACATCGTCAAATGGCTCGCCAATAGCACCGCATTGCCGACCGGCTCGGCGGCAGCCCAGATTCAGACGCTGAGGCAGATTGGCGAGCGGGAGCAGGACGAAGACGTTATTGCCTTCGCTGACGCGCTAGAAGATCGCCGAAAGCAGTAGCCACGTTGAGAGAGCGAACAAGCCCACGATGGCAATGCCGTAGCCGACCACCGTGAAGGCGCCACGGGAATCGGAGTCTTCCTGCTTCGGGGGCCACTGGCTGGGGCTGGACATGGGGCGTTCCTCTTAAGGGCGCCCCAGCATCCTAGCACTTGGCCGACGACCGGCCAGACAGGGCAGTAATATTGGCAGGTCGGGAGGGAATTGCATGCGCCAGAGACTGCTAATTGCAGCGTTCTTTTCATTGTGCGGGCCTGCCGCGCAAGCTGGCGAGCTATATAGGTGCACCGACGGTGCGGGCGCATCGACCTACGTGGCTAAGGTGATCCCTGGGCAAACCTGCAAGTTGTTCAGCTCGTATACGCCGGGACCCGCCGAAACCACCATGCCCCTACAGGGGAAGGTCTACAGCTACGTGTTGGACGGGACTCGCTACTTTTCCAGTCGCCCGCCCGCTAACCCAAGGGCGACGGATGTCCGGGCAATAAATTACGGCTATGACGCGGTGGTTCGTCCGCCGACGCCTGCGCCTGTTGCCCCAGTTGTCTACAGCGGTCGACGGACCTTCCAGGGCTACCCATGCACCGAGGATTGCTCCGGGCATGAAGCTGGGTACGACTGGGCAGAGCGTCGGGGGATTGAGCATCCTGACGAATGTGGGGGGAGATCGCGGTCCTTCATTGAGGGCTGCGCGGTCTATGCCGAGGAAGTGCAGCAGGAGATGATTGAGGACGGCGAGTGCGCAGACGATGATGGCGACGAGCTCTGCGATGACTACTAGGCTGATAGGCTGAGGGTTAAGACTTCATCTTGGTCGCCGGCACCGGGCACCTATGTCCGACGAACTCTTGTCCGGGCGGCAGTCTCGCCTCCTACCCTCGGGATATGCATGCAATCCTCAATGTCGAAGGTCATCTATCCAGCTGTTAAGCGATATGGCGATATGGACATGGAGTCTTTTGAGGACTACTACGCCCGATGGCCAACTGACCTAAGGCACATTCCGCAAGGTGTCGTAAAGGATTGGATTTACCGACACTGGGGTTGCTTCAAGGAGCGATGGATTCCCTTGCGCCCCCACGAGTGGAGCTATCAGTTCTGTACGTTTTCAAACGAAAAGATATTGGCGATTGACCATGTCTTGAACTGGATACCTGAGCTAGATGCTGAGGGAGAAGAGTTCGTGACAGGTGCTCCAAGGTCCCAAACCAAGTTGGGACAGTACATGTTGTCTGAGGGCACATTCCCCGTTCCGATAATTGTTGCGGAGAACGCCTCGCACGTTGTATGCCCGAGAAGTGGAGGCGAACGGATGAAGTCTCCGCTCCAGCTAATCGAGGGCCATACCCGGCTTGCATGCATACGAGGGATGATCAACTCAGCGTACACGGGCCTGAAAGGCGATCATCCGGTGTGGCTTGTCAATATTCCGGCCGACCGCAAAACGTGAGCGCGCCCTAGCCGAACTGGCAGCTGGTGGAAGGGCATCCCGCGCGGGACTATGGCTGACGGAGAGCGGATTCAATCAGGCCTGGAAGATCCTCCAGCCGATTGACCACCTGCGTTCCGTACTCCTTTACCTGTCTTTGTATAACGGGCGCCATGTACTTGTCCGCTCTGAAGAATCGGACGTAAGGGGCGTATATAGCGTGGGTGGCGTCCGCCACATCGTTAGTCGCCATGGCGCGCTTCTGATGGCCCGTGCTATCCCTCATTGGGGCAACCACCGAGCCGATGAAGGTAGAAATTCCGCGCCCAACCCGGCGAATCCGCGCCGGGTCGTCTATAAACCTTGCATCCGGATAGCTGCCCTTGATGATCGAGTTCGTTCCTTGGATCAAGGCGATATTGGCTAGCTCAGTCCATAGAGCCTTGGTGAGCGGGTTGCGACCCGTAACCTTCTCAATTTCGTCAGCTCGATTGAGCTTGTCCACAAGGCCAGAAGCTTTGGCATGCAAAATGGTGGACGGGCCTCGGATCATCTCGCCCAACTTTCCAAGATCCTCGAAATTCTGATGGAACCAGCGCATCATCCAGCGCGGGTCACGCAGTGATTCCCGTAATGCGTGGTCTGCTTCCTTTGTCGTGGCTCTTCCGGCTGCGTACAAGCTAATTACCCTTGCGTCTTCTTCTCTCATCGGGAAGTGTCGCATCACCTCGGCGGGGTCCAGGGGGGCAAGCTCTTGCAGCGCAGCGGCTCTTGGGGACCCGTGTTTCATGAGTTTTCCGTTGAGAACTCTGCGCATCCTCCGGTTTAAGCCCTGTTCTTGAAAGCTGCGACTGAGAGCCTCCTTAAATGCATCTGCCCATGCGGCCGGATTGAGAAATGGTTTGACCTCGGGGAACCAGGTGCCGTCCATCGCTATGAGATCAGCCGATCTGAGTGGTTCGCCGCCATGCACAAGCCGGTTGGCTTCCAGTTCCAAGATCGAGAAATAGGGGATGAGGGCGTTTCGCTTACAAAGGGCGACAAGCACATCCGCGCGCCTGGCCGCTGCATTGGCGTACAGGTGTCCTGTCGGCGCCATTTCGCTGAGATGGGCTGCGGAAAAGAGAAACGCGACTTGAGGGTGAGTCGCGATCTCTTTGAGCTTGGCGAGCGTTGGCCCGAAAATCGCCTCTTGTCGCGGATCTGCAAGTCGCGAAAAGTCATTGCTATCTAGGTAGATCGTCAACACGAGCCTTCCCCCAGTGCGAGTTTTACATCAGCAAACTTCGGGAGTCGCCTTCCCGCAGTTGTAACATCGCCGGAAATCCGAAAGCTGCTTGCCGTAGTACACGCGACCTGGCTGCACAAATCCGGTGGGCCCAGCGCAGGCGCGACAGAATGGACCGTCCCCAGCGTCCCAGCGCCTCAGGCGCAGGGCAAATTGGACGAGCCAGACCGCCGCCGCGAGCCAGCTGCCTGCGAATACCCAGTCCGATCCCCGACTGATCGCCTCGGCGCCATCCAGGGTGCCAACTCGATCCATCAGGATGGCCAGAGCCGTTCCGAACACCATCAAAAGCAATGCGGGCCACAGCCCACGAAGAGTAATCCAGCCCCAGCGCATACCAAGTCCTCCCCATTCAGTAGAAGAAGGATGAGGGGGCGCTGTCGCAGGGCATGAGACAGGCTGTTCTCAAGTGAGGCCGGTCTAGCCCGCCTGCGAAGGTGCAAACGTGACCAGGTGGACCGGGACTTCTCCCAGCCACTGAACCTGGATATGGGTCACCGCCTCGCGGATCTCGGCCTGGGCCGCCGCTACAGCGCGAGCGGTGGCGACAGCCTCGGCGAAGGGGCTACACGCGAACAGCGGCTCGTCTTCCATGAAGATGCGCCAGCCAGCGGGAGTCTCGCGCAGACAAAGGGTGATCGGTTCCATGCTCGCGTCCATGCGGGAGGGTCCCTGTAGGGCCAGCAGCCCCGCATCCTTACGGGGCACGCGCGGGGCGGTACCTGGGCCGCAATGGCCGGTGCGCGCGTTCGCTGGCAAGTGCAGTTTGGCTCACAGGGGTTAGCGCCGATATCAGCGAGGCGCCCGACGGCGTGTAGGAAAAGTCCGACGCCGCTCTGAGTGGTATCAGATTGGTACACAGAACCATATCCTGCACTCCCTCTGCGACCCGTCCGAAAGTACGGCTGCCGTACTTTTTTCGGGACCATCAAGCGAGGGCAGGATAGGGTTTCGTATAGCACTGTGGTATCACCCTTGCCGCTCGGGGTGTCCACGGGTGGATTTATCCGACCACTAAACATTCTGTTGAGTCGATGCCATCACTGGCCGTTACGGAAATATTCCTATCGGAATAGCCTCGCTATCGATAGCGCGTATTGGCGCCGCTAATCATTCTCTTGGGTTTTGGCGGGCAGAACTACACGAAATGTGTAGGAGCACTATGCATTTCGCATTCAAGCGTGACGTGTGTTGCGAACCGGTGCTTTGCTTGATTACGTCCGCTAACCGCCATCCCATACTCCGCGCTCCTCAATCGTCAGGGCAGCGGATGCACCGGTTTGAAGGGTTCGTTGATGCACGGAAGAGTGATCTGCGCAGGATTGCGAACGCGACGCAGGGGGAGATGGAGATAGAAGACCTGATCCAGGAGGCATGGGTCGTCGCCATCGAGATTGGCGAACGGATGGACGAGCCGTTCGACTTCTCCAATGTCGAACACCAGGAACATCTCCTGGCCAAGATGTACGTCCGCTTCGTGAAGTACGCCGACAAGACGGTCCGCTTCGCGATGAAGCTGGACCGGGGGTGGGACGACCCGGAAGAGGAGTCCGCCGGCATGGCCCTAGCTAACGCCTTGGCGAGCCCCGAGACGGACAACCCCCTGACCCGGGCCGTGCTGGAGGACCAGGCGACCGAGTTCATGGAAGTGGTCCGGGCCAGCTACTCGCAGGCGGCGGCCTACGTAATCCTGCTTGGGCGAGTGGAGTGGGCCCTAGGTGACCTCGCGGAACTCCTTTGGGTGGGGCGGGGTACGGTCCGGCGCCGTCTGGGGAGGGTGTCCGGCCTGGTGGCTGTCCAGCCGTCCTGCTTTGATGGGGTGGAGACCATCCCTGAGGACTTCGAGCCTTGGAAGAGGCGGTGGCTATCGGGGGCGAGACTCTCGACGCCGGAGGGCCAATACCTGCTCTGGCCTATCCCGGCTCAGGCCGCCTGAGATGCTTGTGTAGCAACGGTAGTCAGAAGTTCTACATAGCATGGGTCGCCGCTGACAACCTCGGCTGACTAAGAGGGCTAGGTCCAGTTGCGCTGAATGCAACAAGGGTTCAAGATGTGCCCGTTGGAGAGGAAGCAAGAGCAGTAGCACGGGACTCGGTCGGATATCGGTCTCATGTGCTTAAGGGCGTCAGGGGTAACCGACATCCCCTGAGGTAGCGGTGGCACCGTTAGGTGCCGGTCCCGACCCCACCGGAAACGGTCAGCTAAGGGATCTGTTGCGACTACCACCTCACCAACACGCGTCACACAAGGGCTCCCACCAGGGAGCCCTTCGTGTATCCGGGGTTGTATCCACCGGTAATGATCGAGTAATGCGGGTGCGCGCCAGGCATAAGCGCGACGATTACGATCCCGAGGTGTAGGCGCTGAACGTTTAGCCGCTTACTGTCGCTTTGCTTCGTGAGCGCGCCTTTCTTGACGCGCTCGCTGTCGTGAAAAATTTCCGTGCCTGGCCGAAGTACCGCCGCCAACTCATTTCTAATGCGCTCCATGGCTGCATCGTGATCTACGATGTACGGATAGTGCTCGGTCCAGATATGTTGGAAGCCAAATCCCTTATTGGCCGAAAAGTGCCTGCCGTATCGAAGGTACACGGGCCCCGCTGGAAGCGCTTCACCTGAAGAGCGCAGAGTGATAGCGGGAATATTGGCGAATACTTCGGATTTGCCGATGGGGCAGATGAGGTTCTCGTTGATGTCGCGCGCCGGCGCGGCAGCAGCTATGGCTGCGACCTCGCGCGGATTGGCTTTGATGACCCGCTTTTTCGGCCTGGAATCCGCGTCTGCCACAGCTGCCCCCTTTCTGAGGGCGCAATATACGGCTAACGCCCGCATTCAATCGACCGCCGCAGGTGGCGGCGGCGGGCCGGTTACCCGGCCTGGCGCTCCCGTAGTAGTAACCCCTTCCGCTGGGAGACATTGCGGGATGTGAGTCGAAATGTGAGTCCATTCCGCACAGGTTCTTTGATTAATATCAATTAATCAATCAGTTATGGCGGATTAGCGAATCCATCACGGCCCACCACTTTTCGCTCCCTCGTCATCGATTGCCGCTTGCTTGCGGCGGCTTGCGTTCGCCTCGGGTCCGGCTTCGGGTGGCGCGCATCACGTGTCGATTCCGATGTCGTAGGCGCCAGCGGATGCGGTCTTCACGCCTTCACTGAATGTGTTGGGGCAGCGCGTCGCGCACGCGGTTGAAGCACGGCCGGGGCGGGCGCATATTCGAAATCCCGGTCCGATCCGCGGACCTGCCCACGTCTCATCTGCTGCGACCGCCCGGCAGCACGCTGCGATTCCTGCCGCGACTGCGCCGGCCATCGGCCGCGAACCTGCCCATGACTACCGACGCCTTCCATCCCGCCGTCGCCCGCTGGTTCGACGGTGCCTTTCCTGGACCGACCGAGGCCCAGGCTGCGGCGTGGCCGGCGATCATGGCCGGGCGCAATACGCTGGTGGCCGCGCCGACCGGTTCGGGCAAGACCCTGACCGCGTTCCTGGCCGCGATCGATGCGCTGGTCCGCGAAGGGCTGGCCAATGGCGGCGAGTTGCCCGACCGCACCAGCGTGGTCTACGTGTCGCCGCTGAAGGCGCTGTCCAACGACATCCACATCAACCTGGAAGCACCGCTTGCCGGCATCCGCGAGGCGCTGGACGAACTGGGCCTGCCGGATGTGGAAATCCGCACCGCCGTGCGCACCGGCGACACCCCGCAGTCCGAGCGCGCGCAGCTGCGCAAGAAGCCGCCGCACATCCTGGTGACCACGCCCGAGTCGCTGTACGTGCTGCTCGGCTCGGCGTCGGGGCGGGCGATGCTGGGCACGGTTCGCAGCGTCATCGTCGATGAAATCCACGCGCTGGCCGACGACAAGCGCGGCAGCCACCTGTCGCTGTCGCTGGAGCGGCTGGAAGCGCTGTGCGGGCGCCCGCTGGTGCGCATCGGCCTGTCGGCCACGCAGAAGCCGGTGGAGGAGGTCGCGCGCTTCCTGGTCGGCGGCGCCAATGTCTATCCGACTCGCGCGGACCTGCCTGGCTGGAGCGCGGGCGATCCGCTCGCCGGCAGCGACGCGGTGCTCGGCGGCAATGCCAGCGTCGACGTGCCGGACTGCGCGATCGTGGACATCGGCTATGCCAAGCAGCGCGACCTCGCCCTGGAGCTGCCGCCCACGCCGCTGTCGGCGGTGATGTCCAACGAGCAGTGGGAGCAGGTGTACGCGCAGCTGGTCGAGCTGGTGCGCGCGCACCGGACCACGCTGGTGTTCGTCAACACCCGGCGCATGGCCGAGCGCGCCGCGTTCAACCTGGGCGAGCTGCTCGGGCGCGAGAACGTGGGCACCCATCACGGCAGCCTGTCCAAGGAACTGCGCCTGGAGGCCGAGCAGAAGCTCAAGGCCGGCAAGCTGCAGGTGCTGGTGGCTACCGCATCGCTGGAACTGGGCCTGGACATCGGCGATGTCGATCTGGTCTGCCAGCTCGGTTCGCCGCGTTCGATCGCCGCCTTCCTGCAGCGCGCCGGACGCTCGGGCCACCACGTAGGTGGCGTGCCCAAGGCGCGGCTGTTCCCGCAGACCCGCGACGAACTGGTCGAATGCGCCGCGCTGCTGGACTGCGTGCGTCGCGGCGAGCTGGACGCGCTGCGCATCCTGCCGGCGCCGCTGGACGTGCTGTCCCAGCAGATCGTGGCCGAGGTCGCCTCCGCCGAGTGGGAGGAGGACGCGCTGTACGACTGGATGCGCCGCGCCTGGCCGTATGCGCGGCTGGAGCGGGCGAAATTCGACGAAGTGGTGAAGATGCTCGCCGACGGTTTCAGCGATCGTCGCGGCCCGCGCGCGGGCTGGCTGCATCGCGATGCGGTCAACCGCCGCCTGCGCGGCCGGCAGGGCGCGCGCATGGTCGCGACCATGTCCGGAGGCACGATTCCCGATACCGGCGACTACGCGGTGGTGCTGGAGCCGCAGTCGACCTTCATCGGTAGCGTCAACGAGGACTTCGCCATCGAGAGCATGGCCGGCGATGTCTTCCAGCTGGGCAATGCCAGTTACAAGATCCTGCGCATCGAGCCGGGGCGGGTGCGGGTGGAAGACGCGCAGGGACAGCCGCCGAGCATTCCGTTCTGGCTGGGCGAAGCGCCGGGCCGCACCGATGAACTGTCGCAAGGCGTCTCGCGCCTTCGTGCGGAAATCGCCGCGCGGATGGAAGGCGCGCGCGTGGTCGTGGTCGAGCCGCCGGTGGTCGCCGAGGGCGAGGGCGACGTCGACGAAGCCGAAGCACCCATGCCGCGCCTGGTTGTCGAAGGCGCCGAGACCGCCGCCCAATGGCTGCACGATGAAGTGGGCCTGGGCGATTCGGCAGCGCGCCAGCTGGTCGACTACCTGGGCTCCACTGCCATTGCGCTGGGCGCGATGCCGACCCAGCAGCGCGTGGTACTGGAGCGTTTCTTCGACGAGACCGGTTCGACCCACCTGGTCATCCACAGCCCGTACGGCAGCCGGCTCAACCGCGCCTGGGGACTGGCGCTGCGCAAGCGCTTCTGCCGCCAGTTCAACTTCGAGCTGCAGGCGGCGGCGACCGAGGATGCGATCGTGCTGTCGCTGTCGACCAGCCACAGCTTCCCGTTGATCGAGGTATCCAAGTACCTGCATTCGTCGTCGGCGCAGGACGTGCTGGTGCAGGCGCTGCTCGACGCACCGCTGTTCCCGGTGCGCTGGCGCTGGAACGCCACCACCGCGCTGGCCTTGCCGCGCTTCATCGGCGGCAAGAAGGTGCCGCCGCAGCTGCAGCGGATGAAGTCCGAGGACCTGCTGGCCACCGTGTTCCCCGACCAGGTCGCCTGCCTGGAGAACATCGTTGGCGAGCGCCAGGTGCCCGACCATCCGCTGGTGGCGCAGACCCTGGACGACTGCCTGCATGAGGCGATGGATACCGAGGGCTGGCTGGAAGTGCTGCGCGGGCTGGAATCGGGCGCGATCACGGTGGAAGCGCGCGACCTGGCCGCGCCTTCGCCGCTGGCGGCCGAGGCGTTGAACGCGCGCCCGTATGCGTTCCTCGACGACGCACCGCTGGAAGAGCGACGCACCCAGGCCGTGCAGACGCGTCGTTATGCCGATCCGCAGTCGGCCACCGACCTCGGTCGCCTGGATGGCGAGGCCGTCGAACAGGTCCGGGCCGAGGCCTGGCCGCGTGCGCGCAATGCCGACGAAATGCATGAGGTGCTGACCGGACTGGGCTTCGTCACTGCTGCGGAAGCGGCGCGCGAACCGATGTGGGAGCCGCTGCTGCAATCACTGGTGCGCGATGCGCGCGCGACCCGGCTCACCGCTGCCGGCCGCCAGTGGTGGGTGGCGGCCGAGCGCCTGCCGCAGCTGCTGGCGCTGCATCCGTCGGCGTTGCAGCAGCCGGGCATCGCGGTACCGGAAGAGTTCGCACGGATCCCATGGGAGGTCGAAGACGCGGCCGTGGCCTTGCTGCGTTCGCGACTGACCGGCCTGGGTCCGGTCACCTCCGCGGTGCTGGCCGACAGCCTGGGTATCGCGCCGCTGGCCACGGACATGGCGCTGCTTAAGCTGCAGTCGCAGGGTTATGCGATGCAGGGGCGGTTCTCGCCCGGCGTGGTGGGCGAGGAGTGGTGCGAGCGCTATCTGCTGGCGCGCATCCACCGCTACACGCTCAAGCGCCTGCGCCGGGAGATCGAGCCGGTCGCCCCGCGCGATTTCATGCGTTTCCTGTTCGACTGGCAGCGCGTTTCCACCGATACGCAGGTCAGTGGACCGGAAGCGCTGGCCGGCGTGCTGGCGCAGCTGGAAGGCTACGAAGCGCCGGCCGCGGCGTGGGAAGGCGAATTGCTGCCGGCGCGCGTGCGCGATTATTCGATCGGCTGGCTGGACGACCTGTGCACCGCCGGCCGCACGCTGTGGACGCGCTTGCGCGCCAGCGAAGTGGAGCCGGGCACCTCGCGTGGCACCGGCTCGCTGCGTTCGACGCCGATCCTGTTGCTGCCACGCCGCAGCGTGCCGCAGTGGACTGCGCTGGCGCCGCCGCAGGCAGAGGATGCGGCGCTGTCCTCGCGCGCGCAGAAGGTCGCCGATTTCCTCGCCGCGCACGGGGCCTCGTTCTTCGACGAGATCGTGAGCGGCACGCGCCTGCTGCAGACCGAGCTTGAAGACGCGCTGGCCGAGCTGGTCGCGCGCGGACGCGCGCACTGCGACAGCTTCGCCGGCCTGCGCGCGCTGCTGGTGCCGGCCTCCAAACGACCCACGCCGGGGCATGGCCGGCGCCGGGCGATGATGCTGGGCATCGAGGATGCAGGGCGTTGGGCGCTGGTGCGTCGCGCAGTGACGTCGGCAAGCGAGGAGCGCGCCGGCAGCGCACCGTCGCCTGCGTCGCGCGCCTCGAACCGGCCCGACCCGGCGGCGGTCGAGCATGTCGCCCGCGCGCTGCTGCGCCGCTATGGCGTGGTCTGCTGGCGGGTACTCGAGCGCGAGGCGGGCTGGTTGCCGCCCTGGCGCGAGCTGCTGCGCATCTACCACCGCCTGGAAGCGCGCGGCGAGGTCCGTGGCGGGCGCTTCATCAACGGCCTGTCCGGCGAGCAGTTCGCCCTGCCCGAAGCGATCGGCCTGCTGCGCAAGGCGCGGCAGAAGCCCGAGGACGGAACCCTGGTCTGCCTGAGCGCGCTGGATCCGCTCAACCTGTCCGGCACCGTGGTCGCCGGCGAGAAGGTGCCGCGCATATCCGGCGCCCGCGTCCTGTACCGCGACGGCGCGCCGGTGGCCTCGCTGGTGGCCGGGGAGGTCGCGTTCATGGCGACGTTGCCCAGCGAGGAGCAGGCCGCGGCCCGCCGCAGCCTGATGCGCGAGCCGGCGGTACCGGCCTGGCTGACCGATATGCCGTTCGTCGGCCAGAACTGACCGTTCATCTGTACCGGCTTCAGCCGGGTCGGCACCTGCCCTTGCACGGGGGGCGGAGTTGCGGAGGAAACCGCACTAACCCGTTGAAATGGCTGGACAGCCCCGGCTCGGCAGGGGCCTTGCCGAGCGTCCGGCCCGCCGGCAGCTGCGTGATAGTTTTGCGATGCAGTTCGCGGTTTGTGGAATAGGGGACGAAGCAATCCGTTCCCTTCCGCTCAGGGGGAACCATGGGACAGCTGCATAGCACTGGCCGGCGCATTGCGCCGGATCGCCGCGCTGGGGATGGCGCGGCCACACCGAATTGGAAGGCTTGCCGGACTGCGGTCCGGCAGGCGCACGTCCTGTGGTCTGCCGGGGAGGCAGGCGACGGGACGGGTCCGCGGCCGTATCCGGCCTGCGGTCCCTGCAACGGCTGATCCCACCCCGCACCGCACTTCCGCGCGGCCATGACGGCCGCGCGTCATCGCAGGCGCTTGCGCCTGGTCATCGGGAAGAAACGACATGAACAGCAACGGCCAAACCCGGACGTCCCGCAACGGTTCCAGCGCGCAGATCGCGCAGGCACTGAAGCCGAACCGCCTGACGATGGCCCTGCTGGCGACCTGGGGCGCGCTGCCCTCCGCGGCAATGGCCGCCAACAACATCACCCTGACCGAGCGCAGCCCGGGGGTCACCGATACGGCGACCACGATCACCCCGCGCGGCGGCAACCCGAACGTCACCGACATCAAGACCACCACGGTCCGCGGAAACACCGGATTCAACTCGTTCGGCCACTTCACCGTCGACACCGGCAACACCGTCAACCTGTACGTACCGACCGGTGCGGCCAACCTGGTCAACCTGGTCCACAGCAGCGCGCCGACGATCAACGGCACGCTCAACGGCCTGCTCGAATCCAGCGGCAAGATCGGCGGCAACATCTTCTTCGCCAGCTCGCACGGTTTCGTGGTCAATTCCGGCGGCGTTATCAACGTCGGCAGCCTCCTGGTCACCACGCCCAGCAGCAGCAAGATGCAGGAGCTGCTGCGCATCGCCAACGGCACCGACACGGCCGATTACAACCAACTGGCGCTGGACCTTCTGGCCGGCAAGTACGACGGCGGCAACGGCACGGCGACCATCGGCGGCATCGTCAACAGCGCCGGAGCGGTCGACCTGTTCGCCGCCTCGGCCACGGTCGCCTCCACCGGCGCGATCAATGCCGGCGCCCGCGTCTTCGACGCCACGGTCAATACCGATGGCAGCCTCGATGTCAGCGCCGCGGTACGCAAGGACGGCTCCATCAAGATCGTCGCCGACAACACGGTAGAGATCAGCGGTGGGCTGCGCGCGCTGATGGAGGACGACTCCGGCGCGGTGGTGCAGGTCGGCGCCGCGCGCGGCATCGAACTCAAGGGCAGCGGCCGGATCGACACCACCGCCGCCACTGCCGGCCTTGATGGCGGCGACGTGACCCTGGAAGCCCCGACGATCAAGCTGCTGGAAAGCTCGGCAGTGGTGACGCGTGCCAGCGGCAACGGCGACGCCGGCGACATCACCCTTAATGCCTTTAGCGACGTCAGCTGCAGCTTCTGCAATGGCGATGCCGGCGACGCCAAGACCGTCGACGAGCTGGCCGACAGCCTCAAGACCCAGGCCAGCCCGCTGCTGCAGGCCAAGCTGGGCGAGGCCGAAGTGGTGATCGCCCAGGCCGCGACGCTGGATGCCGGCCACACCGGTGGTGGTACCGGCGAGGCGGGCGATGTCAGCGTGCAGGCGTTCGCCTTCGACCGGCAGATGGCCGGTTTCGCCGAGGCGACCAGCTCGATCCAGGTCGACGGGCGCATCGTGGGCCGCGACATCACCCTGCGCGCGGCCAGCGATGCGCACGTGTCGGCGAGCATCCTCAACAACCTGCTCAACACCGGCGACCTGGCTTCGGACGTCAGCAACCTGGTCGGCTCGATCGGCGAGGAAGCCGCCTGGACGCAGTTGTTCGAGACCTTGCAGGAATCGGTGGACTACCAGCGCGTCACCGACCTGAACCTGCTCGGGCTTGATCCGAACAACTTCAGCGAGCTGACCGTGCTGCTGCCGTACCTGTCGGTGCTGATCGCGCGCGCCAATGCCGATGTCACCGTCAGCTCGACCGCCGTGCTCGATGCCTCGCGCAACCTGGACCTGCAGGCCGACAGCACCCGCCTGGTGCAGGCCTCCACGTTCTCGCTGCCGATCGTCAACAAGAAGATGCCGTTCAATTTCGGCCTGGCTTACGGCCGGATCGACGGCACGACCACGGTCGACGTGCAGAGCGGCGCCGAGCTAAACGCTGGCGGCGACCTGGGTATCCGCGCGCTGAGCAACGACACGCTCGACGTCATGGCCACCTCGGTCAACAACCACGATGCCAACGGCAACACGCTCACCACGATGGGCATCGCCTTCAGCATGGCCCACAGCGACATCACCACCGAGGCCAAGGTCGCCAAGGGCGCGCAGCTCGATGTGGATGGCGCCGTGGCGGTGGCCGCGCTGACCGAGCAGAACCTGTCCAACAGCGCCGATTTCAAGGCCATCGGCGAGGGCGCTTCCGGCGGGCCGTCGATCGCGCTGACCCTGTTCAACAGCAAGACCCGCGCGGTGTTCGATGCGGACCTGTCGGGGGCGACCGACCTGGCAGTCTCGGCGACCAATCTGGTCCACAGCCAGAGCAACAGCGCCTCGGTGCAGGTCGGCAAGAACGCGCTCAACCACCTGAAGAAGCAGGTGATGGGCAGCTCGCAGGTCAAGGGCGTCACCGATGCGCTGACCAACAAGGTCAAGTCTCTGTTCGGCATGAAGCCCAGCTCGGACAAGGACAAGAAGCCCAGCGACAGCAAGTTCCGCCTTGCATCGGCGCTGGCGATCGGCATCTCCGACCACCAGGCCGAGGCGGTCATCGGCAGCGGCAACACCGCGCCGGACATCGACATCACCGGCAACCTGAGTGTGCAGGCGCTGCAGCGCCAGGCCTCGATGCATAACAGCGCCGACAGCACGGTCAACGCCGATGCGGACAAGGACGACGGCTCCAAGACCTCGATCAGCGTCGCCGCCGCCTACGACCAGATCAACCAGCAGACCCGCGCGCTGGTCGGCGACGGCAGCAGCCTGACCGCCGCGCGCATTGGCGTGGGCGCGCGCAACGAGCAGCTGCTCGACCTGGGCGACATCACCCGCTGGAGTTCGGTGTCGGACATCTTCGGCAACCTGAAGACCATTGCCGGCGGCCTGCCGGAGATCCCGGGCAGCATTTCCACCTCGTACGCCAACTCGACCAGCGAGGCCCAGGATCTGGGCATGGCCGGCTCGTTCGCGGTCAGCTATCACGCGCTCGATGCCACCGCCTGGGTCGGCGACAACGTCAGCCTGACCAGCACCGCCAACGACGGCAGCGCCTGGAGCAGCAAGCCGCTGCTGGGCCTGGCGCCGTTCTACGACGACCAGGGCGACCCGGACGCCGATCGCGAGGAGCTGCGCAACCTGCAGTGGGACTGGGATGCGTCGCTCGCGGTGCAGGCCGACACCCTGGTCGAACAGCTGTCGATCGCCGGCAACCTGTGGTGGACGCTGTTCAACGTCGGCGCCGATGGCGACGACGGCAAGGCGGTGGGCGGCGGCGTGAACGTGCAGGTCGCGACCAACCGGACCGTGGCCGGCATCGGCGCCAACGGCACGGTGGAGTCGGAGAAGGTCGACGTCTCCGCGCACCAGGACGAACTGTTCATCGGCATCAGCCCCTCGGCAGGCAAGGGCACCAGCGCGGCCGGCAACGGCGCGGTGGTGGTCAGCGTGGTCGACGCCAACGTCAACGCCTCGATCCACCAGAGCACCGCGGTCACCGCCGGCCAGGTGGGCCTGTCGGCCCAGCACGACATCGGCCTGTGGAGCGCGGCCGGCGCGCTGGCGGTCTCGCAGGAGACCAGCATCGGCATCGGCGCGGCGGTCAACGTGCTGACCTCCGACGTGGAAGCGGCGGTAGGCAACAACAACGGCACCGATGCCGACGGCGCGAACCTGTGGCGCCCGGAGTCGCTGGGTGCCGGGGCGGCGGGCTCTGCCAACGCCAACTGGAACGTCGACGAGATGCTGGTCGATGCGAAGAGCACCGGCCAGAGCGGCGCGTTCGGCATCGCCGGCGCGCTTGCGCGCAGCGAGCAGGAACAGCAGAAGCAGGACGAGGCCACCGAGGAGGATGGCGGCGGCGACAAGGGGTCGGTCGACCTGCTCAGCGGCGAAGGTGCGTTGCTGCTGGCCAAGTTCGGTCTCGCCCAGGCAGGCCTGTATGACGGCCTGGCCACCGCGGTGGACTACGGCACCAAGATCAAGGATGCGCTGACCGAGACCCCGGACAAGGTCGCCGGCCAGCTGGAAGGCGGAAAGGAAGCTCAAAAGCCCGAGAACCAGATCGCCGGCGCCGGCTCGGCCTCGATCAACGTATCCGGGCAGAACACCCGCGCCAGCATCAGCGGCATCACCATCGATCCGCGCACGAGCGGCGTGGGCAGCGATGTCACCGTGCTCGCGCTCAACCAGACCAACCAGTTCAGCGGCGCCGGTGCCGGTGCGCTGACCCTGGCCAGTGGGCCGAAGTCCGACCGCAGCTCGGCAGTGGCCGGGGCGATCGCCTACAACCACCTGTTCAACGAAACCGAAGCGCTGGTCGATGGCGTCACCTTCAACGACAGCGACTCGCTGACCGTGCAGGCAGCCAGTGCCGGCGACCAGATCGCCCTGGGCCTGGGCCTGGCGGTGAGCACCGGCGGCACCAACAACACCGCCGTGGGCTTCTCCGCCTCCGGTGGCGCGATCACCAACACCACCCGCGCGGCCGTGGTCGACAGCGAGGTCAACCAGCGCGACGACGCCGGCAGCACGCAGACGATCGAGGTCTCCGCCTACGACCGTGCACGCGTGCTGCTGGGCGGCGGCGCGTTCGCCGGCACCTCCGGCAGCGGCACCAGTGCGGGCGGTTCGCTGGTCATCGGCTACCTGGGCAACAAACTGCAGGCCGAATGGCTGGGCAGCCAGGCGCACGATTTCGACCAGTTCGGCGTCGGCGCGTTCAGCGCCACGCGCGTGCTTGCCGGCGCGATCGCCGGCGCCGTATCGGTCGGCAGCGACAGCACCGCCGGTGCCGGCTCGATGTTCGTGCTGATCGTGGACAACGAGGTCAGCGCCAAGGTCGACAAGAGCGACGACAACGACCACTCCGTGCTCGACGGCGGCGATGTGGAAGTGCTGGCCAAGAGCGTGAGCGGCATGAGCGCGCTGGACGCGCAGTTCGACGCCGCCTCCACCACTGCGCTGTCCAGCAGCGGCCTGGACCTGGATGGCAGCAGCACACTGGCAGGCATCGAAGTAGAGCAGTCCACCGACGACAGCCTGTTCGGAGGTTCGGACGACACCAGCACCAACCACAGCCTGTTCGACGGCGTACCGGCGGGCGAGGCGATCCTGGGCATCGCTGGCAGCCTGTCGCTGTCCAACGGCAAGGCCGTGGGCGTGTCGGCCGGCGGCATCTACACCGGTAGCGACTACACCGCCTCGGTGGCCAACACCGACGTCACCCTCAGTGGCGACCTGGACGTGCACGCGCTCAACAGCACCGAGGCGCTGGCCGCCGCGGTGTCCGGTGCGCTGGGCAATGGCGACTCGGCCACGTCGGGCTCGATCACCGCAATCATCGCCCGCGGCACGGTCACCGCCACGGTCGACATGACCAACCGCGCGACCCTGGAAGCCAACGACCTCAACGTCACCGCGACCAAGGGCGGCGGCGCGTATTCGCTGGCCGGCAACATCACCGGCAGCGCGGGCTCGCGCTCGGTGGGCGGCGCCTTCAGCATCAACGACCTGGAGCAGGGCACGCGCGCCGAGGTCAAGGGCGGCACCTACGATCTCGGCGGCGACGCCACCATCGGCGCGGCGCAGCAGAGCCACGTCATCACCGCAGCGCTCTCCGGCAGCGTGTCGCTGAGCGACCTGGCCATCGGCGGTGCCGGCACCTTCAACCGCATCGCCGACACCACCACCGCGGCGCTGACCGATGCGACGCTCGATGCGCGCGACCTGTCGATCACTGCCAGCCAGCCTGGCCTGGGCGCGCAGATCTGGTCGCTGGCCTTCAACCTGGCCGCCAGCGGTGGCGGCAACGGCGTGGGCGGCGCGGTCGCCATCAACCTGATCGACGCGCAGCGCACCGCCAAGGTCAGCGGCAGCACGGTCAACCTGACCGGCGATGCGACCCTGGCGTCCTCGCTGGACGGCGAGATCTGGGGCTTCGCGGTGGACGCGACCGGCGGCAGCGCCAACGGCGTGGGCGGCTCGATCGTGGTCAACAACATCGACGGCAGCGACACCGTGCTGGTCGAGGACAGCGATATCAGCACCACCAAGGCCGATGGCGAATTGAAGCTGGACGCCAGCGCCGGCAACGGCCTGATGATCGCCTCGCTGACCGGCTCGATCAAAGGCGGCGGCAGCAATGCAGTGGGCGGAGCGATTTCGGTCAACCGGATCGGCGCCGATCGCAGCGCGCTCATCCAGAACGATGCGGCCAACACGATTTCCGGCTTCGGCGATGTGTCGCTGCTGGCCGGCGCGGACCAGGACATCTACGCGATCGCGGTGGCCGGCGGCGGCGCCGGCAATATCGCGGTGAACGGCTCGTCGACCAGCAATGTGATGGAAGGCACCGAGCGCGCCGCGGTGGAAGGCGGCAGCATCGAGGCCGGCTCGCTGAAGGTCTCGGCCGCCGAGGGCGATCGCACGATCTGGAGCCTGGGCGGTGCGGTCAGCGGCGCCGGCAGCGTGGCCATCGGTGTGGCCAATACCAACAACATCATCCTGTCCAAGCGCCAGGCCGAAGTCAGCGGTGCCAGCCTGACCCTGAGCGGCGACCTGGACGTGGCGGCCGGCGGCAATTCCGACATCCGCTCGGCCGCGGTGGGCGGCGGCGGTGGCGGCACCTTCGCCGGCGGCGCCTCGATCGCGATCAACGTGATCGAGGGCGAGGAGTCCGCGCTGCTGGATGACAGCACCGTGCACTCGGCAGCCTCGGTCAGCGTCAGCGCGACCCGCGGCGAAGCCGACATCAAGACCCTGGCCGGCAACGTCCAGGGCGGCGGCTCGGCGGCGGTCGGCGGCGCGGTGGCGATCAGCACGATCGGCCAGAAGCGCGAGGCCAGGATCGTCGATTCCAGCCTGGACGTGGGCACCGGCACGGTCGACGTGCTGGCCACCACCAGCGGGCGCATCGATACGCTGGCCGTGGCCGGCGCCGGCGGCGGCGCGGGCGCGGGCGCGTTCTCCAACACCAGCAACAACATCTCCGCGCGCACCGGCGCGCTGGTGCAGAACAGCGGCGGCAGCGCGGGCAACGTCACCGTGCGCGCCACCGATGATTCGGAAATCAACGCGATCTCCGGCGGTGTGGCCGTGGCCGGCGGTGCCGGCGCGGGCGCCGGCACGGCGATCAACCGCATCGACAGCGAGATCGAAGCGGCCCTGACCGGCACGCGCGGCACCGGCTGGAACGTCACCAACCTGGCCGTGGATGCCGACTCCTCCAGCGACATCCTGTCGGTGGCCGTCGGCGGCGGCGGCGGCAGCGGCGTCGGTGTCGGCGCGGCGGTGGCCACCAACCTGGTCACCACCCAGAGCAAGGCCCACGTCAGCGACGGGGCCAAGGTGGTGGCCCAGCACAACATCGGTATCAGCGCGAGCAACCACGATTCCATCCTCGGCATCGGCGCCGGCATCGCCGGTGCGGGTTCGGTCGCGGTCGGCGCGTCGGTCACGGTCAACCTGATCGAAACCCAGACCCAGGCGTACATCGCCGGCGCCAACACCGAAGTCAGCGCGCTGGGCCGCAGCACCAGCGACACGATGACCATCGACAGCGGCGAGCTGCTCAACGCGCCGCTGGATGATCGCGAGTGGTTCAACGAGTCGGCGGTCGAAGGCGACCACGGCGACGACGAGGAGTGGGTTGGCGGCGACCTGTTCAATCCGGCGCCGAACCTGGGCATCGGCCAGCGCCAGTTCACCGGTCTGGCGGTGCAGGCCAGCAGCCTGCAGCAGGTCGGCCAGCTGTCGCTGGCGGCCGCCATTTCCGTGGTGCCACTGGGCGGCGCATCGGTGGCGGGTCTGTTCAACACCAGCGTGCTTGGTGGCTCGACGCAGGCTTACATCGATTCGGCCCAGATCAACCAGGCCGCCAATGCCGGCAGCGCGCAGGACGTGCACGTGGGCGCGGCCAGCCATGGCTTCAGCGCCAGCTACGAGGCCAGCCTGGGCGTATCGGCCGGCTGGGCCGGCGTGGGCGCAGGCGTGGACGTGCTGGTCAACCAGCGCCAGACCCGCGCGAGCGTGAGCGGGGCAACGCTGGACAGCGTCGGCGACACCACCGTGCAGGCCGAATCGACCCAGTACGCCAGCAGCGTGGTCGCTGCCGCCGGTGGCGGCGTGGTCGGCGCGGCCGCGGCGGCGCAGATCAGCATCCTCAAGGGCACCACCGAAGCCCTGGTCGGCGGCGGCAGCCAGCTCGACGTGGGTTCGCTGGATGTCGATGCGTCCGCGCTGCAGGTCATCGCGCCGAACGTGGCGACGCTGGCCGCCGGTGTCGGCGCGCTCGGCGCCGGCTTCGGCATGGTCTACAACCAGAGCACGACCCGCGCCTGGGTCGGCGAGCCGATCGGCACCGCCGGTTCGGCGGTCAACACCACCATCAATGGCGGTGGCGTGGACATCTCCGCCGACAACGCCACCCGCCTGCAGATGCTCGGCGTCGGCGTGGCCGGCGGCGGCGCGGCGGTGGCGGGCACGGCGACCATTGCCATCATCGAGACCAAGACCGAGGCCGGCGCCAGCCAGGCCGATTTCGGTTCGGCCGGCGACCGCATCGACCATCTGGACATCGATGCCAGCGACCGATTGAAGGCCAACACCACGGTCGGCTCTGCCGCCGCGGGCGCGCTGTCCGTCGGCGCCAGCGCCAACGTGCTGGTGGCCAACAGCGCCACGCGCGCGGTGCTGGACAACAGCAGCGTGCATGCCAGTGGTGATGTGGGCGTGGACGCCCAGCGCACCACCGAGGTGACGATGAATACCGTCACCGGTTCCGGCGGCACCGGCGTGGCCCTGGGCGGCAGCATCGGCCTGCTGGTGCTCGGCTCGGGCGCTTCGACCCAGGTGAGCGAGGAAGGCGAATCGTTCGACCCGATGGGCGAGCTCAACAAGGGCGGCAGCGGCACGCTGTCCACGCTCGACGGCATCGGCGACGACGACCGCGTGGGCGACATCAAGTACGAAGACTACGTCTACAACTCCACGACCAAGGAATACGAGCGCGTCGAGCGCACCGACGCCGCGTCCAAGAACACCCTCAACACCAGCGGCAAGGCCACCGGCAGCGATCGCCTGAGCGCCTCAGCGCCGGCCACGTACAAGCACGAGACCGTCGCCCGCATCAACGGCAGCACGGTGGTGGCTGGCGGCGACGCCGGCGTGAACGCCACCGATCGCCTGGAGTCCAGCAACCTGGCCGGCAATGTCGCCGTTGGCGGCCTGGCCGGCGTCGGCATCGGCATGGGCCTGACGTTCTCCAATGCGCAGGTCAAGGCCGAAGTGCTCGGCGGCAGCCTGGACGCGAACGACGTCACCGTGAGCGCGCAGTCGCTGGACCTGGGCAGCGCGCCGGCGGTGACGGTCAAGGCCGAGAGCGGTGCAGCCGGCGGCTTCGTCGGCGCCGGCGCCGCGGTGGGCGTGGCGGTCGTGGACAACAAGGTGTCCACCACCCTGGGTGGCAGTATCGATGCATCCGGCACGCTGACCGGCCGCGCGCGCGATGCGCAGGACGTGCGCGTGGACGCGCTGGGTGCCAACGTCGGTGGCGTCGCCGGTGCCGGCGTGGTGATCGGCGTGGCCAAGCACAGCAGCGACGTGTCGCTGGACGTGTCGTCGGGCGCTTCGCTCGAAGCGGCGAGCATCGACCTGGCCAGCGTTTCCGAAGCGGCTGTCAGCCTGGTCGGCCGCGGAGGTTCGGGCGGCATCCTGGCCGGCGTCAACGCGACGATCATGGTCGCCCGCGACGACAGCAGCTCGCGCCTGACCGTAGGCGAGAACGCCGATGTCTCGGCCGACGGCGCGCTGTCGCTGACGGCCGAAGCGCGTCCGCACGTGGACATCTACAGCGAAGGCGTGGCGATCGGCGGCCTGCTCTCGGCCGGCGGCACGATCGCGGTGGCCGACAGCACCGCCAATGCGAGCCTGGACCTGCGCAGCGGTGCGCACCTGGCCGCGCGCGATGCGACCCTGGCCAGCAGGATCGGCCTCAACGCCGGGCGCAACAGCGCAGGCGTCGCGGCCTACGGCGTCAGCGGCGGTGCGGGCGTGGCGGTGAATGCCGTAGTGGCCACCGCGAAGAACACCAGCAGCAGCCGCTTCACCAGCGCCAGCGACGTGGAGTTTGAAGGCAAGGGCGGCACCTGGAACCTGGTCGCCTCCACCGACACCCGCCAGCGCGCCTGGACCACCGGCCGCGCCGGCGCCCTGATCACGCTCGGCGCGCATGTTTCCGAGGCCAATGCCGACGCGACCACCGAAGCGCTGATCAACGGCCTGTTCTCCGGCACCTATGCCGGCATGAACGTCAGCGCCAGCGCGGCGGTGGACAACCTGGCCGAAGCCTCGGCCGGCCAGGGCGGCCTGGTCAGCGGTGCGGCCTCCAGCGTCAGCACCCGCGACGACAGCACCACCCGCGCCGAGCTGTACGCGCGCGGCGCGGGCGGCGGTGCCGCGCACCTGGGCGACCTGACCCTGTCGGCGCTGCACCAGTCCACCTTCAACGCCTTCGTCGACAGCACCAGCGCCGCGGTGCTGGGCATGAGCGGCTCGTGGGCGAGCAACACCATCGACCTGGACACCTATGCCCGCCTGCTCGGCGGTTCGGACGTAGTGGCCACCAGCTACAACCAGGACGCGCGCAACAAGGCGATCAAGGCCGCCAGTGCGAACTACAACGTGCAGTCCGGCTCGGGCGGCATCTTCGACGCCGCTGCGGCCAGCAGCACCTCCACGCTGTACCTGGATGCGCAGAGCACCATCGGCGACAACGTCGACCTGGCCCTGTCCGGCGACTGGCGCAATCCGCAGAAGCTCATCGTGCAGGCCTACAACGACGTCTACGCACGCGACCGGGTCAAGCTGGACAGCGGCGGCGCGATCGCCATCGCCGATGCCGAATCGCGCATCGACGTGCGCCAGGCCGACGCGACGGTGTCGGTGGGCAACGGCAGCGACCTGTACAGCATCGGCGACCTGGTGCTGTCGGCCAGCGGCCGCTACGACATCGAAACCTCGACCAACGCCAAGACCTGGGGCCTGGCCGGCGCGGCGATGGGCGACAGCCTGTCCAAGGTCGATGCGAACTACACGGTCAATGTCGGCGACGTGGACCTGTTCGCCTACGGCGACCTGAAGTTCCTGGCCGGCTACGACGTGGCCGGCGCGATGAACAAGGCGACCCTGACCGCGCGCACCGACCTGTGGAACAACACCGCCTTCCCGGTGGTGAACGATCCCGAAGCGGTGGCCTGGTACCAGCGCGATTCGAACGTGAACCTGGCCAGCACCAGCGCCGGTCGTGCGGTCGGCGATGTCTACGCCTACGCCGGCACCGGCTATTCGGTGCTGACCGGCGAGGGCATCGGCAAGGACCTGTACCGCGAAGGCATCGGCAAGGCGCTGGGCCTGTCGCTGGACATCACCAGCGGCGCCACCATCAACGGCGGCGCGGCGGTAGTGACCGCCAACGGCAGCCTGGACGCGGGCGTCTACAGCCAGCGGCACCTGAAGGTCACCGGGCTGAGGTACTTCGTCGACGGCGTCGAGGTCACCGACCTGAGCAGCATCAATGCCGGCTCCACGGGCAACCTGACCGTGGTGCCGACCGTGGATGCCAGCGAGGACGTGACCTGGTCGGTGCGTCCGGGCGACTACTCGCAGCTGATCAGCGACCGCATCGCCGAGCTGCGCGGCCGCCTGGCCGACTACGGCCTGTCGCCGATCGAGCGTTCCGGATTCGAGGCCGAACTGAACCTGCTCACCCGCACCCTGGACAAGCTCTATGCCGACCTGGGTGGCACGCCGGGCAGCGGCGTCAGCCTGCCGTCGCAGCTGAAGGTGTGGATCCTGAAGGTCGATCCGATCCTGGCGCGTCCGGGCAACATCCACGTCAAGGGCGACGCGCTGGTCGGCGGTGGCAGCCTCAGCGCGCCGGGCGACGCCAAGATCGAGATCGCCAACGCCAGCTCGATGTTCCTGGATATCCAGGGTCTGGAGATCCCCGACCGCGAGGGCGGGCAGGTGCTGTTCAACGGCGCCAAGATGCGCAACAACGGCGACATCACGTCGGCCAACCGCTTCGGCCTGGCGGCCGGCTTCAGCTCGATCGAAACCTCGGAGAACTCGCCGGCGCCGGTGATCTCGGTGATCAACAGCTACAACCCGGCCACCGGCCAGGTCGACGCCTCGGGCCTGAAGGCGCCGGCGCCGGACATCTACGTCAACGGCAAGATCAGCAACCGCCGCGGCAACATCGACCTGACCGCCTCGTACGGCAGCATCTACGCCAATGCCGACATCCGCGGCCAGAGCCTGAACATCAGCGCCGGCAAGGACTTCGTCCTCAACAACATGGACGGGTTCACCCACATCGGCGGCGACCCGGCCTACAACAACAACGGCACCACGCTCAATCCGGCCAATTCGGCCACCGTGGCCGGCAACAACGTGGTGATCACCGCGCTGTACCTGAACATCAACGGCCTGGTCCAGAGCGGCGTGGCCGACTGGTCGGTGGTGATCGACGAAAGCGCCTTCAACAACCTGACCAACCTGCGTAATGCCTGGAGGGCCGGCGGCGCGGCGGTGGTCCAGTTGGCCACGACCGATGCGCGCCTGGGCCGGATCGGCTACAGCTACGACTTCCGCACCGAAAGCATCGTGCTGGACCAGGTCGACATCGGCGGCGGCTACATGGAGCTGACCGGCCACATCCTGAGCACCGGCAACGGACAGCTGCGGGTGCTGGACGGCTACAGCCAGGTCAAGGTGGTCAACAACACCATCCGCGACCTCAACATCACCGGCATCGACCTGGGCAATGGCGTGCAGGGCCAGCTGCGGATCAACGACCTGGCCCGCAAGGCCGGCGACGACCGCGCCTGGTCGACGATCTACACCTACGACAACGGCCAGGTGCAGCGTTACGAGGGCTGGAGCAGCGAGATCCGGGTCAACAACAGCTTCCTGAAGGGCAGCACGTCCGGCCGCACCGCGACCTACGACGTCACCGACGGCCGCACGTATGTGTGGCTGCAGGGTCGCGATCGCACCGACACCAATACGCGCGTGGAGTACTGGGACGAGTTCTGGGGCTTCATCCCGACCGGCGATGGCACCGAGCTGAGCAACGTGACCGTGCGCGGCGCCAGCACGCCGATCGACGGCGCCGAGTACATGGGCAATGCCAACAACGCCTATCGTATCGACTACAACGCGGTCATCACGCAGTGGTCGGTGCTGTTCGGGGCGGGCAAGTTCGCTGAGGCCAGCGCACTGCTCACTGCCTACAACACCGCAGTTTCCACCGGCAACGCCTCGTCCAGCCTGATCCAGCCGTACCTGGTCTGGCTGACCGGCGAAGGCCAGGTGCTGAGCCAGCGCGACCAGACCTACCAGACCAGCGCGCCGGAGGTCATCGACCGCTACAACGGTGGCTACTGCCTCAAGCACTTCATCTGGTGCCACGTCTATCGCACCACGCGCACCACGGTCACCCAGACCGGCCTGAAGGAGATCGACCGCTTCACCGTGCTGGGCGACTCGCCGATCGGGATCGACTTCATCGGCTACGAGACCGGCCTGATCGACCTGAGCTCCAAGGGCAACGTGACCCTGCTGGGTTCGCTGTTCAACGAGAGCGGCCGGACTTCGGTGAAGGTCACCGAAGGCGCGCTGACGCAGGGCAACGACGCGGTCGTCTCGGCGGCCAATCGCCTGGAGCTGGAAGCGCGCGACGGCATCGGCAGCGTGGACCAGGCGCTGCGCGTGCAGGTCGGCGGCACCCTGTCGGCCTACAGCGGCCTGGGTGACATCAACCTGCAGGCGGTCAATGGCGGGCTGGACTTCACCCGCCTGGAAGCCGCGCGCGGCGATGTCGACGTGCTGGCCCAGGGCGATATCACCAGCACCAGCGGCGCGGCGGTCACCGGCGCATCGATCGGACTGGTGTCGACCCACGGCAACATCGGCAGCGCCAGCCGCCTGCTGAACATCAACACCGGCAGCAACGAGCGTGCGCTGTTCAGCGCCGATGCGGTCGGCGGCGTGTTCGTCGAGGAGACCAACGGCGACCTGTGGATCGACACGATCCGCGCCGGCGGCGACGTGCACCTGAAGGTGCGCAACGGCGACCTGCTCGACGGCAACACCGACCTGACCTACGACGAGCGCACGCTGGACCAGCTGCGCGAGCTGTGGGCCAGCATGGGCCTGACCGGCGACGAAGCCGACGATGCCCTGGTCCAGCAGAAGGAAGCGCTGGTCCGCGCGGGCAACCAGCGCTACGCCCGCTACTGGCAGCTGCGCAACCTGCGCCTGGACAACGGCAGCTGGGTGTCCGACGCCTACGATCCGTCGCAGGCCGACTTCAGCGTGGCCCAGGTCGCGCAGATGCGGGCGCTGGGCTGGAGCGATGCACGCATTGCCGACGCCCAGGCACAGCAGCGTGCCGAGTTCGCCAAGTGGAACGGCGAGTTCGGCGGTGCCGGCTATGCGGCCGGCTTCCAGTACGCACTGTCGCCGACCGAGCTGGCCGCGCTGGAATCGACCTCGCACTGGACCGAGGACGAGCTGCGCTATTCGGTTTCCGCCAGCCTGCTCAACCGCGGCAGCGGTGGTTCCAGCCGCATCGAGACGATGAACATCGAGGCCCGCAACGTCACCCTGGAGGCGAACAAGATCGGCCGCCTGCTCGATGACGACGTGGTCATCGACCTGAGCCAGGGCCCGGGCGCGCTGACCACCGCCCAGCGTGCGGCGCTGGCGTCGGCCGAGTACGACGACATCTACTTCGACGACGACACCAACCCGACCCTGATCCGCATCGTCCAGCGCGACGACGTGAACCTGCGCGCCACCGGCGATATCCGCGCCACCGCCACCGGCGACGTCTACCTGGGCGGCGACCGCGACTTCAACATCTACGACGTCAACGGCCGCACCGTCCACATCAAGACCGACGGCAGCATCAGCAGCGCCAATGGCACCAATGTGGTGGTGCGCGGCCACGACGTGGTGCTGGAAGCGGCCAACGGCACGATCGGCGGCGATCCCAACGGCGGCGACGGCAGCCTGCACACCGACATCGACGGCGACCTGACCGCGCGTGCGAAGGTCATCGACCTGGTCAACCACGGCGACCTGAGCATCCAGCGCATTACCGGCACCGATGCGCTGCGCCTGCGCGTGCTGGGCAACCTGAGCGCTTCCACCCAGTTCGGCGAGAACCTGCTGGGCGGCAGCATCGACCTGTGGGTGACCGGCAATGCGGGCGACAGCCTGTCGCGGATCCAGCTGGGCACCGGCAGCCTGGCCGACCGGATCAACCTGGACATCGGCGGCGATGCCTTGATCGGCGGCCTGCAGGGTGCGCTGGGCCTGCCGGGCGTGCTGCGCTTCGGCAACGTGGACGTGGGTGGCCTGCTCGACATCGGCCAGACCACCGACCTGTGGCAGTACGGCGACTGGAACGTCGGCGGCCTGTCGTTGGACCTGGGCAACCTGTGGCGGATGCAGGCCGGTACTTCGCTGGTGGCGCGCGACGGCATCTTCGCCCGCGTCGACGGCGATGCCGAACTGGGCGAGCTGGAGACGACCGGTGCCGGCAGCAGCATCGACATCGAGGCGTACTCGCTCAAGGCCGCGCACGACGACGCGCAGTGGAAGGCGATCGACACGCTGCGCCTGCGTGCGGCCGGCGACGACATCGGCCAGGCCACGCGCTACGTGACCGTCGGCGGCCAGCAGCTGGATATCGCCAGCATCCCCGGCAGCCTGTACCTGAAGCTGCTCGGCGGCATCGGCGGCGGCAGCCTGGCCAGCGCCGGCAGCCAGTGGCTGACCACGCTGGGCAACGTGAGCCTGGACCAGGTGCGCAGCGGCGGCGGCAACGTGTACCTGGACGGCACCGGCGCGGTGTCGATCGACACGCTGTACGCGTACGGCGCCCTGGATCTGCAGGCCGACGACCTGACCGTGGGCAGTGCCGAGAGCGATACCGGCGACACCGACATGGTCGTGGCCGGCACGCTGGAGGTGGGCGACCTTGTTTCCGGTGCGAACTGGACCATGCAGGCGACGCAGGCGCAGATCGGCACGGCCGACATCGCCGGCGATGCCACGCAGACCGCGGGCGTGCTGACCCAGCAGCAGCTGAGCGTGGGTGGTAACTGGACGCTGGATGCAGGCACCGCCGATATCGGCACGGCCGACATCGCGGGCAACGCCAACCAGACCGTCGGCACATTGACCCAGCAGCAGCTGAGCGTGGGTGGCGACTGGACGCTGGACGCCGGCGAGGCGGACATCGTCGCGGCGACCATCCAGGGCAACGCGACGCAGCAGGCCGGCCGCCTGGGCATGGACACGCTGGTCGTGGGCGGTGATTGGCAGCTTGATGGCGGCGATGCGGTGGTCGAGCAGGCCACGGTCGCCAACGAGGTGGACGTGACGCTGAGTGGCGACCTGTCGCTGGGCACGCTGGACGCGCGCTCCACCCGGATCGCCGCTGGCAACGCCTCGCGCATCGACCGGCTGGACATCGACGGCGACCTGTCGCTGACCGTGGCAAACAACCTGTCGCTGGGCCGCGCCGATGTCAGCCATGACGCGGTGCTGCGCCACACCGGCGCCAGCGGCCAGCTGGCCTACGGCGAGCTGGTGGTGGGCAACGAGCTGGACGTGGCCGGTGACGGCGACTGGACCGGTGGTGTTGCGACGTCCGGTGCGGACGCGCGCTTCGATGTCGGCAGCGCCGACCTGCAGCGGCTGGAGAGCCTGGGCGGCGACCTGCTGCTGCAGGCGCAGCGCCAGTTCGTGGCCGGCACGCTGGCAACGCCGGCGGGCCGCATCGACCTGGTCGCCGGCAGCATCGATGTCGACGCCGCCGACGCCTCGGCAACGCTGGACATGCACGTCACCGGTGGTCCGTTGCGGATCCAGCACGGCCACAGCGGCGGCAACCTGACCCTCACCGCCGCCGACGGCTCGCTGGCCGAGATCCACTTCGGCACGCCGGCCGATCCGGACGCGGTGGATGGCCTGTCGACCGCGCACCTGAAGTCCGGCGGCGACATCCTCGTGCGCACCGACGGCGACCTGTACGGCGGCAACGCCGAGGCCGAAGGCCAGGTCACCCTGATCGGTCGCAACATGCGGCTGGGCCGGGTCCAGAGCCTGCAGGGCGACGTCTTCATGCAGGCCGCGCAGGACATCTACGCGCTGCTGGTGGAAGCGCATGGCGACGTCGGCATCGTCGCCGGCGGCGACCTGGACATGCCCGAGGTGCGTTTCGGCGGGACTTACTCGCTCAAGGCGGGCAAGGACCTGACCGTGGGCATCGGCGGCAACCTGGATGTGGACGGCATCGCCGAGGCCGGTCGCGACCTGACTTTCAACGTCGGCGGCGACGTCGACCTGGCGGGAGTCAAGGCCGGTCGCAACGTGCTGGTCAATGCCGGCGGCGGGATCAACCTGGACGAGGGCGTGGAGGCCGGCGGCAACGTCGACCTGGTTGCCCGCGGCGGTGACATCACCAGCGGAGGCCTGATCCATACCACTGGCCGCTTCGAGGGCCAGCCGATCAGTGGCGAAATCCGCCTGCTCGCCAGCGGCGATGTGGACGTGGCCGGCCTGCAGGCCGACGCGGGCAGCATCGATGTCGATGGCCGCAGCCTCAGCATCGGTTCGCTGGTGGCCAGCCAGGACATCGACCTGCTCGGCCGCGGTTTCATCCACGTGGGCAGCAGCCGCAGCGGCGGCAGCCAGGACTGGCGCGCGGACGGCGACATCGCGTTCGACGAGCTGCTGGCTGGTGCGCAGGCCTATCTGGACAGCCTGCTCGACACGCGCGGCGGCCTGCTGTCGGCCGGCAACGGCGCGGTGATCAACGCCGGCTGGCGCAATGGGGTAGCCAGCGGGGCGACGGTGTGGCTGGACCAGGTGTTCGCACCGACGCTGGACATCCACTCGGGCAACCGCATCCACGTCGGCGATGCCAACCTGGGTACCTCGGCGGCGCTGTACGGCCGCGACATCGAGCTGTACGGGCGGCATACCGGCAGCGGCAGCCTGAACCTGTGGGTCCAGGGCATCGACTCGCCGGCGGCCGACCGCTTCGATGCGGTGATCGATGCCGGCGCGATCCTGGTGCCGAGGCTGCTCGTGGTCGATGGCACCCTGCGCACCACCGCCGACCTGGTGGTGATCGAGGACGCCCAGCACGTGGATTACCTGCGCCTGCACACGGCCAACGCCAACGTGCTGATGGACAACACCACGCCGCTGTATATCCCCGGCGCGGACGTGCAGCTGTACGAGCTGGACAAGGCCTTCCGCCTGCGCCAGGAAGGGCTGGTGACGAGCACCAACTCCTACGTGGTGCACCGGGCCTTCACCCACCAGGTGCTGGTGCCCAACTTCCATGCACCGCACGTGGATTCGCCGTTGGATTACCAGCGCAACAGCGGCGCCAGCTACAGCGAGCAGCACCTGTCGGCGGCGTTCACCGAGCAGCGCCTGGGCGAGCTGGATGAGTTCATCTTCACCGACGGCGAGGCCCCGGAGGGCTGGGAACTGTTGTGGAGCAGCACGCCGGCCGACGCTCGCATGCAATTGTCCGGCGACGGTTCGGACTCGGAAGAAAACAAGAAAGAAGAGCGCAACCTGGGGGCGATGCTGTGAATTCGAAGGGATATCGGTTGCGTGCGGCCACGGCGGCTGCGTTGTGGTGCATGAGTGGTGCGGCGCTGGCGCAGGTCGTGCCCACGCTGCCGGGGCAGGTAAGCCCGGTGCTGCAGCGTGAGCAGCTGGAGCAGCAGCAGCGGCAGCGCGAGATGGAAGAGCGGGCCCGGCAGGTGCAGGTGCCCGCGCTGAAGGGCGAGGCGATCGAGGCGCAGGCGCTTCCCGACCAGGACGTGGCCTTCGTCCTGCAGCGGATCCGCTTCACCTCGTCGGTCTTCCTGCAGCAGTCCGAACTGGAGGCGCTGGCCCAGCCTTACCTTGGCAAGGAGATCAGGCTCTCCGACCTCAACACGCTGCTGGGCCAGATCAATGCGCTGTACGAAAAGGCCGGCCAGCTCACCGCGCGCGCAATCATCCCGCCGCAGGGGCTGGAAGGCGGCGAGCTGCGCGTGGTGCTGGTGGAGGCCAAGGTCGATGGAGTGGAATGGCAGGGCCGGCAATGGGTCGATCCGGCCTTCTACGACCGCCGCATCCCGCTGGAAAGCGGCCAGGTGCTGGACAGCCCGAAGCTGATGAACGACATCCAGCGCTTCAACGCGACCACGCCCGGGCCGCAGGTGAGCGCGGGCCTTTCGCCGGGTCGCAGCTTCGGCACCTCCAAGGTCACCTTGCAGGCGCATGAGCCGCAACGCCTGCAATGGCTGGGCTTCGTCAACAACTACGGCAACCAGGGCAGCGGCCGCGAGCAGCTGGGCGGCAGCCTGACCTGGTTCTCGCCCAGCGGCGCGTCGGACAGCTTCACCGCGCTGGTGGTCGGCACCCAGGATTCGACCTACGGCAGCCTGCGCTACTCGCGCCCGGTGAACCGCCACAACGGCGTGGTCTGGGTCGAGGCCGGCGCCAACACGATGGCCATTACCGAAGGCCCGTACGCGGACCTGGATATCGAGGGCGACTCGCAGGTCTATTCGGCCGGCTACGACCACCCGTTCTGGCTGGGCCCGAAGTGGCTGCTGCGCGCCGGCGGCGGCTACATGTGGCAGGCCGCCGAGACCACGGTCGAAGGCCTGCCGCTGAGCGACACCGACACCGGCGAGTTCTTCCTGTCCGGCACGGCCGAATACCGCGCCGCGCCGTGGTATGTGCGGTACGACCAGCGCGTGCGCCTGGCTTCGGCCGACAACGACATCAGCGGCGAAAGCGGCGACTACACCCTGCTGGCCGGCAGCGGCATGCTCAACCGCGTGATCGGCGACGACTGGGGTTTCACCGCGCGCCTGCAGTGGCAGTACGCCAGCGACCCGGCCAAGCTGCCGGCCTCACTGTACTTCCAGCTCGGCGGCATCTCCAGCGTGCGCGGCTATGATCCGGGCGTGATTTCCGCCCCGCGCGGCGTGGTCACCAACCTGGAGTTCTCGCGCCGGTTCGGCGAGCGCTGGCAGGCGTTCGCGTTCTACGATTACGGCCTGGCCACCGAGCTGGGCACCCGCGACATCGACATGCAGGGCGCCGGCCTGGGCGTGAACGTGGACTTCAACCGCCACTTCAGCGCCAGCCTGGTTGCGGCCAGCGCGCTGCAGGACGTGGTCCCGGACCAGGACAACGGCCAGGTGCTGCTGCAGATCATCGTGCGCTGACGCGCGCATTCAATCGCTACACGGACCATCGCTGCACGGAGACATGCAATGAGCAATTCGCTGCTGCTGTACAAGCAGATCACCGCCCTCAACCGCGACTCGCACCGCCAGCTGCGGCTGCGCCAGGCGCAGGACGCCAGCTTCGCCGCCACCACCCACCTGGTGCCGCTGGCCGGCGTGGAGTTCTTCCAGGCCGCGCGCAACTACCCGGTGCTGTTCGTGGGCGAGGCCGCCAACGCCTCGCCGATCGCGCTGCTCGGGCTGACCGCCGGCCACAACGGTTTCGTCGACGCCTCGGGGCAGTGGCAGAACAACGCCTACGTGCCGGCCTTCGTGCGCCGCTATCCGTTCGTGCTGGCGCAGGGCGAGCAGGAGAACTTCACCGTCTGCTTCGACCGCGAGTTCGCCGGCTGGAACGAGCAGGAAGGCCAGGCCATGTTCGATGCCGAAGGCAAGAACAGCGCCTACCTGGACGAGATGATCCGCTTCCTCAACAACTTCACCGCCGAGATGGAGCGGACCAAGCAGTTCGTGGCCAAGCTGGCCGAGTTCGACCTGCTGTCGCCGCGCAGCCTGCGCCTGAGCCACAGCGGCGGGGAGAGCTTCGTGCTCAGCGACTTCCTGGCCGTGGACGAGGAGAAGTTCCTCAAGCTGCCCGACAAGAAGGTGCTGGCGCTGAACAAGGCCGGCTACCTGGGCTGGGTGTACGCGCACCTGATGTCGCTGGGCAACGCCAACGAGCTGTTCGAGCGCCACCTGGCCGGCAAGCAGGCCGCCAGCGACGACACCAAGACGCATTGATCAGGGGGCGAGGTGCCCGGCCGGCCGACGGGGGGCCGGTCGGGCAACTCAGCCCTGTTCGCGGATGATGTCCAGCACGGCCTCGCCGTAGCGGCCGACCTTGCTGCCGCCGATGCCGCCCACGCGCGTCAGTTCGCTCAGCGAGGCCGGGCGCAGCTGGGCGATGTCGCGCAGGGTGCGGTCGTGGAAGATCACGTACGCCGGCACGTTCTGCTCGCGCGCCAGCTGCGCGCGCCAGCCGCGCAACGCATCGAACAAAGGCCGGTCGCCGGCGTCCACGTGCAGGGTGCTCTCGCTGCGGCGCTCGCCGGTGCTGCCGCGGCCGGGCTTGCGTGCCGGCTCCTCACGCAACAGCACCTCGCGTTCGCCGCGCAGCACCGGCTTGGCCGCCGTGCCCAGGCGCAGGCTGCCATGGCCTTCGGCGTCCACTTCCAGCAGGCCGGCGACCACCAGCTGGCGGAACACGCTGCGCCAGGCATTGGTATCCAGGTCGGCGCCGATGCCGTGGGTGGATAGTTCGTGGTGGCGGAACTGGCGCACCTTCTCGGTATCCGCACCGCGCAGCACGTCGATCAGGTGCGCGGCACCGAAGCGCTGGCCGGTGCGGTAGACACAGCTCAGCGCCTTGCGCGCCGCCTCGGTCGCGTCCCAGGTACGCACCGGCTGCAGGCAGTTGTCGCAGTTGCCGCAGGCGTTGGGGTACTGCTCGCCGAACGCGGCCAGCAGCGCCTGCCTGCGGCACATCGCCGATTCGCAGAAGCCCAGCAGCTGGTCCAGCTTGCGCCGCTCCAGCGCCTTGCGTTCCTCGCCGGCCTCGCCCTGTTCGATCATCTGTCGCAGCAGCACCACATCGCCCAGCCCGTAGCCCATCCACGCTTCGGCCGGTTCGCCGTCCCGGCCGGCGCGGCCGGTCTCCTGGTAATAGCCCTCGATCGACTTGGGCAGGTCCAGGTGGGCGACGAAGCGAACGTCCGGTTTGTCGATGCCCATGCCGAAGGCGATCGTCGCGCACATCACGATGCCGTCCTCGCGCAGGAAGCGGCGCTGGTTCTCCGCGCGCACCTGCGCCGGCAGGCCGGCGTGGTAGGGCAGTGCGCTGATGCCGCGACCGGCGAGGAATTCGGCGGTCTCTTCGACCTTGCGCCGCGACAGGCAGTAGACGATGCCCGATTCGCCGGCATGGCCGGCCAGGAAATCCACCAGCTGCCGGCGCGGGTTGTCCTTGTGCGCGACGCTGTAGCGGATGTTCGGACGGTCGAACGAACTGACGAAGCGTTGCGCATCCTCCAGCGCCAGCCGCTCGGCGATTTCGCGCCGGGTCGGCGGATCGGCGGTGGCGGTCAGGGCGATGCGCGGCACGTGCGGCCAGCGCTCGTGCAGGACGGTCAACTCGCGGTATTCGGGACGGAAATCGTGGCCCCATTGCGAGACGCAGTGCGCCTCGTCGATTGCGAACAAGGCGATGGGGCTGCGGTCCAGCAGCGACAGGAAACGCGGGGTGAGCAGGCGCTCGGGTGCGACGTAGAGCAGGTCGAGCTGGCCGTCCAGCAGGTCGCGCTCGACCTGGCGGGCCTGCTCGGCATCGAGCGTGGAATTGAGGAAGGCCGCGCGCACGCCGAGCTGGTGCAGCGCCTCGACCTGGTCCTGCATCAGCGCGATCAGCGGCGAGACGACCAGGCCGGTGCCTTCGCGCAGCATGGCCGGGATCTGGTAGCACAACGACTTGCCGCCGCCGGTGGGCATCAGCACCAGCGCATCGCCGCCAGCGGTCACGTGCTCGACGATGGCCTGCTGCTGGCCGCGGAAGGCATCGAAGCCGAACACCCGTTGCAGCACCGCCAAGGCGTTCGGGTCCTGCGTGGAATCGGTGGCGCGGGGCGGTGTGTCGTAAAGCTGCTGCATGCGCCAAGGATACCGGGCATGCCGGCCGGACGGGCTGAACCGCGTGGATGAACCGGAGTGGGAAACCGCGCCGATCCGTTGTAGGTGTTTGAGCGAATACCCTGGGGTGCGCGCCTTTCACGCGCCTGGCGATGGAGGCGCCGCCCTAGAGCCGCTCGAACGAGAACAGGCGCCGCAATGGATGCCGGCGCCTTTCGATGGTCGCCCGCAACAGGTCCGCCCCCAGCGCCGAGTAGGTGATGCCGTTGCCGCCATAGGCCATCGCGAACAGTACGCGCGGGCCCCATTGCGGGTGCGCGCCGAACCACGGCAGCCCGTCCTTGGTCTCGGCGAACGTACCGCCCCAGGCGAATGCCGGACGCAGCGGCAGGTGCGGGAACAGGTGCCTGGCCTTGTCCAGCAACTTGTTGGCCTTGGCCATCACCCGCGCGTCGCGCCTGGCCGGGATGTCGATCGCGTCGTCCTCGCCGCCGACCAGCAGGCGCCGGTCCGGCGTGGTGCGCAGGTAGAGATAGGGGCGCGCGCTTTCCCAGACCAGGCTGTGGACCAGGCCGCCCAGCAGCGCCGCGGGCAGCGGGTCGCTGACGAAGGCGTAGCTGCTGCGGTTGCGCGCCACCGACTTGCGCAGCCAGCGCTGGCTTTCGTAGCCGCAGGCCAGCACCACATGGCCGGCGCGGACCCGGAATCCCGAGGCGGTTCGCAGCGTCACCCGCCGCGTGGTCGCCTGCAGGTCGACCACGTCCTCGTGGTCGTGCACGGCAGTGCCATCGCGATGCAGCCGGCGCAGCAGCCGTTGCGCCATCCGGTAGGGATCGACCTGCGCGGCCTGCGTGCTGAGGATGGCCGCCGGCGCACGGAAGCCATAGTTGGCTTCGATCTCGTCCTCTTCCCACCATTGCACCTGGATGCCCAGCCGCGCGCGCGCTTCGAGCTCCTCGCGCATGCCGCGCACGTGCCGGCGGCGGCTGGCGTAGTACAGGCTGCGGCAGGGAGTGAAGGACACGCCGTCCAGCCCGGCGGCGCGCTCGCGCAGCCAGTCCAGCGCGGTCACGCAGGCGCGATAGGCCAGCGCTGCGTCGGCATGGCCGACACGCTTGGCCAGGTCCACCAGGTGGGTGTCGATCTCGTATTGCAGCAGCGCAGTGCTGGCCGACGTGCTGCCCCAGCCGATGTCGCGCCGTTCCAGCACCGCGACTTGATGGCCGTGCGTCGCCAGCTCGTCGGCAATCAGCGCGCCGGTGATGCCGCCGCCGATCACTGCCACGTCGCAGTCCAGGTCGGCCGTCAATGGGGGCAACGGCGCCGACAGGCCGCCCCGGATCGCCCAGAAGGGATAACCGCTTTTCAGGTCCATGCCGGCAGTGGAGCCGGCGAGGATGCACGGGGCCGTGAAGGCCGCCGCTCAGACCGGCGGCAGCGCCGTGCCACGCCCGGTGTAGCGGAACGTCGGCGTGGACATGACCATCTCGGCCAGCGAATAGGCCAGCTCGCGCTCGGCCATCACCGCGCCGTCGGCGCCGTGCGAGAGCAGGTGGCGCACCTCGGCATCGCTGTGCGCACGCGCCAGCACCGGCAGCGCCGGATTGAGCGCGCGCAGCTTGGCGATCGCCTCGCCGGCCTCCAGCGGCTGCGGGATCGCCAGGATCGCGATGCTGGCCGTCTCCGGATGCGCCTCGGCCAGCACGCGGTCGGCGGCGGCGTTGCCGCGGATGCCGGGGAATCCGGCCGCGTGCGCGCGCTCGATATGGTCCTTGTCGTTGTCGATCACCAGCACGTTGACGCCGCGGTCGCGCAGCACGCTGGCCAGCTCGCTGCCGACGCGGCCGTAGCCGATCACGATCGCATGCTTGTCCGGCACCAGCGCAGGTCCGGGCGGCGGCTCGGCCGGCGCCGGCGTCTGTTCCAGCGCGCGCTGCCGCGCCTGCCGGCGGTCCAGCCAGCCGAACAGCAGCGGGTTGGCGATGATCGAGAGCAATGCGCCGGCCAGGATCAGGTCGCGCCCGTCCGGTGGCAGGATCTTCAGCGACACGCCCAGTCCGGCCAGGATGAAGGAGAACTCGCCGATCTGGGCCAGGCTCACCGAGATCGTCAGCGCGGTCTCGGTCGGATGGCGGAACGCGCGCATGATCCAGTAGGCGATGACCGACTTGCCGACCAGGATGATCGCCAGGGTGCCCAGCACCTGCCACGGGTGCTCGACCAGGATGCGCGGGTCGAACAGCATGCCGACCGAGACGAAGAACAGCACCGCGAACGCGTCGCGCAGCGGCAGCGAATCGTTGGCCGCCTTGTGGCTGAGTTCGGATTCGTTGAGCAGCATGCCGGCGAAGAACGCGCCCAGCGCGAACGACACGCCGAACAGCGCCGCCGAGCCGAACGCCACGCCCAGCGCGATCGCCAGTACCGACAGCGTGAACAGTTCGCGCGAACCGGTGCCGGCGACCTTCTCCAGCGTCCACGGGATCACCCGGCGGCCGACCAGCAGCATCACCGCCACGAACAGGCTGACCTTGACCAGGGTCCAGCCCAGCGCGGCCAGGATCACCCCGGCGCCGGTGTCCTCCGGCCGCGTGCCGCCTTCGCCGAGCATGCCGCCCAGCGCCGGCAGCAGGACCAGCGCCAGCACCATCACCAGGTCTTCCACGATCAGCCAGCCGATCGCGATGCGACCGCGCTTGGTGTCCAGCAGGCGTCGCTCCTCCATCGCCCGCAGCAGGACCACGGTGCTGGCCACCGACAGCGCCAGGCCGAACACCAGCCCATGCAGCAGCGGCCAACCCATCGCCCAGGCCAGGCCCATGCCCAGCAGCGTGGCCACGGTGATCTGGGCCAGCGCGCCGGGAATCGCGATCCACTTCACTTCCAGCAGGTCTTCCAGCGAGAAGTGCAGGCCCACGCCGAACATCAGCAGCATCACGCCGATCTCCGACAGCTGGGTGGCGATCTCCTGGTCGGCGACGAAGCCGGGCGTGAACGGACCGACGAACACGCCGGCCAGCAGGTAGCCCACCAGCGGCGACAGGCGCAGTTTGTTGGCCAGCGCACCGAGCACGAAGGCCAGGCCGAGGCCGACCGCGACGATGTCGATCAGGCTGGTGTCGTGGGGCATCGGGGGGCCGCGGGCGGGGCGGGGTGGTCCAGTGTCACCGACCGGGCCGGCATTGGGCAAACGGACGCTCGCTGCGACCGCATCCGGGCAGCGGATCGCAGGCCGCGATCCGCTGCCGGTTTCCTTCGATCGCGCCGCATCCACTCATGCGCGGTGCTGCCGCCACACCGCCACGCTGCATGCGTGGCGGTGTGGCCCTGCATCACCAGCGATAGCCGGCGCGCGCGTAGATCAACCCGCCGTTGAAGCCGAACGGCGAGGACGAGCTGTAGGGCAGCTGGCCGGAGCTGGAGTTGGCGTACAGCACTTCATCCGGGTAGGCGTTGAACACGTTGTCGCCGCCGACGGTGAACTCCCAGCGATCCACCGCGTAGCTGACCGCCAGGTCCACGGTCCATTCCGGATCGAAGGTCTGGTCCTGCGCCGGAACGGTGTTGTGGCGCACGGTGAATTCGCCGTAGCGGGTCGCGGTGGCGTTGAACGACCAGCGGCCCAGCGTCCACACGCTGTTGAGGAAGAACTTGTCGTGCGGCGAGCCTTCGGTGATGCGGCCGATCTCGGCGCGGCCGAAGCGCACCGCGTTGGGATCGATCGCCGCCAGCGACGCCGGGTTGGCCGCGATCCGGTCGATCGTCGTCTCGTTCCAGTTGTAGCCGGCGGTCAGGGCCAGGTCGCTGCCGTCCAGGTCCCAGGTGTAGGTGCCCACCACGTCCACGCCCTTGGTGGTGGTGTCGATGGCGTTGGTGAAGTAGCGGCCGCCGGTGGCGCTGTAGCCGTTGGCGATCAGGTAATTGGCCACCGGCGTGCTGACCAGGTTCTCCGACAGCACGATGCGGTCGTCGATCTCGATCCGGTACGCATCGATGGTCAGGTACAGCGCATCGATCGGCTGCAGCACCAGGCCCAGGCTGTAGTTGTCGGACTCTTCGGCCTTGAGCGGCTCGGCGCCCAGCTCGATCGCCACCGGGTCGTCGACGCGGAACGTGCGCACCGCGTACTGCACGCCGCCGATGAAGCTGCTGGAGGTGTACTGGTAGTACTGCTGCTGCAGCGAGGGCGCACGGAAGCCGCTGGACACGGTGCCGCGCAGGGCGACCTTGTCGGTGAAGGCGTAGCGCGCCGACAGCTTGCCCGAGCTGGTGTCGCCGAAGTCGCTGTAGTCCTCGTAGCGGCCGGCGATGCCGACGCTGAGCTTGTCGGTCACGTCCGCTTCCAGGCCGGCATAGGCGGCCAGGCTGTTGCGGTCGAAGCGGCCGGCATCGCCCGGGGAGAAGCCCGGGAAAACCTGCGCGCCGGGCCGCGGCGTGGACTCTCCCGGGGCGAGCACGCCGCCGTTCTGGTACGAGGCCAGCTCGCCTGCGCTCTGCACGAATTCCTCGCCGCGCCATTCGGCGCCGAAGGACAGCGTCACCGGATAGGCCAGGCCCCAGTCCAGGGCGCTGTTGAAGTCGGCGTTGAGCACGTGCTGGGTGCTGCGCAGCGCGCCGGCGTAGAAGTCGGTCGGCGAGGCGGTGCCCAGGCTGCGGTTGAGGCTGTTGCCGACATCGAAGCTCAGGTCGTTCTGGCCGAAGCTGTAGCTGAAGTCCAGGTTCAGTCCGCCGGCGGTGAAGCCCTCGAAACCGAGCACGACCGCCTTGTCCTCGGTCTCGTTCTTGATCTGCGGCAGGTAGCCGTCGGGGTAGATCGAGGGGATGTTGGTCGGTGCGGTGGCCGGGCGGAAGAAGCCGGTGGAGGTCACGTCGCGACGGCTGTAGGTGCCGAACGAATAGAACGTGATGCCCTCCTGCGGGCTGAATTCGCCGTTGTAGGAAATCCCGCCCTGATCCACGTCCGGATCGCCGAAGCGCTGCACCACGCGGCCGGCCGGCGGGTTGTTGCCGATGCCGGCGTTGGCGCCCAGGTAGGGGCGGGCGCGGTCGGTCTGGTCCTGGTGACCGGCCTGGGCGGCCACGTGCAGCCAGCCATCGGTGCCCAGCGTCAGGCCGCCATCGCCGGAGAGCTGGTACTGGGCGCCGTCGCCGGCGCTGTACTGGCCGTACTGCGCCAGCAGGCTGCCACTGGTGTCGCTGCCCTTGAGCACGATGTTGATCACGCCGGCGATGGCGTCGGAGCCGTACTGGGCCGAGGCACCGTCGCGCAACACCTCGACCCGGGCGATCGAGGCGATCGGGATCGCGTTCAGGTCCACCGGCGCCGAGCCGCGGCCCTGGCTGCCGTTGACGTTGATCAGCGCGCCCTTGTGGCGGCGCTTGCCGTTGACCAGGACCAGGGTCTGGTCGGGGGACAGGCCGCGCAGCTGGGCCGGACGGACCGCGTCGGTGCCGTCCACCAGCGCCGGGCGCGGGAAGTTCAGCGACGGGACCGCGCGGGCCAGGGCGGTGGCCAGCTCGGTGGTGCCGGTGGCCTGCAGTGCCTGCGGGGTGATGATGTCGATCGGCGAGGTCGACTCGGCCACGGTGCGGTCGGCGACCCGGGTGCCGGTCACGATCACCGTGTCCAGGGTGCTCGCGGTGCCGTTCGCGGCCTGCGGGGCGGTGTTCTGGCTGGCGTCCTGGGCGAAGACGGGCGCGGAAGTGGCGGCCAGGGCGGTCAGCAGGGCCAGGGTCAGCGGCGAGCGGGTATGGGTCATCAGGAGCTCCGGAGGCGGCCGCCGTGGCGTGGGGGCTGGTGCGGCCTTGGGGGGCGCGGCCGGGCAGGTGAGGGGGGAGGACCCGGGGCTGCCTGGCTGCGGAGACGCGTCAATTATTCGTTAAAGGTAGAATGCCTGTCGCAGGAACGGTGCTTATCACCTTATTCCCGCGCCTTATTTGAATCGGCCCCCCAATGATTTCCCTTAGAAACTTCGCCCTGCGCCGCGGTGAGCGGCTGCTGTTGTCCAACGTCGACCTGACCCTGCATGCCGGCTACCGGGTGGGTGTGGTCGGTCGCAATGGCACCGGCAAATCCAGCCTGTTCGCCGCGATCAAGGGCGAGCTGGAAGCCGACAAGGGCGACGTCGACCTGCCCGGCAAGGTCCGGATCGCCTCGGTCGCCCAGGAAACCCCCTCGCTGCCTGACCCGGCGCTGGACTTCGTGCTCGGCGGCGACGAGGTGATCGCCAAGGTGCTGCGCGACGAGGCCGACGCCAACGCGCGCGAGGACTGGGAGGCGGTGGCCCTGGCCCACCAGAAGCTGGCCGAGCTCAACGGCTACGACGCCGAAGCCCGTGCCGGCCGCCTGCTGCACGGCCTGGGCTTCCCGCCCGAGACCCACCACCGCCCGGTGTCCTCGTTCTCCGGCGGGTGGCGCGTGCGCCTGAATCTGGCCCGCGCGCTGATGATGCCCTCGGACCTGCTGCTGCTCGACGAACCGACCAACCACCTGGACCTGGACGCGGTCTACTGGCTGGAGCAGTGGTTGCTCAAGTATCCCGGCACGCTGCTGCTGATCTCGCACGACCGCGAGTTCCTGGACAACGTCGCCACGCACACGCTGCACCTGCACGGCGGCGGCGCCAAGCTCTATGTCGGCGGTTACACCGACTTCGAGCGCCAGCGCGCCGAACAGCTGCGCCAGCAGCAGATCGCGCACGAAAAGGAACAGGCCGAGCGCGCGCACCTGCAGAGCTTCATCGACCGCTTCAAGGCCAAGGCGTCCAAGGCCGCGCAGGCGCAGAGCCGGATGAAGCGCCTGGCCAAGCTGGCCGGCACCGAGGCGGTGCGCGCCGAGCGCGAGTTCCGGATCGAGTTCGCCCAGCCCAACCGCCTGCCGTTCTCGCTGATCCGCCTGAACCATGTCGAGGCCGGCTACGGCAAGGACTCGGTGATCCTGCATGAGGTCGGTTTCGGCCTGGAGGCGGGCGACCGCATCGGCCTGCTCGGCCCCAACGGCGCCGGCAAGACCACGCTGGTGCGCACCCTGGTCGGCGACCTGCCGCCGGTCGCCGGCGAGCGCAGCGCGCATCCGGACCTGCGCATCGGCTACTTCGCCCAGCACACGGTCGAATCGCTGCACGAGGGCCAGTCGCCGATCGATCATTTCCGCGACCTGTCGCCGGATTCGCCGACCCAGGCCTTCCGCGACTTCCTGGGCAAGTGGAATTTCCCGGGCGATCGCGCATTCGAAGTGGTCGACGGTTTTTCCGGCGGCGAGCGCGCGCGCCTGGCGCTGGCGCTGATCGCCTGGCAGCAGCCCAACGTGCTGCTGCTGGACGAACCGACCAACCACCTGGACCTGGAGATGCGCGAGGCGCTGGCCGAAGCGCTGAGCGATTTCGAAGGCGCGATCGTGATGGTCAGCCATGACCGCCACCTGATCGGCCTGGTCTGCGACACCTTCTGGCGCGTGGCCGATGGCGTGGTCGAACCCTTCGACGGCGACCTGGATGCGTATGCGGCGTGGCTGCGCGCGCGTCCGGCCGCGCAGGGCACCAAGCAGCGCATGGCCGAAGCCGCGCCCACGCCGGTGGAACTGCCGCCTGCGCCGGCCAAGCCCGCTGCGTCGAAGAAGCCGGTCAATCCGGTCAAGCTGGCCGCCGCCGAGAAGCGCGTGGGCGAGCTGGAAGCCGAGGTGGCCGAGCTGGACCGGCGCCTGGCCGATCCCTCGCACATGGCTGACGCCGGGCGCCTGGCCCAGCTCGGACGCGAGCGCGAGGACACCGCACGGCAGCTGGAACAGGCCGAGCAGGCCTGGCTGATGCTGCTGGAGGACGCCGGCTGACATCAGCCGGCGACACGCGTTGATCCGCCCGGCTTGAAATGCCGGGCGATGCCCTAAGATTTCCGTCGGCCGGATGTTCCGGCCACCCGACTGCCAGCGAATCCCCCGCCATGCCGATCTACGCTTTCCAGTGCGCCGAGTGCGGCCACAGTTTCGACCGCCTGCAGAAGATGTCCGACGCCGATCCGGATACGTGTCCGTCGTGCGGTGCCACTGGCAGCGTGCGCCGCCAGCTGACCGCGCCGTCGTTCCGGCTGTCGGGCAGCGGCTGGTACGAGACCGACTTCAAGAAGGACGGCGACAAGAAGCGCAACCTCGTCGACGGTGGCGAAGGCGTAGCCAAGCCCGCATCGACCAGCACGCCTGCCGCGCCTGCCGGCAAGACCGAAAGCAGCACGCCTGCACCCAAGCCTGCCGCATCCAGCAGCAGCGACTGATCGGCCGCAGCGCTTGTCCTTCGTCGCCGCCCGCGGTTACGGTGCGGCGATGAACGCATTCCACCTGACTCCCGTACTGCTCCTGCTGGCGGCCTGCACGCAGGGGGCCGCGCCCGCAGCTTCACCTTCCGCTTCTGCGGAGCCCGCTGCTGCTCCGCCGGCTTCCGAATCGACCGCCGCTGCGCCCGCCGACGCTTTCCTCGCCGCGATCGCCGGTCACTGCGGCCAGGCCTATGCCGGTCGCATCATCGCCAACCAGCCTGCGTCTTCAACGCCCGATCCGTTCGAAGGCAAGACGCTGGTGATGCACGTGCGCGGTTGCGACGAACCGGCGCGCGAACTGCGCATTCCCTTCCACGTCGGCGACGACCATTCGCGCACCTGGGTGCTGACCCGCACCGCTGAAGGCCTGCGCCTGAAGCACGACCACCGCCATGCCGACGGCAGCCCCGATCCGGTGACGATGTACGGTGGCGACACCGCGGCGGCCGGCACCGCGCAGCGGCAGGAATTCCCGGTAGACGCCGAGTCGATCGCGATGTTCGAGCGTGAAGGCCTCAAGGCCTCGGTCGTGAACACCTGGGCGATGGAGATCGAGCCGGGTGCGCGCTTCGTCTACGAACTGGCGCGACCGGACGGCCGCCTGTTCCAGGTCGAGTTCGACCTCACCGCGCCGGTGCCGTTGCCGCCGGCGCCCTGGGGCGCCGACGACTGACAGGGCGATCGGCCCGGTGAACCTCAACGCGCGCCGAAGCGGGCCCGGCAACCGCCGTTGACCCAGATCGAGCCGCCGCTGTAACCCCAGTTGCGGCCTTCGTCGCAGCGCGTGCCGGAGAGGTTCTCGATCACCCGCGGCCGGCCCTGGCGGCTGTCCCAGGCGCAGGTGCGTTGGCGGTTGTTGTCGCTGGCGCAGGTCACCGAGTAGCCGGGATTGTTGCCGCCCCAGCCGCCGCCCTGGCGCTGGGCGAACTCGCCGCGGCAGCCGTTGTTGACCCAGATCGAGTTGCCGCGCTGGCCCCAGGTACGCCCCTCGATGCAGGCCGTGCCCGACAGCTGCCTGACCAGCACTGCCTGGCCACGGAAATTCGTCGGGCAGACCCGCTCTCGGTTGTTCTGGCTCTCGCAGCGGATGGTCTGGCCGTTGTTGCCGCCCCAGCCACCACCCCGGCCCTCGGCGAAGCGGCCGCGGCAGCCCTGGTCGACCCACATCGTGCCGCCACCACCGCCGAAGTTCACGCCCTCCTGGCAGCGGGTGCCGGACAGGTTCTCCACCAGCACCGGACGGCCGTTGAACGGGGTCCGGCAGTCGCGCCGGCGGCGGTCGTTGCTGGAGCAGATCAGGGTCTGGCCGCTCCAGTTGGAGCCGTTCCAGCCCGGGCGCAGGCCGCTGCTGCTGCTTCCGCCGCGCAGGGAGACGGCGATGTCCTGCTGGATCCGGCTGAAGCCCCAGCCCGAATCGATCTGGTCCAGGTAGAACTCCAGCTGGTCGTCTGGGATCTGCCGGCCGCGGGACTGGTCGGAATACTCGCGCTCGATCACCCGCACCCGTTCGGAGGTGTTGAGCTGGCGCAGGTTCTCCGGCGCGTAGGCGCGGGTGGACTGGGCCGCGGCGGGCGAGGGCAGGGTGGCGCCGGCAAAGGCCAGGGCCAGGGCGAAACATGCGGCGGACACGGAACGGAACATGGCTTTCTCCTCCTTGGAAGCGCCTGGTACCGCGGCGGTTGCTCTGGGATTTACCGCTGGACGGCTTAATGCCGGCCCACCGTGGCACGGGTGGGAACGGCCGCCCGGACCGGGCCGAGGCAGGACGCGTTTGCCCGGGCCGGGCGTGGGCCTCAAAATATCGCGTTCCCCGGCGCCGATGGTGTCCGGCCCCCCTGTGGAGTTCACATGCGTACCCATTTCTGCGGCCTGGTCGACGAGACCCTGATCGGCCAGACCCTCACCCTCGCCGGCTGGACCGACGTGGCCCGCAACCTCGGCGGCGTGTGCTTCATCGACCTGCGCGACCACGAGGGCATCGTCCAGGTGACGGTCGAGCCGGACAACGCGGAGGTATTCGCGGTGGCCGCCTCGCTGGGCTACGAGGACGTGATCCAGGTCGAGGGCGTGGTCCGTGCCCGTCATGCGGTCAACGACAAGATCCGCACCGGCAAGGTCGAGGTGATCGCCACCCGCATCACCATCCTCAACAAGGCCGCGCCGCTGCCGTTCCACGCGCACGAGAACCCGGGCGAAGAGACGCGCCTGAAGTACCGCTACCTCGACCTGCGCCGTCCGGAAATGCAGCGCATGCAGCGCACCCGCATCAAGCTGGTGCAGGCGCTGCGCCGCCACCTGGACGCGCGCGGTTTCCAGGACATCGAGACCCCGATCCTGACCAAGGCCACGCCCGAGGGCGCGCGCGACTTCCTGGTCCCGGCGCGCATGCATCCGGGCGAGTTCTACGCGCTGCCGCAGAGCCCGCAGCTGTTCAAGCAGATCCTGATGGTGGCCGGCTTCGACCGTTACTACCAGATCGCGCGCTGCTTCCGCGACGAGGCCCTGCGCGCGGACCGCCAGCTGGAATTCACCCAGCTGGACATGGAGTTCGCGTTCGTGCGCGAGCGCGACGTGCAGGATTTCGTCGAAGACATGATCCGCGCGATCTTCAAGGAGGTCGTGGACGTCGAGCTGGCCGCGCAGTTCCCGCGCCTGACCTGGGCCGAGGCCATGCGCCGCTACGGTTCGGACAAGCCGGACCTGCGCATCGACCTGGAGCTGGTCGACGTGGCCGAGCGGGTCAAGGACAGCCAGTTCGCGGTGTTCAGCGCCGCGGCCAATGACGCCGACGGCCGCGTGGCCGCGCTGCGCATTCCCGGCGGCGCGTCGCTGTCGCGCAAGCAGATCGACGAGTACGCCGCGCACGCGGCCAAGTACGGCGCCAAGGGCCTGGCCTACATCAAGATCGACGAGGCCGGCGCGATCAGCTCGCCGATCCAGAAGTTCTTCGACGAGGCCGCGTTCGCCGCGCTGGTCGCGCACGTGGGCGCCGGCAACGGCGACATCGTGTTCTTCGGCGCCGGCGCCTACGGCAAGGTCTCCGACTTCATGGGCGCCCTGCGCCTGAAGGCCGGCAAGGACTTCGGCCTGGTCGCCGCCGGCTGGCGTCCGCTGTGGGTCACCGACTTCCCGATGTTCGAATGGGACGAGGAGGCGCAGCGCTACGTGGCCCTGCACCATCCGTTCACCGCCCCGGCCGTGGACGACATCGCCGACCTGCGCGCGCATGCCCGCACCGCGGTGTCGCGCGGCTACGACATGGTCCTCAACGGCAACGAGATCGGTGGCGGTTCGATCCGCATCCACCGTCCGGAGATGCAGAGCGCGGTGTTCGAGCTGCTGGGCATCGGCGCGGAAGAGGCGGCGGCCAAGTTCGGCTTCCTGCTCGATGCGCTCAACTACGGCGCCCCGCCGCATGGCGGCATCGCGTTCGGCATCGACCGCATCGCCGCGCTGATGGCCGGCACCGAGTCGATCCGCGACGTGATTCCGTTCCCGAAGACCACCGGTGCGCAGTGCCTGATGACCGGTGCGCCGTCGCCGATCGCGGACGAGCAGCTGGCGGAAGTGCACATTTCGGTTCGCGAAGCCTCACTGCTCAAGCAGTGAGGTTTGCCCAGAATTTCGCGGAGCGAAATCCTGGGTCCCGCTCACCTCTTCCATAACCCCTGCGGCTGCCGCCGCGCCCCCTTGACTCAAGGGGGCTTTACCAACGGATAGGTTTTCTGATGACTGAGGTTGCGTTTTCGCTGCAGTGGGAAAGGCTCGGCAATGAGGGTGGCGATGCCGGCGTGGTGACCGAGCGCGCGCGCGTGTTCGGGGGCTGGCTGGTGCGAGTGGGCAATGGTCCGGGCGCGATGGCGCTGACCTTCGTCCCCGATGGCCTGGGCCGCTGGGACGGCGAGGACTTCGGCGAGGACGACTACGAGTACGAGGAAGAAGACGGCGACGAGGACGAAGAGGAACAAGACCTCGACGACGAAGACGCCGACGAGGAAGAAGAAGAGGAAGAAGACGCCGAAGTCGAGGACGGGCGCTGAGCATGCGCATCCGGCGCGCCACCGTCGACGATGCGGCGACCCTGTCGTCGCTGGCGGCGCGCACCTTCACCGAGACCTTCGGCCACCTGTATCCGCCTGAAGATCTCCAGGCCTTCCTCCAGGACGCCTATCCGCCGGACAAGCAGGCCATCATCCTGGCCCATCCGGACTATGCGGTCTGGCTGCTGGAAGACGCTGACGGCGTGGCCGTGGGCCATGCCGCCGCCGGCCCCTGCGGGTTGCCGCACGTCGATGTGCAGCGCGGCGATGGCGAGCTCAAGCGCCTGTACGTGCTGGCCTCCCAGCAGAACGGCGGCTGGGGCGGGCGCATGTTCGACGAGGCCGAGCGCTGGCTGCTGCGTGACGGTCCGCGCACGCTGTGGGTCGGTGTGTGGTCGGAGAATTTCGGCGCGCAGCGCTTCTACGCGCGCCACGGCTTCGGCAAGGTCGGCACCTACGAATTCCCGGTCGGTCGCGTGCGCGACCTGGAGTTCATCCTGCGGCGCCCGCTCGCCGCGACCGACGCCCCGCACGGCGGCGACTGAGCGCATGGACGGCGCGCCGCGCCACGTCCTGCTGCTGCACGGGCTGTGGATGCCGGGCATGTCGATGGGCTGGATGGCGCGGCGGCTGCAGCGCGAGGGGTTCGTCACTTCCGTATTCGCCTATCCGGGCGCCATGGCCGGCCCACGCCTGGTATTGCCGGCGCTGGCACGACGCCTGGCCGGGGTCGAGGCGGTCGTGGCCCACAGCCTGGGTGGCTTGCTGACGCTGGAGGCGCTGCGCCAGGGCGATTTCCCGAAACTGCGACGGGTGGTCTGCCTGGGTTCGCCGCTGTGCGGCAGCGGCGCCGCGCAGGGCCTGCGCACCCATCGGGCGACGGGCTGGGCGCTGGGTAGAGCGGCACCGTTGCTGCGCGAAGGCTGCCCACCCTGGGACGGCAGCGCGCAGGTGGGCATGGTCGCCGGCACGCGCGCGATCGGGTTCGGCCGCTGGTTCGCCCGTTTCGAAGGGCCCAGCGATGGCACCGTGGCGGTCGCCGAGACCCGCCTGCCGGGCCTGGTCGACCATTGCAGCGTCGATGCCAGCCACAGCGGCCTGCTGTTTTCCGAGGCTGCCGCGCGGCAGGTCGCGCACTTCCTGCGCGAAGGCCACTTCGCCTGAGTCGCGCCGGTCCGGGCAGCGCTGGTCAGGTTCGCGCCGCCCAACGCAAGGAACCTGCATGGCGGCACAAGACGAGGTGTAAAATCGCCGCCTCGCAACTGCATGACACCGGAATGCCCCATGGGTAGAGGCCCGTCGATCGAAGCCCGCAAGAACGCCACCGACGCCAAGCGCGGCAAGGTGTTCACCAAGCTGATCCGCGAGATCGGCGTGGCCGCCCGCGCCGGCGGCGGGGACCCGGCCAACAACCCGCGCCTGCGCGCGGCGATGGACAAGGCCCTGACCGCGAACATGTCCAAGGACGTGATCGAGCGCGCGATCAAGAAGGCCACCGGCGAGCTGGAAGGGGTGGAGTACGAGGAGATCCGCTACGAGGGCTATGCGCCCGGTGGCGTGGCGGTGATCGTGGACTGCCTGACCGACAACCGCGTGCGCACGGTGGCCGATGTGCGCCATGCCTTCTCCAAGAACGGCGGCAACATGGGCACCGAGGGCTCGGTGGCTTTCATGTTCAAGCGCCTGGGCGTGCTCAGCTTCGAAGGCCGTGACGAAGAGTCGCTCACCGAGGCGGCGATCGAGGCCGGCGCCGACGACGTGGTGGTGTATCCGGAAGACGGCGCCATCGACGTGGTCACCTCGCCCGAGCAGTTCGAGGCGGTGAAGCAGGCGATGCAGGCGGCCGGCCTGGCGCCGGGCTACGCCGAGGTCACTTTCCGCGCCGACAACGACATCGCCGTGTCCGGCGAGACCGCACAGCAGGTGTCCAAGCTGCTGGCCATGCTCGAAGACCTCGACGACGTGCAGAACGTCTATTCCAACGCCGACCTGGGCGACGCCGGCTGACATGCACCCGTGCAGGGGCGAAGCGGTGGCGGTAGTCGTGGCAGCGGCGGCAGCGGCGTGAACGTCGCCCATCCGCCCGTGGTCCGGGCCAGCGTGCGCATCCTGGGCATCGATCCGGGTTCGCAGCGCACCGGCGTGGGCATCATCGACGTCGATGCCACCGGCAAGGTCCGCCACATCCACCACCAGCCGCTGGTGCTGCTGGGCGAAGGCGACTTCGCCGCGCGCCTGAAGCGGCTGCTGCACGGCCTGGCGGCGCTGATCGAGGAATACCGGCCGCAGGAAGTGGCGATCGAGCAGGTCTTCGTCGGCCGCAGCGCCGATTCGGCGCTCAAGCTCGGCCAGGCTCGCGGCGCGGCGATCAGCGCGGTGGTGCTGCGCGACCTGCCGGTGAGCGAATACGCCGCCCGCGAGGTCAAGCTGGCGGTGGTCGGCACCGGCGGCGCGGACAAGGCGCAGATCCAGCACATGGTCGCGGCCATGCTCGGGTTGACCGGCAAGATCCAGGCCGACGCGGCCGATGCGCTGGCCATCGCCCTGACCCATGCCCACGTGCGCGCCACCGCCCAGCGCCTGGGCGTGGACGCGCGCCTGGCCTGGAGTCGCAAGTGACACCTACCGTCAGTACCCCTGGAGCGGCAGCATGATCGGACGCCTGCGCGGCATCCTCGCCCTGAAGCAGCCGCCGTGGCTGGTGGTCGACGTCAACGGCGTCGGCTACGAGCTGGAAGCGCCGATGAGCACGTTCTACGACCTGCCCGAGCTCGGTCGCGAGGTGTCGCTGTTCACCCACTACGCGCAGAAGGAAGACAGCGTGTCGCTGTACGGCTTCCTGCGCGAAGGCGAGCGGAGGCTGTTCCGCGACGTGCAGAAGGTCAGCGGCATCGGCGCCAAGATCGCCCTGGCCGTGCTGTCGGGCGTGAGCGTGGACGAGTTCGCGCGGCTGGTGCAGGCGGGCGACATCACCGCGCTCACCCGCATCCCCGGCATCGGCAAAAAGACCGCCGAACGCATGGTCGTTGAACTGCGCGACCGCGCCGCCGACCTGGCCGGCGGCGGCCCGGCCGGATTGACCGCCGCTGCGGGCGACCCGGTCGCCGATGCGGTCACCGCGCTGCAGCAGCTGGGCTACAAGCCGGCCGAGGCCGTGCGCATGGCCCGCGATGCCGCCGCTCCGGGCGACGAGGCCGCCGCGATCATCCGCAAGGCGCTGCAGTCCGCGCTGCGCTGAAGCTTTGCACCTTCCCCACATGCCAACCGCGTTAACCTAGGGCCGCCATGACCGCAGCGCACCCCCCCAAGCCTGCTTCCGGCCACAACGGAGCTTCGCCGCACGGCGGTGCCAGCCACATGGCGCTGGTCGTGGGCGCCATCGGCGTGGTCTTCGGCGACATCGGCACCAGCCCGCTGTACACGCTGAAGGAAGCGTTCTCGCCGCATTACGGCCTCAACAGCGACCACGACACCGTGCTGGGCGTGCTGTCGCTGGCGTTCTGGGCGCTGATGGTCGTGGTCACGCTCAAGTACGTGACCATCATCATGCGCGCCGACAACGAGGGCGAGGGCGGCGTCATGGCGCTGATGGCGCTGGCCCAGCGCACGCTCAAGAACGGCTCGCGCTCGGCCTACGTGGTCGGCATCCTCGGCATCTTCGGCGCGTCGCTGTTCTTCGGCGACGGCGTGATCACCCCGGCGATCACCGTGCTCGGCGCGGTCGAAGGCCTGGAGATCGCCGCCCCCGGCCTGCACCACTTCATCGTGCCGATGACGGTGGTGGTGCTGATGCTGGTGTTCATGGCCCAGCGCTTCGGTACCGAGAAGGTGGGCAAGGTGTTCGGCCCGATCACCAGCCTGTGGTTCATCTCCCTGGGCGCGATCGGCATCTGGAACATCATCGAGGCGCCGGAAGTGCTCAAGGCGTTCAACCCGTACTGGGCGGCGCTGTTCTTCATGGACCACGGCTGGCACGGGATCTTCATCCTCGGCGCGGTGGTGCTGGCGGTGACCGGTGGCGAGGCGCTGTACGCGGACATGGGCCATTTCGGCGCCCCTCCCATCCGACACGCCTGGTACTTCTTCGTGCTGCCGTGCCTGCTGCTCAACTACCTGGGTCAGGGCGCGCTGGTGCTCGAGCATCCGGAGCTGGTCAAGAACCCGTTCTACGAAGCGGTGCCGTCCTGGGCGCTGTACCCGATGATCGTGCTGGCCACCCTGGCCGCGGTGATCGCCTCGCAGGCGGTGATCACCGGTGCGTTCTCGGTCTCGCGCCAGGCCATGCAGCTGGGCTACATCCCGCGCATGCGCATCAAGCACACCTCGCACGACACCATCGGCCAGATCTACATCCCCGGGATCAACTGGCTGCTGATGATCATGGTGATCGGGCTGGTGCTGGTGTTCCGCACTTCCAGCAACCTGGCCGTGGCCTACGGCATCTCGGTGTCGGCGACGATGCTGATCGACACGCTGCTGCTGGCCCTGGTCGCGCGCGCGCTGTGGCCGCGCTGGCGCAACTGGGTGCTGCCGCTGTGCGTGGTGTTCTTCCTGATCGAGCTGGGCTTCGTGATCGCCAACGGCGCCAAGCTGCTGCAGGGTGCCTGGTTCCCGGTGGCGCTGGGCCTGGTCCTGTTCACCATGCTGCGCACCTGGCGTCGCGGCCGCGAGCTGATGCGCGAGGAGCTGCGCAAGGACGGTATCCGCGTGGACACCTTCCTGCCGGGACTGATGCTGGCCCCGCCGGCGCGCGTGCCGGGCACGGCGGTATTCCTGACCACCGACACCACGGTGGTGCCGCATGCGCTGCTGCACAACCTCAAGCACAACAAGGTGCTGCACGAGCGCAACGTGTTCCTGACCGTGGAAACGCTCAACGTGCCGCACGCGCCGCCGGACAAGCGGCTGAAGATGGACCAGATCGGCGACGACTTCTACCGGCTGATCGTGCGCTTCGGCTTCATGGAAACGCCGGACGTGCCGCTGGCGCTGATGCGCGCCTGCGACGTGGGCGGGATGACGTTCGATCCGATGGACACGACCTATTTCGCCAGCCGCGAGACGATCGTCGCCGGCCGCCACCGCGGCATGCCGATCTGGCGCGACAAGCTGTTCGCGGTCATGCACCGCAACGCGGCGCCGGCGACCGGCTTCTTCCGCATCCCGGGCAACCGCCTGGTCGAGCTGGGTTCGCAGGTGGAGATCTGAACCCGGCGCGCCGCGGCCGCTGCACCGGGGCCGGGCGGCGTGCGAACATGGCCGCATGAACGAACCGCGCATCCTCACCGCCGGCGCGACCCGCGAGGACGACGTCGCCGAGGCCTCGATCCGGCCCAAGCGGCTGGACGAATACCTGGGCCAGCAGCCGGTCCGCGAACAGCTGGGCATTTATATCGAGGCGACCAAGCGTCGCGGCGAGGCGCTGGACCATGTGCTGATCTTCGGTCCGCCCGGGCTGGGCAAGACCACGCTCAGCCACGTCATCGCCAACGAGCTGGGCGTGAACCTGCGCGTCACCTCCGGCCCGGTGATCGAGAAGGCCGGCGACCTTGCAGCGCTGCTTACCAACCTGCAGCCGCACGATGTGCTGTTCATCGACGAGATCCACCGGCTGTCGCCGGTGGTCGAGGAAGTCCTGTATCCGGCGATGGAAGACTTCCAGATCGACATCATGATCGGCGAAGGCCCGGCCGCTCGCTCGATCAAGCTCGACCTGCCGCCGTTCACCCTGATTGGCGCGACCACCCGCGCCGGCCTGCTGACCGCGCCGCTGCGCGACCGCTTCGGCATCGTCCAGCGCCTGGAGTTCTACTCGCCGGAAGAACTGACCCGCATCGTGCGCCGCTCGGCGACGATCCTGGGCATCGACTGCGAGGCCGAAGGCGCCGGGGAAATCGCGCGCCGCGCGCGCGGCACCCCGCGCATCGCCAACCGACTGCTGCGACGCGTGCGCGACTTCGCGCAGGTCAAGGCCGCCGGCCACATCGACGCGGACGTGGCCGCCGCGGCGATGGCCATGCTCAAGGTCGATCCGGAAGGTTTCGACGAACTGGACCGGCGCATGCTGCGCACGATCATCGAGCACTTCGACGGTGGCCCGGTCGGCGTGGAATCGCTGGCGGCCTCGCTGTCGGAAGAGCGTGGCACGCTGGAAGACGTGATCGAGCCGTACCTGATCCAGCAGGGATTCCTGGTGCGCACCGCGCGCGGCCGCATGGCCACCTCCAAGGCCTATCGCCACCTGGGCCTCATCGCGCCGGCGCGCGAGGCGGGCGAGCTGTTCTGAGCCGAGGGGCTGCGGCAGTCGACCGGACGCAGCCGTGCCTCCTGCTCCACACATCAAGTACGAGAAAGCCCCCAAGCGATTGGGGGCTTCTTCGTTATTGCCGCGATCGAAGCAGCGCCATCAAAGCACCCGAGGACGCCGTGTCATGCGGGTATGGCGCAAGTGGCACAGGGATGTGCCACGGCCACGAGTACGGACAGGACGTCCGTCCGAGGGGTAAGCCATACCCGCATGGCACGGCGGCCCCATCCGAAGCTCGGCCCTAATGGAGTGGCTGACGCTTCCGAAGCCGTCCCGATGGCGGCCCTGTCCGAAGTCGACGGTGCTGCACGCAGCGATACGCCGCTATGCGCGAGCCGGTTCCGCCGATTGCTGGAGCGCCTTGCGCTGCGCGGCCATGCGCGCGCAGGTGGCGATCGCCGCCTCCAGGCTCGAAGGATCGGCCAGGCCGCGGCCGGCCAGGTCGAGCGCGGTGCCATGGTCGACCGCCACGCGCGGGTAGGGCAGGCCCAGGGTCAGGTTCACCGCCCGCTCGAAGCCGCTGTACTTGAGCACCGGCAAGCCCTGGTCGTGGTACATCGCCAGGACCGCATCGAACCCTCCCAGCTTCTTCGGCAGGAAGGCGGTGTCGGCCGGCAGCGGGCCGACCAGGTCCATGCCCTCTGCGCGCAGCTGCTGCAGCGCGGGGATGATCGTGTCGATCTCCTCGTGCCCCAGGTGGCCGTCTTCGCCGGCATGCGGATTCAGGCCGAGCACCGCGATCACCGGTGCGGCGATGCCGAAGTCGGTGCGCAGCGCGTGGTGGGTGATGCGCAGGATGCGATGCAGCAGCGGTGCATCGATCGCATCGGCGACCTCGCGCAGCGGCAGGTGGGTGGTGGCCAGCGCCACCCGGACGATGTCGTTGGCCAGCATCATCACCACGTCGCGGCCGGCATGGCCGGCGAGCAGCTCAGTGGTGCCGGTATAGGCGATGCCGCCTTCGTTGATCGTGGCCTTCTGCACCGGGCCGGTGACCATGCCATGGAACTGACCGGCGATGCAGCCATCGGCGGCGTCGAGCAGGGCGCCCACGACCGCGCCGGCATTGCGCGGATCGGGATGGCCGAAGCTCGTCGCGTTGTCGTTGGGGAACATGCGCAGCGGCATGTCGCCGGGCTGGCGCGCCGGCTCGTCTTCGTGCAACAGGTTCAGCGGCAGACGCAGCGCGCTGGCGGCGGCCTGCAGCGTGGCTGGATCGGCGAAGGCGACCAGCGAGCAGTCGTTGCGTGGCCGTTGGGCCACGCGCACACACAGTTCAGGCCCGATCCCCGCCGGTTCGCCCGGTACCAGCGCGAGCCGCGGCAGGGTCATTTCAGCTGCCGGCGGGCGGAGCGGCGACCGGCGCCACCTCGGGAGCGGCGGCGGGGGCATCAACCGCGCGATCACCGGTGCGGTAGACCACATAGGCCTCGCCGCGCAGCTCCTGCAGGTAGCGGTTGAACTCTTCCTCGAGCTTGCGCCGGCCAATCGTCTCGCGCACCTGCGCGCGACGGTTGGTGTCGGTGACATCGGTCTGGCGCTCGCCCACGCGCTGGATCACATGCCAGCCGGCCTCGGTACGGAACGGCGGGGAAATCCCGCCATCGGCCAGCGCGGTGACCTGGCTGCCGAAATCCGGGCCGAAGGCGTCGGCCGGGAACCAGCCCAGGTCGCCGCCCTGTCCACGGGTGTTGGTGTCCTCGGACGATTCGCGGGCCACGTCCTGGAAGTCGGCGCCGCCAGCCACGCGCGCGCGCAGCGTGTCGATACGCGCCTTGGAGGTCGCATCGTCCTGGCGGTCGTTGACCCGGACCAGGATATGTCGCACGTGGTACTCGGTGACCGTCTGCGCGGGGCCGCCGCCGGCGGAGGTATCGCGCACGTCGACCACCTGCAGCAGCTGGAAGCCGCTGGGGCCGCGGATCGGGCCGACCATCTGGCCGGGCGACATGTCGGCGATCATGCGCGAGAACGCGCTGGGGATTTCATCGAGGCTGCGCCAGCCCAGGTCGCCGCCTTCCAGCGCGTTGGGGCTGTCGGAGTAGCGCACCGCCGCGGCGTTGAAGGTCAGCTCGCCACGGTCGATCACGCTCTTGATGCCTTCGATCTTGCGCTCGCCGGTGGAGATCTGCTCGGCGGTGGCGCCTTCGGGCAGGCCGACCAGGATGTGCGCCAGGTGGTACTGCTTGCCACCGGCAGCCTGCTGCGCGAGCGCGGCGTCGACTTCGCTCTCGCTGACGTTGATCCGGCTCTGGCCGAAGCTCTGGCGCAGGCGCTGGACCATGATCTCGTCGGACAGCGAGCGACGGAAATCGTCGAAGGACAGGCCGTCGTCGTGCAGGCGCTGGCGCAGCCCGTCGACGGTCAGTCCGTTCTGCTGGGCGATCGAGGCTACCGCCTGGTTCAGTTCCTGGTCGCTGATGCGGATGCCGTTGCCGCGGGCACGCTCGACCTGCAGGCGGGTCAGCACCAGGCGCTCGAGCACCTGGCGCTCGAGCACCGCGCGCGGCGGCAGCTGGTCTTCGCGGCCGGCGTACTGGCCGACGATGTTGCGCATCGCCTGGTCCAGCTCGCTCTGCAGCACGACGTTCTCGTCCACGATCGCAGCGATGCGCTCGACCGGCTGCAACTGCTGGGCCGGGGTGGAGAACGGGAGGGAAATCAGGGCGGCAACCGCCAGGAGGATCGCAGGAAGACGTGGGCTCATGGACTCACGGAATGAGGTTCGGATCGTAGTCGTCCGGGTCGGGCGTAGTGTTGCTGGGCGGGACCAGGTACAGGTCGTCGCGGTAGTAGCCGAGAATAGCACGGCGCAAAGTCCGCTCCGTGTCCTGGCCCGCCGACCCTAGGCCCTTGAGCACGAATTCAACCTGAATGGAGTTGTCCAGCTCGCCCTCGCGATTGCGCACGTAGCGCCGGGCCAGCACGCGCACGGCCAGGCAGCAGCTGTCCCACTGCACGCCGCCGACCGCCTCCAGCAGCTTGTCGTCGTCGATGGAGTAGTAGTAGCGGCCGACGACGCTCCAGACCGGGTTGATCGGGTACAGGAAGTTGAAATCGGCCTGTTCCAGCAGGTCGCGGCGGTAGCGGTAGCCGATGTTGGCCACGCCGTCGCCCGGCCACAGGTAGCGGGCGCGCACGCTGGCCAGGTCCTCGCGGCGGAACTTGGGATCCCACTGGTAGGACGCGCCGAGGTTCCAGCGGTCGTTGATCGCGTAGTTGGCGTCGGCCACCCAGGCCGACTTGCCTTCCTCCACCGGCAGTTCGCCGGGCGCCACCACCCGGGAATCCTCGAAGTAACGGATCTGGCCGATGCTGGCCGACAGCTTCTCGCGGCCGTCGGCCTGGCGGATCAGGCGCGTGCTCAGGGCCACGGTCAGCTGGTTGGCATCGGTCTGGCGATCGGCGCCGGAATAGCGGTTGTCGCGGAACAGCTGGCCCCAGCTGAAGGTGAAGGGCCGGGTATCGAACAGCGGCAGGCCGTCCTGTTCGCGGTACGGCGCGTTGAGGTAGAACAGCCGCGGCTCGAGCGTGTGCAGGTAGTCGGCGCCACCGATGGTGGTGTCGCGGTCGAAGTACATGCCTGCGTCCAGGGTGGTGATCGGCAGGCTGCGGGTCGGCGAGGTGTCGCCACCGAGCTGCTGGGCCAGTTCGCTTTCCAGCTGGTAGGCGGTGTAGCGCCAGGCCAGGGTCGGGGTGATGTACCAGGCAGGCCCGGCCAGGCGCGCGGACACGTACGGCTTCACGTCCAGGCGGCTGCCGCCGGGGCGCTCGCTATGCGCGAAGCGCACGGTTTCGGCCCACACGCCGGCATCGAACCACTGGCCGAACGGCTGCTCCCAGTTGACGTACAGGCGCGGCAACCGGCTGTACGGCAGGTTGTCGTCGGTCAGGGTGTAGTCGGTGAGCTGGAAGTGCTCGGCCATGGCGCCGGCGCTCCAGTGCTGGCCCAGGCCGTAGACGCCGGCCGTGCTCTGCAGGTAGGACGCGGAAATGCCGGCCAGGCGGTTGGCGAAGTCCTCCACGTAGCGGTCGTCGCTGACCCAGCCCACGTTGGCGCGCGCCTGCCAGTTCTGGTTGAGGTTGTGGTACCCGCTGAACAGGAAGCGGCCGCGGTCGCGGTCGCGCAGGTCGTCGTTAGGCATGTACGCGGCATTGATGATGCCGCGCCCGCCGTCGTAGAGGTAACGGAACTCGGTGTCCAGCAGCAGGCCGCGCTTGCTCATCCAGCGCGGTTCCAGGGTCATGTCGTAGTTCGGCGCCAGGTTGAGGTAGATCGGCTGGCGGTAGTCGAAGCCGTTGCGCGAGGACATGCTCACCGCCGGATACAGCAGGCCGGTCTGGCGGCGGTCGTCGACCGGGAACTTGAACCACGGCACGTACAGGATCGGGAACTTGCCCATCCGCAGCACCGCATTGCGGGCCACGCCGAAGCCTTCGTCGCTGTCCACGTCGATCTGCTGCGCGCGCAGCTCCCACATCCGCTGGGAGGGATCGCAGGTGCTGTAGGTGGAGTGGTGCATCTGCCCCAGCGGCCCGGTCAGCTCGATCGAATCGGCGCCACCGTTGCCGCGCCGGTCCACCAGCTGGTAGCGGATGTTGGTGATGGTGTGGGTATCGTCGTTCTGGTTGCCCTCGGCGCGGTCGGCGACGATGCGGATGCCCGAATCCTGGTAGCGGACATTGCCCTCGGCCACGTAGGTGCCGGCCTCGGTGTCCATCGCGATGCGGTCGGTGCCCAGGAACTGGTCGCCGCGGACCAGGGCGACGTTGCCCTGGAACTGCGGCGTGGTACGGGTGCCTTCCTGCTTGTCGCCTTCGATGACCGTCGGCTGCTGGTCGCGGGTCAGGTCGCCCGGTTGCGCCGCCGGCGGGGCGCCCTCGAAAGGCGGAATGATGTCGCCGGCCGGGCACAGCGCCCAGTTCAGCGGTTTGTCGCTGGCAGCCAGAACCGTGCCCGGAAGGCAGGCGGCGATGCTCAGCGAGAGGGGGAGCAGGCGCAGGGGCGAACGCACAGGGTGGGAGCATCCGGGGCGGAAAACCGCAGGTAGCTTGCCGGATGCGGGTGTATGCGGGCAATGAACGCGTCCTGGCAGGCGCAGGCGGGGTTCATGCGCAGGCAGGCAGGGGCTGTGCCGTCAGTCGCGCAATGCCCCCACGTGGGCCACCGCGCTCTCGGCCAGCGCGTCCAGGTTGTAGCCGCCTTCCAGCATCGACACGACCCGACCGCTGCCATGGCGTCGGGCGATCGTGCGCAGCTCGGTGGTGATCCAGGCGAAGTCCTCCGCATCGAGCATCAGGTCGGCCAGCGGGTCGGCCAGGTGCGCGTCGAAGCCGGCCGAGACCAGCAGCAGCTGGGGGCGGAACTCGTCCAGCGCCGGCAGCAGCGTGTCCAGCCAGGTGTTGCGGAAGCGGAACCCGCCGCTGCCCGGCGGCAGCAGCGCGTTGTGCAGGTTGCCGGCGCCGCGCTCGTAGACGCTGCCGCTGTGCGGATACAGGCCTGACTGGTGGGTGCTGAAGTAGGCCACCTTGGGCTCGGCCTGGAAGATGGCCTGGGTGCCGTTGCCGTGGTGGACGTCGAAATCCACGATCGCTATCCGCTCCAGGCCGTGCCGGTCGCGGGCATGGGCGGCGGCCACGGCGATGTTGTTGAACAGGCAGAAGCCCATCGCGGTATCGGCGGTGGCGTGGTGGCCGGGCGGGCGCACCGCGCAGAACGCGGTCTCCGCTTCGCCAGCCATCACCGCGTCCACGGCGGCCAGCCCGGCCCCGGCGGCATGCAGGGCGGCCTTGCCCGAGCCGGGCGACATGGCGGTGTCCGGGTCCAGCCGGTGCAGCCCGTCGGCCACCGGTGCCAGCACCTCATCGATCAGGGCCTCGCCATGGACGCGCAGCAGGTCGCCGCGGCGGGCCAGCGGCGCATCGCGCCAGGCCAGGTCCGGATAGGCGCGATGCAGGGCGTCGAGCACCGCGCGCAGCCGGGCCGGCTGCTCCGGATGCTCCGGGCCGGGATCGTGGTCGAGGCAGGTGGGGTGGGTCCAGGCGAGCATGGGTTCAACGTAACGCGGCGCCGGGAGCGGCGCCATCGGCAGTTGGTCTAGGCCCGGCGGGCGTTGGCGAGGTGCGCCGGACTCAGGACGAGGCGTTGCGCCGGTCGTGCCGCCACAGCACCTCGCCCTGTCCGTCGGCGCGGGCCAGCACGCGGGCCAGCACGAACAGCAGGTCCGACAGGCGGTTGAGGTAGCGCACCGCCTCCCCGCGCACCGCCTCGGACCGCGACAGGGCCACGGTTTCGCGCTCGGCGCGGCGGACGATGGTCCGGGCCAGATGGCAGCGGGCGGCGGCTTCGCCACCGGCCGGCAGGATGAAATCCTTCAGCGCCGGCAGGTCGGCGTTGAACAGGTCCAGGTGGCGTTCCAGCGCGTCGATGTCGGCGGCGTGGATCGCCGCGTGCCCGGGAATGCACAGCTCGCCGCCGAGGTCGAACATCTGGTGCTGCACGGCGGTCAGCAGGTCGCGTACCGGCTCGGGCACGCCCGGCGCGGCCAGGACCACGCCGATCGCCGAGTTGGCCTCGTCGACCGTGCCGTAGGCCGCCACCCGCAGGGAATCCTTGCCGGTGCGGCTGCCGTCTCCCAGCCCGGTGCTGCCGTCATCGCCGGTGCGGGTGTAGATCTTGGAGAGACGGTTGCCCATGGCGCGGTGTCGTCGCGTGACCGGATGGACCGGTCAGTGCGCGGTGCGGTCGCCGCGGCCGACCATCGGCGCGATGCGTTCGGCGGCCACTTGCAGGCCGGCGGCGATCGCCACGTACACGCCCGCGGTGACCATGTACGGGGCCAGCCAGTCGGTGTAGTTCTTCCACCAGCCGCCCAGGGTCGGGTCGGTGACCGAGTCGCTGAGCCAGTAGAAGCTGCCCTGCGCGAGCAGGTGGCAGGCCAGCACAGACAGTAGAAACGCGGCGGCCAGTCGGCCCAGCGCGTCCCAGCTGGCGCCGGTGTAGCGGCGGCGCAGCCAGGCGCCACCGGCCCACATCGCGCCGTAGGCCGGCAGCAGGAACCAGTAGCCCGGCGAGACGCAGTAGTGGTTCCAGAAGTCGATGCCCTGGCCGGTGATCACCCACCAGTCCACGCCCACGGCCAGCGCCATCAGCAGCGGGAAGGCCCAGCGGCCCCAGCCGCGCAGGTGGAAGCCGGCGATGAAGAACACCGCCCAGCTCGCGTCCGGCGGGGAGAAGTGGTCGAACACGTGCGCGCGCGAGGCGGCCATGACCAGGGCCAGGACGAACAGGATGAACAGGCGGGACGTAGTGGTGTTCATGGCACACGGGTTGCGGAGTTCAGGCCGGCATTCTAGCTGAACCCTGCCGGTGGCCGGGGTGATGCCTCCGGAGCCCGTGGGACGGCCGCGTATCATGTGCCGATGATGCGAACCCACGATGTGCTCATCGTCGGTGGCGGCCTGGTCGGCGCCAGCCTGGCGATCGCCCTGGACGGCCTGCCGCTGGACGTGGCCCTGGTCGAGGCCACCCCGCCCGGCGACCTGCCGACGGTCTTCGACCAGCGCAACCTGAGCCTGGCCGCCGCCTCGGTCAATGCGCTCGACGCACTGGGCGTGATGGCCCAGCTGCGCGCGCCGGGTGGTCCGATCCGCCGAATCCATGTCAGCCGCGCCGGTGATTTCGGCAGCGTGCGACTGGAAGCGGCCGATTACGGCCGCCAGGCCTTCGGCCAGGTGGTGGTCGCACGCGATTTTGGCGAGGCGCTGGAAGCACGCCTGGCCCAGCTGCACCGGCTCACCCGCTACCGTCCGGCGCGCTTCGTCGGCCTGGACGGCGACGATGGCCAGGCCCGCGGCGTGCGCCTGGCCACCGGTGACGGCGAGCTGACGCTGCAGGCGCGGCTGGTGGTGGCTGCCGACGGCACCCGCAGCGCGCTGCGCGATGCGCTGCGGATTTCCAGCCGCACCCACGATTACGGCCAGACCCTGTTCGTGGCGCGGATGCGCAGCGAGCGCGCGCCCGACGGCACCGCCTGGGAGCGCTTCACCGACAGCGGCCCGACCGCGCTGCTGCCGCGCGGCGATCGCGCCTACGGCGTGGTCCACGGCGTGGCCAGCGAGCACGCCGCCGCGGTGGCCGCGCTCGACGAAGCCGGCTGGCTGGCGCGGATCCAGCAGGTGTTCGGCTGGCGCGCCGGGCGTTTCCTCGGTGCCGGTGAGCGCAGCGCCTATCCGATCGCCTCGGTCATCGCCGATGCGCTGGTCGCACCGCGCGCGGTGTTGCTGGGCAACGCCGCGCAGACGATCCATCCGGTCGGCGCGCAGGGTTTCAATCTTGGCCTGCGCGATGCGCTGACCTTGGCCGAAGGCCTGCGCGCGCAGGCCGGCGACCCGGGCGCGGCCTCGCTGCTGCAGCAGTACGCGCAGCGTCGTGGCGAGGACCGCGAGCGCACGCTGGCGTTCTCCGACGGGCTGGCGCGGATGACCGGTAACCGGTCGCCGCTGCTGCGGCCGCTGCGCAGCCTGGGCCTGGTGGCCGCCGACCGCGCCGGCTGGCTGCAGTCGTGGCTGGTCGGCGGGGCGATGGGATTCCGCGGCGATGTGCCGGAGTTGTGCCGATGACCGGTTACGTGAAAGGCCGCGTTCGCCTGGATGTGGCGGTAGCGGGCGGTGGTGTGGTCGGCGCGGCCTGCGCGCTGGCCCTGGCCCGCGCCGGACTGGAGGTGGCCCTGGTCGAGCCGCGGCCCGCACCGCGCTGGCTGGCCGATCGGCCGGACCTGCGCGTGTACGCGCTGGCGCCGGACAACGTGGGCCTGCTCGATCGCCTCGGCGTGTGGCCGCAGGTCGTGAGCGCGCGCGCGCAACCCTACCGGCGCATGCGGGTATGGGATGCGGCCGGCGGCGGCGAACTCGCTTTCGACGCGGCGGCGATGGCGCGCGAGGAACTGGGCTGGATCGTGGAGAACGACCTGCTGGTCGATCGCCTGTGGGCGGCGCTGGCCGCGGCCGGCGTGCAGCTGCAGTGCCCGGCGCGCGTGGAGGCGATGGAACAGGATGCCGCCGGCGTGCGCCTGCGCCTGGATGACGGCAGCCGCCTGGATGCGCGCATCGCGGTGGCTGCCGATGGCGCTGCCTCCGATCTGCGTCGCCTGGCCGGATTGGACGTGGATGCGCACGACTATCACCAGCGCGGTGTGGTCGCCTTCATCGAAACGGAAAAGCCGCACGAGGACACCGCGTGGCAGCGCTTCCTGCCGACCGGGCCGCTGGCGCTGCTGCCGTTCGCGCAGGGACGCAGTTCGATCGTTTGGACGCTGCCGGAGGACGAAGCCGCGCGCGTGCTCGCACTGGACGACGATGGTTTTGCCACCGAGCTGACCGATGCCAGCGCCGCGCGCCTGGGGCGGGCGCTGCCGGTGTCGCCGCGGGTAGCTTTTCCGCTGCGGCGGCAGCTGGTGAGTCAGCAGGCGGCCGGTCGCGTGCTGGTGCTGGGCGATGCGGCGCATGTGGTCCATCCGCTGGCCGGGCAGGGCGTGAACCTGGGCCTGCGCGATGTGTCCGCGCTGCTGCAGGAAATCGAATCGGCGCGCACGCGTCGCGCCGACTGGACCGCGGCCCATCGCCTGCAGCGCTGGGCGCGCCGTCGCCAGAGCGACAACACCGTCTCGGCATTGGCCTTCGAAGGCATCAACCGGTTGTTCTCGAATGCGAACCCGGCCGCGGTGCTGTCGCGCGGCCCGCTGCTGGGCCTGGCCGGCAAGTTGCCGCCGCTGCAGCGCGCGCTGTGGCGGCACGCTGCCGGCCTGTGACCGGCAGCGGGCGCTTCGTCGGTTAGAGGATCCAGCCAGCCAGTTCGTCGCGGTCCAGGCGGCCGTCGCGATTGACGTCGACGCGGTCGAACTCGGCGCGCAGGCTGGCATCGGCCGCGGCTTCATGCCGGTCGACCCAGCCATCGCCATCGGCATCGAGTTTGGTGAAGTCCAGGCGGTCGCCGCCGACCAGGCTGTCCGGTTCGACCGAGCGGATGATGACCGGCTCGCCATGCATGCCCTCCAGCACCCGCATGCCGGTCTGCCGCTGCAGCGTCGTGTCGGACGGGGTCGCCGCCGGCGGCGCCAGCGGCACGGTGGTCGCTGGCGTGCCGCGCACGGCCAGCGCCGGGGCGCTGGCGAGCAGCAGAAGCAGGACAGGAGCGGCAGCGGTGCGGTTCATGGCGGCAGTGTGGTGAGGGGTCGGGACTGGCGGGCAAAGCTAGGGGCGCGCGGGTGAAGCGGGGTTGAACCGGCGCGCGGATCGGCGGGCCCGGCCGCACCTACAGGACGATGCGCTTGCCGCCGCCGCGCGCCGAGGCGTAGATCGCATCGACCACGCGCATGTCGCGCACGCCTTCCTCGCCGGGCACCAGCGGCGCGGTGCCGCGCAGGATCGCCAGCGCGTCGTCGTCCATCTGCTTGGCCTGCTGGTGCGGCACCGCGTCGGCGAAGGTCTGGCCATCGCTGGTGCGTCCCTTCAGGCCGTTGTAGTTCTGGAACGGCGACAGCTCGTACCAGCCGCGCTCGCAGTCCGCACGCAGGGTGTTCATGTTCTTGCCGAAGCTGGTCGCGCATTCGGCGACCAGGCCGTCGGCGAATTCCAGGGTGAAGTACATGGTCTCGTCCACGCCGTCGAACAGCTGCGGGCGCGCGATTTCCTGCCGCGCGGTTACCGCGACCGGTTCCTGGCCGCTGGTGTAGCGCGCGGCGTTGAGCGAGTACACGCCCATGTCGTACATCGCCCCGCCGCCGTGCTGCGGCAGCAGGCGCCAGGGCTTGTTGGTCGGATCGACGTCGTTGTACGCGTTGAAGCCGGCCTCGGCGCGCAGCTTCAGGATCTTGCCGAAGGGCTTCTCGCGCGCCATCGCCATCAGCCGCTGCGTGTTGGGCTCGTGCTGCAGGCGGTAGCCGACGGTCAGCTGCACCTTGTTGGCGCGGCAGGCATCGATCATCGCCTGGCCTTCGGCGGCATCCATCGCCATCGGCTTCTCGCACCACACGTGCTTGCCGGCGTTGGCCGCGCGCAGGGTCAGCGGCTTGTGCAGGTCGTTGGGGGTGACGATGTAGACAGCCTGGATGTCGGGGTTGTCGGCGATGCGGTCGAAGTCGTCGTAGCTGTAGACGTTGCCATCGGCGATGGCGTACTTCTCCTGCCAGACCGGGATCTTCTGCGGCGAGCCGGTGACGATGCCGGCCAGGTGGCAGTGCTCGGCCAGCTGCAGCCCGGGAGCGAGCTGGTTGGTCGCGTAGCCACCCAGGCCGACCAGGGCCACGCCGATCGAATCCTTGCGTCGCGCAGCGTTGCTGACCATGCCGCTGCCTGTGGCGCCTCGTGCGCGAAGGGGAAGGGTGGCGCCCAGGCCGGCGCCGGCCATCGCAGCCAGCAGCTGGCGGCGGGAGAGTTCCAGGGGCATGCGGTCGACTCCGGTGCGGGCGCGCCAGCGGCGCCGGTCGCCCCGCACCATAGGACGCCAGCGACCGCGCCGCTACCCCGTTGGCGGCATGCAGGCATGCCCTTGCCGAATAGCTCGATCGGATCACCCGGCCGAACCGGCCCGCCGTCTCTGGCACACTGGCGCGCGCATCGCCATGGAGGACGCCGCCATCATCCGCCCGACCCCGTTCCGCATCGCCGCTTTGGCCGTGCTCGCGACCTGCCTGCCGGTGCAGGCCTCCACGCCGGCAACGGACGCGGCAGCTCTGTTCACCGCGCGCGATTTCGTCGGCGACGGCGTGTTCTCCAGCGGCATCGAAGGGCCGGCCACCGGCCCCGGCGGAATCCTCTACGCGGTCAGCTACGGTCGCGACGGCACCATCGGCCGGATCGAGCCGCAGGCCGATGGCAGCGGCAAGGCGTCGCTGTTCACCACGCTGCCGGCCGGCAGCACCGGCAACGGCATCCGCTTCGGCGACGACGGCACGATGTACGTGGCCGACTACACCGGCCACAACGTGCTGGCGATCGACATGGACAGCGGCAAGGCGAAGGTCTTCGCCCACCTGGGTGGTGCGTACCAGCCCAACGATATCGCCCTGGCACCCGACGGTACGCTCTACGCGAGCGATCCGGACTGGACCAACAACAGCGGCCAGCTGTGGCGTATCGACGCCGATGGCGAAATGCAGCGGCTGGAAGCGGGCATGGGCACCACCAACGGCATCGAGGTCAGCCCCGACGGGCGGCACCTGTACGTGAACGAGAGCGTGCAGCGCAACGTCTGGGTGTACGACATCGGCGCCGACGGCGCGCTGGCCAACAAGCGCCTGCTGATCGCCTTCCCCGACCATGGCATGGACGGCATGCGCGCCGACGCCGACGGCAACCTGTACATCGCCCGCTACGGCGCCGGCGTAGTGGCGGTGGTCTCGCCGCAGGGCAAGCTGCTGCGCGAAGTGAAGCTGCGCGGCGCCAAGCCGACCAACGTGGCCTTCGGCGGCGCCGATGGCCGCGATGTCTACGTGACCTTGCAGGACCGCGGCGCGATCGAGACATTCCGCAGCGACCGCCCGGGCCGCGAATACGGTCGCTGACCGGTTCAGGGCGGGGCCTTGGCGCCCGTCCCAGCCCGTGCGACGGCCATCGCCGATACTGCTCCACCGTAGGAGGCAGGACCCATGCAGCAGCTGCAACTGAAAGACCCCGCGGCCTTCGCCACCGAATTCCTGCGCCAGACCCAGCTGCAGGGCTTCGGCGCGCTGAGCAAGCGCGACCTGGAGCTGCTGTTCTACGTGCTGCTCGAACGCGACGGGGCGATCGACCGCAACGCCAGCAACCACGCCGCCGCCGCGCAGCTGCGCATCACCCCGGCCAAGCTGCGCGCGCTGCGCAGCGACGGCTACGCGCGCTGGCGCCAGCTGGTGGCCGAACCGGCCGATGCGGCCCTGCGCCGCATCCTGGGCAACGTGCTGACCGAGGCGAACCTGCGCGCCGGCAGCCGCCATGTCAGCGAGCGCAGCCGCAAGGACGGTTTCCTGGCCGTGCGCGTGGAGCACCCGGACGACCGCCTGCAGCTGGAACAGGCCATCCTCGATGCCGGCGCGTTGCCGGTGTACGAGCGCAACCGCGAAGTGCTGGCCGTGCGCTTCGACACGCTGGTCGCGCTGGCCGAGCGCAGCGGCTTCCTGCAGCCGGATACCGAAGCGGTGATGAAGGCGCTGCGCCAGCTGGCCCCGGGCTCGGAGGAGCTGGCCGACCTGCTGAAGAAGGACGTGACCAAGCTGCGCTGGGAAGACGCGCGCACCGCGCTCAACAGCCTGGGCGCCAAGGCCGTGTCCAGCAGTGCCGAGGGCGGGTTGAAGAGCCTGCTGAAGCTGGCGTTCCCGTTCCTGTAAGGCGGGGGCTGCTCTACGAGAGCAGCGCGCTTATTTCGCCAGGGTGGCGAAGACCGTGATTTCCTCGCGGTCGTGATACAGCTGCCTGGCGCGCACGATCAGCGGCTTGTCGGCCTGGTCGGCGAACAGGTCCAGGCACAGCCGGGTTTCCTGCCAGCGCTTCTTCATCGGCAGCTTCAGGTTGAACACCGCGTGCCGGCACCAGCCCTGCGCGAACCACTGCGCCATGCGCGCGGCGACCTTGCTCGGCTGCTCGACCATGTCGCACACCATCCAGTCCAGCGGACGCGCCGGTTGCCAGTGGAAGCCGTCGGCGCGCAGGTGCTCGACCAGGCCGGTGTCGAGCACGTGCTGGCGCAACGGGCCGTTGTCGACCGAGGTCACGCGCAGGTGCTGGCGGGTCAGCACCCAGGTCCAGCCACCCGGTGCGGCGCCCAGGTCGGCGGCGGTCATGCCCGGGCGCAACAGGCGCTCGCGCTCGTCGGCGGTCAGCAGGGCCAGGAACGCTTCTTCCAGCTTCAGTGCCGAGCGCGAAGGCGCATCGGGCAGCAGCTTCAGTCGCGGGATGCCCAGCGGCCACGGCGCGCTGTCGCGCGGGTCGGCCAGCGCCAGCAGCGCGTGGTCGCCGGCGAGGAAACACACGTGCAGGCGCGGCAGGCGCGGGTCTTCTTTCGCCGACAGGTAGCCGGCCTTGCGCAGCGCCGGACGCAGCGCATTGCCGAAACTGCGCGCCAGCCCCGACAGCGGCTTGCCGGCATCCGAATCCGGATGCTCGACCCACAGGTCGCCAAAGCGCACGCCTTCGGGCATTGCGGCCAGCAACGGCGTGAGCCGGTCGGTGGGATCCATGCCGCGCAGTTCGGCGAACAGGCGCAGCTTCTGCCGGGCGAAGACCAGCTCGTGGAAGGGCAGGGCACGCATCAGCGCCTGCGCGTCGGCCTCTTCGCCGGTGACGAACAGCACATAGCCGTCGTCGCGGCTGGCGCGGGCATAGCCGGCCACACCGGCCAGCGCGGCGCGCTCGCCCAGTTCGGCGGCCAGCTCCGGTTCGAATCCCTGGCGGCAGTAGCCCAGCAGTCCGTGCATGGTCAGGTCGGCGGCGCTCAGTAGCGCTCGCCGCCGCCTTCGCCGTAGGCGCGCAGCACCGCACGCGCATCGCTGCGCAACAGGTCGCGGTGCACGGCGATGCCGCGGCGTTCGAGCTCGCCGATCCAGTCCTCCGGCAGCGGGCCTTCGTCGAACTCGGTCAGCTCCATCACGTCCTCCGAGCGCGCACCGATCAGCAGGCGGTCTATGCCGGCCCAGATCGTGGCGCCGTAGCACTGGCAGCACGGCTGCGAGGAGGTGGCCAGGGTGACAGGCGACAGCACATCGTTCAGGCGCGGGGTCTGCAGGCGCTGCTGGGCCAGCATGTAGGCCATGTTCTCGGCATGCGCCAGCGAGGTGGTGTGCGGCATCACCCGGTTCACGCCGACCGCGATGATGCGATCGTCCGGGCCGAACACGACCGCGCCGAACGGGCCGCCGCTGCGTGCTTCGACATTGCGCCGCGACAGCTCGATCGCCAGCGCGACCTTGTCCTCGTCCGAGGCGAAGGTCGCGCCCGGTTCGATCGCGTCGTGGACCCAGGCGGGCAGGGTGAGGTGGACCTGTGCGTACAGCATGGGATAGGTCGCCGTGCTCAACCCGACGCCCAGGTGTCGCGCAGGGTCACGCTGCGGTTGAACACCGGCTTGTCCACCGTGTGGTCGCGGCGGTCGGCGACGAAGTAGCCGGTGCGCTCGAACTGGAACGACTGCTCCGGCGCGGCCTGCGCGGCGGCCGGTTCGATCCAGCCTTGCACGGTCTTCTTCGATTCCGGATTGAGGTAGTCGCGGTAGGTCTTGCCTTCGGACTCGTCGTCGGGCTTCTCCACCGAGAACAGGCGGTCGTACAGGCGGATCTCGGCGGCCACCGCGTGCTGCGCGCTGACCCAGTGGATGGTGCCCTTGACCTTGCGGTTGGCGCCTTCCATGCCCGGGCGCGATTCCGGATCCAGCCAGCCGCGCAGTTCGGTCACGTTGCCCGCGTCGTCCTTCACCACCTCGTCGATGCGCACGATGCCCGCGCCGCGCAGGCGCGCTTCGCCGCCCGGCACCAGCCGCTTCCAGCCCTTGGGCGGGACTTCGGCGAAATCCTCGCGCTCGATCCACAGCTCGCGCGAGAACGGCACCTGGCGCTCGCCCTGTGCTTCGTCCTTGGGGTGGTTGGGGAAGGTGAGCGATTCGGTGTGGCCGTCCGGCAGGTTGGCCAGCACCAGCTTGAGCGGATCGACCACGGCCATGCGCCGCTGCGCAGTCGCGTCCAGGTCTTCGCGCAGGCAGCCTTCCAGCACCGAGAAATCAATCACCGAGTTCTGCTTGCTGATGCCCACGCGGTCGACCAGCAGGCGCAGCGAGGCCGGCGTATAGCCGCGGCGGCGCAGGCCCTGCAGGGTATACATGCGCGGATCGTCCCAGCCTTCGACCAGGCCTTCGCCGACCAGCTGGGTCAGCTTGCGCTTGCTCATCACCGTGTAGTTGATGTTCAGGCGCGAGAACTCGATCTGGCGCGGCTTGCCCGCTTCCTTCGGCAGCCCGTGCTTTTCCAGCGGTGCCAGCAGGTCGGGGTTGCCGGCCAGGTCGACGTTGTCCACGCACCAGTCGTAAAGCGGGCGGTGGTCTTCGAACTCCAGCGTGCACAGCGAGTGGGTGATGCCCTCGACCGCATCGCCCAGCGCGTGGGCGAAGTCGTACATCGGGTAGATCGGCCAGTCGGCGCCGGTGTTCTGGTGCTCGACGTGCTTGATCCGGTACAGCGCCGGATCGCGCAGGTTGATGTTGCCGCTGGTCATGTCGATCTTGGCGCGCAGGGTGCGTGCGCCATCGGCGAACTCGCCGGCGCGCATGCGCGCGAACAGGTCCAGGTTCTCGGCCACGCTGCGCTCGCGATATGGCGAGTTGCGGCCCGGCTCGGTCAGCGAGCCGCGATAGGCGCGCACTTCCTCGGCCGACAGGTCGCAGACGAACGCCTTGCCGTCGGCGATGAGCTTCTGCGCGGCCAGGTAATAGACGCCGAAGTAATCGGAGGCATGGCGCAGGCTGGCCCAGTCGAAGCCAAGCCAGCGCACGTCGTCCTGGATCGCGGCGACGAACTCGGGGTCTTCCTTGGCCGGGTTGGTGTCATCGAAGCGCAGGTTGCAGCGCCCGCCGAACTCGGCGGCCACGCCGAAGTCCAGGCAGATCGCCTTGGCATGGCCGATATGCAGGTAGCCGTTGGGCTCGGGCGGGAAGCGGGTGCGGATGGCGGCGTGCTTGCCGCTGGCCAGGTCCTCGCGGACGATCTGGCGGATGAAGTCCCGCTTCTCCGGTGCCGGGGCATCGGTGGCGCGCTTCTCGGACGGGGCGTCGGCGTGGGTGGGGGCGTCGGACATGGGGCGGGGGCTGCGAAGGCAAACCGCAAGTTTAGCCGAGCCGCCCGGTGCAGGCGCCCACGCGCCGCAGGAACCGGCCGGCCTGAACGACATTGACGACCTGCGCGCGGCCTTGGCCGGTCGCGCGGGGCCAGGCGTATGCTCGGGCCGACTGCGGACGGCCTGTCCGCCGGCCAGGAGCTACCGCCATGCAGGTCGCCTACCGCGCCCACAACCTGATCGATGCCCACCTGGCCCGGCACGTGCTGGAGGACGCGGGCATCCCGGCGTTCGTCTTCGGCGAGAACCTGCTCGGTGGCGCCGGCGAGCTGCCGCTGTTCGGCGTGCTGCGGGTCTGCGTGCCCGATCCGCTGCTGCCCGAAGCCAGCGCCGCACTGCAGGCCGCCGGCCTGGGCGAGGACTCGCCCGGCGGCGACTTGCCCGACGAGGACTCCGACCCCATTTCCATGGACGCCCCCGGCCTCCTGCCGGCCTGACGGAGCAAGCGATGAGCCTCGGATCGATCCTGGGCATTGGCGCCTGGAAGCAGCGCCTGCCGCGCGAGACCGACCTGCTGCCCGGCCGCACCCAGCCGTTGCCGCTGCACAACGTCCACCACGTCACCGGCCGCCCGCTGCAGGGCGAGTTCACCGGCATGGAAGTGGTCGATGTCGGCCTGGGCTGCTTCTGGGGCGCCGAGCGCAAGTTCTGGAACCTGCCAGGGGTGTACACCACCGCGGTCGGCTACGCCGGCGGCGGCACCCCGAACCCCACCTACGAGGAAGTCTGCTCCGGCCAGACCGGACATACCGAGGCGGTGCGCGTGGTCTACGACCCGGCGCAGGTGGATTTCGCCACGATCCTGAAGGCGTTCTGGGAAAGCCATGACCCGACCCAGGGCATGCGCCAGGGCAACGACGTGGGCACCCAGTACCGCTCGGCGCTCTACTGCCACACCCAGGCCCAGTACGAGGCCGCGCTGGCCAGCCGGCAGGCGTACCAGGCATCGCTGGAGGCGTCGGGCTACCCGCCGATCACCACCGAGATCGTCTACCCGGCGCCGGAATTCTTCTACGCCGAGGACTACCACCAGCAGTACCTGTCCAAGAACCCGGCCGGCTACTGCGGGCTCGGCGGCACCGGCGTGTCCTGCGCGATCTGAACCTTCGCGACAAAAGCCCGGGCGGCAGCTGCCGCCCGGGCGCTCACATCGCCGAGATGCCGCAGACGTAGACCACTTCGCAGGCGCCGCCGCCCGTATCGGTGAGGCTGGTGGAGCTGCGCCAGCGCCAGCCGTCATCGGCCTGGACCTCGACCAGCCAGCCGTCGATCCGCACCTGTTGCCCGGCGCGGATGCCGGCCAGGGTGCGGGCGACTTCGCTGGATGCCGGGATCATGTGCATGTTGGCACTGCTGCGGGCGATCTCGCGCGGCGGCAACGGCGGGGTGTCCTGCCAGCGGTAGTGGTACCAGCGGCCGGACTGGCTGATGTCCAGCCGATCGAGTACCTCGTCGCGTGCCATCGCGTCCCAGCCCAGCGCCAGGTCGGTCGGTGACCAGTCGGCCTCGCGCCCGCTGCGGTAGTCCTTGCGCGACAACACCCGGCCATCGAGGCTGAAGCCGGCCAGCGGCACCAGTTTGGAGGCGGCCATCGGGAAGGGCGCCAGTGCGCCGGGCACATCGCTCTGCAGCGGCGGCCCGCTACGGCTGATGGACGGCGGCAACGGGCAGCGAACGCTGCCCGCGTGCACAGCCGCGGGCAGCTCGGCGCCGCGGCCGGGCCGGTCGGAGAACCACCAGCCGGCCAGCCCCAGCAGCAGGGCGGCCAGCAGCAGACGGTTGAGCGTCACGCCGCGGTCGCGCGGTCAGGCCAGGCGCTGGGCGATGTCCGTACGCAGCGCGTCCAGGTCCTTGGCGAAGGCGGCGATGCCCTCGGCCAGCTTCTCGTCGGCCATCGCGTCGGCGGCCAGGTCGGCGTCGAAGCGCGCCTGGTCGACAGGGGTGATCACCCGCTCCTCGCGCGCTGCGGCGACCAGCTTGCGCTCCACCGTGCCGGTAGCCGCGTCCAGTTGCTCGAGCAGGTCCGGGGAAATGGTCAGGCGATCGCAGCCGGCCAGGGCCAGCACCTGTTCGGTCGAGCGGAACGAGGCGCCCATGACCACGGTGGCCGCGCCGCGGCGCTTGAATTCGGTGTAGACGCCGCGCACGAAGACCACGCCCGGGTCCTCGTCGATGCTCGCCGGCACCTGGCCGCGGGCCTTGTACCAGTCCAGGATGCGGCCGACGAAGGGCGAGATCAGGAACGCGCCGGCCTCGGCGCAGGCGATGGCCTGGGTCGGGTTGAAGATCAGGGTCAGGTTGCAGTCGATGCCTTCGGCCTGCAGCTGGCGTGCGGCTTCCACGCCTTCCCAGGTCGCGGCGACCTTGATCAGGATCTTCTCGCGGCCGATGCCGCGCTGCGTGTACATCTCGACGAACTTGCGCGCCTTGGCCACGGTGGCTGCGGTGTCGTGGGCCAGGTCGGCATCGACCTCGGTGGACACCCGGCCCGGGACCAGCCCGGTCAGCATCGCGCCCACGCCCACGGTCAGCCGGTCGGCGACCTCATCGATGACGGCCTTGTCGATCGACGGCTGGGTCCGCGCCCAGGCCAGTTCGCGCTCGATCAGTTCCGCGTACACCGGCAGGCCCAGCGCCTTCTTCACCAGGGTCGGGTTGGTGGTGCAGTCGACCGGGCGCAGTCGGACGATGGCGTCGTAATCGCCGGTGTCGGCGACGACCACGGAGAGTTCGCGAAGCTGCTGCAGGCGGGACGGGGCAGAGGCGGTGTCGGTCATCTGAGTGCGTAATGGCTTGGGGACAGGGCGGGACTGTCCATCGTAGCCTGCGCGCGGCCTTCCGTCTTGGAACGCGGCCGTTCGCGCGCATCGTTGTACGTGCAACTTTCTCCGTCCGGGCGCGTATGTCTCCACGCGTCATCGCGGCTGCGTGAGGTTGCAGTCGTATTCCCGATGACAGCGCTGCCTATGCGATGCGCCGTTGTGGTAGTTTTCGCTGCCTTTTCACGCATTCGCCAATACCCGACATCCCAACATGACCGACCAACAGCGCCGCACCAAGATCCTCGCCACCCTCGGACCGGCTACCGATGCACCGGGCGTGCTGGAGGCGCTGTTCCGCGCCGGCGTGAACGTCGTTCGCCTCAACTTCTCCCACGGCGATCCGTCCGGCCAGGCCAAGCGCGCCGCCGACGTGCGCGCCGCCGCGCAGCGGGTCGGCGTCGAGGTCGGCATCCTGGCCGACCTGCCGGGCCCGAAGATCCGCATCGAGCGCTTTGCCCAGGGCAAGATCACGGTCAAGGCCGGCGACCGCTTCGACCTGGTCGCCGACGCGGCCGCGCCGGCCGGCGACAACACCCAGGTCGGCGTCAGCTACCTGGGCCTGCCGGGCGATGTGAAGCCGGGCGACGTGCTGCTGCTGGACGACGGCCTGGTGCAGTTGCAGGTGGTCGAGGTGCAGGGCGAGCGCATCATCAATACCGTCCTCACCGACGGCGTGCTGTCCGATCGCAAGGGCCTGAACAAGCAGGGCGGCGGCCTGTCGCTGGGCGCGCTGACCGAGCGCGACAAGGAGCTGATCGGCATCGTCGCCAAGATCGGCGTGGACTTCATCGCCGTCTCGTTCTGCCGCAATGCGCAGGACATGAACGACGCGCGCGCCATCGCCCGCTCGCACGGCTGCGATGCGGCGCTGGTGTCCAAGGTCGAGCGCACCGAGGCGATCGAGAACCTGGTCGAGATCGTCGAGGCCTCCGACGTGGTGATGGTCGCCCGCGGCGACCTGGGCGTGGAGATCGGCGATGCCGAGCTGCCGGGCCTGCAGAAGAAGATCATCAAGGAATCGCTGGCGCAGAACAAAGTGGTGATCACCGCCACGCAGATGCTGCAGTCGATGGTCGAGAACCCGATCCCGACCCGCGCCGAAGTGCTGGACGTGGCCAACGCGGTCATCGACGGCACCGACGCGGTGATGCTGTCGGCCGAGACCGCCGCCGGTTCCTATCCGATCAAGGCGGTGGAGGCGATGGCCCGCATCTGCCTGGGCGCCGAGCGCCAGTTCCAGACCGAGACCGACTTCGGCAAGGCCGCCCGCGGCCTGGAGCGCGCCGACCAGGCCATCGCGATGGGCACCATGTTCCTGTCCCAGCACATCGGCGTTCGCGCGATCGTGGCGATGACCGAGTCCGGCGGCACCGCCCGCTACCTGTCGCGCTTCCGTGCCTCCGCGCCGATCTACGCGATCACCCGCCATGACGGCGCGCGCCGGCAGATGGCGCTGATGCGCGACGTGTTCCCGATCAACTTCGACAGCCGCGGCCTGACTCCGCGCGAAGCGGCACGCGGCAGCATCCGCCTGCTGGTCGACGCCGGCCTGCTGTCCGGTGGCGACCGCGTGGTGTTCACCAGCGGCGAGCACATGGAAACCCACGGCGCCACCAACACGCTGCGCCTGCTCGAGGTCGGTTCGGACGGCCGCGCCAGCGGACTGGGCGACCTGTAAGGCCTGATTGCGGCTTCGCCGGCGCCCGTTCGCGGCCGCCGGCAGCGGGTTTGCACGGGGCCGGGGGTGGGCTGCGGCTATAATCGCCGCCCTTCCCCCGTCGTCGCGCAGGATTCCCCCATGAGTATCGAACAGCTTGCCGAAACCGCCCAGGCGATGATCGCCGCGGGCAAAGGCATCATCGCGATCGACGAGTCCACGACCACGATCGGCAAGCGCTTCGCCGCGCTGGGCGTCGAGAATTCCGAAGAGAACCGCCGCGCCTACCGCGAGCTGCTGCTGACCACGCCCAAGCTGTCCCAGCACATCTCCGGTGCGATCCTGTACGACGAAACCCTGCGCCAGTCGACCAGGTCCGGCGTGCCGTTCGCCAAGTACCTGGCCGAGCAGGGCATCCTGCCGGGCATCAAGGTCGACAAGGGCACCGTCGCCCTGGCCGGCTTCCCCGGCGAGCTGGTGACCGAAGGCCTGGACGGCCTGCGCTCGCGCCTGGAGGAGTACTACCGCCTCGGTGCGCGCTTCGCCAAGTGGCGGGCGGTGATCAACATCGGCGAGGACATCCCGACCGGCACCAGCATCGAAGCCAACGCGCACGCGCTGGCCCGCTACGCGGCGCTGTGCCAGGAGCAGGGCCTGGTGCCGATGGTCGAGCCGGAAGTGCTGATGGACGGCGACCACGACATCGAGACCACCTACGAGGTGACCGAGGCGGTGCTGCGTTCGGTGTTCGCCGCGCTGTACGAGCAGAACGTGCTGCTGGAAGGCACCATCCTGAAGGCTTCGATGGTCGTCTCCGGCAAGGACTGCCCCGATCAGGCCGACGTGCAGGAAGTGGCCGAGTCCACCCTGATGTGCCTGAAGAGCACCGTGCCGGCGATCCTGCCGGGCATCGTGTTCCTGTCGGGCGGGCAGAGCGACGAGGACGCCACCGCGCACCTGGACGCGATGAACCGCCTGGGCCCGAACCCGTGGCCGCTGAGCTTCTCCTACGGCCGCGCCATGCAGCAGGCCGCGCTGAAGCTGTGGGCCAAGGACATGGCCGGCAACTTCAAGAAGGCCCAGGACACCGTGTTCGCACGTGCCCGCGACAACGGCCAGGCTGCGCTGGGCCAGTGGCAGGGCGAGGGCTGATCGCCAGCGCCATCGTTTGCAATGCAGAACGCGCCGGCCTTGTGCCGGCGTTTTCTTTTTGGGCGTCGGCATTGATTGTCAGGAGCCAAGCGCTGGCGCGTTGGGTCTGCGGCTTCGGAAGGAGTCCGCCGTCCTGCGGGAGTGGGGCGCACCCTTCGGGACGACGTCCTGTCTTTACTCAGGGCCGTGGCACATCCTTGTGCCACTTGCTCCCCACTCCCGCAGGACGACGGCCTTTTCGCTGTGTCAGGTTCCCTGTCTTCGATGGCCCACAAGCGGTGCAGGTTTGCTTCTTGCCGCAACGAAGGCACATGCATTCACGCGGCGAGAGTCCGTCGTCGCAGGGGGGATGGACCAAGTGGCACAGGGATGTGCCACGACCCGAGTAAAGGCAGGATGCCGTCCCGAGGGATGGGCCATCCCCCCTGCGGCGGCGGACTCCCTTCCGAAGCAAGCACTCCTGCTTCCGCATGCCCGGTCCGGTGCTCGACCCCGCGCTGTTGCTTCCACCAGCGCAGCCTCAAGCCCGCAAGGTTCTTTCACCAGCGTCGACACTGGCGCACTCCGGCGTCCGAGCAATTCGAGTCGTGCCCGCTACGTGCAGGTCCGGCGTCGACACTTTTCGTCCCAGCGGCGGACCTGATCAGCTCCGACAGCGGCACTTTTTGTCCCGACGTTGGGACTGATCAACTCCGAGGTCGACACGTTTTGCCCCGCGCCTGCAGTAGCCAAGTCCCGGCGTCGAGTCTATTCGTCCCGTCGCTGGGACTGATCGACTCCGACGCCGGCACGTTTTGCTTCGCGCTTGCAGTTGTCCGACCCCAACGCCGGAGCATGCCGGTCAGCGGTCGGGGCTGCCGGACCCAAGGCCGGCACTTTTTGCATTGCGCACGCCGTTTCCGGTCGCCGCGACAGGGCGCCGGGCGATGCAGGGTTGAGCGATGAAGTGGGCGAGGCGGCGGCAAACCCGCAGCGCCGTTACCGAAGGCTATTCGGTGCGGACGGTACCGGCCGGCACGAACACCCAGGTGCGGGTGACATGCAGGATGTCGACCTTGTCGGAGGTCTCCGGCAGCGGCGGGAACGGCTCGGCCAGGCGGACGATGCGCAGCACGCCCTCATCCAGCAGCGGGGTACCGCTGGAACGCAGGATCCGGGTGCTTTCGATGGTGCCGTCGCGGCGCACGCCGACGCTGACCACGACCTGGCCGCCCAGGCGCTGGCGGCGCGCCTCGTCGGGATAGTTGAGGTTGCCGATGCGCTCGGCCCGGTCGACCCAGGCGCGCAGGTAGTTGGCGTAGGCGTACTCGCGGGTGCTGGCCGAGACGAACTTGCGCGTGGGCCGCTTGGCGTACAGCTCCGAGCGCAGGTAGACCTCGGCCGCCAGCCGCGCCATCTCCGCATCGCGCGCGGCCTTGGCCGCGCTGACCGGCGGCAGGGGCGACTCCAGCGGTTCCACCGGCTGGGCGGCGACCACGGCCTCCTCGCCACGGCGGCTGGCCACCACGCGGGCCTGCGGCGGCGGGGCTTCCACCGCCGCGCTCTGGCGCTCGGGCAGGGGTGCCTGGCCCGGCTCGGCCAGCGGTATCGCGCCGGCTTGCAGGTCGCGCGGCCGCTGCGCCTTGTCGTGCTCGCCGCCGCCGCGGTTGTTGGCCTGGGCCAGGAAGTCGGCCTGCTCGGGCGTCAGCTCGGTCTGGGTCTGGCTGAAGATCACGTCCAGGGTCGGTACCAGCGGCGCCGGGTCCTTGAACGCGAAGCCCAACCCCAGGATCACGATCCCGTGGACCAGCACGGACAGGACGACGGTGGCGTTGAGCCGCTGGCGGGCGCCGATGGGCGGCGGGGACGGCAGCGGCGCGGCCGTGGTGGCGCTCATGCCGGGCGGTCGCCCGGCGCCTGGCCGGCCTCGATCGCGTCGAACAGGGTGCCGGCGATGTTCAGGCCGAACTGCGCATCCAGCTCGCGCACGCAGGTCGGGCTGGTGACGTTGACCTCCGTCAGGTAGTCGCCGATCACGTCCAGGCCGACGAAGCGCATGCCGGCCCGGCGCATGTGCGGGCCGACCTGGGCGGCGATCCAGCGGTCGCGTTCGCTCAGCGGGCGGCCCTCGCCGCGGCCGCCGGCGGCCAGGTTGCCGCGGAACTCGTCGCCCTGCGGGATCCGCGCCAGGCAGTAGTCCACCGGCTCGCCGTCGATCAGCAGGATGCGCTTGTCGCCTTCGGTGATCTCCGGCAGGAAGCGCTGGGCCAGGGCCAGCTTGCGGCCGCCGTCGGTCAGCGTTTCCAGGATCACGTTGAGGTTGGGGTCGCCGGCCTGGCTGAGGAAGATCGAGCGCCCGCCCATGCCGTCCAGCGGCTTGAGCACGACCTTGCCCTGCTCGGCGGCGAAGGCTTTCAATTCGGCCGCATCGCGGCTGATCCGGGTCGGCGGGCAGCACTGCGGGAACAGCATGGCCGCCAGCTTCTCGTTGAAGTCGCGCAACCCGCGCGGGTCGTTGACCACCTGCGCCCCGGCCAGCCGGGCCAGGTCCAGGACCTGGGTGTCGTAGACGTACTCGGCGTCCACCGGCGGGTCCTTGCGCATCAGCACCAGCTGGCCCGGGCCGAACGCCAGCTCGGTGAAGTCGCCCAGGGTGAACCAGCCGGCCTTGTCGTCGCGCACCGTCAGCGGGGCCACCTGGGCCACCGCGCGGGCATCGCGCACCGACAGCCCGCCCGGGCGCACGTAATGCAGGCGGTAGCCGCGCCGCTGCGCCTCCAGCAGCATCGCGAAGGTGGTGTCCTTGGCGATCTTGATCGACCCGATCGGGTCCATCACCACGATGAGGTCCAGGGGAGCGGGCATGAGCGCGATCGGTGCTGCAGGGAAGGGGGGCGATGATGGTAGCCGATCCGGTCGGCGCCGCCGGCGCGCGGCGAACCTTGCCCAGCCCAAGGAATGAGACGGCGTTCGCATCCTCCCCGTTCAGCCTGCGTCGGCGTGCGGCCGGGCTTGACAGTCTCTGGCCGTACTGGGATATAGACACCTTCGCAGTGGCGCCAGAAGAAGCGCCGCGCGCATGGGGAATTAGGGTAATGACTGAAAATACGGCCCCGACCGGGGCACTGGCCGGCTTGCGGGTCATGGTTATCGATGACTCCAAGACCATCCGCCGGACAGCCGAGACGCTGCTCAAGCGGGAAGGCTGCGAAGTGGTCACCGCCAGCGACGGCTTCGAGGCGCTGGCCAAGATCGCCGACCAGCAGCCGCAGATCATCTTCGTCGACATCATGATGCCGCGGCTGGACGGCTATCAGACCTGTGCGCTGATCAAGGGCAACCAGAAGTTCAAGTCCACGCCCGTGATCATGCTCTCGTCCAAGGACGGTCTGTTCGACAAGGCGCGCGGGCGCATCGTCGGCTCCGAGCAGTACCTGACCAAACCATTCACCCGCGAAGAACTGCTGGGCGCCATTCGCACGTACGTCAACGCCTGACCGGGGGGCAGGCAACAACATGGCTCGAATTCTGCTGATCGAAGACTCGCCGACTGATCGGGCGGTCTTCACCCAGTGGCTGCAGCGTGGCGGCCACCAGGTCATCCTCGCCACCAATGCCGAGGACGGCATCGACATCGCACGCAAGCAGCTTCCGGACCTGGTGCTGATGGACGTCGTGCTTCCGGGCATGAGCGGTTTCCAGGCCACGCGCGCGCTTACCCGCGACGCGGCCACCAGCAAGATCCCGGTGCTGATCGTGAGCACCAAGAGCATGGAGACCGACCGGGCCTGGGGCATGCGCCAGGGCGCGGTCGACTACGTGGTCAAGCCGCCGCGCGAGGAAGACCTCCTCGAGCGCATCAACCAGTTGGTGACCGCCTGACATGCGCACTCCGTTCGACATCCTCTCCGATTACGAGCAACGCAGCCTGGTCCATGCCGTGCAGCTGCCGGCGCGCGAGCTGGGTCCTGAGACCTGGCGTGGCGTCGGCTACCGCGTCGGCAACCATCGCCTGGTCTCGCAGTTCGGCGAGGTCGTCGAAATCCTGTCGATGCCGCCGGTGACCCCGGTCCCCGGCGCGCAGCCCTGGCTGCTGGGCATCGGCAACCTGCGCGGCAACCTGTTCCCGGTGGTCGACCTCAAGCTGTTCCTGGAGGGCGAGCGCACCGTGCTGCACGAGGGCCAGCGCGTGCTGGTGATGCGCCAGCAAGGCGGCGACGTGGCCCTGACCATCGATGAACTCTACGGCCAGCGCAGCTTCGGCGAAGAACAGGCCATCGACCCGGCGCCGCTGGCGCAGGGCCGCTATGCCCATTTCGTCGAGCGCGCATTCCACAGCGACGGTGCCGACTGGGGCGTGTTCGCCCTGGCGCGCCTGGCCCGTACCCCTGAATTCCGCCAAGCCGCCGCCTGAAGCGCCGGCCCTGCACCGCAACTGAGGTCTACAACGCATGAGCACTGCACCGGACACTGCCAAGACCAGCCGCCTGGGTGGCGTCAGCACAGGCTTCTGGCTCGTCCTGCTGGCCCTTTCGGTGATCGTGTTCGGCCTGAACACCGGCGTGGCGACCTGGCAGGGCAGCCGCCTGGCCGGTGCCGGCACCGGCGCGGCCGACCTCCAGGTGCTGTCGCAGCAGCTGGCCAACCAGGGCCGCGACGCGGTGTCCGGTAACGCCGAATCCTTCAAGGCCTTCCGCGAAACCAAGGCGCAGATCGAAAGCACCGTGGCCGACCTGCAGGGACGCTTCGGCCAGGAGCCGGGCGTGTCCGGCCAGCTCAACCAGATGGTGGCGGTGTGGAAGCCGCTGGGCGAAAGCGCCTCGCAGATCGTGGCCAGCGAGCCGGCGGTACTGGCCCTGGCCGGCAATGCCGACCGCTTCGCCGGCCGGGTCCCGCAGCTGCAGGCCCAGCTCAACGAAGTGGTCCGCGCGATGACCGCCGGCGGCGCGCCCGCCTCGCAGGTGTTCAGCGCGCTGCAGCAGGTCGTCGTGGCCGGCACCATGGCCCGCCGCGTGACCGAAATCCGCGCCGGCGGCCCGGCCGCGGCCGCGGCCGGCGACGCGCTGGCGCGCGACGCGGTGGTGTTCGGCCAGGTGCTCGAAGGCCTGGCCAAGGGCAACGAAGAGCTGGGCGTGGCACCGGTCCGCAACGCCGCCGCGCTGGCTGCGCTGGAGCAGTCGCAGACGCTGTGGGGCGAGATGCGCAAGGACCTGGACGCGATCCTGGGCAGCTCCAAGAACCTGTTCGCAGCGCAAGGCGCGGCCGCCAGCCTGGCGGCGGGTTCGGACGAGATGCTGGAGGCCAGCAAGAAGCTGTTCGACGCGTTCTCCGCGTTCGGTTCGGTGCGCGACACGCGCCTGTTCCCGAACTTCTGGCTGGGCATCGTGTCCGGCGTGCTGGCGCTGATCTCGCTGATCGGCTTCGTCTGGAGTTCGGTGCGCAGCCGCTCGCGCGACCAGGAAATCCGCTACCAGGCGCAGGTGGAGTTCAACAGCCGCAACCAGCAGGCGATCATGCGGCTGCTGGACGAAATCAGCTCGCTGGGTGAAGGCGACCTGACGGTGAAGGCCTCGGTGACCGAGGACATGACCGGCGCGATCGCCGACGCTATCAACTACGCGGTCGACGAGCTGCGCAACCTGGTGACCACGATCACCACCACCTCGGTGCAGGTCGCCGCCTCCTCGCAGGAAACGCAGGCCACCGCGCTGCAGCTGGCCGAAGCGTCCAACCACCAGGCCGAGCAGATCACCGCCGCCTCGCACCGAATCCACGACATGGCGGCCAGCATCGAGCAGGTGTCGCGCAACTCCACCGAATCGGCGGAAGTGGCGCAGCGCTCGGTGGTCATCGCCGCCGAGGGTGCCGGCGTGGTGCGCGAGACGATCCAGGGCATGGACCAGATCCGCGACCAGATCCAGGAGACCTCCAAGCGCATCAAGCGCCTGGGCGAGTCCTCGCAGGAGATCGGCTCGATCGTGGAACTGATCAACGACATTTCCGAGCAGACCAACATCCTGGCGCTCAACGCGGCCGTGCAGGCCGCGGCGGCGGGCGAAACCGGCCGCGGCTTCGCGGTCGTGGCCGACGAAGTGCAGCGACTGGCAGAACGCACCTCCGGTGCGACCCGGCGAATCGAAGGCCTGGTCCAGGCCATTCAGGCCGACACCAACGAGGCGGTCAGCTCGATGGAGCAGACCACCGCCGAAGTGGTGTCCGGTGCGCGCCTGGCCGAGGACGCCGGCACCGCGCTGACTGAAATCGAGCGCGTGTCCAACGCACTGAACGACCTGATTAAGAACATCTCCGTGGCAGCACAGCAGCAGGCCGGCGCGGCCGCCGACATCACCAAGACGATGGGCGTGGTCCAGCAGATTTCCGGACAGACCTCGCGTGGTGCAGGACAGACCGCCGACTCGATCGGACACCTTGCCCAGCTGGCGGCGGACCTGCGCCGCTCGGTGGCCGACTTCAAGTTGCCGGCCTGAGCGCGCGACGGGGGAATGAGTCGATGACGATGGTTAGCAACATGCGCTCGCCCGTGCACGGCACCGCCGGCCGGTTCCGCTTCGCCGGAGCCCACCGATGAGCGCCCTGCGTGACGCGATGAGCCATGCGGTACTGGGCTGGGTCAAGCCGGAGCTGGACGAGACCCTGCGCCAGGCGCGCAACGAGATCGAGGCGTTCGTCGAGGATCCGGCCGACACCAGCCGGATGCGCTTCTGCGCCGGTTACCTGCACCAGGTGCAGGGCACGCTGCGCATGGTCGAGCTGTACGCCCCGGCGATGGTCGCCGAGGAGATGGAGCTGCTGGCCCAGGCGGTGCAGCAGGGCGCGTCCAACGACCGCGACGAAGCCTGCGCCACGCTGATGCGCGGCACGGTGCTGCTGCCCGATTACCTGGAGCGCCTGCAGAACGGCCACCGCGATATTCCGATCGTGCTGCTGCCGCTGCTCAACGACATCCGCGCCGCGCGCGGTGCCGCCGGCCTGAGCGAGAGCGTGCTGTTCGCGCCGGACCTGAGCGGTCCGCTGCCCGAGCACGTGCCCGAAGCCTCGCCGCTGCCGTGGACGCAGCGCCAGGACAAGGTCGCCTCGGCCCAGGAGCGCTTCGAGCATGCGCTGGGCCAGTGGCCCGAGAATGCCGGCCCGTCCGATCCGGCCGCGCTGGCTTCGGCCGCCGCCGAACTGCTGGAGCACGCACGCCACGACACCACCCGCCGCATGTTGTGGGTGCTGTCCTCGGCCGCCGCGGCACTGCGCGACGGCGCGCTGGATGCGACCGACGCCCTGCGCGGCGCGTTCGTGGGCATCGCCCGCAGCGTGCGCCAGGCACACGACGACGAATCCGCGCCGGCCGCCGCCCAGGGCGTGGCCAGCCAGGAGCCGACCCGCCAGCTGCTGTACCTGGTTGCCCAGGCACGCAGTGCGCATCCGGCACTGGACGGGCTGCGCGAGGCGTTCGACCTGGACGTGCACGCGCCCAGCGAAGCCGAACTCGATCATGCCCGCGGCAGCCTCGCCGGCCGCAACCGCGACCTGCTCAATACCGTGGGCGGGGTGGTCAAGGAAGAACTGCTGCGGGTGAAGGACGCGCTCGACCTGCACCTGCGCACCGGTGGCGATGCCGCCGCGCTGCAGCCGCAGACCGCCGAACTCTCCAACGTCGCCGATACCCTGGGCATGCTTGGCCTGGGCGTGGCCCGCGACGTGGTGCTGCAGCAGCGCGAAGCCCTGGGCGCGATCGCCCGCGGCGAACAGCCGGCCAGCGAAAGCGCGCTGCTGGATATCGCCGGCGCGCTGCTCTATGTCGATGCCTCGCTGGACGACCAGGTCGCACGCCTGGGCGCCGGACAGGAAGGAGGCGAGGACGCGGCCGCTGCCGAAGCGCGCCGTACCGTGGAAGTGCTGGCGCACGAGGCGATCGCCAACTTCGCCGCCGCCCGCGAACACTTCGTCGCCTTCATCGAAACCAACTGGGACCACGCCCGCCTGCAGGACGTGCCGCAGCTGCTGTCGGAGGTCTCCGGTGCGCTGCGCATCCTCGATTTGCCGCAGCCGGCCGACTATCTGGAAGGCGTGCGCCGCTACATCGCCACCGAGCTGCTGGGGCGCAAGCGCGTGCCCAGCGGCCGCCAGCTGGACACCCTGGCCGATGCGATGGCCAGCCTGGAGTACTACCTCGAAGCGCTGCGCGACCGCCGGCCCAACCGCGAGGAGATCCTGGAGATCGCCCGCAGCAGCCTGGAAAGCCTGAACTACTGGCCGCTGCCGTCGCAGGACGACGTCGCCGCACAGGACGCGCCCGCCGCCGCGCCAGCAATTCCGCTGGCCGCAGTCGCGCTGACTGCCGCTGCACCGGCCGTCGCCGCCGCCTCCTCGTGGGATCCGGTCGCCGCCGAGCAGGACGACGTCGCCGCCCCGGTGGACCAGGACGTACAGATCGCCACCGATATCTCCGGTCTGGAGCTTGAGCCCGAAGCGCTGCAGGCGCCCGCGCTGGACATCGAGGTGCCGGCGATCGAACTGCCGCCCGTGGAGGTGCCGGTTGCGGCTGCATCCGTGGCTTCTCAGTGGATCAGCTTCGATCCGGTCGCCGCCGAGGTCGATATCGACTCGCCCGCAGCCGACGCCGAGGATGCGCCGGTCCCGGTGGTGGAGCTGGACGCCGAAGCCGAAGCTCACACCGACGTTGCAGAGTTCGCGTTCGACGCAGCCGACGAGGCTGTCGCCGAAGAGGCCATCGACATCGTCGAGGTCGAGGAAGTTGCTGAGGTGGCCGAAGCCGCCGAAGTGGCAGAAGTGGCCGAAGCGGGCGAGTCCCTGCAGGTCGAGCAACTCGCGGTGAGCGGGCAGTGGCTGGACCTGAACATGAAGGTCGAGCCGGACCTGCGTCCGGCCCAGGTGTACGAGAGCCGCATCAGCCGCATCGAGCTGGATGCCGAATCGACTTCGCTGATCGCCGAGATCACGGCGGCAGCGGCCGGCATGGATGAGGTCGCATCGGCGGCCGCGCCCGTGGCAGCAGTGGCGGCGCCGCTGGCGGCCGCGGCGGTCATCGGCGGTTTCGACGAGACCCAGGATATCGATGCCGACATCCGCGAGGTGTTCCTCGAGGAGTTCGACGAAGAGCGCGCCAACCTCGAGCGCATGGTGCCGCACTGGTGCCAGGCGCCGGAGGAGATGGAACGCCTGCGTCCGATCCGGCGCGTATTCCACACGCTCAAGGGCAGCGGCCGGCTGGTCGGTGCGCGCGCGCTGGGCGAGTTCAGCTGGAAGATCGAGAGCATGCTCAACCGCGTGCTCGACGGCGGACGCCCGGCGAGCGCGGCCGTGACGACGATGGTGCAGCAGGCCTGCGAGGTGCTGCCGCAGTTCGACGCGGCGCTGCGCGGCCAAGGCACCGTCACCGCCGACCTTTACGCGATGGAAGCGGTGGCCGATCGCATCGCGGCCGGCGAGGAGGCGTTCTACGCGCCTGCCGCCGCCGCACCGGTGGCTGCGGTGTCCGCGCACGTCGCCGAGGCGGTGTCGCCGATCCTGGAAGAAGGCACGCCGGCCTCGGTCGACAGCGTGCTGCTGGAGATCCTGGAGGCGGAAGTCGCCTCGCACCTGGAAACCGTCGACGCCTGGATCGCCGCTGCGCGCCAGGCGCCGGAACCGGCCAGCGAAGCATTGCTGCGCGCGATCCACACGATGAACGGCGCGTTCGCGATGACCGACGTGCCGGAGATCACCACGGTCACCGACGCGGCCGAAACCTTCATCAAGCGTTCGCTGGCCGCCTCGCAGGTGCCCGACGCCGAAGCGGTGGACGCGCTGGGCGCGATGGCCGATGCGATCCGCACGTGCATCCGAGCGCTGCAGGCCCAGTCGCCGCGCATCCCGAGCTTCGCCGCGCTCGCCCAACGCCTGCGTGCGCTGGCCGACAGCCTGCCCGAGGCCCGCTGGCCGCAGGTGGCCGAGGCGGAAGCCGAGCCGGTCGTGCACGAAGCGGTCGAACTCACCGGTGGCGACGACATGTCGGCCTACCTGGACGATGCCCGCGTGCAGTCGGCCGATAGCTCGAATGCGGCCGCGGCGGTCGCCGTTGGCGCCGCATTCGCTGCAGGCAGTGCCGCGGCACAGACGTCCGGCGAGCCGGTGGCTGCGGATGCGCAGGACGAGGCGATCGAAGAAGTCGCGATCGACACCGCCCAGGCGGCGGACGTCGATGCCGATGCGGTCGAACTGGAAGCGGCCTTGGAGACCGGATCGGCCGACGTCGAGTCGATCGAGGCGGTCGAAGCGGTTGCCGTCGAGGCCGACACGCTCGAGGTGGTCGAAACCACCGAAGCTGCCGAAGCCGAAGCCGTCGAAATCGAGGCGGCTGAAGCCGAAGAGACCGAGGCCGCCACGGTCGAAGACGCATCGCCCGATGCGCAGGTCGAAGCTGCCGAAGACTTCGTCGTCGAAGACGCATCGACTGATGCGGAGCTGGAGGCGATCGAAGCCGGTGCCGTCGAAATCGAAGCCGTCGAAGCCGTCGAAGCGGAAGAAACCGCGCCGGCGCAGGCCGTCGAACCCGCATCCGCCGACGTGGTCGTCGCGCGCGAACCCATCGAGCTGCCGGCGCTTGGCGCGCCGCTGCCGGAGTTGCGTTCCGAGGAGGAGGCTGTGCCGGACGGTCCGATGCTCGATTTCACCGAACTGGATCGCGACCTGGTCGACATCTTCGTCGAAGAGGGCGTGGACATCCTCGACCATGTCGACGGGATGATCCAGGAACTGCGCCAGGATCCGACCTCGCGCGAAGCGATCATCGGCCTGCAGCGCGACCTGCATACGCTCAAGGGCGGCGCGCGCATGGCCGGCATCGCCAGCATCGGCGACCTGGGCCATGTGATCGAATCGCTGCTGGAGGCGGTGGCCGAACACCGCACCGAACTGCAGCGCGGCGACATCCAGCTGCTGGAGCGCGGTTTCGACACCCTGCACAAGTTGCTGCAGCACACCCGCGTCCATCGCATCACCGAAGTGCCGCAGGCGCTGATCGAGGAGTTCGAGGCCCGCCTGCGCGGCGAAGCCCCGGTCGCCGAATCCGCCGAGGCCAGCTACGTGGCCTCGCTGGCCACGCCGCCGGCGCCGGTGGTGGAAGCCGCCGCGTCCGCCGCGCCGGTCGTGGAGGCCGCCACGCCCGAATTCGTCAAGGTGCCGCTGTCGGCGCCGGTCGAGGACGAGCAGCCGGCCGCCACCGAGGAGGGCGTGCAGCGCGCGCCGCAGGAACAGGTGCGCGTGCGCGCCGACCTGCTCGACAACCTGGTCAACCACGCCGGCGAAGTGGCGATCTACCGCTCGCGCCTGGAGCAGCAGCTGGGCGCGTTCCGCAGCGCCATGTCCGAGCTGGACCGCACCAACGCGCGTCTTCGCGACCAGCTGCGCCGCCTGGACCTGGAGACCGAAGCGCAGATCGTGGCCCGCTACCAGCGCGAGCAGGACAGCGCCGATCCGACCTTCGATCCGCTCGAGCTGGACCGCTTCTCCACGCTGCAGCAGCTCAGCCGCGGCCTGGCCGAATCGGCCGCCGACTTGACCGGCCTGCAGGGCGTGCTCGACGACCTGGCCCGTCAGTACGACGTGCTGCTGCAACAGCAGTCGCGCGTGAGCTCGGAGCTGCAGGACGGCCTGATGAGTGCGCGCATGGTGCCGTTCGACAGCATCGTGCCGCGCCTGCGCCGCGTGGTCCGCCAGGCCGCGCACGACACCCGCAAGCAGGTGCAGCTGCGCCTGGACGGCACCCATGGCGAACTGGACCGCAACGTCCTCGATCGCATGGTCGCCCCGCTGGAGCACATGCTTCGCAACTCGGTGGCCCACGGCCTGGAGTCGCCGAAGGATCGCCGCAGCGGCGGCAAGGACGAGGAAGGCACGATCACCATCGCGCTGCGTCGCGAAGGTTCGGAAATCGTGCTGCAGGTGGCCGACGACGGCCGCGGCCTGGATAGGGCCGCGATCCGCCGCCGCGCCGAGCAGCGCAACCTGATCAAGCCCGACGCCGAGCTCACCGATGCCGAGCTGGACTCGGTGATCTTCGAGTCCGGCTTCAGCACCTCCGAGAAGGTCAGCCAGCTGGCCGGCCGCGGCGTGGGCATGGACGTGGTCCGCAACGAAGTGCGCCAGCTCGGCGGCACGGTCGAAATCGACTCGACCGCCGGCAAGGGCGTGACCTTCACCCTGCGCCTGCCGCAGACCCTGGCGGTGACCCAGGCGGTGTTCGTGCAGATCGGCGACACCACCTATGCGGTCCCGGTGGCCTCGGTCAGCGGCATCGGCCGTATCTCGCGCGAGCGCTTCGAGGCCGGTGGCGGCATGTACCGCTACGCCGGCGAGGAGTACGCGCTGCACGACCTGGGCCTGCTGGTCGGCCAGGGCGCCGCCAAGGCCGAGGGCCAGACCCAGGTGCCGCTGCTGCTGGTGCGCGCCGGCGACCTGCGCGCGGCGGTGGCCATCGACCAGGTGGTCGGCAACCGCGAAATCGTGGTCAAGCCGGTCGGCCTGCAGATCGCATCGGTGCCGGGCATCTACGGCGCGACCATCACCGGCGATGGCCGCGTGGTGGTGATCCTCGACGTGGCCCCGCTGGTGCGCCGCCACCTGGCCCAGCCCGAGCGTCCGGCCGCGGTCGAACCGCAGCTGGCGCGCCACGTGCCGCTGGTGATGGTGGTCGACGACTCGCTGACCATGCGCAAGGTCACCGGCCGCGTGCTGGAACGCCACAACTTCGAAGTGGTGGTGGCGCGCGACGGCATCGAAGCGTTGGAACGCCTGGAAGAGCGCGTGCCCGACCTGATGCTGCTGGACATCGAAATGCCGCGCATGGACGGGTACGAACTGGCCACCGCGATGCGTGGAGACGAGCGCTTCCGCGGCGTGCCGATCGTGATGATCACCTCGCGTACCGGCGAGAAGCATCGCCAGCGCGCATTCGAGATCGGCGTGCAGCGCTACCTGGGCAAGCCGTACCAGGAGCTGGACCTGATGCGCAACGTCTATGACCTGCTGGGGATCGCACGTGTCCGAGGCTGACGCACGCAAGGCGGTGGCATTGCTCGCCCGCGCCGGCGCCGCGCGCGACCGCCTGCGCGAGGCGCTGGATGCGGCCGGCGCGCACGTGGTGCTGGAAGAAGATCCGTCGGTGCTGGACGCCGGCACCCTGGCCGCGGCCGGTCCGCAGGCCGTGCTGGTCGCGCTGGAGCCGGCGATCGAGGACGCGCTGGTCGCGCTGGAACCGGTGCTCGAAGCCCCCGGCCTGCTGGTGGTGTTCGACGAAGCCGACCTGGCCGCCCGTCGCGAAGGCTGGGAGGCGCAGCGCTGGATCCGCCACCTGGCCGCCAAGCTGCACGGGCATGACGATGTGCTGCCGCCCGGTCGCGAGCAGGACCTGGTCATCGACCTGCAGCCGGGCCATCCGGCGACGCCGGCGCAGCTGCATGCCGAGGATCCGTTCGATACCTACCTGGCCGAGGCCGCGGCGCGTGCCGACGGCCTGCCCGAGGACCGTCCCGGCGAGCCGGTGCCGGAGCCGGCGTTCGCCGCACCGGCCGCGCACGAATGGGCGCTGACCGACGACGCATCGGCGCAGGTGCTCGAGCGCGCCGCGCGCCAGGCGCCGCCGCCGTTGCCGGATTTCTCGCGGCTCGAGCTGGTCGCCCTGGAACCGGAGGGCAGCGACGATATCGTCAAGGGCGCGATCCTGGTGGTCGCCGGCATCGGCGGCCCGGATGCGGTGCGCAAGCTGATCGGCGCGCTGCCGGCCGAATTCACCCGGCCGCTGCTGGTGCAGCTCAAGCTCGATGGCGGCCGCTACGACAACCTGGTCAAGCAGCTGGCGCGCGTGTCCGCGTTGCCGGTGGCCATGGCCATGCCCGGCGATGCGGTGTCGGCGGCCACGGTCTACGTGCTGCCCGAGCGCGTGGGCATCGAAGCCAAGGATGACGGAATGGTCTTCCTCGACGACAGCGGCGAGCTGGTCGCCGCGCTGCCGCCGGCGGAAAGCGCGGTGGTCGTGCTCAGCGGCGCCGATCCGACGCGGGTCGACGCGGTGCTGGCGCTGGCCACCCGCGGCGGCCACATCGCCGGCCAGGCGATGGAAGGCTGCTACGACGCGACCGCAGTGAAACTGATGGCCGCTGGCGGTGCCGAACTGGGCACCCCGGCGCAGCTGGCCGAACAGCTGGTCGCGCGCTGGCCCTGAGCCGGCGCGCACCGTTCCAGGACGAAGGAAAGATGGCCTACAACAGCGACGAAATCCGCGGTGTCATGATCCAGGTCGGCGAGGATCGCCTGCTGCTGCCCAACGCGACCGTAGCCGAGGTATTGGCGCGCGTGGCGATCGAGCCGGTGGAAGGCGCGCCGGAATGGCTGCCTGGCCAGATCGTGTGGCACGGCTGGAACGTGCCGCTGGTGGCGTTCTCGCGCCTGGCCGGCCTGGGCGAGGAGCCGGCGATGCGCAACAACCGCGTGATCGTGCTCAAGGGCCTGGGCAAGGACGAGACGCTGCCGTACTTCGCGCTGCTGACCGCCTCGTTCCCGCAGCTGGTCTCGGTGCCGCGCGACAGCCTGCTGGCCGACGCCTCCGAGGAAGACCTGCCGCGTGGCGTGCAGATGCGCGTGCTGCTGGGCGAGCAGAGCGCCCTGCTGCCGGACCTGGAAGCGGTGGAGCGCATGATCGGCGAGGCGATGGCCGCAACGGCCTGAGCCCGCATCCGCGTCGCCAGGAAGTTTCGTACCAAGGGACTTCGTAGAGCGGGGCTTGCCCCGCTGCTCCCGGACCGGTGCGACGAATCGCGAAAAGCGAAAGCAAGAAACAGCGGGCCAAGTCCCGCGCTACAGGTCGCCGAAGCGCGCCTGCAGCGCGGCGATCGCCGCCAGCCCTGCGGTCTCGGTGCGCAGCACGCGCGGTCCCAGCCGCAGTCCAGTGAAACCGGCGGCCTGCAGGATCGTACGATCGCGCGGCGACCAGCCACCCTCCGGACCGATCGCGATCCAGGCGCTACTGCCGGGAGGCGAGGGCAACCCTTCCAGCCGGTGTTCGCCCTGCGGATCGAGCACCAGGCGCAGGCCTTCGCCTTGCAGCGCTTGCGCCGCCGCTTCCAGCGAAGCGGGCGCTTGCAGCACCGGGACGCGTGCGCGGCCGGACTGCTCGCAGGCCGATTCGACCACGTTGCGCCAGTGCGCCACGCGCTTCTCCGCGCGCTCGGCATCCAGCCGCACTTCGGTGCGCTCGCCGGCGACCGGTACGATCTCGGCCACGCCCAGCTCGGTGGCCTTCTGCAGGATCAGGTCCATCTTCTCGCCGCGGGCGATGCCTTGCAGCAGCACGATCCGCAGCGGCGATTCGTTGTCGACCGGCTCGCGCGCCAGCACTTCCACCCGCGTCTGGCGCTTGCCGATCGCCACCAGGCGCGCCGGGTAATCGTGGCCGTCGCCGTTGAACAGCACGCACGGGTCGCCCTCGCGCAGGCGCAGGACGCGGACCAGATGGTTGGCGGCGCGCTCGGGCAGCGCCAGTTCGGTGCCGGCGTGCAGGGGCAGGTCGACATGGCAGCGGGTCAGGCGCATGTGGTGGCCTCCTCGATGGCCTGGGCGGTGACCGAGGCCAGCAGTTGCAGCTGGTCGGCGTCGATGCAGTAGGGCGGCATCCAGTACAGGATGTCGCCGAGCGGGCGCAGCAGCACGCCGCGCGCCAGTGCCGCGCGGTAGGCATGCAGGCCCACCCGCGCCGACGCCGGGAACGGCGTATCGCGATTGCCGTCGCGAGTCAGCTCGAAGGCCACGACCATGCCGGTCTGGCGCACCTCGGCCACATGCCGGTGGGCGGCCAGCGGCGCGGCCAGGGCCGCCATCGCCGCGGCAGTGGCGCGGTTGCGTTCCAGCACCTTGTCGCCCTCGAAGATGTCCAGCGAGGCCAGCGCGGCGGCGCAGGCCAGCGGATTGCCGGTGTAGCTGTGCGAGTGCAGGAACGCGCGCTCGCGCGAATCGTCCAGGAAACCGTCGTAGATCGACTGGGTGGCCAGCACCGCGGCCAGCGGCAGGAAGCCGCCGGTCAGGCCCTTGGACAGGCACAGCAGGTCCGGCGCGATTCCGGCCTGTTCGCAGGCGAACATCGTGCCGGTGCGGCCGAAGCCGGTGGCGATCTCGTCGGCGATGAGGAACACGCCGTTGGCATCGCATAGCTCGCGCACCCGCCGCAGGTAGGCCGCATCGTGCATGCGCATGCCGCCGGCGCACTGCAGCAGCGGTTCCAGGATCACCGCGCAGATCTCGCCGGGATGGCGGTCGAACAGGTCGGCCAGCGCATCGGCCGCCAGCGCTGCGCGCTGCGCGGGACTTTCGCCCGGTGCAGCCAGGTACGCGTCGGGCGAGGGCGCGAACAGGGCTTGGGCCAGCAGCGGCGCGTAGATCCGCCGGTACAGCGGGATGTCGCCGACCGCCAGCGCACCCAGGGTCTCGCCGTGATAACCGTTTTCCAGTGCAACGAATTTCGTGCGTCCCGGTTCGCCGCGGTTGCGGAACCAGTGGAACGCCATCTTCAGCGCCACTTCCACGCCGGCCGAGCCGTTGTCGGCATAGAACACCTTGGCCAGCGGCGCGCGCCCGGCCTGGCGCGGGGCCAGGGCCAGCAGGCGCTCGGCCAGCTCCACCGCCGGGGCGTGCGAGAAGCCGGCCAGGATCACCTGCTCCAGCGTGCCGGCCTGGCGGGCGATGGCCGCGGCGATGCGCGGCTCGGCATGCCCGTGCAGGTTGGTCCACCAGCTGCTGATGCCGTCCAGGTAGCGGCGTCCGTCGTAGCCGTGCAGCCAGGCGCCTTCGCCGCGCTCGATCGGCACCAGCGGCAGGACGTCGGGGTGTTCGCGCATCTGCGTGCAGGGGTGCCACAGCACGGCCAGATCGCGCTGCCGCCATGCCGCATCGGTCTGCGCGGGCGTCGGGTCTGCTAGCATTCGCGGTTCATGAGTACGTTCGTGCATCCCGCCATGATATCGGCCGCACCGCGGCCACGCTGCGGGAGCTTGTCATGAGCCGCCGGCTGCCGGTCATCCACGACACCACCACGCAGGACGCAGGTCCCTACCGGCTGGAACGGCTGGATCTGGAGTTCGCCAACGGCGAGCGTCGCCTGTTCGAGCGCATGGTCAGCCGTGGCCATGGCGCGGTGGTGGTGGTGCCGATGCTGGACGATGAGACCGTGCTGCTGGTGCGCGAGTACGCCGCCGGCGTGCACCGCTACGAGCTGGGCCTGGTCAAGGGCCGCATCGACGCCGGCGAGTCGCCCGAACAGGCCGCCGACCGCGAGCTCAAGGAAGAGGCCGGTTATGGTGCGCGCCGCATCGACGTGTTGCGCGGCATGACCCTGGCGCCCACCTACATGAGCCATGTCTCATGGCTGGTGGTGGCGCGCGATCTGTATCCCGAGAAGCTCCCCGGCGACGAGCCGGAGGAGCTCGAAGTCATTCCCTGGAAACTGCAGGAACTGGAACAACTGATGTTGAGAGACGATTTTTCCGAAGGCCGCTCGCTGGCCGCACTGTTCATCGCCCGCGCCTGGCTGGCGGCCCGATGATCAAGATCACCGCCGACCTGCGGGAAACGGTCATCGCCATCGCCCGCCAGGCCGGCGCGGCCATCATGGAGATCTACGGCGGCAGCTTCGATGTCGTGCACAAGGACGACACCAGCCCGCTGACCGCCGCCGACCTGGCCGCGCACCGCATCATCGTGGACGGCCTGGAACGGCTGACCCCGGACCTGCCGGTGCTGTCGGAGGAATCGGCCAGCGTGCCGTGGGAGACCCGCCGGCACTGGTCCAGCTACTGGCTGGTCGATCCGCTCGACGGCACCCGCGAGTTCGTCAAGCGCAACGGCGAGTTCACGGTGAACATCGCCCTGATCCACCAGGGCGCGCCGGCGATGGGCGTGGTCCAGGCGCCGGTCGGTGGACAGGTCTGGCACGCCGTGCGCGGCGAGCTGGCCTATCGCCGCGACGGCCACCGCGACAGCGTGCTGCGTGCACGCGCACCGGCGACCGCACCGTTGAAGGTGGCCGCCAGTCGTTCGCACCGCGACGCGCGCACCCAGTCGGTGCTGGACAGGATGGGGCCGATCGAGGAAGTCGCGCTGGGCTCCTCGCTCAAGTTCTGCCGCATCGCCGAGGGCGAGCTGGACGTCTATCCGCGCTTCGGCCCGACTTCCGAGTGGGACACCGCCGCGGCCCAGTGCGTGCTGCATGGCGCAGGCGGCGCGCTGCTGGCGGCCGATACCGGCAAGCCGTTCCGCTACAACCGGCGCGAGTCGCTGCTCAATGGCGACTTCATCGCCCTGGGCGATCCGGACCTGCCGTGGCGGGACTGGCTGTAACGCACGCGATACCGTCGCCTTGCTCGCGCCTGCACGCTAGAGTCGCGGCATGAACGACGCCGACCGACCCATCGACCGACTATTGGGAATCATGGCCCGCCTGCGCGATCCGCAAGGCGGGTGCCCGTGGGACCTGGAGCAGGACTTCTCCACCATCGCGCCCTACACGATCGAGGAGGCCTACGAGGTCGCCGACGCGATCGACCGCAACGACCTGGGCGCGCTGAAGGACGAGCTGGGCGACCTGCTGCTGCAGGTGGTGTTCCATGCGCAGATGGCCAACGAGCAGGGCGCGTTCGCGTTCGACGATGTGGCCACGGCGATCAGCGACAAGATGGTGCGTCGGCATCCGCATGTGTTCGGCGACGCCAGCTTCGCCGACGCCGGCGAGCAGACGCTGAACTGGGAGGCGATCAAGCGCGCCGAGCGTGCCGCCGCCGGCGAGGAGGACCACTCGGCGCTGGCCGGCATTTCCCGTGGACTGCCCGAATGGCAGCGGGCGGTGAAGCTGCAGTCGCGCGCCGCGCGCACCGGCTTCGACTGGCCCGGGCCAGAGCCGGTGATCGCCAAGCTGCACGAGGAGATCGAGGAAGTCCGCGCCGAATTCGCCCGTGGCGACGTCGAAGCCAATCGCGCGCGGCTGGAGGATGAGATCGGCGACCTGCTGTTCGTGGCCGCCAACCTGGCCCGCCATGCCAAGGTCGACGTGGGTGCCGCGCTGCGCCGGGCCAACCAGAAGTTCGAACGCCGCTTCCGCACGATGGAGCAGCTGGCGCAGGACGACGGCACCGCCTTGTCCGCGCTTTCGCTCGACCAGCAGGAAGGCTACTGGGACCGCAGCAAGCGGATCGAACGCGGCGAGCAGGACTGAGCGCGCCAGGCATGGTGACCTTCCTGTTGTTCGCGATCACCGCGCTGGCCGAGATCGTCGGCTGCTGGCTGGTGTGGTCGTGGCTGCGCAACGGCGGCAGCGCCTGGCTGCTGGTGCCGGCGGCGGCGAGCCTGGCGCTGTTCGCCTGGCTGCTGACCCTGCACCCGGCCGCGACCGGTCGCGTGTACGCGGCCTATGGCGGCGTCTACATCAGCCTGGCGATCTTCTGGCTGTGGTGGGTCGACGGCATCCGTCCGACCCGCTGGGACCTGCTGGGCGTGGCGTTGTGCCTGGCCGGCATGGCCGTCATCATGTTCGCGCCGCGACATGCCTAGCGCGCGGCGGTCCTTGGGAGGGGATGCGATGGCCCGTTTCGCCAGTTTCCGCGAGTTCTATCCGTACTACCTGGCCGAGCACAGCAACCGCACCTCGCGCCGGCTGCACTTCATCGGCAGTTGCGGTGTGCTGGTGCTGCTGGCGCTGGCGATCGTGCAGGGCAATGCGTGGTGGCTGCTGGCCGCGCTGGTCTGCGGTTATGGCTTCGCCTGGGTCGGGCACTTCTTCTTCGAGAAGAACCGGCCGGCGACGTTCCGCCACCCGTTCTATTCCTTCGCCGGCGACTGGGTGATGTTCAAGGACATCCTGACCGGGAAGATCCGCTTCTGAGCCGGTGCCGTTCGCGCGGACGCGGACCGTCAGTGCGGGCACATCAATGCGGCGTGGCCGAACCGTCGTAGAACATCAGGAACGCCGCGCCCACGATCAGAACGAAGGCCGCGTAGTGGTTCCACTTCAGCGGCTGGCCCAGGTACCAGGCCGAGAACCCGGCAAACACCACCAGGGTGATGATCTCCTGGATGGTCTTGAGCTGGACCACCGAATACACCGAGCTGCCCATGCGGTTGGCCGGCACCATCAGCAGGTATTCGAAGAACGCGATGCCCCAGCTGACCAGGATCACGGTCAGCAGCGGCGCGTGCTTGTACTTGAGATGCCCGTACCAGGCGAAGGTCATGAACACGTTGCTGCCCAGCAGCAACAGCACCGGGACGAAGTAGCTGGACAGGGGCATGGCGGGCATGGCGGAGGCGCGCAGGGAAGGGGAGCGCAGCATACGGCAGCGCCCGCCTTTCCCGCCTCGCCCGGACTCAGCTTTCGCGCAGCGCCAGGGCCGGTGGCGTGCGCAGGATCCGGCGGGTGCCCGACCAGCCGGCCAGCAGGCTCAGCAGCACGCCGAAGCCGCCGCCGACCAGCAGGGCAGGCCACGGGGGCGACAGCGACAGCTCGAACAGCTGGCGCGAGACCAGCGTGCCGATGACCGCGGCCGCGCCGACCGCCAGGATCGCGGCCAGCAGACCCAGCGCGCCGAACTCCACCAGTACCGCGCCGCGCAGCTGGCCGTGGCGTGCGCCTAGCGTGCGCAACACCGCGCTGTCATAACGCCGCTCGCCGGCGGTGGCCTGCAACGCGGCCAGCAACACCAGCACGCCGGCGGCCAGGCTGAAGCCCATCACCAGCTGCACGGCCTGGGCGACCTGTTCGATCACCTCGCGCACGCGCTGCAGGATCGCGTCGATCTCCAGCACCGATACGTTCGGGAACTCGCGCGCCACCGGTGCCAGCGCCGCGGTGCGGCCGGAGGGCAGGTGGAAGGCGGAGATCAGGCTGTACGGCGCGTCGCCGACCGCGCCGGCATTGAGCAGCACGAAGAAGTTGACCCGGAACGAATCCCAGTCGGCCTTGCGCAGGCTGGTCACGGTGAACGTGCGCTCCTGCTCGCCCAGCTGCAGGGTCACTGTGTCGCCGAGCACCAGTCCGTAACGCTTGGCCCAGCCGTCCTCGACCGAGGCTTCGGCCGCGGTGCTGTCAGGCTTCCAGAACTCGCCAGACAGCAACGTATTCGCAGGCGGGAAGGTGGTGCGCCAGGAGAAGTTGACCGGACGGTTGGAGTCGTCGTCGTTGCCGTCGTCGGCATCGTCCGCACCGCGGCGCGGCGGCTGGCCGTTGATCGCCACCAGCCGGCCGGTGCCGAACGGCTGCAGGTCCGGCTCGGCCACGCCGATGCCGCGCAGCGTGCGTTCGACCGCCTCGGCCTGGTCGCGCTGCACGTTCATCAGGAAGTGGTTCGGCGTGTCCGGCGGCAACCGGTCGCGCCACTCCGACAACAGGCCCGGGCCGATCACCGCCAGCAGCAGCAACGCGCACAGCGACAGCGACAGCCCGACCAGCTGCACCACCGCCAATGCGCGACGTCGGGTCAGTGCGGCCAGGCCGAGCTTCCAGGCGCCATGCACATGCCGTTGCAGCCGGCGCAGCAGCCACAGCAACACCGCGCCCGCCAACGCGGCGAGCACCGCCAGCGCGCCGAGACCGCCGAGGATCCAGATCGCCAGTTGCAGATCGCCGGTGGCATACACCGCCAGCGCCACGGTGGCCGCCAGCGCGGCCACGTAGGTCAGCAGCGAGGTGGGCGGCAACGCGGCGAAGCTGCGGTTGAGCACGCGCATCGGCGGCACTCCGCGCAGGCGCAGCAGCGGCGGCAGTCCGAAACCGAGCAGGAGCAGCAGGCCGATGCCCGCGCCGCTGAGCACCGGTGCGGCCTGCGGCAGCGGCAGGCGTGCCGGGATCAGGCTGCCCAGCGCTTCGACCAGCGCCATCTGCGCGAGCATGCCGATGCCGATGCCCAGCGCGCAGGCCGGTATCGCCAGCAACAGCAACTGCAACGACAACGCAGACAGGATGTCGCGCTGGCGCGCACCCAGGCAGCGCAGCACGGCCACGGTATCGATCCGGCGCAGCGCGAAGCGGTTGGCGGCCAGCACGGTCGCAACGCCGGCGAGCAGTACGGCCAGCAGCGCCGACAGCGCCAGGAAGCGGCCGGCGCGGTCGAACGAGTTGCGCAGGCCCTGCTGCGCATCCTCGATCGTGACCAGGCGCACGCGACCATCCAGGCGCGGCTGCAGCCACTGGCGCAGATCGGCGATGGCGTCGGCCTCGCCGGCGAACATCAACCGGTACGAGGCGCGGCTGCCGGGACCGAGCAGGCCGGCGCCCTCGATATCGTCGCGGTTGACCAGCAGCGGCGGTGCCATCTGCAGCAGTTCGCCGGAGGCATCCGGTTCGGCCAGCAGCACGCCGGCGATGCGCAGCTGCCCGCTGCCGAATTCGATGCCATCGCCCACGCCCACGCCGAGCGCATCGAGCAGGCGCGGATCGGCATAGGCCTGGCCCGGTGCAGGCGCGCCAGCCGGCTCGCCCTGCAGGCCGGCGGCATCGCGCGCGACCAGCAACTGCCCGCGCAGCGGATAGCCGTCGCTGACGCCCTTGACCGTGGCCATCTGGCTGGTCTCGCCATGGAACAGCACGCTGGGGAAGGCGACCATGCGCACGCTGCGCAACCCGCGCTCGCGTGCCTGTTCGGCGAACTCCGCCGGCGGCTCCTCGCGCCCGCGCACGCCCAGGTCGCCGCCCACCACTTCGGCGGCGCTGGAAGTCAGTGCCAGGGTCACCCGGTCAACCAGCGTGCCCACCGCGGTCATCGCCGCCACGCCCAGGACGAGCGCGGCGAACACGGTCAGCAGGTCGCCGGCGAAGAACTCGCGTCGCAGCGAGCGCGCCGCATGCCGCAGCACATTCATGCGGCGCCACCGTCGGCGGTGGCCGAGGCCACTGCATGCAGGCGCCCGCCATCGAGGCGATAGACATGCTGGCAGCGACGGGCCAGCGCCAGGTCGTGGGTCACCAGCACCAGCGTGGTGCCGTTGCGGCGATTGAGTTCGAACAGCAGGTCGCTCACGTGCTGGCCGGTGGTCTGGTCCAGGTTGCCGGTCGGCTCGTCGGCGAACAGGATCCGCGGCCGGCCGACGAAGGCGCGCGCCAGCGCCACGCGCTGCTGCTCGCCGCCGGACAGCTGGCGCGGGTAATGCCGGCGGCGCTTGTCCAGGCCCACCGCTTCGAGCACTTCGCGCACGCGTGCGTCGTCCTCGCGTCCGGCCAGCTCCAGCGGCAGCGATACGTTTTCCTCGGCGGTCAGCGAGGGCAGCAGTTGGAAGCTCTGGAACACGAAGCCGACCTCGCGCGCCCGCAGCGCCGCTCGCGCTTCCTCGTCCAGTCCATCCAGGCGCTGCCCGGCCAGGGCGATCGTGCCGCGCGTGGGCAGGTCCAGGCCGGCGAGCAGGCCGAGCAGGGTGGTCTTGCCCGAGCCCGACGCGCCGACGATGGCGACAGTGCCGCCTTCATCGACGGTCAAGTCCACCCCGTCGAGTATCCGCACTTCGCCTTCCGGCCCGGTCACCGACTTGCCCACGTCGTGCACGGCGATCGCGGTGGCTATGCTGGGAGCGGATGTGGACAAGGTATCGATGGGAGTCTCCAGGATGCGGATGATCGAAGGGCGCTCGATGGGGAGCGCGATGCGTTGGCGCCGGACGGCGTGCTGGCTGCTGCTGGCAGCATCGCTGCTGGCGCCGGTGCTGGCCTGTGCCAGAGGTCCGGCCGCCGGACCGATCCTGGTGTTGGGCGACAGCCTGAGCGCCGAACACAACATACCTGCAGGCTCGGGCTGGGTCAGCCTGCTTGAGCGCCGGCTCGCACAGGCGGGCACTGCGAAGCACGCGGTGGTCAACGCCAGCATCAGCGGCGAGACCAGCGCCGGCGCGCTGGCGCGGCTGCCGGCGCTGCTGGCCAAGCACCGGCCTGCAGTGGTGGTGATCGAGCTGGGCGGGAATGATGCTTTGCGCGGGCTCAGTCCGGCGCAGCTGCGCGGCAACCTGGAGAAGATGATCGTGCAGGCCAAGGGTGCCGGCGCGAAGGTGCTGCTGCTGGGCATAGATGTTCCGCCCAACTACGGCCCGGCCTATCGCGACCGCCTCCGCAAGGGGTATGCCGAGCTGGCGCAGGCACATGGCGCGGCGCTGGTGCCGTTCTTCCTGGAAGGCGTGGCGCTGCAGCCCGGGCTGATGCAGGCCGATGGCCTGCATCCCACCGCCGCTGCGCAACCCAGGCTGCTGGACAATGTCTGGCCTGCGCTCAAGCCATTGCTCTAGCGCAGGCGAAATTACCCCAATGCCGCCTGAACCGGTCGGCGCAACGACCGGTCATGGCGGTGTGCGTACTGGCGCCTTCACATGCCATCCACCCGGGCTTGGGCAAGGTTCACAAAGCTGAAAACACGGAGCGGGGACATGCGTCAGGGCAAAGAAACGTCGGGACTGGTGCTGGTCGTGGAGGACAACCGCAACATCTCCGAGATGATCGGCGAGTATCTGGAGAGTCGTGGTTTCGAGGTCGACTACGCCGCCGATGGCCTGGACGGCTACCGGCTGGCGGCCGAGAACAGCTACGACGCGGTCGTGCTGGACCTGATGCTGCCGCGCCTGGACGGCATCGAAGTCTGCCGCCGCCTGCGCAGCGACGCGCGCAAGTCCACCCCGGTGCTGATGCTGACCGCACGCGACACCCTGGACGACAAGCTCACCGGCCTGAGCCACGGCGCCGACGACTACCTGACCAAGCCGTTCGCGATCCAGGAGCTGGAAGCGCGCCTGCGCGCCCTGATCCGCCGCGAGCGCCGCCAGGTGGGTTCGGAAGTGCTGTCGGTGGCCGACCTGGTGCTGGACCCGGTGAGCATGCGCGTTACCCGCGGCGACCTGGAACTGCAGCTGTCGCCGATCGGCCTGAAGCTGCTGACCATCCTGATGCGCGAGTCGCCGCGCGTGGTCAGCCGCCAGGAAATCGAACGCGAGATCTGGGGCAACAGCCTGCCCGACTCGGACACCCTGCGCAGCCATCTCTACAACCTGCGCAAGGTGATCGACAAACCGTTCGAGCGTCCGTTGCTGCATACCGTGCAGAGCGCCGGCTATCGCGTGGCCGACATCGCCCAGCCGGTGACCGCCAACTGAAATAGGCCATGGCCGAGGCCGCGCCAGGGGTGGGGACTGGCGCCGCGCAAGGGGCAGACCGGACAATCACGCCGGAACGATCTCCCCCTGCCTACACTCGCCCTGCCCTGAACTGGCGGCCCGCTGCCCCTCGCCTGCAAATAATGCCTCACGGTCTACCAAGGAAGATTAAGATCGCCTTCATCGTGCAGATGGTGATGGCGAGCCTTGCGATCCTGGTTGCTTTCTACGTGGTGGCGACGCTGTTCAAGTACGGCTTCATCCAGGCCACGCTGCAGGACGAGGCCGCGCACTACTGGCAGCTCTACCAGGCATCGCCGGCGCAGCCGCCGCCGAACAATTACGCCCTGCGTGGCTACCTGGTCGAGGCCGGATACTCCAACCTCTCCCTGCCGGCGAACCTGCGGCCGCTGACGCCGGGTTTCCACGACCTGGTTGCCGACGGCCAGCTGGTCTGGGTCGACCCGCAAGATGCCGGCACCCTCTATCTGGTGTACCTGCGCGAGCAGGCCACGCGGGTGGCGCTGTGGTTCGCGGTGCTGCCGGCGATGCTGGCGCTGTTCGCGATCTACGGGGCAACGTGGCTGACCTACAAGGCGTCCAAACGCATGGTCTCGCCGGTGGCCTGGCTGGCGCGGCAGGTATCGCGCTGGGATCCGCGCCATCCCGACACCGCCGCGCTGGCACCGGACCGGTTGCCGGCCGACATGGAGGGCGAAGCCCGGCAACTGGCGCGCGCGCTGCATTCGCTGGGGGGACGGGTGGAGGCGCAGCTGGATCGCGAGCGCAACTTCACCCGCGACGCCAGCCATGAGCTGCGCACGCCGTTGACCGTGATCCGGGTGGCCAGCGACATGGCGCTGGAAGACCAGGCGCTGTCGCCACGGGTGATCCGCAGCTTGCAGCGGATCCAGCGCTCGGGTCGCGACATGGAGGCGGTGATCGACGCCTTCCTGATCCTGGCCCGCGAATCGGAGATCGAGCCGCAGAGCGAATGGTTCGACGTGTGCGAGGTGGTCAACGAAGAAGCCGACAGCGCCCGCGCGCTGCTCGGCGACAAGCCGGTGCAGCTGGAAGTGCATTGCAATGCGCGGCCACAGATGTACGCACCGCCGCGCGTGCTGCATGTAGTGGTCGGCAACCTGCTGCGCAACGCCTGCAGCTACACCGATCGCGGTACCGTGGAGGTCACCATCGAGGCCGATGGGGTGACGGTGAGCGACACCGGCATCGGCATGGCGCCCGAGGCGCTGGCGCGGGCGTTCGAGCCGTTCTACCGCGCCGTGCCCGAACGGCCGATGGGCACCGGCCTGGGCCTGTCGATCGTGTTGCGCCTGTGCGAACGCTTCGGCTGGACGATCGAGCTGGACAGCACCCTGGACACCGGGACCGTGGCCAAGGTGCGTTTTGCCGCGCCATCGACAGGCAAGGCCTGACACGACCGGTCAACCCGGCGCCAACTGGCGCGTTAGAGTGTGTGTCCCCCACTCAAGATGCGCGCATGAGCCGATCGCCCCGTCCGCAGGCCAACCGTTCCCGGACCCTGCTTTACCGTATCGCGGCGGGTATCGCCGTCCTGGCCGTGCTGGGCGTGGGCATCGGGTACTGGCGCAAGCACCAGGCCGCCGGCACCGAGGGCGCATTCCGCACCGCGCCGGTGGAACGCGGCAACATCCGGGTGGCGATCTCCTCGACCGGCACGCTCAGCGCGACTTCCACGGTCACCGTGGGCAGCCAGATCTCCGGCCAGGTGACCGAGATCCTGGTCGACTTCAACGATCGGGTGACCCAGGGCCAGGTGCTTGCGAGGATCGATCCGAAGACCTATGAAGCGCAGATCGCGCAGGGCAATGCCCAGGTTGCCAGCGCCCAGGCCAGCCTGAAGCAGGCCCAGGCCACCCAGCACAACGCCGAGCTGGACTACAGGCGCAAGGCCGAGCTGGTGCAGCGGCAACTGGTCGCGCGCAGCGATGTCGATCTGGCCCGCGCCGCGCTGGACCAGGCCAACGCTCAGGTCGCCGCCGCCAGTGCGCAGATCCGCCAGCAGACCGCGGCGACCCAGACCACCCGGGTCAACCTCGACCGCACGGTGATCCGCTCGCCGGTGGATGGCGTGGTCCTGACCCGCAGCATCGAGCCCGGCCAGACCGTGGCCGCCAGCCTGCAGGCGCCGGAGCTGTTCACCATCGCCGAAGACCTGGCGCAGATGAAGATCGAGCTGGCCGTGGACGAAGCCGACATCGGCCAGGTCAAGGCGGGGCAGGGCGTGTCGTTCACCGTCGATGCGTTTCCTGACCGCCAGTTCCGCGGCGAAGTGCAGCAGGTGCGGCTGGCGGCCACGACCAGCAACAACGTGGTCACCTATCCGGTGGTGGTTGCGGTCGACAACAGCGATGGCACGCTGTTGCCGGGCCTGACCGTCAACGCCGAAATCGAAGTCAGCCGCCGCGACGACGTGCTCAAGGTCGCCAATGCCGCGCTGCGCTTCAAGCCGACCGATGCGGGCACGGCAGGCGCCGGTGCGGGCGCTGCAATGCCTGCCGGCGGTCCCCGCGGCGGCACTGGGATGCTCGACGACCTGACCGCGTTCGTGGCCACCCTGCAGTTGACGCCCGCACAGCAGGCCGCCTTCGAGGCCGATGCCAGCGCCGCGCGCGCGCGCCAGGAAGAAATGCGCAAGGCGATGGAGGCGGCGATGCAGAACGCACAGCGCGCCGGTGGTAGCACGGCCGGCGGTATGCCTGGCGGGCCGGTAATGGCCCAGCGCGGCAACCAGGGCGGCGGCGCCAGCGGGCAGATGCGCCAGCGCATGCTCGAACGCTTCCAGCAGAATTTCGCCGACTTCCTGGCCACGCTGGACGACACCCAGCGCCAGGCCGTCCAGCGCCAGCTGGCCAGCCTAGCCAGTGCGCGACGGGTGACGGTCTATCGCCTGGAAGACGGCAAGCCGGTACCGATGCAGGTGCGGGTGGGTGCCAGCGACGGCAGCAACACCGAGATCTCCGGTGCAGTGAAGGAGGGCGACCTGCTGGTCACCGGCGAGCGGGCGACGGCGCAATGAGTGCCGGTGCCGCGAGCGCAGCGGCCGTCACGGCCGCCATCCCCGTGATCCGCACCCACGACCTGGGCAAGGTCTACTCGCCCGGCAGCGAGGCCGAAGTGGTGGCCTTGCGCGGCGTCGAGCTGACCGTGATGCCGGGCGAGTTCATCGCAATCATGGGCCCGTCAGGCTCGGGCAAGTCGACCCTGATGAACCTGATCGGCTGCCTGGACACGCCCAGCTCCGGGCAGTACCTGTGCGACGGGGTCGATGTGGCCACGCTCGATGCCGAAGAACTGGCCGCGCTGCGACGCGACAAGATCGGCTTCGTCTTCCAGGGCTTCCACCTGCTGCCGCGCATGAGCGCGCTCGACAACGTGGCCATGCCGCTGGGCTACGCGCGGGTGCCGCCGGTCGAGCGCCGCGAGCGCGCACGCGCCGCATTGGAAGCGGTCGGCCTCGGCGCGCGGGTGGACCATCGCCCCAACGAACTGTCCGGCGGCCAGCAGCAACGCGTGGCCATCGCCCGGGCACTGATCAACAACCCGCCGGTACTGCTGGCCGACGAACCCACCGGTGCGCTCGACAGCCGCACCGGCGAGGAGATCCTGGCCCTGTTCAAGCGCCTGCGCGACGACGGCCACACCGTGGTCCTGATCACCCATGACGCCCATGTGGCCGCCCATGCCGACCGCATCTGCGAGATGCGCGATGGCGAGCTGCACGAGGCCTCGAACGCGGAGGGCGCGGCATGAGTTTCCTGGACATCCTGCGCACGGCGATGTTCGCATTGCGCGGCAACTGGATGCGCAGCGCGCTGACCTCGCTGGGCGTGATCATCGGCATTGCCGCGGTGATCGTGATGGTCTCGGTGGGGCAGGGCACCCAGGCGGAGATCGACCGGCAGCTGGCCGGCCTGGGCGCGCAGAAGCTGGACATCGGGCCGCAGGGCCAGCGCGGCGCCGGCGGCGTGCGGATGAGCGCCAGCAGCTTCTTTACCCTCACTGAAGGTGACATCGAGGCCATCCGCGAGGAGATCCCCGAGGTGCAGTACGTGTCCGGCTCGCTGCGCGGCAGCAGCCAGGTCGTGTACGCGGAGAACAACTGGTCCACCAGCTGGCAGGGCATCCAGCCGGACTTCCTCCAGATCAACGGCTGGCAGGTCGCCAGCGGCACCGCGTTCGAGCCGCAGCAGTACAGCGGCGACAAGGTGGTGCTGCTGGGCGAGACCGTGCGCCGCGAACTGTTCGGCAGCGGCACCGGCGTGGGCGAAACGGTGCGCATCGGCCGTACCAACTTCACCGTGGCCGGCACCCTGGCGCCCAAGGGCATGAGCGGCTTCGGCCGCGACCAGGACGACGTGGTGATGGTGCCGCTGGATACCGCACGGCGCCGGCTGCAGAGCTTCATGGGCTTGCCGCCGGGCACGGTCATGGACGTTTCGCTGGCGGTGGCCGATGCCAACGATCTGGCCTACGTGCAGGGCGAGGTGGAATCGCTGCTGCGCCAGCGGCACAAGATCCAGCCCGGCGATGTCGACGACTTCCAGGTGCGCAACGTGTCCCAGCTGGTGGCCACCCGCACCCAGACCACGCGGCAGATGTCCTGGCTGCTGGGCGCGGTGGCGACGATCTCGTTGATCGTCGGCGGCATCGGCATCATGAACATCATGCTGGTCTCGGTGACCGAACGTATCCGCGAGATCGGCCTGCGCCTGGCCGTCGGCGCCGGGCCTTCGGACGTGCGCCGGCAGTTCCTGGCCGAGGCGATGCTGCTGTCGCTGGGCGGCGGCGTGCTGGGCATCGCGTTCGGCGTCGCCGGCGCATTGCTGGTGGGCCAGTACAACAGCGAGCTGCCGATCGAGCTCAACAGCAGGGTCATCACCCTGGCGGCCGCGTTCTCGGTGGCCACCGGCCTGTTCTTCGGCTACTACCCGGCGCGCAAGGCCTCCCAACTCGATCCGATCGAAGCGCTGCGGCAGTAGCGGGGGGCGGACTGACATAATGCCCCGGGGTTTTCGCCGGGGCATCCATGCAAGCGCAATCGATTGAGGCCTGGCGCCGGGCCGAAGCTGCCGCACGCAGCGGTGCGCGGGCCGCACGCGCAGCCTTCGAAGCGTTGCTGGAAATTCCAGAGCTGGAAGTACCCGCACGCCTGCGCCTGCTGGCATTGGACCTGGAAGAGGGCGGTTTGCGTGCGGCCACGGCACAGGCGCTGGCCGCGGCCGGCGTGCCCGAGTCCGAGCCGACCCTGTTGCTGGAGCTGGCCCGCAGGTTGCTGGACCTGGGCGAGGTCGAGGCCGGCCTGCGTTGCCTGCGGTCGCCCGCCATCGCCGACTCGGCCGATGCGGCCACGCACGCCAATGCAGGCAGGATGCTGTGCGACCTGTCCTTCTACGACTTGGCGCTTGTCCATCTGGAGCGGGCGCAGGCCGGAGGGCTGGCGGGAGCGAGGCTTCTTTACCTGATCGGCATGGCGCGGATGTATTGCGGCGAAGTCGATTCGGCGCAGGAGGCATTGGAAGCCTGCCTGCAGGGCGACCCGGACTTCATGCCCGCGCTGCGCCTGCTGTCCACGCTGCGTCGGCAGACTCCGCAACACAACCATCTCGATCGCCTGCGTGCCGCGCAATGGCGGCTGGGTGACTCGCACGCGTTCGCGCCGCTGGTGCAGTACGCGCTGTTCAAGGAGCTGGACGACCTGGGCCAGTCCGAGGCGGCATGGACGCACCTGGCGCGCGGCATGGCGGCGCGGCGCACGCAGGTCGCCTATGCCGAGGAGGCAGAGGAAGCTCTGTTCCGGGCGTTGCTGCAATGGTCCCCTGCCGCCAGCACGGACGCCGGCCCCGATGGTGATCCCGCGCCATTGTTCATCGTCGGCATGCCGCGTTCGGGCACGACCCTGCTCGAACGCCTGCTGGCCGCACACCCCGACGTGGCCGATGCCGGCGAGTTGCGCGACTTCGCCTGCCAGTTGCGCTGGTGCTGCGACCGTCTGGGCGGGCCGCATCCGGATGCGGCTTTGATCGCCTCCGCCTCGCAGGTCGATCCGGCCTTGCTCGGACGCCGGTACATGGAGCATGCCGCCTGGCGCGCGGCAGGGCGGGGCCATTTCATCGACAAGCTGCCGACCAACTTCCTGTTCGCCGGCATGATCGCCGCGGCACTGCCGCGCGCGCGCATCATGCACATGGTGCGCGACCCGATGGACAGCTGCTTCTCCAACCTCAAGGCGCTGTTCGCCGATGCCTATCCGCACACCTACTCGCAACTGGAGATGGGGCGGCACTACCTTCGCTACCGCCATCTGATGGCGCACTGGGACCGCATGTTCCCCGGGCGCATCCTCCAGGTGGACTACGAGTCGCTGGTCACCGATCCGCAGTCACAGGCGCGTCGCGTACTCGACTTCTGCGGACTGCCGTGGACGGAGGAGGTGATGGGGGCCGGGGCGCGAACGGGGATGGTCGGCACCGCAAGCACGGTGCAAGTACGTGAGCCGATTCACACCCGATACCTCGGTCAGTGGCGCGCCTATGGCCGCCACTTAGTACCACTGCAAACCATGCTGGGATGCAGCACAAACTGAATAGGGGCTTGCGCTGATTCGCTATCTTTTTGAAACGCAACGAGAATTTCGTTCGTCGCAGATAGTTTCAAACGGGCCTATAACATGCGCTTGCGACAAAATTAAGGAATTGATAACTTCCGGGACAGCTGGACCGGGCTCCCTCCCTATCCGGCAACCCCAATTCTTGGTGTCGGCACAGTCACCAAGACCCTCTTTAAAGCTGGAGAGAGAATGATGAAGTTGAACCGCAATCTGCTGAGCGACGCGGTGCGCTACGGCCTGGTGGCCGGTATGGCCACCGCCGTCGTTGCCCCGGCCGCGTTCGCGCAGGAAGCCGAAGATTCCGAGGCCAAGACCCTCGATCGCATCGAAGTGACCGGCTCGCGCCTGAAGCGCGCCGACATCGAAGGCGCCGTGCCGGTGATTGTAATCGACCGCGCTTCGATCGACGCCACGGGTGACGTCTCCGTCGCAGATGTGCTGCGCGACAGCACCTTTGCCTCCTTCGGCAACTTCAAGCCGCAGTCCGGCAGCTCGGCCCAGTCGCTGGCTTCGGTCGACCTGCGTGGTCTGGGTTCGGGCCGTACCCTGGTCCTGATCGACGGCCGTCGCGCCCCGACCAACCCGATGTCGGCCTCCTCGGGCGCCGACCTCAATGCCATCCCGCTGGCCGCCGTCGAGCGCATCGAGATCCTGTCCGACGGCGCTTCGGCCGTGTACGGTTCCGACGCGATCGGTGGCGTGGTCAACGTCATCCTGCGTAAGGACTTCAACGGCGCCGAGCTGCGTTACGGCTTCGGTTCCCCGGCGATCAAGGGCGGCGACCTGGAAGACGCTTCGGCCGTCTTCGGTACCGCCAGCGACCGTGGCCGCCTGATCGGTGGCGCGTCGTACACCAGCCGCGGCATGGTCTTCACCCGCGACCAGATCGGCGGCCAGACCCGTGGCGTGTCGACCTACGGCAACAACTACTACGACTGGAACACCGAAGCTCCGGCTCCGGTTCCGGGCTTCGCCTGCGACTCGAACGGCTTCTGGAAGCTGAACCCGAACGCCCAGGGCGTGTCCCTGTGCTCGTTCGACTTCAACTCGGTCGCCGCCAACGAAGCTTCGGTCGACAACACCTCCGTGTTCGTCCGTGGTGACTACCAGATCAACGACGACTGGACCGTCTACCTGACCGCGACGACCTCGAAGGTCGAGACCTTCGGCCGTTATGCTCCGGTCCCGGGCGTGGTCCGCGTCGACGACGGCACCCCGAACGACGTCGATCAGACCGACGGTCTGCCGACCTACTTCTACCACCGCTTCGCCGCCGCGGGTAACCGCGACAACACCACCGACACCACCAACCAGGACTTCCTGGTGGGCTTCACCGGTCAGCTGACCGACACGATCTCGGTGGACTTCGGCGCCCGTCGTACCAGCTACAAGTACATCGAAGTCGGCAACGGCTACGTGATCTCGAGCCTGGCCAACGCTGCCGCCAACGCCGGTGACTACATCCTCACCGACCCGTTCGGCGCCGCGCCGGAAGTGCTGAAGGGCTTCACCGCCACCATCGGCCGCAACTCGTTCTACAAGAGCCAGGAATACTTCGGTAGCGTCAACTTCGACCTGTTCGAAATGGGCGGCGGCATCTCCAACGCCGTGGTCGGCGCCGAGTACCGCGAAGACCGCTTCCAGGACGTCTACGACTCGCTGTCGCAGGCGGGCGTGGTGCTGGGTTCGTCGGGCGGTTCCTCGGGCGGCGGTCGCGACGTGACCTCGGCCTACTTCGAGTGGCTGCTGCCGTTCACCAGCTCGTTCGACATCACCATCGCCGGCCGTTACGACAAGTACAGCGACTACGGCAATGACTTCTCGCCGAAGATCGCCGGCCGCTGGCAGCCGCTGGACAACCTGACCTTCCGCGCTTCGTACGGCCAGGGCTTCAAGGCCCCGGGCCTGGACATCCTGACCCAGGCTCCGACGTTCTCGGCTGAGCCGGTCAACGATCCGGCCTCCTGCGCCGCGCTGGGCCAGCCGGCTACCTGCCAGCTGCAGGTCGACACCTACTTCCTCGCCAATCCGTCGCTGGCTTCGGAGCAGTCCGACCAGTACAGCGTTGGCGTGGTGTATGACCCGGTCGACTGGCTGGACCTGAGCCTGGATTACTACAACATCACCATCGAGGACACGATCTCGTCGATCGGCGCCCAGGACATCATCAACTCCGACATCGATCCGGGCACCTATGGTCCGATCCCGGCCGGTATGGAGATCGTCCGCCTGCCGAACGGCCGCATCACCGAGATCACCGCTGGCTACGCCAACGCCGGTGACCTGGAAACCGACGGCCTCGACTTCCGCGCCAACACCGACTTCGACTTCGGTGGTGCCGGTCGCCTGCAGAACCGCCTGACCGTTTCCTGGATCAACAAGTACGACGTGACCACGCCGCAGGGCGTTCTCATCGAGTACGCCGGCCTGCTGGGCTACCCGGATCTGCGCGCCAACCTGGGCAACGACTGGAGCCTGGGCGACTGGACCTTCACCTGGAACATCAACTACATCGGTGGCCAGGAAGACTCGCCGACCCGTCAGGTCGGCGGCTACGCCACCAACGACATCCAGGTCGCCTGGTCGGCACCGTGGAACGGCAAGGTTGCGATCGGCGCCACCAACGTGGGCGATCGTTATCCGGAGCTGGTTGCGTTCGACGGCCGTCCGTGGAACTTCTACCTGTACGACGCCTACGGCCGCACGGTCTACATGCGCTACACGCAGACGTTCTGATCCTTGCTTGATGCGGTACTTGGAAGGCCCCGGAAACGGGGCCTTCTTTTTTTCCGGACGCCGCAAGCGGCGATCGAGTACGCGACTTGGCAGCGTCGCCCTGGGTTGCCATGCTGTCCGGCGTAATTCTCGGAGATGGCGATGGAGCCGGGCGACGACACCCTGCGACGGGAGGCATGGTCTTCCTACTGGTCCAGCGGGCGGCTGCATTCATGCGCCTCCGGCGACCAGGACAACTATGGCGGCGCGATCGCCCGGTTCTGGCGCGGCTTCCTCGATCGTGTCCCTTCGCCGGCCAGGCTGCTCGACCTGGCGACCGGCAACGGGCCGTTGCCGCACCTGGTATGGGAGATGCGCAAGGAGGCGGCCGACATCGATGCGGTCGACCTGGCCGAGCTCGCTCCCGGCTGGTATTCACCGTCGCTGCATCATGGCGTGCGCTTCCACCCGTCCGTGCGCATCGAGGCCTTGCCCTTCGCCGATGCCTCGTTCGACGGGCTGATGAGCCAGTTCGGGTTCGAATATGCCCAGCGCGCACCGGCGTTGGCCGAATGCCTGCGCGTGGCGCGCACGGACGCCCACATCGCACTCGTCATGCACCATGCCGGTTCGGTGCTGGTGAAAGTGGGGCACGAGGAAATCGACCACCATGCCTGGCTGGTGGCCGAAGATGGGCTCATCCAGGCGGCGCATGGAGTGATTCCATGGGTGGCGCAGGCGCGAGCGGGCATTGCGGCCGCCGATGCCGGAAGTGCCTCGAGCGCGCGGGCGCGTTACAACGCGGCCATGCAGGCCTTGGCCGAGCGGGCACAACGCTCGTCGGCGCCGGACCTGCTCCTTGAGGCGCGCCAGGCTGTGCATCGGCTCGTGGCCGGCGTACCGGCCGGGGACGCCGGTGCGACGCTCCAGGCCCTGCACGCTTACGCGACGGAACTGGAGCGCGGACGCTTGCGCACCGCCGAAATGGTCTCGCACGCGCTGGACGCAGCGCAGCTGGAAGAGCTGCGCGAACGCCTGCGGGCCGCGCGCCCCGGATCGCCCGTGGAATGCGCCGAACTGCGTCAGGCCGAAGGAGTGCTGGCCTGGTCGCTCGTTTCGGGACCGTCGGATACCTGAGGGATGCTCGACGGATATGCATCCGTCTCGAGCACGGCGAGCAGCGGCCCCAGAGCGGTTTCGTAGTTGCGCCAGCGGCCGATGGAGCGTGTGTATACCGGCTGCTTCACCTGCCAACGGCTGGGGGTCTGCACGCCACGTTCGCTGCGGTGGAAATCCAGGCAGGCCGGATCCCAGGGCAGGCCTGCGAACCCGATCAGCCGTCGCGCCTGTTCCTCCGGACTGGTGGCCAGGTGCTCGTACTCCAGCTCCAGGATCGGCAGCGACAGCGATGCCTGCCAATGCCGCATCAGGCGCGCCTGCAGGTTGATGTAATGGCCGATATCCTCCAGCCCGGTCGCAAGCCGCTCTTCCAGCGAAAAATTCTCGCCATACACCGATACGGCGATATCGCGCGGGTCGCGGCGGCACCAGATCACGTGCGCGTTCGGAAACAGCAGCGCGATCAGTCCGAGGTGGAAGAAGTTCAGCGGCGCCTTGTCGACCAGCCGCAACGCTTCGGCGGGTGCGTCGCGAGTGGCGGCGCGCAGGTAGCGTTGCGCTGCCCCGTCCAGGGCGGTGTCCGCCAAAGCGTCGATCGACATCGGCCACGCGTCGCCCGCCGCGCCGCCGGCGCGCAGGTTGCGCGCGATCAGGGCGATGTCAGGCAGTTCGCCGCAGCCATGCCCTGATGGATGCGCGGCGAGGATCTGCTCGGTCAGCGTTGTGCCGCTTCGCGGCATGCCCACGATGAACGTCGGGCGCACGTCCGGATTGCCCGGCCAGCGCGCGTGGCGTGCGCGCAGGCGATCGCCGGTGAGCACGCCCATGATGCGAGTGGCATTGCGTTCGAACTGCGTCGCGTCGCCTGCGCCGGTCATGCGCCGGCGAGCGGCGTTGGCCAGATGCCAGCACTCCATCGCCTCTGCGTACGCGCCGCGGCCATCGAGCACCTTGCCCAGTTCGTACCCGATCAGCGCGCGATCGGCATCTGGCAGTTGCGGCTGTGCGAGCAGGTTTCGCGCCTGCGCGACAAGCGCTTCGTCGGCTTTGCCCCGGTCCAGCCCGAGCAGTCCGCTGACCGGGAACGCCCAGTCCGGACGGCTCACCAGCGCGGCGCGATAGGCGTCACGTGCCGCATCACGGTCGCCGACATCCTCCTGGGTTTGCGCGAGGGCCATCCACAGGTCCCCGGCCTGGGGATGGCGGTCGGTGGCGTTGCGCAGGATCGCCAGTGCATCGGTATGCCGGCCAAGGCGGTTGAGTGTTTCCGATGTCCGCAGGATCGTCGTTGCATCGTCCGGCCGCGCGGCAAGCAGCCGCTCCCAGAGCGGCAGCGCGTCCTCCGGGTAGCCCGCGTGGAATTCCGATTCAGCCAGGGCTTCGAGGGTCGGCGCGCTGGCGGGAGACAGCTCATGGGCGCGACGCAATGCCCGCAGGGCATCCCCGTGTCGACCCAGGCGCTGCAGCGCGATGCCGAGCAGGTGCCAGCCCTGGGCGTGGTCCGGCGCCAGCTCGACGTACTGCTGGAAGTGGGCCACGGCATCGGCATGTCGACCTTCGTGGGCCAGCAGGCAGGCGAACTGGAAGCGGATGGCCGGGTCGTCCGGTCCGAGATCGGCGGCCGATTGCATCTGCACGATCGCCATCGCCGGATCGCCCAGGCGCATGGCCGCCTGGGCCAGGTCGCGGTGCGCGTTCGCATCTGCGCGCGCGCCCTCGGCCGCCTGCCGCAGCAGTTGCAGGGCGTCGCTGCGCAGCCCATCGCGCTCGAGCAGGGCCGCGCGCTGCAAGGCGACGGAAATCGTTTCGGAAGCGGTCATCGGTGGATAGCGTGCACGGCGACGGTAACGGCCATTATCGCCGCATTACCGAATCGCAATCCGTCGACGTCCCACTGGCGGCATGCCGCCGGACAGTGCGACAGCCTGTGGGTCAGAGACCCTGCTCGTAACGGACGTAGGGCACGGTGCCTTCGTCCGAATCGCCGTTGGACGGCGAGAAGGGATTCTTGCCGCGGGTAACCACGTTCTCGGCGCCCACGGTCAGCTGACCGCTCCACGGAGTGCGCCAGGTCAGGCCCAGTCCCAGGCCTTCCCACTTGCCAGGCTGGCCGGGCACATCGACCACGCGGCCGATGATGCTGGCGCCGAAGGAGCCGTAGCCGCCTCCAACGCTCAGGCTCTTGCTGTCCCACTGGTCGACCAGGCCGGGCGAGGCGTCGGCCAGGGGGATCAGCCTCGCGCGGGCATAGGTGCCGGCGATGGAAACGTAGGCTTCAGTGCCGATGCTCTTCTGGCCGAAGACCTGCAGGTCGTTCTGTTCGATCTGTCCGGCATGGGCCAGCGCCGGAGCGCCGCCATCGGCATTGAGCCACGCGGGCAGGGTGGCGCCCTGGGTGGTGCCGGCGGTCAGGCCGAAGCGATTGCCCTGGCGGCCGACGGCGGTGGTTGCCGAAAGGCGGCGGGCCGGGCTGCTGGCTGCAGGACTGTCAGCGCCCAGGCTGGCCAGCAGGCAGTGGCTGGCGAGGCTGTTGATATCGCCGCCGCCAGGGCCGCTGCACAGCAGACCCAGCGAATCGCCGGCGCCCAGCCCGAAGGCGGCATCCAGCGAATTGTTGCCGAAGGTCCAGCGCGCACCCGGGCCGGCCTGGCCGGTCGGTTCGAGCAGGAGGACGGCCTCGACCTTGCCGCTACCCTTGTTCCAGACGGGCAGCACGGTCTGCCTGTCCACGGTACCGGCGGGCCTGCTCTGCGCATACGCCGCCGGCGCCACGCAGAGCGCGGTCAGCAGGGCAGCCAGCAGTGGCAGGCGACGCAGGTTCATGGCCAGTTCTCAGACTCCCGGACGGCACGGCAGTTCCCGTGCAACAGGGAACAGGATCGTATGGGATTTACGATTGATTAACAAGTCGTCGCCCTCCCCAGAACGCCTGACCCGTTGCCCGTGAAACCGATTACTGCAACCGGTCGGGTGCCGGCGCGTTGGCCGGCGGTAGCTCGAACAATACGCCGATTTCGAGCAAAGGGAAGTGATAGCGCTGGCCGCAAAAGCCGCACTGGATCTCAACTTCGCCATCCTGTGCGGCCGCCAGGGCCTCCTCTTCGCCAAGCGACTGGAGCATGGCGGCGACGCGCTCGCGCGAGCACGAGCAGGCGAAGGCCAGCGGCTTCTCCAGCAGCACCTGCGGGGACTCCTCATGGAACAGCCGGTGCAGCAGCACGGGGCCGGGCGTGGCCGCCAGTTCGCCGGGGGTGAGGGTGTCGAACAACGCACCGGCACGCACCCAGCCGTCGTCGTCGCCCTCGTCGCCCGGCAGCTTCTGCAGCATCAGGCCGCAGGCGTGCTCGCCGTCGGCGGTCAGCAGCAGGCGGCTGGGCAACTGCTCGGACTGCCGGAAATAGTCCTCGAGCACTTCGTCCAGGCTTGGCGCGGCCAGTTCCACCAGGCTCTGGTAGCGCAGCGGTTCGCGCGGGTCCAGGCCGGGGTTTTCGATGGTGATGGCCAGCACCGGATGTTCCAGCTGCCCCAGGTCGGCGGGCGCGTCGGTGCCCTCATCGAGCTGGACGATGCCGCGCAGGGTGCCGGCGGCGGTGCATTCGGCGAACAGCAGCTTGAGCTGCGCGTCGGCGCGCAGTTGCAGCGACAGGCGGCCGTCGACCTTGACGTGCGCGGTCAGCATGGCGGCCGCGGCGCAGGCCTCGCCGAGCAGGCGGCGGGCGGCGGGCGGGTAGCTGGCATGCGAGAGCAGGGTCAGCCAGCTGCGGTGCAGGCGCACGTGGACGCCGCGCACGCCGGCGTGCGGTAGCAGGAAGCGGGTAAGCAGGTCTTGGTCGGGCGTGTTCACAGTTCACCGAGATCGGCATCGTTGCCATAGAACGACATGAGGCCGCCGGTCATGGCGACCACCAGCTCGCGCTCCAGCGCTGTGAGCATCGGGTGCCAGACGTCGAAGATCAGGACCACGCGCAACCGGTCGCTGCGGTTCCAGGCTTCGTGGCGGATGGTGTCGTCGAAGAGTACCAGCCGTCCGGGTTCCCATACGTGGGTTTCCTCGCCGACGCGAAGCGCGCAGTCGGGCGGGATGATCAGCGGCAGGTGGACGGTCAGGCGCGCGTTGGTCGCGCCGTTGTGCGGCGGGATGTGCACGCCGGGCTTGAGCGCGGAGAAAAATATCACCGGCGCGCGGCCGGGAACTTTCATCTGCGGCGCGCGGGCGATGGCCGCTTCGGTGAGCGGGCAGCGGTCGGCCTGCTCGTCGATGCGGCGCCCGTGCTTCCACAGGAAATAGGCGCCCCAGTCGACGTTGCGGTCCAGCGGGGCGAACTGGCCCTTGGGATGGCCTTCTGGAGTCTGCACGTACGGCTCGAAATCCGCGTTGCGGTCCAGCAGGGCATGCAGTTCGCCCAGGATGTCGGGGAAGGCGGCTTCAACGTCGGGCGCCCACTCGAAATCCTCGCGATTGAAGAACGGGATGGCTGGCAGGCGCGGGATGGGCAGGGTCAGCGGCTTGGCGGTGACGAAGCTGCGGCGGCCGGCCAGGATGTCCAGGCTGTGGCGCATGCGCTCCACTTCCCGGTGGTCATGGCCCTGCAGCATGGGCACCAGGCGGTCTTCCAGATGGCTGGCCAGCTCGTCCTGGTTGCGGCGCACGGCGGCTTGCGCGTGCAGCACCGTCTGTTCCATGTGCGGCTGCCGCTGCAGCGCCTCGGGCATGTAATTGAGCGCGTTGCCCCAGTGCAGGCCGGCCGGGCGCAGCTGGCCGACCTCTTCGAGCAGGCGCGCTTTCTGCACGTGGGGCACCCAGGCGGTCGGGTCGATCTGGATCGCCACGTCGATCGAGGCCAGGGCGCGTTCGCGATCGCCGCGGATCGCATGCAGGCGAGAGAGGCTGGCGTGGGCGGTGGCGATCCGCGGCGACACCGCCACGGCGCGCTGCAGGTAGGACTCGGCCAGGTCCAGGTCGCCGTGGGCCAGGGTCAGCGCGCCGAGCTGGTTGAGCGCGGTGGCATGGCCGGGGTCCAGGGCCAGGACGCGCTCCCACAGCCCGTGCGCCTCCTGGGGCCGGCCGGCACGGGTCAGGGCCTCGGCTTCGGCGACGAGATTGGGCAGTGGAATGGGCGACGGGTTGTTCATGGCGGATGCCAGGGCGGTGGGCAGGAGCATTATCATTCCGGCGGACGCGGACAGACAGGGGGCGGGCCATCGTTAGCGAGACCGGCAAGCGCAGGCGGCGCCTGTGGAAGTGGCTGCTGTGGCTGCCGCTGTTGTTCGTGGCCACCACCGCGCTGCAGGTTGCGGTGCTGCGCTTCGTCGACCCGCCGTATTCGGCGTTCATGCTTGCGCGCCAGGGCGAGGCCTTGCGGCAGGGCGACTGGGATTTCCGGGTGGCCTACGACTGGCGCGATCTGGACCAGATTTCACCTTACCTGCCGATGGCGGTGATCGCCGCCGAGGACCAGAACTTCGCCACCCATTCGGGCTTCGACCTGAAGGCGATCGAGAAGGCGCTCGACCACAACGCGCGCGGCAAGCGCGTGCGCGGCGGCAGCACGATCAGCCAGCAGGTCGCCAAGAACCTGTTCCTGTGGCAGGGCCGCAGCTGGCTGCGCAAGGGGCTGGAAGCCTGGTACACGCTGCTGATCGAGCTGATGTGGCCGAAGGAGCGGATCTTGGAGGTGTACGTGAACGTGGCCGAGTTCGGCGACGGCATCTACGGCGGCCAGGCCGCAGCACGCAGCTACTGGCGCAAGGACGCCCGGCAACTGTCGGCGGCCGAGAGCGCGCGCCTGGCCGCGGTATTGCCCTCGCCGCGGCGCTACAGCGCGAAGAACCCCGGCCCCTATGTGCAGCGCCGCGCGACCTGGATCCAGCGGCAGATGCGCCAGCTGGGCGGGCGCGAATACCTGGAACAGCTCGACTGAGCTGGCGTGGACTGGACCGGGCTGGCCGTGGCCGTGGCCGGTCCTTACCATCCCCGTCCATGGACATGCCGCGACACGACCTGTTGACCGTAGTGGTCGCCGCCTGCAACGAGGCCGAGGCGCTGCCGCTGTTGCATCCGCGGATCGGCGCCGCGCTGGCCCGGGTGGATGGGCTGCGCGGCCGGGTGCTGTACGTGGACGACGGCAGCCGCGACACCACCTGGCAGGTGCTGCAGGACATCGCCGCCGCCGATCCGCAGGTCGCGTTGCTGCGGCTGTCGCGCAATTTCGGCAAGGAGGCCGCGCTGACGGCCGGCCTGGATCTGGTTGACGAAGGCGCAGCCATGATCCTGGATGCCGACGGCCAGGACCCGCCCGAACTCATTTCGGACTTCGTCGCGCACTGGCGCCAGGGCTGGGACGACGTCTACGGCACCCGCATCGGGCGCGACGGCGATGGCTGGGCGCGCCGCGGCGCCGCGGCAGTGTTCTACCGGCTGATCGGCAGGCTTTCGCCCACGCCCGTGCCGGCCGACACCGGCGACTACCGGCTGCTGTCGCCGCGCGCACTGGATGCGTTGCGCCTGCTGCGCGAACGGCACCGGTTCATGAAGGGCCTGTTCGGCTGGATCGGCTTCCGCCGCATCGCGCTGCCGTACCGGCGCTCGCCGCGGCTGGCCGGTCACAGCAAGTTCGGTTTCTGGCGGTTGTGGAATTTCGCCCTCGAGGGGATCACCAGTTTCTCCACCGCGCCGCTGCGCGCGGCGACCTATGTCGGCCTGTTCACTGCGGTGGCGGCGTTCGCCGGCGGCGTGGCGATCATGCTCAAGACCCTGCTGCTGGGCGATCCGGTCGCCGGCTGGCCGACCATGATGGTGGTGATCCTGTTCCTGGGCGGCGTGCAGCTGATCGCGCTGGGCCTGATCGGCGAGTACCTGGGCCGGCTGTACGACGAGGCCAAGCAGCGCCCGCTGTACCTGGTGGACACGTGGCAACCGGCGGCGGCAGGAGTATCCTCCGCGCAGGAGCAACCTGCTGACGGAGGCGCCCATGCGCACGGTACGTCAACTGCTGGCGGACAAGCCGGCTGAAGTCTTCGCGGTGGCACCGGACGCGCCGGTGGTCGAGGCGATCCGGCTGATGGCCGACAAGTCGATCGGCGCGGTGCTGGTGCTGCGCGGGGAGATGCTGGCCGGGATCCTTTCCGAACGCGACTACGCGCGCAAGATCGTCCTGCAGGGCCGCTCGTCGGCCGACACGCCGGCCAGCGCGATCATGACCGCGCAGGTGGTCACGGTCGGGCCGGACACGACCGTGCCGGCCTGCATGCAGCTGATGACCGAACGCCGCATCCGCCACCTGCCGGTGGTCGATGGCGGGCAGGTGGTCGGGGTGATCTCGATCGGCGATCTCGTCAAGGCGGTCATCGCCGACCAGCAGCTGGAACTGGAGCAGTTGCAGCGCTATATCGCCGGCTGAGCGGTCGGCGCTTCGCGCCGGCTGTCACTTGGCCGGCTGTCACTTGGCCGGCTGTCACTTGGCCGGCTGTCACTTGGCCGGCTGTCACTTGGCGTACTTGCCGCCGCAGTCGCTGTCCTTGCCCGGACCGGTCTCGAAGGTCGCCAGCAGTGCCGCCGGCGGAGTAATGCTGGCCAGTGCCAGCGCGATCGCGCCACGCACGCCCAGCGCAGCCAGGTCCGGCCGGAACGAGGGGTCCTTGAACGTGCCGCCGACCTTCAACGGCGAACGCAGCGACAGGATGCTGCGGTCTTTCGGTCGCGGACGCAGCATCAGGTCCAGGCTTTCGTCCTTCAGGTTGATCGTGCCCTCGCCGATGATGATCGTGTCGGTGCTGTCGAAGGCCAGCGCGCGCGAAGTCATCAGTCCATCCTGCACGCCGAAATCGGCGAAGGCGCAGCGGATCGGCACCTGGCGGTCGTCGGTGAGCAGGAACTTGAGCGATTCGGCGATATCCAGACCGGCCAGCTCCATGATCAGGTTGCTGATCCGTCCGCTGCCCATGCCCAGGCCGATGTCGCCGTCGGCGCTGCCCAGGATGGCGGCGATCGAATTGCCGCGGCCGTGCAGCTGGATGTCGCCGCCGATGCGGCCAGCGGAGCCTTGCGCCAGTTCGGCCTGGGCGAACAGCTTGGGCAGTTCGAGCCCGCGAACAGCGATCTGCGCACGCGTGTCGATCGGCAGCTTGCGCGCGTCCATGCGGATGGTCGAGCGCACATCGCCGCCGGCCACGCCGAAGTTCAGCGGTTCGAGCCGCAGCAGGCCGGCATTGAGCAGCAGGTGCGCGTCCATGTCATCGATCATCGGCAGCTTCGGCGCGTGGATCTTCTCCGCGCGCCAGCGCACATCGGCATCCATCGCGTTGAGCTTGGCCAGGTCGTAGGGCGTATCCGGCAGCAGGCGCGGGCTGGCGGCCAGCCGCGCCGATTTTTTCTTCTGTTGCGCGTTGGCTGTTTCGTCGCCGCCGGTGGACGGGGGTGCGCCGAGGAAGCCGGCCAGGTCGTCGAAATCCAGGCGGCGCGACAGCAGCTGGGCGGTGAACATCGGCCGCGGGCCGGATACGTCGACCTGCACGTCGCCGGCCAGGTCGCTGTCGCCGACCCGGCCCTTGAATCCGTCGTAGCGCCACACATCGCCATTGCGCCGCAGCCGGCCATCGAGCCGATACGGCGGCGAGGGCGGCAACGCCAGGCCGAGCAGCGGATACAGGTCTTCCAGATCCTGGCCCGACAGGCGCATCTGCAGATCGAAGGTCTGGAAGCGGAATGGATTGGTCAGCGTGCCGCTGGCGCTGGCGCGGGTCGCGCCGGCGCGTGCATCCAGGTCGATGCGATAGGGCGTGTCGCTGTCGGCAAGCGCCAAGGGAGATGCCGCCTGGCCTTCCAGTGCGAACGCAGCGCCACGCCAATGGCCCTTGCCGGCCACCGCGACCGGTGCGGTCGCATCGGTGCGCTTTCCGTCTTCCGGCGCGACGCTGGACAGGGTGATGTCGATGTCGGTTTTTTCCGCCGCGTCGATGAAGCGCAGGCGGCCGTCATCGATCCACAGGTGGTCCAGCCGCCAGCGCGGTTCATCCGTGCTGGGCGGCGTGTCGCCGAATACCCAATTGCCGCCCTTTCCATCGGGCGCGGTCTCCAGCCAGATGTCCGGCCGGGTAGCGCGCACTTCCTTCATGCGCAGGCGCAATGCGAGCAGCGGCCAGGGCGCGATGTCGATCTCCACGCGGTCGGCGCTGCCCATGCGCTTCTCTTTGGACCATGGCGCGTTGGCCAGGCGCAGACGGTCGGCCGACACGGTGATCGTCCGGCCCAGGTCCACGTCAAGGTCGCCATCGATGCGGAACTCGCGTCCCGTGGCACCGGATACTGCGCGCTCCAGCGGTCCCTTGAACCAGTTCCAGTCGAAGAACAGCAGAAGCAACAACAGGCCCATGCCCAGCGCGCCGAGCACGAAGCCGGTGGTGCGCGAGGGGCGCCAGCGTCGCAGGCGTTGTAATCGGTTGGGCGCCGGTGCAGGCGTATTCATGGCGCCAGTATCGACAGCGCCCGCGTGCACGCGGCGCGAACGGTCAGGCGCCGGTGTTCAGCTGCGCTTTGTGGTCGCTCAAGCGGCGTGCAGGCGCGGCATCAGCACCTGCGCGCTGACGGCGACGAAATGGCAGACGCTGCCGGCGATCACGAACAGGTGCCAGATCGCGTGCGAGTAGGGGATCGACTCGCGATGGTAGAAGTACGTGCCCAGCGTGTAGAACACGCCGCCGGCCAGCAGCCAGCCCAGCGTCCACGGGTCGATCGAGGCGATCATCGGCTTCATCGCCACCACCACCAGCCAGCCCATGGCGATGTAGATGGCGGTGGACAGGCGCGGGAAGCGGCCGGTGTAGAACAGCTTGAACACCACCCCGGCCAGGGCCAGGCTCCAGATCGCCGCGAACATGCCCCAGCCCCAAGGCCCGCGCAGGCCGATCAGCGTGAACGGCGTGTAGGTGCCGGCGATCAGCACGTAGATCGCGCAGTGGTCGAACACCTTGAGCCGGCCTTTGACGACCGGGTGCTGGATCGCGTGGTACAGGGTGGAGGCGGTGTAAAGCAGCAGCAACGCCACGCCGAAGACGATGGCACCCGCCAGCTGCCAGCCGTCGCCGTAGATCGCGGCCAGGGTGATCAGCACCGCGCCGCCGGCCAATGCGGCGGCAGCGCCCAGGCCGTGGGTCAATGCGTTGGCGATCTCGTCGCGCACGTTGTGCGCGGCGTCGCGGGTGGGGGACGGGGCTGCCGGCATGCGCCGCAAGTTACTTCATGCCAGCCGGGCGTGCATCTGTACGCAATGCCGTGATCTGGAATGGAACAGCGGTAACCAGGGCGCGGCCGCCGGGCGACAGCCGCGCCGGATGTCAGTCGACGGCGACGCTGTGGGCGTGTTCGCGCGTGGCGCGGAACGTCACGCCGGGCGCGCGCTCCTGGGCCAGCTGCAGGTTGACCCGGGTCGGTGCCAGGTAGACCAGCTCGCCGGCCGCGTCGATGGACAGGTTCATCGCGTTCTTCTCGCGGAACTCTTCCAGCTTCTTGGCATCGCTGCACTGGATCCAGCGCGCGGTGGCCACGCCGACCGGCTCGAAGCTGGCGTCCACGCCGTACTCGTCCTTGAGCCGGTAGGCGACCACGTCGAACTGCAGCACGCCGACCGCGCCCAGGATCAGGTCGTTGCTCATCAGCGGGCGGAAGAACTGGGTCGCCCCTTCCTCCGACAGCTGGGCCAGGCCCTTCTGCAGCTGCTTGAGCTTGAGCGGATCGCGCAGGCGCGCGCGGCGGAACAGTTCCGGGGCGAAGTTCGGAATGCCGGTGAACGACAGCGACTCGCCCTCGGTGAAGGTATCGCCGATGGAGATGGTGCCGTGGTTGTGGATGCCGATCACATCGCCCGGGAAGGCCTCGGCGGCGATCTCGCGGTCGGAGGCCATGAAGGTCAGCGCGTTGGCCAGCTTCAATTCCTTGCCGGTGCGCACATGGAAGGCCTTCATGCCCGCGGCGAAACGTCCCGAGCACACGCGCATGAACGCCACGCGGTCGCGGTGCTGCGGGTCCATGTTCGCCTGGATCTTGAACACGAAGCCGGTCAGCTTGTTTTCCTGCGGCGCCACTTCGCGGCCGGTGGTCGCGCGCGGCTGCGGCGACGGCGCGTGCTCGACGAAGAAGTCCAGCAGCGGCTGCACGCCGAAGTTGTTCACGCCCGAGCCGAAGAACACCGGCGTCTGCTCGCCGCGCAGGTAGGCGTCCTTGTCGAACGGATGGCTGGCGCCCTGCACCAGTTCCAGCTCCTCGCGCAGCTGGGCCAGCATCGGCGCGCCGATCTTCTCTTCCAGCCCCGGCGCATCCAGCGACGGGAAGATGGTCGAATCCTGGCGGGTGAAGTTGCGACCCGGTTCGTACAGATGAACCTCGCCGCTGACCAGGTGGACCACGCCCTTCAGGCGCTGGCCCATGCCGATCGGCCAGGTCACCGGCGCGCACTGGATGCCCAGCACGGTCTCCACCTCGTCCAGCAGGTCGATCGGATCCTTGCCTTCGCGGTCGAGCTTGTTGATGAAGGTCATGATCGGCGTGTCGCGCAGGCGGCACACCTCCATCAGCTTGATCGTGCGCTCCTCCACGCCCTTGGCCACGTCGATGACCATCAGTGCCGAGTCCACCGCGGTGAGCACCCGGTAGGTGTCCTCGCCGAAGTCGGCGTGGCCGGGGGTGTCGAGCAGGTTGATGATGCGGCCCTCGTAGGGGAACTGCATCACCGAGCTGGTCACCGAGATGCCGCGCTCCTTCTCCAGCGCCATCCAGTCCGAGGTCGCATGGCGGGCGGCCTTGCGGCCCTTGACCGAGCCGGCCATCTGGATCGCGCCTCCGAACAGCAGCAGCTTCTCGGTGAGCGTGGTCTTGCCGGCGTCGGGGTGCGAGATGATCGCGAAGGTGCGCCGGCGCGCGGCTTCGTTGGAGACTTCGGACATGGGGGCGGGCGCCGGGCGGCGCGGACTGCGTTCGGAAACGGCGGATTATACCGGCCCGAGTGGCCGGGACCGTCGGCCCGGTCCTGCGCGGTCCAGGGGCCGCACGCCGGAATCAGCGCGAGGCGCCGTCCTCGCGGGCGAACTTCAACTCGCCCATGGCGCCGAACATCCGGAACGGGATCGCTTCCAGGCGCATGCCGCGGTTGGCCTGGACCACGAAATGCAGGTGCGGGGCGGTGCTGAAGCCGGTATTGCCGGACAAGGCGATGCGCTGGCCCTGGCGGACCTGCTGCCCGACCCGGACCTCCACGCCTTCCGGCTTGAGGTGCGCGTACAGGGCCATGCTGCCGTCGTCGTGCAGGATGCAGATGAAGTTGGCGCGGCCGCCGTAGCGTTCCCGGTCCAGGCCGGCGCGCTGGAAGTCCGATTCCACCTGCATCACCGTGCCACCGCGCGCGGCCAGGATCGGCGTGCCTTCGGGCAGGGCGAAGTCGATCGCATAGAAGTTCTGCGCATCGTTGTGGCTGTAATGGCCGCCGAAACCCTGGTCGACCCGGATCCGGCCATAGTCGAACGGCACCCGGTATTCGAAGTCGAACGGGCGGGCCCTCGGGTCGCCGGGCACCTGCAGCATCTTCACGTCAAAGGCATTGGGCAGCTGCGGGTCCACCGGGTAGGCGCGCGCCAGCACGGCACTGCCGCCGGCCGGAACCACCACGTTGACGGGCAGCGCGGGCACCGGTTTGACGTTGTCGGCCCGGGCCAGACCCAGCTGCACTTCGATCGGCCCGGGCGCCAGGTTGGACGCGCTGACTTCGTAGTGGCTGCCGCGGTCGCGCACGAGCAGGACCACTGGGTCGCCGTGCGGGCGCCGGTAAGGGGCGCTTTGCGCGTCGGCCGGCGCGTCCGCCGGCGGGTGGTCGGCATAGGTGGGGGTGCCGCGTTCGTCCTTCCAGCGCCAGAAGCGCGCCGCCTCGGCCGGGGTGGCCACGGCCAGCGCAAGCAGCACGAGCGAGGTGGCAAAGGCCAGCCAGACAATGGCGCTGGCCGGGCCCCTGCTCATCGATGGCAGGCGGGGTCCAGCCGCAGCCGGCGCGCGACGGCGCCCAGGTCGAATGCCGACACTGCGTGGTCGTCGTGCAGGGCGTACAGCACTCCGTGCGGGAAACGCGCGGTGGCGTGGGCGTGCAGGGCGACGCCATCGGTGAGCGCGGTGCGCGTTCCGGTGAAGCTGCCCGCAGGCGCCAGCGTGGTGCGGTCGAACAGGTGGAAGCGTGTGGGCGTGAGCTGGTCCACCGCGATCCAGTAGCCGGCCTGGTCGCCGCACGGCCACAACACCACGCCCTCGGCGTCGTCCTCGAACGGCGGCAGGTTATGGCCGAGGAAGCGGCCATCGAGCGAGTATTCGCGCACGGTCGCGCCGACCCGGTTGTCCTCTTCGGCGATCAGCAGGCGGCCGTGGGACGGGTCGCCGGCGATCGATTCGACCATGCGCAGCGCACCGGCATCGCTGGTGTCGCCGAAGGCGCCCAGGTAGCGCGACTGCAGGCGTCCGTCGCCGTCGACCGTGATCCGGTAGCGCTTGACCCGCTCGGCCAGGCGCTCGCGCGGCGGCAACTGGGCGGTGGCGAAGTCGGCCATGAAACTGTCCGTCACGTAGGCGGTGAACCCGCCCGGCTCGGAGGCGTCGACCCAGATGCCATAGGGCAACTGCAGCTCGCCGGCGCCGAACTCGCCCAGCACGGCGAAATCGGGCAGATGCAGCACCTGGACGCGGCGGCCGTCGCGTTCGACCACGAACAGCAGGTCGCCGGACACCGCCACGCCATTGGGGCGGCGGAACTGGCCCGGGCCGGTGCCCGGACCGCCGGAGGCGCCGGTGCGTACGCCGCTGTCGCCGTCGAACAGCAGGACGCGCTCGCCCTGCTTGGCCGAAGCGATCAGCCAGGTACGGCCGTTGCCTGCGCGCCAGACAGCCAGCGAATCCATCTCTTCGGCCTCCACGGGCGCGGAGATCCAGGCCTCGCGGACCTGTGGCAGGGAAGGGGGGGCGGCCAGGGCGGCCGCGGCGGGAACGGAGGCGGAACAGGTCGCAGCCAGGAGCGCGACGGTCCGCAGGAGTCGGGGGAGGGCCTGCATAGGCGCCGATTATCGACAGGCCGGGCCAGAAGGTGAAGTCTGAAACCATCTCTCTATCGAGATGAAGCGATTGACAGTCGCCCGGGGCGGTGGCAATCTGGCCGCGCCATCGAGACCGGCGGAGGGACAGGCCCTTTGATGCCGGGGCAGCCAGCAGGCGCGAAAGCGTCGGCGTGGTGCCAAATCCTGCGGGGACCTTCGCGTCTGCCGGAAGATGGTTCGTACCGTGCCTTGCACGGCGAACGCGGGCTCCGCAAAGAGCTCGATGGCGAGTTCCTCCCGGACATCGCCATGAGCCTCGTGAACACCGCCCTCCAACTCGACATTCCGACCGAATCCGTCGCCGTTTCCAGCGATGTACCGTCTGCCGTGCGCGGCGAGATCGCGGTGGCGCTGTCGATGCGCCACGCTGGCGTGCGCCAGGTCGTGCTGCGTTACGAAGTGCAGGGACCGGCCGATGCGCCGGCGGTGTTCGTCGCCGGCGGCATCTCCGCGCACCGGCACGTGGCCGCCAGCGACAGCTTCAACGAACCCGGCTGGGCCAACGCGCTGGTCGCCCACGGACGCACCCTGGATCCGGCCAGCCATCGCATCGTCGCGTTCGATTACGTCGGCGCCGACGGCCGCCTGGATGCGCCGATCGACACCACCGACCAGGCCGATGCCATCGCCGTGCTGCTTGACGCGCTGGAGATCGAGCGCCTGCAAGCCTTCGTCGGCTATTCCTACGGCGCGATGGTCGGACTGCAGTTCGCCGCGCGCCATCCGCGTCGCCTGCAGCGCCTGGTCGCGGTGAGCGGCGCGCATCGCCCTCATCCTTATGCCTCGGCCTGGCGCGCGCTGCAGCGCCGCGCGGTCGCCCTGGGCCAGCTGCAGTGCGCCGACGCGCAGGGCCTGGCGCTGGCGCGGCAGTTCGCAATGCTCAGCTATCGCACGCCGGAGGAATTCGGCGAGCGCTTCGACAGCGCGCCGGAAATCGTCAACGGCCGCGTACGCTGCGCCGCCGAGGATTACCTCGATGCCGCCGGCGCGCAGTACGTGGCGCGCACGCCGGTCACAGCCTACCTGCGCCTGTCCGAATCGATCGACCTGCACCGCCTTGACCCGGCCACCGTGCCCGTGCCGGTGAGCGTGGTCGCCGTGGAAGGCGACCGCCTGGTGCCGCTGGCCGACTCGGTGAACCTGGTCGAAGGCCTGCACGGCCTGGGCCAGCTGCGCGTGCTGCGCTCGCCGTACGGCCACGACGCCTTCCTGAAAGAAACCGACCGCATCGACCTCATTCTCGCCGCCGTCCTGCGCGGCACCGGAGCCGCATCGTGAGCCAGAACACCTCCCCCGCCAACGACACCACCGGCTGTCGCCCGGCCACCGCCGCCGTGCGCGCCGGCATCGATCGCGACGAGGCTTACGGTGCGGTCACGCCGCCGATCGTGCTGTCGAGCAACTTCAGCTTCGACGGCTTCGGCAACAAGCGCAAATACGACTACACCCGCAGCGGCAACCCGACCCGCGACCTGCTCGGCGAAGCGCTGGCCGACCTGGAAGGCGGCGCCGGCGGCGTGGTCACCGCGACCGGCATGGGCGCGATCACCCTGGTGCTCAACGCGCTGCTGCAGCCGGGTGAGCGGCTGGTGGTGCCGCACGATGCGTACGGCGGCAGCTGGCGCCTGTTCAACGCGCTGGCGGCCAAGGGTCACTTCGAACTGATCACCGCCGACCTGACCGATCCGCGCTCGCTGGCCGATGCGCTGGGCCAGTCGCCCAAGCTGGTGCTGGTGGAAACCCCGTCCAACCCGCTGCTGCGCATCACCGACCTGCGCTTCGTGATCGAGGCCGCGCACAAGGCCGGCGCGCTGGTGGTGGTCGACAACACCTTCCTGTCGCCGGCGCTGCAGAAGCCGCTGGCGTTCGGCGCCGACCTGGTCCTGCATTCGACCACCAAGTACGTCAATGGCCATAGCGATGTGGTCGGCGGCGCGGTGGTGGCGCGCGATCCGGAACTGCACCAGCAGCTGGTGTGGTGGGCCAATGCGCTGGGACTGACCGGCTCGCCGTTCGACAGCTTCCTGACCCTGCGCGGTCTGCGCACGCTGGATGCGCGCATGCGCGTACACCAGGAGAACGCGTCGGCGATCGCCGCGCTGCTCGATGGCCATCCGGCGGTGGAGAAGGTCTATTTCCCCGGCCTGGAATCGCATCCGGGCCATGCACTGGCCGCGCGCCAGCAGAGCGGCTTCGGCGCGATGCTCAGCTTCGAGCTGGCCGCCGGCGCCGATGGCGATACCGAGCGGGCGGTGCGCGCGTTCGTCGACTCGCTGCGCTGGTTCACCCTGGCCGAATCGCTGGGCGGGGTGGAAAGCCTGGTCGCGCATCCGGCGACGATGACCCACGCGGCGATGAGCCCCGAAGCGCGCGCCAAGGCCGGCATCTCCGACGGTCTGTTGCGCCTGTCGATCGGCATCGAGGCCAGCGAAGACCTGGTGGCCGATGTCGCCGCCGCTCTGCATGCCGCGCAGCTGGCCGCCGCGGCCGCGCCGGTGCAAGCCGCGCCGGTGAAAAAACTGGTGGATGCATGAACGCAGTCGTCGGCCTGGCGCCGCGCACGACGCGTGGCGCGCGCGTGCCTGTCGTGCAGCAGCGACGCCTGGCCCTGCTGGGCACCGGCACGGTAGGCGCGGCCTTTGTCGAGCGCTACCAGCGCCTGCAGGCGCGCGGCCTGGACCTGCCGCACGTGCTGTGGCTGGCCAACTCGCGCGGCGTGCAGACCTGTGGTGACGGCCTGGCGCCGGCGCTGGATCGGGCCAATGCCGCGCCGCGCCGCGAAGTCCTGCTGCAGGGATGGGCCGAAGCCGAAGCGCTGCATGCCGGCGACATCGTGGTCGATGCCACCGCCAGCGAAGGCGTGGCGGACTGGCATCCGGAATGGCTGGCGCGCGGCGTCAGCGTGGTCACCGCCAACAAGCTTGGCCACGGCTCGCTGCTGGCCCGCTCGCAGGCGATCGTCGAGGCGCTGTGCGAAACCGGCGCGCGTTACGGCGACAGCGCCACGGTCGGCGCCGGGCTGCCGCTGCTCGGCAGCCTGCGCGCGCTGGTCGCTGGTGGCGACCGCATCCATGCGGTGGAAGGCGTGCTGTCCGGCTCGCTGGCCTGGCTGTTCGACCGCCATGACGGCTCGCGGCCGTTCTCGCAGTTCGTGCGCGAAGCAGCGGCCGCCGGTTACACCGAACCCGATCCACGCATCGACCTGTCCGGTGAGGACGTGCGCCGCAAGCTGCTGATCCTGGCGCGCGCGGCCGGCCAGGCGCTGGAGCCGGGCCAGGTGCAGGTGCGTTCGCTGCTGCCGCCGGCGCTGGCCCAGGCCGCTGCCGGCGAGGTCGATGCCTTGCTCGGCCTGCTCGACGAACCGATGGCCGTGCAGCTGCATGCAGCGCGCGCCACCGGCACGCGACTGCGTTTTGTCGCGCGCTTCGATGCCGACGGCGCGAGCGTGGGATTGCGTGCGCTGCCGGCCGATCATCCGCTGTGCGCGGGCGGCGGCACCGACAACCGCGTGGCCGTGACCAGCGACCGTTATCCGCAGCAGCCGCTGGTGATCCAGGGGCCGGGCGCCGGTGCTGAAGTCACCGCCGCCGCATTGCTCGACGACGTGCTGCGGATCAGCGCGGCGTAGTCGTTTCCGCCTGGGCCGGTTCCGCCGGCTCGGGACCGAACAGCTCCAGCAGGCCGGTATCGACCAGCCAGGTCGGATCGCCTTCGAACGCGGTGACGCCCGGCGGCGGTTGCGCGCCCGGGCTCGGTCGGAACGCGGCCCAGGTGTCGCGTCCGGCGGCCTTGGCGCGATACAGCGCGCGATCGGCCAGGGTCACCATCTGCTCCCAGTCGAGCAGGCGTGGCGCATCCGGGAACAACGGGTACTCGATCAGGCCGACCGAAGCGGTCAGGCGACGGCGGGTGAGGTCGTCGAGCTGGAACGCATGCGCGTTGATTTCAGCGCACAGGCGCGCGCCGATCTGCGGCACGCTGCCGTGCGGCAGGGGGCGGAACACCAGCAGGAATTCCTCGCCGCCCCAGCGCGCGACATAGTCGCCCTTGCGCACCAGCGAGGTCAGCAGCGCACCGAGCTGCTCGAGCACGCGGTCGCCGGCAGCGTGGCCGTGGGTATCGTTGACCGACTTGAAGTGGTCCACGTCCAGCAGCGCGAACACCACCACTTCCTCGCCGGCGCGATAGGACTCGTCGCGCTCGTAGAACGACAGGTCCACCGGGATCTGGCGCGACAGGTAGCGGCGGTTGTGCAGGCCGGTCAGCGGGTCGGTGAAGCTCAGCGCTTCCAGTCGCGCATTGGCCGCCTGCAGGTCGCGCGTGCGCTCCTGCACCAGTTGCTCCAGCGCACCGCGCTGGCGCGCGTAGCGACGCTGCAGGCCCACGTACGACAAGTACACCGCGCCGCCCAGCAGCAGCGGCAGCAACAGGCGGAACGCCAGCGTTTCGTGCCAGCGCGGCGGCAGCGCCAACTGCAGGTCCGCCGCACTGGACGTCGGATCGGCCTGGGCGAAGTCGGCCACCTCGAAGCTGTAGTGGCCCGGCGGCAGGTTGGTGTAGGTGGCGCTGCGCAGGTGCGAGGCATCGAGCTCGCGCCAGTTCGTGTCGTAGCCGGCCAGGCGATAGCGCAGGTGCACCGGATGCATCGGCTGGAACGAGGGCACGGTGAATTCGAACTTCAGGTCGCGCGCGCCAAGCGGCAGCTCGGCGTCCTGTCCGTCGACCGGATACAGCCATTCGTTCTGCACCTGCACCCGCTCGATCCGCACCTGCGGCTGCACGCCGCGCGCGAGCACCTTGGCGGTGTCCAGCAGCAGCGCACCGTCGCGGGTGGGCAACCACAACTCGTTGCCGACCAGCAGGCCGCGGCTGTTGCCGGCACCGTTGCAGCATTTGCCCGGTTGGCCGCCGGCGCGATCGGCGCCGGAGTTGATCACGATCTCAGCGGCGGCAGGTCGAATCCCGTTCGCCGCGTCGGCCAGCCGCGCCAGCGGCATCCGATAGACGCCGCGCATGCCGGCTACCCACAGGTATCCGTGCGCGCTGGCGATGTGGAAGGCGATGTTGGCCGGCACGCCCTGCTCGCGACCCAGTCGCTGCCAGTGCTTGCCGTCGTACAGGCGCAGTTCTTCGTCCTGGGTGGTGCCGATGATCCAGCGCCCGTCTTCCAGTTCGTGGAAGGCGGTGACCATGGCCGCGTCATCCAGGCCGGTGCGTCGCCCGACGGCAAGGATGCGGCCGTCGCGCCATTCGTACAGGCCGCGATAAGTGCCGATCAGCAGGCGGCCGTCGACGGTCTCGTGGACCAGGCGCACGCGCCGGTCGGCCAGCCCCTGCGCTTCGGCGTAGCGCTCCAGGCGGCCATCGGCCAGGAGCACGAACAGCCCCTGGGTGGTGGCGAACCACAGCCGGCCGCCGCGGTCGCGGACGATGCCGTTGACCTGCGCCCCGCGCAGCGGTGCCAGCGCCGGCGGAACCTCCACGCGCGCACCGCGTACCACCGCCGCGCCACTGCGCGTGCCGACCCAGGCCTGGTCCTTTTCCACCAGCAGGCTGTAGGCCTCCGGATGCGGCAGCCGCGCACCGGGCACGCGCAGGTGGAAGCGGCCCTGCGAATACACATCGACGCCGTCGCTGCCTCCGACCCAGATCTCCTCGCGGGGGCCTGCCGCGATCGCCCACAGCAGCGGATTGCGCAGCCCCTGCTCGCGACCCAGGCGGGTGGTCCAGCCGTCCCACAGCCGGGTAACTCCATCGGTGAGGCTGCCCAGCCACAGGTTGCCGTCGCGATCTTCGTGGATCGAGCGGATCGTGCGGCCGCCCGGCACGTCGTGGATCCGCTCGACCCGTCGCCCGTCGCGGAAACGCAGCAGTTCGTCGGTGCCGGCGACCCAGAGGTTGCCGTCCTGGTCGCCCAGGATCGCCTCGACCGGGCCGTTGTCCATCGCCTGCCAGGCGTCCTGGTGGCGCCGGAACAATCCCTGCGCGGTGCCCGCCCACAGGTCGCCGTGGCTGTCCACGGCCAGTCGCGACACCTGGGCCAGCGCCGCGTTCGGCGGCAACGGCAGGGTCTGCACGCCGTCGGCCCCGATGCGGAAGATCCGGCCGCTGCTGCCCACCCACAGCCCGCCAGCGTCGGCCAGCAGGCTCAGCGCCGGGCCATCGAGCGGGTGATGCAGGGCCAGGCGTGCGCCGTCGGTGGCGTAGATCCCGTCCGGACCGGCCACGCGCAGGCCTTCGGACGTGCTGGCGATGTCGCGGATAGGGAAGGCGCCTTGCGCCTGGTCCGGGCCGGCGACCACCGGGATCGGCAGGAAACGCCCGTCGCGGTGGAGCAGCAGGCCCTGGGAGGTGCCGATCCACAGCTGGCCTTCGGCGTCGCCGTGCAGGGCCAGCACGTGGCTGCCCAGTTCAGCGGCGTCGCGCTGGCCGAAACTGACGAAGCGGCTGCCGTCGTAGCGGGCCAGTCCGCCCTGCGAGCCGAGCCAGAGGTACCCGTCGCGGTCCTGGGCGATCGACAGCACGCTGATCTGCGGCAGCCCGTGTTCCACGCCCCAGGTGTCGCCCACGTAGTCGACGAAACGCTTGTCCGGCTGCAGGGCGAAGGCGTTCGGGGCCAGGCACAGCAACCATGCAGCCACGCAAAAGCGCGCCCATCGCATCGCCATCCGGCGGATGGGGCTGGCGCGCCGACCCGATGAACGCGGTCGGCAAAGGCTGGCGGTTAGGCCGTCGATCGAGATCCCCCCGGTTCCCGTACGCATGTTGTAAGGCTTTTTCTGGAACTTAACCAGCGGCCGCCGCCACGGGATCTTGAGCCGGGCCCGGGCCGGTCAGCACTCGATGACGTTGACCGCCAGGCCGCCGCGCGAGGTTTCCTTGTACTTGTCCTGCATGTCCCGGCCGGTGTCGCGCATGGTCCGGATGACCTTGTCCAGCGAGACCTTGTGCTGGCCATCGCCGCGCATGGCCATGCGCACGGCGTTGATCGCCTTGACCGCGCCCATCGCATTGCGCTCGATGCACGGGATCTGGACCAGTCCGCCGATCGGGTCGCAGGTCAGGCCCAGGTTGTGCTCCATGCCGATCTCGGCGGCGTTCTCGACCTGGCCCGGATTGCCGCCCAGCGCGGCCATCAGCCCGGCGGCTGCCATCGAGCAGGCCACCCCGACCTCTCCCTGGCAGCCGACTTCGGCGCCGGAAATCGAGGCGTTCTCCTTGTACAGGATGCCGATCGCCGCGGCCGTGAGCATGAAGTCGAACACGCCCTGCTCGGTGGCGCCCGGGCAGAAGCGGTCGTAGTAGTGCAGCACCGAGGGGATGATCCCGGCCGCGCCATTGGTCGGGGCGGTGACCACCCGGCCGCCGGCGGCGTTCTCCTCGTTGACCGCCAGCGCGTACAGGTTGACCCAGTCCAGCGTGGTCAGCGGATCGCGCATGGCCGCTTCGGGCTTGGACGACAGTTCTCTGTACAGCCCCGGTGCGCGGCGGACCACGTGCAGGCCGCCGGGCAGGGTGCCGTCGGAGCGGATGCCGCGTGCCACGCAGGCCTGCATCGCCTGCCAGATCTCGCGCAGGCCGGCGCGGATATCGGCATCGCTGCGCCAGACGCGCTCGTTCTCGAACATCAACTGCGCGATCGACAGGCCGCTGCTGCGGCAGCGCTCGAGCAGCTCGTCGCCGCTGGAGAACGGATGCGGCAGCGCGGTGTCGTCGGCGACGATGCGATCTTCGGCCGCCTCGTCCTCGTTGACCACGAAGCCGCCGCCGACCGAGTAGTAGTCGCGCGTGGCGATGACCTCGCCGGCCGCGTCGTAGGCGGTGAAGCGCATGCCGTTGGTGTGGAACGGCAGCTTCTGCCGCTTGTTCATCACCAGGTCGCGCTTCTCCTCGAAGGCGATCGCATGGCCGCCGGGCAGGCGCAGCGACTTCTCCGCGCGGATCCGCTCCAGCGTGGCCGGAATGATGTCCGGGTCCACCGCATTGGGCAGGTGGCCCTCCAGGCCCAGCAGCAGCGCCTTGTCGGTGCCGTGGCCGCGGCCGGTCAAGGCCAGCGAGCCGAACACCTCCGCGCGGATGCGCGCGACCTGGTCCAGGTGACCGGGCTCGGCCAGCCAGCGCTGGACGAAGCGCGCGGCCGCGCGCATCGGACCGACCGTGTGCGAGGAGCTGGGGCCGATGCCGATCTTGAACAGGTCGAAGGTGCTGACAGCCATGGGGCAGGTGGGCTACGTGTGCGGCGGGAGTGGCCCGGCATTGTATTGGTTGCACCCGCAACCGGCGTGACGCAGTGCGAAGACCGGCGGCCTGGGCTACCTTGGCGCCCCGCCCGGAGCCGCCCATGCCGCAGTACATCCTCTACCAGCGCGACGATTGCCACCTGTGCGACCAGGCCCTGGCCGTCCTGGCTGCCGCGCGCCTGCCGGAGCCGGAGAGCGTGTTCATCGACGGGGATGAGGAACTGGAAGACCGCTACGGAGTGCGGGTGCCGGTCCTGCGCGATGCCAGGCGCGGACTCGAGCTGGACTGGCCGTTCGACGTGGCGTCGTTGCGGGCCTGGCAGGGCTGAGTCGCGCGGCGGAGGGCAGTGCGCCTGCCGCCGCGCACGCTGGAATCACTTGGCCTTGAGCTGAACCTTCGTGCTGATGGCGACCTCGTTCGGAATGGCCGAGGTGTCGGCCCAGTCGCCGCCGCCGACGCCGAAGTCCAGGCGCTTGACCACGGCCTTGCCGTCGAGCACCGGCTGCGCGCCGCCGGTCCAGGCGAAGGTCAGCGTCACCGGCTTGCGCACGCCGCGCAGCTCCAGGGTGCCATCGGCGGCGTAGCGGCCGTCGGCCAGCTTGCGGAAGCCGCTGGCGCTGTAGCGCGCCTGGGCGAACTTGCCCACATCGAAGAAATCGGACGTCTTCAGCGTCGAGTCGCGATCGGCATTGCCGGTGTTGGCGCTGGCCAGGCCGATGGTCACATCGAGCGTGCCCGCTTCGGGCTTGGCCGGGTCGAAGCTGATCTTGGTGGCGAAATCGGAGAAGCGACCGGTGAACACCTCGCCGTCGTAGCGGCTGGCGAATACCAGGGTCGAACCGGGGGCCTGCACGTAATCGGCGGCGGCGGCCGGCGCGGTCGCCAGCATCGCGGCCAGCGAGGCGGCCACGGCGGCCGGCGTGGTCAGCTTGATCGTCATCGGGGTTCCTCGGGGGGGGCGTCGGGGGAGGGGGCAGGCGCGGGCGAGGCGACGGCTGCGGCGGGCGCGAGCCAGCCGCGCGGCAGCATCCGGGTGAGCGTGGTGTCGCGCTGCACGTAGTGGTGGTACAGCGCCGCGCCGGCATGGCCGACCACCAGCGCGATCAACACCCAGAACGCCAGCTCGTGGGTTTCGTGCATCGCGCCGGCGAGCGCTTCGTTCGGCGGCGAGAGCTTGGGCACCTCGGCCAGCCCGAACCAGCGGAACGGACGCAGGCCGCTGGCCGAATCGTAGAGCCAGCCCGACAGCGGCATGGCCAGGATCAAAAAGTAGATCGCGCCATGGGTGAGCGAGGCCAGCCTGGCCTGCCAGCGCGGCGTGCCTTCCACCGGCGGCGGCGCGCCGGCGTACAGGCGCCAGGCGATGCGCACCAGCACCAGCGCCAGCACGGTCAGGCCCAGCGACTTGTGCATCGTGTAGACCCAGAACCACTTCGGCGAACGCGGCAGTTCGCCCATCACCAGTCCCACCGCGCCGATCGACAGGATCAGCACGGCGATGGTCCAGTGCAGCAACTGGCTGACGCCGCCCCAGCGGTCGATGTTCTTCAGGCTCATGCGGGCGTGCTCATGCGGGCGTGGACTCCTGGCGTTCGGGCTGGGGTTTGGGCTCGGATGCGGGTTCGGTGGCCGGCTCGTCTGGCGTGGACGGTTGCTCGGCTTCGTCGGTAGCAGAGTCGGGCACGGCCTGCGTTTCAGCGTCGCTGTCGCCGGCCGCGCGGCCGCGCGTGGCTTCCGCTTCGATCCGCAGCTGCACCTCATCGCCGATCACCGATGGCCAGGCGTCGATGCCGAAATCGCGGCGGCTCAATGTGGTGGTGGCGGAGAAACCCGCGGTACGCCGGAACGGCGGCAATGGATGGCGCTTGAGTGCGTTGAACTTCACGTCCAGCGCCGCCTCGCGGGTCACGCCATGCAGGCTGAGCTGGCCGTGGACGATGAAGTGGTCCGGCGCCAGCGGCTCGACGCGGGTGGAAACGAAGCGTGCTTCCGGCCAGCGCTGGGTGTCGAGCAGGTTGCGGGCCATGACCGCGCGGTTCCAGTCCGCATCGCCCAGGTCCAGGCGTTGCAGCGGCACGGTCACGTCCAGGCGCGCTGCACTCCAGTCGTCCGGATCGAATTCGATGGCGCCGGTGCTGCCGGACACCGTGCCCAGCGCCTGCGAGAAGCCGGCATGAGACACCGCGAACTGGACCCGCGTGTGCACCGGATCGAGCTCGAAGCGCGCGCTGGCCGCCCATGCGCTGGTGTATGTGAGCGGTACCAGCAACAGCGCCAGCAGCATAGCCAGCGCCGCGGCGGGGCGGCCGAAGCGTGCGGGGGCGGCGGATGACGGGTGCGGGTGCGTCATGCGGCGCATTCTAGGCCCCCAACGGTCGTGGCGCGGCTTGCGCCTGCAACGATGCGTTGCGACGATTCACACCGGGGAACGTGGAGACCGGATGCCGATGCTGCGCATGTGGGTGTTATGCGTGCTGATGGCGGTCGCGGCTACCGCCGGCGCTGCCGTGCCCGAGATTCCACGCTTCCGGGTGCTCGGCCCGGCCGACGGCCTGCCGGCCACCACCGTGCCGGCGCTGGCGCGGGATCAGGACGGTCTGCTGTGGGCGGCGACCTGGGACGGCCTGGCCCGTTACGACGGCGTGGGCTTCAGGGTCTGGCGCCACGACCCGGACGATCAGGCATCGCTGCCCGGCAACGTGCTGCAGGTGCTGTACGTGGACTCGCGCAACCGCATCTGGGTCGCCAGCGAAGGCGGCGGCCTGAGCGTGATGGATGCCGACCGCTCCGGCTTCCGTCATTTCCGCAAGGCCCAGCATCCGCAGATGGAGAGCGACGAGGTCTTCGCCGTGGCCGGCCGCGACGACGAAATCTGGTTCGGTACCTATGGCGGCGGCCTGTACCGCATCGACGCGCAGGACCAGGTCAAGCGCCTGCGCTCTTCCGATCCGGAAGTGAACGCGGTACTGGACCGGGCGATCCTGGCGCTGGCCTTCGACGATCGCGAAGGCATCCTGGTCGGCACCCTGCAGGGCCTGGTGCGCTGCTCGGACAAGCATGTGCGTCGCCTGGCGCTGCCGGGCGAGCATCCGTTCCCGCCGGTGGTGTCGCTGTGGCGCGAGGGCGACTCGACCTGGATCGGCACCTCGCAGGGCCTGTTCCGCCTGGGCGACGACGGGCAATGGCGCACGCCGGCCTGGGCGGGCGATTTCAGGATCAAGCGCACCGTCACCGCGATGAGCGACGACGGCGAAGGCGGCTACTGGCTGGCCACGCGCGAAGGCGTGTGGCGCGTGCGCGGCGGCGATGCGCCGGTGCCGGTGCTGCACGAGTCCAAGGCGCTGGGCATCAACAGTCAGGTGCAGGCGCTGCTGCGCCAGGACGATGGTGCGCTGTGGGTGGCACTGCCTTCGCGCGGCCTGGGTTACCTGCGCTCGGACTGGCGCCGCACGGCGGTGCTCGACGCCGGCCACGGATTGCGTGGCGGCCTGTATCGGGCGGTCACGCCGGCGCGGCAGGGCGGGGTGTGGATGGCCGGCAGCGCCGGCGGCATGGAGTGGCTGGACACCGCCACCGGCAAGACGGCGCTGCAGATGGACTACCCGTTGCAGGGAACCCGCCCGCGCGCGCTGGTCGAGGACAGCCATGGCCGGTTCTGGATCGGCCATCCCAGCGGCCTGGTCCGGGTCGATCCTGCCACCGGCGAGCGCAAGGCATGGGGCAGCGACGACACGCCGGATGCGACCCCGCAGGGCTCGATCGACTGGTTGCTGCCTGCCCCCGATGGCAGCCTGTGGCTGGCGGTCCCCGGCGCGGGCCTGCAGCGGCGCGATGGCATCGACGGCCGGGTGCTCGACTCGCTCCTGGTCGGAACGCCCGGCCTGGGCACCGCCGACCTGTCGGCGGCCATGATCGGACCCGACGGGGTGCCGTGGATTTCGGCCGATGCCGGCCTGCGTCGCTGGGACACGACTACGCGCAGCTTCGTCGGCTTGCCGGGCATGGACCCGCAGCCGGTGCTGGCGTTCGCCTTCGATGGCGCCGACCGGCTGTGGCTGCAGCGCCTGAATGGACTGGAGGCCTGGGACCGGGTCGACGGGCAGTGGAAGCGAAAGTTGCACCTGGGCATCGGCCAGGGCATTCCGGCGACCGAGGCCACCGGCCTGGTCGTGGACCGCAACCGCCGTGCCTGGCTGGCGACCCGGCGAGGCCTGTTCCGGGTCGATCCCGATCGCGGCGACGGGGCCGCTTCGGTGCGCCGCTTCGGCGTGCGCGAAGGCCTGCCCAGCCAGGAGTTCACCGAGCGCGCCCTGGTCCTGGACGACTCCGGGGTACTGGTGGCCAGCACCGATGACGGCTCGCTGATGCTGCTGGACACCGCCCAGTCCGACCCGCTGCATCCTTCGCCCGGGCTGGTGGTCGATTCGGTGCGCGTGCGCCGCGGCGATGCGCTGGTCGAACTGCCGGTGACCGGAGACTTCGAGCTCGATCCCAACGACCACGACCTGCAGGTCGTGGTGCGCCTGCCGTCCTTCGACGATCCCGAATCCAACCGCTACCGCTTCCGCCTGGCCGGCTTCGACCAGGACTGGATCGGCGTGTCCGGGCGCGGCGAACGCGTGTTCTCGCAATTACCGCCCGGCAACTACCGGCTGGAGCTGCAGGCCGCCGCCGGCGCCGAAGGCGAATGGTCCGACACCCATATCCTGGCGTTCCGCGTGCCGCCGCCGTGGTGGCGCAGCCCGTGGGGCACGGCCGGGTTGATCCTGGGTGCGGCGCTGCTGCTGCTGTCGGTGGCCTGGATCTACCGCAATCGGCTGCGTCGCCGCAGCCAGTGGCAACTGGACGTGCACAAGCGCGAACTGGCCGAACAGGCCTCGCTGGCCAAGAGCCGTTTCCTGGCCACGCTGGGTCACGAAGTGCGCACGCCGATGACCGGCGTGCTGGGCATGAGCGAACTGCTGCTGGCCACGCCGCTGGATCCGCGCCAGCGCGGTTACATCGAGTCGATCCGCCGCGCCGGCGAACACCTGATGCGGCTGGTCAACGATGCCCTGGACCTGGCCCGGATCGAGGCCGGCAAGCTGGAACTGGATACGCAGGATTTCGACCTGCGCGCGCTGGTGGGCGAGGTCGCCGCGCTGATGGCGCCGGGCGCCGAGCAGCGCGGCCTGGCGTTCCGGGTCGACATCGCCGAGAACGCGCCGGCGGGCCTGCGCGGCGATCCGGGGCGGGTGCGCCAGATCCTGCTCAACCTGCTCGGCAACGCGGTCAAGTTCACCGATCGCGGCGAGGTCGCGCTGGAGGTGATGGCCGGCGAGGATGGCGGCGCCGGATTCGTTGTGCGCGATACCGGGCCCGGGCTCAACGACGAACAGAAGCAGCGCCTGTTCCGCCGCTTCGAACAGGCCGAAGGTGCGCGCACCACAGCCCGTTACGGCGGCAGCGGGCTGGGGCTGGCGATCTGCCAGGAGCTGGCGCTGGCGATGGGCGGGCGGATCGGTGTGGAGAGCACGCCCGGTCAGGGCACCGCTTTCAGCGTGCAGCTGCCGTTGCCGGTGGTCCGCCCGGCCACCCCAGCCGCACCGCGCCCGTCGGCGGCCAATTCGCGCCAGCTCGACCTGCTGCTGGTGGAGGATGATCCGACCGTGGCCGAGGTCATCGCCAGCCTGTTGCGCGCGCAGGGACACCGGGTGGCGCACGCGCCGCACGGGCTGGCGGCACTGGCCGATGTCACCGTCGCTCGCTTCGACATGGCGCTGCTGGACCTGGACTTGCCCGGCATGGATGGCCTGGCCCTGGCCCGCCAGCTGCGCCTGCAGGGTTTCGCGCAGCCGTTGCTGGCGGTCACCGCGCGTGCCGATGCCGATGCCGAGCTGCAGGCGCGGGCGGCGGGTTTTGACGGCTTCCTGCGCAAGCCGGTCACCGGCGACATCCTGGCCGCGGCGATCGAGGCGGTCATGCCGGAGTCGGCGGACGCATGAAGCGCACCGCATCGGCAGCACGGATCGCACGTGCCGCATTGCGGACACGCGGCCTGCTCGCCGCCTGCCTGGCCTGCGCGTCGGCCAGCGCTGGCGCCGCCGACGCGACCACGCCTGCTTCGTCCACGCCTGCTCCATTGCAGACGGTGCCATCGGTGGCAGCACCGCCCGTGCCCGAACTCCTCGGCGGCCTGCTCACCGAAAGCCGCGTGCTGTACCCGCTGCAGGTCGGCAGCTGGGTGGCCGAATCCGAACACCGTTTCCCCGAACAGCGCCTGGGCGTGTCGGTGCGCTACATCGACAACCGCAAGCGGCGCTGGATCGACCTGTATTTCTATCCGGCCGGCCTGCAGACACCGAACATGCTCGCCGCGGTGGCGGCGAGCGAGCGCGACAGCATCGCCCTGTTCGCCAGCCAGAGCGCGCGCGCCGCAGAACTGGGCGAGCTGGAACAGGTCGCCCTGGCCCGTGGCACGGCCGGCAACGGCGGCACCGTTCCGGCCTGGACGCTCGGGCTGGCCTACCCGGACGAGGGCATGGCTTCGGCGATGCTGCTGTTCGCCCAGGAGATGTACCTGGTCAAGGCGAGGGCCAGCGCGGCGCAGCCGCCGGCCACGGTCCAGTCGCTGCAAAGCGAGCTGCAGGACTTCATGCAGTCGGTGGCCGGGCAAGTGCGCATCGCCAGCACCGGCGCCTGCTGGTTGCCGACTCGGATCGAACTGGCCCAGCACCTGCCTGCCGACGAGCAGACGCTGGCCGGCTATCGCGATCCGGGGCAGGACACCGCCGCGGCGGTCGTCGGCGATCGGGTGCTGGTGGCGCAGGCGCAGGCCGCGCGCGCGCCGGAGCTTGCGCTGCAGCTGACCCGCGCGCTGTATCCGGGCTGCGTGGCGCCGGAACTGATCGAACCGGAAGTGCCGCCGTCGCTGCGCGAGATCCGCATCGAATACCGGCTTCCACTCGACGCCTCACCGGACACCCGCACGCCCTTCATCGGCAGCCCGCGCGCGCCATCGCGCGCGACGGGCTGACTGCACCTTCAGCGCGCGCTGTGCGCGTGATCGAACTATCAGCGCACGCTATGCGCGTGCACCGCTTCAACCAGCGCGGCGACGTGCTCGGGATTCATGTCCGGCGACATGCCGTGGCCGAGATTGAACACGTGGCCTTCGCGCGAACCGCCATTGCCGGCGGCGTAGTCGTCGAGCACGCGCGCGGCCTCGGCGGCGATCTTTTCCGGGCTGGCGTACAGCGTGGCCGGATCCAGGTTGCCCTGCAGGGCGACGCGGCCGCCGGTGCGGCGCGCGGCTTCGCCCAGCCCGACCAGCCAGTCCACGCCCACCGCATCGGTGCCGCTGGCGGCCAGCTCTTCCAGGTACGGCGCGTTGCCCTTGCCGAACAGGATCAGCGGCGCGCGCGCGTCGCCTTCGCCGCGATCGAGTTCGCGGGCGATGCGCTGCAGGTAGGGCAGCGAGAATTCGCGGTACAGCGACGGCGACAACACGCCGCCCCAGGTGTCGAAAACCTGCAGCGCCTGCGCGCCGGCCGCGCGTTGCGCCGACAGGTAGGCGATCACCGCGTCGGTGACCACGCCCAGCATCCGGTGCAGCAGTTCGGGCCGGTTGAAGGCCATCGCCTTGATCTTGCCGTAGTTGTCGCTGCCGCCGCCTTCGACCATGTAGCAGGCCAGCGTCCACGGGCTGCCGGAGAAGCCGATCAGCGGCGCGCTGCCGCCCAGCTCGCGGCGGATCACGCGGATGGCGTCCATCACGTAGCGCAGTTCGGTTTCCATGTCCGGCACGGCCAGGCGGGCCACGTCGGCCTCATCGCGCACGGGACGCTCGAACTTCGGGCCCTCGCCATCGGCGAAGTACAGGCCCAGGCCCATCGCATCGGGCACGGTGAGGATGTCGGAGAACAGGATTGCCGCGTCCAGCGGGAAGCGGCGCAGCGGCTGCAGGGTGACCTCGCAGGCCAGCTCCGGGTTCTTGGCCATCGCCAGGAAGCTGCCGGCGGCGGCGCGGCTGGCACGGTACTCGGGCAGGTAGCGCCCGGCCTGGCGCATCAGCCAGACGGGAGTGCGGTCCACGGGCTGCCGGCGCAGGGCGCGCAGCAGGCGGTCGTTGGCGAGGATTTCGGACACGTTGAGCCTTGGAACGGGGGAAGGGGAATGCGTGCGCTCAGGACGCCTTCGGCGGTTCGGCGCCGGCGACGAACATCAGCTGGAAGCCGCGCTTGAGCTGGGTGTCGCGGGCCTTTTCGAAGGCGGCGGTGGCCTCGGCCTGGAGCAGGTACTGCTCGCGGCGCAGCTGCGCCCGGCCACCGATCTGGCCGCTCTCGCGCAGCAGCTCCCAGCCGCCGAACAGGTCCGGTTGCAGGGTCAGTTGCAGGTAGCGAGGGGCTTCGCCCGGGCTCGGGGGCTGCTGCAGGAGGATGCGCATGGGGGGCGATTGTAGCCGCCGCGCCGGTGCGGCGGCCCCCGGGTAGCCGGGCGGGGCGTCCGGGCGGGCGCCCCGCGGGCCACCCGGCGCGGCCCGGCACGGTCTCGGTCAGGCCCGGCCCAGGACGTCCAGCACCCGCGACTCGTCCACGTCGGGTACCACTTCGGCCCGGCCGATGCCGCGCCACAGGACCAGGCGCAGGCGGCCGGCCAGGTTCTTCTTGTCCAGGCGCATGCGTGCCAGCAACGCTTCCGGCGCCAGTCCGGCCGGCACCGCGGTCGGCAGTCCGTAGGCGTCCAGCAGCGCACGCAGGCGTTCGGTGTCCGCGTCCGTCGCCATGCCCAGCATCGCCGACAGCCGCGCGGCCAGGACCATGCCGACCGCGACCGCCTCGCCGTGGTTCAGCGCGTCGCGGTCGCTGCCCGAATAGCCCTGCTCGGCCTCGATCGCATGGCCGAAGGTGTGGCCCAGGTTGAGCAGGGCGCGCTCGCCCTTTTCCAGCGGATCGCGTTCGACGATCCCGGCCTTGTGCTCGCAGCTGCGGGCGATGGCCTCGGCCAGTGCGCGATCGTCGCCGGCCAGCAGGGCCTGGCGTTCATGCTCGAGCCATTCGAAGAACAGCGGGTCGCGGATCGCGCCGTACTTGATCACCTCGGCCAGGCCGGCGCGCAGTTCGCGCGCCGGCAGCGTGCGCAGCGCGGCGGTATCGGCGAACACCGCGCGCGGCGGATGGAACGCGCCGACCAGGTTCTTGCCCTGCGGGATGTCGACCGCGGTCTTGCCGCCGACCGAGGAGTCGACCATCGACAGCAGCGTGGTCGGCAGCTGCACGCAGTCCACTCCGCGCATCCAGCACGCGGCGGCGAAACCGGCCAGGTCGCCGACCACCCCGCCGCCCAGCGCAAAGATCGTGGCGTCGCGGGTGGCGCCCAACGCGGCCAGCGCATCGATCGCCGTGCCGAAGCTGGCCAGGGTCTTGTGCGATTCGCCGGCGGGAATGACGTGCGTGGCGATCAGCAGGTCCGGCCGCGCCTGGCGCAGGGCGGCCTCCACACCTGCCGCATAGAGTGGGGCGACATGGCTGTCGCTGAGCAGCAGCACATGGCGGCCGCGCGCATGCGCGGCCAGTCGCGCGCCATCGCCGAGCAGGCCCGGGCCGATGTCGATGGAGTAGGGCGTCGCGCCGCCGACGGCGACCGTGCGCACCGCACTCATGCGGCGACCCCGTCGCTGCTCCAGCGGGTGGCCAGCTGCAGGCCCAGGCGCGTGGCTGCATCGGCGGCAGTCAGCCCATCGGTGTCCATCACCAGGTCGGCGACCTCGCGATACAGCGGCTCGCGCACCAGTGCCAGGTCGCGCAGCACCTGCTCGCGATCGGCGCGTTGCAGCAGCGGGCGGGTGCGGTCGCGGTGCAGGCGCTTGAGCTGCGAATCCAGGCCGGCGCACAGGTAGACGACGAACCCGCGCTCGCGCATGCGCCGGCGGTTTTCCGGGTCCAGCACCGCGCCGCCGCCGGTGGCCACCAGCTGGCCCTGGCCGGCCAGCAGCTCGGCCAGCGCGCAGCGCTCGCGCTCGCGGAAGCCGGCTTCGCCCACGTGCTCGAAGATCGAGGCGATGGTCGCGCCGGTGTGCTGTTCGATGTGGTGGTCGGCATCGACGAACTGCAGGCCGAAGCGCTCGGCCAGACGGCGTCCGATCGAGGTCTTGCCGGCGCCCATCGGGCCGACGAGCACGAGGTTGGGAGCGGGATTCATGGCTGGCGATGCTAGCACCGGGGCCTGCGTGCGTACGACTGTCGCCACTGAAACGGTGACGGTTTGCCGTGCCGTGGCGTTAACACCGCCGCGCGGACACTGCCGCCTCCGGCGCCAGGCGCCTGCCAGCGGGAGACGGGTCATGTCGGTTGCGAAAGTCATCGAGATCAGTGCGTCGTCCAAGACCAGCGTGGAGGAGGCGGTCCGCAGCGGGCTGCGCAAGGTCGCCGAAACCGTGCAGGGCATCCAGGGCGCGTGGATCAGCGAAACCAAGGTGGAGACCGACGGGGAGGGCAACGTGCTGGAGTGGCGGGTCAACCTGCGGGTGACCTTCATCGTCCAGTAGCCCGCGGGCTTGCATGGCCGCTCGGCCGGCGCGGCGGCGTTGTCCCGAAGGAGGGCGGCGGCGAGGCCGCACGCCCGCCCATTGCGCGGCCGCGGCCGCATCGGGAAGGGAGTCGAACATGCACAAGTCGATCGCGATGGCGCTGTCGTGCGTTGCTTGCCTGGCCGCCGTGGGCCCGGTCGCCGCAGTGTCGATATCGGACATGAAGGATTTCACCGCGCTGCATGGCCGATACGGGCCCAAGGGCGATTGCGGCAAGTACCCGCAGGTGGTGATCGATGCGGTCGGCTTCGCCCTGGACCGCGGGCAGGGCAAGGTCGAGCGCGCGCCGACGCTGGAGTACGCGGCCAGCTACTTCGGCCAGGACTACCAGGGCGATGCGCACGCGTTCTTCCCGTTCTGGACCGATGCCGGGCCCAATCCGCTGCTGGTGCTGGTCAACGACGGCAAGCCCGGCGCGCTGGCGGTCAGCGGCCACGATTTCGGCTGGGAGGGCGGACCGCCGATGCCGGCGCGCTACCAGCCCTGGCTGCAGGGATCGCCATACGCCAAGTGCGCCAAGTCCTGAGCGTACGCGCGGTTCAATCGATGATGTGCCGGGTGTGGTCCAGCCGCACGATGCGGTCGGCCAGCGCAGGCAGCGTGCGCAGCGCCTGGCGGCTGACCCGCTCGTAGTGCTGGATGAAGCGGTCCACGCCGGCGCGGTCCATGCCGCTGCGTCCGGGCTCGGCCGCCTGCAGCGACCGCTCCTGCTGCCAGCGCCAGTCGCGCACGGCGGCGAAGTCAGGCGGCTGCAGGAACCACAGCACGTCGATGCGCGCCCACAGCGGCGGATAGTCGTCCGCCAGGGTGGCGTTGCACCAGCGACGCCAGGTGCCGTCGCGATCCTCTTCGCGCTCGAGCGCGTTGAGCGGTTCGCGCAATGCATCGTCCGGCTCGGCAGGCATAGCCAGGCACCAGCCTTCGAACACCAGCAGGTCCAGCGGCCGTTCCGGATGCGCCCAGCGTGCCGTCGGCAGGCGATCGTCACCGAGCTTGTCGAAGCGCGGCAGGGCCGGCATGTCGCCTGCGCGCAGCGCGTCGATCGTGGCCAGCGCCAGGCCCACGTCGTGCGTGCCCGGCGGTCCGCGCGTGGCCAGCAGCGGATGCACCTCGCGCGCGAGCGTGCGTCGTTGCACGGCGGTGAGGTAGAAATCGTCCAGCGACACGCTGGCGGCCGACAGGCCCTCCGCCTTCGCCGCCGCCACCACCTGCGCGGCCAGCGTGCTCTTGCCGCTGCCCTGCAGGCCGCTGATGCCCAGCACGCGCATGCGGTTGCCGGCCCGCGCGCCGCTGGCGGCGAGCGCCTGGTGCACGAGCGGATCGGGGAAGCCGTGCGTGGTTGCGAGCATCGGTCCACAATACGTGTCCCCGTTCCGTCTGTGGAGACCGCCATGACCGACCCGCTGTACGCGCAAGCGCTCGACACCTTCGGTGCGCTGCTCGCGGAGGCCGGTGCCTCCGGCATGGTCGATCCCAATGCGATGACCGTGGCCACCGTCGGCGTCGACGGTCGTCCATCCGCGCGCACGGTGCTGCTGAAGTCGTTCGATGCGCGCGGTTTCACTTTCTATACCCACCTGGACAGCCCCAAGGGCCGCGATCTGAGGGCCAACCCGCATGCGGCGCTGCTGTTCCTGTGGCGGCACCTGCGCGAGGCGGGGGTGCAGGTGCGGATCGAAGGCGATGTGGTCCAGGTCGAGGACGCCGAGGCCGATGCGTATTTCGCCAGCCGGCCGCGGATGAGCCAGCTCGGCGCGTGGGCTTCCAGACAGTCGACCACCCTGGCCTCACGCGAGGAGTTCGATGCGCGCCTGGCCGAGGTCGAAGCGCGCTTCGACGGGGGCGACGTGCCGCGTCCGGCCGGCTGGAGCGGATTTCGCGTGGTCCCATCGTCGTTCGAGTTCTGGTACGGCGCCGGCTACCGCCTGCACGAGCGCTGGTGCTACGAGCGCCAGGGCGACGGCCAGTGGTCCAAGCGGATGCTGTATCCGTGAGCACGCCGGAATGGGCGCCGGTGCAGGTGCGATCGGCGCAGCCATCGGACCTGGGGCCATGGGTGGCCATGCGCAGCGCGTTGTGGCCCGACGCCGACACCATCGAACTGGATGCGCAGGCGCACGCCATGCTGGAAGGCGACAGCTGCGCGGTGGCGTTCGTCGCCGAGCGCGCCGGCGCGCTGGTCGGCATGGCCGAGGCCTGCCTGCGCCACGAATACGTCAATGGCACCGACTCCTCGCCGGTCGGCTTCCTGGAGGCGTGGTACGTGGCGCCAGCCTGGCGCGGACGTGGCGTCGGTCGCGCGCTGGTGGCGGCGGTGGAGGAGTGGACGCGCGCGCAGGGCTGCGCCGAGCTGGCTTCCGACGCGCCGCAGGACAACGCAGCCAGCCTGTCCGCGCATGCGGCCTGTGGCTTCGATGAGACCGAACGGGTGGTCTACTTCCGCAAGGCGCTGGCGTGATCGGCCCGCGCCGCATCGTCTGCCTGACCGAAGAGCCGACCGAGACGCTGTACGCGCTCGGCGAGCAGGATCGCATCGTCGGCATCAGCGGTTTCACCGTGCGCCCGCCGCAGGCCCGACGCGAGAAGCCCAAGGTCAGCGCCTTCACCAGTGCGAAGATCGACGCGATCCTGGCCCTGCGCCCGGACCTGGCGATCGGCTTTTCCGATATCCAGGCCGATATCGCCGCCGAACTGGTGCGGCGGGGCGTGGAGGTCTGGATATCCAACCACCGCAGCGTGGACGGCATCCTCGATTACGTGCGCCGGCTCGGTGCGCTGGTCGGTGCCGGCGACCGCGCCATCGCCTATGCCGATGCGCTGCGCCGCGGCCTCGATGCGATCGAAACGCGGGCTGCCGTATTACCGGTGCGACCGAAGGTGTACTTCGAGGAATGGGACGAGCCGATCATCACCGGCATCCAGTGGGTGGCCGAACTGGTGCGGATTGCCGGTGGCGACGACGTATTCCCCGAGCTGTCGGCGCAACCGCTGGCGCGGGCGCGGATCCTGGCCAATGGCGACCCGGTGGTGGCGCGCGCGCCGGACATCATCTTCGGCTCGTGGTGCGGCAAGAAGTTCCGCCCTGAGCAGGTCGCCGCGCGGCCCGGTTGGGATGCGATCCCGGCCGTGCGCGATGGCGAACTGCACGAGATCAAATCGCCGCTGATCCTGCAGCCGGGCCCGGCGGCGCTGACCGACGGGGTGGCGGCGATGGCCGAAGTGATCGGGCGCTGGGCGTTGCGGCACGGCGGATGAGCCGCGGTGATGGCGAGCGGCGGCGTGTTGCCATCGCCTGGTGCTGGTCGGCATGGGGCACGCACGGCAACAACCAGCCTGCGGGCATCCAGAAATGAGACGGCCGTCGCGTGATGGCATTGAAGCGCTTTGCACCTGCAAGAGCGGCAACACCCCCATGCTAGGCTCGCGCGCTCGTCCCGCTCGGAATTTTCCGTGAAATACGCCGGCCTGTTGTTGCTCCTGTTCGCCGCCTGCGCCGCCAACGCGCAACCCGTGTACAAGTGCACCAACGCCGAGGGCGGCAACAGCTACCAGTCCACGCCGTGCGCCGAGGGCGAAACCTCCGCCACGCGCGCGCACAAGCCATCGGCGACAGGTGTTGCGCCGGCCACGGCGCCGCTGTCTGGCAGCGTGCAATCCATGCCGGCCGGGCCGGGTCAACGCCGCACGCAGGTGCGCTACACGACCACTACCGCCAACGCCGCCTGCGATGGCGCAAAGGCGCAGCGCACTGCCGCGCTGGGCGCCGCAGGTGCCGCGGCGCCTGCGGAGCTGCGCGACCGGCTCGACCAGGCTGTGCAGAACGCCTGCGGGTAAGCGACCCCAATCGAGCCTGCGCGGTCAGCCGCGCTCCAGCGCCGAGGGAGCCTGGGCCATGGCCGGCCCCAGCCAGCAATGCGAACCGACCGGCGTGAACCCCTGCGCCTGCAGGCGACGCCGGTACCAGCGCGCCGGCCGCGCCTGGAAGCCGTCCGTGTCGCCCTCGAATTCGTCTTCGGCCGCGAACGCCTCCAGGAAGGCGACGCCGCCACACAGTTCGGCCAGCCCGGGCAGCCCCTGGGTCAGTTCGCGCGTGGGCAGGTAGTGCAGCACGTCGGCGCAGACCAGCAGGTCGACCGGCGCGCACGGACGCAGCCAGGCGAAATCGCCGAAGCGCGCCAGGTGCAGGTTGCGGCGCGCGCCGTGGCGGGCTATCGCATATTCGCTGCTGTCGAATCCCAGGTAGCGCGCCTTCGGCCGCAGCTTGAGCAGCGGCGCGCGCCACACGCCCTCGCCGCAGCCGATGTCCAGCACGCTGCGGATCGGCCGCTCCAGGTAGTGCTCGGCCACCGACACGGCCAGGGCCACCTTGCGCGCCAGGCGCTGCGGCTCCTGCACGCCTTCGCGCCGGTACCAGTGGTCGAAATAGCGGCGGTCGTAGGTCTTGGTCATGCGGGCTCACGAAGGCGGTGCGGACGGTGCGGTTCGACAGCGCGCGGGCCATCGCCGAGAATCCGCACATCCTAGCCGCAGGCCGACGTGCATGTACGCCACATATCTTTGGGTGAAGTCCTTCCACCTGCTGTTCGTCGTGGCCTGGATGAGCTGCGTGTTCTACCTGCCGCGGATCCTGGTCAACCTGGCCGAGGCCGGAGAACAGTCACCCGAGGTACGCGCGCGATTGGTGTTGATGGGGCGGCGGCTGTACCGCTTCGGCCACAACATGTTCGGCCTGGCGGCGTTGCTGGGCGTGGTGCTGTGGCTGGGCCACCGCGTGGTCGACGGGTTCCCGACGATGGTCGGATCGCCGGCCGGCTGGCTGCACGCCAAGCTGCTGCTGGTCGCGCTGATGCTGGCGCACTACATCATCGCCGGTCGCTGGCTGAAGGGCCTGGAGAAGGGACGCGCGCTGCCGTCCTCGCGCGCGCTGCGCCTGTTCAACGAACTGCCGGTGCTGGCGCTGCTGGTGGTGATCTGGCTGGTGCTGGCCAAGCCGTTCTGAGTGAGCGGCGGGCGGGACCTGCGCTATAGAGGCGTTGGGCACAAGAGCAGCGGGCCAGGTCCCGCTCTACGAAGAGCCGGAAAAGCAGGGGCAGGCCCCGCTCTACGCAAAGCGTGCGATGTCGTGAGGCGCGGCGAGGACTTCGCCGCGCGTTCGATCTTTCCGCTGACTCTCAGCGCGCTTGCGCGGTGTCGCCGGGCTCGCGCATGAAGTCGCCCAGCTGCGGCAGTTCCACCGGCACGCCGTTGGCGTCGCAGGTGCCGGCCTGGCACAGGCGTTCGCGCAGCCGCGGGGTCGCCTGCACGATGAAGTGGTAGATCGTGTTCTGCTCGACCGTGCCGCGGATCGCATCGCTGCCGGGGCCGCGCGCCCAGATGCCCACGTCCTCGCCGCCGTGCGACTCGGACTTCAGCGGCACCAGCGCTTCCTGCAGGTAATCCGGTTCGGCGGTGTCGACCTTGGACAGGTCCGGACGGCCTTCGACGGGGGCGAACGAACTGGGCGAATGCAGGAACCGCTTCGGTCCGGCCGGCTGGCGGTTGCTTTCGCCGGTGTTGCCCGGGCCGTTGGCGTAGGTGAGCGTGGTGAAGGTCAGGCCGGTGGCATCGCGCGCGTAGTCGCCCGGGGCGTCGTCCTCGCCGCCGCGGCCGCGGACCTTGCCCAGGATCGGGTTGCCGCGCACCGGATAGCCGACGAAGTTGAGCGTGTGCGAGTGGTCGGCGGTGACCAGGATCATCGTGTCGTCGGCCGAGGTCATCTCGATCGCGGTGCGCACCGCATCGGACAGGGCGATGGTTTCATCCAGCGCGCGGAACGCGTTGCCGTAATGGTTGGCGTGGTCGATGCGCGCGCCTTCGATCATCAGCACATAGCCGTTCGGATCGCGCGCCAGATGCTTGATCGCGGTGGCGGTCAGCTCGGCCAGCGACGGCTCGGCGTTGCGGTCGCGGTCGTGGTCGAACTGCATGTGGTCGGGCTCGAACAGCCCCAGCAGCGGCTGCGTGTCGCTGGTGGCCTGCAGCTGCTCGCGGTTCCATACGTAGGCGCCCTGCGGATGCGCGCGCTTCCATTCGGCGACCAGGTCGCGCCCGTCCAGGCGCTGACCGACCTTGTCGTCGTATTCCGGGTCGCGCTGGTCCACGGGCATGAACTCGCCGCGGCCGCCGGCCAGCAGCACCTGCGGTCCCCGACCGAAGGGCGTGGCCACCATCTGCCGGGCGATGTCCACGCAGCCCTGCGCGAGCGCTTCGGCCGGCAGGTCGGTGTCGTTCTCCCAGTCGCGGTTGGGCGAGTGCGCCCAGGTCGCCGCCGGCGTGGCATGGGTCAGCCGCGCGGTGGAGACGATGCCGGTGGCCATGCCGGCGCTGTCGGCCAGCTTGAGCCAGGTCAGGCGCTGCTTGCCCAGGCTGTCGGCGCAGTCGTCGCGATGCCCCGCGGACACACCAATGGCGCCCATATGCGTCTTCACGCCGGTGGAGATGGCGGTCATGGTCCCGGCCGAATCGGGCGTCTGCGAATCGGTGTTGTAGGTCTTGCTGAAGGCAGTGTTCGGGAAGCGCTCCCAGCTGAGCAGGTTTTCCTCGCCCGGCTGCTCGTGGCGCTGGCCTTCCAGGATGCGCGCGGCGGCCACCGTGGTCAGGCTCATGCCGTCGCCCAGGAACAGGATCACGTTCCTGGCCTTGCCGCCCATGGCGCCGTTGCCGGCCGCGCGAGCCGCGCCGCTGCGATACCACCAGTCGGCGGTTTCGCCGCGCGGATGGGCCACGGCGGGCACCTCGACGGCGATCGCCTGCGAGCGCGGGGAAGTCGAGGAGGGGGACGTGGTGCAGCCGGTGGCCAGGACCAGGGTGGTGCACAGGGCGGTGACGGAAACGCGTACGGCGGGCAGGGGCATGGTCGATCGGGGAGAGTCGGTCGGAGGGCGCGCGCGTGGCCTGCATGGCGCGCCGCCTGCGGGGGCGCGACCACGCAGCAGGCCGCTTGCGGGGTGGTCGTCATTATGCCCGGCGCACGGTGTCATGCCGATGACACGATGGCGTTCCACCCCTGCCGTCGCCAGCGCCGGCGCACTGGGCTAAGGTGCGGCCTTCCCTGGTGCGCGGTGGTGGAATGAAGCTGGTCTCAGCGTGGTTGGCGATTCCGTTCTGGCAGCGCGTGGCCGCCGGCTTCGTGCTGGGCGCGCTCGCCGGCTGGCTGATGGGGCCGGCCGCGCAGACCTGGTTCGGGCCGCTGGGCACGATCTACGTCACCCTGATCCGGATGATCGCCGTGCCGCTGGTGCTGTTCGCGGTGATCAACGCGGTCGCCTCGCTGCACGGGCAGAAGTCGGTGGCCGCGCTGGGCGGGCGCACCTTCCTCTGGTTCGCCGCGACCGCCGCGCTGGCGGTATGCGTGGGCCTGATCGTCGGCCTGGTGCTCAAGCCCGGCCATGGCCTGGCCGGACTGCAGATGGCGGCGGACTACACCGTGCGCGAGGTGCCCACGCCGGTGCAGGTGCTGCTCGACGTCGTCCCGTCCAATCCGTTCAAGGCGCTGGCCGAGGGCAAGATCCTGCAGGTGATCTTCTTCGCCGGCCTGGTCGGCTTCGCCCTGGTCAAGCTCGGCGAGCGCACCGCGCGCCTGCGCGCGCTGGCCGGCGAGGCCAGCGAGGCGATGATCCAGGTCACCCGCTTCGTGCTGGAAACCACGCCGCTGGGCACCTTCGGCCTGATCGCCGGCCTGGTCGGCAGTTACGGTTTCGAGAAGCTGCTGCCGCTGGGCAATTTCGTGTTCGCCCTGTACCTGGCCTGTGCGCTGCACATCGTGTTCGTCTACGGCGGGCTGCTGCTGGCGCACGGGCTCAACCCGCTGAAGTTCTTCCGCGGCGCCGCGTCGGGCATGCAGGTGGCGTTCGTCAGTTCGTCCAGCTTCGCGTCGATGCCGGTGGCGCTGCGCAGCGTCACTCACAACCTGGGCGTGGATCGCGACTACGCCGCCTTCGCCGTGCCGTTGGGCGCGAGCATCAAGATGGACGGGTGCGGGGCGATCTACCCCGCGCTGACCAGCGTGTTCGTGGCCCAGTACTTCGGCCTGGACTTGTCGGTGAACCAGTACTTCGTGATCCTGCTGGCCTCGGTGCTGGGCAGCTTCGGCACCGCCGGCGTGCCGGGCACGGCGATCGTGATGGTGACCCTGGTGCTCAGCGCCGCCGGCCTGCCGCTGGAAGGCATCGGCCTGCTGGTGGCCATCGACCGCATCCTGGACATGATGCGCACGATGACCAACGTGACCGGACAGATGCTGGTGCCGGTGCTGGTGGCCAAGGAAACCGGGCTGCTGGATCGGCAGGTCTACGACCGCGCGTCCAGCAATGTCGGGTTGGAGCACGAAGGCCTGGGCGACTGAGTCGCCGGCGTCAGTCGGGCTTGCCCGCTTCGGATTTCTTTGCGTCGGTCGTGAACGCACTGCGCGGATAGCGCACGCCACGCTTGACCGTCTCGGTGATGCTGCGCACGTGGTCGATATCGGCCAGCGGATCCTGCGCAAGCACGACCAGGTTGGCCAGCTTGCCCGACTCGATCGTGCCCATGGTTTTCTCCTGGCCCAGCGCGCGTGCCGCGGTGGCGGTCGCCGCGCGCAGTACGTCCATCGGCGGCATGCCGACCGGGCCGGCGAGCAGGTCCAGCTCGTCGTACAGCGACGGGAACGGCGCCTCGTCCGGGTTGTCGCCGTCGGTGCCGCTGGAAATCGCCACGCCCTGCTTGAACGCCTGCGCGGTCAGGCGCAGCGTCAGTTCGGCCGAGCAGCGCGGCGGCGTGCCTTTCTTCTCGCGCGCGTACTCCTCGACGTGGCGCACGTACACCAGGTTGGTCGCGTCCAGGATGATCCCGCGCGCGGCCATCGAAGCGAACAGGTCGGTGATCGACGCCGGCATCGCGTCGTCCTTGAACGGTGCTTCGTCCACCGGCGTGCGTTCGTGGTAGCTGGCCGGCTTGTGCGCGGAGGCCTCGTAGGCGAGCGGGCAGCTGTGCGAGATCACGTCCACGCCGGCGGCGACGTCGTCGGCCGGCATCGCCGGGAACACCGCACCATGCGCCCACACCGGGATGCCCTGGCGGTGTGCCTCGGTGGTGATCTTCGCCAGCAGCGGGCCGGGCATGTCGGCATACAGCTTGATGCCATCGGCCGAGGTGCCGCGCGCCATCGCCACCGCCAGGACCAGGTCGGTGTCGTCGTCGATGGCCTGCATCCACGGGGTCTGTCCGGGCGTGCGGCCGCGGGTCACCGCGATCGTGCGCGGATCCTTGAAGAAGCCCGGGCCGGCCATCAGCGCGGCGTAGTGGATATCCGGCGAAGGAATCTCGCCGACCAGCGCCTCGCGCGACAGCTCGGCCACCGAGCGCACGTCGTCGGCCATGCTGCGCACGGCGGTCACGCCGGAATAGAGCTGGCGGCGCAGCGTCTTCTTGGCCTCGGCCGCATCCGGCGGGGTCGCCAGGTGGACGTGGGTGTCGATCAGGCCGGGAATGACGTATTGCCCGTGCAGGTCGACAACCTGCGTGCCCTTGCCCTTGGCCTGGGCCTTGGCCTTCGCATCCGGCAACACCGCCACGATCCGCTCGCCTTCGACCACCACGCTGGTGCCCGGTCGCGCCGGCGCACCGGTGCCGTCGATCAGGACCGCGTTGCGGTAGACGGTGCGCTGCGGTTCTTCGGCATTCGCGGCGCACGGCAGCAACAGCAGGCAGCACAGGAGGTTACGGCGCATCGCACGGTCCGGTCGTCGGGAGCCGTGCAGCATCGCCGGTCGCGGGCGTTCACGCCAGACCGTCGGCGGATTTCCGTGATGAACGCACCAGCCAGGTGGCGAAGGCCGCCGCGGTGAGGAACATCAGCAGGCTGTAGACCGCGGCCGGCGCGGCAATCGTGGCGTTGTCGAGCACGTTGAGCGCGATGAAGATCGCCAGGGTGCCGTTGTGGATGCCGATTTCCATGGCGATGGCGATCGCCTGCCTGCGCGGCAGGCGCAGCGCCAGCGGCGCCCAGTAGCCGGCGCCCATGCTGGCCAGGTTGAACAGCAGGCAGGCCGCGCCGACCACGGCGAAGTAGCTGACCAGCACCTGCCAGGACTGGGCCACCGCCATCACGATCAGCAGCACCAGCACCACGACCGCCAGCAGCCGCAGCGGCTTTTCCGCGCGCGCGGCCAGCGCCGGCGCCAGGCCGCGCACGGTCATGCCCAGCAGCACCGGCAGCAGGATGATCACCGCCACCTCGATGATCTTGCGCGTCGGCGGCGGTACGTACTGGCCGGCGCCGAGGAAGTATTCCAGCGCCAGGTTGAGGATCACCGGCAGCGTCAGCAGGCACAGCACGCTGTTGATCGCGGTCAGGGTGATGTTGAGGGCGACATCGCCGCGCGCCAGGTGGCTGTAGATATTTGCGGTGGCACCGCCCGGCGAGGCAGCCAGCAGCATCAGGCCGACCGCCAGTTCCGGCGGCAGGCGCAGCGCCAGCGCCAGCCCGAATGCCACCCACGGCAGCAGCAGGGTCTGCAGCGCCAGGCCGACCAGCACCGCGCGCGGGTAGCGCGCCACCCGCCGGAAATCTTCGACGGTCAGGCCCAGGCCCAGCCCGAGCATGATCACGCCCAGCGCCAACGGCAGCATCAGGTTGGTCAGCAGCGTCGCCTGCATCGTTCGATCCCCTTCCCCAAGGTGAAGGCAACCATCACAGATGGCTGCACCTGCGGTCACGCTGCTGCGCGGCATCGCCTGCACGCCGCGCCGACCGCGGCGGCGTAATGTAAGCCGCATGCCCCTGCCGCGAGGCCGACATGCCTGGACAACAGCGCGACCTGACCCTGCGTTTCCTCGCCGAACCGACCGACGTGAACTACGGCGGCAAGGTCCATGGCGGGATCGTGATGAAGTGGATCGACCAGGCCGGCTACGCCGCCGCGGTCGGATGGAGCGGGCGCTACAGCGTCACCGTGGCTGTCGGCGGGATCCGCTTCGTCGCGCCGCTGCGGATCAGCGACCTGGTCGCGGTATCGGCCAAGCTGGTCTACACCGGCACCAGCAGCATGCATTTCGCCATCGAGGTGCGTGCCCGCGATCCGATGGGCGGCGAGTGGCGGCTGTGCACGCACTGCGTGATCGTGTTCGTGGCGCTGGACGGGGTCGAGGGCAAGCCGACCGCCGTGCCGCCGTGGCTGCCGCAGACCGACGAGGACCGGCGCATGGCCGAATACGCCCTGAAGGTCATGGAGCTGAGCAAGGGCATCGAGCAGACCATCGCCGACTACCAGTCGCCGCCGCAGTCCTGAGCGCGGGGCGGGGCGAGCGCGGACCCTGGAAAGCACAAGGCCGCCTTGCGGCGGCCTTGTCGATGCTCAGCGTCGATGCCCAGCGAAGCCGCGTCGGGATCAGAGCTCGACCCGGCGCGCCTGCATGAAGCGGGCGCTCCAGTAGCCGGTTTCCATGCTGTCCACGCGCACGTCCTTGCCGCGGCTGGGCGCGTGCAGGAACTGGCCGTCGCCCACATAGATGCCGACGTGGTTGACCCGGCCGCGCAGGCCGAAGAACACCAGGTCGCCCGGGGTGAGCAGGCTGCGGTCGCGGATCAGCTCGGCGTCGGGCTTGGCCGCCATCTCGCGTGACACGCGCGGCAGTTCCACGCCCAGCGCGCTGCGGAACACGTAGCCGACCAGGCCGCTGCAGTCGAAGCCTTCGGTGGACGTGCCGCCCCAGCGGTACGGGGTGCCGATCAGCGACATGGCCGCCTTCAGCACCTGCTGGACGCGGCCTTCCGGCGCGTTGGCGGACTGGGCCGGCACACCCTGGGTCAGGTCGTAGGCGGCCAGCAGGCGGCTGACGTCGCCGGCGAACATCGCCGAACGGTCCAGCAGCGGGATGCTGTCGTTGCCGGCCAGGTGCGGCAGCAGTGCGGCCAGGGTGGCGTTGGCGGCGGCATCGGCCTTCTGGCGCAGGCCTGCGGAAGCGGGCGCTGCGGCGGTCGGCTTGGCGGCTGCGGCGGCAACCTTGGCATCGGCCTTGGCGTCGGCCGTCACCGAGACGGCAGAGGCCTTCGCGCCAGTGATGGCGGGGGCGGGCAGCTCCACTTCGGCCGGGACGATCGCCTCGGCCGCAGCCGGGGCAATGGACTCCGGAACGATCTGGATCGGTTCCGGGGCCGCCAGCAACGGCAGGGCCGTCGTCGTCAGCAAGAGAAAGAGCAGGGAACTCAGCGCCGCACGGGGGCGGTCGGCTGGGGTGGCGGCAGGCTGGCCTATACGCAGGTCGTCGGTCGTCACGCGCGGATCACATTACGGCAATCGGGCGATCATGCCGTCTTCACCGTTCCTTGATGTTCACAAAAAGTTAAATTTCCGTGAAGTGTGACGTGCGCTGTGTCCCATTTCAGCGCAGAACACGTTTCGCGCCGCTGTAATGGTCGCGCCAGTACGGCCCGTCCAGTCGGTCCAGGCGGACCGTGCCGCCGGTGCTGGGGGCATGCACGAAGCGGCCCTCGCCCACATAGATGCCGACGTGGCTGACGTTGCCGCCGGCGCCGAAGAACACCAGGTCGCCGCTGGCCAGCCGGTCCGGCGCCAGCCGCGGGCCCTGCACCGAGGCCAGCTCGCGCGAGCTGCGCGGCAGGCGCAGGTCGAGCATGTCGGCATATACATAATTGACCAGCCCGCTGCAGTCGAAGCCCGAGTCGGGGGTGTTGCCGCCGTAGCGGTAGGGGGTGCCGACCAGGCTCAGCGCGCGCAGGGTGACCGCGTTGGCCGAGGCCGGGTCGTCCGGGGTGACCTGCGGCCAGTGGCCGGCGGTCGGGGTGTCCGGGCGGGTCGCCTGGCGGCCGCAGCCGGCCAGCAGCACGGCCAGCGCCAGCGCGGACGCGGCGAGGACGGTCGCCCGGCCCGGCGCTGGCACCGGGGGGGACGGGACGGGATAATGCGGACCTTTCCTCACGGCGGCCATCATGGCCGCAGTCCCCAGCGGCCGACAAGCCGCCCAACCGCTGCCGGTCCACGGGCAGCCAGACCGAGTTGCGCATGAAGATCGAAAAAGACCGCGTCGTCCGTTTCCACTACACCGTTTCCGAGGTCGGCCAGGAGCCGCTCGAGAGCTCGACCGACCGCGATCCGATCGCGATCCTGATCGGCCACGGCAACATCATCCCGGGCCTTGAGGCAGCGATGCAGGACAAGGAAGCCGGCGAGAAGTTCGCCGTCGACGTCCCGGCCGCCGAGGCTTACGGCGAGCGCCGCGAGGGCATGGGCCAGCGCATTCCCAAGAAGCACTTCGGCAACACCAAGCTGCAGCCGGGCGTGCAGGTGGTCCTGCAGACCAACTTCGGCCCGCGCGCGGTGACCGTCGAGAAGGTCGGCCACAGCGTGGTCGACGTCGACCTGAACCACCCGATGGCGGGCAAGGACCTGCATTTCGACGTGGAGATCGTCGAGGTCCGCGAGGCCAGCGCCGAGGAGATCGAGCACGGCCACGTGCATGGCGACGGCGGCCACCACCACTGAGCCAGCCGCATCGGTGAAACAGCAACGGCCCGCTTTCGCGGGCCGTCTGCTTTTCGGGACCGCGCTTTCGGGTGAAGCGGAGCGGGTCAGGCCGGGATGGCAGCCGCCGCTGCGTCCACCCGCACCCAGGCCTCGCGCACCGGCGCGAAGCTGCGGCGGTGGTGCACGCAGGGACCATGCTGGACCAGGGCGGCCAGGTGGATCGGCGTCGGGTAGCCCTTGTGCACGTCGAATCCGTAGTGCGGATGCTCGTCGTGCAGCGCGCACATCAACCGGTCGCGTGCGACCTTGGCCAGGATCGAGGCGGCCATGATCGCCGGCTCCAGCGCATCGCCGCCGACGATCGCTTCGGCCATGCAGGGCAGGGCGCGGGGAACGGCGTTGCCGTCGATCCGCACCAGTTCGGCGTGCGGGGCGAGCGCGGCGATGGCGCGACGCATGCCTTCCAGCGTCGCCTGCAGGATGTTGAGCCGGTCGATTTCCTCGACCCCGACCATCTCGATATGCCAGGCCAGCGCGCGTTCCTGGATCAGCGGGAACAGCGCTTCGCGCCGGGCGTGGCTGAGTTTCTTGGAGTCGTCCAGGCCGACGATCGCCCGCGCCGGATCCAGGATCACTGCGGCCACGGCCACCGGCCCGGCCAATGGTCCGCGCCCGGCCTCGTCGACCCCGGCCACGCGCAGCAGCGCCCGGTCGATCGCGAACAGGCCCATCCCGGCGTCGGTGGACTGCCGTGGCGTGCGCCGGTTCATGGCGCCGGCTTCCGCGTCGCCAGCCCGGGCAGGCTGGCAATCGCGTCGGCCGCCGAGGCGGAGGCATCGCGGCGCAGCTGCTCGTGCAGGGCCAGGTACTTGGGTTGCAAAGCGGCGACCTCGTCGGGGGATTGGAACCAGTGCAGCACCGCTTCGGCCAGTCGCGCCGGCGTGCAGTCATCCTGCATCAGCTCCGGCGCCAGGTCTTCGCCGGCCAGTACGTTGGGCAACGCGTAGCGGTCGACCTTGAGCAGGCCCAGCGCGCGCACGATGCGATAAGTCAGTGGCGACACCCGGTAGCCCACCACCATCGGCCGCTTGGACAGCATCGTCTCCAGCGTGGCGGTGCCGGAAGCGAGCAGGACCACGTCGGCGGCGGCCAGCGCGGTGCGCGCCTGGCCGTCGAGCAGGTGCGAGTGCATCACCGGCAGGGCCGAGCGCGACATCTGCGACTGCAGCAGCGCGCGGCAGCGCTCATTGGCCGCCGGCACCACCACATGCAGCGCCCGCATCGATTCGGTGACCCGCCAGGCGGCCTCGAAGAACACCTCGCCCAGCCGCTCGATCTCGCCCAGGCGGCTGCCCGGCAGCACGGCCAGCACCGGCGCGTTGGCCGGCAGGCCCAATGCTTCGCGAGCCGCTTCGCGGTCCGGATGCAGCGGCATCGCATCGGCCATCGGGTGGCCGACGAAGCGCGCATCCACGCCATGTCGCGCGTAGATCGCCGGCTCCATCGGGAACAGGCACAGCACCCGGTCGGCGCTGCTGCCGATCTTCTCCGCTCGCTTCTCGCGCCAGGCCCAGACCGACGGGCTGACGTAATGCACGGTGGGCACGCCGCGCTGTTTGAACCAGCGCTCCACGCCCAGGTTGAAGTCCGGCGCGTCGATGCCGATCAGCACGTCCGGCCGCCAGGCAAGCGCGCGCTCGCGGAATTCGCGGCGCAGCTTCAGTAGCCGCGGCAGGTGACGCAGTACTTCGAACAACCCCATCACCGCCAGCTCGCTGGCGTCGTGCCAGGTCTCCACGCCGGCCGCGCGCATCGCATCGCCGCCGATGCCGGCAAAGCGCGCGTCGGGAAAGCGGCGGCGCAGCTCCTCCACCAGCCCGGCGCCGAGCGCGTCGCCGGAAGTCTCGCCTGCGACCAGCACGAAGCGCAGCCCCTGGCCCGCGCGGTCTGCCGCTTCCTGTCCGCGGATGCGTTCGTTCACGGCGGCGGGATCGGTGTGGAAATCAACGCAGCAACGGCCGTTCGCCGCTGCCGATGAAGTCCAGCAGCAGGCGGATATCGTCATTGCCCTCGGCCTGCTGGGCCAGCTGTTCGCGGGCCTCGGCCAGCGGCAGGCCGGCGACGAACAGGGTGCGGTAGGCGCGCTTGATCGCGGCGATGCGCTCGGGGCTGAAGCCGCGACGCTTGAGGCCTTCGCTGTTGATGCCGCGCGGACGGCCGATCGAGTTGCCGCCGACCATGGTGTAGGGCGTGACATCGCCGTTGGCCAGCGCGCCCATGCCCAGGAAGGCGTGGTCGCCGATCCGGCAGAACTGGTGCGCGCCGGCGAAGCCGCTGATGATCACCCAGTCGCCCACGGTCACATGGCCGGCCAGGGTGGTGTTGTTGGAGAAGATGCAGTGGTTGCCGACGATGCAGTCGTGGGCCACGTGCGTGTAGGCCAGCAGCCAGTTGTCGTCGCCGATGCGGGTCACGCCGCCGCCGTTGCCGGTGCCGCGGTTGAGGGTGACGAATTCGCGGAACACGTTGCGGTCGCCGATCACCAGCTCGGTGCGCTCGCCGGCGAACTTCTTGTCCTGCGGCTCGCCGCCCACGGCCACATGGCCGATGAAGCGGTTCTCGCGGCCGATCCGGGTCGGACCGGCGAAGCTGCAGTGCGGGCCGATCTCGCACCCGTCGCCGATCTCCACGTCCGGGCCGATGAAAGTGAAGGCGCCCACGCTGACGCCTTCGCCCAGGCGGGCGCCAGGATCGATGACGGCGGTGGGGTGGATGCGGGCGGTGTCGTTCATCGTGGGGCTCGTTCCCGGTGGGGCGGGTGTTATTCGCGGGTACCGGCGCACAGCACTTCGGCGCAGGCGACCAGCTCGCCGTCGACCTTGGCCTCGCCGTAGTACACCGCCATGTTGCGGATCACGCGCTTGATCTGCACGTGCAGCTCGAGCACATCGCCCGGCACGACCTGCTTGCTGAAGCGGGCGTTGTCGACCTTGACCATGTAGAACAGCTTGGACTGCGCGTCGCGGCCGAGCGAGAGCTGGGTCAGCACGCCGCCGGCCTGGGCCAGCGCTTCGATGATCAGCACGCCGGGCATGATCGGCTGGCCGGGGAAATGGCCCTGGAAGAACGGCTCGTTGAACGTCACGTTCTTCACGCCGACGATCCGCTTGGCCTCGATGTCCAGGTCGACGATCTTGTCGACCAGCAGGAACGGATAGCGATGCGGGATCAGCGACCGGATCGTGTTGACGTCGACGGGGAGCTTCACGGTTTCGTTCATTCGTTGCTTTCCTGGGCGGATGCGTTGACGCGGCGCGCCAGCGCATCCAGTTGCTTGAACCGGGCGGCGTTCTTCCGCCAGGTACGGTTGTCGGTGAGGGGCGTACCCGAGGAGTACTCGCCGGGTTCGCGGATGGAATGGGTGACCAGCGACATGGCGGTGATCAGGACCTTGTCGGCCACCTCCAGGTGGCCCAGCACGCCGGCGCCGCCGCCGATCAGGCAGTAGCGGCCGATCCTGGCGCTGCCGGCGGCAGCCGAGCAGCCGGCCATGGCCGTATGCGCGCCGATGCGCACGTTGTGGCCGATCTGCACCAGGTTGTCGATGCGTACGTCTTCTTCGAGCACGGTGTCGTCCAGCGCGCCGCGGTCGATGCAGCTGTTGGCGCCGATCTCGCAATCGTCGCCGACCACCACCCCGCCCAGCTGCGGCACGTTGACCCAGCGGCCGGCGTCCATGGCCAGGCCGAAGCCGGCCGCGCCGAGCACCGCGCCGGGCAGGATCCGCACGCGCTTGCCCAGCGTCACCCGCGCCACCAGCGTGACCCGCGCCTGCAGTTCGCAGCCGGCGTCCAGCGTGCAGTCCTCGCCGATGCTGCAACCCGGGCCGATCACGCAACCCGGTCCGACGGTCGAGCGCGGGCCAATGCTGACGAACGGACCGATATGCGCGTCGGCCGACACCTGTGCCGACGGATCGACGACCGCGCTGGGGTGGATGCCGGGCTCGCGCGCCGGCACCCGTTCGAACAGGGCCGAAATCCGGGCGAAGGCCACGTACGGGTCCTTGGCGACCAGGGCGGTGCCCGGGGCGGAGGGCACGTCGTCGGCGCGCAGCACGACCACCCCGGCGGTGGAGCCGGCCAGTTGCGGGCGGTAGCGCGGGTTGGCCAGGAAGGCCAACTGCTCCGGGCCGGCGCCGGCCAGGGTTGCCACCCCGCGCACGAGCGTGCCGCCGTTCCCATGCAGTTGCAGGGAAAAGCGTTCGGCCAGCTCGGCGGCGGTGAAGGCGGGTGCGTCCATGGCGCGCATTCTAGCCGCACGCGCCGCGGCCACCGGACCCGGGCGTACGGGTCAACGGCCGGCCAGCAGCACCAGCAGCGCGCCGGTGCCGCCCTGCGAGGGCGGGGCGGAATGGAATGCGAGCACTTCGCCACGCTGGCGCAGCAGGCGGTCGACCAGGTTCTTCAGCACTGGCACGCCCTCGCCGCCGACGCCTTCCTTGCCGCCGCCCTTGCCATGGATGATGCGCACGCAGCCGAAGCCGGCCTCGGTCGCTTCGGCCAGGAACCGGGCCAGCAGGGTCTCGGCCTGCAGCGCGTTGGCGCCGTGCAGGTCCAGTTCGTCCTGCACCGAGAACTCGCCGCGGCGCAGGCGCTGCCAGGCCCGCGCCGGCACCCGCTCGCGGCGGAACGCGCTGGCATCGCCGCGATGGAGTGCCGCTTCGGGCGTATCGGCGATGCGGCCGTCCCGGCCGGTAACCGGCAGCTGTGGCCGGATGGCCGGGCGCGGCTTGGGCTGTGCGGGCGGCGCGTCCACCGGCGTGCGCAGCGGCGCGACCTTGCCGATCGCGGCGCGGAACAGGCTGGCGTCGTCTTCGCCGTCGTCGTGGTCGTGCGCGGACATCGGCACAGGGTAGCGCGGCGATGGCCAAAACCGGACGCGATCCGGACGCGTCCCGGACGCGATGCGCGGACCGGCGCAACCGCGCGTTGTGCTTCCGGTATCATGCGGATGTTTTCGAGGAAGCCCATGCGCGTACTGGTTAGCAACGACGATGGCGTGGACGCGCCCGGCATCCATGCACTGGCCCAGGGCCTGCGCGAAGCCGGCCATGAGGTCTACGTGGTGGCCCCCGACCGCGATCGCTCCGGCGCCAGCAACTCGCTGACCCTGGACCTGCCGATCCGGGTCAAGCGGCTGGATCACTACACCTGTTCGGTCGCCGGCACGCCCACCGACTGCGTGCACCTGGCCCTGACCGGCATGTTCGATTTCGAGCCGGACATCGTGGTGTCGGGCATCAACAACACCGCCAACCTCGGCGACGACGTGATCTATTCGGGCACGGTGTCGGCGGCGATGGAAGGTCGCTTCCTCGGCCTGCCCGCGGTGGCGATGTCGCTGTCCACCCGCAACCACGACGCCAAGCATTACGAGACCGCCGCGCGCGCGGCGGTGGAGATCGTGGCGCGGCTGAAGGCCGATCCGCTGCCGGCCGACACCATCCTCAACGTCAACGTGCCCGACCTGGCCTGGGCCGAAGTGCGCGGCTTCGAAGTGACCCGCCTGGGCAATCGCCACCGTTCCGAGCCCTGCGTGCCGCAGCCCGATCCGCGCGGCCGCACGGTCTACTGGATCGGCCCGGCAGGCCCGGAGCAGGACGCTGGCCCGGGCACCGATTTCCACGCCGTGCGCACCGGCCATATCTCGATCACCCCGATCCATGTCGACCTGACCCGTTACCAGGCCCTGGAAAAAGTCGCCGGCTGGGTGGGCGGCCTGACCGCGGCACTGGCAACGCCGGTGGGCGGCAGCGTCGGGGACGGCGCATGACCCCGCGCCTGCGCCTGCAGCCGGAGGCGGTCGGCCAGGGCATGACCTCCCAGCGCGTGCGCGACCGCCTGGTCGAGCGCCTGCGAGAGGGCGGCATCGCCGACGAACGCGTGCTCAACGTGATCCGCACCCTGCCGCGGCATCTTTTCGTCGACGAGGTGCTGGCCAGCCGCGCCTATGAAGACACCGCGCTCCCGATCGGCAATGGCCAGACCATCTCCCAGCCCTGGGTGGTGGCGCGGATGACCGAGGTGTTGCTGGAGAACGCGCCGGCCAAGGTGCTGGAAGTGGGCACCGGTTCGGGCTACCAGGCCGCGGTGCTGGCCGCGCTGGGCCTGGAGGTCTACACCGTCGAGCGCATCGGCGAGCTGCTGCGCCAGGCGCGCAAGCGCTTGCGCACGCTGGGCATGAACATCCGCAGCAAGCACGACGACGGCCGCATCGGCTGGCCCGAGCACGGCCCGTACGACGCGATCATCGTCACTGCCGCCGCGCCGGCGCTGGTACCGGCCCTGGTCGAGCAGCTGCGCAGCGGCGGCGTGCTGGTCGCCCCGGTCGGCGGCAGCGGATCGCAGGCGCTGGTACGGCTGACCCGGCGCGAGGACGGCAGCGTCGAGGAGACGCGCCTGGCGGCGGTCACCTTCGTGCCGCTGCTGTCGGGCACGGTTGACTGAAGATGACCGATCCGAATCTTTCGAAGATCAACGAATCCGGCGCGCTGGGCGACCAGCTGGCCGCGATCATCGAGCAGTTGCCCGAGGACCAGCTCACCTTGGGCGAACTGCTGCAGGTGTTCGGCGACGAAGGCCTGCTGCTGCTGACGATCATGCTGACCCTGGTGTTCCTGATCCCGGTGTCGATCCCGGGCGTGAGCACGATATTCGGTGCGGCGATCCTGCTGGTGGGCATCAGCCGCCTGTTGCGGCGGCCGCTGTGGCTGCCCGCCAAGCTGCGCGAGCGCGCGCTGCCGGCGGCGAAACTGCGCCCGGCGCTGACCGGTGGCCTGCACTGGGTGCGGCGGCTGGAGAAGATCAGCACGCCGTACCGCTTGCGCGGGCTGGTGGAGGGGCGGGCGCAGGACATCTTCAACAATCTGGCCTTTATCCTGGCCGCACTGCTGCTGATGGCGCCGTTCGGCTTCATTCCCTTCAGCAACACGCTGCCGGGCCTGGCGCTGCTGTTCTATGCCATCGGCATGATCCAGCGCGACGGCACCGCGATCCTGCTCGGCCACCTGGCCAACATCGGCACGATCATCTACTTCGGTATCCTGATCGGCGGTGGTGGCATGGCCGCGCACGGCTTGCTGCGGCATTTCACCGGATGACAGGCACCAGGACAGGCACGCAACCGGCGCGGTATCGACGGCCGGGATGGATGGAGCAGCGATGACCGGAACACGCGTACGCGGATGGATGCGACTGGCCCTGGCCGGCGGACTGGCGCTGGCCTTGGCCGCCTGCAGCAGCACCGTGGTGCGCACGCCCCAGGCCGAAGGCGGCAAGTCCGCTGCCTCCACCGGCCGCAGCGGCGCTTCGGTGGTGGTGCAGCAGGGCGACACGCTGTATTCGGTCTCGCGCCGCAATGGCGTGGCGGTCGAGGACATGGCCCGCTGGAACGGCCTCAAGCCGCCGTACACGATCTATCCGGGCCAGCGCCTGGTGCTGGGCCAGGGCGGCACGCGCAGCGGCACCACCGCGCCGACCCGCACCGTGGTCGCGCCCAAGCCCGCCGGCACGAGCACCCCGGCGCCGGTGTCCAGCGCGCCGGCGAGCAGCGGCTTTGCCTGGCGCTGGCCGGCACAGGGCGTGGTGCTCAACACCTTCGTGGCCGGCAACAACACCCGCCAGGGCATCGATATCGGCGGCAGCAGCGGTCAGCCTGTGACTGCGGCGGCCGATGGCGTGGTGGTGTATTCCGGAGCCGGCCTGGTCGGCTACGGCGAGCTGATCATCGTCAAGCACAACGAGCAGTGGCTGTCGGCCTACGGCCACAACCGCAAGCGCCTGGTCAGCGAAGGGCAGAGCGTGAAGGCCGGCCAGCAGATCGCCGAGATGGGCCGCACCGGCGCCGAGCGCGAGATGCTGCACTTCGAGATTCGCTACAACGGCAAGCCGATCGACCCGCTGCTGTACCTGCCCAGGCGGTAAGCGCGGCGCATCTTCGAAGGGTGGGCCCGCAGCCGGCGCAGCGCGCCGGCAGCCATCACCGGTTACGCGGCGTCGAGCAGGAACGCCACCACCACGCGCCGGCCTTCGCCGGCCAGCACGTTGTAGGTGCGCGCGGCGGCGGCGTTGTCCATGACCTCGATGCCGATGCCGCGGATCAGGCAGGCGGCCATGACCGCGGCCGGCGGAAACACCTGGCGGCTGCCGGTGCCCAGCACGACCAGCTCAGGCTGCCCCGACAGCAGGGCCTGCAGGTGGGCCGGCTCCATCGATGCCGGGGTGGCCGGCGCATCCCAGTCCTCGATCAGGCGATCGGGGGCCAGGGCGAAGCTGCGGTCCAGCACCCGGTCGTTGACCCGCACGTGGCGCCCATCGGCACCGCGCACGACCCAGGCGTAGTCGGGGCGTTCGTGGCTCAGCTGCATCGATCGGGTCCGGGCGGGCCGGCGCGCCTCAGGCGCGCGGCAGGACGATGGCGGGCTTTTCCCGGGCCGGCCGGTACAGGGTGGCGGTATGGCCGATCCGCTGCACCAGGGCCGAAGACGTCTGCCCGGCCAGCTCGGCGATCATCGCGTCGCGGGCCTCGCGGTCTTCGGCGGCAACCTTGACCTTGACCAGCTCGTGCCGCTCCAGCACTGCGTCCAGTTCGGCCAGCAGGGCGGGGGTCACTCCCTTGCCGCCGACCTGCAGCAGCGCCTTCAGGCCATGGGCCTGGCCGCGGAGGAAGCGGTTCTGGGCGGAGGTCAGGACGACGGACATCGGGTTTTCCGGGCGGGACATGGGGCCGTTCAGGGTATCATGGCCACCCATACCGCCGCGGGCGTTCCTGCCCGGCCTCCCGCATGTCCCGCAGCAAGAGCAGCCAACGCTGGCTCCGCGAGCACTTCGCCGACCCATACGTGAAGAAGGCCCAGGCCGAGGGCCTGCGTTCGCGTGCGGCCTACAAACTCGAGGAGCTGATCGAGCGCGACCGCCTGCTCAAGCCGGGCATGGCCGTGGTCGACCTGGGCGCCGCGCCCGGCGGCTGGTCGCAGTACGTGCGCCAGGCGATGGGCGACAACGGCCGGGTCGTGGCCCTGGACATCCTGGACATGCCGTCGCTGGCCGGCGTCGAGTTCCTTCATGGCGACTTCAGGGAAGACGCAGTCTTATCGCAGTTGGAGACGCTGCTGGACGGCCAGCGTGTCGACCTTGTGCTGTCGGACATGGCCCCCAATATGAGTGGAGTGGACGCGGTCGACCAGCCTCGGGCGATGCACCTGGCCGAGCTGGCGATGGAGTTCGCCGACAACCACCTGCGCCCCGGCGGGGCCTTCCTGATCAAGCTGTTCCAGGGGGTGGGATTCGACGACTACGTGCGTCAGCTGCGCCGCCGTTACGACAAGGTGGTGATCCGCAAGCCGGCGGCCTCGCGCAAGCGTTCGCCGGAAGTCTATGCCCTGGCGCAGGGAAAACGCGCTGCGATCCAGTAAGCTCGAACCAGCAAGACCCCCCGACCAAGCCAGTGCGAAACGCCGAATACAGGGAACCGCGGAGCCGATGAGGATGAACGACTTGACCAAGAATCTGCTGCTTTGGGTGGTCGTCGCCATCGTGCTGATGGTCGTGTTCCAGAGCTTTTCCCCGCGCGATGGCGCGACCGCGGCCACCAGCCCGTCGCCGACCTATACCCAGTTCCTGCAGGACGTGAACTCCGGCCGGATCCGTTCGGTGGTGATCACCGACGAGAGCACGCTGACCAGCAACGTCATCCGCTACAAGCGCAACGACGGCACCGACGGCCAGGTGATCGGGCCGATCGACCTGAAGCTGACCGACCAGCTGCTGAGCAAGAACATCGAACTGACCCGCGAGGCGCCCAAGACCGGCCCGGGCTTCTGGGGCATCGTCCTCAACTTCCTGCCGGTACTGCTGATCATCGGCTTCTGGCTGTTCATCATGCGCCAGATGCAGGGTGGCGGCGGCGGTGCCAAGGGCGCCATGTCGTTCGGCAAGTCGCGGGCCAAGCTGCAGGGCGATGACCAGGTCAAGGTCACCTTCGCCGACGTGGCCGGCTGCGACGAGGCCAAGGAAGAGGTCGGCGAGCTGGTCGACTTCCTGCGCGACCCGTCCAAGTTCACCAAGCTGGGCGGCAAGATCCCGCGCGGCATCCTGATGGTCGGCCAGCCCGGCACCGGCAAGACGCTGCTGGCCAAGGCCATCGCCGGCGAGGCCAAGGTGCCGTTCTTCTCGATCTCCGGTTCGGACTTCGTGGAGATGTTCGTCGGCGTCGGCGCCAGCCGCGTGCGCGACATGTTCGAGCAGGCCAAGAAGCACGCGCCGTGCATCATCTTCATCGACGAGATCGACGCGGTCGGCCGCCATCGCGGTGCCGGCCTGGGCGGTGGCCACGACGAGCGCGAGCAGACGCTGAACCAGCTGCTGGTGGAAATGGACGGTTTCGAGGGTGGCGAAGGCGTGATCGTGATCGCCGCGACCAACCGTCCCGACGTGCTCGATCCGGCGCTGCTGCGTCCGGGCCGCTTCGATCGCCAGGTCGTGGTCGGCCTGCCCGACGTGCGCGGCCGCGAGCAGATCCTCAAGGTGCACATGCGCAAGCTGCCGCTGGCCGACGACGTCGAGCCGATGGTGATCGCGCGCGGTACGCCCGGTTTCTCCGGTGCCGACCTGGCCAACCTGGCCAACGAGGCCGCGCTGTTCGCCGCACGAGAGAACGCGAAGGAAGTCCGCATGGACCACTTCGACCGTGCGCGCGACAAGATCCTGATGGGCGCCGAGCGCCGCTCGATGGCCATGAGCGAGGAGGAGAAGACCCTCACCGCCTACCACGAGGCCGGCCATGCCATCGTCGGCCGCGTCGTGCCCGAGCACGATCCGGTCTACAAGGTCACCATCATCCCGCGCGGCCGTGCGCTGGGCGTGACCATGTACCTGCCCGAGGGCGACCGCTACTCGATGAACCGCGTGGCGATCGAATCCCAGCTGTGCTCGCTGTACGGCGGACGCGTGGCCGAGGAGCTGATCTTCGGCGAGGACAAGGTCACCACCGGCGCCTCCAACGACATCGAGCGCGCCACCAAGATGGCCCGCAACATGGTCACCAAGTGGGGCCTGTCCGACGAGATGGGACCGATCGCCTATGGCGAGCAGGAGGACGAGGTGTTCCTCGGCCGCTCGGTCACCCAGCACAAGAACGTCTCCGACGACACCGCGCGCCGGATCGACGAAGTGGTGCGCGCGATCCTGGACCGGGCCTATGCCCGCACCAAGACCATCCTGACCGAGAACATCGACAAGCTGCATTCGATGTCGCAGCTGCTGCTGCAGTACGAGACCATCGATGCGCCGCAGATCGACGCGATCATGGAAGGTCGCGAGCCGCCGCCGCCAATGGGCTGGGGCAAGTCGGGCAAGGACGGCGACAGCAAGAGCGGTTCGCGTCCGCTGCCGCCGGTCGGCGGTCCCGCCACCCAAAGCTGAGTCGGCCGGCGCATGGCCGACCAGCCCAAAGAGCCGCCGCAGCGGCCCAGTTACTACGTTCACAACCCGTGGCGCACCCGCGCCACCGGCGCTTTCGCCGGTGCGTCGATGATGCTGACGATCACCGCGGTCTTCTACGCGCTGGGGCGCTTGCCGCTGCCGCTGGTCGGCATCTCGGTGCTGCTGGCGTTCTGCGCGTTCGGCTTCGGCCTGTACGCGCGCCGTCGCGCCGCGCGTTTCGACGCCGGCCTGGGCAACGGCCCGGGCAACGGTCGCAATCGCTGACTCCGTCCGGGGGGACGACATGTTCGATATCTCGCCGCAGCTGGATTGCGCCGGCCGCGTCCTGAAGCTGGATCGCGCCCGGGTGATGGGCATCGTCAATGTCACCCCGGATTCGTTCTCCGATGGCGGCGAGCATGCGGACACCGATGCTGCCGTGGCGCACGGGCTCGCGCTGGCCCAGGAAGGTGCGGACATCCTCGATGTGGGCGGCGAATCGACGCGTCCTGGCGCCGATGAGGTATCCGTCGAGGAAGAGCTGCGCCGCGTGGTGCCGGTGATCGAGCGGCTGGTGCGCGAGACCTCGCTGCCGGTGAGCGTGGACACCTGCAAGCCGGAGGTCATGCGCGCGGCGGTGCGGGCCGGCGCCGGCATGATCAACGACGTCTGCGCGCTGCGTCGCGATGGCGCGCTGGAGGCCGCCGCTGCGCTGGGCGTGCCGGTGGTGCTGATGCACATGCTCGGCGAGCCGCGCTCGATGCAGGACGACCCGCGCTACGACGACGTGGTCGGCGAGGTGCATCGCTTCCTGGCCGAGCGCATCTTCGCCGCCGAGCTGGCCGGCATCGCCAAGAAGAACCTGGTGGTGGACCCGGGCTTCGGCTTCGGCAAGACCGTTGCCCACAACCTGACCCTGCTGGCCCAGCTGGAACGGTTCACCGAACTGGGCGTGCCGGTGCTGGCCGGCCTGTCGCGCAAGCGCAGCATCGGCGAGCTGACCGGTCGCAAGGTGCCGGCCGAACGGGTGGCAGGATCGGTCGCCGCGCACCTGGTCGCCGTGCAGCGCGGGGCGCGGATCGTGCGCGTGCACGACGTGGCCGCCACGGTGGACGCGCTCAAGGTCTGGGAAGCGGTCGCCGCGGTGCCGGCGCCACGCCGCGATGCCGCACCGACGATCCAGTGGCCTGACGACTAGTCGACGCAGGCTATAGCCGACCGAGCCAATAGCCTGCCCGGCCGAGAGCCGGCGGTCGCCATCGGCGGCGGCGTGCCTGACCGGTGCGCGCGGTCGGCTGCGTTACCCTCAGGTCTGGGGCGATCAAGTCCAAGGCTCGCACGTCGGGGACAGAAGTCCGCGGCGCGGGCCAGGCAATCCGATCCGCAGACTCCGGACCAAGGGGAACGCCGATGCGCCTGCCGTGCCTGGTATCTGTCCTGCTGCTGGCGGGAACAGGATGTTCGCGCGCACCCGATCCGCCGCCGCCTTCCGCGGTCGCCCAGGTTGTGGCGCCCGTTCTCGGCGATCCGGTCGAAGGCAAACGCGTGGCCACTCGCGTGGGCTGCAACGGCTGCCACGGTCCCGATGGCAGCGGCAAGGTGTTCATGGAGCGGCCGGAAGTGGGGCGCGTGGTCGCGCCCAACCTGACCCAGCGCCGCACCCTCTACGACGACGCCGGCCTGGAAGCGTTGATCCGCCACGGGCGCACCCACGACGGGCACCTGCCGCTCGCCATGCCGATCAAGATGTTCCAGCACCTGAGCGACCAGGAAGTGCGCGACATCACCGCCTGGTTGCGCGCTTTGCCGGCCGTCGACAATCCGCAGCTGCCGGTCACCGCACTTGCAGCCCAGGTCCAGGCGCAGCTGGCCGACGGCACCTTTCCTTATCTGGATGACATGAAGCCCGACCCCGGCAACCGCCCGCCTGCGGTACGCCCGGCCGGTGGCGTCGCCTTGGGCCGGCACCTGGCCTTCACCACCTGCGGCGAATGCCACGGCTGGGATCTCAAGGGCTGGGAGGGCGATCCGGCGCCGTCGCTGCTCTTGGTCGCCAAGGCCTATGACCTGGAAACGTTCCGCCGGCTGATGCGCAAGGGCATCACGGCCGCCGGTGGAGAAAGCAAGCCTACCGGGCTGATGAGCGGCGTTGCCCGCTACCGCTTCAACTCCATGACCGACGAGGAAATCGACGCGCTGCATGCGTTCCTGGTCTCGCAGTGAGCGGGCAGGGCGGCGGGGCTCCGGTAAGCTTTGCGCCCGCCATGTCCCGGTCCGCCTACCCGTGATCCGAACTCCGCGCCGAATCGCTCGCCCCGCGATGGCCCGCCGCCATCGGCTGGCTGGCGCGTTCGTGCGTGCATGCGGATCGGGTCGATGCGTCGAGGCCGCGCGCTGATGCCGCTGGATACCCGGCCACTGGCGATCGCGGTGATGGGCCCGACCGCCTCGGGCAAGACCGCGTTCGCCATCGAGCTGGCGCAGCGGCACGGCGGCGAAATCGTCAGTGTCGATTCGGCGCTGGTCTATCGCGGCCTGGATATCGGCGCAGCCAAGCCCGATGCGGCCGAACGTGCCGGCATCCCGCATCACCTGCTCGATGTGCGCGAGCCGTGGCAGCCGTATTCGGCGGCCGAGTTCGCCGCCGATGCGCGCGTGGCGATCGACGGCATCCTCGCCCGCGGCCGCCTGCCGATCCTGGCCGGCGGAACCGGCCTGTACTTCCAGGCGCTGCTGCGCGGGTTGGCGGCGATGCCGCAGGCCGACGCTGCGGTGCGCGAAGCGATCACCGCCGACGCCCAGGCGCGCGGTTGGGAGGCGCTGCACCGGGAGCTGGCGACCGTCGATCCTGCCGCGGCCAGGCGCATCGGCCCGGCCGATGCTCAGCGCATCCAGCGCGCGCTGGAAGTGTTCCGGATCAGCGGGCGGCCGATCAGCGACTGGCAGCGCGACCCACCGCCGCCGCGCCTGCCGCTGCGCGTGCTCAAGCTGGTGCTGGCGCCGACCGAGCGCGCGGTCCTGCATGCGCGGATCGCGCGACGCTTCGACGCGATGCTCGATGCCGGCTTCCTCGACGAGGTGCGTGGCCTGCGCGCATTGCCGGCGCTGCGCGATCATCCGCGCCCGTTGGACCTGCCGGCGCTGCGCGCGGTCGGTTACCGGCAGGCCTGGGAATACCTGGACGGGGACGGCGATGCGGCGCAGTTCCGCGACCGCGGCATCCATGCCACCCGCCAGCTCGCCAAGCGCCAGCTGACCTGGCTGCGCGGGGAACTGGACGCGCGCTGGTTCGACCCGGAACGTGACGGCGATCAACTCCGGGAGGCGGTTTCCGGTTTCCTGCGCCGGCCGGCGCCTTTGCACCGGTAGCGGGTTGTGTAACATGCCTTCACGGACCCGGGGAGGTCCGGGCAAGGCACCCACAAGAAACCACCCATAAGAAGAACAAGGGGGATACACCCATGTCCAAGGGGCAATCGCTGCAGGACCCGTTCCTGAACGCACTCCGCCGCGAACGCGTACCGGTGTCGGTCTACCTGGTGAATGGCATCAAGCTGCAGGGTACGATCGAATCCTTCGACCAGTTCGTGGTGTTGCTGCGCAGCACCGTCAGCCAGATGGTCTACAAGCACGCCATTTCCACCGTCGTGCCGTCGCGCAATGTCCGGGTTGGCCCGGGCGGCGGCTACGTGCAGCAGCCGGGTGAATCCGAGGAAGGCGGCGACGAGGCCGAATAATCGTGCACGTTGATCGTGCCGTTTCCCGGAGTCCTGTTTGTTCGAACGTTCCCGCAAGGGTGAACACGCGCTGTTGATCCAGCCCCACGCCGGTGGGGCCGTGCCCGAGGATGTGCTCGAGGAATTCGCCGACCTGGCCCGCTCGGCCGGGGCCAGCGTGGCCGCGACCCTGACCGCGCGCATCGACCGGCCCAATCCGGCCACCCTGATCGGCAGCGGCAAGCTGGAGGAGGTCAAGGCCGCGGCCGAGGCCACCGGCGCCGACCTGATCCTGGTCAACCATCCGCTCAGCCCCGGCCAGGAACGCAACCTGGAGCGGGCGCTGCAGCGGCGCGTGGTCGACCGCACCGGCCTGATCCTGGACATCTTCGCCCAGCGCGCGCGCAGCCATGAAGGCAAGCTGCAGGTCGAGCTGGCCCAGCTGCGGCACATGGCCACCCGCCTGGTCCGCGGCTGGACCCACCTGGAACGCCAGCGCGGCGGCGCCATCGGCCTGCGCGGCCCCGGCGAAACCCAGCTGGAAACCGACCGCCGCCTGCTGCAGAAGCGCCTGGAACAACTGCAGCGCCGGCTCGACAAGGTCGAGGTCCAGCACACGCAGATGCGACGCGCGCGCGTGCGCAGCGAGCTGCCGCGGGTGGCGCTGGTGGGCTACACCAATGCCGGCAAATCCACGCTGTTCAATGCGCTCACCGGCGCCGACGCCTACGCGGCCGACCAGTTGTTCGCCACGCTGGATCCGACCGTGCGCCGGGTCGCGCTGCCGGGCGGGAGCGTGGTCCTGGCTGATACGGTCGGTTTCGTCCGCGACCTGCCGCACGAACTGGTGGCCGCATTCCGCTCGACCCTGTCCGAGGCCCGCGAGGCCGACCTGTTGCTGCACGTGATCGACGCGGCCGACCCGCTGCGCGATGACCGCATCGCACAGGTCGACGCGGTGCTGGCCGAAGTGGGCGCCGGCGACCTGCCGCAGCTGCTGGTGTTCAACAAGATCGACCGGATCGAGGGCGCCGAACCGCGCCACGACCACAGCGGCGGCGACGCCGACGACCCCGGCCATCGCGAGCGGGTGTGGCTGTCCGCGCGCGACGGCCGTGGCCTGGAGCTGCTGCAGGCCGCGCTGGCCCGTCGCCTGGACCTGCAGCGCGCGTTCGGCGAGCTGCGCCTGCCGCCGCAGGCCGGACGGCTGCGCGCGCGCCTGCACCAGCTGGAGGCCGTTCGCGCCGAGCATGCCGACGAGCATGGCTGGTTGCTGCAGGTGGACCTGCCGCGCGGGGAGGCCGAACGCCTGGCCGCGCGCGCCGACGGCGAGCCGCTGCGCGCTCTGCTGCCGCCGCGTGAGGAAGACTGATCCGGCCGCGCGGGCCGGACGGGTTGCATTCGGGCAGCGCGCGCACCACATCCTGTGTTCTGGCCCGGGCCCTACCAATGGCCCAGAGGCCGCCTGCATGGTCTTGCTAGAATCGGGCCACGCCCCGTCCGTGCCCTCAGCGGCGGCCGGGACCCATCGATACGGAGCTTTCATGGTCTGGAACACCCCTGGTAAAGGCCCGGGCAAGGGTGGCGACTCACCCGACACCCCGCCGCGCAATCCCTGGCCGCCGCGCCGTTCCTCCGGCAACGGCGGTGGTGGCCTGGACGGCGTCCTGGCAAGGCTGCGCGACCTGTTCGGCGGCGACGGCAGCGGCATCGGCCGCTGGATCCTGCTGGGCCTGGCCCTGCTGGTCCTGCTGAGCAGCTTCCAGCTGGTGGGCGAGCAGCAGCGCGGCGTGGTCCTGCGCTTCGGCCAGTTCGCGCGGGTCATGGACCCGGGTCCGAACCTGAAGTGGCCGTGGCCGGTGGAGCGGGTGATCAAGGTCAATGCGACCCAGATCAAGACCTTCAGCAACACCGTGCCGGTGCTGACCCGCGACGAGAACATCGTCAGCGTCACCATGAACGTGCAGTACAAGGTCGGCGATCCGCGCCTGTACCTGTTCGGGTCGCGCGATGCCGACCGCATGCTCGAGCAGGTGGCGCAGAGCGTGGTGCGCGAACAGGCCGGCCGCGCCGACCTGAACACCGTGCTCAATGCGCGTGGTCCGCTGTCGGCCAGCGCCGCCCAGCAGTTGCAGGCATCGCTGGACGCCTACCGCACCGGCCTGGTGGTGACCGAACTGAACCTGCAGGACGCCCGTCCGCCGGAAGAGGTCAAGCCGGCCTTCGACGAGGTCAACAGCGCCCAGCAGATCAAGGACCAGCTGATCAGCGAGGCCCGCGCCTATGCCGCCCGCGTGGTGCCCGAGGCCCGCGGCGAAGCGGCGCGCCGGCGCACCGTGGCCGAGGGCTACAAGGTGGCCAAGATCGCGCAGGCCGAGGGCGATGTCACCCGCTTCAGCCTGCTGCGCGACGAGTACCGCAATGCGCCGGAGGTCACCCGCCAGCGCCTGTGGCTGGAAACCGTGCAGGACGTGTTGTCCAAGAACCGCAAGGTCGTCGGCGGCGATGGCCGCCAGCTGATCTACGTGCCGATGCCTGCCGGCAACAACGCCGCGGCGACCGCGCCGGTGAGTCCGGTGATCAACAGCGAGGCGTTGTTGCCTGCGATCGAAAGCACGCCGGAAACCGGGCGCAACAATGCCCGTGAGCCCGCCCGCACCGGCCGCGAGGAGCCCGCACGATGAAGTATTCACTCTGGATCGCACTGGCGGTAGCCGCATTGCTGGGCCTGCTCGGCTCGGTCTACGTGGTCCGCGAGGGCCAGGTCGGCCTGGTCCTGAACCTGGGTCGCGTGGCGCGCACCGACATCGGCCCTGGCCTGCACTTCAAGTGGCCGCTGGTGGAGACCGTGCGCACGTTCGACAGCCGCTTCGCGTTGATCGACTTCTCGCCGGAACGCTACTTCACCTCCGAGCGCAAGGACGTCAGCGTCGATTTCGTGGCGATCGGCTACATCAACGATGTGCGCGCGTTCTATCGCGCCACCGGCGGCAACGAGTCGGCCGCTGGCGATCGCCTGGCGCCGATCATCAAGGATTCGCTACGCAACGAGATCAACTCGCGCACGCTGACCCAGCTGGTGTCCGGCGACCGCAGCGAGGTGATCGCCAAGCAGCTGGACGGCATCAACAAGGGTGCCGAGATGCTGGGCATGCGCGTGGTCGATATCCGCCTCAAGCAGATCGACCTGCCCACCGACAGCGGCGTGATCAACCAGGTCTACGACCGCATGCGCGCCGAGCGCAAGCAGGCGGCCAGTGCGCTGCGCGCCGAGGGCGAGGAGCAGGCGCGTACGCTGCGTGCGCAGGCCGACCGCGACCAGGCGGTGCTGGTGGCCGAAGCCGAGCGCGACGCGCAGATGCTGCGCGGCCAGGGCGATGCGCAGGCCGCGCGGCTGTTCGCCGATGCGGCCAACCAGGACCCGGGGTTCTTCGCGTTCCATCGCAGCCTGGAGGCCTATCGCGGCGCGTTCGCCGACGGCCAGGGCGTGATCGTGATCGACAAGGACGATCCGTTCCTGAAGTACTTCAAGAACGATCGCTGATGGCGGCCGCACTGCTCCAGGCGCTGTGCCTGGTCGCGGTGATCGAGGGGCTGTTCCTGTTCGCCGCGCCGGGGTTGTGGCGGCGGACGATGGAACAGCTGCTGTTGCGACCGGACGCCGCGCTGCGGCGTCTGGGCGCGGTGGTGCTGGTCGCTGGCGTCGTGTCGCTGTGGTGGCTGCGGCCTTAGAGCGGGGGGCGCTTCCCCGGGGCGCAGCTTTCTCGCGCAGGAGCAGCCGGGCAGGCCCGGCTCTACGAAGTCGGATCAACGCAAGGCGGCGCTCGCCGCTCTGGGGCTATGTCGCTTCGTCGTGCACGAGCCGCCGGGCCGGACCGGCGTTACGAGGTTGGCTGCACGTAGTGCGGGGCTCGCGCCGCTATCGTGCGCTGCCTTCGCGTTTCCCTCAGGGCCAATCGATCGTGCCGCGGACCACGCTGACCACGCGCCCGCCGGACCAGACCTCGCCTTCGCTGTCGACCTGCATTTCCAGGCGCGCGTCGTAACCGACCTCCCGTCCCTGGCTGACCCGGTAGCGGCCGTCGCGTCCGGGCAACGCGTCGCGCAGTCCAAGCCAGGCGGCCAGCGTCGCGTTGGCCGCGCCCGAGGCGGCATCCTCGAAGATCGCCGGTCCACCGACGAACGCGCGCGCGGCGACCTGGTAGTCGCTGCCTTGGCAACGGGCGAACGCCAGCACGCCCATGCTTTCGGTGGCACGCGCCAGCGAGGCGATCGCCTCCCAGTCGGGCATCGCGTTGCGCAGGCTGGCCTCGTCGCGCGCTTCGGCCACCCACCAGCGGCGACCGCCATCCATCAGTGCCGGCGGAAGCTCGCCCAGTGGCAGCCAGTCCAGTGCTTCGGCCATGCGCGAACCGCGCGCGTCGGCGGTTTCGACCAGGCGCGCGCGTGGGGTGCGGATCGCGATCCGGCGCTCGCCGCCTTCCACGTCCACCCGCAGCGGCAGCAGCCCGGCGATGCCTTCCTGCACCAGCAGGCCATCCTGCGGCTGGGCCAGTCCGGCATCGAGCACGACATGCGCGGTGCCGACGCTGGGATGGCCGGCGAACGGCACTTCGCGCTTGGGGCTGAACATGCGGATCGCATAGCTGGCGCCGGGCCGGGTCGGCGGGAACACGAAGGTGGTTTCAGGCAAGCGGGTCCAGCGGGCGATGGCCTGCATGGCCGCATCGTCCAGGCCGCTGGCATCGGGCAGCACGGCCAGCGGATTGCCGGCGCCGGGCCGGTCGGCGAACACGTCCACCTGGACGAACGGGCGGGTGGCCATGGCGACGATCCTGTCGGGGGAGGCGGCCGAGGTTACCAGTCCACCGTGCCACGGATCACCGCGTGCACTTCACCTCCCACCCAGACCTCGCCGTCGGCGTCGACCTCCAGTTCCAGGCGCGCGTCGCGGCCGACTTCGCGGCCCTGGCTGGCCAGGTAGCGGCCGCCGCCGCCGGGCAGGCGGCCATGCCGATGGAGCAGGGCGGCGATGCTGGCGTTGACGCTGCCGGTCGCCGGATCCTCGGCGATGCCCACGCCCGGCGCGAAGCCGCGGACCACCAGCTGCGCGGTGCCGCCAGCGTCCGCGCGCGCGAACACCGCCAGCTTGCCGCTGCCGGGCAGCGCGGCAATGGCGGCCTGGTCCGGGCGCAGCGAGCGCACCGCGGCCTCGTCGGCCAGTTCCAGCAGCCACCAGTCCGGGCCGTTGTTCCACAGCGCCGGTGGCAGGTTTCCGCGCGCCGCCCCCCAGACCCGATCGGCTGCCAGCCAGTCCGGCGCCCGGGTGTCCACCGGCCGGGCCAGCGGGCTGCGCACCGATGGCAGCAGGCGATCGTCGCGCCGGTCGATCCGCACCGGCAGCAGGCCGGCGGCGCATTCCTGCAGCAGCCGGCCGTCGTGGTCGCGGGCCAGACCCGCATCCAGCGCCGCCCAGGCCGCGCCCACGCTGGGATGGCCGGCGAACGGCAGTTCCATGCGCGGGGTGAAGATGCGGATCCGGTAATCGGCTTCGGCCGCGGTCGGCGGCAGGAAGAAGACCGTCTCGGACAGGTTGGTCCAGGCCGCGAACGCCTGCATCGCCGCGGCGTCCATGTCCTGCGCGTCGTAGACCACGGCCAGCGGATTGCCGGCGCCGGGGCGGGAGGCGAAGACATCGACCTGGAGGAAGCGGCGGGTGGTCATGGCAGGCATGCCGGAGGGGATGGGTGGCCGAGCGTAGCAGCGCCGGCGTGACAGGCGTCCCGGCCTCGCGCGCGGTGTGGCTTGGAGGCCATCGTGAATGCCGATTCGGCTTAGAATCGGCGGTTCATGCCCGATGGTCGGGTGGTCCCCACTACACACACCATGTCCCCAGTTTCGCCTGCGCAAGACGCCGCTTCCGGCGGTTGGATCGTCCTCAAGTTCGGCGGCACCTCGGTGTCGCGTCGCCACCGCTGGGACACGATCGGCAAACTGGCCAAACAGCGCGCCGAACAGACCGGCGGCCGCGTGCTGGTGGTGGTCTCGGCCCTGTCCGGCGTCACCAATGAGCTGACCGCGATTGCAGAGGGCGCCGCCGACAGCGCCGCGCGCCTGGCGGCGCTGGAGCAGCGCCACCGCGAGTTCGCCGCCGAACTCGAACTGGATGCCGAGGCGGTGCTCGGCCAGCGCCTGGCCGCGCTGCGCGCACTGCTCGACGATCCACGCGCGGACTCGCGCCCGCTGGACTGGCAGGCCGAAGTGCTGGGCCAGGGCGAACTGCTCTCGTCCACGCTGGGCGCGGCCTACCTGCATTCGCGCGGTTTGGACATGGGCTGGATGGACGCGCGCCAGTGGCTCGATGCGCTGCCGCCGCAGGCCAACCAGAGCGAATGGTCGCGGCGGCTGTCGGTCAACTGCCAGTGGCAGGCCGATGCGGCCTGGCGCGCGCGCTTCGCCGCGCAGCCCACGCGCCTGCTGATCACCCAGGGCTTCATTTCCAGGCACGAGGATGGGGGTACCGCGATCCTCGGCCGCGGCGGCTCGGATACCTCGGCCGCGTACTTCGGCGCGCTGCTGGGCGCTTCGAAAGTCGAGATCTGGACCGACGTGCCGGGCATGTTCAGCGCCAACCCGCGCGAGGTGCCCGACGCGCGCCTGCTCAGCCGGCTGGGCTATGCCGAAGCGCAGGAGATCACCACCACCGGCGCCAAGGTGCTGCATCCGCGTTCGATCAAGCCGTGCCGCGACTCCGGCGTGCCGATGGCGATCCTGGATACCGAGCGGCCGGAACTGCCGGGCACCACCATCGACCGCAGCGCGGCGACGGTGCCGGGCGTGAAGGCGATCAGCCGCCGCAACGGCGTGGTGCTGGTGTCGGTGGAAGACATGGGCATGTGGCAGCAGGTCGGCTACCTGGCCGAGGTGTTCGCGCTGTTCCGCAAGCACGGCCTGTCGGTGGACATGATCGGCACCTCGCAGACCAACGTCACCGTGTCGCTGGACCCCAGCGAGAACCTGCTCAGCGAGAACGTGCTGGCGGCGCTGGCCGAAGACCTGGAGAAGATCGGCCGGGTCAAGGTGATCGTGCCGTGCGCGGCGATCACCCTGGTCGGGCGCGGCATGCGTTCGCTGCTGCACAAGCTGTCGGAGGTGTTCTCCAGCTTCGGGCACGAGCGGGTGCACATGATCTCGCAGTCGTCCAACGACCTGAACCTGACCTTCGTCATCGACGAGACCGATGCCGACGGCCTGCTGCCGGAGCTGCACGCCGCGCTGATCGAAAGCGGGGCGATGCCGGTGCTTGAGAAGGACGTGTTCGGCCCGCGCTGGCGCGAGCTCAACGGCGCGCTGCGGCCGCGGCCGGTGCCGTGGTGGCACGGCGAGCGCGCGCGCCTGCTGGAGCTGGCCGACAGCGACACCCCGCGTTACGTCTACCACCTGCCCACCGTGCGCGAACGCGCGCGTGCGCTGAAGTCGGTGGCCGCGGTCGACAAGCGCTACTACGCGATCAAGGCCAATCCGCATCCGGCGATCCTGCGCACGCTGGTGGAAGAGGGCTTCGGCCTGGAGTGCGTGTCGCTGGGCGAGCTGCACCACGTGTTCGCCTCGGTGCCGGGGCTGGATCCGGCGCGCGTGCTGTTCACCCCCAGCTTCGCGCCGGTGCGCGAGTACGAGCAGGCGTTCGCGCTGGGCGTCACCGTGACGCTGGACAGCGTGGAAGCGCTGCGGCGCTGGCCGGAGGTGTTTCGCGGACGCCCGCTGTGGCTGCGCATCGACCTGGGTCACGGCGACGGCCACCACCAGAAGGTCAACACCGGCGGCAAGGATTCCAAGTTCGGCCTGTCGGCGCAGCGGGTGGACGAGTTCGTCGACGCCGCGCGCGCGCTGGGCATCGCGATCACCGGCCTGCATGCGCACCTGGGCAGCGGCGTGGAGAACGCCGGCCACTGGCGACTGATGTGCGATGAACTGGCCGGCTTCGCCCGCCGCATCGGCACGGTCGCCACGCTGGATATCGGCGGCGGCCTGCCGATCCCGTACAGTGCCGACGACGAGCCGTTCGACGTCGCCGCCTGGGCCGCAGGTTTGGCCGAGGTCAAGGCGGTGCATCCGGCGTTCGGCCTGATCATCGAACCGGGCCGCTACCTGGTCGCCGAGTGCGGCGTGCTGCTGGCCCATGCCACACAGGTGATCGAGAAGGACGGCGTGCTGCGCGTGGGCCTGGATGCGGGCATGCATACGCTGGTGCGCCCGGCGATGTACGACTCCTGGCACGACATCGTCAACCTGCAGCGCCTGGACGAAGCAAGCGACGGGGTGTTCGACGTGGTCGGCCCGATCTGCGAATCCAGCGACGTGTTCGGCCGCCAGCGTCACCTGCCGTCGGCGACCACGCCGGGCGATGTGATGCTGGTCGCCGACGCCGGTGCCTATGGCCGCGCCATGTCCAGCACCTACAACCTGCGCGAACTGCCGCCCGAGGACGTGATCGATGGGTCCGCGGGCTGAGTTCATCGTGCTGGCGACCCTGGCCGGTGGCATCGTCGCCGTGCTGGGGTACCTGGTCGCGTCGTCGTTCGTGTTCGAACTGCGGCCGCTCGAGGCCTTGCGCCTGGGCGCGCAGTGGAGTCCGGCGGGCGCTGCGGCCGCATTCGGCGCGGCATGGATCGCCAGCGCCAGGCAGCGCCGCGCCGAGCGGGCCGGGCGCGTGTGGACCGCGCGGGCCATGGCGCTGCGCGCGACCGGCGTGGCCCTGCTGCTGTATCCGTTCGCGGTCGCCTGCTGGATCGTGATCACCGGCTGGCTCGACCAGCGCTTCGCATCGGCGGGCATGCCGTTGCGCGAGCTGATGGCCTGGGTGCCGTCGATTGTCCTGGGCTCCACGCTCGCCGCGCTGCTCATCGCCACGCTTCCGGCGTTCGTCATCGCTTTCTTTCTGTGCCGACGCTACCTGCGCCGGCAAACCGGCTTCACCACAGGTATTGCATGAGCACTTTCGATCGAGACGCCATCCAGGTCTTCCGCTTCGTGCGCTGCGGCTTCGACGCGGACAGCGGCGTGGCCGAACTGGCGTACGCCTTCGACGACGGCCCGGACCTGGTGGAAACCATCACCGTGCCCGGCGCGCCGTTTGCGTTGGAGCCGGCGCGTGCGGCGGCGGTGGAGCAGGCGCTGCGCCTGCTGCACCTGATCGCCGGCGTCAGCTACTACAAGGCGGCCGTGCCGCCGCAGATCCGCATCGACGGTTACGCCATCGACGCGGCCACCGCCGCGTTGCTGGAACAGGTCTACCTCAACGGGCTGGGCGAGTTCGCTTATCGCAACGGGCTGGACCTGCGCGGGCGCATCCGTTTCCCGGTCCAGGGCGAAGCGACCACGCCCGCCGCACCGGCGCTCGGCCTTGCGCCGCGCGCGCTGGTGGCCATCGGCGGCGGCAAGGATTCGCTGGTCAGCATCGAGGCGCTGCGCGCTGCGGGCGTGGACCAGACCGTTACCTGGATTGGCGGCTCGCAGCTGATTCGCACCTGCGCCGAGCGCACCGGCCTGCCCACGCTCAACATCGGCCGCGCGCTGGCCCCGGCGCTGTTCGATATCAACCGGCAGGGCGCGTACAACGGGCACATCCCGGTCACCGCGGTGAACTCGGCGATCCTGGTGCTGGCCGCGCTGCTGACCGGCGCCGACCAGGTGGTGTTCTCCAACGAGCGCTCGGCCAGCTATGGCAGCGTGATTCCCGGTACGGGCGAGGTGAACCACCAGTGGTCCAAGGGCTGGGCGTTCGAGCGTGCGTTCGGCGAGCACGTCGAGCGCACCGTGGCCGCCGACCTGCATTACTACTCGCTGCTGCGGCCGCTGTCGGAGCTGGCGGTGGCGCGGCAGTTCGCGAAGAACGACCATTACGACGCGCACTTCTCCAGCTGCAACCGCAACTTCCACATCCTCGGCGACAAGCCGGCGCAGCGCTGGTGCGGGCTGTGCCCGAAGTGCCATTTCGTGTTCCTTGCGCTGGCGCCGTTCATGCCCAAGACCCGGCTGGTGCGGATCTTCGGCCGCAACCTGCTCGACGACGCCTCGCAGGCGCCGGGTTTCGACGCGTTGCTGGAGTTCCAGGACCACAAGCCGTTCGAATGCGTGGGTGAGGGCCGCGAATCGCGTGCGGCGATGGCTGCGCTGGCCGCGCGTGCGGACTGGCGCGAGGACGCGCTGGTGGCGCGCTTCGTCCGCGAGATCCAGCCGCAGCTGGATCCGGCCGAGCTGGCGCTGGAGCCGTTGTTCGACATCACCGGCGAGCATCGCGTGCCGGCGCCGGTCTGGGAGCGGGTGCGTGCGAATTTCGCAGCTTGATGGCCTGCGCGTTGCGCTGTGGGGCTGGGGCCGCGAGGGCCGTGCGGCCTGGCACGCGATCCGCGCGCGGTTGCCGGCGCTGCCGCTGACCCTGTTCTGCAACCCGGCCGAGGCGATCGAAGCCGCTGCGCTGGGCGATGCGTTGCTGGACGCGCGCACCGTGGCCGATGCCGACGCGCTGTCGGCATTCGATGTGGTGGTCAAATCGCCCGGCATCAGCCCGTACAAGCCTGAAGCGTTGGCGGCCGCCGCGCGTGGCACGCGCTTCATCGGCGGCACCGCGCTGTGGTTTGCCGAGCACCCGAACGCGCGCACCGCCTGCGTGACCGGCACCAAGGGCAAGAGCACCACCACATCGCTGCTGGCGCACCTGCTGCGCGCCGGCGGTCATCGCACCGCGCTGGCCGGCAACATCGGCCTGCCGCTGCTGGAAGTGGCGGACATGCCGGCGCCGGAATTCTGGGCGATCGAACTGTCCAGCTACCAGACCGGGGACGTGGCCGCCAGCGGCGTGCGCCCGGAAGTGGCGGTGGTGCTGAACCTGTTCCCCGAACACCTGGACTGGCACGGCAGCGAGGCGCGCTACATCGAGGACAAGCTCGCGCTGGTCACCGCCGCGCGGCCGCGCACGGCGGTACTCAACGCCGCCGATCCGCGACTGGCCGCGCTGGACCTGCCCGACAGCCGCGTGGTCTGGTTCAACCGCGACGATGGCTGGCACCTGCGTGGCGATGCGTTGTATCGCGGCGACGCATTCGTGTTCGACACCGCGGCGGTGCCGCTGCCGGGCCGGCACAACCGCGGCAACCTGTGCGCGGTGCTGGCTGCGATCGAGGCGCTGGGCGTGGACGCCGCGCCGCTGGCGCCGGCCGCGCTGGATTTCCGCCCGTTGCCGCATCGCCTGCAATGGCTGGGCGAGCGCGACGGGCTGGCCTGGGTCAACGATTCGATCAGCACCACCCCGCACGCCAGCCTGGCCGCGCTGGACTGCCATCGCGACCGGCGCGTGGCGATCCTGCTCGGTGGCCACGATCGCGGACTGGACTGGCATGACTTCGCCGACCACCTGCGCCAGGCCGCACCGGACGCGGTGATCACGATGGGTGGCAACGGGCCGCGCATCCATGCGTTGCTGGCACCGCTGGCGGCGCAGGGGCGCTTTTCACTGGAAGCGGCTGACGACCTGGCCGATGCGGTCGCGCGTGCGCGTCGTCTGCTTGGCGACGATGGCGTGGTGCTGCTGTCGCCGGGCGCGCCCAGCTTCGGCGCTTATCGCGACTACACCGAGCGTGGGCGTCACTTCGCCGCGCTGGGCGGTTTCGATCCTGAGGCGATCAGCGCCATTCCGGGGCTGGGCGTCCGCTAGCCGGGCGCCCGGTGACGGACCGGTCGCTGTCACGACGGCGCAACCGGCGCGCCGATTACACTCGAGCTCCCTTCGGCCGATGCCAGGAAGCTCGATCATGCGCACTCCCCAACTCCTCGGCTGCGCTCTCGCCGCCGCGCTGCTGTCCCTGCATGCCTTGCCCGTGGCTGCCAAGCCACGCACCGAGCCGGTGGAGTGGAGCATCGGCAACGAGCGTTTCAGCGGCTTGCTGGTCTATGACGACGAAGGCGATGCCAAGCGTCCGGGCCTGGTGATGGTGCCCAACTGGAAGGGCGTGAACGAATCGGCCGTGGCCAAGGCGCGACAGGTGGCCGGCGACGATTACGTGGTGCTGGTGGCCGACGTGTACGGCAAGAACGTGCGACCGAAGACCGATGCCGAAGCCGCGCCGGTCGCAACCGCGCTGCGCAACGACCGCGAGCTGCTGCGCGCGCGCACCGCCAAGGCGGTGGAGGTAATCAAGGCGCAGGCCGGCAAGGCGCCGCTGGATCCGGCGCGGATCGGCGCGTTCGGTTTCTGCTTCGGCGGCACCGCGGTACTGGAGCTGGTCCGCAGCGGCGCGCCGCTGGCCGGTGCGGTCAGCCTGCATGGTGGCCTGGGCACGCCCATGCCGGCCCAGGCCGGCGCAGTCAAGACGCCGGTGCTGGTGCTCAACGGCGCGGCCGACAAGGCGGTGAGCGCCGATGACATCGTCGCATTCGGCAAGGAAATGGATGCCGGCGGCGCGGACTGGCAGTTCGTCAATTTCGGCGGCGCGGTGCACTGCTTCGCCGAGGCCGATGCCGGCAACGATCCGGCCAGCAACTGCCGCTACGACGCGCGCGCGGCCAAGCGCGCCTACCGGATGCTGGACGGCTTCTTCGAGGAGCGGTTCGGCGACTGATTGCCGATGACTGTCGCGGCCGCATTGGCCGCGGCGATCGCCGTTTCCACCGCGGCGCGGGCCTGCGGGCTGTTGCGCCAGCAGGTGGTGCCGGTCACTGCTGCAGCGCCGGCGAGGATGTCGCCGGCCTGTGCCTGGGCCAACTGCTCAAGACTGGAGTAGCCGAGTTGTTCGAACCGGGCCACCACGGTGGGGCCCACGCCTTTCACCGCCAGCAGCAGGCCGCGCTCGTGCGCGGTGAATGCGCCTCGCCCTTCAGTGCGTGCGTTCGACCGCGTAACGGGCCAGGCCGCGCAGCGCGGCCAGCGCCTCGCTTTCCGGCAGGCCGGCCAGCGCCGCTTCGGCGGCGGCCGCATAGTCCGTCGCCCGCGCCCGGCTGTACTCCAGCCCGCCGGTGGCGTGGATCGCGGCCAGCACATCGGGCATCGCTGCGCTGTCGCCTTCCTGCACGATCTGCCGCAGGCGCTGGCGGGTGGCCTCGTCGGAACGTGCCATGGCATGGATCAGCGGCAGCGTGGCCTTGCCTTCGGCCAGGTCGTCGCCCAGGTTCTTGCCCAGGTCGGCGGCGTCGGCGGTGTAGTCGAGCACGTCGTCGGCGATCTGGAAGGCGTAACCCAGGTTCATGCCGTAGTCGTACAGCGCCTGCTGGGTCGCAGCATCGGCGCCAGACGCCAGCGCGCCCAGGCGGGTGCCGGCGGCGAACAGCACCGCGGTCTTGCGCTCGATCACGCGCAGGTAGGCGGCCTCGTCGGTGTCCGGGTTGCGCACGTGCAGCAGCTGCAGCACTTCGCCTTCGGCGATCTGGTTGGTGGTGTCGGCCAGCACCTGCATCACTTCCATCCGGTCCAGTTCGACCATCAGCTGGAAGCTGCGCGAATACAGGAAGTCGCCGACCAGCACGCTGGCCGCGTTGCCCCAGATCGCGTTGGCGGTGCTGCGGCCGCGGCGCAGGTCCGACTCGTCGACCACGTCGTCGTGGAGCAGGGTCGAGGTGTGGATGAACTCGATGATCGCCGCCAGCTGGTGGTGGTCCGGGACGGCGCCTGCGGCGGCCGTGGCCTGGCCGGCCAGCACCACCAGCATCGGCCGCAGGCGCTTGCCGCCGGCCGAAACGATGTGCTCGGCGATCTGGTTGATCAGGACCACGTCGGAGGCCAGGCGGGTGCGGATCAGGGCATCGACGGCGGCCATGTCCGCGGCCGCCAGGGCCTGGATCCTGGGCAGGGGGGCATAGGGGAGGGGGCTGGAGTGGTCTGCCATGCGGGCCGCCTGGAAAAGTGCCTGAATTATAAGGGGCTGCCCTGGAGAAACCCTACCCCGGGGCGCGGGATTCAGCGCTGGCGCGGGGTGCGCCGGTATACTCCAATGCCTCCTCTGCCCGGGCCCCGGGCATGCATCGGAACCCAACACTATGGCGCGTGGCATCAACAAGGTGATCCTGGTCGGCAACCTCGGCGACGATCCCGAAACCAAGTACACCCAGTCCGGGATGGCCGTGACCATCGTCCGCCTGGCCACCACGAGCGTGCGCAAGGACCGCGACGGCAACACCCAGGAGCGCACCGAATGGCACCGGGTGAAGTTCTTCGGCAAGCTCGGCGAGATCGCCGGCGAGTACCTGCGCAAGGGCTCGCAGTGCTATGTCGAAGGCAGCATCCGCTACGACAAGTTCACCGGCCAGGACGGACAGGACCGCTACATCACCGAGATCGTCGCCGACGAGATGCAGATGCTCGGCGGCCGTGCCGGCGGCGGCGGTGAAGGCGGCGGCTATGCCGACCGTGGCGAGCGTCCGCAGCGCAGTGCGCCACCCAAGCGCGATTTCGCCCCGCGCGGCGGCGCTCCGGCTGCAGCAGCGGCCGCGCCGCAGGCCGGCGGCGGCTTCAACGACGACTTTGCCGACGACGACATCCCGTTCTGATATCCCCGGTTCCCCCCTGGATGGCCGCCGTCGACGGGACGGCGCAGCCGCATCTTCATACCCGTTCCAAGGAACTACTCGTGACAACATGGCTCGTAACCGGCGGCGCCGGTTTCATCGGTGGCAACTTCGTCCTGGAGGCGGTCGCCCGGGGCGTGCGCATCGTCAACCTCGATGTCCTGACCTATGCCGGCAACCTGGACACCTTGTCGTCGCTGGATGGCAACCCCGACCACGTGTTCGTGCAGGGCGACATCGGCGACCGCGACCTTGTGGCGCGCCTGCTGGCCGAGCATCGTCCCGATGCGGTGGTGAACTTCGCTGCCGAGAGCCATGTCGACCGTTCGATCGACGGGCCGGCTGCCTTCATCCAGACCAACGTGGTCGGCACCCTGGGCCTGCTCGAGGCCGTGCGCGACCACTGGAAGGGCCTGGAAGGTTCGGCGAAGGACGCGTTCCGCTTCCTGCACGTGTCCACCGATGAGGTGTACGGCACTTTGGGCGAGACCGGCAAGTTTTCCGAGACGACCCCGTACGCTCCCAATTCCCCGTATTCGGCGTCGAAGGCCGCGTCCGACCACCTGGTCCGCGCTTTCCACCACACCTACGGGCTGCCGGTGCTGACCACCAACTGCTCCAACAATTACGGTCCGTACCATTTCCCCGAGAAACTCATCCCGCTGGTGATCGCCAAGGCACTGGCCGGCGAGCCGCTGCCGGTCTACGGAGACGGCAAGCAGGTGCGCGACTGGCTGTTCGTGGCCGATCACTGCGAGGCGATCCGCACCGTGCTGGCCAAGGGCCGGGTAGGCGAGACCTACAACGTGGGTGGCAATTCGGAGAAGCAGAACATCGAGGTGGTGCATGCGATCTGCGCCCTGCTGGACCAGCGCCGACCGCGCCAGGACGGCCAGCCGCGCAGCAGCCAGATCACCTATGTCACCGATCGCCCGGGCCATGACCGTCGCTATGCGATCGATGCGTCCAAGCTGAAGGACGAGCTGGGCTGGGAGCCGAAGTACACCTTCGAGCAGGGCATCGCCACGACCGTGGACTGGTACCTGGAACACCAGGACTGGGTGCAGCGCGTGCTGGATGGCAGCTACCGCCTGGAGCGCATCGGGGTGGCCGCGTGAGCGCGCGCAAGGGCATCATCCTGGCCGGTGGGTCCGGCACGCGGCTGTATCCGATCACCCGGGCGATCAGCAAGCAGCTGCTGCCGGTCTACGACAAGCCGATGATCTACTACCCGCTCAGCGTGCTGATGCTGGCGGGCATCCGCGAGGTGCTGATCATCAACACCCCGCACGAGCAGGCGCTGTTCCAGGCGCTGCTGGGCGACGGTTCGCAGTGGGGCATGCGCATCGAGTACGCGGTGCAGCCCAGCCCGGACGGGTTGGCGCAGGCCTATCTGATCGGTCGCGACTTCGTCGCCGGCCAGCCCAGCTGCCTGGTCCTGGGCGACAACATCTTCCACGGCCACGGCCTCACCGCCACGCTCAAGCGCGCAGACATGCGCCAAGAAGGCGCGACCGTGTTCGGCTACTGGGTGCACGACCCGGAACGCTACGGCGTGGCCGACTTCGACGCGCAGGGGCGGGTGGTGGGCATCGAGGAAAAGCCGGCCAATCCGCGTTCCAACTATGCGGTGACCGGTCTGTACTTCTACGACGGCAAGGCAAGCGATTACGCAGCCGAGCTGAAGCCCTCGCCGCGCGGCGAGCTGGAAATCACCGACCTCAACAAGCGTTACCTGCAGGACGGCCAGTTGTACCTGGAGCAGCTCGGGCGCGGCTATGCCTGGCTCGATACCGGTACCCACCAGTCGCTGCTGGAGGCCTCCACGTTCATCGAGACGATCGAGGCGCGCCAGGGTCTGCGCGTGTGCTGTCCGGAGGAGATCGCCTTCGGCAACGGCTGGATCGACGTGGCCGCGCTGGAAAAGCTGGCCGCGCCGTTGGCCAAGAACGGCTATGGCCAGTACCTGCTCGACCTGGCTCGGCGCGGTGAGGTAGTCCGGTGAAATTGATCGAAACCGGCCTGCCGGGTTGCGTCGTGATCGAGCCGGCGGTGTTCGGCGACGAGCGCGGCGTGTTCTTCGAGACCTGGAACGCGGAGCGCTTCGGCCAGCACGGCCTGCCGACGAAGTTCGTGCAAAGCAACGTGTCCACGTCGGTCAAGGGCGTGCTGCGTGGCCTGCATTACCAGTGGCCGCGCCCGCAGGGCAAGCTGGTCAGCGTGCTTGAAGGCGAGGTCTACGACGTGGCGGTCGATATCCGCCGCGGATCGCCGACCTTCGGCCGCTGGGAAGCGGTGGTCCTCAGTGCGGAAAACCGGCGCCAGTTCTGGATACCGGAAGGATTCGCGCACGGCTTTGCCGTGCTTTCCGAGCGCGCGGTGTTCAGTTACCTGTGCACCGATGTGTACGTGAAGGAAGCCGACGCGGGCGTGCGCTGGAACGATGGCGACATCGGCGTTGACTGGCCGCTGTCCGAGCCGCTGCTGTCGCCCAAGGACAACGGCGCGCCGCTGCTGGCCGATATCCCCGAAGATCGCCTGCCGGTACATCTGGCGTGACGAAGCTGCTGATCGTGGGCGCCACCGGCCAGGTCGGTCGCGAACTGCGACGCAGCCTGCAAGCGCTGGGCGAGGTGGTGTCCACCAGCCGCGACGGGCGGCTTGAGGACGGCAGCACCTGCCAGGTGGCCGATCTGTCCGATCCTGCGGGCCTGGAACGGCTGGTCGCGCAGGTCGCGCCGTCGGCGGTGGTCAATGCCGCCGCCTACACCGCTGTTGACAAGGCCGAGAGCGATCGGGAGATGGCGTTTGCGGTCAACGGCCAGGCGCCGGGCGCATTGGCGCGGGCGTGTGCACGGGCCGCGATTCCGTTCGTCCACTACTCCACCGACTATGTGTTCGACGGGCAGGGCACCCATCCCTATCGCGAGGACGAGCCGACCGCGCCGCTGGGTGTGTACGGCGCCAGCAAGCTGGCGGGCGAGGAGGCCGTGCGCGCTGCCGGTGGCCAGCACCTGATCCTGCGCACTGCCTGGGTGTATGCAGCGCATGGACACAATTTCCTGCGGACCATGCTGCGCCTGGGCGCCGATCGCGACGAACTGCGCGTGGTCGCCGACCAGGTCGGTTCGCCGACGCCGGCGTCGCTGATCGCCGATGTCACCGCCATGGCGCTCCCGCAGGCGCTGGCATCCGGACAGGTCAGCGGCACCTGGCATCTGGTGGCCGCAGGACAGACCAGCTGGCATGGTTTTGCCGAGGCGATCTTCGAGGAAGCCGTCGCGGCGGGCATGTTGCCGCGCGCGCCGCGTGTAGTTCCGATCACTACGGCCGACTATCCCACTCCGGCCAAACGGCCTGCCTATTCGCGGCTGGACACGTCCCGCCTCGAGCACGACCTCGGGGCTGTGCTGCCGCCGTGGCGCGATGGTCTGCGAACCGTGATCGCCGGCATGGCGCGCACCGCCTGACCTCCAGTAGGCTCCCCTCGGGGCCGCGTCGGCGGTAGGGATAGACAGGGGGGGCGATGTACGGATTGAAAGGAGCGGGCGCCGTGCTGGCGCTGTGCGCGATGCTGGCGTGCGCGACGCAGGGTGCGCGTGCGGCCACGGCGGTGGACGTGGCGTCGTTCGTCAAAAGGGAGCAGTTCCGCGACGTGCAGCTCTCGCCGGGAGGCACCTACCTGGCCGCGACGCTGCCGATGGAGGACCGGACCGGCCTGGTGGTCCTGCGCCTGTCCGACCGCAAGGTCACCGCGAAATTCTCGCTCGGCCGCAACTCCGATATCGCCTGGTTCCAGTGGGTGAACGACGGACGCGTGCTGCTGGGCGTGGCCGACAAGTTCGGAATGCTGGCACGGCCGCAGGCCACGGGCGAGATCGTCGGCCTGGACGCCGATGGCGCGCAGGGCGAGATGCTGGTCGGCCAGCGCGTTGAAAGCAGTGGCGCAGGCACGCGCATCCAGCAGAGGAAACCCGAGCTGGTCTGGGCGCGCCTCACCGACGACCTGCCGCAGGACGAGCGCAACGTCATCCTCACCGTGGCCAATTTCGGCGAGGACGCCTACACGCGCGCCGAGAAGATGGATGTGCGCAGCGGCCGCCGCGTGGTGGTGGCCCGTGTGCCGGTACGCAACGCCTCGTTCACCACCGACCACCAGGGCGTGGTCAGGCTGGCGATGGGTGCCGATGGCGACAACATCAGCCGTGTGTACTACCGCGCCAACGAAGGGGCGGAGTGGACGGTGATCAACGACGAGGGCGCCAGCAAGCGCCGCGAAACGCCCCTGGGCTTTTCCGCCGACGGCGCCACCGTCTACCTGCGCAGCGACCAGCCCAGCGGACCGGATTCGATCGTCGCCTGGGACGTGGCCAGCGGCCAGCGCCGCGAGGTGCTGCGCGACGACAACGTCGATCCCTACGAGATCATCTACGCCAGCAGCGGCCCGCGCGAACCGATCGGTGCGCTGTTCATGGATGGGCGCCCGCGCACGGCCTTCTTCAAGCCCGACCACCCCGACGCGCGCCTGCAGCGCATGCTGGAAGGCGCCTTCGAAGGCGAGCTCGTGCGGGTCACCTCGCGCACCGACGATGGCCGGCTGGCGCTGGTGCTGTCCTCCTCGGACCGCAACAGCGGCGATTTCTTCGTTTTCGACACCACTGCGCGCAAGGCCGACCACCTGGTAAGCCGCCGCGCCTGGCTCGATCCGTTGGCCATGGCGCAGACCCGGCCGGTGTCGCTCAAGGCGCGCGACGGCACGCCGTTGCATGGCTATCTGACCGTGCCCAAGGGCTCCGATGGCAAGGGCTTGCCGCTGGTGCTGCTGCCGCATGGCGGTCCCTACGGCATCCAGGACACCTGGGAGTTCGGGGAGGAGCAGCAACTGCTCGCCGACGCCGGCTATGCGGTGCTGCAGGTCAACTATCGCGGATCGGGCGGTTACGGCGAGCAGTTCGAGCAGTCCGGCGCGCGCCAGTGGGGCCTTGCGATGCAGGACGACCTCACCGACGCCACGCGCTGGGCGATCGCCGAGGGCATCGCCGATCCGCGGCGGATCTGCATCTACGGCGCCAGTTATGGCGCGTACGCGGCGTTGATGGGCGCGGCCAAGGAGCCTTCGCTGTACCGCTGCGCGGCCGGCTATGTCGGCGTCTACGATCTGGTCACGCGCAACCGCGCGCTCAGCGGCGGCGCACGTTCGCTGGAGACCTGGTCGGAGGATTGGCTGGGCAACGACATGGCCGCGTTGGCGGCGGCGTCGCCGAACCGGCAGGCCGGCAACATCCGCGTGCCGGTGTTCCTGGCCGCCGGCGGCGAGGACGAGATCACCCCGATCGAGCACACGCGGATGATGGAGGCGGCGCTGAAGAAGGCCGGCGTCCCGGTGCAGTCGCTGTACTACCCGACCGAAGGCCACGGGTTCTATACCCAGCCTCACCTGATCGAGTACTACAGCCAGCTGCTGGCCTTCCTCGACCGGCATATCGGCGCCGGCGCGACGCCCTGACGCCCAGGCGCCGGCGCGAGCGCGTTCGACGCCGCGGACCGGGGCGCGGGGCTGGACTTGCCCGCGCCCGGCCGATAGCGTGTCCCCCTTCATTTCAGCAGTAACTGGGGGACTGGCCGATGGCTGGCAGCAACGAAACTCCGCAGCTCACCTTCCGCGCCGTCGTACTGGCCATCGTCCTGGCGGTGGTTCTGTCGGCGGCCAATGCCTACCTGGGGCTGTTCGCGGGCCTGACCGTGGCCACGGCGATCCCGGCGGCGGTGGTGTCGATGGGTGTGCTGCGCCTGCTCGGCGGCGGCACGATCCTGGAAAACAACATCGTCCAGACCGGCGCCTCGGCCGGTTCCTCGATCGCCGCGGGCGTGATCTTCACGATCCCGGCGCTGGTGATCATGGGCTACTGGCCGGACTTCAAGTACTGGTGGGTGCTGGGTATCGCCGGCCTGGGCGGCCTGCTGGGCGTACTGTTCTCGGTGCCGCTGCGGCGCTCGATGATCGTCGAGGATCCGCTCCCGTTCCCCGAAGGCAAGGCGGCGGCCGAAGTGCTCAAGGCCGGCGAGAATCCCGGCCCGGGCCTGAAGATCCTCGGCGTGTCCGCGGTGCTGGGCGCGCTGGTCAAGCTGTCGGCGGCCAACGGCCTGCGCCTGATTCCCGACAGCTGGGCGGTGGCGGGCTATTTCGCCAACAACAAGATCATCGGCTACCTGGGCACCGGCCTGTCGCCGGCGCTGCTCGGCGTGGGTTACATCGTCGGCCTCAACGTGGGCATCGTCGTGCTGTCCGGTGCGATCCTGTCCTGGCACATAGCCATCCCGGTGTACCACGCGTTCTTCCTGGGCAGTGATCCGGCGCTGGCGGCGAACATCGCCGGTGCGCCGGCGGCCGATGCGGCGTTCGCGATCTGGTCGGCCAAGATCCGTTTCCTCGGCGTGGGCGCGATGCTGGTCGGCGGCGTGTGGACCCTGTTCTCGCTGCGCAATTCGTTGCTGGCGGGAATCCGCAGCGGTTTCGCCGCCGCGCGCAAGGGCGCCGCACAGGGCGTGAAAGAGACCGATCGCGACCTGCCGATGAAGTGGATGCTGGTGGCGCTGGTGTTGTTCGTGCTGCCGCTGCTGGCGCTGTACCAGGCGATCGTCGGCCAATGGCACGTCAGCATCCCGATGACGATCATCATGATCGTCGCCGGCTTCCTGTTCGTATCGGTGTCCGGCTATCTGGCCGGCCTGGTGGGCTCCTCGAACAACCCGGTGTCGGGCATCACCATCGCCACCATCCTGTTCGCCTCGGTGGTATTGCTGCTCCTGCTCGGCGCCGATGGCCAGGTCCAGGTCGGCGGCGCCCCGCTCGGCGCGGTGGCGGCGATCATGATCGGCGCGGTGGTGTGCTGCGCGGCGGCAGTCGGCGGCGACAACCTGCAGGACCTGAAGACCGGTTACCTGGTCGGCGCGACGCCCTGGAAGCAGCAGCTGATGCTGGGCATCGGCGCGTTCTCCTGCGCGCTGGTCATGGCGCCGGTGCTGAACCTGCTGCAGGAAGCCTACGGCATCGGCTCCAAGACCCTGCCGGCACCGCAGGCCAACCTGATGGCGTCGGTGGCCAAGGGCCTGTTCGGCGGTCAGCTGCCCTGGACGATGATCGCCATCGGCGGCGTCGTCGGCGCGCTGACCATCGCCCTGGACGGCTGGCTCAAGGCGCGCGGCTCGCGTTTCCGCGTGCCGGTGCTGGCGGCCGCGATCGGCATCTACCTGCCGCTGGAACTGATGGTGCCGATCTTCCTCGGCGGCCTGCTGGCGCACCTGGTCCAGCGCTTCCACAAGATTCGCGACGACGACGAGGCTGGCCTGGATCGTGTGCACCGTCCTGGCGTGCTGTTCTCGGCCGGCCTGATCACCGGCGAGGCGCTGATGGGCATCGCCATCGCCTTGCCGATCGTGGTGACCCAGGATCCGGAAGTGCTGGCGCTGCCGGTCAGTTTTGGCGCTGCCGCGCAGTGGATCGGCCTGGCCGTGCTGGCCTGGGTGGGCTGGCTGCTATACCGCGTGGGCAAGCGCGGCGAGCAGGCCACTTGAGGCCTCCGGCGGAAGGCCATGGCCTTCCGCCTTTTTCACCTCTTTAGGCCTCCGGCGGAAGGCCATGGCCTTCCGCCTTTTTCACCTCTTTAGGCAAGGTGCGGAAGGCTGTGGCCTTCTGCCTTTTTCACCTCCTGAGGCAAGGGGCGGAAGGCTGTGGCCTTCTGCCTCTGCCACCTCCTGGGGCACCAGGCGGAAGGCATGACCTTCCGCCTTTGCCCGGCCCGCGGCCAGCGCCTAACATCCGGGGTTTGCCTGTACTGGAGTCCCGGATGAAGCCCGCTTTCAAGTCCATCAGCCCGATCCTGACGCTGGCCCTGGCCGCCGCGCTCGGGCTCTCGTATGCCGCTCCGGCGCAGGCCGCCCGCGGCCTGGACGTGCGCGACCTGCAGAAGCTGGACCGGGTGTCCTCGCCCGTGCTCTCGCCCGACGGCCGCCTGCTTGTGTTTGCCAAGCGCGAAATGCTCGGCGGCAGCGGCGAGGACCTGGGCAAGGCGTCCACCGCGCTGTGGGCGCAGGACCTGAGCGCCGGCGACCAGGCCGCGCCGAAGCGGCTGAGTCCGGTCGGCTGGAACGTCAACTCGCCGGCGTTCTCGGCCGACGGCCAGTGGGTGTACTTCCTCAGTGCCCAGTCCGGCAGCCAGCAGGTGTACGTGATGCCGTCCGCCGGCGGCGCGCCCAGGCAGGCCACGTATCTCCCGCTCGATGTCGGCACGTTCAAGGTCTCTCCCGACGGCAAGCGGCTGGCGGTGAGCATGGAAGTGTTCCCCGACTGCGGCGCGGACCTGGATTGCACGGTCAAGCGGCTGGAGCAGCGCAACGCGTCCAAGGCCAGCGGCGTGGTCTATGACCAGTTGTTCGTGCGCCACTGGGATACCTGGGAGGACGGCCGCCACAACCGCCTGTTCGTGACCTCCCCGTCCACCGGCAAGAACCGGCCGACCGTGTTCCTGGTCGAGTCGTCGATGAGTTCTTCGGGCCCGGGCAACGTCCCGTCCAAGCCGTTCGGCGGCAACGACGAATACACCTGGTCGCCCGACGGCGAGTCGATCGTTTTCGCGATGCGTCGCGCCGATCGCAAGGAGGCCTGGTCGACCGACTTCGATCTCTACGAGTACCGCGTGGGGCAGCCGATCAAGCATCTGACCTTCGACGACCGCACCGACCCGAAGGCCGTTTCGCCCGGCCCGCAAGGCCAGAATCGCGCCTGGGACACCGGTCCGGTGTTCAGCGCCGACGGCAAGACCCTGTACTACCGCGCGATGAAGCGTCCGGGCTTCGAGGCCGACCGCTTCGGCCTGATGGCGCGCGACATGGCCACCGGCGCGACACGCGAGATCGCACCGGGCTGGGACCGCAGCGCCGACGGCATCGTCCTGTCCGCCGACGGACGCACGATCTACACCACCGCCCAGGACATGGGCGAGCACCCGCTGTTCGCGGTCGACATCGCCACCGGCAAGGTGGAGAAGGTGGTCGGCGACGGCAGCATTTCGGCGTTCGAGATCGCCGGCGACACGCTGGCCTTCACCCGCAGCACGCTCAAGACCGGCGACCAGCTGTTCGTCGCGCCGCTGGCCGATCCCAAGGTCGAGCGTGCGATCACCCCGGCCGCCGGTGAAGCGCTGGCGGACGTGAAGTTCGGCGACTACGAGCAGTTCAGCTTCCCGGGCTGGAACGGCGAGACCGTGCACGGCTACGTGGTCAAGCCGTGGAACTACGAGCCCGGCAAGCGCTATCCGGTCGCGTTCCTGATCCACGGCGGCCCGCAGGGCAGCTTCGGCGATGGCTGGAGCTATCGCTGGAATCCGCAGACCTACGCCGGCCAGGGCTACGCGGTGGTGATGATCGACTTCCACGGCTCCACCGGCTACGGCCAGGCGTTCACCGATGCGATCAGCGGCGATTGGGGCGGCAAGCCGCTGGTCGACCTGCAGAAGGGCTGGGCCGCCGCACAGGCCAAGTTCCCGTTCCTGGATGGCGATCGCGCCTGCGCGCTGGGCGCCAGCTACGGCGGCTACATGATCAACTGGATCGCCGGCAACTGGTTCGACGAGAAGGGCAACTCGCCGTGGAAGTGCCTGGTCAACCACGACGGCGTGTTCGACACCCGCTCGATGGGCTACGTGACCGAGGAGCTGTGGTTCACCGAGTGGGAGAACCAGGGCACGCCGTTCGACAAGCCCGAGCACTACGAGAAGTTCAACCCGGTCAACCACGTGGCCCAGTGGAAGGTGCCGATGCTGGTGGTGCAGGGCGAGAAGGACTTCCGCGTGCCGGTGGACCAGGGCCTGTCGACCTTCACCGCGCTGCAGCGCAAGGGCATCGAATCCAAGCTGCTGTACTTCCCGGACGAGAACCACTGGGTGCTCAAGCCGGCCAACAGCGTGCTGTGGCACGACACCGTCAATGACTGGCTGAAGCAGCACATCGGCCAGTAAGTCCTGCACTATGGCCGGCCCAATGCCGGCCATCTCATGTAGTGAGCCGGCGCAATGCCGGCCATCTCATGTGGTGGGCCGGCTCAATGCCGGCCATCCCATTCCGCGGGCCGTCGTCCGCACCAGCCACAGGAGACGTCGCCGATGGCGATCGAAGCCACCGAACCGTCCACCGCGCTGATCCAGAACGACATCGTCCTGTTCGGACTGATCGCCGCCACGCTGGGCCTGATCTTCTGGCTCTCCAGCGGGCCGACGCCATTCTGGAAGAAGTTCTTCACCTGGGTGCCGGCGCTGCTGCTGTGCTACTTCATACCGGGCATCTACAACAGCGTCGGCCTGATCGACGGCAACGCCAGCGGGCTCTACAACCCGGTCGCCAGCCGCGTGCTGCTGCCGGCCGCGCTGGTGCTGCTGACCCTGACCATCGACCTCAAGGGCGTGCTCAAGCTGGGGCCGAAGCTGCTGGCGATGTACGCCGGCGCCTCGATCAGCATCATGCTCGGCGCGTTCGTCGCGTTCTGGGTCATGGACCTGCTGCACCCGGAGACGGTGGCCGGCGATACCTGGGGCGGCATGGCCGCGCTGGCCGGCAGCTGGATCGGCGGCGGCGCGAACATGCTGGCGATGAAGGAAATCTTCGCGGTCGACGAAACCACCTTCGGCCAGTTCGTGGTGGTGGACGTGGGCGTGGGCTACGTGTGGATGGCGGTCCTGATCTTCCTGGCCAACCGCGCCTCGGCGATCGACGCGCGCACCGGTGCCGATACCCGCGCAATCGAAGAGCTCAAGGAGCGGCTGGCCAGCTACCAGAAAGAGCACGAGCGCGTGCCGACGCTGACCGACCTGATGGTGATCGTGGGCATCGCGTTCGGCGCGGTGGGCCTGTCCCATGCCATCGCCGGCCCAGCCTCGGCCTGGTTCGCGCAGAACGTGTCGTGGTCTCGCCAGGTCAGCCTGCACGAGCCGTTCGTGTGGGTGGTGGTGCTGTCGACCTTCATCGGCCTGGGACTGAGCCTGACCCGCGCACGCACGCTCGATGGTGCAGGCGCCTCCAAGATCGGCTCACTGTTCCTGTACATCCTGATCGCCTGCATCGGCATGCAGATGGACATCGGTGCGCTGGCCGACAAGCCGTGGCTGCTGGGACTGGGCTTCATCTGGATCGTCGTGCACATCGTGCTGCTGGCCGGCCTGGCCAAGCTGCTGCGCGTGCCGTTCTTCTATTTCGCGATGGGCTCGCAGAGCAACATCGGCGGGCCGGCCTCGGCGCCGGTGGTGGCGTCGGTGTTCCATCCCTCGCTCGCGCCGGTCGGCGCGCTGCTCGGCGCGCTGGGTTATGCGACCGGCACGGTGGCCGCGTACATCGTCGGCGTCGTGCTGCGCTCGATGGCGGGGCAGGGCTGAGCGAAGCGGGCCGTGCTGTTGCCTTGGCCCTCGTAGAGCGGGGCCCGCTCCGCTGCTGTTGATCGCACGCGCGAACCGCAGCGGGTCAGGTCCCGCTCTAGAGAAGCCACAGCAGAGCAGCGGGTCGGCACAGCAGAACAGCGCGGGGGGGCAGGCCCGCTCTACGAGAAGCTCCACAACGAAGAAGGGCGAAGCCGGTGGCTTCGCCCTTCGTGTTTTTACTTGCCGATCGCGCCCTTCAGCAGCAGCGGAATCCCGAGCGCCCGCCGAAGCGGGCCTCCTGGCGTTCGCGGAAGAACGTCTTGTAGTCCATCGGCTCGCGGTCCGGATGCTTTTCCAGCACATGCCGGACGTAGTTGTCGTAGTCCGGCACGCCGCAGCACAGCCGGGCGGTCTGGACCAGCCTCCGCCACACACGCTTGTGCGTGGCGAAGTGTTCGAGCGGAACGAGCTGGGTGCCCATGGCGTTCGCCTCCTGCGCTTACAGCCAGGCCTTGACCTGCTCGTCGCTGAGGGCGACGAACGGCGTCTCGCGGTCGGTACGCGTAGTGCTGCGACGGGCCTTGGCAATGGCGCGGACCGCGTAGAACAGCACGCTGGCGACCACGAACAGGAACAGCACGGTCAGGGCGGTGTTGACGTAACTGTTGATCACCACCTGGTTCATCTGGCTGACGGTCTTGGCCGTGCCCAGCAGCTGGCCATCGGCGATGGCCTGCTGGTACTTGCGGGCCTGGGCGACGAAGCCGACCGCCGGGTTGCTGTCGAAGATCTTGATCAGGCCGGCGTAGGTGGTGCAGATCAGCAGCCACACGGTCGGCACGATCGTGACCCACGCGTAGTGGTCGCGCTTCATCTTGAACAGCACCACGGTGCACAGCATCAGCGCGATGCCCGCCAGCATCTGGTTGGCGATGCCGAACAGCGGCCACAGCGTGTTGATGCCGCCCAGCGGGTCGACCACGCCCTGGTACAGGAAGTAGCCCCACAGTGCGACGCAGCCGGCGGTGCCGATCACGTTGGCGCTCCACGACTCGGTCCGGCGCAGCGCCGGCACGAAGCTGCCCAGCAGGTCCTGCAGCATGAAGCGGCCTGCGCGGGTACCGGCGTCGACGGCGGTCAGGATGAACAGCGCCTCGAACAGGATCGCGAAGTGGTACCAGAACGCCATCATCGAATCGCCGCCGGGCAGGGCGTCGTGCAGGATCACCGCGATGCCTACTGCCAGGGTCGGTGCGCCACCGGCGCGGGAGATGATGGTGTGTTCGCCGATGTCCTTGGCCGTCTGGGTGAGTACCTCGGGGGTGACCACGAAGCCCCAGCTGCTGACCTTGGCGGCCACGTCGACCACGTCGGTGCCGATCGCCGCGGCCGGGCTGTTCATCGCGAAGTACACGCCCGGCTCGATGATCGAAGCCGCCACCAGCGCCATGATCGCCACGAACGATTCCATCAGCATGCCGCCGTAACCGATGTAGCGGGCATGGGTCTCGTTGGCCAGCAGCTTGGGCGTGGTGCCCGACGCGATCAGGGCGTGGAAGCCCGATACCGCGCCGCAGGCAATGGTGATGAAGAGGAACGGGAACAGCCCGCCCTTCCACACCGGGCCGTCGCCGGTGCTGGCGAACTGGGTCAGCGCCGGCATCTTCAGCGAGGTCACTTCCGGGCTGGCAATGACGATGCCGATGGCCAGGGCCACGATCACGCCGATCTTGAGGAAGGTCGACAGGTAGTCGCGCGGGGCCAGCAGCAGCCATACCGGCAGGACCGCGGCGACGAAGCCGTAACCGATCAGCATCCAGGTGATCTGGGTGCCGGTGAAGGTGAATGCCGGGCCCCAGGTCGGATGCGCACCGACCTTGCCGCCGAACCAGATCGCCAGCAGCAGCAGGACGATGCCCACCACCGAGATCTCGCCGATCTTGCCGGGCCGGATGTAACGCATGTAGATGCCCATGAAGATCGCGATCGGCATCGTAGCGATCACCGTGAACATGCCCCACGGGCTCTCGGCCAGCGCCTTCACCACGATCATCGCCAGCACGGCCAGGATGATGATCATGATCAGGAACGCGCCGAAGAGGGCGATGGTGCCGGCGACCGGCCCCATCTCCTCGCGCACCAGGTCGCCGAGCGAACGGCCGTCGCGGCGACTGGAGATGAACAGGACCATGAAGTCCTGCACCGCACCGGCCAGGACCACGCCGGCGATCAGCCAGAGCATGCCGGGCAGGTAGCCCATCTGCGCGGCCAGCACCGGGCCGACCAGCGGACCGGCGCCTGCGATCGCGGCGAAATGGTGGCCGAACAGCACGTGCTTGTTGGTGGGCACGTAGTCCAGGCCGTCGTTGTGGATGTGCGCGGGCGTGGCCCGCCGCGGATCCAGGCCCATCACGTTCTTGGCGATGTACAGACTGTAGTAGCGGTAGGCGACCAGGTAGATGGAAACGGCCGCTACGACAATCCACAACGCGCTGATCTGTTCGCCCTGGCGCAACGCCACGGTGCCCAGGCAGAACGCGCCAAGCAGTGCCAGCGCGGCCCAGCCGATTTTGGAAAGAGCTTTCATGGGAGCCTCCGAGGGGACCGGACAAGGGTCGTTCCGCGCGCCGCGAAGGTCAATGCGCCATACGCTTTCGACGCTAAGACTTTGGTCGCATGTGCGCTTGCAGCATCACGCCGGATGTGAAGAGCCGGCATTTCACTTGCGTGTCAGAGCCAGCGTGCGCGCTTGAACAGGCGGTACAGCACCACGCAGATCCCAACGACCGCCACGATCAGCAACGGATAGGCGATCCTGGGCTCCAGCTCGGGCATGTGCGTGAAATTCATGCCGTACCAGCTGGTGACCAGGGTCGGCGCGGCGAGCAATGCGGCCCACGCACCGAGCCGCTTGACCGTTTCGCCCTGGGCCAGGGTGACCAGCGACAGGTTCACGCTCAGCGCGGTGCCGAGCATGTCGCGCATGGTGTCGATGGTGTCGTTGATCCGCAGCACGTGGTCATGGACGTCGCGCAGGTAGACCCGCACCTCCTCGCGGATCAGTAGCCCTTGCGCCACCTGGCTGCGCATCACCTGGGCCAGCACGTCCTGCAGCGGCGAGACCGCCACGCGCATATAGGTGAGGTCGCGCTTGAGGTCGTACAGGCGCACGACAATGGCGCGACGATAGGTGTCGGAGAAGATGTCGCGCTCCAGCGTATGCAGCGTGTCGCGGTGCTCGTCGACGATCGGCGCGTAGTTGTCCACGATCAGGTCGAGCACCGCGTACAGGCCCATCGCCGGGCCGAGCTTGAGCAGTTCCGGCTCGCGCTCCATGCGGCTGCGTGCCGGCGCGTAGGACAGCGAACCGCCATGGCGCACGGTCAGCAGGAAGCGCGTACCGAGGAAGGCGTGGGTCTCGCCGTAGCGGATCTGGCCTTCGACCATCTGCGCGGTGTGCACGGCCAGGAACAGCGTGTCCCCATAGGCTTCGACCTTGGGACGCTGGTGCGCGTTGCGCGCGTCCTCCACGGCCAGCGGGTGCAGGCCGAGCTCTTCCTGCAGCTGCGCCAGCACTGCATCGGCAGGTTCGTACAGCCCGACCCAGGCAAAGCCGGGCGCGCCTTCCTGCAGCTTCTCGCTCAGCTGGTCCAGCGGCAGGTCATGACGGTGACCGTCGCCGTCGTACCAGACGCAGTTGATGACGCAGGCGGGGTTGGCGGCGGTGGCGGCTTTATCCATGCGCCGCATCCTGCGCTGCACCGGCGTTTGCGGCAAGCGTGGCAGGCCGCAAGTGCCCCGGTTGCGGGGTCAGCGACCGCGAGCGGGCGTGCGGCCCAGCGCCAGGGCCAGCGCCACATGCACCGGCAGCAGCAACGCGATCCAGGGCAGGTTGTACTGCGGCTGCAGGCTAAGCCATTGCAGGATCCAGCCCAGCGCGGCGATGCCGGCGACGGTCCACAGCAACGGTGCGAACCACCGGCCCGGCGTGCGCCGGCGCAGCAATGCGACGGCACCGGGCAGCAGCAGCAGGCACAGCGGACTGAGCAGGAACAGGTTGCGGTTGGCCCAGCCGGCCTGGTGCGCGGTGAAGCCCCACAGGAAGACCAATAGCGTGCCCGCCAATCCGCACAGCAGCCACAGCGGCAGCGCGCATGCGGCCAGCAGGCGCGGACGGGCGCGAGCGAAGTAGATGCCGGTAGCGGCGGCCAGGCCGGCCAGCAGCCACGGCCACCAGCGCCGCGGCGCCTCGACCGGCTCGGGCGAGATGCGATGCGGCAGCAGTTCCTGTTCGGACTGGACCAGCGGCCGGCCCTGGCTGTTGCGCGCCTCGCGCAGGCTGTCGGCCAGTCGCATCGGCACGAAGGCTTCCTCCCAGCGCGACAGCGGCCGGTCGGCGAACGGCCCCAGGCCGACGTCGAAGCCCAGCCACATCCACGGCGCCGGGCTCGCCAGGCGCACCGCTTCACTGCGATAGGTGTTGCCGCGCGAGCGGCCGGCCAGCTGCGACTTCAGCGCGCCGCCCATGGCGGTGTCCAGCGCGTCGCGCACCTGCGTGGCGCAGTTGGCGGTGAAGTAGTCGTAGCGGTAACGCGAGTTCTCGGGCTTCGCGCGTTCGGCCAGCAGGTCGGCCAGCGCACGCGCCTGGTCCGGCTCAAGGTCCAGCCATTGCAGGCTCACGCCGCGGCCGGCTTCGCGGTACTGGGCCAGGTCCTGGGTGGCCGGCATCGCCACCAGGTGGTACATCATCTCGCCGCGGACGAAGCGCGACAGGAAATCCGGCTCGGAGGGATCGAAGAAACCGAAGTTGTACGAGATCGCCTCGCCGCTGTCCGGGTCCACGACCACGATCGCGTCGTGGCCGAAGCGTTCGAAGAACACCTCGCCCGGCTGCATCGTCATGATCCCGATGCGCGGCGCGCTGGCGGCCAGGGCCAGCGAGGGCATCCACAGCATCGCCAGTACCAGTATCGCCCATGCAGATGGGCGTGCAAGCAGGCGGGCGAACGCGGCCGGCCAGCTCGGCCGGCAGCGGTGCGGCGACTGCATCAGTCCGCGTCCTGCGGATCGACGGCCATCACCATGACCTGGAACGCCAGCACCCGGCGCGCGTCGGCGCGGATCACCCGGAACTCGAACCGGCCCAGGGTCAGCTCCTCGCCGACTTCCGGCAGGTGGCCGATGGCCTCGGTCACCAGGCCGCCGATCGTGTCGTACTCGTCGTCGGGGAAGCTCGCGCCGAAGCGCTCGTTGAAATCGCCGATCGGAGTCAGCGCATCGACCACGTACTGGCCGTCGGCCTGCGCGGCGATCAAGGCGCTGCCGTCTTCGGCGTCGTCGTGCTCGTCGTCGATCTTGCCGACGATCTGTTCGAGCACGTCCTCGATGGTCACCAGGCCGGCGACGCCGCCGTATTCGTCCACGACGATCGCCATGTGGTTGCGCGAGAGCCGGAACTCCTTGAGCAGCAGGTTGAGCTTCTTCGACTCGGGGATCAGCACGGCCGGACGCAGCAGGCCGTGGATGTCGCCCGGCCCGTTGTCGGCGACCACGCCGCGCAGCAGGTCCTTGGCCAGCAGGATGCCGAGGATTTCGTCGCGGTCCTCGCCATGCACCGGGAAGCGCGAGTGGCCCGATTCGACCACCTGCTTCATCAGGTCAAGGAAGCGCGCGTCGGCCGGCAGCGAGACCATCTGCGAGCGCGACACCATCACATCGCCCACGGTCAGCTCGGAGACCGAGAGCGCGCCTTCGAGCATGCGCAGGGTATCGGCGTCGATCAGCCCGTCGCCCTGCGCATCGCGCAGGATCGCCACGAGGTCTTCGCGCGTGTCGGGTTCGCCGGAGAATGCGGAACTGATCCGCTCCAGCCAGGAGCGCCGGCGCTCATGCGGCTCCGGCGCGGTGCGACTACTGTCGTCTTCGGACATTCGTTGGAAATTACGCGTTTGAGAAACGGCCGTCCGGATCCGGACGTTGGCGGGCAGTCTAGCGCGGATGGGCCGCGGCGGGCGAGGGCGCTGCGGTGACGACCGGCGCGGCCGCCGGTTCGGCCGGCTCGGGCGGATCCAGGCTGTAGCTGCAGCCGGCCAGGGTTTTGCCGGGGTGCGAATCGACGTTGGAGACGTTGAGCACGGCCGTCTCGATCCAGCCGGCGGTCCCGTCCGGGCCGGTCACCGTGTCCGCGCGTGCTTCCCGGCCGAAGATCGCCTTTTCAGGGGTGTCCACGCCCGTTTCCAGCTGAAGTTCGCGCGCCAGCACGCGCGGATCGGGCAGGTCGAGCACGGCGACCACGCCGTCGCCGGCAAAGGCGATGTGGTCGCTCTGGCGGCCGAACACCGTCACCGGCGCATTCAGCTGGTACTCGACCATGAACGGATTGCTCTGCGGCAGTGGCCGCCAGCCCAGCGCCACGGCCCGCAGCGGATCGCGCAGCACCGGCATGTAGTCCATGAAGTCGGCATGGCCCAGGCGACATTCGATCAGCGCGGCCAGGTCGGGCGCCTTGGTCTTGGCGCCGCCGTCCTGTGCGGTTGCGGAGTGGAAGAAAACGAGGGTGGCCAGCAGTGCGGACGACAGCAGGGTGGTGCGCAGCATGGGTCGATCATTCCTCCGCGTAGGGATCGGGCAGGCCGAGATCGGCAAGGATCTCGCGTTCGAGCTGTTCCATCGCCTCGGCTTCCTTGTCGTCGTCATGGTCCCAGCCCAGCAGGTGCAGGACGCCATGCACGGTCATATGCGCGTAATGCGCGGCGACAGTCTTGTGCTGTTCCTTCGCTTCGCGCGCCACCACCGGTGCGCACAGCACCAGGTCGCCCAGCAGCGGCATCTTCACCCCTTCGGGCAGTTCGGCCGGGAAGCTGAGCACGTTGGTTGCGTAGTCCTTGCCGCGGTAGTGGCGGTTGAGCGCGCGCCCTTCCTTGGCATCGACGATGCGGATGGCCAGGTCGGCTTCGCGGATCCGGCCCTTGAGCGCGGCGGCGACCCACTTGCGGAAGCTCACCGCCGCCGGCACGCCGGTGCGCGGCGCGGCATAGTTGACGGTAACGTCGAGTCGGATGGGACCCTTGGTCATTGGAGTGGAAGCTCCGGGGCAAGCAGGGGAGTAAGGGCGGGGCGTTCGGGCGGCGGCGGCGGAGTCAAGGTATCCAGGACCCCATTGGAGAGTACAAGGAACGGGTCGTCGCTTCCGGCCAGGTAGAAGGTGCCAAGGGCGCCGGAGGGCTTGTCGGCGCCCATATCGCCCGCCCGCACGGTGACCTCCTTGAACAGGTGGCCGGAACGCGCGTCAGCGACGGCCGCTTGGCTCGTTTCGATCAGGCTTCCTACGAGATACAGGCTGCCTGGCGGGACACCTTCGATCGCGACGGTCCTGCAACCGAAGCGGTCATGCCCTTGCGCGGCAATCGCAAGAAGCGCGCTCGCCCGTTCGCGCCATAACTGGGGCATATGGCGGTTGCTCCGTATCCTGACGGGCAGATTCGCAGACAGCTTGTCCAGCGTGGACTGGTCGAGCTCGAGCGTGGAATCGAGCAGGCTGATGGATACACCGTCCTTGGCCAGAAGGGAAAGACAGGGCGAAGCCATGCTCGGTAGGACGGCGACCGTTCGCTCGCGCATGTAAGGAGTCTGCGCCTGCGAAAGTCCGATGGCAGCCAGGCATGCCAGTCCGCCTATGCCAGGCAGCGGCTGCGGACGCTTCATGCCGGCCCGGTCTCCCGGTCCTGCGCGTCGCGGCGCTCGTAGGCGCTGACGATCTTGGCCACCAGCGGGTGGCGGACCACGTCGCGGGCCTCGAAGAAGGTGAAGCTCACCCCGTCCACGCCGCGCAGCACGTCGATCGCGTCCTTGAGGCCGGATTTGACGTGCTTGGGCAGGTCGATCTGGGTCATGTCGCCGGTGACCACCGCGGTGCTGCCGAAGCCCAGGCGGGTCAGGAACATCTTCATCTGCTCGATGGTGGTGTTCTGCGCCTCGTCCAGGATCACGAACGCATCGTTGAGCGTGCGTCCGCGCATATAGGCCAGCGGCGCGATCTCGATGACGTTCTTCTCCAGCAGCTTGACCACCTTCTCCACGCCGAGCATTTCGTACAGCGCGTCGTACAGCGGGCGCAGGTAAGGATCGACCTTCTGGGTGAGGTCGCCGGGCAGGAAGCCCAGCTTCTCGCCGGCCTCCACCGCCGGACGGACCAGGATCAGCCGCTGCACGCGCGATTCGTTGAGCGCATCCACGGCCATGGCCACGGCCAGGAAGGTCTTGCCGGTGCCGGCCGGGCCGACGCCGAAATTGATGTCGTGGCTGGCGATGGCGTGCAGGTAGCGCGCCTGGTTGGCGCCGCGGCCGCGGATGGTGCCGCGGCGGACCTTCACCGCCACGTCCTGCGGCTGGTAGCCGTCGTCGTCGAGCTGGTCGACGTTGGCCTCGTTCAGGCGCAGGTGGATGGCGTGGCTGTCGAAGGTGGTTTCGGCCGTTTCGGCATAGAGCGCGCGCAGCAGGTGTTCGGCGCTGGCGACGGCGTCTTCGCCGCCGCTGACGCGGAAGATGTTGCCGCGGTTGGCGATTTCCACGCCCAGGCGCAGCTCGATCTGGCGCAGGTGCTCGTCGAACGGGCCGGCCAGGTTGGCCAGGCGTTCGGTGTCGGCAGGTTCCAGTACGAAATCGCGTTGGGGAGAGGCAGGCATGGGGCGCACGCGTGGGCCGTGCGGAGGTCGGCAGTGATGAAGAGGAGAGGGTAGCGCGCCGGCCCCGGAGGGCCAAGCCGAGCCGGCCGACGGACGGTGCTTGAAATTAATTAATCCTAGGATTAAATATGCCGCCATGGCCGACCCGATACGCCCGGCACCGCGCAGGAAACAGCCCGCCAAGGCGGCCGGGCCGGCACGCGCGCCGCGTCGCGGCCGCGGCCGGCCGGGCGCCGATGCGCCGGACCTGCGCCCCCGCCTGCTCGACGCGACGCTGGCCTGTTACGCCGCCCATGGCATCGCGGCGACCTCGCTGCGCGATATCGCCCGCCATGCCGGCGTCACCCCGGCGCTGCTGCACTACTACTTCGGCGACCGCGACCAGCTCCTGGATGCGATCGTGGCCGAGCGGCTGCTGCCGGCGATCGCGCCGCTGCGCGAGTCGATCCAGCGCGCCGACGACGACATCGCCGCGCTGGTGGCGGCCTTCGTCAATGGCATGGCCGAGGTGATCACCCACCACCCGTGGCTGCCCGCGCTGTGGGTGCGCGAGGTGGTCAGCGACGGCGGCGCGCTGCGCGACCTGCTGACCGAGCGCGTGGCCCCGCCGATCGCACAGCTGATGGCGACGCGCTTCGCCAGCGCGCAGGCGCGCGGCGAGTTGAACCCCGACCTGGACCCGCGGCTGCTGATGGTCTCGCTGATCGGGTTGACCCTGTTTCCCGCGGCCGGCGCACCGATCTGGCGCCGGCTGTTCGATGCCGACGACCTTGGCGCGGACGATCTGCGCCGGCACGCGCTGGCGCTGCTGGACCGTGGCCTGGAGCTGCCCGATGCGTGACGTGATGCCCTCCCGTTTGATCCGACCCGCGACATTGCTCGCCTGTCTTGTGCTGGCTGCCTGTGGCCGCGACGCGCCGCAGGCACTGGGCACGCTGGAGTGGGACCGGATCGCGCTGCCGGCGCCGGTCGCCGAGCGGATCGTGGACGTGCAGGTGCGCGAGGGGCAGGCGGTGAAGGCCGGCGATGTCCTGCTGCGGCTGGATCCGGTGCGCACGCAGGCGCAGCTGGAAGTCGCGCGCGCCCAGGCGCAGCAGAGCGGCCAGGCGCTGGCCGAACTGCAGGCCGGCCCGCGCACCGAATCCATCGCCCGCGCGCGCGCCGAACTGGCCGCCGCACAGGCCCAGGCCCGCGACGCCAGCACCTACTACACGCGCCTGCAGCCGCTGGGTCGCCAGCAACTGGTCTCGGCGGCGATGGTCGATCGCGCGCGCGCCGACGCGGACAACGCGCAGGCGCAGGTGGCGGCCGCCCGCCAGGCGCTGCTGGAACTGGAGCACGGTACCCGCCAGGAGCAACTGGGGCAGGGCGAGGCGGCTTTGGTGGGCGCGCAGGCGCATGCGAGCGACCTGGAAGCGCTGCTGGACAAACTGGAGGTGACCGCCCCGCGCGACGGCCACGTGGACAGCCTGCCGTACCGGCTTGGCGACCAGGCGCCGATCGGCGCGCCGCTGGCAGTCATGCTGGTCGGCGACGCACCGCACGCGCGCATCTACGTACCCGAGCCGCTGCGCGCGCGGGTGAAGGTCGGCGACACGGTGCGCGTGCATGTGGACGGCGGCCAGCCGGGCGATTACGCCGGGCGCGTGCGCATGATCCGCAGCGAACCGGTATTCACGCCGTACTACGCGTTGACCGGGCGCGATGCGTCGCGGCTGAGCTACCTGGCCGAGGTCGCGCTGGATGCCGACGCGGCCGGGCTGCCTGCGGGCCTGCCGGCGCGGGTCGAGTTCGATGCGTCCCGCTGAGGCGGCTCCGATGCAGGCGACGGAGCCGGGCGACGGCAACATCCGCGATGACGGCATCGCGATCCGCGCCCGCGGCCTGACCAAGCGCTTCGGCGCCCTGGTCGCGGTCGACCATGTCGACCTGCAAGTGCCGCGCCGCAACGTCTATGGCTTCCTCGGCCCGAACGGCTCGGGCAAGTCGACCACGATCCGCATGCTGTGCGGCCTGCTCACGCCCAGCGATGGCCAGATCGAGGTGCTCGGCCTGCGCATTCCCGAGCAGGCCGAGGCGCTGCGCAGCCGCATCGGCTACATGACCCAGAAGTTCTCGCTGTTCGAGGACCTGAGCGTGCGCGAGAACCTGGAGTTCCTGGCCGCGGTGCAGAACCTGCCCAAGGCGCGCGCGCGGCAGCGGATCGACGAGCTGATCGAGCAGTACCACTTTGCCGATCGGCAGAAGCAGCTGGCCGGCACCATGAGCGGCGGCCAGAAGCAGCGCCTGGCCCTGGCCGGCGCGGTGATCCACGAGCCGGAGCTGCTGTTCCTGGACGAGCCGACCAGCGCGGTCGACCCGGAGTCGCGACGCGATTTCTGGGAGAAGCTCTTCGAGCTGGCCGACGCGGGCACCACGCTGCTGGTATCGACCCACTACATGGACGAGGCCGAGCGTTGCCACCGGCTGGCGATCCTGGATCGTGGCGTGCTGGTCGCCGACGGCTCGCCGGCCGAACTGACCGGTGCGCTGGCCGGGCGCACGCTGGCGGTGCAGGCGCCCGAACCGCGCCGGGCCAAGGCCGCGCTGGCCGATGCGCCCGGCGTGGTCAGCGTGGCCCAGATCGGCAACAGCCTGCGCGTGCTGCTGGACGGCACGACCGGTGCAAGCGCGGGCGTTGAATCTGCGCTGCGCCAGGCCGGCGTGCCGGCGCAGGTCGAGTCGACCACGCCCAGCCTGGAGGATGTGTTCGTCTCGGCCACGCGCGGGCGCCCGGACCCGGAGGGGAAGGCCGCATGAACATGCGCAGGCTGTGGGCGGTGATGCTCAAGGAGCTGCGGCAGATGCGCCGCGACCGGATCACCCTGGCGATGATCGTCGGCATCCCGGTCATGCAGCTGCTGCTGTTCGGCTATGCGATCAACACCAACCTGCGCGACCTGCCGGCCGGCATCGCCGACCAGGCCAATACCACAGCCTCGCGCGCGCTGGTGATGGACATCGTCGCCACCACGGTGGTCAAGCCGGTGCGCTTCGAACAGACGCCGCAGCAACTGATGGACGCCATCCGCCGCGGCGAGATCGGGATCGGCATCGTGATCCCGCCCGATTTCGAGCGCCGCCGCGCCGAAGGTCGCGAGCAGGTGCAGATCCTGGTCGATGGCAGCGACAACGCGATGCAGAGCGCGGCCGGCCAGCTGGCGCAGGTGCCGGTGGAGGACGTGGTCGAGCTCAACTCGCCGGCCACGCAACTGCTCGCGCAGCGACCGATCAGCGTGGTCGCCTTCTTCAACCCCGAGCGGCGCTCGGCGGTGAACATCGTGCCCGGCCTGATCGGCGTGATCCTGACCATGACCATGGTCCTGTTCACCGGCGTGTCGATCGTGCGCGAGCGCGAGCGCGGCAACATGGAGCTGCTGATCGCCACCCCGGTCAGCAGCGCCGAACTGATGGTCGGCAAGGTGCTGCCCTACGTGGTGATCGGCCTGGTCCAGACCACGCTGGTGCTGCTGCTGGGCCTGTGGCTGTTCCAGGTGCCGATGGTCGGGCACGTGGTGCACGTGTACCTGGCCGCGGTGCTGCTGATCGTGGCCAATCTGGCGCTGGGCCTGCTGATCTCCACCCAGGCCAAGTCGCAGTTCCAGGCCATGCAGATCACCTTCTTCGTGTTCCTGCCGTCGATCCTGCTGTCGGGTTTCATGTTCCCGTTCGCCGGCATGCCCATCGTGGTGCAGTGGATCGCCGAGCTGCTGCCGCTGACCCACTTCCTGCGCCTGGTGCGCGGGATCATGCTGCGCGGCGCCAGCTTCTGGGAGTTGTGGCCGGACGTGCTGGCACTGATCGCCTTCACCACGGTGATGATGACCGCGGCGATCGCGCGCTTCCGCAAGCGGCTGGATTGAGGGAACGGGTGCGCGCGGGCCTGCTCTACGAAACCGATATCGCTCAGGTTCCGTCGCTTGTGGCGACGCGGCCGCGCAGCGAGTTGGTCAGCGCTTCGGTGATGAGGACATCGACGAACTGCCCGACCAGGCGCGGATGGCCGGGGAAGTTCACCGAGCGCATGTTCTCGGTCTTGCCGGTCAGTTCGTTGGGGTTCTTCTTCGACGGGCCCTCGACCAGCACCGACTGCACGCTGCCGACCATCGCCTGCGAGATGCCCGCGGCGTGCTCGTTGATGTGCTTCTGCAGGCGTTCCAGGCGCGCGTGCTTGGTCGCCTCTGCGGTGTCGTCTTCCAGGTCGGCCGCCGGCGTGCCGGGGCGGCGCGAGTAGATGAAGGAGAAGCTCTGGTCGAATCCCACGTCCTCGATCAGCTTCATGGTCTTGTCGAAATCCGCGTCGGTTTCGCCGGGGAAGCCGACGATGAAGTCCGAGCTGATCGAGATGTCCGGACGCACCGCGCGCAGCTTGCGGATCTTCTGCTTGAATTCCAGCGCGGTGTAGCCGCGCTTCATCGCGCTCAGCACCCGGTCGCTGCCGGCCTGGACCGGCAGGTGCAGGTAGTTGGCCAGCTGCGGCACATCGCGGTAGGCCTCCACCAGCGAGTCGGAGAACTCCAGCGGGTGCGAGGTGGTGAAGCGGATCCGGCCGACGCCTTCGATCTGGGCGATGGTGCGGATCAGCAGGCCCAGGTCGGCGACGGATTCCTCGTCGTCGTCCTGTGCGTCTTCGTTTGCCGCCATCGGCCCGCGATAGGCGTTGACGTTCTGGCCCAGCAGGTTGATCTCGCGCACGCCCTGCGCGGCCAGTTGCGCGACCTCGACCAGCACGTCCTCGAACGGACGGCTGACCTCGGTGCCGCGGGTGTAGGGCACCACGCAGAACGAGCAGTACTTGGAGCAGCCTTCCATGATCGAGACGAAGGCGCTGGGGCCTTCGGCGCGCGGCTCGGGCATGCGGTCGAACTTCTCGATCTCCGGGAAGCTGATGTCCACCTGCGGCCTGTTCTGTTCGCGGCGGGCGCGGATCAGCTCCGGCAGGCGGTGCAGGGTCTGCGGGCCGAACACCAGGTCCACGTAGGGCGCGCGCTTGACGATCGCCTCGCCTTCCTGGGAGGCCACGCAGCCGCCGACGCCGATGATCACGTCGCGGCCGCCGGCCTTCAGTGCCTTCCACCGGCCCAGCTGGCTGAAGACCTTTTCCTGGGCCTTCTCGCGGATCGAGCAGGTGTTGACCAGGACGACGTCGGCCTCTTCGGGGATGTCGGTCAGCTCCAGGCCCTCGTGCTCGGCGAGCACGTCGGCCATCTTGGCCGAGTCGTACTCGTTCATCTGGCACCCGTGGGTTTTGATGTAGAGCTTTCCTCGCGCGCCGCCAGGAATGGCGCGCGGCGAGGCGCCCGGCAGCGGGACCAGGGCGGGGGACGGGGAGGTGACGGGTGCGATGGCGGCGTCCGGACGGGCGTCCGGCGTGGCGTTCATCCCGGTCATGGCGGTTAGTCCAGGCGGGCAGGGCGCACAGTGTAGCCGGGAGCGCACCGGCCAGGCGTCCGTTTCGTGCCGTCCGCCACGTTTTTCCGCTTGTCGGACAATGGCTTGGCAAGTGTGGGGGAAGCTGGGAGACTCCGCGCCATGAAGGGGATGTTGGGGAAAGCGGGCGCTTTGCTGCTCGCGCTGGTCGCCATGCCGGCCAGCGCCGGCACGCTGTACCGGTGCGTCGGCGCCGACGGCGTGTCCAGCTACGTCAACAAGCGCATCCCCGGCGCGCAGTGCAAGGTCTTCAGCCAGTACACCCCCGACCGGCGCCGGTCGCATCCGCCCAAGGCGGCTCCGGCTCCCGTGCCGGCGCCCGCGCCAGCCACGACCGCCGTGGCCGCCTCATCGACGCCCCCGGACGCGCCGGTCATGGTCCCGGTCTCCAGCCGTTCCGACGCCATCGTCCCGGCGGCCCTGCCGGCGAAGCGGGCTGCCGCGCCGCAGCGCCGGGTCAGCGGCCAGGTCTATTCGTACATGAAGGACGGCGTGCGCCACTTCAGCAGCCGCCCGCCAGGCCGCGACGCCGGCGCCAGCCAGGTGCGCACGGTCGCCTACAGCTTCATCGAGACCTGCTACGCCTGCGCGGTGAACCCGGGGGTCAGCTTCGCCACGGTCCGGCTCAACACCAGCGCCTACGAGGCCGAAATCGCCGCAGCCGCGCGCGAATTCGGGGTGGAAGAGGCGATCGTGCGGGCGATCATCCATGCCGAATCGGCCTACAACCCGTCGGCGTTGTCGCATGCCGGGGCGCAGGGCCTGATGCAGCTGATGCCGGCCACGGCCAGCCGGTTCGGGGTCACCGACAGCTACGACGCCGGCCAGAACATCCGCGGCGGGGTCCAGTACCTGTCCTGGCTGCTCAAGCGTTTCAACGGCGACCTGACCCTGGCCGCCGCCGGCTACAACGCCGGCGAAGGCGCGGTGGACCGCTACAAGGGCGTGCCGCCCTACAGCGAGACCCAGCGCTACGTGCAGCGGGTCGGCGTGCTCGCCGAGCGGTACCGCGGCGTACTGGCGGCGCGATGAGGGAACGGACACAGCGCGGGGTACGCCATTGTCCGCCTGTTAAGGCTTCCGTTACACTTCCCCGTCTTTTGCGGTCGGAGTGCCATCCGGTGGATGGGGCACGAACCGCAGGCAGCCAACGCTACCAGTAGAAGATTTTCGGAGTGCCGGATGGCCAATGATGAGGTCCACAAGCCCGTAAATACGGGCCGACGCCGGTTCCTGACCGCGACCACCGCTGTGGTCGGCGCCGTCGGAGCAGGTTTCGCCGCAGTACCGTTCATCAAGTCGTGGAACCCCAGTGCCCGTGCCCGTCTGGCCGGCGCTCCGGTGACCGCCGACATCAGCGCCCTGCAGGAAGGCCAGCGCCTGATCCTGGAATGGCGCGGCCAGCCGATCTGGATCGTCAAGCGCTCCAAGGCCATCCTCGATGCGCTGCCGACCCTGGACAGCCACCTGCGCGATCCGCTGTCCAAGAACGCGGACCAGCAGCCGGCCTACGTGCTGGCGGCCAACCCTGAGCTGCGCTCGCTCAAGCCGGAAGTCTCGGTCCTGGTCGGCCTGTGCACCCACCTGGGCTGCTCGCCGGAAATGGCCGCCGAGATCCGGCCCGAGCCGTTCGACCCGGAGTGGAAGGGCGGCTACTTCTGCCCCTGCCACAAGTCGCGCTTCGACATGGCCGGACGCGTGTTCCAGGGCGTGCCGGCACCGACCAACCTGGTCGTACCACCGCACTACTACGCCGACGACAACACGATTGTCGTGGGCGTCGATCCGCAGGGGGCGTAAGCGATGGCGAACATCTTCAACCGTACCGCCACCGGCGTGATGGACTGGGTCAATGCGCGCGCTCCGGCGCTGGCGCCGATGTACCGGAAGCACATGTCCGAGTACTACGCGCCGAAGAACTTCAACATCTGGTACATCTTCGGCGTGCTGTCGATGGTGGTGCTGGTCAACCAGATCGTCACCGGCATCTTCCTGACGATGCACTACAAGCCGAGCGCGGCGGAAGCCTTCGCCTCGGTCGAGTACATCATGCGCGACGTGGAGTGGGGCTGGCTGATCCGCTACATGCACAGCACCGGCGCCTCGCTGTTCTTCATCGTCGTCTACCTGCACATGTTCCGCGGGCTGATGTACGGCTCGTACCAGAAGCCGCGCGAGCTGGTGTGGATCCTGGGCATGCTGATCTACCTGGTCCTGATGGCCGAGGCCTTCATGGGCTACGTGCTGCCGTGGGGCCAGATGTCGTTCTGGGGCGCCAAGGTGATCATCTCGCTGTTCGGCGCGATCCCGGTGATCGGCAGCGGCCTGACCGAGTGGATCATGGGCGACTACCTGCCCTCCGACGCCACCCTGGGCCGCTTCTTCGCCCTGCACGTGATCGCCCTGCCGCTGGTCCTGCTGTTGCTGGTCGTCCTGCACCTGGGCGCGCTGCACGAAGTGGGTTCCAACAACCCCGACGGCGTGGAGATCAAGAAGGGCCCGAAGGGCAACCGCTGGTCGCCGACCGCGCCGGCCGACGGCGTGCCGTTCCACCCGTACTACACGGTGAAGGACACGTTCTACGTGTTCGCGATGCTGATCATCGCCGCGTTCATCATCTTCTTCGCCCCGGCGTTCGGCGGCTGGTTCCTCGAGCACGACAACTTCACCGAGGCCAACCGCCTGGTGACGCCCGAGCACATCAAGCCGGTGTGGTACTACACCCCGTTCTACGCGATGTTGCGCGTGGTTCCGCACAAGCTCAGTGGCGTGCTGGTGATGTTCGGCGCGATCGTGGTGCTGTTCTTCCTGCCCTGGCTGGACCGCGCGAAGGTCAAGTCCTACCGCTACCGCGGCAAGCTGTCCTGGGCGCTGCTGCTGGCCTTCGCCTTCACCTTCGTGTGGCTGGGCAAGATCGGCGCCGGCCCGGGTACCGACCCGGTGGAAACGGTCATCGGCCGGTTCCTGACGGCGTATTACTTCCTTTTCTTCCTGACCATGCCGCTGTGGACCAAGCTGGACAAGACCAAGCCGGTGCCGGAACGGGTGACGACGCATGACTAAGAAGTGGATTGCCCTGCTGGCCTCGGCCGCTATCGGACTGCTGTTCTCCGCCGCCGCGCTGGCCGCTTCCGGCGGGCCGGTGCAGCAGGCCGGCAACGACCTGTCCGACCGTGCCTCGCTGCAGCGTGGCGCGAAGCTGTACATGAACTACTGCTCCAGCTGCCACTCGCTGAAGTTCCTGCGCTACTCGCGCATGGCCGAGGATCTGGGGCTGACCGAAGAAGAGGTGATGGGCAACCTGAACTTCACCGGCGCCAAGTTCGGCGAGCAGATCCAGGTCACCATGCACAACGCCGACGGCACGGCATGGTTCGGCAAGATGCCGCCGGACCTGAGCCTGATCTCGCGCGTGCGCGGCAGCAACTGGATCTACACCTACCTCAAGTCGTTCTACCTGGACGAGTCGCGTCCGCTGGGCTGGAACAACCAGCTGTTCCCGAACGCCTCCATGCCCAACCCGCTGTGGGAGCTGCAGGGCCTGCAGCATGCCGAGTTCGGCGAGCCCGACGCGGCCGGCACCCGCCATCCCGAGCGGCTGGTGGTCGCAGGACCGGGCCGGCTGTCGGCGGTGGAGTTCGACCAGACCGTGCGCGACATCACCAACTTCCTCGAGTACGCCGGCGAGCCGGCCGCGCTCAAGCGGCAGGCGATGGGCGTGTGGGTGATCCTGTTCCTGGTGCTGCTGACCTTCCTGGGCTACCTGCTCAAGCAGGAGTACTGGTCGGACGTGCATTGACGCGGCGCGCCCGCCATCGGCGGGCGCCCGTGCAGGGGAGGGGCTTCACGGTCTTGCGCTTTTCCGATGTGCAACTGCACACTCGGGGGAATGTGGCGACTGCCGGCGAGGGGCCTGGCAGCGCCGGAGCGGTCGGCGGATTCCGACCGTCGGAGGCCTAGATGGCAGCGAGCGTGCGCATGCGCAATACCCTGACGTTGTTCTCCTCCGTCGATGACGTGCTTTGTCATCGCGTGCGCCTGGTCCTGGCGGCCAAGGGCGTGACCTACGACCTGGTCCCGGTGGATGCGCAGAACCCGCCCGAGGACCTGATCCATCTCAATCCCTACCACTCGGTGCCGACCCTGGTCGAGCGCGAGCTGGTCCTGTACGCCGCCTCGGTGGTCAGCGAATACCTGGACGAGCGTTACCCGCATCCGCCGCTGATGCCGGTCGACCCGCTCTCGCGGGCGCGCCTGCGCCTGGCGATGCTGCGCATCGAGCACGACTGGGTGCCCCAGGTGCAAGCGATCCAGCTGGGCAACAAGCAGCAGGCCGAAGCCGGCCGCAAGCGCCTGAAGGAACTGCTGACCGAATCGCTGCCGCTGTTCAAGGCCAGCAAGTTCTTCCTCAATCCGGAAATGAGCCTGGCCGACTGCGCGATGGCGCCGATCATCTGGCGCCTGAATTCGCTGGACGTACCGCTGCCCAAGGACGGCAAGGCGATCGAGGACTACGGCAACCGGATCTTCCGCAACCCCGGGTTCCTGCGCAGCCTGACCGACCAGGAAAGGAAGCTGCGCGAGATGCCGGCCTGACCGGAAGCGTCGACGGGCGATGTCCGTCGCGCCAGCGTAAACTGCCCGCATGAGCGACGACGCAACGCGCATGACCAGCTACCGCCCGTACCTGCTGCGGGCGCTGGCCGAGTGGATCAACGACAACGGCATGACCCCGCACATCCTGGTGGATGCGGGAGTGGCCGGCGTGCGGGTGCCGCCCGGCGCGGTGCGCGAGGGCAAGGTCGTGCTCAACATCGCCGACCGTGCGGTGGTGGGCCTGCAGATCGACAACGAGTGGATCGAGTTCAACGCGCGCTTCGGCGGCGTCAGCCAGCCGGTGAGCGTGCCGATCGGCGCGGTGCTGGCGGTCTATGCGCGCGAGACCGGGCAGGGCATGGTCCTGCCGGAGGAAAGCATCGGGTCTTCGCATTCGCACGATGACGACGGCCATGACGGCGACGGTCCCGACACGCCGCCGGACGGGCCGCCGGAACCCACGCCCGGCAAGCGCCCGCACCTGCGCGTGGTGAAGTAAGACGTCGCCTCAGTGGCGCGAGCGATCGAACGGGATCACATGCGCGCCGGAAGACGGCCCCACGAACGACACCAGCCGGTCGCCGCGCAATACCAGGCGGCCGCTGTGGCGTTCGACCCCGTCATGGGAATAGTCGAAGCGGAACGTGCGCTCCAGGCCGAGCCAGCCGTTCTCGCGCCGGTACGGACGCACGCCGATCGCATGCACGCTCTGGTCCAGCCACTGCACATCGGCCGCCGCGCAGGCGTCGCGGCCCAGGGCCTCGGCACGTTCGGCAGCGGCACGTGAGGCGTTCCACCATGCGAACACGGCGGCGCCGGCAATCATGAGCAGGATCAGGCTGGGCATGCGCGCACTTTAGCCGAAGCCGGCGGCACCGGCGCCTTCGTTCGAAGGCGCATCGCGTGCGCAAGAGCCGGTTCGCCGCGCAGGTCCGCTGGCGCGGCCCATGGGCTTATCGCGGTTGCTGGGGCTCTGTCGGCGTCGGCGCGGTTGTCGGCGAAGGTGTGACTGTCGGCATCGCGCCGCCCAGCTGCGCCTGCGGCTTGAGCTTTAGCAGCACCGCCCAGTCGCGCCGGTTGAAGCTGCACGCATCCGCGTGCCCGGGCCGGCAGGCCGCACCGACGATCGGCGTGGCCGAATCCTCGGCCGACATCGCATCGCCCGCGGCAGAGGTTCGCAAGCCGGTCGCCGCCTGCCCGCTGCCGGGCGAGCTGCCGTTGTCGGGTGCGCTGCCGTCCGGCGCCGGATCGTTTCCTTCGGGCAACGCGGCGCTCATCGTCGCAGGGCCCAGCGCCTGGGGGACCAGCCGGCCGCTGCGGTCCAGCGGCAGCTTGCGCATCACCACCGCGTTGAGCACGTTGCCGCCGATCAGGTACAGCGTGCGGTCGCCGCCGAGGTTGGCGCCGACCACGATCTCGCAATGCGATCGGGTCGGCATGCGTCCCTGGCCGGACAGCGCCGCACGCAGTCCGGCCGGACCCACGCCGTGGTCGCTGGCGCGCAGGAAGCACAGCATGTCCCCGGGCGCCGGCTTGCCGGTGAACGGGTCGGCGAACTGATAGGGGCTGCCCGCCGGATCGCGCCAGGCGCGGGCGATGTAATCCAGGTGGCGCGGGGAGGCGCCGAACCCGTACAGCGGCGCGCGCACCATCACCCAGGAGATGAAGGCCGCCGACCACGGGTTGTCGATCAGGAACGCGCGGCAGTCGTTGTCGACCTCGCGCCCGCCGCCTGGATACATGCAGCTGGTCGCGCCGGGCGTGCTGCCCATCGACGACAGCGTCCCGCTCTCGCGCCAGTACTGCGCCACCCGCTGCCAGGCGGGGGTCACCTCGTCGAACAGGCGCGCGCGCTCGGCTTCGGTCACGCCCAGCGAGACCAGGCGTCCGTCGGTCTCGATGAAGGGACGCAGCCAGAGCCGGTGTTCCTGGCAGGCGGTGCGCACGATCGCCGCCGCGGTGGCATCCACGCCGTAGCGCGGGGGCACGTCGCAGACTTCCACGCCCGGCGGTCCGGCGGCGCGGGCGGCCGCCGGCACGATCAAGGCCAGCAGAACGAGCAGAACGAACGGATGAGCGATCCGGTGCATGGCGTGTCCTTTCCCCGATGCAGGGATCGAGCTTAGCCGTTGTCCGTGCATGCGGTGTGGACGGCCAAGGCTTGCATCCCTTCGTCCGGACAACGCGAGAGTGACCGCGCGGGGGACACGGAACCGCGGGCAAGCGCCTGGATTGGCGCCGATCAGCCCGGCGGCGGGCCCAGCTTCATCGACAGATCGACCGCGCGCACGTGCTTGGTCAGCGCGCCGATCGAGATGAAATCGACCCCGTCGGCGGCGATCGCGCGCAGGCCGGCCAGGTCCACGCCGCCGGACACCTCCAGCGGGACGCGGCCGTCGAACGGCGCGGCACGGGCGATAAGCACCGCCTGGCGGCGGTCGTCGGCGTTGAAGTCGTCGATCAAAATGCGATCGCAGCCGGTTTCCAGCGCCTGGCGCAGCTGGTCCAGCGTTTCCACTTCCACGATCAGCGGCAGCGCGGGCTGGGCGGCGCGCGCGCTGGCAATGGCGGCTGTGACCGAGCCGGCCACGCGGATATGGTTTTCCTTGAGCATCACCGCGTCGTACAGGCCGATGCGGTGGTTGGCGCCGCCGCCGGCACGCACCGCGTACTTCTGCGCCAGGCGCAAGCCGGGCAGGGTCTTGCGCGTGTCCAGGATCACCGTGCCGGTGCCGCGCACCGCAGCGACATGGGCCGCCGTGCTGGTGGCCGTGCCGGAGAGGGTCTGCAGGAAGTTCAGCGCGGTGCGTTCGGCGCTGACCAGGGCGCGGCTGCGGCCTTCCAGCAGCGCCAGCACGGTGCCGGCGCGCACGCGGTCGCCTTCGGCCACGTTCCATTCGATGCGCACCTGCGGATCGAGCGCGCGATGGCAGGCGTCGAACCAGGGCCGGCCGGCGATGACTGCGTCTTCCTTGCACAGCAGGTAGGCGCGTTCGGGGACGTCAGGCAGCAGCGCGGCGGTGACGTCACCGGCACCGAGGTCCTCCTCGAGCGCGCGGCGCACATCGGCCAGCACGGCGGCCGGATCGGGCGGGGCGAGCGCGGCGGAGGCCTGGCTCATCGCAGCCGGTCAGGCCGCGGGGAAATCGGCCACCTGCGCGGTGGCCAGCGATTCTTCGACCAGCAGCACCGGAATGCCGTCGTCGACGCGGAAGACCTGCTTGCGGTCGCGGCTGACCAGCGCCTCGCGCAGCGCCTCGGCCTGCGGGCTGCCGTCGCCGCGACGTACCTGGCCGGCGGCGATCGCGCGGTTCAGGGCGTCCAGGCCGCGCGGCTCCAGCAGCGCCAGCGGCTGGCGGGTGTCGGGCGAGCACAGCAGGTCGAGCAGCTTGCGATCCATGGGCGGGGCGGGGCGAGTGGCGGGGAAGGCGGCTAGAATACGGCCTTGTCACCGAGGACGGCCATGCCAGCCCAGCCCACCACGCCAGCGACGCCTTTGGTCGGTCTCGTCATGGGATCGCGTTCCGACTGGGAAACCATGCAGCACGCGGCGCAGAAGCTCGATGCGCTGGGCGTCCCGCATGAGGTCAGGGTGGTCTCCGCGCACCGCACCCCGGACGTGCTGTTCGAGTACGCCGCCAACGCGCAGTCGCGTGGCCTGCGCGCGATCATCGCCGGTGCCGGCGGCGCGGCCCACCTGCCGGGCATGCTCGCCTCCAAGACCGCCGTGCCGGTGCTGGGCGTGCCGGTGCAGAGCAAGGCACTCAACGGCATGGATTCGTTGCTGTCGATCGTGCAGATGCCCGCGGGCATCCCGGTGGCGACCTTCGCCATCGGCAATGCCGGCGCGGCCAATGCCGGCCTGTTCGCCGCCGCGCTGCTGGCGACCGACTACCCCGATATCGCCAGCGCGCTGGACCAGTTCCGCCAGCGCCAGACCGACGACGTCATCGCCCACGACGATCCGCGGCAATGACGACGGTAGGCATCCTCGGAGGCGGGCAGCTGGCCCGCATGCTCGCGCTTTCCGGTGCGCCGCTGGGCCTGCGATTCCTGGTCATGGATACCGTGGCCGACGCCTGCGCCGGCCAGTTCGCGCCGCTGCTGGTCGGCGACTACCGCGATGAAGCCGCGCTGGCCGAGTTCGCCAGCAAGGTCGACGTGGCCACCTTCGATTTCGAGAACGTGCCGGCCGAGAGCGCCGAATGGCTGTCCGCGCGCGTGCCGGTGTTCCCCAATCCGCGCGCGCTGGGCATGGCCCAGGACCGGTTGGCCGAGAAGACCCTGTTCGTCGAGCTGGGCATCCCGGTGCCGCAGTTCGCCGCGATCGCCAGCCGCCAGGAGCTGGACCAGGCGCTGGCCACGGTCGGCGTGCCCTGCATCCTCAAGACCCGGCGACTGGGCTATGACGGCAAGGGCCAGTTCCGGATCCGCTCGCTGGCCGATGCCGATGCGGCCTGGCAGGCGCTGGGCGCGCAGGCGACTACCGTCGGCTTGATCGTCGAGGCGTTCGTGCCGTTCGAGCGCGAGCTGAGCGTGGTCGCCGTGCGCGGCCGCGACGGCGAGTTCCGCACCTGGCAGCTGACCGAGAACTGGCACGTCGATGGCGTGCTGTCGGCCAGCCTGGCCCCGGCGCGGGTCGAGCCGGCGCTGGCGCAGGCGGCCATCGACTACGCGCGGCGGTTGGCGCAGCGGCTGGATTACGTGGGCGTGTTCGCGCTGGAGCTGTTCTGCCACGGTGGCCAGTTGCTGGCCAACGAGCTGGCGCCGCGCGTGCACAACTCCGGTCACTGGACCATCGAGGGCGCGGAGACGTCGCAGTTCCAGAACCACCTGCGCGCGGTGCTGGGCCTGCCGCTGGGCGCGACCGACGTGCGCGGCCACGCCTGCATGCTCAACTGGATCGGCACCATGCCCGATGCGGGCCCGGTGCTGGCCGAAGCCGGTGGACACTGGCACGACTACGGCAAGGAATCGCGCGAGGGACGCAAGGTCGGCCACGCCACCTTGCGCGCCGACGATGCGCAGGTCCTGGCGGCGGCGCTGGAGCGGGTCGGCCAGGCGCTGGGCCGGCAGTCGCAAGTTGCACCGCCGGCGGCGCTACTGCGCGGCTGAGTCACAGCCGCGCGGGCCGCGATCAGCGCATTCGCACGGCGGCCGCGTCCCAATCCACGACTTTCCAGAACGCGTCCAGGTAGTCGGCGCGCGCGTTCTGCCGGTCCAGGTAATAGGCGTGCTCCCAGACGTCGCAGGCCAGCAACGGAATGTCCGCGCCGGTCAGCGGCGTGGCGCCGCCGCGGGTGGCGACGATGCCCGGGCTGCCATCCGGGCGCTGCACCAGCCAGACCCAGCCCGATCCGAACAGGCCCAGTGCCATCCGGTTGAATTCGTCGCGGAAGCGAGCGAAGTCGCCGTACTGGCGGGCCAGCAGTTCGCCCAGCGGGCCGCCGGGCTCGCCCCCGCCGCGTGGCGACAGGCAGGTCCAATAGAACGCGTGGCTCCAGGCCATGGCTGCTTCGCTGGCCAGGCGACCCGGCGCGCGGCGGGCGATCTCCTCCAGCGTCAGCTCTTCCAGGCCGCTGCCTTCCAGCAGGCGGTTGAGCGCTTCGACATGGGCCCGGTGATGGCCGCCATGGTGCTGGTCCAGCGTCGCGGCGGAGATGTGCGGCTCCAGCGCGGTGCGCGGGTAGGGCAGGGCGGGCAGTTCGATGGCCATGCATCCTCGAAGGGGTTCGGCGTCGGCGCGGTGGCGCGCAGGGATTACAATTGCGGCTTCAGTTTAGCCGACGGCGGGGCCGGCCCCCGGCGTCCAGGAGATTGGCAATGGCGGTAATGGAGCGGATCCAGGCCGAGGTCGAGAGCCATCCGGTCGTGTTGTTCATGAAGGGCACGCCGGCGTTTCCGATGTGCGGATTCTCCGCGCGCGCGGTACAGGCGCTGCAGGCGGCCGGCGCCGAACAGCTGTACACGATCAACGTGCTCGAAGAGCCGGAGATCCGCGCCAACCTGCCGCGCTATTCCAACTGGCCGACGTTCCCGCAGCTGTTCCTGCATGGCGAACTGATCGGCGGCTGCGATATCACCCTGGAGCTGCTGGAGTCCGGCGAGCTGCAGCGCATGGTCAGCGAAGCGCAGTCGCAGTGAGCCTGTTCGCCCTGCCTGCTGCCGCCCCGCAACCGCTGGCCGGCCGCGTCATCCTGCTCAGCGGCGCCCATGGCGGCCTGGGCGCGGCCGCCGCGCAGGCCTGCGCCGTCGCCGGCGCGACCCTGGTCCTGCTCGGTCGCCGCCTGCCCAAGCTCAACCGCGTCTATGACGCCGTCGCCCAGGCCGGCCACGAGCCGCTGCTGTATCCCCTGGACCTGGAAGGCGCCTCGCCGGACGACTACGCCGAGCTTGCCGACCGGCTCCACGCCGAACTGGGCCGGCTCGATGGCGTGCTGCATTGCGCCGCCGAATTCCGCGGCCTGACCCCGCTGGAGCACTTGGACCCTGCCGCGTTCGCCCGCGCGATCCACGTCAACCTGACCGCGCCGTGGTGGCTGGTGCAGGCCTGCCTGCCGCTGCTGCGCCAGTCCGCGGACGCCTCGGTGGTACTGGCGGTCGATGACCGCGACCGCGTCGGCCAGGCGTACTGGGGCGGCTACGGTGTCGCCCAGCATGGCCTGCATGCGCTGGTCGGCATGCTGGCGGCCGAACTGGCCGGCACCCAGGTCCGCGTGGCCGGTCTTCAGCCGGGGCCCATGCGCACGTCGTTGCGCGCGCGTGCCTATGCCGACGAGGTCGGCGAGGACCTGCGCGATCCGCAGGCCTATGCCGGGGCCTGCGTCACCCTGCTGTCACCGGCCGGTGCGGCCTGGCGCGGCCGGGTCTGGGAAGCGGCCGAAGGGAGCGCGCCGGCATGACCATCCTTTCGGCGGCCCTGCTGCTGTTCCTGATCCTGGATCCGCTGGGCAACGTCCCGGTGTTCCTGAGCGTGCTCAAGCCGCTGCCGCCCAAGCGCCAGCGCATCGTGCTGGTGCGCGAACTGCTGATCGCCCTGGGCGTGCTGATGCTGTTCCTGTGGTGCGGCAAGTACGCCCTGGAACTGATGCACCTGCGCCAGGAGTCGGTGTCCATCGCCGGCGGCATCGTCCTGTTCCTGATCGGCATCCGCATGATTTTCCCGCGCCCGGAAGGGTTGATGGGCGAGATTCCGGACGGCGAGCCGTTCATCGTGCCCCTGGCCATCCCGCTGGTCGCCGGTCCCTCGGGCATGGCGGCGGTGATGCTGATGGGCAGCAACGAACCGCACCGGCTGGGCGAGTGGAGCTTGGCCCTGCTGCTGGCCTGGGCCGGCACGGCCGCCATCCTGCTGGCTGCACCGCTGCTGTACCGAATGCTGGGTCGGCGCGCCCTGATCGCGATCGAGCGGTTGATGGGCATGCTGCTGGTGGCCATCTCGGTGCAGATGCTGCTCGATGGCCTGGCGACGTACCTCAAGACCGCCATCTGAGCCTCCCGGTCTCCGCGCAGCCAGAGACCGGACGCCAACCCCTTGTACCGTATGGAATTGCGTCGTGCTGCGACGCAATAATCTTTTGTCATGTCTTGGTCACATGACGGCCTTAGCATGTTAATCTGGTGTTAACCCCTGTGATCCAGTTCGCAGGGAAGCCAATACGCCTTTCGCCACCGGGCTCTACGCCTGAATGCCACCCAAATCCGAGGCTTTTACCCAATGACTGATTCCCGTCGACTCCGGATGTCCAAACTCACCCTGGGTCTGGTCGCCGCGCTCGCCGCTGCTCCCGCCTTCGCCCAGAGCACTTCCGCCGGTGTCGGCGGCCTCGTGACCGGTAGCGGCGGCCAGCCGGTGACCGGCGCCGAAGTGACCATCACCCACATCGAGTCGGGCACGATCAGCCGGGCCACCACGGACGGTGCCGGTCGCTGGAATTCGCGCGGCCTGCGCGTCGGCGGCCCGTACACCATCACCATCACCAAGCCCGGTGAAGGCACCAAGACCGAAGACAACGTCTTCCTGGCCCTGAACCAGGTCAGCACCGTCAATGCCGAACTGACCGGCGACCTGGCCACCCTGGGCACCGTGCAGGTGACCGGCGTGTCCGGCGGCTCGGAAGTGTTCAGCGCGACCAAGATGGGCTCGGGCACCAGCGTCGACCAGCGCGTCATCGAGTCGCTGCCGTCGATGAACGGCAACATCCAGGACTTCATGCGCCTGGATCCGCGCGTGACCTTCACCGACCGCGCTTCGGGCAGCATCACCGCCGGCGGCCAGAACCCGCGCTTCAACAAGATCACCATCGACGGCGTCTCGGCCAGCGACACCTTCGGCCTGGAAGGCAACAACATGCCGACCATGCGCCAGCCGGTGTCGATGGAGGCCATCGAGGCCATCGACATCAACCTGTCCAACTACGACGTCGCCCTGTCCGGCGCCGCCGGTGCCAGCGTCAACGCGGTGACCAAGTCGGGCACCAACGATTTCCACGGCTCGGTCTACGGCACCTTCCGTGACGGCGACTGGTTCGGCGATTACCCGGCGCGCATCGCCGGCAGCACCACCGATGTCACCGGCCAGCCGTTCGACGAGTTCTCCAAGGAGTCGACCTACGGCGTGACCCTGGGCGGCCCGATCGTCAAGGACAAGCTGTTCTTCTTCGCCAACTACGAGAAGATGAAGCAGTCCGACATCGGCCCGGCCGGCCAGAGCGCGGGCGTCAACCCGCTCGACGCGGGCACCGTGGACTTCAACGCCGCCGACCTGGCCGAAGTGCAGCGCATCGCCAGCGACGTGTGGGGCTTCGACGCCGGCGGCATGTCCGGCAGCGGCGACACCGAGCTGGAAGAGTACGCGCTGAAGCTGGACTGGAACATCAACGAGAACCACCGCGCCAACCTGCGCTACAGCAAGCTGGAGCAGAACCGCATCCGTCCGGAAGCCCCGACCGCGAGTGTGCTGTCGCTGAGCTCGAACTGGTTCAACCACGTCAAGACCGTGGAGAGCTACGTCGGCCAGCTGTTCAGCGACTGGTCCGACACGTTCTCCACCGAGTTCAAGGTCTCCTACCGCGACTACTCGGCCGTCCGCGTCAGCCCGACCACCGCGCCGACCATCCAGGTGTACTTCGACGACGGCATCACCGGCAACGGCAACGACAACCCGACCGGCACCAACAGCAACAGCTTCGCCGGCCTGGACGCGATCCGCCTGGGCACCGAGCGCAGCTCGCCGGGCAACACCCTGCTGACCGAGACGTGGAGCTACTACGGCGCCGGCGTGTGGACCGTGGGCGACCACGACATCAAGTTCGGCGGCGAGTACAGCGAGAACGAGATCTACAACTTCTTCCTGCAGGACTTCTGGGGCAACTACAGCTTCTACGTCCCGCGTCCGCTGGTGAGCGGCTCGCGCGTTTCGGACTTCGGCAACCTGCTGCGCGGCCAGTACTTCGACTACGACCTGCAGACCAACCCGGTCGATACGAACGCGATCGCCGCCCGTTACAAGAACAAGAACACCGGCGTGTTCCTGCAGGACACCTGGTACGTCAACACCAACCTGACCCTGACCTTCGGCGTGCGCGCCGACAAGCCTGAAGCCAGCCCGAGCCCGCCGTACAACGCGTGCTTCGCCGCTGCCCCGGGCACCGTCAACGCCGCCTGCGGCACCGGTTACACCGGTGGCTTCGGCATCGACAACACCAGCACCTACAACGGCGACTTCATCGTCCAGCCGCGCTTCGGTTTCAACTACACCTTCGACTGGGAGCGTCCGGCGCAGCTGCGCGGCGGCGTGGGCCTATTCCAGGGTGACGCCCCGCAGGTGTGGGTCGGCAATGCCTACAGCAGCACGGGCATGAACTACATCTCCTTCCAGAACACCACCGCGTGGCAGACCGTTCCGTTCAGCGCCGACGGCCTGAACCAGAACGTGCCGCCGGGCGGTTCGGGCGTTCGCAACGTCAACGCGATCAGCGACGACTTCGAGCTGCCGTCGGTGTGGAAGGCCAACCTGGCGATCGACGTGGAGACCCCGTGGTGGGGCACCGTCGCCTCGGCCGAGCTGCTGCTGACCGACGTCAACAACGGCCTGTTCTACCGCACGCTCAACGTCGGCCCGGGCTACATCGGTCCCGACGGCCGCGTGCTGTACTGGAACCCGAACAGCCCGCGTCCGTTCGGCAATACCGCCACCGGCGCTACCCCGACCAACGGCGCGCGTTACAACCGCAATGCCTATTTCGGTGACGTCTTCCTGCTGGAGAACACCAACAAGGGCAAGGGCCAGCAGCTGACCCTGTCGCTGGCCAAGCCGTTCAGCAACGACAGCGACTGGTCCTGGACCGTGGGCTACACCTACACCCAGGCCACCGAAGTGGGCGCGCTGACCAGCTCGACCGCCGGCTCCGGCTTCGGCTCGCAGTACGGCTTCAGCATCAACGAGCCCAACAGCACCACCGCCCGCTACGAGATCAAGGACCGCTTCAGCGGCGCGGTGAACTGGTCGCACAAGTTCTTCGGCGACAATGCCACCCAGGTGGGCCTGTTCTACGAAGGCCGCAGCGGCCGTCCGTACAGCTACATCTTCAACGGCGACGCCAACGGCGACAACCGCACCTTCAACGACCTGTTCTACGTGCCGTCCGGTCCTGGCGATGTGCTGTTCGGCAGCATGAATGCCACCACCGGCGCGTTCACGCCGAACGCGGCGATGGAGCAGGCGTTCTGGGACTGGATGGCGAAGAACCCGCAGCTGGCCCGCTACCGCGGCACCTATGCGCCGGAGAATGCGTTCAATGCCGGTTGGGTCAACACCTTCGACATCCGCATCAGCCAGGAACTGCCGGGCTTCTTCGACGGCCACAAGTCGAAGATCTGGCTGGACATCCAGAACGTGGGCAACCTGATCAACAAGGATTGGGGCCACATCGTCGACTACGGCTTCAACGCCAATGAAGCGGTGGCGTCGCTGGTGGGCGTGTCCGGTGGCAAGTACGTGTACAGCTACCGCGGCAACTACAACGGCGTGCCGGAGTTCGGCCAGACCGTGGCCCAGGGCATCCCGACCAACGCCGACGGCCAGACCAACGGCATCTCGCAGTGGTCGCTGCAGGTCGGCCTGCGCTACGACTTCTGATCCTTGCGATCAGCACAAGTGTGTGACGGAACGGCCGGGGCAACCCGGCCGTTTCCTTTTGCGCGGCACGGTGCGTTGTGCACGCCGCTGGAGTAGAGTCGGCGGCCGGTTTACACGGATTCGCCCAACGCCCATGAACGAGTCGATCTCGACGAGCACGCTGCCCGTGCAGGACGCACGCATCTACCCGCGCGGCGGTCTGGATGTCCTTTCACGCACGGAAGTGGCGCGCCTGCGCGACGCCTCGGCCGGCGGCATGCATGAACTGTTGCGCCGCTGCGCGTTGGCGGTGCTCACCAGCGGCAGCGCCAGCGACGATCCGCGCGCGGCGCGCGACCTGTATCCGAACTTCGACATCCAGGTCACCCAGCAGGATCGCGGCGTGCGCATCGACCTGGCCAACGCGCCGGCGATGGCGTTCGTCGATGGCGAGATCATCCGTGGCGTGGCCGAACTGTTGTTCGCCACCGTCCGCGACCTGGCCTGGACGGCGATCGAGCTGGGCGAGGACCGCGCGCCCGAGCTGGACACCACGGCCGGCATCACCGATTCGGTGTTCGGCCTGCTGCGCAATGCGCGCATCCTGCAGCCGTCGGACCCCAACCTGGTGGTCTGCTGGGGCGGCCACTCGATCTCGCGAGACGAATACATCTACACCAAGCAGGTCGGCTACGAGCTGGGCCTGCGCGGGCTGGACATCTGCACCGGCTGCGGGCCAGGCGCGATGAAGGGCCCGATGAAGGGCGCCACCATCGCCCATGCCAAGCAGCGCCGCAGCCGCACCCGCTACATCGGCATCACCGAGCCGGGGATCATCGCCGCCGAATCGCCTAACCCGATCGTCAATCACCTGGTGATCATGCCGGACATCGAGAAGCGGCTGGAGGCGTTCGTGCGCCTGGGCCACGGCATCATCGTGTTCCCCGGTGGCGTGGGCACGGCCGAGGAGATCCTCTACCTGCTGGGCATCCTGCTGCGCGAGGAAAACGCGGACCTGCCGTTCCCGCTGATCCTGACCGGCCCGACCATCGCCGCGCCGTACTTCGAGCAGATCGACCGCTTCCTGCGCCTGACCTTGGGCGAGGCGGCGACCTCGCGCTACGAGATCGTGATCGGCGACCCGGGTGCGGTGGCCAAGAAGATGGTCGCCGGCATCCGCAAGGTGCGCGAGGCGCGCATCGCGCACAAGGATTCGTTCTACTTCAACTGGGGCATCGAGATCCCCCTGGAGTTCCAGCAGCCCTTCGTGCCCACGCACGAGGCGATGGCCGCACTGGACCTGCACCACGGCCGCCCGCCGTCGGCGCTGGCCGCCGACCTGCGCCGCGCGTTCTCCGGGATCGTGGCCGGCAACGTCAAGGAAGACGGGATGCGCCGGATCGAGGAGCACGGCCCGTTCGAGATCCATGGCGCGCCGGACATGATGCAGGCGCTGGACGGCCTACTGCGGGCGTTCGTCGAGCAGCGGCGGATGAAGATCGCCGGCGAGTACCGGCCCTGCTATCGCGTGGTGGCCTGAGCCGGCGGCGCCGTCTCCCGCCCCCAAGCCGGCCCCGGCCGGCACCCAGGCGCGACCCCGGTCACGGAACGGGCGGGCGCGCGCCCCGACCCCGACCGGGTCGCCTCCGTCCCTCCAGCCAGACCGACCGTTCATCCCGGCCCTGCTTGCGTCCACTTGTGGGCGGGCTAGGCTGCGCAGGTCACGTTGGGGAACGTCCGTATGCCGTCGTCCTATCGCCAATCCGGGTTCACCCTGGTCGAGTTGATGATCACCGTCGCCGTCCTGGCGATCCTGCTGGCGCTGGCATTGCCCAGCTTCCAGGCCAGCATCCGCTCCAACCGGGTCGCCACGACCAGCAACGAGCTGCTGGGATCGCTTTCGCTGGCCCGTACGGAAGCCATCCGGGGGCTGGGCGCGGCCGGTGTCTGCGCCAGCGATGACGGGGCCGCTTGTACGGCGACCACCGACTGGGCCAACGGCTGGATCGTCTGGCGCGAGGACCGGGCCGCCGGCGGAGTAACGGTGCGCACGGTGGTTCGCTACTTCCAGCCCAAGCAGCGCATGGTGATCACCGGTCCCAACGACGGCATGCAGTTCACCACCCAGGGACGTACGCAGGACGGTGCCGACCAGTTCGGCGTGGCCCCCGAAGATGTGGGCACTCCTGCCCGTTGCCTGGTGGTCAACGCCACGGGCCAGGCACGGATCAACCAGGGAGCCTGCGCATGAGCCCGGTCATGAGGCGCCAGCGGAAGATCGGCGCCGGCCGCGTGGCCGGCTTCACCCTGATCGAGGTCATGGTCGCGGTGCTCATCCTGGGCATCGGACTGCTTGGTTTCGCGCTGCTGCAGACCATGAGCGTGCGCTTTACCCAGAGCGCCAACCAGCGCACCCAGGCCACCAACCTGGCCTACGACATGCTCGACCAGATCCGCGTCAACCGGCTTGCCGTGGGCCAATACGTGGGCGACTACAGCGCGACCGTCTCTGGTGCCGCATGCCAGCCGGATGGCACGGTCACCCCGGCCAAGTACCGCGGAGTCTGGGAATGCCGGCTGGGCAAGGCGCTGGGCGCAGGCTCGACCGCGAACGTGGCCCTGGACGCGGGCCAGGTCACCGTCTCGGTCACCTGGGGCGACGAGCGCTGGAACGATTCGGACGGTGACGGCACGGTGAGTGCGGCCGAAAGCAACCAGACTTTCGTGACGGTGACCCGCCTGTGAAAGCGAATTCGAAGAAGAAGATCGGCGGCCTGTCCCTGATCGAACTGATGATCGCGATGCTGATCGGCAGCATCCTGATGATCGGTGTCGTCCAGGTCTTCGGCGCCTCACGTACCGCCTACCAGCTGTCCGAGGGCATGGCCCGCGTGCAGGAGAACGGGCGCTTTGCCCTGGATTACCTCCAGCGCGACCTTCGCATGGCCGGCCACTTCGGTTGCGTGAACGACCAGGCGCGCGGGCAGATCGCCGGCGCCCTGACCTCGCATTTCACCGCCAACGGGCCGATGGATTTCGGTTTTTCGGTGCGTGGTTACGACAACGCCAATCCGACTGGCATCACCCTGTCGCCGGCGCGCCGCGCAGGGACCGATGTGATCGTGCTGCGGTTCATGAGTGCCAGCGGCATCCCGATCACGGCGATTGACCCGGCCGGTTCGACCGTAGACGTCGATCCGACCAAGTGGACGGTCCTGACCGATGGTGGCGTGGCTGCGCCGACGTTGTTCGGCGTTGCCGACTGCGCGTTCGCCGATGTATTCGTCGCCGACAGCGTCAATGCGGGCGGCGGCCAGGTGGGCGTCCCCACCACGGTGGATCTGGCCCGCTACGGCGCCAGCCCGGAAGGCGGGCCGACGATGCTGTACCGCGCCGAGTCCGTCGTCTACTACATCGGCACCGGTGCGGGCGGGCAGCCGTCGCTGTGGCGCGCGCGTGTCAACGTCGATGGATCCAGCGTCAGCGAAGAGCTGGTGGAAGGTATCGAGGACATGCAGTTCCGTTACGGGATGGATCGCCGGCCGGCGGCCAATCCCAGCGGCTACATCGAAACGCAAGGCAGTGCCGCCGACGTCGGCACCAGCGAGGCCGAATGGCGCAGGGTCGGCCAGATCCAAGTTGCCTTGCTCGCGGCCAGTCCGAATCCGGCGGCCTCGGCACAGGCGCAGACCGCGCCGACCCTTTTCGGCGTCAGCACCGCTGCGGCAACCGATACGCGCTACCGCACCGTCTACGAATCCACCATCGCCCTGCGCAATCGCCTCTACGGGAATTGACCGACATGCATCGAATCCATTCCACGCGACGCATGCGCCAGTCGATGCCGGCAAGCCCGGCCGCCCAGCGGGGCGCGGCGCTTTATGTCGCCCTGATGATCCTGATCCTGCTCGCGCTGCTCGGCATCACCGGCATGCAAGTAGCCGGGTTGCAGGAGCGCATGGCCGCCAACTACCTGGGCGTCAACCAGGCCTTCCAGACCGCGGAGGCCGACCTGCGCCTGCGCGAGTGCTACATCGAGGGCGTGGTCAACCGTGACGGAGCTTGCTCGGCGGGCGTGACGACGATCCAGCAGATCTGCGACGACGGCTTCGACGCGACCAATTGGGCAGCGCAGATGTCCACCGACGTGCCCCAGGTCAACCGGGCCAATGTCCGCGCGATCGGCGCATGCATCTCGGGCAACTCCAGTCTGGACATGGGCGTGGGGCCGGTAAACGAGGATCCGAATCCGGTCTACCAGGTCACCGTCTACGCCACCAACAATGCGGCCACTGCCAATGCGGCGGTCGATACCATCTTCCGACCCTGAGGAGCCGCTCATGGCCCCCCGTCGCATCCGTTTGATCGCAGTTTCCGCCGCTGCCGCCGCCGCCATTGCGGGCGGCTACGGCGTGTACCTGGCCGCCCAGACCGCTCCGCCGGAGCTGGCGCAGTCGCCGATGAACATCACCAACGTGATCCCGCCGGCCTTCATCATGGGCGTGGACAACTCCGGTTCGATGAGCACGGACGAGACGCTGTTCCGGACCCCGACCGGTCCGGGCTACATATCCAGCAACAGCTTCTTCGATGCGTCGGGCAACGTGCGAACCGCGGGGACCGAGGTGACCAAGCACATGGATGGCGGCTACAACGCCGACATCTATGGCGCACTGCGTTCGCCCGAACACAACCGCGCCTTCTTCAATCCGGCGACCGTCTACCTGCCGTGGCGCACCTCGACCGGTTTGCTGGAGGCCAATGCGCCCACCAATGCGGCTGTCGAGGATCCGCGCGGCGCAGGCTTCGGTGCGGCGACCCCGTTGACGACGTACAACTTCACCACCTACCTGGATACCACCGAGACCTGGCCCAACGGCTCGGTAGTGCCCGCCGGAACCACCGTCTACAACGACGATAACTGTGACCGAGCGCCGGGCGCCACGTCGACGGCCAACGCGTGGGTCACGTATGCCAGCGCCAAGACACTGACTGCGAACTGCAGTATCCGCTTCCGCTACTACCCGGCCCGCGTTTACCTAAGCACCACCGCGACGCCGCCGCCGGGCTATGACACGACCAAGCGTGTGCTGATCAAGGGCGCGGGCCCGGCCGGGGCGGACATGTACCGCTACGACTACGTCGCCGGCAATTTCACCACCGGCGGCGACACGGCGGTGCAGAACTTCGCCAACTGGTGGACCTACTACGGCAACCGCAACCGTTCGATGATCGCGGCGATGACCCATTCGGTGTCCGACTTCACCCGGATGCGGATCGGCTATTTCCAGATCAACACGCCGCCGACTGCGCGCGGCGACACCAACGACCCCAACGTCGTGATGCGGGACATGGGCGTCCAGGCCGATCGCGATGCGCTCTACACGGCGATGCGCGGCCTGAACGCTTCCGGCAACACGCCGACCCGCCGCGCCACCGCCCGGATGGTCAGGCAGTTCATGCGTACCGATGCCGGTGCTCCGATCAAGCTGCAGTGCCAGAAGAACGCCGGCATGCTGTTCACCGACGGCTACACCAACGAGAGCCCGGCCGGTGCGGCCGGCGCCTATTGGGATGTCGGCGACGTCGACGGCACCTATCCGGTGCCTTACGGCGGCGGCACGGCATCGACCAACACGATCGCCGACTACGCGATGTATGGCTACATCACCAATCTGCGCGCCGACCTGCCGGCGGGCAAGGTGCCGGTGCCGAACGTGTGCAAGACCACGCCGGTCCCCGCAGGCGTGGATTGCAACACCAATCCACACATGAATTTCTACGGTGTCACCCTCGGCGCGCGCGGCGCAGTCTACGACGTCAATGCCGCCGCCACCGCCGATCCCTTTACCACCGCACCGAACTGGGCGGCCACTGGCACCATGAACCTCAATCCGTCGAACGTCGACGATATCTGGCATGGTGCGCTCAATTCCCGCGGTGAGTTCATCAATGCCGCATCGCCCACCGAGATCACCGAGGCGATGCGCCGCATCCTGGCGGCAGTCAACGAAGGCACCTCGCCGGCGGGCACGATCGGTGTGACCGGCGCGCGCATCGGCGGCGGTTCGCTGACCGTCGAGCCCCGTTACGAGTCGACCAACAACGGTACCGACTGGTACGGCAAGCTGCAGGCCTACACGGTGACCGCCAATGCATTGACCGGCGCAACCACGTTCACCGACGCCTGGGAAGCGAGCGCGAGCATACTGGCGCAGGGCGCGGGAGCGCGTGACATCCACTATGGCACGACCGCTGCCAGCGTCGTGCCGACCGTGCAGGCGTTCAATGCCGGGACGCTGACGCTCGCCAGCCTGTGCGCGGCGGCCGATCCGCTGAAAACGGTCGCCTGCTCGACGGCGAACATCACCGCGTTGGCCGGCGGCACGATGAACATCAATCGCGCCGTGGCCTATCTGCGTGGCGACCGCACTGACGAGGGCGTTCTGCGCACGCGTACCGGGATTCTCGGCGACATCGTCAACTCCTCGCCGGTCGTCTCCACTTATACCGACGACTACGGCTACCGCAGCATGGGTGGCACCTACGCGACCACCTATGAGGCCTACCTCACCACCAAGCGGACCGCGGCCCGGTCGCTGGTCCTGGTCGGCGCCAACGACGGCATGTTCCACGTGTTCGACGGGCGCGCCACAGGCGCGGGCGGCAACGAGCTCTTCGCTTACATTCCGGCCACCTCGCTGGGCCACATGGGCAACCTGCTTTTCCCGTACGTGGCGGCGGACAAGAACAACCAGAAGTTCGAGCACCGCTACTTCGTCGATGGCCAGGTCGCCGTCTCCGACGTCTACATGGGCGGCGCCTGGCACACCATTGCGGTCGGTGCATCGGGCGCGGGCGGCCGCAGTGTCTTCGCCCTGGACATCACCAATCCGGCTTCCATCAGCGTTCTTTGGGAGGTGAATGACCGGATCACGGGCAATACCGGGATCTCCAACAACATCGGCTACGTGCTCGGCCAGCCGGTCATCGTTCCCTTCAAGACCGCTACCGGCGACATCAGCTGGAAGGCGATCTTCGGCAACGGCTACAACAGCACGAGCCAGCAGGCGAGCCTGTTCGTCGTGGATGTCGCCAGCGGCGCAACCAGCACCATCGTCGCCAGCGAAGCGACCGCGCCTGCCTACAACGGCCTTGGCAACGTCTCGGTCGTGGACACCAAGCGTCGCAATGTCGCCAATGACGCCTGGATCAGCGGACGTGACGGTTTCGCCGACACCGCTTATGCGGCCGACCAGAACGGCGCCGTCTGGAAGTTCGACCTGCTGACCGAGACCGTTGCCCTGGGCGGCGAGCCGCTGTTCATCGCCAGCAATGCGGGGGTGCGCCAGCCGATCACTGGCGGCATTACCGTGGCCACCGGCCCCGGCGGCGGCACGATGGTGTACTTCGGCACCGGCAGCTTCATTTTCACCGGCGATCCGGTGGATACCAGTATCCAGACCATGTATGGCGTGCTCGATCGCGGTGCGCCCGTTTCCGGCCGCGCTGACCTGCAGCAGCAGAGCGTGGGCACCGATACCGGCGCCTTCCGCGAAACCACCAACTATGCACTGGGTGCCGGCATGTACGGCTGGTATATCGACCTGCCGGCCGGCGAGCGTGTCGTCGGTTCCCCGCGGATCGAGAGCGGCGTCGTTTTCTTCCCGACCTACGAGCCGTCGGCCACCACTTCCACGGACTGTTCGGTGAGCGGTACCAACTGGCTTTATGGCTTGAACGCGCTCAGTGGCGGCGCGGCCATGACTTATGTGCGGATGGGTTCGCCCACGGGATCGCAGCCGTCTTCGGCCACCGGTGCGGTGTCGCTCACCACCGGCGGTACCGCGCCGGTCAAGGATGTCGCGGTCATGACCGCGCCGCGCATCAGTCCGCTTGCGCCTGGTGCGACGCAGGCGGATATCGATGCCACGCTCGACGCACAGTGTTCGATGGTGGTCCGCGTAGCGGGTGCACCTGCGATGTACCTGCCCAGGCCGTGTGGTCGGCAGTCCTGGAGGCAGGTGCGATGAACGAGGCCAAGTATTTGAACAGGGGGGCGGATCCGATGCAGAACCGTAGATTGGCGGCCGTGGCGGGCTTCACCTTGATCGAACTGATGGTGGTCGTCGCGGTGGTGGCGATCCTGGCGTCGATCGCCATTCCGTCCTACCAGGAGCAGGTCCGCAAGTCGCGGCGGGCGCAAGCCAAGGCCGACCTGGTGGAGTACATGCAGGGGGCGGAGCGCTTCTTCACCGTAAACAACACCTATGTCGGATACGCGCTTCCCAATGCACAGTCGCCGCGCGAAGCGGGGGCCACGGCGCGTTACACGCTGGCTGCCAGCACCCAAACGGCTACGCAGATGGTGCTGACCGCCACTGCGGTGGGTGCCCAGGCGGGCGATCGGTGCGGGGACCTGTCGGTGAGCAATACCGGCCTGAAGACCGAGAGCGGCGGCGCTGAGCTTGCCGATTGCTGGTAACCGGTTCGTCGCAGGTCATGCCAGGAAGCCGCCCTCGTGGCGGCTTCTTCTTTTCGATGGGCAACCGATTACGGCACAAAAAACGAAGGGCCGCGATCGCTCGCGGCCCTTCTCTTTAACTGGCGCCCGAAGTTGGACTCGAACCAACGACCCCCTGATTAACAGTCAAGTGCTCTAACCGGCTGAGCTATTCGGGCGGGGCGCACATTGTAGGGGCAGGCCCGGCCGGGGGGCAAGCGGGCGCGCATCCAACAGCGTCGCGGGGTGGCTTGCGGCCCCGATGTTCAGGAAGCAGGGCAGGGGCGCGTGGTCTCGATCCTGCGTGTCCTGACCCGGCCGACATTGTTGACGACGATCTCGCCACGCAGCTTGTCGTCCGTGCAGACCCGCAGCGTCAGGTTGCTCCCGCCGCTTCGGCCATCGAGCTGGTAGCGCAGGCGCAACCGGCCGGCGCTGGCATGGATCCGGACCGAGTGGTGGATCGGCTTGCGTACATCGCGCAGGACGTCGCCTGGCCGGCGCGGCTGGTCGTTGCGCCCAGGGTCGCGATAGAGCAGCCAGCCGCTGCTCCAGTCGGGGGCTGGCCTGCATTGGCCATCCCCAGAGGATGGGCACAGGGTGACCGGGATACGCCGGCTGATCGCGGTGTTGCGTGCCTGCGCCAACTGGGCACCCAGTTGGTGCATGGCAGCGGCTGCGCGCTGCCGCTGCAGCGTTTCCCGGAAAGTCGGCAGGGCCAGTGCCAGCAGGATGGAGGCCACCGCGGCGCAGGCCACCAGTTCGACCAGGCTGAATCCGGCTGCGGGGCCCGGCGCGTCCTTGCGCATGGGCGAATTCCTTTCGCTCGGGGGTGTTCAGGCTGGCGCGCAGCTCTGGTGCGGTGCATCGGTGCAAGCGGGCCTGCGGTGTAGGAATTCCGGCCGCATGCCTCGCGGTTCGGTGGGAAGTGGCCTGTGGCGCACGAAATGAATGAGCCGCCGCTGCGGGCCGGATGACGGCCGGATCGTGGGCTGGACCGGCCGGCCATGGCCGCAGCTGAAAGCAGAGCGATCCCCACACGGCATCGATGGCGCGCCTGTCTATACTGGCCAGTCCCCCACGACGGTGTCGCGCATGAGCGAGCGGTTCGAGCTGGTGTCCCCGTACGCCCCGGCGGGCGACCAGCCGCAGGCGATCGAGAAGCTGGTTGCCGGCTTCGAGGCGGGGCTGGCCAAGCAGGTGCTGCTCGGCGTGACCGGCTCGGGCAAGACCTACACCATCGCCAACGTGGTCCAGGCGGTGCAGAAGCCGACCCTGGTGATGGCGCCGAACAAGACCCTGGCCGCGCAGCTGTACGGCGAGTTCAAGGCCTTCTTCCCGAACAACGCGGTCGAGTATTTCGTCAGCTACTACGACTACTACCAGCCCGAAGCCTATATCCCGTCGACCGACACATTCATCGACAAGGACAGCTCGATCAACGACCACATCGAGCAGATGCGGCTGGCGGCGACCAAGGCGCTGCTGTCGCGGCCCGATGCGCTGGTGGTGGGCACGGTCTCGGCGATCTACGGCCTGGGCGCGCCCGAGGATTACCTCTCCCTGCGCCTGATCCTCTCGCGCGGCGAGCGGCTGGACCAGCGCGACCTGCTGCGCCACCTGACCCAGCTGCAATACACCCGCAACGAGTACGAGCTGCAGCGCGGCACCTTCCGCGTGCGCGGCGAGGTGGTGGACGTGCACCCGGCCGAAAGCGACGCCGAGGCGGTGCGGATCGAGCTGTTCGACGGCGAGATCGAGAACATCTCGCTGTTCGACCCGCTCACCGGCGAGGTCATGCGCCGGCTGCCGCGCTACACGATCTACCCCAAGACCCACTACGCGACCACGCGCGAGCGGGTGCTGTCGGCGGTGGAGACGATCAAGGTCGAGCTCAGGGAGCGGCTGGAACAGCTGTACTCGCAGAACAAGCTGGTCGAGGCGCAACGGTTGGCCCAGCGCACCCAGTTCGACCTGGAAATGATGGCCGAGGTCGGTTACTGCTCGGGCATCGAGAACTACTCCCGGCACCTCACCGGCAAGGCGCCCGGCGATCCGCCGCCGACCCTGTTCGACTACCTGCCGGCCGATGCGCTGCTGGTGGTGGACGAGTCGCACGTGACCATTCCGCAGATCGGCGCGATGTACAAGGGCGACCGCTCGCGCAAGGAAACGCTGGTGGAGTTCGGCTTCCGCCTGCCGTCGGCGCTGGACAACCGGCCGCTGAAGTTCGAGGAGTGGGAGGCGCGCGCGCCGCGTTCGGTGTACGTGACCGCAACCCCGGGCGCATATGAGCTGCGCGAGGCCAGCGACCAGATCGTCGAACTGGTGGTGCGGCCGACCGGCCTGGTCGATCCGCGGGTGGAGATCCGCCCGGTCGGCACGCAGGTCGACGACCTGATGGGCGAGATCAACAAGCGCGTGGCCATTGGCGACCGCGTGCTGGTCACCACCCTGACCAAGCGCATGGCCGAGAACCTGACCGACTACCTGTCCGAGCACGGGATCAAGGTGCGCTACCTGCACTCGGACGTGGAGACGGTCGAGCGGGTGGAGATCATCCGCGACCTGCGCCTGGGCAAGTTCGACGTGCTGGTCGGCATCAACCTGCTGCGCGAGGGCCTGGACATGCCCGAGGTGTCGCTGGTGGCGATCCTGGATGCTGACAAGGAGGGGTTCCTGCGCTCGACCGGTTCGCTGATCCAGACCATCGGCCGCGCCGCGCGCAACCTGCGCGGCACCGCGATCCTGTACGCGGACACGATCACCCGCTCGATGCGGGCCGCCATCGACGAGACCGACCGTCGCCGCGAGAAGCAGGAGGAGTACAACGCCGCCCACGGCATCGTGCCCCGGCAGATCGTGCGGCCGGTCATGGACGTGATGGAAGGCGCCCGCTCCGAGCCGGGCGAGTCCCGGGGCAAGGCCGGCCGCGGCAAGGCCCGCCAGGTGGCCGAACCGGCGCCCGACTACGCCGCGATGGACCCGATCCAGGCGGCGCGGAAGATCCAGGAACTGGAGCAGCGCATGTACCAGCATGCCCGCGACCTGGAGTTCGAGGACGCCGCGCGGATCCGCGATCAGATCCGCCGGCTGAAGGAAGCCAGCCTGGGCGGCTGAGCCGGCGGTTGTCGCCGGCCCCGGCGGCGCGGTAGAATGCGCGCCCCTGCCGCGGGCAATCTGCGCAGGACAGCAGTATCCGGGCGGTTAGCTCAGCGGTAGAGCACTACCTTGACATGGTAGGGGTCACAGGTTCGAACCCTGTACCGCCCACCAATCCCGTTTAGGGGTTGGAAATACTGAAAAAACTGATGAGGCCGCCTGCGAGGGCGGCCTTTCGCGTTTTGGGATGCGATTCGCCCCGGCGCGGCGAACAACCGGACACGGGCGCGACCCGCTCGGCTGCCTGGGTAGTGCAACGCCCCGGGCGGGGTAGAGCCTCAGCCCGCCACCGCATCCGCACGCAGGCGCAGCGCGTGCAAGCGCTCGTAGTGCGGGCGGCACTGCTCGGCGACCTGGGCCGGGATTCCGTCCAGCACGACGGCTTTCTCCGCCGGCACCTCGAATCCGGTCGATTCCCACACCTGCGCGTACCAGTGCGGTGCCCAGATGCCGTCGCTGTCGCGGCGGCCCTTGGGCCAGTGCAGCATGCGCGCGGTGAAGTCGATGCCCAGCCAGTCGCACAGTGCGCGCAGGTGCGCTTCGGGTGCGCGCAGGAAGTCGCCGGCGTCGATCACCGGTGGCGCCTGGCCGCCTGCGGCCAGCGCCTCGTAGAGTTCGACCTGCTGCGGCAGGCCGATGTCCTGCGCGGTGACGGTGGCGCGCGACTTCACGTAGGACGCCACGACCTGCTGCGGGTCGCGGATCAGCAGCACGTTACGCAGCCCGGCGATCCAGCCGTGGTCGATGTGCGGCAGCAGGTGGTGGGTCATGTGCTTCTGGTACCAGACTGGCGCGCCGCCGGGCACCGGGCCGAGCAGGTCGTCGACCACGCGGCGCCAGTCGGTCTGGCCGTCGGCGATGACTTCATCACGCGCGGGATGATCCAGCCCGGTGTGGTCCAGGTAATGCGCATAGAGCGGTTCGTCGCTGACCGCGCAATCGCCGCGGTTCTCCCAGGCGCGCATCATCGCCGTGGAGATGTTGCGTGGGCCTGACCACATGGCGATGCGGACCGGCTTGCGCGTGGCGCTCATGCACGCGCTCCGCGCGCGGCCACGTCGGCGGCGACCAGCGCCTGGTACAGCGACTGCAGGCGCTTGACCACCGGTCCGCGTGCATCCTCACCGCGCTCCTCCCAGCCGATCGTGCGGTGGTCGACCGTGCGCACCGGCACCACGCCGGCGAAGGTGCCGGTGACGAACGCCTCGTCGGCGCCGTACACGTCGGTCAGGCTGAAGGACTTCTCGAACACCGGGATGCCGTTGTCCTGGCACAGCGTGATCACGTTGGCGCGGGTGATGCCGCCCAGGCAGTACTGGCCGGTCGAGGTCCACACCTGGCCCTTGCGCACGATGAAGAAGTGGGTGGAATTGCAGGTGGCGACAAAACCATGCGGATCCAGCATCAACGCTTCGTCGGCGCCGGCGCCGTAGGCCTGGATGCAGGCGGTGATGCAGTTGAGCTTGCTGTGCGAGTTGAGCTTCTGGTCTTGCACATCCGGGTAGCCGCGACGCACGTTGACCGTGTACAGAGATAGTCCGCGAGACGTGCTGGCGGCCGAGGCGGCCTTGTACTCGGGAATGATGACGATCGTGGCCGGGCCGACGGTGACGCGCGGGTCCTGGTAGGGCGTGCTCTTCACCCCGCGGGTCACCATCAGGCGCACGTGCACGCCGTCGCCGTGCATGCCGTTGGCTTCCAGTGCGGCGTACAGCGAGCGGGTCAGCTCGGCGCGGGTGAGGCCGATGTCCAGCATGATCGCCTTGGCGCCTTCGTACAGGCGATCGAGGTGGGCATCGAGGAACAGCGGATGCCCGCCGACCACGCGAAAACCTTCCCAGACGCCGTCGCCGAGCACGAAGCCGCTGTCGAACACCGACACCATCGCCTGGCTGCGGTGCTTCATTGTGCCGTTGACCGAGATCAGGATGTCGGCGTTGCGCGGGTCGTCGGCCGAGTGCTGGGTGCCTTGGGTCATGCGTGCGTTCCTGTGGGGTCCGATGCGATGGGTCGATGGTAGCCGGTGGGGAAGGCCGTGGGTTCGATGCCGGTCCGTTGCGGCTTTCCCGCGGCCCGATGGCCGGGCTGGCGACGGTGCGGCGGGGCCTTGGTGGCATCAGTCGGGTGCGGGGCCGCCGCGCACCGCCAGCCCGGCAGCCGCCGATTCTTCCGCCCAAAAGAGAAGACCCCGCAATGCGGGGTCTCCAGGTCTTTCCAGCGATGACGTCAGGCCCGACCGATCAGGTCAGCGCAGGCTCATCGGCTTCCGAGTCGGCGAACTCGCCGATCGGGATGCAGCTGCAGAACACGTTCTTGTCGCCGTGCACGTTGTCGACGCGGGCGACCGGCGGCCAGTACTTCTGCTGCTTGAGCGTGGCCAGCGGGAACGCCGCCAGCTCGCGCGAGTAGGCGTGGGTCCACTGGCTGCCCGACACCTGCGCGGCGGTGTGCGGCGCATGCTTGAGCGGGTTGTCCTCGCGATCCAGGCGGCCATCCTCGATCGCGGCGATCTCGCGGCGGATCTCGATCATCGCGTCGATGAAGCGATCGAGTTCATGCAGCGACTCGCTCTCGGTCGGCTCCACCATCAAGGTGCCGGCGACCGGGAAGCTCAGCGTCGGCGCGTGGAAGCCGAAATCGATCAGGCGCTTGGCCACGTCCTCGGCGGTGATGCCGGTGGTCTTCTCCAGCGGACGCACGTCGAGGATGCATTCGTGCGCGACCAGGCCGTTGCGACCGGTGTAGAGCGTCTTGTAGTGCGGCGCCAGGCGGCTGGAGACGTAGTTGGCGTTGAGCAGCGCGACCTGGGTCGCCTTGCGCAGGCCGCCGGCGCCCATCATGGTCACGTACATCCAGCTGATCGGCAGGATCGATGCGGAGCCGAAGCTGGCTGCCGAGACCATGCCGACATCACCTTCGCCGCCCAGCGTTCTGGGGAGGAACGGGGCGAGGTGCGACTTGACCGCGCACGGGCCCACGCCCGGGCCGCCGCCGCCGTGCGGGATGCAGAAGGTCTTGTGCAGGTTCAGGTGCGAGACGTCCGAACCCCACTTGCCCGGCTTGGCCACGCCGACCAGCGCGTTCATGTTGGCGCCGTCGGTGTACACCTGGCCGCCGTGCTCATGGACGATGCGGCAGATCTCGACCACGTCCTCCTCGAACACGCCGTGCGTGGACGGGTAGGTCATCATGATCGCGGCCAGGTTGGCCGAATGCTTCTGCGCGGCGCGGCGGATGTCCTCGACATCGACGTTGCCGTTGGCATCGCACTTGGTGACCACGACCTTCATGCCGCACATCTGCGCCGAAGCCGGGTTGGTGCCGTGCGCCGACTCGGGGATCAGGCAGATGTCGCGGTGGTCTTCGCCGCGCGAGCGGTGGTAGGCGCGGATCGCCAGCAGGCCGGCGTATTCGCCCTGCGCGCCGGAGTTGGGCTGCAGGCTGACCGCGTCGTAGCCGGTGCACTCGGCCAGCATCGCCTCCAGTTCGCCGATCAGCTGCGCATAGCCCTGCGCCTGCTCGGCCGGCACCAGCGGATGGATCGCGCCGAATTCCGGCCAGGTCACCGGGATCATCTCGGCGGTGGCGTTGAGCTTCATGGTGCACGAGCCCAGCGGGATCATCGTGCGGTCCATCGCCAGGTCCTTGTCGGCCAGGGCGCGCATGTAGCGCAGCAGCTCGTGCTCGCTGTGGTGGGTGTTGAACACCGGATGGGTCAGGAACGCGCTGGTGCGGACCAGGCCCGGCGGCAGCGCGTCGGCGGTGGCGGCATCCAGCGCATCGACGTCGACCTGCGCGCCGAACAGCGCGCCGAGCGCGACGATGTCGGCGCGGGTGCTGGTCTCGTCCAGGCTGATGCCCAGCGCTTCGCTGTCGATCTCGCGCAGGTTGATGCCGGCCTGGCGCGCCTTGGCCAGGATCGCGTTGGCGTCCACGTCCTTGACGTGCAGGGTGTCGAAGAAGCGCTCGCCCACGTTCACGCCGGCCGCGCGCAGCGCCGCGGCCAGGATCGCGGCCAGGCGATGGGTGCGACGGGCGATGCGGGTCAGGCCTTCGGGACCGTGGTAGACCGCGTACATCGAGGCCATCACCGCCAGCAGCACCTGCGCGGTGCAGATGTTGGACGTGGCCTTCTCGCGGCGGATGTGCTGCTCGCGGGTCTGCAGGGTCAGGCGGTAGGCCGGATTGCCGGCCGCATCGATCGACACGCCGATCAGGCGGCCGGGCATGGAGCGCTTGTAGGCGTCGCGGCAGGCCATGAACGCCGCATGCGGGCCGCCGAAACCGAACGGCACGCCGAAGCGCTGGCTGTTGCCGACCACGATGTCCGCGCCCCATTCGCCGGGCGAGGTGATCAGGGTCAGGGCGAGCAGGTCGGTGGCCACGGCGACCAGGCCGCCGCGCGCGTGCACGGCATCGGCCAGCGCCTTGTGGTCGCCGACGTGGCCGAAGGTGTCCGGGTACTGCAGCAGCACGCCGAAGGAGTCCGCTTCCAGCGCTTCGTGCGCGGTGCCCACGCGCAGGACAATGCCCAGAGGCTCGGCGCGCGTGCGCAGCACTTCCAGGGTCTGCGGGTGCACGGCGTCATGCACGAAGAAGGTGTCCGACTTCGACTTGGCCGAGCGCTTGGCCAGGGTCATCGCCTCGGCTGCCGCGGTGGCCTCGTCCAGCAGCGAGGCGTTGGCGATCTCCATGCCGGTCAGGTCGGCGCACAGGGTCTGGAAGTTGATCAGCGCTTCCATGCGGCCCTGCGAGATCTCCGCCTGGTACGGGGTATAGGCGGTGTACCAGGCCGGGTTCTCCAGGATGTTGCGCAGGATTACCTTCGGGGTGTGGGTGCCGTAATAGCCCTGGCCGATGAAGCTGCGGAACACCTGGTTCTTCAGCGCGACCGCGCGGATCTTGGCCAGCGCTTCTTCCTCGGTGAGGCTGTCGGGCAGGGCCAGCGGGGCGGGCGACTTGATGCTCGCCGGAACGATCGCATCGGTCAGCGCCTCCAGCGAGGCGTGGCCGACGGCGGCGAGCATGGTGGCGATCTCGGCATCGTTGGGGCCGATGTGGCGGCCGACGAACGCGTCGTGCTGCTCGAGCTCGCGAAGGGAAGGGGTGTGCTGGGACATGGCGGGGCACCGGCGGAAAGTAAGGGGCACCGAGGCCCGGCTCTCGAGCCGTCAATCCCGCGTGCGCGGGAACGACGAGCACGGCCATGCTCGGCAAGGTGCCCCTCTGTCCTTTTGCCTGAGAGTTTGGAAGCAGCGCGGACGAGGTCGCGGCTTCGTGCCCCTTCGGCGCCGGCGCGACCCTCGCGGGCGGCCGGTCTCTCCAGAGTGTTTCGTGCGCGGTGGTTTTGGGGCCTGAGCGATTACGGGCGTTTGCGCCTTCGGCAGCGGGTTGCCCCGCTTCTCCCACCGCACGCGGTGTGGGCCGAATTATACGCCGGCCGACGATCCGCCGGCCGGGGGCGATGGCTTAACATGGCCCGCATTCAGCGCCCAATCCGAGCTCGATCCGGTAGGGTCCGGCCCGGACCCGGGCGCCGGGCCGCCCGGATGGCGGCAATCTGTCGAGGACCGCATGCGCGACACCTTCGCTTCGACCCTGCAGGCACCGGCCGGACGGCACGGGCCGCCCGTTGTCGTGGGCGTGGTGGTCGTGCGCGGTCCCCGCCGCCTGCGAATCACGCCTGGACCGGCGGTGCGGCAGTGAACGAACGCCCGGCTCCGTCCACGCGCCGCCTGGCTCTGCTGCTGGGCGGGCTGGCCATGTTCGGCCCGTTCTCGATCGACACGATCTTCCCGGCCTTCCCGCAGATGGCCGCGCAGTTCGGCGCCGACAAGCTGGCCATGCAGCAGACCATCAGCGTCTACCTGGCCGCCTACGCGCTGATGAGCATCGTCCACGGGCCGCTGTCGGACGCGATCGGCCGGCGCCGGGTGATCCTGGCCGGGCTGTCGGTGTTCATCGTCGCCTCGGTCGGCTGCGCACTGTCACGCGACCTGGGCACCTTGCTGGCGTTCCGCGCGCTGCAGGGCCTGTCGGCGGGCGTGGGCCTGATCGTCGGCCGCGCGGTGATCCGCGATGTGCTGCAGGGCAGCGATGCGCAGCGGCTGATGAGCCATGTGTCGATGATCTTCGGCATCGCCCCGGCGATCGCACCGATCATCGGCGGCTGGATGCTGGGCGCCGGGCGCTGGCCGCTGATCTTCTGGTTCCTGGCTGCGTTCTCGGTGCTGCTGCTGGCCAGCACCGCGCTGTGGCTGCCGGAGACTCACCCGCCACAGTCGCGCATGCCGCTGCGGCCGGGCCGGCTGGCCCGCGACTACCTGGCCATTGCCCTGAACCCGCGCTTCCAGCGCCTGGCCGCGGCCGGTTCGTTCGGATTCGCCGGGCTGTTCCTGTACATCGCCTCGGCGCCGGCGTTCGTGATGGACCTGCTTGGCCTGGGCGAACAGGAATTCGCCTGGCTGTTCCTGCCGACCATCGGCGGCATGACCCTGGGCGCGTTCGTGTCCGGCCGGGTCGCCGGGCGCTGGCAGCCGCCGTACCAGGTCGGCGTCGGCTATGCCTGCATGGGCGCGGCCGCACTGGGCAACGTGCTGTACAACGCGTTCACCCCGGCGCTGGCGGTGCCGTGGGCGGTGCTGCCGATGAGCCTGGCCGCGTTCGGCGTGGCGCTGGTGTTCCCGGTGCTGACCCTGGCGATCCTGGACATGTATCCGCGCCAGCGCGGCTCGGCCTCCTCGCTGCAGGCCTTCACCCAGCTGGTGCTCAATGCGGCCGTGGCCGGCGTGCTGTCGCCGCTGGTCAGCCAGCACGGGCTGCACCTGGCATTGGCCATGGCCGGCTTCATCCTGGTGGGCTGGGCGTTCTGGCGCTGGGAGGCGCGGGTCTCGCGCCGCTTCCCGCCGCCGCCGTCCTCGCCCACACTGGAGCCGGGCGAACAGCTCTGATCCAACGACCTATCCGGAGTACCCCCAATGTCGATCCAGTCCAAGGCCCGCCGCGACGCCCGCAAGCGCAAGTCCGAGCGCGAACGCAACCGTGCCCGTGCCGATGCTTCGCCGATCGAGCCGCATGCCGAACTGCGCGACCGCGACGACAACCTGCTGGCCGGCGTGGTCCGCCAGTCCGGCGTGTGGGTGCTGGGCATGGACGGTCGCATCGTCGGCAGCAGCGACAGCGCCGCGCAGATGCTGATGCTGATCCGCCGCGCGCAGCGTTTGCACGACGAGAAGGGCATTCCGGTGAAGCTGGTCTATTCGGACGCGTTGCGCGACGAGGCCGAGCTGGAGGCCGCCACGAATGGCAAGTCGCTGCCCGACTACGAGAAGCAGCTCGAAGATGAAATGGCGGCCGCGCAGCCGACCGCGCAGGGCGAGGCGCCGGCCTCGGCGCATTGAGGCGATCCCCGCTGTCGTAGCGCCGGGCCTGCCCGGCTGATCTTCGGCTTGAGCGATGCGGCAGCAAGTAGCGGCGCATGCCCACTCCAGGGTGGAGCATTGGCTTGCGCGCGGCGCTGGCCTCGCTCGCCAGGCCCGGAATCCGGAAGCTTTCGCGGTATCCGGATCCCACAACGCACGAGGCCGGCTTGCGCCGGCCTCGTGTCTTTCGCGTTGACGCCGCCGGTCAGCCCTTCTTGGCGGGCGCGGCCGATGCCTGCGGCGCAGCGGCCGGAGCCGCCGCCGTCGCCTGCCAGCCGCACTGCTTGCCCTGGTTCTGCTGCTTGAGCCATTCCTGCAGCGGGGCGAAGTACTCCAGCACCGCGCCGCCGTCGATCTGCTCGCTGCCGGTCAGTTCCTTCAGCGTGGCCTGCCACGGCTGGCTGGCGCCATGGGCCAGCATCGCCTGGAACTTCTTGCCCGCTTCCGGACTGCCGTAGAAGCTGCATTCGTACAGCGGACCGGTCTGCCCGGCCGCTTCGCACAGCGACTTGTAGAACTGGAACTGCAGCACGTGCGAGAGGAAGTAGCGCGTGTACGGGGTGTTGCCCGGCACGTGGTACTTGGCGCCCGGATCGAAGAACTCCTCGCCGCGCGCGCTGGCCGGCGCCACGCCCTGGTACTTGGCCTTCAGGTCCCACCACGCCTGGTTGTAGTGGTCCGGGGTGATCGAGCCGTCGAACACGCCCCAGCGCCAGCGGTCGATCATCAGGCCGAACGGCAGGAACGAGACCTTGGCCAGGGCCATGCGCATCTGCGCGTTGATCAGCGCTTCCTGGCTCTGGCTCTGCGCCTGGACCAGGCCGATGGACTCCAGGTACTTGGGCGTCATCGACAGCACGATGGTGTCGCCGATGGCCTCGTGGAAGCCATCGTTGGCGCCGTTCTGGAACAGCGGCGGCTGCACGTTGTAGGCCAGGTCGTAATAGATGTGGCCCAGCTCGTGGTAGATGGTGGTGAAATCTTCCTCGTTCGGCTTGATGCACATCTTGGTGCGCACGTCGCCGGACATGTCCAGGTCCCAGGCGCTGGCGTGGCAGACCACGTCGCGGTCCAGCGGCTTGATGAACTGGGTCTTGGCCCAGTAGCTGTCAGGCAGCTTGGGCATGCCCAGCGACACGTAGAAGTCCTGCGCACGCTCGGTCATCTGCTTGGCGATCTGCAGCTGCGCTTCGCGCTGGGCCTCGAAGCGGGCCTTGGTGTCCGCGTCGCCGCCTCGCTTCTTCAGCGCCGCATCCAGGTCCTGCTGGTACTGCTTCTCCAGCGCGGCGGTGATGTCCAGGTCGCCGGCGCCCGGGTACGGCTGCAGGATGTCCCACAGGTTGCCCCAGTCTTGCTGCCACATGTTGCCGGTCAGGTGCGCCGGGATCAGGCCGCCTGCGACCTGGCCCTTCTCCACGCCATAGGTCTGTTGCAGGCGATCGCGGGCGAAGCAGTGCAGCTGCTCGTACAGCGGACGTACCTGGTCCCACAGGCGATCGGTTTCGGCGGCGAACGCATCGGGCGCCATGTCGTAGCCGCTGCGCCACAGCGCGCCGGCGTCGGCGTAGCCCTGTTCCTTGGCGCCCTCGTTGACCAGTTCGACGAAGCGCGCGTAATCCTGGCGCATCGGCTTGGCGGTGGAATGCCAGCCCTGCCAGGCGTCGAGCTGTGCGTCGTAGTCGCGGCTGGAACGGAGCACGTCCTCCAGCTCGCCGAGCTGACGGCACTTCTTGGCCTCTCCATCGCCGGTGCAATAGGTACCGGCGCCGTAGGCGCCTTCCATCTTGGTGGCGATGGTGGTCAGTTCGGCCAGCTTGGCCGGATCCTTGGGCGCGGGCATGGCGCTCATCAGCTTCAGCAGCGCCAGGGTGCGCCTGCTGTCTTCCGACATCGGTTGGCCTTCGAACTTCTTGGCTTCCTCGATCCAGGCGTTGAGCTGGGTCAGCGCGCGCTCGTTGGCCTTGGCCGCCAGCCGCTGGCTGTCATCGCCGATGTAGGTCTGCGACAGCCACTGCGCCGAGCTGATCTCCGGCAGGGCGGCCTTGTATTCGGCGTTGATCCGGGCGACGAACTGGTCGGCCGTCTCGCCGGTCTGGCCTGGCGTGGCGGTGGGCGTGGCCGCCTCGGGCGAGGCTTCCTTCTTGCAGGCGGACAGCGAGAGCACGCCCGCGGCAAGGGCGAGCGGGAGCAGCAGGTGGCGGTGTTTCACGGAGGTCCCCGGTGGAATTACGGTGTCGGCAGGCTAGTGGCTGCACGGCCGTGCCGCAAGGGCGGCCGGCGCGGAGTGCGCCCCCGGTCGCGCCTGCCGATCAGCCTCCCGGGGCGCATCCGGCGAACAGGTCGCGCTGGCGCTCGTAGAGCGAGGTGCGGACCTGCATCAGGCCCAGGACCGAGGAGAACAGGTTGTCGTGGTCGGCCCGCTGCGTGGCCCGTTCGCGCAGGCAGGCCAGGTCGAGCTTGCGGTCGGCGGCGAACCCGGCCGAGAACCACATCGCCATGGGCACGCGCGTCTGTTGCTCGGGCGCGATCGCCCACGGCAGCCCGTGCAGGTACAGACCATTCTCGCCCAGCGATTCGCCGTGGTCGGACAGGTAGATCATCGCCGTGTCGTAATCGTCCAAGCGGCCGAGCGTGTCGATGGTCCGGCCAAGCAGGTGGTCGGTATAGAGCACCGCGTTGTCGTAGCTGTTGACGATCTGCTCCCGGCTGCAGCGGCCCAGGTCGGGGGTGTCGCAAGTAGGGGTATAGCGGCGGAACCGTGCCGGATATCGTTCGAAATAGCTGGGGCCATGGTTGCCGAGCGGGTGCAGGACCACGACGCGATCGCCCGGGCGCGCTCGCGCCTGCTCGCCCAGTTGCTCCAGCAGGATCTCGTCCAGGCAGCGGCCGTCGGCGCACAGCGCCGGATCGGTGGCTTCGTCCAGGCGTTCGATCGCCAGGCCTTCGCACACGCCCTTGCAGCCGGACTGGTTGTCGCGCCACAAGGTGGCGATGCCGGCGTGCTCGAGCACGTGCAGCAGCGACTGGTGGCCGCGGATGCGCGCTTCGTCGTAGTCGTGCCGGCCCCAGGGCGAGAACATGCACGGCAGCGAGACTTCGGTCGCCGTGCCGCACGAATGCATGTCGGGGAAATTGACCACGCCGATCCCACCCAGCTCCGGCGTGGTCTGGCGGGCGTAGCCGTTCAATCCCCAGTTCGCTGCGCGCACCGTCTCGCCGACCACGATCACCAGCAGGCGTGGCTTGCTCCCGGGCGCGCGCGGGGTAGCGCGCGCGTCGGTGCCGATCGGAAGTTTCGGCGCGTGGTGCACCGGGTTATCGCCGCGCATTGCGCGCGGCAATCCCACCAGGATGTTGGCAGGCGTGGCCAGGTAGCGCACCTCGCGGTGGCCGCGCAGCAGCGAAGACACATCCTGGGACGCGAGCAGGCCGCCGCAGGCGATCGCGGCCACCGCGACCAGCAGCAGGGCGGCCCGTCGCAGCATCGCGCGCGGGAACGCGTGGCGCTGGAGCTGGACACGCCACACGCACCATGCCGGCGTGGCCGCCAAGGCCAGCGGCCACAACAGCGAGGGCGTGATCAGCTCGCCCGATTCCTTGCGGTCGGTGGCCAGTATGTTCCGCAGCATGTCCGCATCCAGATAGATGTGGTAGCGACCCATGTAGTGCGCTGCGGCCAGCGATACCAGCAACAGCACGGTCAGCATGATCCGTGCGTTCCAGCGCCATACCAGCAGGCCCAGCAGCAGGGCATGCACGCCGGTGAGCAGGAAGAAGAGCGAGGCTGCCAGGCGCAGGCTTCCCGGGTGCACGGCCAACGCACTTCGCCAGAACAGGCCGTTGCAGGCGAGGGTGAAGAACAGCGCCGCGCTGGCGACCAGCGTCTCGGTCGACACTTCCGGGCGCCACTGCTTCCACCAGGCCAACGTGGGCAGCGCAGGGCGTCGCAGGATCCAGGTGCTCATGCGGCACCGCCGTCTGCGGCAACCCGCGATGCGCGCGAATGGAACAGGACGAACAGGCCCAGCGATACCAGCCAGCACACCGCCAGGGCTGCGATGTCATGCGACAGGAAATGCGCACCGCGAAGCTGCTGGCCGATGCCGAACAGCAAGCCGGTGCCCAGGCCGATGCCCAGCCCCCACCATCGCCAGCGTGGCCGCCATAGCAGCGCGGCGAAGTACAGCGACACCCAGGCGTAACCGGCGCTGGCATGGCCAGCCGGATAGCACACGCCGCGCGGCGCGTCGGACGCGCGCGAAGCGAACAAGCCCACCGGCGTCCGCGAACCCCCATAGCCGACAAGATCCCATGGGCAATCCACGTGCGTGACCGATTTGAGCAGCGACACTCCGGCGCTGCCGAGCCCGGCAGCTAGCAGCAGATAGAGCAGCGGCTGGCGCAGCGATGCCCAGCGCCGATCACGCAACGCCCGCAGGTACAACGCCAATACCGCCAGTGCAGCCAGCACGCTGGCCCACTTTCCGCCCTGATGGATCACGCCACTGGTCGCCCAATGTTCGCGCAGCGCCCAACGGCCTCCCTCCAGCTGGAACAGCGCATCGGCCAGCCAACGGTCGCCACCTGCGTGCATCAAGAAGACGCTGGCAAGCGTGGCCGCAGCCAGGGGCCAGAGCAGGTGATGGATGAGGAAGCCACGGGGCAGGGCGGGCAGGTGTGTGGAGCGCAGGCGTGGTGCGGACAGCAGGGTGCTCATGGGAGCGCCGAAGGGGAAGGCGCGATCATGCTGTCGGCGCGTTCGTCGGAGACCGGTCGGAGCGGCGTTCGCCGGCGGTTAACCGGTGTGCCAGCGTTCATGCACGGGGCGAGCCAGAGGCCGCATCACCGGTTTCGAGCCGATTCCGACCGTATTCCGACGTCTGCGGGATTAAGATGGCCCATCGCCACGCGGGGCACCCGGCAATGCGGCTGCTGGTCATCGAGGACAACCGACAGCTGGTCGCCAACCTGTTCGATTACTTCGAGGCGCGCGGTCATGTGGTCGACGCCGCGCCGGACGGCGTGACCGGGCTGCACCTGGCCACCAGCCAGGCTTACGACGCGGTGATCGTGGACTGGATGCTGCCGCGCATGGACGGCTCGGAGGTGCTGCGTCGCCTGCGCGAGCAGCACCATTCGGAAATGCCGGCGATCATGCTGACCGCCCGCGACGAACTGCCGGACAAGATCGCCGGTTTCCGCGCAGGCGCCGACGATTACCTGACCAAGCCATTCGCGCTGCCCGAACTGGAAGTCCGGCTCGAAGCGCTGCTGCTGCGTGCACGCGGCCGCCAGCAGAAGAAGGTGCTGGAAGTCGACGGCCTGATACTGGACCTGGCCACGCTGGAGGCGCGGCGCGATGGTCGGCTGCTGCATCTGTATCCGGCCTGCCGCAAGGTGCTCGAAGCGCTGATGCGCGCCAGCCCAGGTGCGGTGAGCCGCGGCGAACTGGAATACGCGCTATGGGGCGATGAGCCGCCGCAGGGCGATCTGCTGCGTTCGCACGTGTATGAGCTGCGGCGCGTGGTCGACGGTCCGTTCGAGCGCAAGCTGATCCACACGCTGCCCCGCATCGGTTATCGCCTGGCGCTCGCATCGCCGGAAGAGGCAGCCGATGGGTGAGTCGATGCGCAGACCGGCTTCGCTGCGCCGGCGCATGGTTTTGTGGCTGCTGGCGTTCGCCGCGGTGGTCTCGATACTCGTGTTCGCCATCGGCATCCACGTGCACGAGCATGCCGAGCACGCCGCCTGGCGCTCGCTGCTCGGATCGGAGTTGACCGCGATCGAGGAACACAGCGCGCGCGATCCAGGCTATCGCTGGCAGGATTCGGACACCTTGCGGCTGTATCGCCTCGATGCGGCCGATGGTGTGCCCGATGTGCTGCAAGGCCTGCACAACGGCCTGCACGACAATATCCAGGTCGACGGGCGCCTGAGCGCGGTCATGGTCCGTCCGAGCGAAAAGATGGGACGCCTGGCCCTGGTCCTAGATATCGAGGATTTCCACGAGATGGAATCCTTCGCCGAGCGTTCGGCGCTGCTGGGCGGGATCGTCCTGATCGTGGTGACCGGACTGGCCGCCTGGCTGGGCGTCAGTCGCCTGGTCCGCCCGCTGGCGGTGCTCGCTGACGACATCGGCCGGCTGTATCCCGGTGCGCAGGCGCAACGGATCAAGGTCGCGCGCGGCGGCAGTTCGGAGCTGTACGTGATCGCCGATGCGCTCAACGACTACCTGGAGCGCAACGCGCAGTTCGTCGAGCGCGAGCGCGTGTTCATCACCACCGCCAGCCACGAGCTGCGCACGCCGCTGGCGGTGATCAGTGGCGCGACCGAACTGGCGCTGGATCATCCGGATCTGCCGCCTCGGGCGCGCCAGCAGATGCAGCGGGTGCTGCGCACCTCGCAGGGCGTGGAGGAGCTGATCCAGCTGCTGCTGGTGCTGGCGCGCGAACCCGAGCGCCTGTCCGCCCTGTCCGAACAGGTCGAGCTGGACAGCGTGGTGAGGCAGGTCGTCGACGATCACGCCCATCTGCTCGGCGACAAGCAGCTGGTCATCGAGTACGGCGCCGTGTCGCGCTGCACGATCCTGGCTCCGCCCGGCGTGGTCCAGGCGGCGGTCGGCAACCTGCTGCGAAATGCGATCGAGAACAGCGACAGCGGCGTGGTGCGCGTATTGCTGTCGGCCGATGCGGTAGCCACGATCGAAGATCCCGGCCATGGGATGACGCCCGAGGAAATCAGCATGATCCACGCGCGCCTGGCTCGCGGTTCCGATCACGGTCAGCCGGAAGGGATCGGATTGGAGCTGATCGCGCGCCTGTGCGAGCACCTGGGCTGGCGGCTGTCGTTCGCATCGCGCCTGCCTCAGGGCACGCGCGCGACGCTGGATCTGGGTAGTTCGCTGATGCGCGCCGCTGTTATGCCAATGCGCTAGCGCCGTCTGGCGCGTCGCCACGCGCTGCGACGTTATCGCGACCCGATGGCTATGCGGGCAGCAAGCCTCGCTCAATCAACCACTGCCGCGCTTCATCCGCATCCTGCTCGAACCGCGCCGCTATCATGCCGATGCGCTGGCGAGGTTTGACGCGTCGCCACGCGCTGCGGAACTACCGCTATACGACGCTCAGGCCGCAAGCAATCCGCGCTCGACGAGCCATTGTCGCGCATCCTCCGCGTCGCCCTCAAACCAGGCTTTCGTCGACCCCAATCGATACGTGTACCCCCACGCATCCATATCGGCCATCAGTCGCGCGCTGCCCACGCCGGGCAATGCCCCGGCCAGGACGATCTGCAGGTAGCAGGTCGCATTTTCCTCGGCGACCGAATCGGTGGCGTCGGTATGCACCGCTGCGCGGCGCTCGGGCGGCAGCACGATCAGGTGGCAGGCTTCGTGCAGCATCGAATGCACGGGCGTGTCGCCGCGCGCGTAGACCGTGGTACCGATGATTCCCGCCTCCGGCTCGCCCCAGTAGCTGCCCGGAATCGGTTCGCCGTCTGCGACCGGCTCCAGCGCCAGTCCATGCCGCGCCAGCAGGCAGGCGGCATCGGCCAGCGCGATGTCGCGCAGGCACAGGATGTCGGAGGAGGGGGCGGAATCCATCGTCGGATCGGCGTGCCGGGGCGATGCGTTCGCCGCCAGCGTGCAAGGGATCGTGCATGGCCGGGGCGCGGGGCCCCGGCCCGGTATCACCCGTTGCCTTCCGGCAGCGCGACGGAGATGTCGAGCACGTCGTGGTCGCCGTCCTTGATCACATCGACCTTGACTGCGTCGACGTCGACGTTGACGTACTTCTTGATCACCTCGAGCAGTTCGCGCCGCAGCAGCGGCAGGTAGTCCGGCGCGCCGCGACTGCTGCGCTCCTGCGCGATGATGATCTGCAGCCGGTTCTTCGCGGTGGCCGCGGTGTCCTTCTTGGCCTTCAGGAAATCGAACAGTCCCATGCTCAACCTCCGAACAGCTTGCTGAAGAAGCCTTTCTTCTCCAGGGTGATGAAGCGCATCGGCCGATCCTCGCCCAGCAGGCGGGCGACCGCGTCGTCATAGGCCTGGCCGGCCTCGGACTCCGACTCCAGGATGACCGGCTCGCCCTTGTTGGAGGCGTTGAGCACGTCCGTCGATTCGGGGATGACGCCCACGGCCTTCAGGCCGAGCACTTCCTCCACGTCGTTGATGCTGAGCATCTCGCCGCCGGCCACGCGGGCGGGGCTGTAGCGGGTCAGCAGCAGGTGCGAGGGCACCGGCTCGCCGTTCTCGGCGTGGCGGGTCTTGGAGTCGAGCAGGCCGATGATGCGGTCGGAGTCGCGCACCGAGGACACTTCCGGGTTGACCACGACCACCGCCTTGTCGGCGAAGTACATGGCCAGGAACGCGCCCTTCTCGATGCCGGCCGGCGAGTCGCACACGATGTAGTCGAAACCGTCGGCGGCCAGGTCCTTGAGCACCTTCTCCACGCCTTCCTTGGTCAGCGCGTCCTTGTCGCGGGTCTGCGAGGCAGCCAGCACGTACAGGTTGTCGAAGCGCTTATCCTTGATCAGGGCCTGCTTGAGCGTGGCCTCGCCGTGGACGACATTGACGAAGTCGTACACCACGCGCCGCTCGCAGCCCATGATCAGGTCCAGGTTGCGCAGGCCGACGTCGAAGTCGATCACCGCGGTCTTGTGGCCGCGCTTGGCCAGGCCGATGGCCAGGCTGGCGCTGGAGGTGGTCTTGCCGACGCCGCCCTTGCCGGAAGTGACTACGATGATTTCAGCCAATGGATGTCTCCTAGATACGGTGCGCGATGTTGCTGCGTGCGGTGGGTACGCGCGCCAGGCGGCGATGCCGCCGGCGCGTCAAGGTTATTCGAGTGCGGCCAGCTTGAGCTGGTCGTTTTCCAGCCAGATCTGCACGGCCTTGCCGCGCAGTTTCTCGGGGACATCGTCCAGCACCTTGTAGTGGCCGGCAATGGCCACCAGCTCGGCGTGGAAGTCGCGACAGAAGATCCGCGCGTCGGCATTGCCCTGGGCGCCGGCCAAGGCGCGGCCGCGCAGGGTGCCGTAGATGTGGATCGAGCCGTCGGAGATCACTTCCGCGCCTGCGCCGACCGTGGACAGCACGGTCAGGTCGCAGCCTTCGGCATACAGCTGCTGGCCCGAGCGGACCGGGGTCTTCTGGATGCGACCGGGTTGGCGCGGCTTTTCGGCCGGAGCGGCCTTGGCCGCCGCTCGCGGCGCCGGCTCGCGCGCCGGCGCAGGCTCGCGAGCGGGCGCTGCGGCAGGCACGGGAGCCGCATCGGACTGGCCGGCGTACTCGTACTGGGCGCGGAACTTGGCCAGCACCGGCAGGCCCAGGCGCTCGGACAGGGCGTCGTTGTCGCGGGTGCCGTAGGCCAGGGCCACCGGCAGCACACCGGCCTCGCGCAGCCCGTCGATCAGGGCGCGGGCGGTGGCTTCGTCCGGGGTGGCGGCCAGGCCGCCGAAGTCGACGATCACCGCGGCGCGGCCGAACAGCTTGGGCGCGCGCTGCACGCGCTCGCGCATCTCGCGCACGAGCTGGTCCACATCGAGGGTGCGGATGCGCAGGTTGGCGATGCCGACCTGGCCGATCTTCAGTTCGCCCGCCTGTTCGTAATCGTTCGCTGCCAATGCCACGTCAGGTACCCGTCGCACGGCTGGCGCCCGACGGGCGCTGGCGGGGACGGCCGACCCAGGGCAGGTCGGGCAGGTTGTCGCCGTAGGTGTCGCGCACCCAGGAGTAGCTGCACAGCTGCTTGGTCATCATGCTCGCGCGAACGTCCACATCGGCCATCACGTTCTGGCCGGCTTCGTGGAAGCCGAAGCTGCCGTGGAAGAGCAGGGCCGGATCGGCGCCATGGTCCAGGAACACCTCGCAGCACAGCTGCGGGTAGCGCAGCTCGGCGTAGCTCTGCACGTCGGCGTAGAACGCCCGGCCGACGCCGCCGCCGCGGCGGCGGCTGGCGACCACGATCCGGTCGATATAGAAGAAATGGGGATAGCGGGCCTTGAACCAGGCGAAGTTGCTGCTGTCGTGGTCGCTGTCGCTGCCGAAACCGACCAGGAAGCCGGCCAGGTTGCCGTCGCGCTCGGCGACGCGGAAGTACTCGGCGCTGTCGTAGAAGGCGCGCACGCGCACCGAATCCAGCGGCAGGATCGCCGAGCCGGCATTGTTGTTGAGCGCCAGGACCGAATCCAGCTCGTGTTCGCGCACGTCGCGGATGACGATGGACATGGGGGTAGAGCCGACTCCAGAGGGACCAAAAAACGGCCGGCGGCGCGGCCAGCCGGGATTATCGCACGGGGGAGGGGCCGGGCGGGCGGGCATGACTTCCGTCCCCCGCGGCGCGGCGAGCGGCCCCGTAAGATGCAGCCATGTTCGGACGCCTCAGCCATACCCGCCTGCTTCGCTACGCCGGCCTGTTCACCTGGGCGATGGTCGGCGTGCCACTGGTGTATTCGCAGTACGTCCCGGCCGACGGCGGCGAGGAGCTGGCCAGCCTGGGCGTGCGCGCGGTCTGGCTGTTCGCCTGCTACCTGGGCTTCGGCGCCTGCTACTGGTGGCTGACCCGCGGGCTGGGTCATGCGGCCGGCAGCTGGATGGACCGGCTGCTGCTGCTGGTGCTGACGGTGTTTGCGCTGGCGGTGAGCTATTTCAACGGCTCCGGCCTGGGCAGCATCCTGCTGATGGTGGCCGCAGGGGTGATCCCTTGGCTGTTGCCGGCAGGTTCTGGCCTGGTGCTGTTGCTGCTGAGCCAGCTGGCGGTGCTGCCGATCTACTACAACGTGTTCCGGATGCCGTTGTTCGAAGCGTTGATGCAGTCGCTGCTCTACGCCGGTTTCTCGATGTTCATTTACGTGACCAGCCTGGTCGCCCGCCAGCAGGCCCAGGCCCGCGACGAGCAGCGCCGGCTCAATGCCGAGCTGCGCGCCACCCGTGCGCTGCTGGCCGAGAGCGCCCGGGTCAACGAGCGCACCCGCATCTCGCGCGAGCTGCACGACCTGCTCGGCCACCACCTGACCGCGCTGAGCCTGAACCTGGAAGTGGCCAGCCACATGACCGAGGGCCGCGCCCAGGAGCACGTGCGCCAGGCCAATACCCTGGCCCGGCTGCTGCTGACCGACGTGCGCGAGGCGGTCAGCCAGCTGCGCGACGCCAGCGGCGGCATCGACCTGGCCGCCGCGCTGCGGCCGCTGGCCGACCACGTGCCGGCGCTGGACATCCAGCTGGAGGTCCAGTCGCCGCTGGCCATCGACGATCCCGAGCGCGCGCACGTCATGTTGCGCTGCACCCAGGAAATCATCACCAATGCGGTCCGCCACGCCGCCGCGCGCCACCTGCGGATCCGGGTCTGGCGCGAAGCCAGCGCGCTGGTGCTGGAGGCCGACGACGACGGCCAGGGCGCCGACGGCCTGGTTCCCGGCAATGGCCTGCGCGGCATGCGCGAACGCGTACAGCAATGCGGCGGTACCCTCGACATCCAGACCCGGCGCGGGGCCGGCTTCCGGTTGCGCCTGTCCATCCCCGTCTCCACCCCGGCCCATCCGGCCATCGAAGGAGCGCTTCCATGATCCGAGTCTGTCTGGTCGACGACCAGACCCTGGTCCGCCAGGGCATCCGTTCACTGCTGGCGCTCGATGGCGGCATCGAAGTGGTCGCCGAGGCCGGCGACGGCCGCCAGGCGGTCGAGCTGATCCCGCAGGTCAAGCCGGACGTGGTCCTGATGGACATGCGCATGCCGGCGATGTCGGGGCTGGAGGCGCTGCAGGTCCTGTCGCGCCACGACCAGCTGCCGCCGACCATCATCCTGACCACCTTCGACGACGACCAGCTGGTGCTGGCCGGGCTCAAGGCCGGCGCCAAGGGCTACCTGCTGAAGGACGTGTCGCTGGAGCAGCTGGTCGGGGCCATCCGCACCGTGGCCGAGGGCGGGTCGCTGGTCCAGCCGGCAGTGACCCAGCGCCTGCTCTCGGGCCTGGAGCACATGCGCAACGACTTCGTCAGCCTGGACCGGCCCGATCCGCTGACCGACCGCGAGACCGAGATCCTGCGCCTGATGGCGTCGGGCTTCTCCAACAAGGAGATCGCCAACTCGCTGGGCGTGGCCGAGGGCACGATCAAGAACCACGTGTCCAACATACTGAGCAAGCTGGGCGTACGCGACCGTACCCGGGCCGTGCTCAAGGCCTTCGAGCTGCAGCTGGTCTGAGCGGCGCCGGGCATGGCGCGTTGCGGCCGTGAAGGCCGGCCACGCCGTTCAGCCGCTGTCCGGCCACGGCCGGAACTTCGGTGCCCGGCCCCCTGTCCATGGGACATCCGGGACCGTCCGGTGTAAGAATTCCGTTTACCCTGCGTGCCCGCCGAACGGGCGGCTGCGCTCGGGCGGCGAAGCCTGATAGGATTCGCGGCTCGCCTCGTCAATTCGCCGTGGATTCGGCCCCGGAGACTCCCTGCATGACCCGCCTTATCGAGTTCCTGATCGCCTTGGGCATCGTGGCTGTTCTGGCCCTGGTGATCGGCCTTGTCCTGCCTTCGCACCGCCACATTTCCGAAAGCGTTGAAACCAACCGCAAGATGACCATCGTGTACGACACGGTGAACAACCTGCGCCGTTTCAAGGATTGGAACCCGCTGGTGCTGCGCGACCCGAAAGTCCAGCTGAATGTCACCGGCCCTGAAGCCGGCGTGGGTGCCCGTCTGGACTACGCCTCGCAGGAAGGCCGCATCGGCAAGGGCAGCTGGGAGATCGTCGAGAGCGTCCCGAACGAGAAGGTCGTCATCAAGGTCGACGACGAAGCGCGCGGCCACGACAAGACCGTCCAGTTCCTGCTCGAGCCGACCGGCAAGAACAACCGCAACGTCAAGGTCACCCAGACCTATGACGTCGACTACGGCTGGAACCTGCTGGGCCGCTATGCCGGCCTGTACGTGAGCCGCCATGTCGGCGACGACATCAAGCTGGGCCTGGGCCGCATGTCCAACATGCTGGCTTCGGTGCCGAACTTCGATTACCGCGCCGAAGGCGTGCCGCTGACCGGCCTGAAGCTCGTCGACGTGCCCGCGCTGGATTTGCTGGTCGTCAACGCCGGCAACATCGACCGCAACAACGACGCGATCAAGCAGTCGATCAAGAACAACCAGGAATGGATCAAGCGCACGCTGGAAGCCAATCCGGGTCTTGAAGCCGCCGGTCCCGTGCGCATCATCACCACCGACTTCGGCGCCGAGAAGTACGCGTTCGACGTCGCCGTGCCGGTCCGCCGCAAGGTCGCCGAGGCCCCGCAGGCCCCGCTGGCCGGCGAGCCGAAGGCACCGGAGACCGACACCGCCGCCGAGAACGTGGCCGTGGAAGTGGCCGCCCAGGGCGAGCCGCTGAAGGTCACCGTTCCGGCGGGCGCTCCGGTCGAGTACATCCGCACCGAGCCGCGTCGTGCCGCGTTTGCTTCCTACACCGGCTACATGGCCGAGCTGGATGCCGCACGCAGCGCGCTGCGCGCCTGGGCCACGACCCATGGCTACGAAGTGACCGATCGTCCGTACGAGCTGTGGAAGGGCGGCGTGGACAAGTCCTTCACCGCCGAAGGCACGTACGACATCTACTGGGCGACCAAGTAAGACGGGCGCCGGCATCGGCCGGCACCGCTACGAGGCTCCACGCAAGAGCGCCGCGCAAGCGGCGCTTTTTCGTTTAGGCTCGCGCCAGCGGCGGACGTGCGCGGTGCACGTGCACGACGAAGGAGATGGCGATGACGTTGCATTCCGGTAGTCGGACGATGGCGTGTCTGGCGGCGGCCGGTGCGGTGCTGGCGGCGCTGGCCATCGGACTGTCGGCGTATGCGGCCCATGGCGTGGTCGATGCGCACGCGCGCGGCAACCTGCAGACCGCCAGTCTCTACGCGTTCGGCCATGGCGTGGCGCTGGCGGTGCTCGCGCCGGCCGCGTCGCGGCGCCTGCAGCGGTTGGCGCTTGCCGGACTGTTGCTGGGCACGGGGCTGTTCGCCGGCAGCCTGGCCGCTGGTGCGCTGCTGGGCTGGCCGACCCGGCTGGCGCCGTTCGGCGGCACGCTGCTGATGGCCAGCTGGCTGCTGTACGCGATCGGCGTGGCTAGGCGCTGACCATGCCGCGCCACGCCCGCGGTTTCGATGTCGATGCCGCCTACGAGTATCTGTCGCGCCGCGATCGCAAGCTCGGCACGTGGATGAGGCGGCTGGGTCCGTTGCCGGCCGAAGCGCGATGGCGCAAGTCGTTCGATCCGGTCGATGCGCTGGCACGCGCGATCCTGTTCCAGCAGCTGTCGGGCAAGGCCGCCTCCACGATCGTCGGACGCGTGGAAACGGTGATCGGCAGCACGCGCCTGCACTACGACACGCTGGGCCGGATCGACGATGCGGCCCTGCGCGCGTGCGGGGTGTCCGGCAACAAGGCGCTGGCGCTGCGCGACCTGGTCGCGCGCGAATCGCGCGGCGAGATCCCCGACCTGCGCCGCATGTCGACCATGCACCAGGACCAGATCGTCGCCGCGCTGGTGCCGGTGCGCGGCATCGGCCGCTGGACCGTGGAGATGATGCTGATGTTCCGCCTCGGCCGTCCCGACGTGCTGCCGGTGGACGACCTGGGCATCCGCAAGGGTGCGCAACGGGTCGACCGGCAGGAGGTGATGCCCACGCCGAAGGAGCTGGCTGCCCGCGGCGAGAAGTGGGGGCCGTACCGGACCTATGCCAGCCTGTACCTGTGGCGCATCGCCGATTTCTCCAGCGAGGCCAAGGCGCCGACGCCGCGTTCGCAGGAATGAGGATCGCTGGGCCGGGCGCTCAGGCGCGCGGCAGGTAGTGGTCCAGGAGCAGGTTGCGGAAGCGGTTGGCCGGATCCAGGCGTCGTTTGAGCGCGGCATAGTCATGGGCCTGCGGATAGGCGCGCAGGAACTGCTCCGGCGTGGCGTGCAGGCGATAGGGCAGGTAGTGGCGGCCGCCATGCGCCAGGGCCGCGTCCACCAGGTCGCGGGTCCAGCGCTGGGCATCGCGTTCGGCCCGCGCCCGCGTGCGCTGCTTGTAGTACAGGACGAAGCAGAAGACATCTTCCGGCGCCCAGCGCAGCAGCGAGGTGGTGTCGGCCTTGGCGTGGCGGATGGAGACGTTGAGCGCCTGCACCTGGTGCGTGCGCAGGATCGTGGCCATCGTCCGGGCGAAGCCGGCGAACGCGCGCACCGGGATGAAGTATTCCTGCAGCAGGTAGGTGGAGAAGCGCCGCGTGCGCGGTTCCAGCGAGGCCACATCCAGGCTGGCCTCCAGGTTGCGCATCACCACCCGCGGCTCGGCCAGCATGCGCCCGGTGAAATAGCGGTCGCGGATGCGATCGCCGCCGGGCAGCTCGGTCACCGACCAGATCAGGTTCTGTTCGCGGTCGTAGTCGATGCCGGTCGGCACCAGTGGTCGTGTATCGGTCAGCGGCGCCTGGGTGCGCGTCCAGGTCACCGCCACCGGCGCGTCGAACGACGGTGGCGCCAGGTCGGCGTTGTGCATGACCACGTCCGGCTTCGCCAGCACGTGTTGTCCGAACCAGGCCGGGTAGTCGTCCAGCGCCACCCGTTCGACATGGCGAGCGATCGGCGTGTTAGGCGCCAGGTCCAGTTCCACCTCGGTGACCACGCCCAGCCCGCCATAGCCGCCGAGCACTGCGCCGAACAGCGCGTCGTTCTGGTCGCGCGAGAGTTCGTGCACTTGCCCGTCCGCGGTCACCAGCTGCAACGCGCGCACGGTGCCGGCGATGGCGCCGTGGCCGACGTAGCGGCCATGGCAGTTCACCGACACCGAGCCGCCGATGCTGAAGTTGCTGTAGCTCTGCATGACCTTGACCGACAGTCCGTGCGGATCAAGCAGGGACTGCAAGGTCCGCCAGCGCATTCCGGCCTGTACGCGTGCGCGCAGGGAATCGGCATCCAGCCACAGCAGCCGGTCCATGCGCGCCATGTCCAGCTGCAGTGCCGAGGGTGCCCGCGTTTGGCCACCCATGCTGAAACGTCCACCGGCAATACACACCGGCCCCTGCCACGTCGTCAGCGCCGCGACCACGCCGGCGGTGCTGGCCGGCAGGACGATGCCGGCGACGCGGGTGCGATCGAGCGAGGCGACATCGCCGGCATCGGTGCCCGGCGTGGAGGGCTCGCGCTGGCAGGCGGGCAACTGGCTGGCGACGCCGCCGGCGAGGGCGGCCTGCAGCAGCCGGCGCCGGCCGGGATCAACTCCGGCTGGGGGCATGGACCTGGAAGCGCCAGTGCCAGGGTTCGTAGACGATCCCGTGCGGGTTGCCGCGCGGATAGCTCATCGCGAAGCCGTGCGCGTCGGCGCTTGCCGACAGCCAGGCGAACGCCGGCGTCGCTTCGAACGACTCTTCCGCAGGCGGCTCGCCCGGCGTGCCGATGTCCAAGGCGTGGCCACCGTGGTGCTCGCTGTAGCCGGGCGCGGCGTTGACCTGCAGGATCTGTGTCACGGTCTGGCCGCGCGCGAGTTTCCGCTCGAATATGCCGAGCTGGTAATCGTGGCTGCGGTAGCCGGAAATGGATTCCAGCACGATGCCGTCGGCCGCCGCGGCGCGGCGCATCGCGCGCCACGCGCGGGCGGCATCGGGCAACAGCCACAACGGCCGCCGGTAGCGGTCGAAATCGGCCAGTGCCAGCCACTGCGGTTCGGCCTCCAGCACAAGGCCGGTGCGCCGGGCGTAGCCCTCGTCGATCCCCAGTGCCTCCAGCCGATCGTGCAGGCGATGCAGCGGCAGGTTGGCCGGCGGACGCGCAGGCGAGCGTGCGTCGGCGATGCCGGCATCGAGCAGGTCCAGCGCCGCATCGATGCCCGGCTCGTGGGCCAGGCGCGGCACCAGCGGCAGCAGGCCGGCGGGCAGGGCTGCGGCCAGGTAGCGGCCGTCGCGCTTGCGGCGCAGCACGGTGTGGGCGCGGGCCAACACGCGCGCATCGGTATTGCCACGCGCGCGCAGCAACCCGGCCGGCCACAGCTCGATGTCGGCGGTGTTGAGCAGGCGGGCGTGGAGCGGGGCGGGCGGTGAACGCATCGGCGCAGCTTAGCCAGCGCTGCGCGTGGCCGCCAGTTCGCGCAGGTGCGCCACCAGTGCGGCCGGATCGCGCGGCTCGATCAGCAGGTCGTGCTTGCCGCTGGTGGGAAGCCATAACTGGCGGCGGCCATCGCCGATGGCGACGAAGCTGCGCCGCCGGTTGCGCAGCAGGAACCAGCCGCTGCGGAACCCGGGGATCGAGAAACCATTGGTCTTCAAGATGGGCTTGAATTCGGTGTGCTCGTCCGGGTCGACCACGCGCGCCCGGTCCAGGCCGAGCTCGGACAATGGCACGCGGTCGCGGTAGAAGGACGAGCGCAGGTCCAGCGTGCCGTCGACCACCTGCAGCGACTGCCGCCGCATGAAGTGCGACAGCACCCACCACAGCAAGCCGCAGACCACGGCCAATCCGACCAGGGGAAGGGCGATGGTCAAAGGCAGGCTGTCGCCGATCAGCCTGGCCGGGCTGCCGTGCAGCAGCGGCACGGTGATCACCACCAGGGCGAGCACCATCGGCAACGCGAAGCTCAGCGCGAACAGCCAGAAGCCGGCGCGCTCACCCGGCGGCGCCAGCTGCAGGCGCGGATCGGCTGGGCCGATCGTGGCGGCTCTCGTCGTAGACGTTCTCGTCATGGCAGGGCTCCCGGGGCAAGGACGGGCGCGACGACATGCAGGACGATGTCCGCGCTGAAGTGGGCGAGCATCGCCATCTCGATGCCGCGTTTCCAGTACAGCCAGCCGAAGGCCACGCCGGCGATGCCGTTGAGCAGCAGCGTGCGCAGCACCACGATTGGCTCCAGTCCCCAGATGTTGGCGGCGGCCGGCAGGTGGCCGGCACCGAACAGCAGCGCGGCGACCAGGATCGCCAGCCAATACGCCCAGGCCGGCGGCGTGCGGCCGCCGAGGCGCGCGATGATCCAAAGCAGCAGGGTCATCAGGAACAGGCGCAGCATCAGCTCTTCGACGATGCCGCCGTAGAACGAGGCGAGGAAGCCGTTTAGCGCGGAGGTGCCGGCATTGACCGGTACCGGCGGATGCAGCATCGGCGGCATCGCCCGGTCCAGCAGCGGGGCCAGCGCCAGGATCGACAGCGCCGCTGCGATACCCAGCAGTACCGCGCGGGCGGGCCGCAGCTGCGACCAGTCCACGCGTTTGCGTTCGACCAGCCAGGTGCGCATGACCGGACTGCCCAGTCCGACCCGGTGGCCCATGCGCAGGCCCAGCCAGGCAAACAGGCCGACCACGACCAGCGACTGCATTCCCTGCGCGGCCGCCACCAGGGGCAGCGGCAGCTTGATCCGGGCGAAGGCCTCCGGCAGCACCTGGGCCATGTAGGGAATGACTGCCGCGGCGGCCAGGCCGGCGAGCAGCGCCCAGGCGGCGGCGACTTTCAGGTCCTGCAGCGCGGTGGCGGGCGAGTGCCGTTCCATCGGCGCGCCCGTCTCAGCGCAGCGCAAGGGCGATGCCCGTGGCCAGCAGCGCGACCGATGCCAGCACCAGCAGCGCGACCATGCGTGGCAGGCGACGGCCGGCGCGACGTTCGATCAGGTGGACGATGTGCAGCATGCGCCTTGCTCCTTTGAACCTGCGCGTCAGCCTTCGCGCTTGAACACGGCCAGCATCGCCATCATCGGGCCGGGCGAGACGATCTCTACCAGCTCCCAGCCCAGCCGGCCCTGCTGGGTGAGCGTTTCCTGGATGACTTCAGTCTTGAAGCTGCCCATCAGGGTCGGCTTGATCTCCACCACCTGGTACTGCCAGCGCGTGCTCATTCGTCCTTCTCCTGTTCCTCGCGCGGCTTCGGCAGCCGGCCGGCCCTGCGCAGCGCGTCGCGCAACACGTATTCGATCTGCGCGTTGAGGCTGCGCAACTCGTCGTCGGCCCAGCGCTGCGCCGCCGCCAGCACGTCGGCGTTGATCCGCAGCGGATAGGCTTTCTTCTCGGCCATCGTCAGCGCTTCCCGCCGCCGCGGCGCAGGTACAGGACCATCGACACCGCGACCGCGTTGACCGCCACCACCATCGCCACCACCGCCGCGATCTGCGCGGTGTGGTGGTCACCGGCGAAGTAGAGGCCGATCGCGCCGCCGAGGATGGCCAGCGCTATCAGTGCGCAGCGCAGCGCCATGCCGCGGCTGTGCGCGTCGTCGCTGCGCGCGTACCAGGCGGCCATGCCCAGTGCGGGCAGGCCGCTCACGGCGATGATCAGCGGCACGAGCGCTTCCATCGACCGGGCCTCAGTACAGCGAGCCGGCGTTGAGGACCGGCTGCATGCCGCGCTCGCCGCACAGCACGACCAGCAGGTTGCTGACCATCTGCGCCTTGCGCTCTTCGTCCAGCGAGACGACCTGGTTCTTCTGCAGCTCGGCCAGCGCCATCTCGACCATGCCCACCGCGCCGGCCACGATCCGGGTGCGCGCGGCGATCACCGCGTTGGCCTGCTGCCGCTGCAGCATCACCTGGGCGATCTCCGGCGCGTAAGCCAGGTGGCTGATGCGCGCTTCGATCACTTCCACGCCGGCCGTGCCCAGCCGCTCGGCGATCTGCGCCTGCAGGTGGTCGGAGATCTCCTGGGGATGGCTGCGCAGCGCGGTCTGGCCTTCGTCGTGCTGGTCGTAGGGATAGCTGGAGGCCATCGCACGCAGCGCCGATTCGGACTGGATGTGGACGAAGCTTTCGTAGTCGTCGACGTTGAACACCGCCTCGGAGGCATCGACCACCTGCCACACGATCACCGCGGCGATCTCGATCGGGCTGCCGTCCAGGTCGTTGACCTTGAGCTTGCCGCTCTCGAAGTTGCGCACGCGCTGGCTGATCTTGCGCTTGGAGTAGAAGGGGTTGTTCCAGCGCAGGCCGGCTTCCTTGTCGGTGCCCACGTACTTGCCGAACAGGCTCAGCACCGCGGCCTGGTTGGGCTGGATCGAATACAGGCCGGTGAGCAGCAGCAGGACGGCCACCGCCAGCACCAGCGAGCCGACGAGCAGCCAGGGGCTGCCACCGTGCTTGATGCTCCAGATGCCGGTGAAGAACAGCCAGACCGTCGCCGCGATGGCGAGCAGGGCCACGAGAAGGACGGGAATGCCGGGCAGTGAACGGACGGGAAGCTCTTTCATGGCGGGTCTCCTGGGTCGCGAACAGAAGATATCATTGTGATATCAGTTGTCAACGGTCTCGGCGGGCGGGTAGCGCCGCCCGTCGGCTGCCGTCGAGCGGGGCCTGCCCCGCTGCCACGCTGGTTTCGCGAGCCCGCGCGGATCTCGGCAGGGCAGCGGGCCAAACGCCTCTCCACGTGGGCAACCGGTCAAGAGGGGGCGGCCAGGCAGGCCCCGCTCTACACTGTGCGACCCTCACCCACGTCCTGCCGCCCATGGTCCGCATCGGAACCCCGTTGTCCCCCCACGCCACCCGTGTCCTGCTGCTGGGGTCGGGCGAACTGGGCAAGGAGGTCGCCATCGAGCTGCAGCGGCTGGGCGCGGAGGTGATCGCCGCCGACCGCTACGCCGATGCCCCGGCGATGCAGGTCGCCCACCGCAGCCATGTGCTGGACATGCTCGACACCTTCGCCCTGCGCGAGCTGATCGCGCTGGAGAAGCCCGACCTGATCGTCCCGGAGATCGAGGCGATCCACACCGAGACCCTGGTCCAGCTGGAAACCGACCACGGCCAGAAGGTGATCCCGACCGCGCGCGCCGCACGCCTGACCATGGACCGCGAAGGCATCCGCCGCCTGGCTGCCGAGACCCTGGGCCTGCCGACCTCGCCCTATCGTTTCGTCGACACGCTTGAGGAATACCGCGAGGCGATCGCCCTGGTCGGCCTGCCGTGCGTGGTCAAGCCGGTGATGTCGTCCTCGGGCAAGGGCCAGAGCACGGTGCGTGCGGCCGAGGACATGGATGCGGCCTGGGAATACGCGCAGACCGGCGGTCGCGCGGGCGCCGGCCGCTGCATCGTCGAAGGCTTCATCGACTTCGACTACGAGATCACCCTGCTGACCGTGCGCCATGCCGGCGGCACGTCGTTCTGCGAGCCGATCGGCCACTTGCAACGCGACGGCGACTACCGCGAGAGCTGGCAGCCGCAACCGATGTCGGCCACCGCGCTGGAGCGCGCGCAGGCCATTGCCAAGGCGATCACCGACGACCTGGGCGGCTGGGGCCTGTTCGGCGTCGAGCTGTTCGTGAAGGGCGACCAGGTGTGGTTCTCGGAAGTGTCGCCGCGCCCCCACGACACCGGCCTGGTCACGCTGGTGTCGCAGGAGCTGAGCGAATTCGCCCTGCATGCGCGCGCGATCCTCGGCCTGCCGATCCCGGTGATCCGCCAGGGCGGGCCGTCGGCTTCGTGCGCGCTGCTGGCGCACGGCCATGGCGTGCCGGTGTTCTCCAATATCGACGCCGCGCTGCAGGTGGCGGACACGCAGCTGCGCCTGTTCGGCAAGCCGCGCGTGGAAGGCCATCGCCGCGTCGGGGTGACCCTGGCGCGCGCCGACAGCATCGACACGGCCCGCGCCATCGCCCGCGATGCGGCCGAAACGATCGGGATCGACGTGCGCGTCGACTGACTGGCGATTGACAGTCGCGGGCGTGGTGCCGCGACCGCGTTGACCGTTACAGCGCCAGGTCTACCCAGACCAGGTGATGGTCGCTGCCATCGGCGATGGCAGCGGCCGGATCGGCGGCGGCAGGCCAGAACACGCCGCTGCCGCGCAATTCGAACCCGGTCGAGGGCAGCACGTAATCCAGTCGCATGGCGCCGGCTTTCGGACCGAAATCGCCGGTGACGTGCTCGGCCGCGCCGCGATGGGTCAGCCCCTTGGCAGCGTAGGCGCGCGCCTTCTCCGCGCCGCCTTCCGAACGCGGCGTCGCCATGCGCAGCACGCGCGGATGCTCGAGCAGTTCGAGGATCGCCTCATGGCGGCCATCGCCATCGACCGGATCGTTGTTGAGGTCGCCGGCGATCACGAAGCGCGCGCCTTCAGCCAAGCCGCCGCAGCGCCCGGCGTCGTCGCACAGCCATGCCTGCGTGCCGGGCGAAAGGTACTCCTGCCACAGGCGGATCTCGTCGGCGTTGCGCGCGCCGTTGCGATCTTCCGGTCCGTCGAACACCGGCGGGGTCGGGTGCGAGACCAGGAAGTGCACGGTGCCGCCCGGCGTGCGCACCGGCACGTCCCAATGCGACTTGGACGACAGCCGCAGCTGCTCCCAGATCGCATCGTCGTGCCAGGGCTTGCCGGTCTTGGGATCGATCGGCCTGCGCGCGTTTGGCATCGCCGCCCAGCGCAGCAGCTGGAAGCTGCGCACCTGGTCGGCGTCGATCGGATATTTCGACAGCACCAGCATGCCGTACTGGCCCGGGTGCAGGCCGTAGCCCCAGGCGTCGTTGCCGCGGTCGCGCCCTTCGCTGCCGATCGTACCGTTGCGATCCAGGTCCAGTCCGCTGGGCACGCCGGTGTTGACCGGGGCGATGTAGCGGTACGGGTAGTGCAGCGCCGCGCCGCCACCCGGTTGCGGCTGTTCCAGGTACTGGCGCTGGAACAGGTCGGCCGCCGCGCCGTCGGCGACGTAGTCGAATTCGTTGAGCAGGACCAGGTCCGGCCGCACCTGCTGCAGCACCGCGGCGATCTTGCGTGCACCGGCGTCGCCGGCCTGCAGCCGTCGTACCAGGCCGCCGTCGGCATCGTCGAAGAGGGAGGTGTTGTAGGTGGCCACGCGCAGCGTTGCCGCCGTCGCATCCGCGGTGTCGGCCGTACCGGGTTGGGTGGCGCAGGCGGACAGGCTCAGCACGAGCGAGGCGGGCAGGAGGACACGGGCAAGGAGTCGGATGAAGGCAGGCATGGGCGAATTCTGGCATGCGCCGATGACGGCGCGGCGTCCGTCACGCAGTGCAGGGGCGGCGCGTTCAGGGCACAAAGCGCCGCCAGCGGCGTCCGTCGAAGGCTTCCAGCGGCTGGAAGCGGCGCTTGTAGTCCATCTTGCCGTGGCCTTCGATCCAGTAACCCAGGTACAGATGCTCCAGGCCTTCGCGGCGGGCCCATTCGATCTGGCGCAGGATCCCCAGGGTGCCCAGGCCGCGACGTACCTGCTCGGGTTCGAAGAAGGTATAGACCGCCGACAACCCGCGGCCGACGCGATCGGTGACCGCCACCGCCAGCAGCTGGCCCGGTCCATGGTCGCTGGCCAGGCGCATCTCCACGAAGCGCGTGTCCGACCAGCTGCCGACCAGGAACTGGTCGAACTCGATGGTGCCGTGGCCGTCCATGCCGCCGTCGCGATGGCGTGCGCCGAGGTAGCGCTGGTACAGCTCGAAGTGCTCGCTCGTGCGTCGCGCCGGCGCGATCCGCGTTTCCACGTCGGCGTTGCGCGCCAGGCAACGACGCTGGCTGCGGTCGGGTTCGAACGTGGCCACCGGGATGCGCACGGCCACGCAGGCGCGGCAGTGCGCGCAGTGCGGGCGATAAACCAGGTCGCCGGAGCGGCGGAAGCCCCAGTCCAGCGCCTGCGGGTAGATGTCGGGCAGGCGAGGATCGCGCGGGTCGAGCACCAGGTCGCGCGCACTGCGCTCGGGCCAGTAGCCACAGGCGTGGCCACCGGTCTGGAACAGCCGCAGGTCGTCGGTCGGAGAGGAGTCGTTGCCCATGGCGTTGCCGTCGCCGGATGGCCGCAGCATACGCCCGTGCACCCGGGAAGGGGCAGCGACGGTGACATCGCCGACGATTGGCTGAACGGCGCCGCGGTCCGGTCAACCGCTGCACGGGAGCGGCGTTTTCCTGTGCGTGGGCAATCGAGTCCACGACTTTTTGGAGATGCCCGTGAAGAAGACCCCAATCCTGATCGCCGCCGCGCTGTTGGCCGTCACCACCGGGGCCGCCCTGGCGCAGTCCGATGCCCCGGCCGGCGCGCCGGCGGGCAAGCCGCGCGCGGCGCTGGACACCAACCAGGATGGCGTGATCGATCGCACCGAGGCGGCCGCCAATCCGCGCCTGGCCGCGCAGTTCGACACCCTGGACAAGAACAAGGACGGCAAGCTCGCCCGCGAGGAAATGCCGCGCCCGGCGCACGGACATCGTGGCCCGGGTGGTCCCGATGGCCATCGCTTCGCCGAGCTGGACAAGGACAAGGACGGTCGTATCAGCAAGGCCGAAGCGGCGGCCGATCCGAAGTTCGCCGAGCGCTTCGCGAAGATGGATGCCAACCAGGACGGCTTCGTCGACAAGGCCGATCGTGAGCTTGCCGGCAAGCAGCGTCGCGACGAGTGGTTCAAGAATGCCGACAGCAACAAGGACGGCAACCTGAGCAAGGCCGAGTACGACGCCGCGCACGCCAAGAGCGGCGGTGAACGTGGCAGGCACGGCGGTTGGGGCCGTGGCCCGGCGCCGACCAAGGAAGCTGCGTCGAAGTAAGCGGCGGTGTCGTGTGGAGCCGGGCTTGCCCGGCTTTGCGCGGCGCGATGGCCGATGGGAGCGGGATTGGCCCCGTTCCATGAAAGGCAGCAGAGCGGGGCGAGTCCCCGCCCTGCGGAGCGTGTCAGCCGGCGGGCGGCGGCGGGGCGATCCGGACGCGGATCTCTTCTTCGTCGTCGCCGGCTTTTTGCTGGTCCGGCGATTGCGGCGTTGCCGGCGCGGTGGCGGGTACTGCCGCCGGCGCGGCAACCGGCTTGTTGTGCCGGCCCATCCAGATGAACACCGCCACTGCGGCGATGCCGATCAGCAGGCCGATGCGCACGCGCCAGGCCCAGCGGCCGCCGCCGTTGTCCTCGAAGCGCGACGGCAGCGCTTCGGTCGCTGCGGTCGGCAGGCCGGAGTAGGAGCGGGTGGTCGCCAGCAGGCCGGCTTCACGCAGCAGTTCGCGCGCGCGCGGCTGGTCTTCGGCCTTGCGCACCCATACGGCCGGTTGCTGATTGGTGGGCACCGGTTCGGAATAGCTGAACTGCCCGCGGCGCCGTCCGCGATAGGAACGCGGCTGGCTGATGTAGGTGTCGATGCCCGCTTCCTGCAGCATGCGGGCGACGCCTTCCACGGTTTCCAGGCGTTGGCTGGTGAAAATCTGTCGCATCGTTCAGTCCTGTGCCGGAACCTGGCGCGCGCTGGCCGGATCGGGCACCACGCGGATCAGTCCTTCCTGCGCTGTGCTGGCCACCAGCCGGCCCTGGCGGTCGAACACCTGGCCGCGGGCCAGGCCGCGCGAACCCTGCGTGCTCGGGCTGTCCAGCGAATACAGCAGCCACTCGTCGGCGCGGAACGGACGGTGGAACCACAGCGCATGGTCCAGCGAGGCCATCTGCACGTTCGGCGTGTAGTAGCTGATCCCGTGCGGGAACGTGGCCGTGCCCAGCAGGTGGAAGTCCGAGGCATAGGCCAGCAGCGCCTGGTGCAGCTCGGCGGAAATGTCGCCCACGTTCTCGCGCAGCCGGAACCAGACCTGCTGGTAAGGCGGGCGCTTGGGCGGATTGAGTTCATCGCGCGGATAGACGTGGCGGAACTCGAACGGGCCGCCGCGCGAGAGCCAGCGCTGCACCTTGGTCGGCAGCGTGGCCATCACCTCCGGCGGCACCGGCGGCGCCGGCGCGATGTCTTCCGGCTGCGGCACCTCGGGCATCTTCAGCTGGTGCTCGGCGCCGGGTTCATCGTCCTGGAACGAGGCGGCGCAGAAGAAGATCACCTTGCCGTGCTGGATCGCGGTGATCCGCCGCACCGAGAAGCTGCCGCCATCGCGCGTGCGATCCACGTCGTAGACGATCGGATGGTCGATGTCGCCGGCGCGCAGGAAGTAGGCATGCAGCGAATGGGCATGGCGGCCGTTGTCGATCGTCGCCTGGGCGGCGGCCAGCGCCTGGCCCAGCACCTGCCCGCCGAACACGTACTTGGTGCCGATGTCGCGGCTCTGGCCACGGAACAGGTTGTCCTCCAGCCGCTCCAGCGCGAGCAGGTCGATCAGTTCGGAAACCACGGGGCCGAGGGCGGGAGACAAGGGGAACGCCTGGTGCGGGAAAGGGGGCGATTATACCGGCGCGACCCGTGCGTCCCGGGGCAAAAACGGCGGCGGGCCACGGTGCTGTTCATGGGCGGCGCGGCCCTGGCAGCCGGCGACCGGCCCGCCGCGAGCGCAGACGTTCCTAGGTGGGCAGTCGCTGCAACCTGACCGACGCCAGCACCTGCTCCCAGGGGAAGCGCGGGCCGGGGTCGAGCTTGCGCTGGACCTGCACTGCCGGGTCGTCGCTGGCCGGCACCTGTTCACGGTCCAGGTCCTCGTGGCCGGCGATATGGCGCAGCGCCGGCAGTCCATCGGCCAGGTGGTTCAGCAAGGCCACCAGTGCCTGGATCTGCGCGCCGGTGTAAGCCTCGTCCATCGACTGGCGGCGCGAGTCCAGCCAATCCGGGAAGCGGCCGCGGTTGACCAGCTCGATGCCGATCGCGCGCCGGTTCATGCCACGCACGTGGTGGGCGATGCGGTCGTCGGGCACGTAGCGCAGCACGGTGCCATCGCGATCGACGTAGTAGTGGCCGCTGTTGCCGGTACCGCTGTCGTAGAGCACGCGCTCGCCGTACTCGCGCGCGGTGGCCAGGTCGGGCAGTTCGGTGCAGTGGATGACGACCAGGTCCACCTGCGCCAGCGAACGCGCGTCCAGCTGCTCCACGTAGGGCAGCGGCGCGTCGACGATGGCGGGTGCGGACGGAGTCGGCATGGACGCGCTCGATAGGGGCAGGGCTGATGTGAGCCGGGATGCTAGCATCCGCGCCATGTCGACCACCGCCGCACGCCCCGCACCAGACAGTCCCCTCGGCAAGCTGATGGCGGCTTTGCCGCGTGGAGGCACGGTCGAATGGATCGGCCTGCGCCCGGCGCGCGATGCGGCCATGGTCGCGGTCGATTCGGCCCAGGCCAGCACCGGTGGCGGCCTGTCGGGCGACCGCTACAAGGGCGGCAACGGCAAGCGCGGCATCACCCTGATCCAGGCCGAACACCTGCCGGTGATCGCGGCGCTGGCAGGGCACGACCACATTGCGCCGGACACCTTGCGTCGCAACCTGGTGGTGTCGGGCATTCCATTGGTGGCGTTGAAGGGCCGTCGTTTCCGCGTCGGCGGGCTGGTGCTGGAAGGCACTGAATCCTGCGACCCGTGCTCGCGCATGGAAGACGCGCTCGGTCCGGGTGGCTACAACGCGATGCGCGGCCATGGCGGACTGTGCGCTCGCATCATCGAAGGCGGCACGGTGCGCGTGGGCGATACGGTGGAAGCGCTGTGAGTCGCGGCCACTGCATCCTTTCGCATGGTTTCGAGAGTGGCCCGGACGCGACCAAGGTCACCGCGCTGGCCGACGCCGCCGAAAAGCTCGGCTGGACCACCGAACGCCCGGACTACACCGACCTGGATGCGCGTCGCGACATCAGCCAGGTCGGCGACGTGCCGGCGCGGTTGCAGCGCCTGGTCGACATCGCTGCGGCTGCGGTCGCCCGCGGCGGCCCGGTGGTGCTCGGCGGTTCGAGCCTGGGTGCGTACGTCTCGGCGATCGCCTCGCTGCAGGTGCCCACGCGCGCGCTGTTCCTGATGGTCCCGCCGCTGGGCATGGGCCCGATGCCGGCATTGGATGCCGCGCGCGTGCCGATCTCGGTGGTGCACGCCTGGCATGACGAGCTGATCCCGGCGGCCGGCGTGATCGAATGGGCGCGCGCGCGTTCGGCGCGGCTGCTGCTGCTCGACGACAGCCACCGCCTGACCGCCCACGTGGACGCCACCGCGCGCGCCTTCGCCGAGCTGCTGGACGGGCTCTGAGGCGCGTTTGCGGGGCCGGGCGGGAGCGCAGGACGTGTCCCGCAAGCCCCCAGCCCCGGTCCGCAATCTGTCCCCCTGGTGACCGCGGCGGGCACGCAGGGTGGCGCCGCCGGTCCCGATGCCCGACCATTCCCCTCCATCCTCCTGCCCGACGGCCGCCTACCGGCCCGGCGGCCCCTGTCCGCGAGTCCGCTCCCCCATGAAGTTCTTCGTCTCCTGCGCCAAGGGTCTGGAATACCTGCTGGCCGACGAGCTGGTCGCGCTGGGTGCGGCCAAGGCGACGGCGACGATCGCCGGCGCCAATCCCGAGGGCACCCTGGCCGACGCGCAGCGCGCGGTGCTGTGGTCGCGACTGGCCAGTCGCGTGCTGTGGCCGCTGGCCGAATTCGATTGCCCGGACGAGCAGGCCCTGTACGACGGCGCCGCGGCGGTGCCGTGGCACGAGCACCTGCGTGAAGGCGATACCGTGGCGGTGGACGCGCATGTGTCGGGCACCGCGATCACGCATGCGCGTTTTGCCGCGCAGCGGGTCAAGGATGCGGTGGTCGACGTGTTCCGCGCGCAGGGACTGGAGCGTCCGTCGGTGGACGTCGATGCGCCCGGGCTGCGCCTGAACCTGTCGCTGCGCAAGGGCCGGGCCACGCTGTCGGTGGACCTGGGCGGCGGTCCGCTGCACCGGCGCGGCTGGCGCGCCGAACAGCGCGAAGCGCCGCTGAAGGAAAACCTTGCCGCGGCGGTGTTGGCGCGCGGTGGCTGGCCGGCGCTGTACCACGAAGGCGGCGCGCTGCTCGATCCGATGTGCGGCAGCGGCACGCTGCTGATCGAAGGCGCACTGATGGCGGCCGACGTCGCGCCGGGCCTGGGTCGAATGCAGGCGGCGGTCAATGCAGCATCCGAAGCGCCGCCGGTGGCCGATGGACCATGGGCGCAGTCGCTTGCCGCGATCACACCCGCCGCGCCCGCCGCGCCTGCAGCCACGCTGCCCACGCGCTGGACCGGATTCGATGTCGCCGGCTGGAACGCGCTGGTCGAGGAAGCACGCACCCGCGCGCAGGCCGGTCTTGCCGCGTTGCGTCCGGTCTTCCACGGCAGCGACAACGACCGCCATGCGATCGCCGCTGCGCGCGGCAACGCGAGCGCGGCCGGCGTGGAATTGGCGATCACGTTCGAGACCTGCGACATCGACGCGCTGCCGGCGTCGCCGCATGCGCGCGGCCTGGCCGTGTGCAATCCGCCTTACGACCAGCGCCTGGCCGCCGATGGTGGCCTCTATCGCCGGCTCGGCGACGCCCTTCGCCGCGCGGTGCCGGACTGGCGTGCCAGCCTGCTGTGCGGCGATGCCGATCTGGCCCACGCCACCGGTTTGCGTGCGGGCAAGAAGTACCAGTTGTTCAACGGTGCGCTGGAATGCGCGCTGATCATCTGCGATCCGGTGAGCCCGCCCAAGCGCGAGGTGGTGCCGCGCGAGCTGTCGGAGGGCGCGAAGATGGTCGCCAACCGGATCGAGCGCAACCTGCGCAAGCTCAAGAACTGGCGCAGCGGCGAAGGCATCACCTGCTTCCGCGCCTACGATGCCGACATTCCCGAATACGCCGCGGCCGTGGACGTCTATGTCGAGGATGGCGGCGAGCAGCGCACCTTCCTGCATGTGCAGGAATACGCGCCGCCGGCCGAGATCCCCGATGCCGACGTGCGCCGGCGCCGCAGCGAGCTGCTGGTTGCCGCGCGCGAGACGTTCAAGGTGCCGGCCGAGCAGGCGGCGATGAAATCGCGCGAGCGCGGCAAGGGTGGCTCCAAGTACGGCAAGTTCCAGCAGCAGGGCCAGCGTTTTGCCGTGCGCGAGAACGGCGCGCGGCTGTGGGTGAACCTGTTCGATTACCTGGATACCGGCCTGTTCCTCGACCACCGCCCGCTGCGCCGGCGCATGGCCAAGGAAGCCAAGGGCAAGCGTTTCCTCAACCTGTTCTGCTACACCGGCGTGGCCAGCGTGCAGGCGGCGGTGGCCGGCGCGGCCAGCACCACCAGCGTGGACCTGTCGGCGACCTACCTGCAGTGGTGCGCGGACAACCTCGCGCTCAACGGCCTGGGCGGCACCGCGCACCAGCTGGTGCAGGGCGACGCGCTGGCCTGGCTGGAAGCGGAGCGGCACCGCTACGACGTGATCTTCTGCGACCCGCCGACGTTCTCCAACTCGGCCCGCGCCGACGACTTCGACGTCCAGCGCGAGCACGTGCGCCTGCTGCAGCTGGCGATGTCGCGACTGGTGCCGGACGGGGTGCTGTACTTCTCCAACAACTTCCGCCGCTTCCGTCTCGACGCCGAGGCGATCGCCCAGTTCGCCGATGTCGAGGAGATCAGCGCGGCGACCATTCCGCCGGATTTCGAGCGCAATGCGCGCATCCATCGCGCCTGGCGGTTGCAGCACCCGGTGCGTTGACAGGTGCGTCCGCCGGGCCGCGCCGTGCGCTGAACCGCGCGCTCATCGGTCCGTGCGATGCCGTGCCATGAGCAAGCGGGCCAAGCGATAGCGGGCCCCGCTCAGGCGTCGGGTACGCGTCCGCGTTCGTCGGCCGGCATTTCGTGCCAGGCCTGGAAGGCCTGCAGCGCGCGTGCCGGCAGCGGACGGCTGTAGAGGAAGCCCTGCGCCATCGGGATGCCGGCATCGCGCAGCACCTGCGCCTGCGCCGGCGTTTCCACGCCTTCGGCGATCACCTGCAGGTCGGTGGCTGTCAGCAACGCAGCCAGGCCTTCGAGCCATTCCGGCCGCGGCTGGTCGGGGCGGATGTCGGCGACCAGGCGGCGGTCGATCTTGACGATGTGGAACTTGCAGCGCGCCAGCACCGCCAGGTTGGCGCTGTCGAGCATCACGTCGTCCAGGGCGAAGCGCACGCCGCTGCGCGCGGCTTCTTCCATCTCGGTCATGCCGATGCCATCGGGGATGCCGCGCTCGGTGACTTCCAGCACCAGCTGGTTGCGCAGGGTCTGGTCGTAGCCGGTCTTCTGCGCGGCATATTCGATGCCGCCTCGGCCGAGCAGCGCCGGCGGGACGTTGACCCCGATGAACACGTGCGGGCGCTCGATCAGCCACTGGCCCAGCTCGCGGGCGATGGTCTCGATCGAGAAGTAGGTCAGCAGGCCGCCCAGGGCGCTTTCCTCGGCCAGCGGGATGAACTCGCGCGGTCCGACCACCCGGCCCAGGCGCCGCCATCGCAGCAGCGCTTCGCAGCCGACCAGGCGGCCATCGGCCACCGATACGATCGGCTGGTATTCGAGGAAGAACTCCTTCCTGTCCAGGCCTGCCTGGATCTCTGCTGGAGTAACCATGGCGCCTCCTGCTGACCCCCAGAATAGCAGGGGTCCGCGGGGCCGGCGCAACGGCCCCCGCAGGGGCCGATCAGTCGCCGACCAGCAGTACGAACGGGCCCAGCTGGGAGTTCATCAGCAGCGCCAGGCTGCGGTCGCGGTCGGCCACCAGCTCGGCGGCCGGAGTGGCCAGGTCAGGCGGAAAGGCGCGGTACTGCACGTCGTCGGGCAGCACGTTGCGGACCACGTAGCCCATCAGCACGTTGACGATCTCGCCCAGGCCGTCGAGCGCCAGCGCATCGTCGCAGCGCTCCGGGGCGATCTTGAGGAAGGCGCAGGTCATCGCCAGCATCGTTTCCGGGCCGCAGGCCATGCCGATGAACATCGGCTGCTCGCCATCGATGCGCACGTGCGCGGTGTGCGGCCACACGGCCAGATCGTCCGCGCCGAGCAGGCCGGCGGCCTGGCACTGGCTGTCGAGCATGCGCGGGAACAGGCGTCCGCTCAGTGCGATGGCGCCGTTGGCCAGCTCGGCCAGGGCATGGTCGGCCACGCCGACTTCCAGCGCGTACTGGGCCGCGTCCTGGTCGGCGCGGTGCGCGGCCAGTTCCGACTCCAGCCGGCCCAGGTCGATCACGCCCTGCTCGAGCAGCACTTCGCCGAACAGCTTGCGCCCGGCCTTCTGCGCGATCAGCAAAGCGGCTACCTGCGCCGGTTCGAGCAGGCCCATCTCCAGTGCGATGTCGCCGAAGCGGCGGTCATCGGCGCGCTGTCGGTCGTTGATGCGGCGCGCTTGCGCCTCGGTGAGCAGGCCCTGGCGAACGGCCAGTTCGCCCAGCAGCGGATTGGAGGCGCGTTGCGCCTCGATCGCGGCGAGCAACTGCTGCGGCGTGATCACGCCGCGTTCCATCAGGAACTGGCCCAGGAATTTGACAGCCATCGGTGGTCCCCTTGCGATAGTCCGGATGATAGCCCGCGATCAGGCGAGCGCGTCGCGCAGGACGCGCTCCATCGCTTCGGGGTCGATGGGCTTCTGCAGGTACGAGCGCGCGCCCATCCGCAGGCATTCCTCGATGTCGTTCTGCGCGCCCAGCGAGCTGAGGATCACCACGCGCGCATTCGGATCGGACTGCAGGATCGTGGCCAAGGCGCGACGGCCGTCACATTCGGGCATCACCAGGTCCAGCAGCACCAGGTCCGGCTTGAGCGTGGCGTACAGCTCGGAAGCTTCCAGGCCGTTGCGGGCCTCGCCGGCCACCTGGAAGCCGGACTCCTCAAGCTGGGTGGCGGCCAGCATGCGCAGTGCGCGCGAATCGTCGCAAAGCAGCACGGTCGGTCGTGCGGTCATCGGGTGTCCCCCTGTGTCGGACATCGGGCCGCGGAAGCGGTCCTCGTCCATCCGGTAGCGGCGGGGGGCGCCGATCCTTGAGGGGGTGTGGCGGCCGCGGGGCGCCGAGTCCGGGGCAGCGCGGCCGGATGGCAGGGCGGCTAGATCGCCGGCCCGCGCTCGAGCAGGACGATCACCGCATGCAGGGCCAGGCCGATCAGTCCGCCGACCAGGGTGCCGTTGAAGCGGATGTACTGCAGGTCGCGGCCCACGCTCAGTTCCAGTTGTTCGACCAGATGGCGCTCGTCCCAGGCCTTCACGGTCTGGGCGATGTAGTCGGTGACGCCGCCGCGCAGGCGCAGCGCCAGCTTCTCCGCCCCGCCCATCACGTGCTGGTTGATCGCATCGCGCAACTCGGCATCGCGCCCCAGCGCGCTGCCAAGCCCGGCCAGCGACTGCTCCAGGTGGCGCGAGAGCACGCCATCCTCGCGCTCCAGGTCGCGGCGCAGGTTGGCGTGGATCTGGTCCCACAGGCCGCGCACGTACTCCTGCACGCTTTCGTGTCCGATCAGGTTCTGCTTGATCGCCTCGACCCTTTGCGCCAGCGCCGGGTCTTCGCGCAGCCGTTGCACGTAGTCCTGCAGCCAGTCCTCGTAGTCGCGGCGCAGCGGATGCTCGGGCTGGGACAGGATCTCGTTGAGTTCGTCCAGCAGCGCACGGGCGATGCGGTCGGCCAGGTTGTCGGCGATGCCCTCCACCGGTTTCACGAAGTCCACCGTGCCGACCAGGCGCGGCCATTCCTTGCGCGCATGCTTGACCAGCAGCTCGGAGGCGCGCTGCTTGACCGCCTCGTCATCCAGGTAGGCGCCGAGGCGACGCAGTGCCTCGTCCAGCAGCGCCTGGTGGCGGCCGTCGGCGGTGAGCAGGCCGAGTACCTCGCCGGCGGTGGCCGCCGCATTCCAGCTGCGCAACCGTGCGATCACGAACGACTGGATGCCTTCGCGGACGGCGCGTTCGTCGAGCAGGTCCAGCGCCTGCAGCGCCCAGCCGCGTGCGAGCTGTGCCAGCTTGCGCGACTGCTCGGGGCTGGACAGCCATTGGCCGAGCTTGGCTGCCGGATCGAACACTTCCAGCCGCGCCAGCAGCGTCTGCGGCTCCAGGAAGTGATCGCGCACGAACGCGGCCAGGCTGTCGGCGATGCGGGCCTTGCTGCGCGGGATGATCGCGGTATGCGGGATCGGCAAGCCGAGCGGATGGCGGAACAGGGCCACCACCGCGAACCAGTCCGCCAGCGCGCCGACCGTGGCGGCCTCGCAGAACGCCGACACCCACGCCCACACGCCCTGGTTGCCCATCGCATGGCTGAGCACGAAGCCGGCCAGCATCGCCAGCAGCATCGCCAGGGCGATGGCCTTCATGCGGCGCAACTGCGCGCGGCGCGGATCGTCGGTCATGCCACTCCGGTGCACGGTGGATGGAGATGCACGGGAGTGTAGCGGCGCGGGCATGGGGGTCGCATGAAGTGCAGGCTGCCTTTGTCGCGATGGCTACACGACGGGTGGCGTAGAGCGCGCGTATGTCGCGACTCCCTGAAACCCGTCGTCCCCGCGCAGGCGGGGACCCAGTGCCTTGGTCCGCGCGAAAGTCGCTGTGTGATCAGCCATCCGGCTGCTGTAGTCGCCTCCCGCCTGCGCGGGGACGACGGAGAAGTATGTGCGGCGAAATTCGCCGGTAGATCCGACCCATCGTTCCCGATTCGACCCGGCGCCCAGCGCCTCAGCGCATCGTCGGCATCGTGAACTCGGCGCCGGCCGCACCTTCGGGCCAGCGCGCCGTCACCGTCTTCATCCGCGTGTAGAACCGCACGCCATCGGGCCCATGCATGTGCAGCGGGCCGAACAGCGAGCGCTTCCAGCCGCCGAAACTGTGGAACGCCATCGGCACCGGGATCGGCACATTGATCCCGACCATGCCGGCCTGGACACGCCGCGAGAACTCGCGCGCCGCGCCGCCGCTGCGGGTGAATACCGCCGTGCCGTTGCCGTACTCGTGGCCGTCGACCAGCGCCAGCGCCGCCTGGAAATCCGGCACGCGCACCACGCACAGGACCGGGCCGAAGATCTCCTCGCGGTAGATGCGCATGCCCGGCGTCACCCGGTCGAACAGGCTGCCGCCGAGGAAGAAGCCGTCGCGGCCCGCGCATTCGTGCGCACGACCATCGACCACCAGCTGCGCGCCTTCGGCCACGCCCAGGTCGATATAACCGCGCACGCGTTCGCGGTGCGCGTCGTCGACCAGCGGACCCATGTCCGGGTCTTCGATGCCCGGCGCGATGCGCAAGGCGGCGACCTTGTCCTTCAGCGCGGCGACCAGCGCATCGGCGGTCGCATCGCCCACGCACACGGCCACCGAGATCGCCATGCAGCGTTCGCCGGCCGAGCCGTAGCCGGCGCCGAGCAGCGCGTCGGCGGCGACGGCGATGTCGGCGTCGGCCAGCACCACCGCATGGTTCTTGGCCCCGCCCAGCGCCTGCACGCGCTTGCCGGCGGCACTGCCGCGCTCGTACAGGTATTTGGCCACCGGCGTGGAGCCGACGAAGCTCAGCGCCTGCACGCGCTCGTCGTCCAGCATCGCGTCCACCGCCTCGCGGCCGCCGTGGACCACGTTGAACACGCCATCGGGCAGGCCGGCCTCGCGCAGCAACGCGGCCAGGTGCAGCGCGGCCGAGGGCACCTTTTCGGAGGGCTTGAGGATGAAGCTGTTGCCGCAGGCCAGCGCCACCGGGGCCATCCACAGCGGGACCATCACCGGGAAGTTGAAAGGGGTGACGCCGGCGACCACGCCCAGCGGCGTGCGCTCGCTCCAGCTGTCCACGCCGCGCCCGACCTCGGCCGAATACTCGCCCTTGAGCAGGTGCGGGATGCCGCTGGCGAACTCGACCACCTCCAGGCCGCGGGTGACTTCGCCACGCGCGTCGGAGAGGGTCTTGCCGTGCTCGGAGGTGATGGTGCGTGCCAGCGCATCGGCCTCGCGTTCGATCAGCGCGCGCAGGCGGAACATCACCCGCGCGCGCTGCAGGGGCGTCGTCGCCGCCCAGCCGGCAAACGCCGCTTGCGCCGCATCCACCGCCGCGCGCACCTGTGCCGCATCGGCCAATGGCACGCGCGCGCTGACCTTGCCGCTGGCCGGATCGAACACATCACCGTGCCGGCCTTGCGTGTCGGCCACGTCGTGGCCGCCGATGTGGTGGTGCAACTGTCGGCTCATGGCTGCTCCTGTGCTCAGCCGGCGAGTGCCTCGGCGACCGGGGTGTAGGGCAGGTTCAGCGCCTCGGCCACCGCGCGGTAGGTGAGCTTGCCAGCATGGATGTTCAGGCCGTTGCGCAGGTTCACGTCGTCCAGCAGCGCCTGCACCGCGCCCTTGTCGGCCAGCGCCAGTGCGTGCGGCAAGGTCGCGTTGGTCAGGGCGAAGGTCGAGGTGCGGGCCACGCCGCCGGGCATGTTGGCCACGCAGTAATGGATGATCCCGTCGATCTCGTAGGTCGGTTCCTGATGCGTGGTCGCGCGGCTGGTTTCGAAACAGCCGCCCTGGTCGATCGCCACGTCCACCAGCACCGAACCCGGCCGCATCAGCTTGAGGTGGCTGCGCGAGAGCAGCTTGGGCGCGGCCGCGCCGGGGATCAGCACCGCGCCGATCACCAGGTCGGTGTAGGGCAGGCGGTCCTCGATCGCATCGCGGTTGGAGTAGATCGTGGTCAGGCGATCGCCGTAGAGCTCGTCGATGTACTTGAGCCGATCCAGCGAGCGGTCCAGCACGGTGACGTGCGCACCCAGGCCCATCGCCATGCGCGCGGCATTGATGCCCACGGTGCCGGCGCCGATCACCATCACCTCGGCCGGCTTCACCCCCGGCACGCCGCCGAGCAGGATGCCCGAGCCGCCCTGCGCCTTCTCCAGCGCATGCGCGCCGGCCTGGATCGACATGCGCCCGGCGACCTCGCTCATCGGCGCCAGCAAGGGCAGGCCGCCGCGGTCGTCGGTCACGGTCTCGTATGCGATCGCCGTGCAACCGGAGGCCAGCAGCGCGGCGGTCTGTTCCGGGTCCGGTGCCAGGTGCAGATAGGCGTACAGCAGCTGCCCCGGCCGCAGCATCGCGCACTCGGACGGCTGCGGTTCCTTGACCTTGATGACCATCTCGGCGCGGCCGTAGACCTCGGCGGCGCTATCGACGATCTGTGCGCCTGCCGCCTCGTAGGACTCGTTGGCCAGGCCGATGCCGGCGCCGGCATCGCGTTCGACCAGCACCTGGTGCCCGCGCGAGGACAGCTCGCGTGCGCCGCTGGGGGTGAGGCCCACGCGGTACTCGTGGTTTTTGATTTCCTTGGGAACGCCGATCAGCATGGGAATCTCCGTGGATTGCGGTATCTGCGGCGTGGGGGAATGGACTGCGGGCTACGCCGGTCAGAGGCTGGAAAGCACCTCGCCCAGCATGGAGAAGATGTCGTCGATGTGGCGTCGTTCCACGATCAGCGGCGGCGACAGCGCCACCGTGTCGCCGGTAGTGCGCACCAGCAGGCCCTTGCGGAACGCGCGCTCCAGCACCTGGTAACCGCGTGCGCCGGGTTTGCCGTCTTCCGGAGCCAGTTCCACCGCACCGATCAAGCCGAAGTTGCGGATGTCGACCACGTGCGGCTTGTCGCGCAGCGCATGCAGGCCGTCTTCCCAGTATTGCTCCAGCTCGCGGGCGCGGGTCAGCAGGCCCTCTTCCTCGTAGGTGTCCAGCGTGGCCAGCGCCGCGGCGCAGGCCAGCGGATGGCCGGTGTAGGTGTAGCCGTGGAACAGGTCGATCGCGTTGTCCGGGCCCTGCATGAAGGCGTCGTGGATCTTGCTGGACACGAACACCGCGCCCATCGGCACGCAGCCGGAAGTCAGGCCCTTGGCGGTGGTCATCATGTCCGGGGTGACGCCGAAGCGCTGCGCGGCGAACGGCTCGCCGACGCGGCCGAAGCCGGTGATCACCTCGTCGAAGATCAGCACGATGCCGTGCCTGTCGCAGATCTCGCGCAGCCGCTGCAGGTAGCCCGGCGGCGGCAGGATCACGCCGGCCGAACCTGCGATCGGCTCGACGATCACCGCCGCAATGGTGCTGGCGTCATGCAGCTGCACCAGCCGCTCAAGATCCTCGGCCAGCTCCATGCCGTGCTGCGGCAGCCCGCGCGAGAACGCGTTGCGGCCGATGTCCAGGGTGTGGCGCAGGTGGTCCACGCCCGGCAGCCCGGTGCCGAACCACTTGCGGTTGTTGGGCAGGCCACCGACCGAAATGCCGCCGAAGCCGACGCCGTGATAAGCCTTCTCGCGGCCGATCAGGCGCACGCGCTGGCCTTCGCCGCGCGCACGGTGATAGGCGATGGCGATCTTCAACGCGGTGTCGACCGACTCGGAGCCGGAGTTGGTATAGAACACGTGGTCCAGCGGCCGCGGCGCGATCGCCTTGAGTCGCTCGGCCAGGACGAAGGGCAGGGGCGAGCCCATCTGGAAGTTCGGGGCGAAGTCGAGCGTGGCGACCTGCCGCGACACCGCCTCCACGATCCGCGGCCGCGCGTGGCCGGCGTTGCAGCACCACAGGCCGGCGGTGCCGTCCAGGATCTGGCGGCCGTCGACATCGCGGTAGTACATGCCTTCGGCGGAGGCCAGCAGGCGCGGGGTGTCGCGGAACTGGCGGTTGGCGGTGAACGGCATCCAGAACGCGTCCATGGCTGCCGGCGCCGACAGGTTCTGCGCGGCGTAGTGGTCGGCCAGGGCGGTGCGGAGGGCGTCGTCTTGGTGGCTCATGGGCGCTCCGGGGCAGGGGTGGCGCCGGCGGCCAAGGGCCGGGCGCCGTTTTAAAAATTCAACGCTGGGGCCGAGTCTACGCCAAAAATTGACCCGGACGGGGTGGCATGTAAAGTATCCGATGACACGCCGGGCCCCCGGCAGGACACAGCGACAGGAGCCGCCCACGGGATGGACATCGGCGCACGCCTGCAGCGGGTACGCACCGCCCGCAACCTCAGCCAGCGCGAGCTGGCCCGCCGCGTGGGCGTGACCAACAGCACCATCTCGCTGATCGAGCAGAACAAGGTCAGCCCTTCGGTCAGCTCGCTGAAGAAGGTGCTCGACGGCATCCCGATCTCGCTGGCCGACTTCTTCACCCTGGACCTGGACCCGGGCCCGCCCGAGCAGCCTTTCTATGCGGCGCACGAGCTGCCCGACGTGGGCAACAACGACATCCACTACTACCTGGTCGGCCAGCACCGCCCGCAGCGGCAGATGTGCATCCTGCGCGAGGTCATGCCGCCGGGCACCGACACCGGCACGGCGATGATCGAGCACGAAGGCGAGGAGGGCGGGGTGATCATCGCCGGCCAGGTCGAGGTCACCGTCGGCACCCAGGTGCGCGTGCTCGGTCCCGGCGAGGCCTACTACTTCGAAAGCCGCGTCCCCCACCGCTTCCGCAATGTCGGCGAGGACGATGCGGTGATCGTCAGCGCCAACACGCCGGCGACGTTCTGATGGGAACGGCGACAGGATTCCGATGAACCTTCCAGAACGCCGCCTCGCCCAACGTCCGTCGTCCCCGCGCAGGCGGGGACCCAGCGACTGTGCCGGGGCAGTATCAAAGTCACTGGGCTCGCGCCTGCGTGGGAGTGACGGATCAAACGACGCGAGCGACCCCGTAAAAGACTGGAGCCTCCCATGACCACCCCCCGCACCCGCGCCGACTGGCAGGCCATGGCCGATGGCCTCACCCTGCGCACGCAGGCCTTCATCGATGGCAAGTACGTGGATGCCGCCGATGGCGCCACCTTCGACTGCATCAGCCCGATCGATGGCCGGGTGCTGGGCAAGGTCGCCGCGGGCGGGCAGGCCGATATCGATCGGGCGGTGCGCGCGGCGCGGCGCAGCTTCGAGGCCGGTGGCTGGTCGCGGGAACGGCCGGTCAAGCGCAAGAAGACCCTGCAGAAGCTGGTCGCGCTGATCGAGCAGCACGCCGATGAACTGGCGCTGCTGGAATCGCTGGACATGGGCAAGCCCATCGACGACGCGCGCAACGTCGATATCGCCGCCACCATCCGCTGCTTCAGCTGGACGTCCGAAGCCGTGGACAAGGTCTACGGCGAAGTCGCGCCGACGGCCAACGACGAGCTGGGCTTGATCACCCGCGAACCGCTGGGTGTGGTCGGCGCGATCGTGCCGTGGAATTTCCCGCTGCTGATGGCCGCATGGAAGCTCGCCCCGGCGCTGGCCACCGGCAACTCGGTGGTGCTCAAGCCGTCGGAGAAGTCGCCGCTGAGCGTGCTGCGCCTGGCCGAGCTGGTCGCGCAGGCCGGCATTCCCGATGGCGTGTTCAACGTGGTGCCCGGCTTCGGCACGGAAGCCGGCGAGCCGCTGGCGCTGCACATGGATGTCGATGGGCTGGTCTTCACCGGCTCCACGGCAGTGGGCAAGCGCCTGCTGCAGTGCGCCGGCCTGTCCAACATGAAACGCGCCTACATGGAGTGCGGCGGCAAGAGTCCGAACGTCGTCTTCGCCGACGCGCCCGACCTGGCCAAGGCCGCCGAAGCGGCGGCGATGGGCATCTTCTACAACCAGGGCGAGGTCTGCACCGCCGCCTCGCGCCTGCTGGTGGAGCGCAGCATCCAGGAAGAGTTCGTCGCCCGCGTGGTCGAGGCCGGCCGCAAGATGCAGCCGCGTCATCCGCTGGAACCGGGCGCACCGATGGGCGCGATGGTCGATGAAGGCCAGACCCGCCGCGTGCTCGACTACATCGCCAAGGGCCGGGCCGAAGGCGCCCGGCTCGCCCTGGGCGGCCAACGCATCGAGCCGGTGGCAGGCGGCTGCTACGTCGAGCCGACCGTGTTCGACGACGTGCGCCCCGAGCACGCGATTTCCCGCGAGGAGATCTTCGGCCCGGTGCTGTCGGTGATCCCGTTCGACGACGAAGCCCAGGCCCTGCGCATCGCCAACGACACCGAGTACGGCCTGGCCGCCGGCGTGTGGACCGCCAACCTCTCTCGCGCCCATCGCATGGCCCGCGGACTGCGCGCAGGCAGCGTCTGGGTCAATTACTGGGACGGCGGCGACATGACTGCACCGTTCGGCGGCTACAAGCAGTCCGGCAACGGCCGCGACAAGTCGCTGCACGCCTTCGACAAGTACACCGAGATGAAGGCGACCTGGATCAACCTGGGGGATTGAGGCAAGGCGGTTTTTGCGCCGGTGCGGGCGCGCAGTGCGCTACGCTCCCCGCATCCAGGAGGTGTGCCCATGAGTCCGATCCGCCCGGCCCGGTTTCCCCACGTGCGGCGCTCCCCGCTCATGCGCATCGGCTGGGGACTGCTGCTGGCCGCGGTCGTGGTGTGGAGCGCGGGTTTCCTGTTCGACGTGTTCGCCAAGTATCGGCACGTGGATCCGGATACCTACACCATGTTCTGGGATCGACGGGCGTGGCTGTGGACCCATCTTGCCGGCGGCGCACTGACGGTGCTGCTGGGCCCGGTGCAGTTCCTGAGCCAGCGTCTGCGCACTTTCTGGCCGTTGCACCGCTGGACCGGCCGTCTGTTCCTGTTCGGCATGCTGATCGGCAGCACCGGTGCGGTGGGGCTGATCGCGACATCGCCTGCGCCGGCCGGCATCCGCATCGCGTTCGCGGCAACCGCGCTGGCATGGCTCACGACTGCCCTGGTCGGGCTGGTGTCGATCCGCAGCGGCCAGGTGGACCGTCATGGCGCATGGATGATCCGCTGCTATCTGGTCACCTTGGCGCCGATCACCTTCCGGGCGGCGCTGCATCTGCCCGGAGTGTTCGCGATCGTGCCGCCACCACCCGCTGGAATCGCCTGGCTGCTTTGGATGTCGTGGGTACTGCCGCTGGTGGTCTACGAGGTAGGGCGGCGCGTCCGCCGTGCGCTGGCCAAACCCCCCTCGGCGCTTGCCGGAGCGATGCCTTCAGGCGATGCGTGAGCGTCAGGCCGGCTGGCGCTTCTCGCAGCCTGCGCCGCATGCCTGTAACTGAAGTGCCACATTCGTCTTCAACCTGCCTGGGCCTGCTGCGAACGCCGTCGGCTTTCGAACGCTGTTGCAGGCCTGGCATGCCGTGGTGGGACGGGAAGCCTGTCGATCGCTTCCGAATGGGCTGGCACGAATATTGGGGTCTCCATCCCTGCACGCCCCTTTAACGAGCGCGGGCGCGTGATCGCCATCCCACCCCAAGTGCACCCGAGGGAGATGGAAATGGCGACGAAAACGGCATCACCTGGCAAGAAGGCAAGTGCGACTGGCAGCGGTTCCCCATCCAAATCGAAGCCCAACATCCTGGTGATGTGGGGCGATGACATCGGACAGGCCAACCTGAGCTGCTACACCAAGGGCGTTATGGGTTACCGCACGCCCAATATCGATCGCATCGCGAAAGAGGGCGTCATCTTCACCGACGCCTATGCCGAGCAGAGCTGCACCGCCGGCCGCGCGTCCTTCATCACCGGCCAGTGCGGCCTGCGCACCGGCCTGACCAAGGTCGGCCTGCCCGGCGCCGAGCTTGGACTGAAAGCCGAAGACATCACCATCGCCGAAGCGCTCAAGCCGCTGGGGTATCGCACCGGACAGTTCGGGAAAAATCATCTGGGCGACCGCGACGAACACCTGCCGACCATGCACGGCTTCGACGAGTTCTTCGGCAACCTCTACCACCTCAATGCCGAGGAGGAGCCGGAGGAGGCGGATTACCCGAACGAGAAGGACTTCCCGGATTTCAAGAAGAAATACGGTCCGCGCGGCGTGCTGCACTGCTGGGCCGACGGCAAGGGCGGACAGAAGATCGAGAACACCGGTCCGCTGACCAGGAAGCGGATGGAAGACTGCGACGAGGAGTTCCTTGCCGCCGCCAAGAAATTCATCCAGGCCGCGCACGACGCCGGCGAGCCGTTCTTCGTCTGGTTCAACACGACCCACATGCACGCCTGGACCCACGTGAACCCGAAGTGGAAGGGCAAGTCGGGCCGCTGGCAGTCCGAATACCACGACACGATGATGTACCACGACTGGTGCATCGGCCAGCTGCTGGACTTCATCGACGAGCTCGGCATCGCCGACGACACCTTCGTCCAATACAGCACCGACAACGGCCCGCACATGAATACCTGGCCGGACGCGGGCATGACTCCGTTCCGTTCGGAGAAGAACACCAGCTGGGAAGGCGCCTATCGCATCCCTTGCATGGTCCGCTACCCGGGCGTCATCGAGGCCGGCATCGAATCCAACGGCATCATCAGCCACCAGGACTGGTTCCCGACGATCCTGGCCCTGGCCGGAGAACCGGACATCGCCGAGAAGTTGAAGAAGGGCCACAAGATCGGCAACAAGACCTACAAGGTCCATCTCGACGGCTACAACCTGCTGCCGTATCTGAGTGGCGAAGCGAAAGAGAGTCCGCGCAAGGCCTTTGTCTACTTCACCGACGACGGCGACGTGGCCGCGCTGCGTTACGACAACTGGAAGCTGCTGTTCCTCGAGCAGCGCGTGGAGACCACGCTGAAGATCTGGCTGGAACCCTTCGTGGTGCTGCGCACGCCCTACATCTTCAACCTGCGCATGGATCCGTACGAACGCGGAGAGCAGACATCGAATACGTTCCTGGACTGGATGTTCCGGCATATCTACCTGCTCGTGCCGGCCCAGGCCTATGTCGGCGAGTTCCTTGCGACCTTCAAGGAATTCCCGCCGCGGCAGAAGGCGGCCAGCTTCAGCCTGGACCAGGTGCTGGAGAAGATGAAGGACGCCTCAACCGGGGCATGATGACGACCCACTGAGCCAACCCTTGCGGCCCGCCTCATGGCGGGCCGCACTGCTTTTGTGGGGTGGCTTCGATGAGTACCCGGGGATGAAGGCGGGGTGGATCCATCCGCCGGATTGCGCGGCCAACCGTCGCCGCGTGGCCAGGCACCGCGATGCGATCGGGCCCACCGCGGATGCTGGATTCCCCCTCTTTTGCGGAAGCGGGCGTCAGACCGGCTCGGGCTCGGGGAATTTCCAGCTGCCATCGAGGATGGCCTGCTGCGGGCGATACAGGCGGACGGTGTAGTTCCAGCCGGCGGCGACCGGGATGCAGTTGGGGATGTTGCCGTCGCAGCCGCCGAACTGGATTACCGCGGTGCCGTCGGCTTCCTTCTTCGCCGTGATGCTGTTGACCGTGTATGCGTTGAGCGCGTTCTTCTCGTAGTAGCCCTGCGCGTTGTACACGCTGACCGACCAGAACGCGTCGACCGGGACATCCTTGACCCGCAGGCGATAGACGGTGGTGCCGTCGTTGCGCGTCGGGGTGACGTTGAGATAGCTGGCGTCCTTGTCCGGATTGCCGCCCCAGCCGGTCGCCGTGCCGATGAGGTGGCGCACAGGGTCGACCTGGTCCTTGGTGCCGAACGCGGCCTTGAAGTCCGGCGTCGTCGCGCCCAGCGCGAGCAGCGCATCACGCACCTTCTTCTGGCTGACGGCATCCCACACCGGCAGGTCCAGGCTGCCCGGGCCGCCCGGCTGCGCGATGCTGATCGCGTCCTGCAGGCGGCTCACTTCGGCCACATCGTCAGGATTGTTCGGGTCGACCAGGGTGCGGATGCCGACCACTGCATAGCGGGTCCCGGCCTGGTCGCGGGTGAGCGTGTGTGGACCGGCGCCGTATTCGGTCCAGGCGTAGTGATCCTGGTTGACGAACATCAGCGACTGGAAGCGATCGCCCGCATCGGGCAGGGTCACGGTAACCGGCCCGGCATCGAGGTCGTAGACCGCCGACGAGTACAGCGTGTCGCGGTTGAGGCGGATGATGGTCTGGTTGTCGATCGAAGCCGGTTCGCGATGGTGAAGGAGCTTGCCCACACCACCGGACTCCTTGGCCATGTTGGCCATGTACGTGTCCGATTCGGCGCGGATGAAGTTGTCGGGCGTAACTACCGTCGCGCCAGCCACCGGTGTCGGCGCAGGCTCGGACGCAGGCGCCGGAGCGGTCTGCGCCGGTGGCGTAGCGGCGGGAGCGGCATCGCTCGTGGGCTGGTTGGCATCGCGCGAACCGCAGGCGGTGCACAGCAGGGCAAGCGTCAGGAAACCCGTCATCCGATAGGCCACGCCGTTCTCCTAGAGGGCGCACGTCATGGCGCCTGTCGCGGACCAGTGAAATCCGCGATTCGCTAAATCGGCGTGAAGATGCGAGCGATGCTGCCAGAGGTTGCGCCCCCGTTGGCGCCAATGCGGGGGCGCGACATGCAGCCGTCGGGGGCTTGGGCGGGCGTGGAGACGCAATCGGACATTTCGCTGCCTCACGCCGATTTAACACAACCGGGTTGGATGATTCGTCGTCCTCCTTGGGGCGTTATGTGCTTGAAGGCCGCTTGTCATTCAAGTAACGCACGCGGTCTGGATTGTGGACGATCGTTGGTTCCTGCACTCGACTTCGCCGCCCGCGTACCAGCGGTGGCGGAGCGGTGATGACAACACGCTCGCCCAAGCGCATGCCGTCGTCCCGCGAAGGCAGAGTTGGGGAAGTTCAAGTTCGGCAGGCTGCACGAAGCGACTGCGGCTGCTGACTGCGATGGACTGAACCGGTGGCATCACTGCCACCGTCCTGTGCCATCGGCGCGACAGCGAGCGGTTCCGCCCGGCAACGCAAGTCCATGAACTTCCGTCATCACCGAGAAGCAATCCGTTTCCAAAACCCCATCACAGACCTATCCCTGGAGCAATCAGATGAGCCTCAAGGAATACAAGCAAGGTCAGGCATTCAACGGAGTTATCGGTCGCACGTTCGACGTCTCGCAGCCGGCATGGCCGGCGCCGCACCGGGCGAAGGAGGGGGCGCCGAACGTGCTGTTCATCGTCCTGGACGACACCGGCTTTGGCCATCTGGGTTGTTACGGCGGTCTGATCAACACGCCCAATATCGATGCGCTGGCCAAGGACGGATTGCGCTACAGCAACATGCACACCACCGCGCTGTGCTCGCCGTCGCGCAGCTGCATGATCACCGGGCGCAACCATCATTCCAACGGCATGTCGTGCATTACCGAGGGCTCCACCGGCTTCCCGGGTGGCAACGGCATCATTCCGTTCGAGAATGGCTTCCTCTCCGAGATCCTGCTGCAGCAGGGCTACAACACCTACGCGATCGGCAAGTGGCACCTGACGCCGGCCGAGCAGGCGTCGGCGGCAGGCCCGTACGACCGCTGGCCGCTGGGCCGCGGCTTCGAGCGCTACTACGGTTTCCTGGGCGGCGACACCCACCAGTACTACCCCGAGCTGGTGTGCGACAACCACCAGGTCGAAGCGGAAAAGTCGCCGGAGGAGGGCTACCACCTGACCGTTGACCTGGTCGAGCGGGCGAAGGCGATGATCGCCGACGCCAAGCAGGTCGCGCCCGACAAGCCGTTCTTCATGTACTTCTGCACCGGCGCCAACCACGCCCCGCATCACGTGCCCAAGGAGTGGGCCGACAAGTACAAGGGCAAGTTCGACCAGGGCTGGGACGCCTACCGCAAGCAGGCATTCGAGAACCAGAAAAAGCTGGGCGTCATCTCCAAGGACGCCACGCTCTCCCGGCATGATCCGGACGTGCAGGACTGGGACAAGCTGCCGGCCGACGAGCGCAAGCTGTATGCGCGGATGATGGAAGTGTTCGCCGGCTTCTGCGAACACGCCGACCACTACATTGGCGAGCTGGTCGCGTTCCTGAAGGAAATAGGCGAATACGAGAACACGCTGATCATGGTGATCTCCGACAACGGCGCCAGCTCCGAAGGCGGTCCGACAGGCTCGGTCAACGAGAACAAGTTCTTCAACAACGTGCCCGACAGCCTGGAACAGAACCTGGCCGCGATCGACGACATCGGCGGGCCCAAGTATTTCAACCACTATCCCTGGGGCTGGACGTTCGCCGGCAACACGCCGTTCCGGCGCTGGAAGCGCGAGACCTATCGCGGCGGCGTGTCCGATCCGTTCATCGTCAGCTGGCCCAAGGGCATCAAGGCCAGGGGCGAGGTGCGCACACAGTTCTGCCACGCCATCGACATGGTGCCGACCGTGCTGGACTGCCTGGGAATCGAGCCGCCGACTGCGATCCGCGGGGTGACCCAGTCGCCGATCGAAGGCTTCTCGCTGAAATCATCGTTCGACGACGCCAATGCCGAGGACCTGCACAAGACCCAGTACTTCGAGATGTTCGGCCATCGCTCGCTCTACCACGATGGCTGGCGCGCGGTGTGCCCATGGCCGGGTACCTCGTTCACCGAGGCGGGCATGGGCTTCGGCACGCCGCTGGACAAGGACAAGCTCAACGAGCTCGATGCCAAGGGCTGGGAGCTGTACAACCTGGCCGACGACCCGTGCGAGACCAACAACCTCGCCGACAAGGAGAAGGCACGGGTCATCGAGATGATCGGCATGTGGTACGCCGAAGCCGGCAAGTACAAGGTGCTGCCGATCGACAGCCGCGGCACCCTGCGACTGGGCGAGGCGCGCCCGCAGATCGCGGCCGAGCGCAAGAAGTACGTCTACTACCCGGGTACCCAGGGTGTGCCGGGCAACGCGGCCCCGCGCGTGCTCAACGTCGAACACTCGGTGTCGGTGCACGCCAGCGTGCCCAAGGGCGGCGCCGACGGCGTCCTGTTCTGCATGGGCGGCAATGATGGCGGCTTCGTGTTCTACATCAAGGACGGCAAGCTGACCTACGGCTACAACTACGTGGCCGACCAGCGCTTCAAGATCGAGGCCGATACAGCGGGCATCGCCGAGGGTGACCATGTGTTCACCTTCGAGTTCACCCCGACCGGCAAGCCCGATCCGCTGAAGGGCAAGGGCACGCCGGCCGACGTGAAGTTGTTCATCGACGGCAAGCAGGTCGGGGCGGGCAAGCTGCCGGTCACCATCCCCTTGTCGCTGGGCTTGAGCGCAGCGGTGGTGGTGGGCGCGGACAGCGGCTCGCCGGTGATGCTGGAGGAGGACTACAAGCCGCCGTTCCGCTACGCCGGCACGGTGAAGAAGGCGCTGGTCGACATCTCCGGCGAGGTGACCGAAGACCTCGAGGCCAAGGTCAGGATGTACCTGGCACGGCAATAACGGAAAGAGCTGGAGGGGCGGCTGGCGCTAGCCGGCCGTCCCTGCAGCGAGAGCTTGGGCCCGGCAGGAGGCAAGCGTCGACTCGCTTACGCCACCTGCGCACGCTGCTCGCGGCGCTCGCGTGCATATCCACCCGGTGGTTGCCCCACGTGCCGGACGAACGCGGTGCTGAAGGTGCTGGCCGATGCGTAGCCCACGCGCTCGGCGACATGGTCGATGGCGATGCGGCCGGCCGACAGCAGATCCTTGGCCAGGGCCATGCGCCACGCGAGCAGGTATTCCATCGGCGGCAGGCCGACGGTGCGGCTGAAGCGCTGGAAGTAGGCCGACCGCGACAACGCTGCCGTGCGGGCGAGGTCTTCCACGGTCCATGCGCGCGCCGGTTCGCGATGCATGGCCTGGATGGATGCGGCCAGGCGCTCGTCGGCCAGGCCGCGCAGCAGCCCGGCCGGTGCGCCTTCGCCGGGCGCGGCGCGCAGTGCTTCGACCAGCAGGATCTCGACCAGGCGTTCCAGTATCAGTTCGCGGCCAGGCAGCGTCTGCGCGGTTTCCTCGCGCACCAGGCGTACCAGCGTGGACAGTTGCTGCGCGCCGCGCACATGGATCACCGCCGGCAGGAACGCCACCAGCAACGCGGTGTCGGGCGAGCCGAACAGGAAGTAGCCGCCGAGCATGCGCACATCCGGTGCACGGCTGCCGTCGCCGTGGTGGATGTGGGTCACCTGGTTGGACGCGTTGGCTGGGTCGGCGGGCAGTTCGGCCAGGTCGAGCAATTCGAGCGGCTCATCCGCGTGGCGGGTGGACATGACGAACGCCGGCGTCGCCGGCAGGAACACGAAGTCGCCCGCTTCCAGCGCCAGCGGCTCGCTGTGGCCGACCTGCAACCGGCACTGGCCCTGCGTGATCACGCAGAAGCTGGGGTGGCCGAAGGCGGGGTAGCGCACCCCCCACGCGCCGGCGCCGCTGATGCTCTTGGCGCGCACGCCGGTGGGCTTGAGCAGGGTAAGGATCTCGGCCAGTGGGTCGGTCATGACAGGACTCACGCCAATGTTTCTTGGACTCCATAAGATAGATCGTCCTGAATCGGCTGGCTATCGTGGCGCCACATCCACTGGAGTCCGCCTCATGAAAACCGTCCTGATCACCGGCTGCTCGTCCGGCTACGGCCTGGAAACCGCACTGCACTTCCATCGCCAGGGCTGGCACGTGATCGCCACCATGCGCACGCCCCGCCCGGAACTGTTGCCGGCGTCCGACCGGATCCGCCTGCTCGCGCTCGATGTCACCCGGCCGGAGAGCATTGCCCGCGTGGTGGAGGAAGCCGGGCCGATCGGCGTGCTGGTCAACAACGCCGGCATCGGCGTGGTCGGCGCGTTCGAGGCCACCGCGATGGCGACGCTGCGCGAGGTGTTCGAGACCAACACGTTCGGCACGATGGCGATGTGCCAGGCGGTGATCCCGCAGATGCGCCAGCGCCGCGCCGGCACGATCGTCAACGTCACCTCCAGCGTGACCCTGGCCAGCATGCCGCTGGCGGCGGCCTACACCGGCAGCAAGACGGCGGTTGCCGGCTTCAGCGGTTCGCTCGCGCACGAACTGGGTGCGTTCGGCGTGCGGGTCAAGCTGGTGGAGCCGGGCTACGCGCCATCGACGCGGTTCGCGGTCAACGGCGCCGAGCGCATGAACGGGCTGATCCCCGACACCTATGCCGATTTCGCCCGGCCGATTTTCGAAGCATTCGCGCAACCGCAGGCGATCACCCATCCGCAGGACGTCGCCGAAGCGGTGTGGCGCGCGGCGAACGATGCGTCCGGCACGCTGCACTTCGCGGCGGGTGCCGACGCGGTGGCATTGGCGCAGCAGCGCTGAGGGTGCGGCGGGGACGTCGTGTTTCGGCGTGGCCCGCTGTAATCCCATCCGCAACCTGTCAGGCCATCGGCTGGCGCACCACGGTCTTCCATTTCGACGGGTCGGCGCGGCGGATGTCGCTCAGGTAGATTTCGTGGTGCTTGCCGGCCAGGGCGGCGCGTTCTTCGATGAAGGCATGGATGCGCTGCACCGTGGGGCCTTCCTCCGAGAACGGGCCCACATGCAGGATCTGCGCGCAGCGACCTTCGCTGAAGTCCTCGATCCGCAGCTTGGCCAGTGCCGGCAGGTCCTTCTTCTTGCGCACTTGCGCGATGGCCGACTCGAGCGTGGCTTCGTCAACGAAGTCGGGCTGCATGATCATCATGGTCCACTGCCACCGCGCGCGATCGCCGGACAGGAACGCCGACATTTCGTCGGCCCACCACAACCCCTCCAGCGGCATGACCGCGTAGTCGATGGCGACCGGGCTCCGCTTGAGCATGAACTTGGCGGCGTAGGACACCGAGAACAGCGCTTCAACCGCGTCGGCATAGGCCTGCGAGCCGTTCGGATTGCCGATGCCGTCGATCATGAGGAAGCGGAAGCGTGGCACCTGGACTTCGACCACCGCCTTGGCCGAGGGCAGGTAGAACGCCTTCAGGTCCTTCTTCAGGTCGATCTTCGGCACGGGTATTCCGCAGGGGTCGGAGGATGGTGGTCAGTGTATGTCCGGACCTCAATGCAGCCGGGGGGAGCGGTGGCGCATAGGGCACGCATGGGCTGCTTCGGGAGACCCGCAAGCCTCTGAGCTCCACCGTTGGGTTTCCCGGGCTCGCGCGCAAGGCTCTGAGGCTTGCGATTGCAAGGCTCGGAGCCTTGCGAAGCGCCTTCCAGTGCTGACGTCGAGGTTATTTGCCTTGCGCGCAAGCCGCGGAGCCTTGCACGCAAGGCTTTTTGCCTCGCGGTCGCAACTAAATTTGCCTTGCGCGCAGCCCGCGAACGTTGCGCGCAAGGCAAAAAGCCCGGCGGTCGGGGTTATTTGCCTTGCGGGCAGTGCTCAACGCCTTGCGCGTGGAGATCGAGGGCCGGAACGCGGGCCTTTCTGCGCGGCGTGCGGAGCTCGGAGGTCCGTCCTCCGGGTTCGGTGGGGCAGGTGTCGGGCGGAATGCCCGACGCGTCGCTTCCGGCGTCCGAACCGTCGGGCATTGCAGGCGGGCGTTGGAGAAAATTGCCTCGAACGCCGGGCGAGGAGTGTCGCGTCAGGTGAATTGCCCGTTGCCGGCCGCTGCGAGTAGCCAACACGACTACGCCGACGGCGTACTCCACGCCGCACCCGCCATCACCTCGTCCTCGTACTCGGAGAACCGCTGCAGCTGGAACGAGTCCAGGCGCAAGGACTGGGATGCGGTGGTGAAGGCGAGCGTGGCCAGCACGCGTTCCGGATGCCGCGCCCACGGTGGAACATAGCGCGGCGCGGCGATCAGGCCGGTATCGCGGTAGGTCGCCAGGGTCACCAGGTCGCCCAAGGCCACGCGCCCGCAGAACAGCAGGCGCAGGGTGTCGCCGCGGTTCTCGTGCAGGGCGCGCTTGACGAAGGCGGTCACCAGCAGCAGTCCTTCCACATACGCACCATCCTTGGTGAAGCACACCCGGCCGCGCACGTCGCCGCCGCGGAAGATCCGCGCCGCGCTGCGATAGGCATCTACCTCCGATTGGCCGGCCTCGAGGAACGCGCGGAACACCTCGATGAAGTCCGCGCCCGCCAGGGCCTCGTCCAGGCGCAGGACGCGCAGGGCGAGCCGGCGCAGGCGGTTGATGTCCATCGCCCCGGTGATGATCTCGGAAAACGTGGCCAGCCCTTCCTGCGTGCGCGTGGTGCGCGGGGCGCCGGTGCCCAGGCAATGCAGCCAGGGCTGGTGCTTGCCATTGAGCATCGTGGCCGAATGGATGAACGCCTCGTGCTCGACCAGCTGGTCCAGGTCCAGCTCGGAGAACAGCGCATCGGCGCGGATGCGGATGACCTTGCTGCCGGCCGCCGCCTTGGACGCCAGTTGCGGGTCGAGCAGGACCTGCACCGCATCGTCGGTAAAGAACGGTCCGATGCGCTCGCGCAGGCGCGTGGCGAATTCCTCGGCCGGGATGTCGTACGGAATCTCGGGCACGTAACGCGAGTCGATCAGCTGGTCGGTGATCGCGAGCATCTCCCCGGCCGACTGCACGGTGGTGGTGTCCTGCGATCGGTACTGCGTGGACGGGTGCCCGTAGAGCAGGGTCGAGCACTCGGTGAATCGGGGCGTGCCGATGCTGGAGAGCATGAGCGCGGCGACGCGGTAACTCCAGGCGGTCTTGTACAGCCAGTCGCCGATGGGATGGCCACGATCGAGGCGGCGCAGGATGTCGTCGAGCGCTTCGATGGTGGCGGCGTGGTCGACCGGCTGGGTGGGCGGCGCCGGCATCTCCGGCTTGCCGGCGCGCCAGCTGTCGAGGAAGCGCGCTTCCAGCTCGACCGGCCAGGCCAGCCCGGAGAGCACGCGGATCTTGCCGCCGAGCTTGGCGATCTTCGCGTCGTACTCGAGCAATGAAGCAAGCGCAGGATCGGCGCTGACGGGATTGAACGTATCGGCTACGACGGCGTGCATGGGAGTCCCTTTCCACTGGCTCTGGAGCGGAAGTGGCCGGGCGGGCCGGGAACAACGGTTGGCAGGACGCGGTTCGTTCGAACGTGGCGACGATACCAGCCTTGCGTTCCGGTTTCGGTGGCGCGGGCGCTCTCTGCCCTATTCATGAAGACCGGGTTGCTCGCGCGCGGATTGCGCCTGGCGCGACCGGCGCGCAATCCATATCGGGTCCGCCGTTTCTATGCGCCGATTTAACGATTGCCTGAGCAGAGTCGGCCTTCACATCGCGTTGGTATCCCGCCGCACCACCACAAGGAAGCCGCAACATGACTGCCAAGAAGGACGAAGGAACCGGCTATTTCGATCAACTCGCCCGGCAGATCCTGCCGATCCCCGATCCGGCGTTCGTTGGCGTCACCACCTACGATGCCAAGGATCCGCGCACGCATTACCCGCCGATCCGCGCATTGCGCCCGCCGTCCAAGGCGCCCAACGTCCTGCTGATCCTGATCGACGACGCCGGCTTCGGTTCCAGTTCGGTGTTCGGCGGACCCTGTTACACGCCCAACTTCGAAAAGCTGGCCGACGCCGGCCTGCGTTACACGCGCTTCCACACCACCGCGCTGTGCAGCCCGACCCGCCAGGCGCTGCTGACCGGGCGCAATCACCACTCGGTGGGCATGGGCGCGATCACCGAGATGGGCACCTCGGCGCCGGGCAACAGCGGCGTGCGGCCGAAGAACAAGGCGCCACTGGCGGAGATCCTCAAGCTCAACGGCTTCTCGACCGCGCAGTTCGGCAAGTGTCATGAAGTGCCGATCTGGGAAGTGACGCCGGTGGGTCCGTTCACCCAGTGGCCGACCGGTTCGGGCTTCGAATACTTCTACGGTTTCGTCGGTGGCGAAGCCAACCAGTACTATCCCGGCCTGTACGAGGGCACCAAGGCGGTCGAGCCGCCGAAGACGCCCGAAGAGGGCTACACGCTCAACAACGACCTGGCCAACCGCGCCATCACCTGGATCCGCCAGCAGAAGGCGCTGATGCCGGACAAGCCTTTCTTCGCCTATTACGCGCCCGGCGCCACGCATGCGCCGCACCATGTGCCCAAGGAGTGGTCGGACAAGTACAAGGGCAAGTTCGACGCCGGCTGGGATGCGCTGCGCGAGGAGACGGTGGCGCGGCAGAAGAAGCTCGGCGTGATTCCGCAGGATGCCGAGCTGACCAGGCGCCATGACGAGATCCCGGCCTGGGACGAGATGGACGACGCGCTCAAGCCGGTGCTGGCCAGGCAGATGGAGATCTACGCCGGCTTCATGGAGCAGACCGACCACGAGGTCGGGCGGGTGATCGACGCGGTGCGCGATCTTGGCATCCTCGACGACACGCTGATCTACCTGATCATCGGCGACAACGGTGCCTCGGCCGAGGGCACCATCAACGGCTGCTTCAACGAGATGACCACGTTGAACGGCATGCCGGGCATCGAGACGGTCGAGTTCCTGCGCAGCAAGATCGACGACTTCGGCACGCCCAAGGCCTACAACCACTACGCGGTCGGCTGGGCGCATGCGCTGTGCGCCCCGTACCAGTGGACCAAGCAGATCGCCTCGCACTGGGGCGGCACCCGCAACGGCACGATCGTGCACTGGCCCAACGGAGTGAAGGGCAAGGGCGAGCTGCGCCATCAGTTCCACCACGTGATCGACGTGGCCAAGACGGTGCTGGAAGCCTGCGGCCTGCCCGAGCCGACCATCGTCAACAGCATCGCCCAGGCCCCGTTCGAGGGCGCGACCATGCTGCCCACCTTCACCGATGCCAAGGCCGAAGAGAACCATCGCGTCCAGTACTTCGAGATGATGGGCAACCGCGGCCTGTACCTGGAAGGCTGGACTGCGTGCACGCGCCACCGCACGCCGTGGAAGGCCGACGTGCCGCCGCCGTTCGATGACGACGTCTGGGAGCTGTACGCGCCCGACGACTGGACCCAGGCCCGCAACCTGGCCGCGCAGGATCCCAAGCGCGTGGCCGACCTGCAGCGGCTGTGGCTGATCGAGGCGACCAAGTACAACGTGGTGCCGCTGGATGACCGCGGCTTCGAGCGGGTCAATCCGGATATCGCCGGCCGTCCGCAGCTGATCCGCGGCAACAGCCAGCTGCTGTTCCAGGGCATGCGGGTCAGCGAGTCGTCGGTGTTGCCGTTGCTCAACAAGTCGTACTCGGTCACCGCGCAGGTCTCCGTGCCCGAGGGTGGCGCGAACGGCGTGCTCATCACCCAGGGCGGCGATGCCGGCGGCTGGTCGCTGTACTGCAAGGACGGCAAGCTCAAGCACTGCTACAACTTCTTCGGCATCCAGCACACGATCACCGTCGCCGACACGCCGGTGCCGGCCGGCGACCACCAGCTGCGCTTCGAGTTCAAGTACGACGGCGGCGGCCTGGCCAAGGGTGGCGACATCACCCTGTTCTACGACGGCAAGGCGGTCGGCAAGGGACGCGTCGAGCAGACCCAGCCGATGGGTTACTCGGCCGACGAGGCCTGCGATGTCGGCGGCGATACCGGCTCGCCGGCCTCGCCGGAGTACGGGCCCAGCGGCAACCAGTTCAATGGCACCATCGAGTGGGTACAGATCGACGTCGGCGAGGACAGCCACGACCACCTGATCAAGCCGGAAGACCGGCTGCGGGTTGCGATGGCGCGGCAGTAGCGGCAGGCATCGACGAAAGGGGACCCCGGCTCCGGTGCATTCGCCGGAACCGGGTGTCGGATCGGCAGTCGATCCGGCAACGGCATTTCTGCCAGGTGCGGAACTCGCGTCCGGCGATCAGTGCGCGGCTGCGCGCACTTCGGCATTGCCAAGTTGCGCCACCAGCGCGTGCCGGCATTCCAGCGAGCGCATCCGCTTCAGCACGTCTTCCAGGACTTCCAGATCCTGGTGGATGCCGAGTTCGTCGCTGAGCTGGTGCAGGCGCTTGGAGACGGCCGGATCCTGGTCGAGGATCGACAGCTTCAGGCCGGCCAGCGCATCGACCTGCATGCGCAGGCGGCGCACGCGGCGGCGCCAGCGGTGCAGGTTTTCCGGTTCCGGCGTCTTCTTCGCGCGCTTGGCGGCCTTGTCGGCGCGCCTGCTCTGGCGCACCAGGCCGTCGCGGATGTCGGCGCTCTTGAGTGTGTCCCAGGGCAGGGCGTCCAGCAGGCGCGCGGCGCGCCGGATCGCCCGGCGTCGCTTGGCCAAGCCCGGATCGGCCGCCAGCTCGCGCCGCGCCAGCCGGTCCGCGCGTGCGCCCAGTGCGCCGACGGCCTGCTGCCAGTGCGGATCGGGCAGGCGCTTGGCCAGGCGGATAACGGTGAGGTGGACCGCGTGCGCGTCGCGCAAGGGGCCGAGGCTTTCGCCTGCGCGTTGCAGGATCACGTCGGCTGCGCCGACGTCGAGCTCGTCTTCGACCAGCGCCAGCAGCGAGCGGGCGCGACGGATCGCCTTGCGTGCCTCGTGCACGTGCGTGTGCACGTCGTCAGGCGCGGTCAATGCCTCGATCGCCGCCAGGCCTTCGTGCTGGACCAGACGGCCGAGCCTGCTTCCGTGGGACGGCATGGGCGACCTGCAGCAAGGGACCCCGGGCCGGCGATGCTAGCACCGGATCCGCGGCCGGCCGGCGCGCGCCGACGGGCGGCGGGCCGCAGGCGCACCGGCAGGGCCTGGAGCGCTGGTGCGTCTGGCGGGTGGTTCCGGAGGTAGCTCCGGCGGTGGTTTCTTCCGGATGGCCGCCGGGATCAGACGCCCGTCGGGCAAGGCTCGCCTTCGGTCTCGCCGGGAATCAACCCGGCCGCGGCGAGCAGGCAGTTGATGCGGTGGGTGACATAGGCCCGCTGTTCGTCCGGAACCTGCTCGGTCAGCGTCCTGGCTTCTTCGGCGAAGGCTTCCAGTACCTTGTCGGCGGGCAGCTCGGCGATCAGGCCCGGCAGCAGCGTGCCCAGGCGACCGAGCTCGGTGTCGATGTCGGATTGGCTTTTCATGACGTGTCCGGGTTGGGCGGGGGGCGATGTGGTGTACCTCAGCGCGGCACGCTCTCCCGCGCATCGGGATAGTCGCGCTCCGGATCGGGACGACCTTTTCGCGGCTCATCGGGCTGGTCGTGATCCTTCCAGCGTGCGTTGTCGTTGCGCAGCTTGTCTGGCGTATGCGCCTTGGCTTCGTCACTGTGGCGATTGGGAGTAATGGGTGTGCGTTTTTCCGTCATCTGCGCGCCGCTCCGATGCGTCGTTGGGCCGATTGCAACGCGATCACCGTCATCAACCCGTGATCCATTGATTCATATCGCGTGATCTGCGTCTGTACGGTTCAGCTGGCAGTGCGTCGATGCGCGCCATGCACGAATTCCTTCACGTGTATGTTCCGGCCCGCTGCGTATCCCTCACACTCCAATCGATGATCGAGGTGAGTCATGGCCAAGCACGCGGATGACGGACAGGTCCGGGAGTTGCTGCTGCAGGCGCTGGAAACCGAGCGCGGTGGCATCCAGATCTACACGACGGCGTTGAAGGCAGCGCAGAACGAGGACCTGAAGAAGGAGTGGCAGGAATACCTGGAACAGACGCGCACCCACGAGCAGGTCCTGCTGCGGGTGTTCGAAGAGGTGGGCCTGGATCCAGAGACGGCCAGCCCCGGCCGCAAGGTCGTCGCCCACCAGGGCCAGTCGCTGGTGCGCGCCATGGAGATGGCGATGGAGACCGCCGATGGGGCTGGCGCTGAACTGGTCGCTGCCGAGTGCGTGGTCCTGGCCGAGACCAAGGATCACCAGAACTGGGAGCTGATTGGCAAGGTGTCCGAGCACGGGGGGCCGTACGCCAAGGTGCTCAAGGCGGCGTTCGAAGCGGTGGAGGACGAGGAAGACCATCACCTCTATCACACGAAGGGTTGGTGCCGGGAGCTGTGGATCCAGAGCCTGGGCATGCCCGCGGTGCTGCCGCCGCCGGAAGAGATCAAGCAGGTGGAAACCGCCATCGGCGCCGCACGCGCGGAAAAGGCGCGCGAGGAATATCTCTAGTCGACCAGCAAAGTGGCGCTGTTCCCGCCCCGCAGCGACCTGCTGCGGGGCGGCTGAATAGCCTGCTTCGCAATCAGGCCCCACTATGTCCCCTGGCTTCGGCGCCGCCCGGTGCGCCCAGGGGATGTCGCGGTGGATGCCTTCAGAACGATCCTGCTGGTCGAGGACAGCGCCGCCGATGCGGAGATGGCGATCGACGCGCTGCGCGAAGCGCGCCTGGCCAATCCCATCGTGCATGTGGAAGACGGTGCCGAAGCGCTGGACTACCTGCTGTGCCGGGAGCGTTTCGCCGATCGGGTGCCCGGCAATCCGGCAGTGGTATTGCTGGACATCCATATGCCGCGCATCAACGGGCTGGAGCTGCTGCGGCAGATCCGTTCCGATCCGGCGCTCAAGGCCTTGCCGGTGGTGATCCTCACCTCATCGCGCGAGGACGCCGACCTGGTTCAGAGCTGGGACCTGGGCGTGAACGCCTATGTGGTCAAACCCGTGGACGATGGCCAGTTCATGCAGGCGGTGCGCACGCTCGGTTACTTCTGGGCCGTGGTGAACGAGCCGCCTGTATAGCGTTGCACCTGCTCACCTCCTCGCGACCTGCATCGGTGGACAATGCCAGCGAGGGTCACGAGACGGAGAGTGCGGATGGCGGCCAGGAAGAAAGCAACGACGCCGGTGCAGGCGACGACGAAGGCGGCAGCAACCAGGGCGGCGACCAAGCGTACTGTCGCCCGCCAGCGAAAATTGCAGGCCGGCATCGACGCGAAAGACGCCAAGGCCAAGCCGGACAAGCCCAAGAAGCCCGTGCAGGCCGGCGTGCGCAAGCAGCCGGTGCGCATGCCGGCGCAGCATCTGCGCAAGCCCGGCAGGGAAGCGGACCTGGAACTGCAGCCGCGATTCGAAGCCAGTGCCTATGTCGGCAGCGGCAAGCTGGCCGGGATGAAGGCGATCGTGACCGGCGCCGATTCCGGCATCGGGCGTGCGGTGGCGGTGCTGTTCGCGCGCGAAGGCGCCGACGTGGCAGTGTTCTACCTGGATGAGCACGAGGATGCGCAGGAAACCGCGCGCTGGATCGAGGCCGAAGGTCGCACCGCCGTGCTGGTGCCTGGTGATGTCCGTGATCCGGCGTTCTGCAACCGCGCGGTCAAGAAGATCGCCAGGCAGTTCGGCGGGATCCACGTGCTGGTGAACAATGCCGGCTTCCAGCTCCACGCCGACCGCCTGGAGGACCTGACCGACGCGCACCTGCAAGAGACGCTGCAGACCAATATCGCCGGCTATATCCAGATGGCGCGGGCGTGCCTGCCGCACATGGGGAGTGGCGCCTCAATCGTGAATTGCGGCTCTGTGACCGGCCTGTTCGGCAGTCCCCAGCTGATCGACTATTCAGCGACCAAGGGCGCGGTGCATGCGTTCACCAAGGCGCTGGCCGCCAACCTGCTCGATCGCGGCATCCGGGTCAACGCGGTCGCTCCCGGCCCGGTGTGGACGCCGTTCAATCCCGCCGACAAGCCGGCTGACGAGGTCGCCGAGTTCGGCAAGGACAGCGCGATGGGCCGTCCGGCGCAGCCGGAGGAGCTGTCGCCGGCATTCGTGTTCCTGGCCTCGCCGGTGATGTCCTCCTACGTCAACGGAATCGTGCTGCCGGTGATGGGCGGCCCGAAAGGCTAGCGCAGCGCGCAAAATCCAAAAGCAAGGCCCCCGCTTCCGGGGGCCTTGAGTATCGCGGACCTGCGCGTCGCGGACCTATTCCTCTTCCTCGTCCGGACCGCCCTGTTGGCGCGGGCTCCATTCCTGTCCGTCGTCCTGGTCCTGCTGGCGCTGCTGCTGTTCCTCGTTCCGCCTGTTCGCCATCTGTGTTCTCCAGCCCGGCACCGTGCCGGGGACGCGTAGGCTCTCGCCGTGCTCGTAAGCACGGCGTGGAAAAGATGTGTGCTGGACGTGATTCGGGCGCGGTCTGTTCATGGGCGAGTCGGCAGGCGAATCCGACGCCGCCGGCCGGCGCCGGGGTTGTTTCCCGGGTAACCAGACGGGTAAGTCACACCGGGCCGTCGCAAGTGGCTGCCAGCCCTTTAGAATCGGCGCATTCCCGCCAGGCGCCCGCACCCGCATGACCGCACCCTCCACCGTCCTTCGCGGCAGCATCGTCGCCCTTATTACGCCCATGCATGACGACGGTAGCGTCAATTATGACGCGCTGCGCCGGCTGATCGACTGGCACGTGGAGGAGGGCACCGACTGCATCGGCGTGGTTGGAACCACCGGCGAGTCACCGACGGTGGACGTGGAAGAGCATTGCGAGATCATCCGCGTGGCGGTCGAGCAGGCGGCCGGACGGGTGCCGGTGATGGCCGGCTGCGGCGGCAACTCCACCGCCGAGGCGATCGCGCTGGCCCGCTTCGCCCAGCAGGTCGGCGCCGACAGCCAGTTGCAGGTGGTGCCGTACTACAACAAGCCCGGCCAGGAAGGGCAGTACCGCCACTTCAAGGCGATTGCCGAGGCCACCGGCGACTTGCCGATCGTGCTGTACAACGTGCCAGGCCGCACCATGGCCGACATGCAGCACGACACCGTGCTGCGCCTGGCGCAGGTGCCCGGCATCGTCGGCATCAAGGAAGCCACCGGCAACCTGGAGCGTGCGCAGTGGCTGGTCCGCGAGGCGCCGGAGGATTTCGCGATCTATTCCGGCGATGACGCCACCGCGGTGGCGCTGATCCTGTGCGGCGGCCACGGCAACGTCAGCGTCACCGCCAACGTCGCGCCGCGGCTGATGAGCCAGCTATGCGCGGCCGCGCTGGCCGGCGACGTCGCCACGGCGATGGCGATCCAGCAGCGCCTGCTGCCGGTGCACAAGCAGCTGTTCGTCGAGGCCAACCCGATCCCGGTGAAGTGGGCGATGTCGCGCCTGGGCCATTGCGGCGGTGCGTTGCGCCTGCCGATGACCGAGCTGGAACCGGGTAATCAGGCGCGAGTGGAAGCGGCGCTGCGCGAAGCGGGGTTGCTGGCTTCGTGATCGCACGTCGGATGTGCCGGTCATGACCGTCCCGACCGGGCTGCTCAATTTGGGGCCTCTGGAGCAGCTGCGTGCCGGGCGCCTGCCCGAGCGGATCGTGCGCCTGCTCGCCGGCCTGTGGGTGTACGGACTGGCTGCCGCGTTGATGATCGAAGGCGCGCTGGGCGCCGCCCCGTGGGATGTGTTCCACCTGGGTGTGGCCGAACATGTGCCGCTGTCGTTCGGCACGGTGATGGTGATCACCTCGATCGCGGTGCTGCTGGCCTGGATCCCGCTGCGGCAGATGCCCGGCCTGGGCACGGTGGCCAACACCCTGCTGCTGGGGCCGTTTGCCGACCTCAACTTGGCCTTGCTGCCGACGCCGGACGCTCTGTGGCTGCGCATCGCCTTCATGCTCGCCGGTGTGGTCGCCTGCGCCTTCGCCACCGCGTTGTATGTCGGCGCGCAACTGGGCCCGGGACCGCGCGATGGCCTGATGACCGGACTGACCCGCCGCACCGGCTGGCCATTGCGCCGCGTGCGCACGCTGATCGAACTCAGCGCGCTGGCGGTGGGCGTGCTGCTGGGCGGAACGGTGGGCGTGGGCACGGTGGTGTTCGCGTTCGGCGTCGGGCCGCTGACCCAGTGGTTCCTGCGCGGGCTGGTGGTGCGGCTGGACCGGCCCGTGGTCGTGGACACGAGGCCCGGCGGCGGCTGAGTACCCCGCCAGATCCGGTCCATCGCGTGTGGACGCGCACCGATCCCGCCGCCATGCCGGCCGATATAGACTCCGCGCCACGGGACAGGGAGTGGGGGTCGATGGAGTCGCCACGAACCGGAATGCGGGTGTGGACTGCGCTGCGGACTGTCTTCGCGCTGGTGCTGGCCTTGTGGGCCGGCCCGCTCGTCGCGCAGGAGATCGAGCCGCGCTCGTATTCCAACGCGCCGGTCGGGGTGAATTTCCTGGTCGCCGGTGTGGCGCAGACCCGCGGCGGCTTGAACTTCGACTCGTCCGTGCCGATCACCAACGAGGACCTGCACACCACCAGCCTGGTGGTCGGCTACGCGCATGCGTTCTCGCTGTGGGGGCGTTCGGCCAAATTCGATGCGGGCGTTCCGTACACGCGCCTCAGTGGCAGCGCCGACTACCTGGGCGTGCCGACCGAGCGCAAGGTCACCGGCTTCGGCAGGCCGGTGATGCGCCTGTCGTACAACTTCCACGGTGCGCCGGCGATGGACCTGGCCCAGTTCAAGGACTGGAAGCAGGACCTGATCGTCGGCGCCAGCGTGCAGGTGTCGCCGCCGCTGGGGCAGTACGACGAGGACCGCATCGTCAACATCGCCAGCAACCGCTGGTCGATCAAGCCCGAGCTGGGCCTGTCCAAGGCGTCCGGGCCATGGATCACCGAACTGAAGCTGGCGGCCACCTTCTACAGCGACAACGACGAGTTCTACGGCGGCAGAACCCGCTCGCAGGATCCGCTGTACGCCTTGCAGGGCAACCTGATCCGCGGCCTGCGCTCAGGCGCATGGTGGTCGCTGGATGCCACCTTTTTCGCCGGTGGGCGCTCGCAGGTGGACGGCCTCTACAACCGCGACCTGCAGCGCAACTGGCGCGTGGGCGCGTCATGGTCGCTGCCGGTGGACCGGAAGAACTCGGTGAAGTTCGCCGTCAGCAGCGGGGTGTACGCGCGCACCGGAAATTCGTTCGATGCGGTCGGGGTGACCTGGCAGCACCGCTGGGGTGGCGGGTTCTGAGGCGCTGCGTCGACGCCATGGCACGGACGATGCGGCGCGATCGATGTGCCACACTCGCTGCGACAGGAGCGGGGCAGGGAATCATGGATTGCGCACAGGTCCGCATGCGGGCATGGATGGGCTGCGTGGCGGCGTTGCATGAAGCCGGAGCGCTGCCTTGGTGAACCTGGACGATCGTGCGGCGGCGCTCACGGGCGAACCCGTGACGGCCACCGCGCTTCCATCGCAGGCGGATGTGGCCTCCGAGCGCCATGACGTCATCGATGCCTTGCGCGGCTTCGCCCTGCTGGGTGTGTGGCTGGTCAACCTGCTGTCGCTGAGCCTGTTCGAATTCCTCGATGCGCGGCAGCAGGCCGCATTGCCGGCCGCCGGTTTCGATGCCATCGCCATCGAAGTCATGGCCTGGCTGGTCAACATCAAGTTCATCACCCTGTTCTCGCTGCTGTTCGGGCTGGGTTTCGCGATCCAGCTCGAACGCGCGCAGGCGCGCGGCTGTGACGTCGTGGCGCGCTATGTGCGGCGGTTGCTGGTGCTGATGGCCATCGGCGCGGTGCATGCGTGGTTCGTGTGGTGGGGCGACATCCTGTTCACCTATGCGGTCGTCGGGCTGCTGATGATCCCGTTCCGCCACGCCAGCGACCGCACGCTGCTGGCGGTCGGTATCGGCGTGGCGTTGCTGCCGCCGCTGCTGTCGCCGCTGGTCCGGCCGCAATTGCCGGAACTTGCCTCGCAGGCGCAGATGTACGAGCGGGCATTGGGCGAATTCTCGTCCGGCTCGTGGGCGCGCACGCTGGGCTTCAATATCGAGATGTCGAACTGGGCGCGGGTATCGAACTGGGCGCTGGTGTGCTTCGTGCTCGGTCGCTTCCTGCTGGGCTACTGGGCCGGCCGTCGTGGGTTGCTGCAGGCGCCGCACGCGCATCGTGCGCTGCTGCGCCGGATCCTGGCCGGTGCATTGGTCGTCTGGCTGCTGGCCACAGTGCTTGGCACGGTGCAGGCGCCGCTGCGCGCGGCCTGGCCGCTGATCGACATCGAGCCGGTGAAGATGCTGATCCGCATGCTGCTGCGCGCCGGGCCGCTGGCGCTGGGCATCGCGTATGCGGCCGGCTTCGTCCTGCTGTTCTGCCGGCCCGGTTGGGCACGTCGGCTGGGCGTGCTGGCGCCGCTGGGGCGCATGGCCCTGACCAACTACCTGGCCCAGAGCCTGATCGGCATCGCGCTGTTCTACGGGATCGGCCTGGGAATCGGGCCGGTGCACGGCATGGTCGGCGTGCTGCTGGCCTGGCTGGGTGTGCTGGCGTTGCAGCTGGCGTGGAGCCGCTGGTGGCTGCAGCGGTTCCATTACGGCCCGGTGGAATGGCTGTGGCGTTGGCTCACCCACGGCGAGCGTCCGCGCCTGGCCAGGCGCTGAGGGCAGGGCGGCACCACCCGGCAGCGCGCGACAAAGCGGCACGAACCAGCGGAATGACGGAGCGCGAGCCCGCAGGTGGTTACACTGCGCGCCCGTGTTGTCTGCTGAAGCCTGCCATGTCCGAACCGGTCCGCCTTGCCCGTCGTCTCGCCGAACTGGTGGGCTGCACGCGCGCCGACGCCGAGCAGTACATCCGCAACGGCTGGGTGTCGGTGGATGGCCAGGTGGTGGAAGCGCCGCAGCACAAGGTGACCGGCGAGCGGGTCGAGCTGGATCCGGCCGCGACCCTGGAAGCGGTGGAGCCGGCCACGATCCTGCTGCACAAGCCTGCCGGCTACGACACGATCTCCGGCGACAATCCGGCCGCCGCACTGGTGTCGCCGGCCACGCACTGGGCCGATGACCCGTCGGGCATCCGCCCGCTCAAGCGCCACTTCCAGCGGCTGACCCCGCTGGTGTCGATGGATGCGCAGGCCAGCGGCCTGATGGTGCTGACCCAGGATGGACGGGTCTGGCGCCGGCTGACCGAGGACGGCGACGATATCGAGCACGAGTACGTGGTCGAGATCGAAGGCGACATGAAGCCCTACGGCCTGCAGAAGCTCGCCCACGGCCTGTCGTATGCCGGCCGCGTGCTGCCGCCGTGCAAGGTCAGCTGGCAGAGCGAGAACAAGCTGCGCTTTGCGATCAAGGCGGTGCAGGGCGGCCAGCTGCGCACCATGTGCGCGCAGGTCGGGCTGAAGGTGCTGTCGATCCGTCGCCTGCGCATCGGTCGCGTCGCGCTGGGCAAGGGCCCGGATGGGGCGATGCCGGCGGGTGCGTGGCGTTACCTGCCGGTGGGTGAGCGGTTCTGAGCGGGGCGGGGTTGCGTTAGACGCGTCGTCTTCCGCCGCCGTTCGCATCTGTCTTTACGCGTCGTCTTCCGCCGCCGTTCGTGCTCGTTTCTACGCGTCGTCTTCCGCCGCCGCTTCGCGCCCCTGCTGGCGGATCAACGCTTCCTCGCGGGCGTCGTTGATCGCGTGGCGCACGCTGTCCAGGTCCACGCTGCTTTCGTCCGGGGTGAATTCGCCGGTCAGCACCGTGTCGGGGTGCAGCTCGCCGGCCTCGAACAGTGCCCACATTTCCTCGCCGTACCAGGTGTCCAGCAACTCCGGTGCGAAGCGACCGAGGCTGGCGGTGAGGTTGTTGACGTCGCGTAGCAACATTGTGCGTGCGGCGTTGTTGCCGCCGGCGCTGACGACCTGCGGGAAATCGATCACCACCGGGCCGTCCGGTCCGACCAGCACGTTGTAGGCCGACAGGTCGCCGTGGATCAGGCCGCAGCACAGCATCAGCTGCACCTGGCGCACCAGCACGGCGTGGTAATCGCGCGCCTGCTGCTCTTCGAGCTCGACCTCGCCCAGGCGCGGCGCGCTGAAACCGTCCGCATCGGTGACCAGTTCCATCACCAGCACGCCATGGAAATAGCCGAACGGCTCGGGCACGCGCACGCCGGCTTCGCGCAGCTGGTACAGCGCGTCGACCTCGGTGTTCTTCCAGGCCGTTTCCTGCTGCTTGCGTCCGTACTTGGTCGCCTTGCCGATCGCGCGCGCCTCGCGGCTGCCGCGCACCTTGCGCCCTTCCTGGTACTGCACGCGCTGCTGGAAGCTGCGCTGCGCCATGTCCTTGTAGACCTTCGCGCAACGCACCTCGCCGCCGCTGCGCACGACATAGACCGCCGCTTCCTTGCCGCTCTTGAGCGGTCGCAGCACTTCGTCGATGACGCCGTCGTCGATCAGCGCCTGCAAACCTGGGGGTGTTCTCACGGGGTTCCGGGGTTGGCGGCGGCGGGAATACGCGGCCGTGGGCGCGTGATTTTCGCATCTCCCGGCCGCCGGGGCCATCGCCGCGGCCAGTGCTGCATGAACGCCGGCATCAGCCGCGCCAGCGCAATGCGTCCACCAGCAGCGCGAACGCGGGCGATGGCTGGCGCCGGCTGGGGTAATAGAGGTGGTAGCCGGGGAACAGCGGGCACCAGTCGTCGAGCACCTGGCGCAGGCGTTTGGCCTTCAGGTGCGGGGCGAGCATGTCCTGCGGCAGGTAGGCCAGGCCGAAGCCCTCCAGCGCCGCATCGAGGATGCGATCGATGCTGGTGAAGGTGAGTCGCCCGTCCACGCGCACGTTGAGCGCATGGCCGTCCTTCTCGAATTCCCATGCATACAGGCCGCCGTGGGTCAGGAAGCGCAGGTTGATGCAGTCGTGGCCGGTGAGGTCGCGTGGCGTGGCCACCGCCGGGCGTCCGCGCAGGTAGCCGGGCGTGCCGACCACGACCAGTCGCGTCGGCGGCCCGATCGGCACGGCGATCATGTCGCGGGCGACCTGTTCGCCCAGGCGGATGCCGGCATCGAAGCGCTCGGCGACGATGTCGGTGAGGCTGGAATCGCTGAACACCTCCACCTGCACCTCCGGATAGTCGCGCAGGAATCCGGTCAGCGCCGGCCACAGCAGGGTGCGTGCGGCGTGCTCGCTGGTGGTCAGGCGGATGGTGCCGGCGGGGCGGTCGCGCAGTTCGCCCAGGCTGGCCAGCGCGGTGTCGATCTCCTCGAAATGCGGCTCCAGCGCCTGCTGCAGGCGTTCGCCGGCCTGGGTGGGCGAGACGCTGCGCGTGGTGCGGGTGAGCAGGCGCAGGCCCAGCCGCGCTTCCAACCCGCGGATGGTGTGGCTCAGCGCCGACTGGGACACGCCCAGGCGGGCGGCGGCGCGGGTGAAGCTGCGCTCGCGGACCACGGCCAGGAACGCCTGCAGGTCGTTGTAGTTGTCGCGCGCCATGCTTGCGGGCCCGACGATTGATGAATCCAGATCATAGGTCCATTCGCGATTACCTGTCTTATCGGCGCAAGTTCGCGGGCGCACACTGCCCGGCGATGACACAGGAGTCCCCCATGAAAACACGTGTTCTTGGCCACAGCGGCCTGTCGGTATCGGCCATGGGCCTGGGCTGCATGGGCCTGAGCTTCGGCTACGGTCCGGGCCTGGACCGCGCCGGCGGCGTGGCGTTGATACGCGCGGCGTTCGAGCGTGGCGTGACCTTCTTCGATACCGCCGAGGCCTATGGCGCGCGCAACGAGGAAATGCTCGGCGAAGCGGTGGCGCCGTTCCGCGACCAGGTGGTGATCGCCACCAAGTTCGGCTTCCGCGATGGCGACGCCAAGGCCGGCATGGACAGCCGCCCCGAACGCATCCGCCAGGTCGTGGATACCTCGCTGTCGCGCCTGCGCACCGACCGCATCGATCTGCTGTACCAGCATCGGGTCGACCCGAACGTGCCGATGGAAGACGTGGCCGGTGCGGTGCGCGACCTGATCGCCGAAGGCAAGGTCGCGCACTTCGGCCTGTCCGAGGCCGGCGTGGATTCGATCCGTCGCGCGCATGCGGTGCAGCCGGTGGCCGCACTGCAGAGCGAGTATTCGCTGTGGTGGCGCGAACCGGAGCAGGCGATCGTGCCGCTGTGCGAAGAGCTGGGGATCGGATTCGTGCCGTTCAGCCCGCTGGGCAAGGGCTTCCTGACCGGCCAGATCGATGCGGCTACCTCGTTCGCCGCCGATGATTTCCGCAACGTGGTGCCGCGCTTCACCCCCGAAGCACGTGCCGCCAACCAGGTGCTGGTCGACCAGCTCACCGCGATCGCCGCCGGCCACGGTGCCACGCCGGCGCAGATCGCGCTGGCCTGGCTGCTGGCGCGCAAGCCGTGGATCGTGCCGATTCCAGGTACGACCAAGCTGCATCGGCTGGAGGAGAACATCGCCGCCGCCGAGGTGGTGCTGCAGGCGCAAGACCTGGATGCGATCGAGCGTGCCCTGGCCGGTATACAGGTCCAGGGCGAGCGCTATCCGCCGCAGCTGGCCGCGCGCGCGGGACGCTGAGGCATGGGCTGCCATGCGCAGCCGGCGCGACGACGCATCGCGTTGATGCTGCCGATGGCCTTGGCCGCTCTCGTGGCGGCCAAGGCCCATTCACACGATGAGGAGACTTCCATGCAGATCATCCGCAGCGGCGCGCAACCGGCCGTGCAGGGTTCGCCGGACTACTTCACCGGCGATGTCCGCATCGCCTCGCAATTCCAGCGCAGCGACGGCTCGCGCGTGGCCGGGGCGATCGTCAGCTTCGCCCCCGGTGCGCGTACGGCCTGGCATACCCATCCGCTGGGCCAGTCGTTGATCGTCATCGAAGGCACCGGCTGGACCCAGTGTGAGGGCGGCCCGGTCGTGGAGATCCACGTCGGCGACATCATCTGGTGCCCGCCTGGCCATCGCCACTGGCATGGAGCCACGCCCGACAGTGCGATGACCCACGTCGCCATCCAGGAAGCGCTGGACGGCAAGGTGGTCGACTGGATGGAGCATGTCAGCGACGCGCAATACCTGTCCGGCACCGCGGCGCGCTGAGCGCGGCGCCTCACACCCACCGACACCCGCAAGGAGCCCCCCATGCGAGCCACCGTGATGTATGGCGCCGGCGATGTCCGCGTCCAGGACGTCCCCGATGCCACCCTCGTCCGTTCCACCGATGCGATCGTGCGGGTGAGCCGCGCCTGCATCTGCGGCAGCGACCTGTGGCCCTACAAGTTGATGGACCGCGAGGAGAACGGCCGACGCATGGGTCATGAGGCCGTCGGCGTGGTCGAGGCGGTGGGCGCGGACGTGCGCCGGATCCGCCCGGGCGATTTCGTGATCATGCCGTTCGCGTTCTCCGATGGCAGCTGCGAGTTCTGCGAGGACGGCCTGCAGACCTCGTGCGTGCACGGCGGCTTCTTCGGCATGCATGCCGACGGGGCACAGGCCGAGGCGCTGTGCGTGCCGCAGGCCGACGGCACGCTGTACGTATTGCCGGCACCGCGCGACGAAGCGCTGATGGCCTCGCTGTTGAGCCTGTCGGACGTGATGGGCACCGGCCACCATGCCGCGGTCTGCGCGCGCGTGGCGCCGGGCCGGCGTGCGGCGGTCATCGGTGATGGCGCGGTCGGCCTGTGTGGCGTGATCGCCGCGCGCAGGCTTGGCGCCGAGCAGATCATCCTGCTCGGTCGCCACCCGGACCGGATCGCGCTTGCGCGCGAGTTCGGCGCGACCGACGTGGTCAGCGAACGCGGCGAGGCGGCGATCGCCCGCGTGCACCAGCTCACCGGCGGCTTCGGCGTGCACTCGGTGCTCGAATGCGTGGGCAGCGAGCCGGCGTTGCAGACCGCGCTGGGTATCGTCAGGCCGGGCGGAGCGATCGGTCGCGTCGGCGTGCCGCACTACGAGGTGGTGCCGATGGCGCAGCCGACCTTCTACGCCAACATCACCATCAGCGGTGGTCCGGCGCCGGTGCGTGGCTACATCGAGACGCTGCTGCCGGACGTGATCGAAGGCAGGATCCAGCCTGGCCGCGTGTTCGACCGCAGCGTGGGCCTGGAAGGCGTGCCGGACGGCTATCGGGCCATGGATGTGCGCGAGTCGATCAAGGTGATGGTCCAGCCCTGAGGCCGTCGCGCGCCTTGCGCAAGCCGGTCGGGCGCATCGACGGCCCGATCCAGGTACCCTGCCGGGTGGGCGATCCCCGCGATCGCCCCGGCACCTGACCTGGATCAAGGCGGGGTGGGCCGGCCAGTCACACACTGCCGGCATGCGAATCGACGTGCTGCCCCCGCCTGCTTCCCGACCCCTGCGCGCCTCGCCGGCCTGGCTGGCGCATGCCCCGCACCGGCTGATGTTCTTCATCGGCGCGGCCAACGTGCTGCTGGCGATGCTGTGGTGGGCGCTGTGGCTGCTGTCGGTGCGCTTCGGGCTGTGGACCTTGCCGGCGCTGGCGATCCCGCCGGGCTGGCTGCATGCGTTCGTGATGCAGTACCTGGTGCTGCCCAGCTTCATCTTCGGCTTCCTGCTCACGGTGTTCCCGCGCTGGATGGGCCTGCCCGAACTCAAGCGCTGGCATTACCTGCCAGTGGGCGCGGGCCTGATGGGCGGGCAGCTGGCGATCCTGCTCGGAGCGGCCGGCCTGGAAGCCGGACTGACCGTGGGCCTGTGGATGGCACTGGCCGGATGGAGCGCGGCGCTGGTGATCCTGGGGCGGATGCTGGTGGACGAGAAGGGCGTCACCTGGCATGCGCGTTCGTGCTTCGCCGCGCTGGTGCTGGGCTGGCTGGGCATGGCGATGTTCATCGCGTTCGTCCTCGGTGCGCCTGCCGGCTGGGCTTTCGCCGGCATCAAGCTCGGCGGCTTTGGCCTGTTGCTGCCGGTTTACATGACGGTCGCGCACCGGATGTTCCCGTTCTTCGCCGCCAATGCGGTGCCGGGTTATCGCGCATGGCGCCCGATGCCGTGGCTGGCCGCGATGTGGGCACTGCTGCTGGCGCACCTGGCGCTGGAGCTGGTGCATGCCTACGCATGGCTGTGGCTGGTCGATGTGCCGCTGCTCGTGCTGAGTGGCCATGCGGTGTATCGGTGGTGGCCGCGTGCGCGCATGCCGGGCCTGCTTGCGGTGCTGTTCGTCGGCACGGCCTGGCTGCCGGTGACATTTGCCCTGTACGTGGTGCAGAGCCTGGTCTACTGGCGCACGGGCGAGTTCATCCTCGGGCGCGCGCCGATGCATGCCTTGTTCATCGGATTCTTCGGCAGCCTGCTGGTGGCGATGGTGACCCGCGTCACCCAGGGCCACTCGGGACGGCCCCTGCAGATGGTCGGGATGGCGTGGTTCGCGTTCGTGGCGATACAGATCGTGGCCACGCTGCGCGTACTGGCCGAAGTGCTTCCCGATCCAGGCCTATGGCAGGCGCTGGCGGCGGTGGGCTGGCTGCTCGCGCTGTCGCCCTGGGTGACCCACATCGGCCGCATCTACCTGTCGCCGCGACGCGACGGACGGCCCGGCTGACGGTCGGTCGAGATGATCACCTTCTATCCCGACATCAAGCTCGTGCACGTGGCCGCGATCATGGCCAGCGGCACGTTCTTCGCATTGCGCGCGATGGCATTGCTGGGCGGCATGCGCTGGCCGCGGCTGGCCCCCGTGCGCTACCTGAGCTACACGATCGACACGGTGCTGCTGACCGCGGCGTTCATGCTGCTGACGATCCTGCCACGCGAACTGTTCGCCAACGGTTGGTTGTGGGCCAAGCTCGCCCTGGTGATCGCCTACGTGGTGGTGGGCATCCTCGCCTTCCGTCCGCAGCGGCGCGCCATGGCGCGTGCGGGGCTGATCGTGGCGGCGGGTCTTTGCTTCCTGCAGGCCTATTTCATCGCCCGCGCGCACCATCCGCTGGGCGCCTTCTGGCTGTTCGCCGGCTGAGCCGGCAAGCGGAGACCGATCATGGACATCGATGCACTGGAACTGCCCGATCCGTGCCAGCAGGCATGCCCCTGGCTGCAGGAATCGTGGGAGGCGGCAGGCGTTCGGGTCGACGTGCCTGATGTAGGCGTCCACACGACTGACGAAACCGTGGCTGGGCAGACGCTGCCCCAGCGTTGAGCGTCAGTCGCGCGGCTTCTTCCGCGTGCGGCTGCGCGTGGGCTTGCGCGTGCCGTCGACGCGCGCCGGCGCATCCGTGCTTGCCGAGGTGCCGGACTGGCGCATCCGTTCCAGCGAGGACAGCGCATCGACGTAGGCGATGAAGTGCTGCAGGTAGCCCGGCGACAGCGTGCGCATCAGGGTCAGCGAGCGGTGCACCAGCACGGCCGAGTTCAGCGGACCTGCATCGGCGGTCACCGGCTCCAGCGACTGGCGCATCTGCGCCTGCGTGCGCAGGCCGGCCCAGAGCGTGCGGAAGCGGTCGAGCAGGGGCAGCTCGGGATACGCATCGGCTTCGATCGCACGATGCGGCATCTGCTCAAGCAGCGCGCCGAGGACGCCGGGTGTTGCGGCGTCAGCGGGTGCATCCGCATCGACCACGACAGACGTCGCAACATCGCGTGCGTACTCGGCGACCAGCGTGGCCAGGCGTGCGTCCAGCAGCTGGCGTGCCTGGCCTTCGTGCGCGCCGATCCGGCGGGCGAGCGATTCGATCAGGCCGAAGCGGACCGGGTCGAGACGGTGTGCACCCTGCGCGCGCCAGGCATCCAGGCGCTGGGGGAGGCCGATGGCGATATCACCGTCCATCGGTGGCGGCGACCTTGCCCTGCGTATGCGACTGGCGCGGCACCGGGGCGATCTCCACGCGCCGGTTGCGGGCGCGGCCTGCCTCGTCGGAGTTGGGGCCGACCGGCTGGCTGGCGCCGAATGCGGCGGCGAACACCGACGACGCCGGCACGCCTTCGTCGATCAGCACGCGGGTCACGGTGAGCGCGCGCTGTGCCGACAATTCCCAGTTGTCGGCGAACTGGCGGTTGCTGTCGCGAACCTGGCGGTCGTCGGTGAAGCCGCTGACCATCAGGATCTCGTCGCGCGATTTCATGTAGCCGGCCAGCGGCGCGGCCAGGCTTTCCAGCAGCTCGCGGCCTTCCGGTTGCAGCTGCGCGGAGTTGAGCGCGAACAGCACATTGCCGCGGATACCGATGCGGCCATCGACCAGGGTCACCCGTCCGGCCGCCAGCGGCGCGGCCAGCGCCTGCTCCAGCGCCTGGCGCTGCTGCGCCTCGGCCTGGCGCTTGCGCATTTCCTCGTCCAGCCGGCCCGACAGCTCGGCCTGCACGGCGATCACGCCGACCAGCACAAGCACGAACGCGCCCAGCAACACCGACATCAGGTCGCCGAAACTGGCCCAGATCGGCGCGGTGGATTCGCCGTCGTCGAACTCCACGGTCATGCCGCTTCGGTTCCGTCGATGCCCGCATCGGCATTCGCGGCCGGACGCGTGCCGCCGATGCGCTGCAGGTCTTCGACGATCTGCTTCTGCGCCAGCATGCTCAGGTCGATCACTTCGCGGGCCTGGGCCACGTAATAGGCCAGCTGCTCGTCGCTGCGCGCCAGCGAGCGATCCAGCGCGCCCTCGATGCCTTGCAGGCGCGCGAGCAGCTCTTCGTTCGACTGGCCGAACACCTGCACTGCCGCGCCGAACGCATCGCCCAGGCTGGCCACTTCGGTGGCGCCCACGGCGACCTGTGCGGCGATATCGCCGAGCTTGCCGGTCTCCGCTTCGATGTGGTCGGTGAAGCGCGTGCCGACGCGTTCGAGCAGGTCGGCCGAGGTGGCGACCAGTGCGTCGATGGCACCGCGCTGTTCGGTGGAGGCGTGGTTGACCGCATCGAGCAGCGTGCCGAGCGTGCCGATCAGCTGCGTGCGTTCCTCGAGCATGGCGGTGTCGCGGACCATGCTGTCGGACAGCTTCTGGCGCAGCTCGGCGATGACCTCGGCCGCCGCGCGCGGCGCTTCGGATGCGGTTTCCACCAGGCGTTCGATCTCGGCGATGGTGGCGTTGGCATGCGACTGCGCCTGCGCGGCCATGTCGTTGGCGCTGGCGGCCAGCGCATCGCATATGGCCTGCTGGCGGACGGACACCTCGTCGCCGGCCTGCGCCCAGTCCTGGCGCAATGCGGCGCTCATGGTGGCGATCTGCTCGGCCCAGGCGGCCAGGCGCTGCTGCTCCTGCGCGGCCAGCGTGGCCTGCAGGTCGCCGTGCGAGCGGTCCAGCGTGCCGACCAGGGCGGTGGCGTGCTGCTCGAACGTGGCCGCGGCCGAGGCCAGCGCCTGTTCGTTGCGCGATGCCTGCTGGGCATGGCGTTCGTCCTGCTGTGCCAGCGCCTGCTGCCAGGCGCCGCTGATGCCTTCGACGCTTGCGTCCAGGCGTGCGGCGACGCTGTCGACCACGCCGGTCGCGCGCTGTTCGAGCGCGGTGGCATGGCGATCGAGCACCTCGTGCAGTTCACGCAGCAGCGATGCGTTTGCATCCTGCTGGGCAACGGCGGCTGCCTGCCAGGCCTGCGCGGCGGCGCCGGTGGCACCGGTGAGGCCGGCGGCCATGCCGTCCAGCTGCCGCTGCACGGCGCCGGAGACGGTGTCGTGCAGTGCATTGGCTTCGCGGGCCAGGCCGGCCAGGGTGGTTTCCACCGCCGGTTGCAGCGCATCGCCGACGGCGCGGGCGCTCTCGGCCACGCCGGCTTTCAGCGAATGCTCCAGCGTGGCGGCCAGGCGGGCCTGCGAAGCCTCGGCGCGGGCGTGGAATTCCTGCTGGCCGGCGAGCAGCTGTTCGCCGGTGGCCGCGTTCTGGCGCTCGATCGCCGCGACCATCGACTGCAGGCGCTCGACCAGCACCGGCAGCAGTTCGGCCTGCTGCTGCTGGGTGCGCAGCGCCTCGTCGCGGCGGTACGCCAGCGACCAGGTGCGCAGCGAGGTGGCGATGGCAGTGTCGAGCTGCTGCACGACCTGCAGCCGCTCACGGCGTGCCAGTGCGGAGAGCATGCCCAGCGCGGCCGAAGTTGCGACGCCGGCGATCGAGGTGCCGAACGCGAACGCCAGGCCCTTGACCGGCGCGGCCAGCGTGCCGCGGATCGCCTGCAGGTCGCCGGCGTTCTCCAGTGCCAGGCCGGTGCCGCTGAGCGTGGCCATCATGCCCAGCAACGTGCCGAGCATGCCCAGCAGCACCAGCAGGCCGACCAGGTACGGCGTCAGGGCGGGCGCCGGCAGCGCCACGCGCTCGCCTTCGATGCGCAGGCGCACCGCATGGCGCAGGCCCGGGTGCAGGCGCTCGAGCCAGTGATCGAGGACCACGTCTTCGGCCGGCAGCTCCGACAGCGCGGCGGCCAGCGACGCGGTGGCCTGGCGATAGCGGGACAGCTCGATCGCACCGGCCATGTAGCAGGCCGCGATCACCAGCAGCACGGCCACGCCAGCCGGATGGGAAGCGAGATAGCCGCCACCGATCCACACGACGGCGACGAGGCCGGCCAGGAACAGGGCGGTGTAGAGGGCGGGGTGGAGGGTACTTCTGCGCATGCTGATCCAGGTCAGGGAGTACGAAGCGCCGCGAGCAGGCCTTCGATCGGTTGGAAACGGACATCCAGTTCGGCGTGCAGCACGCCCTGCATGTCGCGATGGAACACGTCCAGCCAGGCGGCGGACGTCGATCCGGTGTTGCCGTCGACCGCCGCGCCAGCGCGCAGGCGTTCGAAATGTTCGCCGAGCAGTACCGGCACGCTGGCCAGCAGCCGGTGTTCGCGCGGACTGAGCGTCAGCTCCATCACCGCGTCCACCTCGGCCAACCGCGCCAGTTCCGGCGAGCGCTGCGCGAGCTGGTCGCGCAGGCGGCCGCGCAGGCGTCCGGTCGCAGCCAGCATCGCGCGCTGCATCGCCAGGCAATGCTGGCGGTACGGGGCGAAGTCGATGGCCGCCATGTCCGCATCGGCAGCCATGGCAGGCAGGTCGTTGCCGATGGAGCCGGCCAGGGTGGCACGGGCGTGGGCGACTTCGTCCCCGTCCTCAAGGGGCGGGTCGGACGTCGCCGCTTCGGCCGATGGCGCCGACGGGCGCCCGTCGAGGGCGCCAGCGAGCGTGACCGCGCGGGTCCAGTCGATCCACTGGCCCAACCGATCGCTCAGCGCCGGACCCGGGGCGGGAACGTCGGTGTCCGCGATCCGGGCCAGCAGGCGGATGAAGGTCGGACCCGGGACCGGTGTCCGTTGCAGGGCTGTTGGCAAAATTCCGGCCGAAAAACGCGGATTTTACATGAAAGGCCGGGCCGGCCGGCCCTTGACGGCGGGTCGGCAACCCGGTTCGGACCAGGAGGTGGCCGGCCGGGGCCGCCGGGAGGACGCCGACGCCCGCTGGGCCTCACTCACGGCGGGGGCGGGGCCAGGCAGGGCGGGGCGAAGCGTGGGTCCTGGCCGCTCGGCTCCGCGGCGCATCCGCCGGGGGTGCCGGGTGACCCGGCGCCCTGGTGGTCATTGCCCTGGCCAACGCAGGCCCGGTCAGTCGTCCCCGCGGTCGCGCCGCAGCGAGCTGCCGAAGCGGTCGATCCACTGCGCCACGCCCTGCAGTGCCCAGCCGCCCTTGTCGCGCAGGTTGGCCAGTTCGGCCTCCAGGCGCTCGCGGCGGGTGGATTCGCCTTCGGCTTTGGGCAGCGGCGGCAGGATGTGGGCGTAGTAGGTGTTGTCCAGCAGCTTGTGCAGCAGCCGCTCGCCAGGGAACGGCTCGTTGCTGTTGAGCGCGCGGGCGCCCCTGAGCAGGCTGCGGATGTCGTACTGGGTCGGGCTCAGGTCGGGCACCTGCTTGGGCAGGTCGAGCAGCTGGTAAACGGCGATGCGCGCGGTGCGCACCGAGCTTTCCATGGTGAACACCACGTCGTTGGAGGTTTCCACGAACTGGCCGACCAGGCCCAGGTTGGTGCAGCCGGCCGGCACCACGTGCGGCCGGTCGCCGGCCCGGCGCGGCATGAACATCGAGGTGATGTACGGCATCAGCGACAGGCGCACCTTGGTCTGCGCGGCGATGGCGTCGAGCTGGTCGGCGGGAATGCCCAGGTGGTGGCACAGCTCGGCCAGGATCTCGCGGCCTGTGCACTCGGGCATGGATTTCTTCACCAAGTTTCCGGGCTGGTCCATCAGCAGCGCATAGACCCACATCACCACCGTGTCCTGCGGCTGGCCGGGGAAGTGCGGCTGCCGGTTGATGGTGACGCTGAGCACCCAGTTGGAATCGGTGAAGGTGATGATGCCGCCGGTGACGGTGCGGCCTGAGGTCGGCGGGTTGACCGACAACTCGGCCATGCGGTCCAGCAGCGGCGAGGGACGGCAGGTGACCGTCGCCGACTCCCACATCGAGCGGCTGATGTCGCCGTAGAACTTCTGCGGCCGGCCAAACACCGGCGATTGCTTGGCCAGGTTGCGCCACAGGGTCCAGCCGCTGTCCGGCGCCGGTTCGCCGCTGCGGGTCTTGAGCACCGGCACGGTATCCATGTCGCCGTAGGCGGTGTCCTCGGTCATCGAACCGGTCAGGGCGATGACGATGTCGCGCGCGTCGACCTCGATCCGGCCTTCGCCGTCGGTGCCGGCGGTGAGCAGGGCGGTGACGGTGCGCTGGCCGTCCAGTCCCTCGAACGCGATGTCGTGCACGCGCGTGCCGAAACGGACCTGCACACCGTGCTTGCGCAGGTGGCGGATCAGCGGGGTGACGAAGGTGTCGTACTGGTTGTACTTGGGGAACACCAGCGTGGACAGGTCGCCGAAGCCGTCGATCGAGTCGAGGAAGCGGTGCATGTACAGCTTCATTTCCAGCAGGCTGTGCCAGTTTTCGAACGCGAACATCGAGCGGAACAGGAACCAGAATTTGCTTTGCAGGAAGCCCTCGCTGAAATGGTCCTGGATGGTCAGGTCGTCCAGCTCGTCCTTGCGCTTGAGCAGCAGGCTGACCACTTCCCACTGCTGCTTCTTGGTCAGGCCGAAGGTGGCGAACTCCTCGACCACCTGGCCCTGGCGATGCATCAGCCGCGACTTGGACCAGTTGGAGTCGGCGTCGTTGACCAGGCGGTACTCGTCCAGGACGCTGAAGCCTTCGGGCAGTTCCAGTGCCTGCACGTCCTGGAACATGTCCCAAAGGTTGTCGTAGTTCCAGTTCATCTCGCGGCCGCCGCGGATGAGATAGCCCTCTTCGGGATTGCCCGCGCCGTCCAGCGAGCCGCCGGCCACTGGTGCCTCTTCGATGATGGTGATGTGGGCGCCAGGCATGTGCCCGTCGCGGATCAGGTAGAACGCGGCGGCCATGCCGGCGATGCCGCCACCGACGATCCAGGCCTTGCGCGTGTCGATGCCTTCGGTTGGCAGCGGCTTGAAGCGCTGGTAGTTGCCGATCATGTCCGGCGGCGGCAGCGTATTGGTGGCGCTGTTGTGCCAGTAGCGCGCAGTGGCATCGGGTTCGTGTTCGAAGGGCGTCGTGGCCGGCGGCGTGGAGGCGGTCATGGTGACGGTTCCTTTGGGGGGAGGGAAAACGGACAGGCTCCGATCCGCGTCGCGAATGCGCTTGCTCTTTGATGCGGGCCGTGCCGTTGACTGAAGCCTATCGGTGGCCGTTTCCTGCGGTGTTACAGCGCCGTGAACGCCGTGCGGGTTACACCGTTCGCACGAGTCACGACGTGGCGCCTACGTGCGCACGATCGTTTCACGCGCGTTGGAATAGAACAGGCGTTACCTCACACGAGATCGAGTCATGAACAAAGCGAACGAACCGGCTACCGTCCCCCATGTCCAGCTGGACCGCTACCTGGGCACCTGGTACGAGATCGCGCGCCTGCCGATGCGGCACGAGCCGCGCGAGTACACCGACATCACCGCGACTTATTCTCTGCAGCCGGACGGCAAGGTAAAGGTGGACAACCGCGCCCGTGATGGACAGGGCGATATCGAGCAGTCGATCGGCGAGGCCACCGTGGTGGAGGACAGTGGCAGCGCGAAGCTGGAGGTCACGTTCATGCCCGACGGCCTGAAGTGGGTGCCGTTCACCAAGGGCGACTACTGGATCCTGCGTCTGGACGAGGCCTATCGCACGGCGCTGGTCGGATCACCGGACCACAAATACCTGTGGCTGCTGGCGCGCGAGCCGTCGATCGACGAGTCGGTGAAGGCCAGCTACCTGGAGACGGCCCAGCAGCAGGGCTTCGACCTGTCCGAGCTGATCCACACCCCGCATACCGGCCAGGTAGGCTGACCGGCGCCGGCGACGCTTGTCAGGCTGAGGGCTACCAGGGTTTCGCGCTACGCATCGCCAGCGGCAGCGAGGTGGCCATCGCCTGCAGGCGCGCACTGACGTAGGACGCGTGCTCGGGGCCGGCGACTTCGGCGATCGCTTCGGCCTCGTTGGCGAACACCTCCATCAGCTCGTCGGGGAACGTATCCAGGACCAGCTGTGGCAGGCGCGCCTCCAGCGCATCGAGCATGGCGACGACGTCGGGGTCGACTTCGTTCATGGGCGTGTACTCGGCAGGGGCACCCGCGGGGGCAGGTGCACGACGAGCATACCCCACGGCGACGATCCGGTCCGCCGGGCAGGTCGATCATGGCTGCCATGCGACCCGCGTCCGTGACCTGGAACGTGCGCTCGCCTGGAGCGCTCGCCTAGAACACGTACTCCAGGCCCAGACCTGGGCCTGCCAGGGTCGCATCGAAAGCGAAGCCGCGATCGGTCCGGTAATCGATCTTCAGCCAGCGGTAGCCACCCATCAGGCTCCAGCTGTCGTTGAAGCGATAGCCGGCCAGCAGCATCGCGTCCAGGGTGATGTCGGACGCGCCGGCGCCGCCCACCAGCCAGGCGCCGACGTAGGCGCCGTTGTCGAACTCGCGCCGGCCCTTGATCCCCAGCTGCGGATCGATCCAGTCCTGCTTCTGCGAACCGCGATAGGCCTGCGGGATCGGCGGCGGCGGAGCGGCGGCCAGCGAGTAAGAGAATTCGGTTTCCGCAGACCAGTAGCGCGCGCCGGCGATCAGGTCGACATGGAACTGCGGCTCGTCGATCCAGCGGTACTGATAGGCCAGCAGCAAGGTGGTGGTGTCGCCGCCCAGACCGACCGGCACGCTGATGCCGGCCGGCGGCACCGGCATGCTGGCGGTGCCCGACAGGCTCAGGGTGACCAGTTCGGTGATCAGGCCATGGCGATCGCGCTGCGCTTCGAATGCGAGCATCGCGGCGAAATCCAGGTTGCTCCAGATGTCGCTGAAACTGGCGCTGGGATTCAGGGTGACCGGCAGGCGCTCGTGCGCGAGCCTGCCATCGATGCTCGCGCCCCAGACGTAGGGAACGATGCGATAGCTCCACTCACCCTCGGAGGCTAAAGCGGATGCGCTGCAAGCCAGCGCGGTGATGGCAAGTGCGAGACGTGCGGCGCGATGCTTCATGTCGACACCCTGTCATGTGCTGGAGGCTGCCCGGATTTCCATCGGGCTGGCCGCCATGCTGCTCGGCAAGACGCGGCGCTGCAAGTGTTGCGGGCATGGCGATGCGCTGGCTGCATGGCGGCCATGCGGTGCATGCAATACCACTGCCATGTATTGGCGGCGCGTTGTCGCAATAGCGCCCCCTCAACGCAATCGCCCGGCGCTTCGGGCGCCGGGCGATGCGGGGACCAGGGCGTGACCCCGGGGCGAAGGCGGCTCAGCCCGCCTGCGGTTCCGGGTCGCGATCCGTGTCGGTATCAGCCGCGGTCGCGCTGGCGCGGTCATGGCTGTGGTCGCGAGCCAGGTACAGGTACACCGCCGGCAGCACGAACAGTGTGAACGCGGTGCCGATGGTCATGCCCGCGGCGATCACCATGCCCATCGAGAAGCGCGCGGCGGCGCCGGGGCCGTTGGCGATCAGCAGCGGGAACATGGCGAACACCAGCGCGGCGGTGGTCATCAGCACCGGACGCAGGCGGACGCCGGTGGCCTGCTCGATCGCCTCGCGCTTGGACAGACCCTGCTGCTGCAGCTTGTTGGCGAACTCCACGATCAGGATGCCGTGCTTGGCGATCACGCCGATCAGGGTCACCAGGCCGACCTGGGTGTAGATGTTGATGCTCATGCCGGGGAACGCTTCGATCCCGCTGAACTGCAGCACGCCCGCCACCAGGGCCAGTGCGTTGAGCACCAGCAGCGCGCCGGAGATCGCCATCGGTACGGTGATCAGCATGATCAACGCGTCGCGGAAGCTCTCGAACTGCGCCGCCAGGACCAGGAAGATCGCGATCAGCGCGAAGGCCAGGGTGACCATCATGGCCGCGCCTTCCTGCTTGAACTGGCGAGACTCGCCGGCGTAGTCGACGCTGTAGCCCTGCGGCAGGACCTCGGCCGCGGCCTCCTCCAGCACGCGCAGCGCCTCACCCTTGGACACACCCGGACGCGGGGCGAACATGATCCCCACCGCATTGAGCTGCTGGAAGCGCTTGAGCGTCTGCGGCTGCGCGGTCTCCTTCAGCGTCACCAGGGTCGACAGCGGCACCAGCTGCCCGTCGCGGGTGCGGGTGTAGTAGTTCTCAAGCTGCGCGGCATTGAGCCGGTCGCTGCGCTGCACCTGCGGGATTACCCGGTAGGAGCGGTTCTCCATGGCGAAGCGGTTGACGTAGCCGCCCGACAGCATCGCCGCCATGTCCGCGGCCAGGGTGCGCATGTCGATGCCGAGCAGGGCCGCCTTCTCGCGGTCGATCTGCACCTCGATGCGCGGCTTGTCGATCTTCAGGTCCTTGTCCAGGAAGATGAAGCGCCGGCTCTCCATGGCCTTCTGCACGATTGCGTCGGACAGCTCGTTGAGCTGTTCCAACGAGCCGATGCCCAACACCAGGAATTCGCCGCCGCCACCGTCGCCGCCGGCGCTGGGCAGCGACGGCGGGACCAGGGCGAAGGTGTTCAGGCCGGTGATCGAGGACAGTTTGGGCTGCAGCGCCTGCTGCAGGACCTGGTTGGTGGAGCGGTCGCGCTCGCTCCAGGGCTTGAGCACGAAGCCGCCCATCGCGCTGTTGCTCGCGCCGCCACCGCCGCCGAAGCCGCCGTTGAACAGGAAGAAGTCGTTGACCTCGGGGATCTCCTTGACCGCGGTCTCCAGTTCCTCGGTGTAGCGCTCCACGTAGTCCAGGGTGGTGTAGGCGTCGGCGCTGCCGACGGCGAAGATGAAGCCTTCGTCTTCCAGCGGCGCCGGTTCCTTGGGCGCGGTCATGTACAGGAACACGCACGACACCAGCACCAGCGCGCCGAACATCGCGATCACGCCTTTGGTTTCCAGTGCGCTGTGCAGGCGTCGCTCGTAGCCGGTGCGCAACCAGTCGAAGCGCGCATCCAGCCAGGATTCCAGCCGGGTCTTGCCGTGCGCGCTGTGTGGCTTGAGCAACTTGGCGCACATCATCGGCGACAGGGTCAGCGCGATGATGCCCGACAGCAGCACCGAGCCGGCGAGGGTGAAGGCGAACTCGGTGAACAGCACGCCGGTGAGGCCGCCCTGGAAGCCGATCGGCAGGTACACCGCCACCAGCGTGGTGGTCATCGCCACCACCGGCCAGGCCAGCTCGCGCGCACCCTTGATCGAGGCGTCGTGTGGGCTCATGCCCTCCTCGATGTGGCGGTGGATGTTCTCAAGCACGATGATCGCGTCGTCAACGACAATACCGATCGCCAGCACCATCGCCAGCAGGGTCAGCAGGTTGATGGTGAAGCCCATCAGCAGCATCAGGAACAACGCGCCGATCAGCGACAGCGGCACGGTGACCGCCGGGATGATCACGCTGCGCAGCGAGCCCAGGAACAGGAAGATCACCACGATCACGATGACCACCGCCTCGATGATCGTCTTGACCACCTCGTTGATCGCGTCCTGGATCGACTCGGTGCTGTCGTAGGGGATGGTGGCGACGATGCCTTCCGGCAGCTGCGGCACGATCTCGGTGTCCCAGACCCGGCGCACTTCCTCGATCACTTCCAGCGAGTTGGCGTCGGGCGAGACGAAGATGCCCATGAAGGTGGCCGCGTCGCCGTTGATGCGCACCGAGGTGCCGTAGTTCTCCGAGCCCAGCTCGACGTCGGCGATTTCGCCCAGGCGCACGATCGCCCCGTCCTGCTCGCGCACGATCAGCTGGCGGAACTCGTCGGCGCTGCGCAGGTCGGTACGCGCGGTCAGGTCGACCGAGACCATCTGGCCCTTGGTCGAGCCCAGCGCGGACAGCACGTTGTTGGCCTGCAGGGCGGCATGCACGTCGCTGGCGGTCACGCCCAGCGAGGCCATCCGGTCCGGCTTGAGCCACACGCGCATGGCGAAGGTGCCCGCGCCCAGGATGTCCGCGCGCTGCACGCCCGGGATGGTGGCGATGCGCGGCTCGACCGCACGCATCAGGTAGTCGGTGATCTGGTTGTTGTTGAGCTGCTCGCTGGCGAAGGACACGTACATCGCCGCGATCTGCTGGCCCTGCTGCAGGTCGATCACCGGGTCTTCGGATTCGGCCGGCAGCTGGCTGCGCAGCTTGTTGACCTTGGCCGCGATCTGGGTGAGCGCTTCGTTGGCGTCGTAGTCCAGGCGGATGTAGGCCTGGATGGTGGAGATGCCGGCCGCGCTGGTCGAGGTCAGGTAGTCGATGCCCTCGGCCGAGGCGACCTCGCGCTCCAGCGGCGTGGTGACGAAGCCCTGCATCAGGTCCGCGTCGGCGCCGTAGTAGGCGGTGTTGACCGTGACCACCGCGTTCTGCAGCTCCGGGTACTGGCGCACGTTCAGTTCATTGAACGAGCGCAGCCCGAGCAGCAGGATGAACAGGCTGACGACCATCGCCAGCACGGGCTTGTTGATGAAGATATCGGTGAATTTCATCCGGGTCCTCCGCCGCTCCCGTCAGGAGCCGGCCGGAAAGAAGGAAAGGGCGGCGCGGCGCCAGGCGCGCGCGCCGTCGCGGCGCGTCAGCGGTTGTCGGGCTCGGGCTTGTCCTGGGCCGCCGGCTGCACCTTGTTGTTGACGATGACGCCGGCATCGTTGCGCAGGCGCAGCAGGCCGCTGGTGACCACCACGTCGCCGGCCGCCAGGCCTTCGGTGATGCCGACCAGGTCGCCACGGGTCGGGCCGGTGGTGACGAAGCGCTGCTTCACCACGTGCGTGGCCTGCGGCATGCCTTCCGGCGCCGGTTCGGCATCGGCTTTCTTCGGCGCCTCGACCACCACGTACACCGCATTGCCGTAGGGGTTGAAGCTGATCGCGGTCTGCGGCACCACGACCACATCGTTGGCCTGGCCCAGGTCGAAACCGACCCGGCCGAAGGTGCCCGGACGCAGCGTGCCTTCCGGGTTGGCCAGGGTGGCGCGGACCTTGAAGTTGCGGGTGTTGGCATCGACCGACGGTTCGATCGCGGTGACCTTGGCCTCGAACGGCTGGCCGGCATGGGCATCCACTTCCAGCCGCACCGGCGCGCCGATGGCCACTTCGTTCATGCGCTGCTCGGGCAGGGTGAAGTCGACATGGATCGGATCGAGCGCCTGCAGGCTGACGATCGGGTCGCCCGGGTTGAGGTACTGGCCGAGATTGACCTTGCGGATGCCCAGCACGCCGTCGAACGGGGCGCGGATGGTCTTCTGCGCGATCAGCGCACGCTGCGCCTCGGCCTGGGCCTGGGTGGTGGCCGCGTCGGCGATGCGCTCGTCCACTTCCGAGCGCGAGACCAGCTTCTGCTCGCCCAGTTCGCGCCAGCGGTCGCGCTGGGTGACCGCCAGGCTGGCGGCCGTGTCCAGCGCCTTGAGCTGGGCCTGTTCGTTGGCGGTGTTCAGCTGCAACAGCAGCTCGCCCTTGCGCACGGCCTGGCCGGATTCGAACGCGATCTGCTGGACCACGCCGCCGGCTTCGGTGGTGACGTCGGTGCCGTTGTCGGCCACCAGGGTGCCCACCGCCTCGGCAGTGCCGCTCCAGTGTTCGTTGCGCGCCTCGAAGGTGCTGACCTCCACCGGCGGCTGCGGCATGTTGTCGAAGAACTTGTTGGTCTCCTTGCCCATGAACGCCTTGATCGCGAACACGCCGCCGAAGATCACGACGACGCCGATCAGCATCAGGCTCATGCGCAGCGCGAACGACGGCTTGCGTGCGGGTTTGGTGGACGGATTGCGTGAGGCCATGGCGATTCCATTCTGCTTTCAGGCGGGGGGCGGGCCGTCCGGACGCACGCGGCGTCACCGGCCCGTGGATGGGCACTTCATTGGTCGGTTCTGCGTGCGGCGGGCGGCGGGCGGGGCCGGCTGCGGCCGCGGTGCGGCGGGGCGAAGCGGATTCTGACCGGCCAGCGCCCGCCGGGCAACGCTTGCGCCGGCGCCAGATCCGTGGACAGCCTGCGGCGGGTGACCGGCCGGGCGCTCGCGTCGGCGCGGGCGGCAAGCGCGGTCGCCGGCGGTCCGGGCTTGCGGCCGCCGCATATCTGCCAGAATCGGCCCGACTTCACCCCGCCGCTGCCCACCGCCGATGAGTGCACCCGCTTCGCCACGCCGCATCCTGTTCGCCAGTCTCATTGGTACGACGATCGAGTTCTTCGATTTCTACATCTATGCGACCGCGGCGGTGCTGGTGTTCCCGCACCTGTTCTTCCCGTCCGCCGAACCGGCCGCCGCGACCCTGCAATCGCTGGCCACCTTCGCCCTGGCGTTCTTCGCCCGGCCGCTGGGCTCGGCCCTGTTCGGTCATTACGGCGACCGGGTCGGGCGCAAGGCGACCCTGGTGGCGGCGCTGCTGACCATGGGCATTTCCACTGTACTGATCGGCCTGCTGCCGACCTATGCACAGATCGGCGTCTGGGCGCCGGCCTTGCTGGCGCTGTGCCGGTTCGGCCAGGGCCTGGGCCTGGGCGGGGAGTGGGGCGGGGCGGTGCTGCTTGCGACCGAGAACGCACCTCCGGGCAAGCGTGCCTGGTACGGCATGTTTCCGCAGCTGGGCGCGCCGCTGGGCTTCCTGTGTTCGACCGGCATCTTCCTGCTGCTGACCCAGTTCCTGGACGAGGGCCAGTTCATGGCCTGGGGCTGGCGCATTCCGTTCATCGCCAGCGCCGCGCTGGTCCTGGTCGGGCTGTGGGTGCGGCTGCGGATCACCGAGACGCCGGCCTTCCAGAAGACCCTGGACCGCGACGAGCGCGAGCGCCTGCCGATGGCCACTGTGCTGACCCGGCATGGCGGCACGCTGGTGGTCGGCACGTTCTCGCTGATGGCCACCTTCGTGCTGTTCTACCTGATGACCGTGTTCGCGCTGAGCTGGGGTACCTCGCAGCTGGGCTACGGGCGGCAGGAATTCCTGCTGCTGCAGATGGTAGGTGTGCTGTGCTTCGCGGTGACCATCCCGCTGTCGGCGATGTATGCCGATCGCAGCGGCCGGCGCCGGGCGATGATCCTGGCCACGCTGGGAATCATCGCGTTCGGCCTGCTGTTCGAGCCGCTGTTCGCCGCCGGCCATCCGGCGCAGGTGCTGCTGTTCCTGTGCGTGGGCCTGGGCCTGATGGGCCTGACCTACGGACCGTGCGGGACGATCCTGGCCGAGATGTTCCCCACGCCGGTGCGTTACACCGGCGCCTCGCTGGCGTTCAACCTGGCCGGCATCCTCGGCGCTTCGCCGGCGCCGTACATCGCCACGCGCCTGGCCGGCAGCCATGGCATCGGTGCGGTCGGTGCGTACCTGAGCGCGATGGCCGCGCTGACCCTGCTGGCCTTGCTGATGATCCGCCGCCAGGCGGATTGAAGAGCGCGCGGGGCGGCGTTCAGCCGAACAGGCGCTTGACCGTCCGCCGCAACCAGCCGCCCTGCTCGTGTTCGCGGGCGAAGCGGTCCAGGTGCCTCCGCACCTGGTCGGAGTAGGCGCGGTCGTCGTTGCGGATGTGGTTGAACAGCCAGCGCGAAAGCATGCTCTTGAGATCGTCGATGACGTCTTCGCCGGCCTGGAAGCGCAGCCGGTACTCGCTGACCCGCTTGGTGAACACCTCGTGCACGCGCCGGTGCGCCGCGCAGAACGGATAGCCGGCCTCCTCCATCAGCTCTTCCTCGAAGGCGAAGTGGGACAGGGTGTAGTCGACCAGCTCGTCGATCACGTCGGCCACCACCAGCCGCGGCGCGCCGGTCTGCACCTGGTGCAGCTGGTTGATCATCGAGACGATCCGGCGGTGCTGGTCGTCGATCACCTCGATGCCGGTATCGAGGTCGTCTTGCCACTGCAGCAGGGCCATGCGCATTCCGGGGAAAACCGTGGGAGTGCGCGCAGGCTAGGCGCCACGCGCCCGCACCGCCTTGATCGCGATCAAACCGCCGGTCGCCGGCGGCACGTCATGCGGCTTTGCTCACCACAGCGCGTCGCGCATCCGGTACCAGGCCATCGCCAGCACCAGCAGCGGGGTGCGCAGTGTGCGTCCGCCGGGGAAGGGTGCGTGCGGGATCTTCGCGAACAGGTCCAGTCGCTGCGACTGCCCGCGGATCGCTTCGGCGATGAGCCGGCCGGCCAGGCCGGTACTGGCCACCCCGTGCCCGGAAAAACCCTGGGCGAAATAGACGTTGGGCGTCAGCCGGCCCCAGTGCGGGGCGCGGTTGAGCGAGATGTCGACGTAGCCGCCCCACAGGTATTCGATCGGCAGGTCGTCCAGCTGCGGGAACACCGCGGCGATGCGCCGGCGCATGACCCCGCGCAGGTTCGGCGGCGGATAGCTGGAGTAGCTGGCGCGGCCGCCGAACAGCAGGCGGTGGTCGCGGCTGAGGCGGAAATAATCCAGCGCCCAGTTCACGTCGGCCACGGCCATGTCGTTGCCGATCAGTGCACGGGCGCGTTGTTCGCCCAGCGGCGCGGTGGCGGCGATGTACGTGCCCACCGGCATGATCCGCGATTCCAGTTCCGGGGCCACGCCGCGCAGCCAGGCATTGCCGGCGATCACCGCGAAATCGGCGGCGACTTCACCGTGCGCGGTGCGCAGTCGCGGGCGGGCTCCGCGCACCAGCTCCAGCACAGGCGACTGTTCGAAGATCCGCACCCCGGCGGCCAGCGCGGCACGCGCCAGGCCGTAGGCGTATTCGAGCGGATGCAGGTGGCCGCTGGCTGCGTCGTACACCGCGCCCAGATACCGGTCGCTTTCCAGCTCGTCGCGCAGACGGCGGCGGTCCCACCATTGCAGCGGGTAGTCGTACTTTTCCGCCATCTCGACCAGGCTGGCGCGCAGTTCGCGCTCCTGGCGCGACTTGATCGGCACGTGCGCATGGCCGTCGCGCCAGTCGCACTGGATACCGTGGTCGGCGATGCGCGCGCGCAGCAGGTCCATGCCTTCGCGCGAGAGGTCGAACAGCACCCGCGCCGCATCGTCGCCGAGCAGGTCTTCCAGGCGGGACTGCTCGCAGCCGTAGCCGACGATGGCCTGGCCGCCGTTGCGCCCGGATGCGCCCCAGCCAATGCGCTGCGCTTCCAGCACCACGACCCGGTAGCCGGCCTTGGCCAGATCCAGCGCCGCCGACAGGCCGGTATAGCCGGCGCCGAGGATGCACACATCGACATCCTCCAGCGTGCCCTGCAGTGCCGGCTGTTGCGGCAGCGGCGCAGCGCTGGCGGCGTACCAGCTGGGCGGATAGGCGGCGGCCTGGCTCATGCCTGCCCCTCGTGGAGCGGCACTTGTCCCGCTGGTCCACTCCGGCGTGTGTGCGCGCAGCGGGACAGGCCCCGCGCTACGACGCTTCGGCCGGGACGGCCGCGCTCAGACCGTGCGCAGGTACCAGGCATAGTCCAGGTCCGGGACCAGCGCATGGAAATCGGACATTTCCTTGCGCTTCTGCTGGCCGTAGATATGGCGGAACTGCTCGCCGTACCAGCGTGCGGCGAACCCGCTGCCGAGGAAGTCGTCGATCGCGTCGCGCCAGTGCGGGGTCTGCACCGGGAACTGCTCGTAGGCATTGCCGGTGACCGGCGCGCCGGGGTCGAGCTGTCGGTCGATCCCGTCGAGCATGCCGGCCAGCACCGCCGCGGCGACCAGGTAGGGATTGGCGTCGGCGCCGGCGATGCGGTGCTCGATGCGGGTGTTGGCCGCATCGCTGTGCGGGATGCGCATGGCCACGGTGCGGTTGTTGAAGCCCCAGCTGTCGTTGAGCGGGACGAAGGCGTTGGTCACGAAGCGGCGGTAGCTGTTGGCGTGCGGGGCGAACAGCAGCAGGTTGTCGCGCGCGCTGGCCTGCAGCCCGCCCACGGCGTGGCGCAATGCGTCGGCCGGTGCCTCCGGCGTGCCGGCGAACAGGTTGCGGCCGTCGGCATCGAGCAGGCTCACGTGCAGGTGCAGGCCGCTGCCGGCCTGGCCGGCCAGCGGCTTGGCCATGAAGCTGGCCAGTGCGCCCTGCTGCTGGGCGATGGCCTTGATCGCGCGCTTGAGCAGGATCGAATCGTCGCAGGCGGCGACCGCATCGGCGCGGTGCTTGAGGTTGATCTCGAACTGGCCCGGCGCGTACTCGGCCACCGCGGTGTCGGCCGGGATGCGCTGCGCGCGGCAGGCGCGGGCGACCGCGTCGATGAAGCCGGCGTTCTCGTCCAGGTCGTCGATCGAATAGACCTGGGTGCTGGCGTTGCGCGCGCCGTCGCTGCTGTTGAGCGTGGGCTGCGGGCGGCCGTCGGCATCGGCCAGGCGGTCGAACAGGTAGAACTCCAGCTCCACCGCCACCACCGGGGTCAGGCCGCGCTGGCGGTAGCGGTCGAGCACGCGCTCGAGCACGCGGCGCGGGTGCGCGTCGAACCAGCCGCCGGCGCCGTCCTCCATCGCCAGCAGCAGCTGCAGTGCCGGCCGCGGCGACCACGGCACCGGGCGCAGGCTGCCGGGGATCGGTCGGCAGATCCGGTCCTCGTCGCCGATGTCGTAGCCCAGCCCGGTCTCCTCGACGGTGTTGCCGGTGATGTCGGCGGCGACCAGCGACATGGGCAGGCAGACGCCGTCGGCGTAGACCTTCTCCAGCGTCTGCGCGGTGACCCGCTTGCCGCGCAGGACGCCATTGCAGTCGGGCAGCAGCAGGTCGACGTGGGCGTCCTCGTGCCCGGGCAGGGCGCGCAGGGTGGCCAGGTCCTCGGGCGGCAGCGCGGACAGGGCGGATTGGCGGTTCATCGGGGGCCTCGGCAGGTGCCGGACGAGAGTAGCAGGGCAGGGGTCGTCAAGAATACTCAACGGCAAAGTCGCCAACAGGGGCGAATCTGTGCACCAAAGCAGGGCATGGGGCCTTGCAGGGGGTCTTGTGTTGTAAAAATAAAACGGCCGGGGTAATTTGCCCGAACGCCACCGGACCCTTGCGCGCATGGCCCTGCCGCCCCTGGTCGGCCTGCCCACCGACCGCAAACAGATCGGCCTCCACCCGTTCCTTGCCGCCGGCGAGAAGTACGTCCGCGCGGTGGTCGACGGGGCCGGTGCCACGCCCGTCCTGCTGCCGGCGCTGCAGCCGGCGGTCGCCGCCGACGAATGGCTGGCCCGCCTGGACGGTCTGCTGCTGACCGGCGCGGTCAGCAACATCGAGCCGCACCATTACAGCGACGAGCCCAGTTACCCGGGCAACCTGCACGACCCGGCCCGCGATGCCACCACCCTGGGCCTGATCCCGCGCGCGGTCGCGATGGGCCTGCCGGTGCTGGCGATCTGCCGCGGCTTCCAGGAGGTCAACGTCGCCTTCGGCGGCAGCCTGTTCCAGAAGCTGCACGAGGCCACCGGCTTCAACGACCACCGCGAGAACCCGGACGACCCGCTGGACACCCAGTACGCGCCCGTCCACGACATCCGCCTCGCCGAGGGCGGCCTGCTGGCCACGATCGCCAGCGGCACCCACGCGCAGGTCAATTCACTGCATGGGCAGGGCGTGGCACGCCTGGGCGAAAGCCTGGTGGTGGAGGCGATCGCGCCGGACGGGGCGATCGAGGCGTTCCGCCGCGACGGCGAGGGTTTCCTGCTCGGCGTGCAGTGGCACCCGGAATGGCGGGTCACCCGCAATCCCTTCTACCTGGGCATCTTCCGCGCCTTCGGCGATGCCTGCCGGGCCTATGCCTCGCGTCGCGCGGCCGCCCTTCGAACGAGCCTGACGGAAACCGCATGAGTACCCGACCCAGCCGCCGAAAACCCACCAGCACCGCCCAGCAGGAGAGCTCGCTGCGGCGCTGGCTGAAGGAGCGGCACATCACCGAGGTCGAGTGCCTGGTGCCGGACATCACCGGCAATGCGCGCGGCAAGATCATCCCGGCCGACAAGTTCAGCCACGACTACGGCACGCGGCTGCCCGAGGGCATCTTCGCCACCACGGTCACCGGCGACTATCCGGACGACTACTACGAACTGACCTCGCCGTCGGACTCGGACATGCTGCTGCGCCCGGACCCGGACACGGTGCGGATGGTGCCGTGGGCGACCGACCCGACCGCGCAGATCATCCACGACTGCCATTCCAAGGACGGCAAGCCGCACGAGCTGGCCCCGCGCAACGTGCTGCGCCGGGTGCTGGCCGCCTACGAGGCGCTGGGCCTGCAGCCGGTGGTCGCGCCGGAGCTGGAGTTCTTCCTGGTGCAGAAGAACACCGACCCGGACTTCCCGCTGCTGCCGCCGGCCGGCCGCAACGGCCGCCCGGAGACGGCGCGGCAGTCGTATTCGATCGACGCGGTCAACGAGTTCGATCCGATCCTGGACCTGATGTACGACTACTGCGAGGCGATGGAGCTGGACGTGGACACGCTGATCCACGAATCCGGCGCGGCCCAGCTGGAAGTCAACTTCACCCATGCCGATGCGCTCTCGCGCGCCGACCAGGTGTTCCTGTTCAAGCGCACCATGCGCGAGGCGGCGTTGCGCCACGGCGTCTACGCCACCTTCCTGGCCAAGCCGATGGAGAACGAGCCCGGCAGCGCGATGCACATCCACCAGAGCCTGGTGGACGTCAAGCGCGGGCAGAACGTGTTCGCCGGCAAGAAGTCCGGCGACCACAGCACGACCTTCATGCACTACCTGGGCGGCCTGCAGAAGTACGTGCCGATGGCGATGGCGTTCTTCGCCCCGAACGTGAATTCCTACCGCCGCCTGGCCCTGGGCCAGGTCGCGCCGATCAACGTGCACTGGGGCTACGACAACCGCACCTGCGGCCTGCGCGTGCCGATGGACACTCCGGAAAACACCCGCGTGGAAAGCCGCTTCGCCGGCTCCGACGCCAATCCCTACCTGGCCATGGCCGGCACCCTGGCCTGCGGCCTGCTGGGCATCCGCGAGAAGCTGCAGCCGATGCCGGCGATGGACAGCAGCGCCCAGGACGCCGGCTTCGCCCTGCCGCGCTCGCTCAACCAGGCCCTCGACGGCCTGGAAGGCTGCGCTGCGCTGCAGGAGATGCTCGGGCCGCGCTTCGTGCGCGCCTACATCTCGGTCAAGCGCAAGGAATACGAGACCTTCTTCCGCGTCATCAGCTCGTGGGAACGCGAGTTCCTGCTGCTGAACGTATGACGCCCGCCGACGGACCGCACATGGAATCCCGCCACATGGAAGCTGCCGAACTCCACGAACTGCAGCGCCTGGACGCCGCACACCACCTGCACCCATTCAACGACAACGCGGCGCTGGCCAAGCGCGGCACGCGCGTGCTCACCCGCGGGCAGGGCTGCTACGTCTGGGATGCCGATGGCAACAAGCTGCTGGATGCGTTCGCCGGCCTGTGGTGCGTGAACATCGGCTACGGACGCCACGAGCTGGGCGATGCCGCATCGAAGCAGATGACGCAGCTGGCCTACTACAACAGCTTCTTCCAGTGCACCACCGAGCCGACCATCCACCTGGCCGCCAAGCTGGCCGAGCTGGCGCCGGGCGACATCAACCATGCGTTCTTCGTCAATTCCGGTTCCGAGGCCAACGACACCATCCTGCGCCTGGTCCGCCACTTCTGGGCGGTGCAGGACCAGCCGCGCAAGAACATCTTCATCGGTCGCCACAACGGCTATCACGGCACCACCGTGGCCGGCGCCAGCCTGGGCGGCATGAAGTCGATGCACGGGCAGGGCGGCCTGCCGATCCCGGACATCCACCACATCGATCCGCCGTTCTGGTTCGCCGATGGCGGTGACCTGCCGGAAGACGAATACGGCCTGGTCGCCGCGCGCCGGCTGGAAGAGAAGATCCTGGAGCTGGGCCCGGAACGGGTAGCCGCGTTCATCGGCGAACCGATCATGGGCGCGATCGGCGTCTACATCCCGCCGATGACCTACTGGCCGGAGATCGAGCGGATCTGCCGCAAGTACGACGTGCTGCTGGTGGCCGACGAGGTGATCTGCGGGTTCGGCCGCACCGGCGAATGGTTCGGCTCGCAGTACTTCGGCTTCCAGCCGGACATCATGCCGGTGGCCAAGGGCATCACCTCCGGTTACATCCCGCTGGGCGCGGCGATGTTCAACGACCGGGTGGCCGGCGTGCTCAAGGATGCCGGCGGCGAGCTGGCGCACGGGGCGACGTACTCGGGGCATCCGGTCTGCGCGGCGGTGGCGCTGGAGAACCTGCGGATCCTGCAGGAGGAGCGCATCGTCGAGCACGTGCGCGACGACGTGGCCCCGTACCTGGCCGGGCGCTGGGCCGAGCTGGGCGAACACCGCCTGGTCGGGCAGGCCCGAATCGCCGGCCTGATGGGCGCGCTGGAACTGGTGCCGGACAAGGGCAAGCGGGCGTTCTTCCAGGAGCGCGGCAAGGTCGGCGGCCTGTGCCGCGACATCGCCCTGCGCCACGGCCTGATCCTGCGCGCGACCTACGATTCGATGCTGCTGTCGCCGCCGCTGGTGATCACCCGCGACCAGGTCGACGAGCTGTTCGACAAGGCCTGGAAGGCGCTGGACGAGACCGCCGCCGCGCTGGGCAAATGAACATGGCGGCGGTACGCTGCCGCTTCCCCCCAAAACGTGACAAGGAGCACCCCATGAAGCTGCGACCGCTGGTTCCGTGCCTGCCGACGACGACCCGCTTGCCGACCGCGCGCTTGCTCATCGTGGGCCTCGCTGCCGCCGTGCTGGCCGCATGCGGCGGCAAGCAGGACGCCGCCTCGGCGGACAAGACTGCCGCGGGCGAGGAGAAGGTGCTCAACGTTTACAACTACTCGGACTACATCGCCGAGGACACGATCCCCAATTACGAGAAGCAGTCCGGCGTGCGCGTCACCTACGACGTGTACGACAGCGACGAGGTGCTGGAGACCAAGCTGCTGGCCGGCTCCAGCGGCTACGACGTGGTGGTGCCGACGCTGAACTTCTTCGGCCGCCAGATCCAGGCCGGCGTGTTCAAGCCGCTGGACAAGAGCAAGATCCCGAACCTGGCCAACCTGGATCCGCGGGTGATGGAACTCATCGCCGCGCAGGACCCGGGCAACCAGTACGGCGTGCCGTACATGTCCGGCACTACCGGCATCGGTTTCAACGTCGACAAGGTCACCGCCGCGTTCGGCAGTACCGATGTGACCAACAGCTGGAGCCTGGTGTTCGACCCGGCCAAGATCAGCAAGCTCAAGGATTGCGGCGTGACCCTGCTCGACACCCCGTCGGACATGATCCCGATCGCGCTGCACTACCTGGGCGAGGATCCGCACAGCGCCGATCCGGCGGTCATCCAGAAGGCGGCCGACCTGATCAAGACCATCCGCCCGTACGTGCAGAACTTCCACTCCAGCCAGTACGTCAGCTCGCTGGCCAACGGCACCACCTGCCTGGTGGTGGGCTGGTCGGGCGACATCATCCAGGCGCGCGATCGCGCCGAGGAAGCCGGCAACGGCGTCAATGTCGGTTTCTCGATCCCGGTCGAAGGCGCGCCGCAGTGGTTCGACATGCTGGCCATCCCGGCCGATGCCAAGCACCCGGAGAACGCGTACGCGTTCATAAACTACCTGCTCGAGCCGCAGGTGGCCGCCAACAACACCAACTTCATCCAGTACGCCAACCCGGTTGCCTCAGCCACGCCGCTGGTGGACGAGGCCATCCGCAACGATCCGACGATCTACCCGCCGGACGACGTGAAGGCCAAGCTGTTCACCTACGCGATCAATTCGCCGGAGACCGACAAGCTGTACACGCGGCTGTGGACGGAGATCAAGACCGGTCGCTGATCGCGGCCAGATGAAAGGAGGCCGGTCGCTTCGGCGGCCGGCCGGGCAGGTGCGGCCACGCAGGGTCGACCAGGCAGCAGCCCGCGGGACGTCTCGCACACCGGCAACGGAGCGGACGTCGCAACATCGCAACAACCAGGTGGCACGCGGTAGGAAGTCGAAGGGAGGGGAACCCGGGGACGCCCGCCGCAAGGCGGCGTCGTGGACAACCGACAGGCCCTGCGGGGCTGCAATGGGGGATACGGCGATGAGCAGGTGGCAACTGAATGGTTCGATGGCGGTACGTGGCGCGCTGACGGTGTGCCTGGCAGCGGCCGCGCTGACCGGCTGCGGCAAGCAGGAGACGGCGCCGGCCGATGGCGCGGCAGCGGGCTCGGCACCGGCCGATGCCGGCACGCTCAATGTGTACAACTGGTCCGACTACATCGCCCCGGACATCGTTCCCAGCTTCGAACGCGAGCGCGGGATCAAGGTCAACTACGGCGTGTTCGACAGCAACGAAGTGCTGGAGGCCAAGCTGCTGGCCGGCGGGTCCGGTTTCGACGTGGTGGTGCCGGGATTGCAGTTCCTCGGCCGCCAGGTACAGGCCGGCGTGTTCCAGCCGCTGGACAAGACCAAGCTCAAGAATTACGGCGGGCTCGATCCGGAGCTGATGAAGCGCATCGCGGTGCAGGATCCGGGCAACCAGTACTCGATCCCGTACCTGTGGGGCACCACCGGCATCGGCTACAACGTCGACAAGCTCACCGCGGCGTTCGGCAGCACCGAGATCGCCGGCAGCTGGGACCTGGTGTTCAAGCCGGAAAACCTCGCCAAGATGAAGGATTGCGGCGTGATGTTCCTGGACGCGCCGTCGGAGGTGGTACCGGTCGTGCTCAATTACCTGGGCGAGGATCCCAACAGCACCGATCCGGCGGTGATCGCCAAGGCCACCGCGCTGCTGAAGACGCTGCGCCCGTACATTCAGACGTTCCATTCCTCGCAGTACATCGATGCGCTGGCCAACGGCAGCGCCTGCCTGGTGATCGGCTGGTCCGGCGACGTACTGCAGGCGCGCGACCGTGCCGACGAGTCCGGCAACGGGGTCAAGGTGGCCTACTCGATCCCGAAGGAGGGCACGGCGCTGTTCTTCGACATGCTCGCCATCCCCAAGGACGCCAAGAACCTCGACAACGCCTACGCGTTCATCGACTACCTGCTGCGACCGGACGTGGCGGCGGCCAACAGCAATTACGTCAGCTACCCCAACCCGGTACCGGCGTCGCTGCCGATGGTGGATGAGGCGATCCGCAACGATCCGACCATCTATCCGCCGCCGGAAACCGCGGCCAAGCTGTTCACCCTGGCAATCCTGCCGCCGGAGGTGGATCGCCTGTTCACGAGGTTGTGGACCGACCTGAAGACCGGCCGCTAGGCTTACTGCAACGCAGGCGCGGGCCGTCCCGACCGGCGGCCCGCCCACCCCCAACCTGGAGCGGTCATGGCGATCAACGAACGCGCGAACGGAACCCCGGCCGACGCCGGCGCCGAGCGCTACCTGCGGATCGAAGGCGTGCGCAAGGAGTTCGACGGCTTCGTCGCCGTCGACGACGTGAGCCTGGACATCCGCAAGGGCGAGATCTTCGCCCTGCTGGGCGGCTCGGGCAGCGGCAAGTCGACCCTGCTGCGCTGCCTGGCCGGCTTCGAGCGGCCGACGAAGGGCAAGATCGTGCTCGATGGGGAGGTCATGAACGACCTGCCGCCGTACGAGCGCCCGATCAACATGATGTTCCAGTCCTATGCGCTGTTCCCGCACATGACCGTGGAGCAGAACATCGCCTTCGGACTCAAGCAGGACGGGATAGCCAAGGACGCGATCAGGAAGCGCGTGGGCGAGATGCTGGAAATGGTCCAGCTGGGCAAGCTGGCCAAGCGCAAGCCGCACCAGCTGTCCGGCGGCCAGCAGCAGCGCGTGGCCCTGGCCCGCTCGCTGGCCAAGGGGCCCAAGCTGCTCCTGCTGGACGAGCCGATGGGCGCGCTGGACAAGAAGCTGCGCTCGCGCATGCAGCTGGAGCTGGTCAACATCATCGAAACCTCCGGGGTGACCTGCGTGATGGTCACCCACGACCAGGAGGAGGCGATGACCATGGCCACGCGCATCGCGCTGATGGACCAGGGCTGGATCCAACAGGTCGGCACGCCCGACGAGATCTACGAGCAGCCGGCCAACCGCTTCGCCGCCGAGTTCATCGGCTCGGTCAACCTGGTCAACGCGACCATCGACGAGGACGAGCCGGACTACGTCACGCTCAAGACCCCCGCGTTCGAATCGCCGATCCACATCGGCCATGGCATCACCGGCTTTCCGGGGCAGGCGGTGTCCTTCGCCGTGCGCCCGGAGAAGCTGGACATCGCCAAGAACGAGCCGGCGCAGCCGCACAACAAGGCGCGCGGCACGATCGAGGACATCGCCTACTTCGGCAGCCATTCGGTCTACCACGTGCGCCTGCCCAGCGGCATCAAGCTGATGGCCAACTTCGCCAACGAGCAGCGCTGGGCCAGCGAAGGCCTGACCTGGGGCGACCAGGTGTGGCTGTGGTGGGGCGACAACGACGGCGTGGTGCTGACCTCATGAACGCGCGCGCGCTGAAGCGGTTCGTGCCGGGCGGCCGCTGGGCGGTGATCGCCGTGCCCTTCCTCTGGTTGCTGCTGTTCTTCGCGATCCCGTTCCTGATCGTCCTGAAGATCTCCTTCTCGCGGCTGGCCATCGCCATGCCGCCGTACACGCCGATCCTGGAGTACGTCGACAAGGCGCTGACCCTGCGCCTGAACCTGGGCAACTACGTGGCCCTGTTCACCGACTCGCAGTACGTGCTGGCCTACCTGAGCTCGATCAAGATCGCGGCGATCTCCACGCTGCTGTGCCTGCTGATCGGCTACCCGATGGCGTACTTCATCGCGCGGATGAAGCCGTCCACGCGCAACATCGCGCTGATGGCGGTGGTGCTGCCGTCGTGGATCTCGTTCCTGCTGCGCGTGTATGCGTGGGTCGGCATCCTGGACGCCAACGGCATCCTCAACCGCGCGCTGATGGGGCTGGGGGTGATCGACACCCCGCTGCGCATCCTCTACACGCCGCTGGCCGCGTACATCGGCATCGTCTACTGCTACCTGCCGTTCATGGTGCTGCCGCTGTACGCCAACCTGGTCAAGCTCGACCTGCGCCTGCTGGAGGCGGCCTACGACCTGGGCGCCAAGCCCTGGCAGGCCTTCCTGCGGATCACCTTGCCGTTGTCGCGCGCGGGCATCATCGCCGGCTGCATGCTGGTGATGATCCCGGCGGTGGGCGAATTCGTGATTCCCGAGATGCTCGGCGGGCCGGACACGCTGATGATCGGTCGCGTGCTGTGGGGCGAATTCTTCAACAACCGCGACTGGCCGGCCGCCTCGGCGGTGGCGATCGTGATGCTGCTGATCCTGCTGGTGCCGATCCTGATATTCAACCGGTACCAGCACAAGGAAATGGAGGGACGGCTGACATGAACCCGACCCTGGGTCAACGCATCCTGCGCTGGACGGTGCTCTCGCTCGGCTATGCCTTCCTGTACCTGCCGATCCTGCTGCTGATCGTCTACTCGTTCAATTCTTCGCGCCTGGCCACGGTCTGGGCCGGTTTCTCGGTCAAGTGGTACGGCGAGCTGCTGCGCGACCGGCAGATCCTGGAGGCGGCCTGGGTCAGCCTGCGCATCGCGTTCTGGACGGCCACGGCAGCCACGGTCATCGGCACGCTCGGTGCGATGGTGATGACCCGCTTCCGGCGCTTCCCCGGCAAGACCATGTTCGGTGCACTGATCACCGCCCCGCTGGTGATGCCCGAGGTGATCATCGGCCTGTCGATCCTGCTGATGCTGGTGTCGATGGGCACCGCGCTGGGCATCCCGTCCAAGGGCATGGTCGCGATCTGGATCGCGCACGTGACCCTGACCGTCTCGTTCGTCACCGTGGTGGTGTCCTCGCGCCTGCAGGAGCTGGACAAGTCGCTGGAAGAGGCGGCGATGGACCTGGGCGCCAACCGGCTCAAGGTGTTCTTCCTGATCACCTTGCCGATCATCGCCCCGGCGCTGGTCAGCGGCTGGCTGCTGGCCTTCACCCTGTCGCTGGACGACGTGGTCATCGCCAGCTTTGTCGCCGGGCCCGATTCGACCACGCTGCCGATCAAGGTGTTTTCCTCGGTGCGCCTGGGCGTGAGCCCGAAGATCAACGCGCTGGCCACGCTGATGATAATGGCCGTGTCCATCGCCGCGATCATCGGCTGGTGGCTGATGTTCCGCGAGGACCAGCGCCGCCAGCGCGACATGCAGCTGGCGCTGCAGGAGAACGGCTGAGGCGGCGGCCGCGGTGCGTCGCCACGGCGCACTAACGCGGCCGCGTCCACACTGCAGTGTGCGCATGCAGGCGAGGAAGCGATGACTGTCGAGACGATCAACCCCGCGACCGGACAGGTCGAGTACCGCCATGAGCTGATGACGCCGGCGCAGGTCGATGCCGCACTGGCCGCCGCGCAGGCCGCGTTCCCGGCGTGGTCGCAGCGCAGCCTGGAATCGCGCGGCGACGTGCTGCGTGCGGTGGCTGCGACCTTGCGCCGCCGCCGCGACGAGCTGCAGCAGACCATGACCGCCGAGATGGGCAAGCTGCGCAAGGAAGCGCTGGCCGAAGTCGACAAGTGCGCCGACGCCTGCGACTACTACGCCGCCCATGCGTCCGATTACCTGGCCGACCAGGCGATCGCCACCGAGGGCCGGCGCAGCTACGTGCGCTACGAACCGCTGGGCTGCGTGCTGGCGGTGATGCCGTGGAATTTCCCGCTGTGGCAGGTGTTCCGGTTCCTGGCGCCGGCGTTCATGGCCGGCAATGTCGCGGTGCTCAAGCACGCCAGCAACGTGCCGCGCTGCGCCGACATGATCGCGCAGGTGCTGGACGAAGCGGGCCTGCCGGCCGGCGTGTTCGGCGCGCTGCACATCGACAACGAGCAGGCCGCGCAGGTCATCCGCGACCCACGCGTGGCGGCGGTGACGCTCACCGGCAGCGAGCGCGCCGGGCGTTCGGTGGCCGGCAACGCGGGCCAGCAGCTGAAGAAATGCGTGATGGAACTCGGCGGCAGCGACGCCTTCGTGGTGCTCGAGGACGCGGACCTGGACAAGACGGTCGCCGGCGCGGTCGCCTCGCGCTTCGGCAATGCCGGGCAGACCTGCATCGCGGCCAAGCGCTTCATCGTGGTCGATGCGATCGCCGACGAGTTCACCCGGCGCTTCGTCGAGGCGGCCGGCAAGCTGCGGCTGGGCGATCCCAACGGCGAGGCGACCAGCCTGGCGCCGATGGCGCGCCAGGACCTGCGCGACGAGCTGCACAAGCAGGTGCGCGACAGTATTTCGAAAGGCGCCAAGCCGCTGCTGGGCTGCGAACCGGATGCCTCGCACGCCGGCTACCCGGCCTCGATCCTCGCTGCGGTCGCGCCAGGCATGCCGGCGTACGAAGAGGAGCTGTTCGGGCCGGTGGCCAGCATCCTGCGGGTGGCCGACGAGGCCGAGGCGGTGCGCGTGGCCAACGACACCACCTTCGGCCTGGGCGGGAGCGTGTGGACCGGCGATCCGGCGCGCGGGGAGAAGGTGGCGCGGCAGCTGCAGGTCGGCGCGGCCTTCGTCAACGCGATCGTGCGCAGCGATGCGCGGTTGCCGTTCGGCGGGACCAAGCGTTCGGGCTTCGGCCGCGAGCTGGCCGAGCACGGCATCCATGAGTTCATGAACATCAAGTCGGTCTACGTGGCCTGAGCCGGCTGCGGTCGGGCAGGGCGGTCGGGGAGGAGCGCACGATGCGCTGGAGCCGGTGGGGCTGGTATGCGATGACGGTGCTGGCGCTGCTGGTGGCCGCCTATGCGTTCGTCGTCTCGTTCGTGCCGGACTGGCGGCCGCCGCTGGTGCGCGAGCTGTTCGCGCAGCGGCCGCTGGCGGCGTGGGGGCATTTCCTCGGCGGCGGGACCGCATTGGCGACCGGCGCGTTCCAGCTGCATACGCGCCTGCGCAACCGCTGGCTCGGGCTGCATCGCTGGCTGGGCCGCACCTATGTGCTGGCCGTGGCCGCCGGCGGCCTGGCCGCGCTGGCACTGGCCCCACACGCTACGACCGGCGGCGTGGCGGCGACCGGTTTCGCCTTGCTCGGCCTGGCCTGGCTGGCGACCACCGCGCTGGCGGTGATCGCGATCCGGCAGCGGCGGCTGGCGGCGCACCGCGACTGGATGGTGCGCAGCTACGCGCTGACCCTGGCTGCGGTGACGTTGCGCATCTATCTGCCGGCCAGCCAGTTCGCCGGGATCTCCTTCACCATCGCCTATCCGGTCATCGCCTGGCTGTGCTGGGTGCCCAACCTGCTGCTGGCGCAGGCATTCCTGCGCTCGCGCCGCGCCCGCGAGCTGCTGGCGGCCAGCGCCATTCCGCCGCGCTGGCGCCAGGAACGGATGCGTTCGCCGGCCTGAACCGGCGCCGTGGGCCGGACTTGGACGACGGCGATGGAACAGACGGTTACACCGCGTGCGGTTCCGTTGGCGCCGTGCAGGCATCATCTTTCGCGCAACCGGAACTGGAGAACCCCATGAGCGCTTCGATCGATACCGCCCCCGCCCGCATCGTGCGCAAGGTGCGCGGCCAGGCCACCTCCGACGGCGCCGGGGTCAAGCTGACCCGGGTGATCGGCGGGCAGGACCTGCCCGAGCTGGATCCGTTCCTGCTGCTGGACGAGTTCGGCACCGACAAGGCCGAGGACTACATCGCCGGCTTCCCGAGCCATCCGCACCGCGGCTTCGAGACGGTGACCTACATGCTCGACGGGCGCATGCGCCACAAGGACAACCACGGCAACGAGGGCCTGCTGACCCCGGGCAGCGTGCAGTGGATGACCGCCGGCCGCGGCCTGGTGCATTCCGAGATGCCCGAACAGGAGTCCGGTCGGATGCGCGGCTTCCAGCTGTGGGTGAACCTGCCGGCGCGCGAGAAGATGACCCAGCCGCGCTACCAGGAATTCGCTCCCGACCGGATCCCGCTGGCGCAGCCGGCGCCGGGCGTCACGGTGAAGGTGATCGCCGGACGCGTGGGCGATACGGTTGGCCCGATCGCGCAGCCGGCCACCGATCCGCTGTACCTGGACATCGCGCTGGAAGCGGGCGTGGCCTGGGAATACGCCTTGCCCGAAGGCCACAACGCGTTCGCCTACGTGTTCGAGGGTGCGCTGACGGTGGGCGAGGGCGAGTTCGCCCGGCCGCTGGAGACCCATGAGATGGGTGTGCTCGGCGGTGGCAGTGCGCTGGTGCTGCGTGCCGGCAGCGCGGGTGCGCGCGCGATCCTGGTCGCCGGCACGCCGCTGCGCGAGCCGGTGGCCCGGCATGGGCCGTTCGTGATGAACACCCGCCAGGAGCTGATGCAGGCCTTCGTCGATTTCCAGGAAGGGCGGTTCTGAGTAGACGGCGCGCGCCGTTCGCGGCGCGCGTCGGTGTCACGCTGATAGGTTCGCGCCGATCAGTTCAGGGCGATGCCCTGGGCCAGCGACAGCAGCTGCTGCAATTCGTCATCGCTGGTCGCATCGACCCACACCTGCGCGTAGCGCTTGTCGCCCAGTTCGACGATGGTCACCCGCTTGCGCTCGCCGACCTGCTCGGCGATCTCCGGCTGGTACCAGTGCACCTCGCGACCGCCGATGGAGCCTTCTTCCTGGCGGTTGCGCCGGCGCAGGTTGACCGTCGGCGAGCTGGTCAGCATGACCCCGATCACCTGCCGCTCGCCGTCCAGTGCGCGGCATACGGTGAAGCCGCTGCCGGCCTGCTGCTGCCAGTGCAGGTTCGAGCCGGCCGGCAGGGTCGGGCAGGCAGCTTCCTGCGCGGCGGCCGGTGCGGCCCACGCGATGGCCAGCAGTCCCAGGTAGTGGAGCTTGTTCATTGCACGTTCCCCCGGCCTGCCGTGCAGGCCCTAGTCCCCGGATCGCGTGCGGGCGGCATGGCCACGTGCCCCGGCGATGCGTCGCCGGGGCCGGCGCGTTCCGCTGCGCCCGCACGTTGCTTCCTCCCCAGGGCCGATGCCATCCGCCCCGCCTTTGACGGCGAATGCGGCGAATACGGCCCTCCTCCGTCGCGAACTTACCCAGCGCGCCGGCCGGATGCAAATACGGCCCTCAGAAACTGCGCTGGAAGTCGAATTCCTGGCGGCGGCCGTCGACCACCACGGTGACCGTGGCGCGCAGGGTGTCATGGGCGCCGATGCGGACCGTACCGACATGATCGATGTAGTCGCCGGTGGCGACCTCGCGCAGCGCCACGGTCTGGCGCCGCCCGGCCAGGTCGACCACCTCGGCGCTGACCTGGCCGTTGGCCGCGGTCTCGTCGCCGTCGGGCGTGGGCCGGCGCAAAGCCACCACCAGCAGCGCCGAATCCTCTTCGCGCTCGACCTTGTATTCGCGGGCCACCGCCTCGCCCAGGGCCAGGGTCGGCAACAGGTTGTAGTGGGCGCGCAGCGGGCCTTCCAGGTCCGTCGTGCTCGGATGCGGTGGCACGAAGCGCGCCGGCTCCGGCGCAGCGCCGCCGCAGGCAGCCAGGACCACGGCCAGTCCCAGTGCGAGGCCCAGCGCCGGGATCACCCGCGGCGTGCTCACCGCTCGCCCTCCGCGGCCAGCGCCGCGCCGCGTTCGCGCGCGGCATGCACCGCGCGCGCCACCAGCGCTTCGAAGCCGCCGGCCTGGAACGTTTCGATCGCCGCCTGGGTGGTGCCGCCGGGCGAGGTGACCCGTCGGCGCAGTTCGGCCGGCGCCTCTCCGGCTTCATCGAGCATGCGCCCGGCGCCGAGCAGGGTCTGCACGACCAGGGTGCGCGCGTCGGCGGCAGGCAGGCCCTCGGCCACGGCCGCCGTCTCCATCGCCTCGGCCAGCAGGAAGGCATAGGCCGGCCCGCTGCCGGATACCGCGGTGACCGAATCGATCAGCGCTTCGCCATCGACCCAGACCGTGGCCCCCGCGCTGGAGAGCAGGTCGTCGGCACGCTGGCGCTGCGATGCATCCACGCCCTCGCCGGCGTACAGCCCGGTCACGCCGGCGCCAAGCAGGGCGGGGGTGTTGGGCATGCATCGCACCACCGGCACGGCGCCGCCAAGCCACTGCTGCAACCGCGCCACCGGGATGCCGGCGGCGATCGACACCACCAGCGGGCGCTGTGCCTGCGCGGCGGTGGCCAGCGGTTCGCAGGCCGCGCGCATCATCTGTGGCTTGACCGCCAGCAGCCACAGGCTGGCGCCTGTGACCGCCTCCTCGCCGCGCTCGAACGCCTGCACGCCGAAGTCGGTCACCAGGGCCTGGCGCAGCGCGGCCACCGGTTCGGCGACCCGGATCCGCCGGGTGTCCACACCGCGCCGGGCCAGCCCGCCGATCAGGCTGCGGGCCATGTTGCCGCCGCCGACGAAGGCCAGGGTGTCGAGCTCGGGAGTGTGTCGGGTCATCAGGGCGTCCGTGGATCTGCGTGAGAGTTCGGTAAAGACGGTTCAGCCGGACCGGGGCCCGAACAGGGCGGTGCCGATCCGGACCAGGGTGGCACCTTCGGCGATGGCGATGGGGAAGTCGTCGCTCATGCCCATCGACAGGGTATCCACGCCGGCATGGCGGCCGGCCAGGTCGTCGAACAGCCCGCGCATGCGGCGCATGGCCGGGCGACGCAGCTCCGGGTCTTCGTGCGGCACGGGGATCGACATCAGCCCGCGCAGCGCCAGGGTCGGTTCGGCGGCGATCTTCGCGGCCAGCGCCTGCACCTCGTCGGGGCGGCAGCCGGACTTGCCCGCCTCGCCTTCCACGTTCACCTGGATGAGCACGTTCAGCGGTGCGCGCGCCCGGTCGCGGTGGCGGGCGAGGGCGGCGACCACGCTGGGCCGGTCGATGCTCTGCACCCAGTCGAATACCTGCGCGGCCAGGGCGGCCTTGTTCGATTGCAGGTGGCCGATCAGGTGCCACTGCAGGTCGGCCGGCGCATCGGCCAGGGCCTGCCGCTTGGCCGCCGCTTCCTGGACGTAGTTCTCGCCGAACGCCCGCTGCCCGGCCGCGGCCAGCGCGGCGACCGCCTCGGCCGGCTGGGTCTTGGACACCGCCAGCAGGGCCGGGACTGGCCGGCCCGCAGCGTCCGCCGCGTTCTGGATGCGCTGCAGCACATTTCGCAGACGGTCGGCGGGCATGGATGGACGGACCATTGGCGGCAGCGGCGGGAGCGCTATACTGCCCCGCGGGGATGTATCGTTCCAGCCTGCGCGGATGCGCAGGCTGCTGGTCGGTCTAGGTTGATCTAGGGATTACGGGGGATCACGCGCATGGATATCGCCGAACTACTGGCCTTCTCGGTCAAGAACAAGGCTTCGGACCTGCACCTGTCGGCCGGCCTGCCGCCGATGATCCGCGTCGATGGCGACGTGCGCCGGATCAACATCCCGGCCCTGGACCACAAGCAGGTCCACGCGCTGGTCTACGACATCATGTCGGACAAGCAGCGGCGCGACTACGAAGAGTTCCTCGAGGTCGACTTCTCGTTCGAGATCCCCTCGCTGGCCCGCTTCCGCGTCAACGCGTTCAACCAGAACCGCGGCGCCGGCGCGGTGTTCCGCACCATTCCCTCCGACGTGCTGAGCCTGGAAGACCTGGGCTGCCCGCCGATCTTCCGTGAGCTGATCAACCAGCCGCAGGGCCTGATCCTGGTCACCGGCCCGACCGGTTCGGGCAAGTCGACCACGCTGGCGGCGATGATCGACCACATCAACAAGGACGAGTACGGCCACATCCTCACCGTCGAGGACCCGATCGAATTCGTCCACACCTCGCAGAAGTGCCTGATCAACCAGCGCGAGGTGCACCGCGACACCCACGGCTTCAACGAGGCCCTGCGTTCGGCGCTGCGCGAAGACCCCGACTACATCCTGGTCGGCGAAATGCGCGACCTGGAAACCATCCGCCTGGCGCTGACCGCCGCGGAAACCGGCCACCTGGTGTTCGGCACCCTGCACACCTCGTCGGCGGCCAAGACCATCGACCGCATCATCGACGTGTTCCCCGCCGGCGAGAAGCCGATGGTCCGCTCGATGCTGTCCGAATCGCTGCGCGCGGTGATCTCGCAGGCGCTGCTGAAGAAGGTCGGCGGCGGCCGGACCGCGGCCTGGGAAATCATGGTCGGCACCCCGGCCATCCGCAACCTGATCCGCGAGGACAAGGTCGCGCAGATGTATTCGTCGATCCAGACCGGCCAGCAGTACGGAATGATGACCCTGGACCAGCACCTGCAGGACCTGGTCAAGCGCGGCCTGGTGACACGCAACCAGGCCAAGGAATACGCCAAGGACAAGCGTCTGTTCGAGTAACGGCGCCGGCACGTACCGGTAACGCCGACCAGGCACCAGGACCAGGAGCACGCCATGAGCACCATCGACTTCACCTCGTTCCTCAAGCTGATGGCGCACCAGAAGGCGTCGGACCTGTTCATCACCGCCGGCATGCCGCCGTCGATGAAGGTCCACGGCAAGATCAGCCCGATCACCCAGACCCCGCTCACGCCGCAGCAGAGCCGCGACCTGGTGCTGAACGTGATGACGCCGGCGCAGCGCGAAGAGTTCGAAAAGACCCACGAGTGCAACTTCGCCATCGGCGTGGCCGGCGTGGGTCGCTTCCGCGTGTCGTGCTTCTACCAGCGCAACCAGGTGGGCATGGTCCTGCGCCGGATCGAGACCAAGATCCCGACGGTGGAAGAGCTCAACCTGCCGCCGATCATCAAGACGCTGGCGATGACCAAGCGCGGCATCATCCTGTTCGTGGGCGCCACCGGCACCGGCAAGTCGACCTCGCTGGCGTCGATGATCGGCTACCGCAACCAGAACACGACCGGGCACATCATCACGATCGAGGACCCGATCGAATTCGTGCACAAGCACGAGGGCTGCATCATCACCCAGCGCGAAGTCGGCATCGACACCGACAGCTGGGAGAACGCGCTGAAGAACACCCTGCGCCAGGCGCCGGACGTGATCATGATCGGCGAGGTGCGTACCCGCGAGGGCATGGACCACGCGGTGGCCTTCGCCGAAACCGGCCACCTGGTGCTGTGCACCCTGCACGCCAACAACGCCAACCAGGCGATGGATCGCATCATCAACTTCTTCCCCGAGGATCGCCGCGGCCAGTTGCTGATGGACCTGTCGCTGAACCTCAAGGGCGTGGTCGCCCAGCAGCTGATCCCGACCCCGGACGGCAAGGGCCGCCGCGTGGCGATGGAAATCCTGCTGGGCACGCCGCTGGTGCAGGACTACATCCGCGACGGCGAGATCCACAAGCTCAAGGAAGTGATGAAGGAATCGACCAACCTGGGCATGAAGACCTTCGACCAGAGCCTGTTCGAGCTGTACCAGGCCGGCGAGATCTCCTACGAGGACGCCCTGCGCTACGCCGATTCCCAGAACGAGGTGCGCCTGCGCATCAAGCTCTCCCAGGGCGGCGATGCACGCACCCTGGCCCAGGGGCTGGACGGGGTCGAGATCGCCGAGGTGCGCTGAGCGGTTGTCCGCGCGCATCGAGAGGCAGGGCCGCCGAAAGGCGGCCCTCTGCTTTTTGGGAGCCCGGCGTTGCGAAAGGCGGCGGTTTGATTTTCTGCCGCCGATAGGTGGCCCTTCGCCTCCCAGCCCCGCGTGATTGCCCCTGGCTGGCCCGCTCTATCCAGGCACCATGCCGCGGCCAGGGCGGGCCACCTCCGGCCCCGGGCGGTCGGTGCCATCGGCCGGTCGGTTAGAATGCGCGCCCCACGTGTCACCCCTTCTCCCGTGAATACCACCGATCCGGATCTCCGGCCCGGGCAGGAACCCCTGCCCGAAGATGGCGCGGTCGTCACCGCCGGCCCGCTGACCCCGCCCCCCGATTCAGCCGGCACCCCGGCCGATGAGCGCGCTTTCCATCATTCGGTGGCCGAGGACGTGCAGGGCATGGTCCTGGCCACGCTGGTGGCTTCGCTGGGCCTGGCGATATTCGCCCACGGCGGGATCATGATCGGCGGCATGGCCGGCGTTTCGTTCCTGCTGCACTACGCGCTGGGCTGGAACTTCGGCCTGGTCTTCGTGCTGGTGAACCTGCCGTTCTACTGGATCGCCGTGCGCCGGATGGGCTGGGAATTCACCCTGAAGACCTTCCTGGCGGTCGGCGCCTGCGGCCTGCTCACCGACCTGCTGCCGCGCTGGGCCGACTGGTCGCACATGACCGGGCTGTATTCGGCGGTCGTGGGCGGGGCGCTGTGCGGGCTGGGGATCCTGTTCTTCATCCGCCATCGCGCCAGCCTGGGCGGCGTGGGCGTGCTGGCCGTGTACCTGCAACGCGAGCGCGGAATCAGCGCCGGCAAGGTGCAGCTGGCCTTCGACACGGTGCTGATGTGCGCGGCGTTCTTCGTGCTGTCGCCGGCCAAGGTGCTGTACTCGGCGATCGGCGCGGTGGTGTTGAGCTCGGTGCTGATGTTCAACCACCGCCCGCACCGCTACATGGGCGTGTGACCGGGGGACTGGTCTGGGTAGCCCCAGGTCAGTCCCGCGTCAGGCCATCCATGGCGGCGCCAGCCTGGCGATCCGCGCATAGGCCGGGCAGGTCTTGCGGTGCGCGCCGGGCAGGTAGCCCAGGCTCATCAGGAACTCGCCGGTGATCTCGCCGCCGGTGAAGCGGAAGGTTTTCCTGAACAGCTTGACCCAGTCGGCCTTGTCCAGAGGGTGGTGCGCATCGAGCCAGGCGGCGAAACCGCCGTGCGAGGTGCGCAGCGCGCGGATCACCCCGGCGTTGTGGATGGCCGCCTCGACCTTGAGCCGGTTGCGGATGATCCCCGGGTCGGCCAGCAGCCGCGCACGCTCGGCCTCGCCGTAGTCGGCCACCTTGTCCACGTCGAAGCCGTCGTAGGCGTGGCGGAAGCCTTCGCGCTTCTTCAGCATCGTTTCCCAGCTCAATCCGGCCTGGTTTATCTCCAGCAGCAGGCGCTCGAACAGCACCCGTTCTTCCCGCTGCGGGACGCCGTACTCGTGGTCGTGATAGGGGCCATGCAACGGATGGCCCGGGGCGATGTCGCAGTAGCCGGACATGGTGTGCTCGCGGTGATCTCCGCGCCGATTATGGCAAACGCAGGGGCCGCAGCCGGCGTCGCGGCGCTAGAATGGCCGCATGTCCGCGCCGAACGACAACCTCGCCAACCAGCTGCTGATCGCGCTGCCCGCGCTGTCGGACCCCAACTTCTCGCGCACGGTGGCCCTGATCTGCCAGCACGACGAGCAGGGCGCGATGGGCGTGGTCGTCAATCGCGCCTCCGAATACACGCTGGGCCAGGTGCTGTCGCAGATGGGCATCGGCAGCGACGACGAAGCGCTGTGCGCGCGCACCGTGCTGCATGGCGGCCCGGTGCACCAGGAGCGCGGCTTCGTCCTGCACGACGGCGGCAGCGACTGGGATTCCAGCCTGCAGGTGGCCGACGGCCTGTTCCTGACCACGTCGCGCGACATCCTCGAGGCGATGGCGGTCGGCGAAGGCCCGGCACATGCGATCGTCGCCCTGGGTTGCGCCGGCTGGGGCGCCGGACAGCTGGAATTCGAGCTGGGCGAGAACACCTGGCTGACCGCGCCGGTGGACACCGAGCTGCTGTTCGACCTGCCGCTGGAGCGCCGCTGGCAGACCGCGGCCGGCCGCATCGGCGTGGACCTGTTCCGGCTTGCCGACTACAGCGGACATGCCTGAGCCGTCCGCGCCGGTCCCCGCGCATCCACCGGCCGACGCGATCGTACTCGGTTTCGATGTCGGCGCGCGGCGTATAGGCGTTGCCGTCGGCAGCGCGCTGGGCGGCGCACGCGCGCTCGCCGTGGTGGACGTGCACGAGTCCGGTCCGGACTGGAAGGCCATCGACCGCCTGCACGGCGAATGGCGGCCGCGCGGCCTGGTGGTCGGCGATCCGATGACCCTGGACGGCGGCGACCAGCCGATCCGTCGCCGCGCCCGTGCCTTCGCCGGCGAGCTGAAGGCGCGCTACCAGCTGCCGGTGGTGATGGTCGACGAGCGCTCCAGTTCGGTCGAGGCCGCGCAGCGTTTCGCCCGCGAGCGCGCCGCCGGCAACCGCCGCCGCCGCGATGCCGCCACCCTCGATGCCGCCGCTGCCGCGGTCATCATCGAGCGCTGGCACGCGGCCCCCGAAGACGCCACGCCCATTTAACGCCCCCCTCCCAGAGCAGGCCCGCTCGACGGGCTCCTTCCCTCAACGCAGGCCAGCCCACCGCCCATGACTCCACAACTCGCTTCCGACGGCCGCCTCCGCCACCTGCTGACCCTGGAAGGATTGCCGCGCAGCACCGTGCTGCAGCTGCTCGATCGCGCCGGACAGATCCGCGATGCGGCGGTCGGGCGCGTGGGCAAGCGCACGGTGCTGGCCGGCAGCGCGGTGTGCACGCTGTTCTTCGAACCGTCCACGCGCACGCGCAGCTCGTTCCAGCTGGCCGCCCAGCGCCTGGGCGCGGACGTGCTCAACTTCGATGCCTCGACCTCGTCCACCCGCAAGGGCGAGACCGCGCGCGACACGCTGAAGAATCTTGAAGCGATGGGCGTGCGCGGCTTCGTGATCCGCCATCCCGACGACGGCGCCGTGCAGCGCCTGGCCGACGTGGCCGGCGAGGGCACCGCGTTGATCAACGCCGGCGACGGCCGCAGCGCGCATCCGACCCAGGGCCTGCTCGACATGCTGACCCTGCGCCAGGCCAAGGGCAGCGACTTCTCCAAACTGAAGGTGCTGATCGTCGGCGACGTGAAGCACTCGCGCGTGGCGCGCTCGGACCTGCAGGCGCTGCGTACGCTGGGCGCCGGCGAGATCCGCATCTGCGGCCCGCAGTCGCTGCTGCCGGACGCTGCGACCATCCACGGCTGCGTGACCGGCACCGACTTCGACGCGATGCTCGAAGGCGTGGACGCGGTGATGATGCTGCGCCTGCAGCGCGAGCGGATGGAAGAAGGCCTGGTGCCGTCGCTGGAGCAGTACCACGACCACTACGGCCTGACCGTCGAGCGCCTGCGGCGCGCGGCGCCCGATGCGGCGGTGTTGCATCCGGGCCCGATCAACCGCGGCGTGGAAATCACCGACGAGGTCGCCGACGGCCCGCAGTCGTGGGTGCTGCGCCAGGTCGCCAACGGCGTGGCCGTGCGCATGGCGGTGCTCGAGCACCTGCTGGGCTGACGCATCGCGCCCCGCCGGTGAAGCGGGGCGCGCGCTGCTTTTTCGCCTCACGCGACACGGCCATCCATGGCCACGCAGCGTGCGTCATTCCACCGCGATGGCTGCTGCCGGCGCGGGCGTGGCGGCGGTGACCTGACGCGCCGATTCGACCAGGCCGACGAACTCATGGCGCAGGCCCCAGCGGTCCTCGCCCATCGAGCCGCGCGCTGCTGCGGCGACATCGTCCCAGTCCCAGCCTTCGACATTGGTGCCGCCGCGCAGCAGGTCGGCGTAGGCGGCCACCGCAGCGGCGAAGCGCAACGACGGGTCGGGCTCGCGTTGCAGCGAGGAGCGCAGCACCGGCGTTTCGATCAGGCGACTGCGCTCCTGGCCAGGCAGCTTGTAGCGCAGGCGCAGGTGGGCCAGCTCGCCGCCCTTGGCATCGCCGGCCGCCGCGGTGGCGCCGTAGCGCAGCGGCGGCAGCCGCTCGCCGCCGGAACCGGACAGCGCGATCTCGTACAGCGCGGTTACCTCGTGGCCGGCGCCGATGTCCCCGGCATCCACCTTGTCGTTGGCGAAATCCTCGCGTTCCAGCAGGCGGTTCTCGTAGCCGACCAGGCGGTATTCGGCCACCTGGGCCGGATTGAACTCGATCTGGATCTTCACGTCGTTGGCGATCGTCAGCAGCGTGGCCTGCATCTGCTCGACCAGCACCTTGCGCGCTTCCTCGGGCGTGTCGATGTAGGCGTGGTTGCCATCGCCGACGTCGGCCAGGCGTTCTGCCATCGCGTCGTGGTAGTTGCCCTGGCCGAAACCGAGCGTGGACAGCGCGATCCCGGACTTGCGCTGGTCGGCGACCAGCGTCTCCAACGCCTCGCGATCGATCGTGCCGACGTTGAAGTCGCCGTCGGTGGCCAGCAGGATCCGGTTGACGCCGCCGTCGACGAACGCCTGCCGCGCCGTTGCGTAGGCCAGGCGGATGCCGTCGCCGCCGTTGGTGCTGCCGCCGGCCTGCAGCCGGTCCAGTGCAGCGAGGATTTCAGCATGGCGATCGCCTGGCGTCGGCGGCAGCACCAGCCCGGCCGAACCGGCATAGACCACGATCGACACCCGGTCCTGCGCGCGCAGCTGCGATACCAGCTGGGCGAAGGCCTGCTTGAGCAGCGGCAGCTTGTCCGGCGATTCCATCGAGCCGGAGGTGTCGATCAGGAACACCAGGTTGGACGCTGGCAAGGTGGCCTTGGCCACGTCGTAGCCCTTGATCCCGACCATCAGCAGTTGCCGCTTCGGATTCCACGGCGAGGGCGCCAGCCGGGTGGTGACCCGGAACGGCACTTCGCGCGTGGCCGGCGCCGGATGGCCGTAGCTGAAGTAGTTGAGGAATTCCTCGACCCGCACCGCGTCTGCCGGCGGACGCACGCCCTCGCGCAGCATCCGTCGCACGTTGGCGTAGCTGCCGGTATCCACGTCGATGGAGAAGGTCGATACAGGCTGCTCGCTTGCGCGCTGCACCGGGTTGTCGTCGCGCGCCTCGTAGCGCTCGGTATTGGCCGGTGGCGGTGGCGGGGGCGATGCGATGGGTGCGTAGGCGAAACCGGCCGGCGCCGTCGCGGCCATCGCCACCAGGCGTTGCGCGCCGATGTCGGCCACCGGCTGGGGAGGCGCCGGTGGCGAAGGTTCCTGGTAGACATCGGTGGGACGCGGTTCGGCCACATCCCGCGCGGATTTGGCTTCGGTGCGCGAGCGTGCGACCGCGCGGGCCTCGGCTTCGGCCTGGGCGGCTCCAGTGGCGTGGCTGGCATCCATCGCCGCGCCGGCGCTGGACGGTGCGGTGGAGCGGCAGCCGGCCAGCGCGGTGGCCAGGGCGAGCATCAGCAGGACGGCGCCGCGAGGGGCCGGACGGAGGGGCATTGCGGAGATGCGCATGACAGGACTCCCGGGTTGGACGGGAGATCGAACGGACGATGCGCCGCGGCGGGGTTATCCGACTTGTGCGATCCGCTGGCTTAGTGACTGAACAACCACAACGCGCTCAGGCCGCCGGCCAGCAGCAGGCACAGACTGATCGCGAATACCGCGTGGTAGCGGGGCACGAACCGGTCGTGCTGGATGTCTCGGCTGGTCGCCCAGAAGCGGTAGGCCGACCACAGCAGCACCAGCAGGCCGATGAGCACCATGCCCTTGCCGACGTTGCCGGTGTCGCGCCACATGCCGGCCGCCTGCGGGGTCATCAGCTCGTTCTGCTGCAGGTAGATGCTGAAGCGGTTGAGGGTGATGCCGAAGCCGATCAGCGAGACGGTGGTGCGCAGGTAGGCCAGGTGGGTGCGTTCGTTGGCCAGGTGCGACCGGGTCATGGCCAGGTTGGTGCGCTCCAAGGCCAGTTCGTCCGAACTTTTGGCGGGCGGTGCGTGGGCGGCTTCGCTCATTGCAACAGCTCCTGTGTGCGCCAGCCCCGGTGCGGGACCGGACCGGAATCAGAGCACCATCGGCTGGAACTCGATGCCCAGGCCGGGCATGCCGTCCTTCTCCACCAGCAGGTCGGCGCGCAGCAGCGGCCGGTTCTCGATCCAGTGGCGGTCGAGTACCAACTGCAGGCGATTGCCGTCGGCGGACAGCTCCAGCTTGGGAATCTCGTCGCTGTCATGCGGGCGGTGCAGCAGCACGGCCAGGCGCAGCAGCGCGGCCTTGCGCCGGGCCGACAGCAGCAGGCGGTCGGGCAGGGCGTCGAACGCGGTCTTGGGCACGCCGCGGCGATGGGTGCGCACCAGCGCGGCCAATACCTGCTGCTCCTGGCGCGAGAAGCCGGCGATGTCCGAGTGCTCGAGCACGTAGGCGCCGTGCACGTGGTACTGGCTGTGGGCGATGGCCAGGCCCAGTTCGTGCACGCGCGCGGACCAGCCGAGCATGCGTGCGTCGTCGTCGTCCAGGGCCCAGTCCTGGGCGACCTGCTCGAACAGGCGCATCGCCGTGCCTTCCACGCGTGCGGCCTGGGCCTCGTCGATGCCGTAGCGCTGGGTCAGCGCCTGCACCGAGGCGTCGCGCGGATCGTCGGCGCCGCCGCGGCCGAGCATGTCGTAGAGGATGCCTTCGCGCATGGCCGCCTTGCTCACCAGCAGTTTCTGCAGGCCCAGGGCCTGGAAGGCGGCCTCCAGCACCAGCACGCCACCGGCAATGATCGGGCGGCGTTCGCTGGACAGGCCGGGCAGGTCGATCTGGTCGATGCTGTCGGCCTGGAGCAGGCGATCGCGCACCTGCGGCAGCGCCTCGGCGGTAATCGCGCCCTTGGTCAGCTTCATCGCCGCGCAGATTTCGCCGATGGACTTGTGCGTGCCCGACGAGCCCAGCGCCTCCTGCCAGCCCAGCGCGCGGTACAGGCCGGCGAACTGCTGGAACTCGGCGCTGATCTCGGTCAGCGCATCCTTCCATTTCTTCCGGGAGAGCCGACCGTTGGGGAAGAACCGGCGCGTGCTGGCGATACAGCCGGCCTGCAGGCTTTCGCGTTCGATCGGGTCGAAGCCGCGGCCGATGATGAACTCGGTCGAGCCGCCGCCGATGTCGATCACCAGGCGCCGCTGCCCGGGCTTGGGCGGCTGCGCATGAGCCACGCCAAGGTAGATCAGGCGCGCCTCCTCTCGGCCGGAGACCACTTCGATCGGATAGCCCAGCGTCGCCTCGGCCGGACCGAGGAACGAGCGCGGGTCCTGCAGCAGGCGCACCGTGTTGGTGGCCAGCGCGCGCACGTGCAGGCGCGGCACCCCGCGCAGGCGCTGGCCGAAGCGCGCCAGGCAATCCAGCGCGCGCTGGCGCGCCGGCTCGGACAGTCCGCCCTTGCCATCCAGTCCGTCGGCCATGCGCACGGTTTCGCGCAGGCGGTCCACCACACGCAACTGGCCCAGCATGTGCTGGGCCAGGACCATGTGGAAACTGTTGGAACCCAGGTCGATCGCGGCGAGTGCGTCGCCGTCCTGGACCTGGGGGCGCGGCGCGGCGCGGGTCTGTGCGGAATCGGGCATGGAGCGAATCTTAGCGGATGGCCGGGGCCATTCCGCCGCCCATGGCCTACAGCGCGTCCAGCAGGGCCTGTTGTGCCGAGTAGGGCGCCTGGCCCTCGGCGGGCTGGCACTTGCGGTAGCGGCCGTCGGCACCCAGTTCCCAGGCGTTGAGGTTGTCGACCAGGTAGTTCTGCAGGGCCTCGCGCTGCACCCGTTCGACCAGGGCCGGCTCCAGGATCGGGAAGCAGGTTTCCACCCGCCGCAACAGGTTGCGCTCCAGCCAGTCGGCGCTGGCGCAGTAGAGCTCCGGCTTGCCGTCGTTGCCGAACCAGTAGACCCGGCTGTGCTCGAGGAAGCGGCCGACGATCGAGCGCACGCGGATGTTGTCCGACACCCCCGGAATGCCCGGGCGCAGGGTGCAGGCGCCGCGCACGATCAGGTCGATCGACACGCCGGCCTGCGAGGCGGCGTACAGCGCGCGGATCACCTGCGGCTCGTTGAGCGCATTCATCTTGGCGATGATCCGGCCCGGGCGACCGCTGGCGGCCAGCCGGGTCTCGCGCTCGATCCGCTTGAGGATTCCGCTGTGCAGGGTAAACGGCGACTGCAGCAGGCGCTTGAGCCGCACCGACGGCGCCAGCCCGGACAGCTGCTGGAAAAGCAGGTGCACGTCGTTGCCGATGTCCGCATCGGCGGTCAGCAGGCCCAGGTCGGTGTAGGCGCGCGAGGTGCCCGAGTGGTAGTTGCCGGTGCCCAGGTGCACGTAGCGGCGCAGGCGACGGCCTTCGCGGCGCACGATCAGCAGCATCTTGGCGTGGGTCTTGAAGCCGACCACGCCGTACACCACCTGCACGCCGGCCTCCTGCAGCCGGTCGGCCACGCCGAGGTTGGCGTCCTCGTCGAAGCGCGCGCGCAGCTCGACCACCACGGTCACGTCCTTGCCGTTGCGCGCGGCCTGGACCAGCGCATCGACAATCGCCGAGTCCTTGCCGGTGCGGTACAGGGTCTGCTTGATCGCCAGCACGTCCGGATCGGTGGCCGCCTGGCTGAGCATCTCCAGCACACCGGCGAACGAATCGAACGGGTGGTGCATCAGCACGTCGCCGCGGGCGACGGTCTTGAATACGTTCTCGTCTTCCAGGCGGTTGCGCGGGGAGAACGGCGGGTACTTCAGTTCCGGACGCTGGACCAGGTCGTGGACCTGGATCACCCGGTTGAGGTTGACCGGGCCGTCGATGTAATACACCGCGTTCTCGCCCAGCTCGAAATTCTGCAGCAGCGTGCGCACGATCGGCTTGGGGCAGTCGTGCGCGATCTCCAGCCGCACCGCCGGCCGGTAGCCGCGACCGACCAGCTCGCTGCGTAACGCCGAAGCCAGGTTCTCGACTTCGTCCTCGTCCACCACCAGCTCGGAATTGCGGGTGACGCGGAACTGGTAGGCGCCGCGCACGGTCATGCCGGGGAACAGCTCGTCCACGAACGCGGCCAGCATCGAGGACAGCAGCACGAACGCCTGCTTGCCCTTGCCGGCCAAGCTCGGCGGCAGCTCGACGATTCGGCTCAGCGAACGCGGCGCGCGCACGATCGCCAGGTGGCTGGGACGGCCGAACGCATCCATGCCCTCCAGCACCACGACCACGTTGAGCGACTTGTTGAGGATGCGCGGGAACGGATGCGAGGGGTCCAGTCCCAGCGGCGACAGCACCGGCATCACCTTGTTGCGGAAATAGGCGCGCAGCCAGCGGCGCTGGCGCGCGTTCCAGCTGTGCCGGCCGAGCACGCCCACGCCGGCTTCGGCCAGCGCCGGGCGGATCACGTCGTTCCAGCAGCGGTACTGCGCATCGACCAGTTCGGCGGCGCGGTCGTGGATCAGATCCAGCAACTGCGCCGGCGCGGTGCCGTCCGCTTGCGCCGGCAGGCCCAGCTCGAGCGCGTGGCGCACGGTGGCCGCGCGGATCTCGAAGAACTCGTCCAGGTTGGTGCAGGAGATGCACAGGAAGCGCAGCCGCTCCAGCAGCGGCACCTGCGGATCCAGCGACTGGGCCAGCACGCGGAAGTTGAAGTCCAGCTGCGACAGCTCGCGGTTGAGATACAGCGCCGGGTCGCGCAATGCATCGGCGGCCGCCTCCGGATCGAGCGCGTGGTGCGGGAGATTGGACGGCTGGCTGTCGGTGTCCATGGAATGCGGCTCGAAGAAGTGGGGGTCAGCGAACGGCGTGCTCGGCTGCGGGCAGCGCGAGCGGGTCGTCGTGGCGCGGCTGGACGCGCTCGGGACCGAAGTGACAGGCAAAGATGCTGCCCTGGCCGACGGTGCTGTCGATCGACAGCCGCGCCTGGTGCAGGCCCAGCACGTGCTTGACGATCGACAGGCCCAGGCCGGTGCCGCCGCTTTCGCGCGAGCGGCTGCTGGACACGCGGTAGAAGCGCTCGGTCAGGCGCGGGATATGCGCTTCGGGGATGCCGTAGCCGGTATCGCGCACCGCCAGCATCGCCCCGCCGTCGGCGCTGCGCACGAAGTCGACATCGACGCGGCCGCCGGCCGGCGTGTAGCGGATCGCGTTGGTCACCAGGTTGGAGAACGCGCTGTGCAGCTCCTGCGTGGAGCCGAGCAGGTCGCAGCCGGCCTCGTCGTGCACCTCGATGGTGTGCCGGCCCTGGCTGTAGGCCTCGGCTTCGCGCCGCAGCGTGGCCAGCATCGGCGCCATCGCCACGGCCTCCTCGGGCAGGCTGTCGCGCGATTCCAGCCGCGACAGGGTCAGCAGGTCCTCCACCAGCCGGGTCATGCGCTGGGACTGCTTCTGCATCTCGGCCAGCATCGGCTGCCACTGCGGGAAGTCGGCCGGATCGAGCATGTCCAGGTAGCCGTGGACGACGGTCAGCGGGGTGCGCAGTTCGTGGGAGACGTTGGCGACGAAATCGCGGCGCATCTGCTCCAGGCGCAACAGCTTGCTGACATCGCGCGCCACCAGCAGCCAGTAATCCTCCGAGTAGGGGATCAGGCGCAGGTTCAGGCGCATGCGGTCGTCCACCGGCGAGGGCGCATCGAGCATGGGCTCGGCATTGCGGCCGGCGGCCAGCCAGCGCGCCATCGGCAGCGGCTGCAGGCGTTCGACCACCGGTGCGCCCAGGTCGCGCGGATGGTGCAGGCCGAGCAGGTCGGTGGCCGCGCGGTTGAACCAGATCGTGCGCTGGGTGTTGCGTTCGACCACCACCACCGCGTCGGGCAGGGCGGCGGCGGCGGCGCGATAGGCGCGCAGCATGTCGAGCAGGCGGCGCTTGCGCGCGCGCATCTCCACCTGGCTGCGGTGCAGCAGGTGGTCCAGCTCGTTCCAGGCACCGGTGCCGCGTGCCGGCTCCCAGCGCCGGCGCGCGGTCAGCCCGAGCAGGACCCGGCGCAGGCGCCAGTAATGCCACGCCAGTACGCCCAGCGCGGTGGCCGCCAGCACCCAGCCGACCTGGCCGATCGCCAGGCCCACCAGCACCGCCAGCACCAGCAAGGCGGCCAGTACCGCCAAGGTGCGGCGCCAGGCCGCGCGCAGGTCCGGCGGCATCCGGTCGGAGTGGCTGGCCTTTTCGCGATTGCGATGCGGTGGCGTGGCGTAAGGGTCGTTCATCCGGCTCGGCGCGTCCTGCGCACTCAGGTGGCGGTGGAGAACCGGTAGCCCGCGCCGCGCACGGTCTGGACCATGTTCTCCACGCCGAAGGGTTCCAGCGTCTTGCGCAGGCGGCGGATATGCACGTCGATGGTGCGTTCCTCCACGTATACGCTGCCGCCCCAGACGTGGTCCAGCAGCTGCGCGCGGCTGTAAACGCGTTCGGGATGGGTCATGAAGAAATGCAGCAGGCGGTATTCGGTCGGGCCGATCGGCACGGCCGCCTCGCCGGCGAACACGCGATGGGCGGCGCCGTCGATGCGCAGCCCGCCGACGGCGACCGAGCCGTCTTCGTCGTCCTCGCGCGCACGGCGCATGACGGCGCGGATCCGCGCCAGCAGTTCGCGCGCCGAGAACGGCTTGACCACGTAGTCGTCGACACCGGCTTCCAGTCCGCCGACCCGGTCGTTCTCCTCGCCGCGGGCGGTGAGCATGATGATCGGCACTTCGCGGGTCAGTGCCTCGCGGCGCCAGCGCCGGGCCAGGTCCAGGCCGCTGGTGCCCGGCAGCATCCAGTCCAGCAGGATCAGGTCGGGGACGCGGTCGGCGATGGCGGCCTGCGCCTCGCGCGCGTCTCCGGCATGCACCGGCGCGTAATCGCCCTTGCGCAAGGCGAAGGCAACCATGTCCCGGATGGCGGGTTCATCATCGACGATCAGGATCTGCTTCTGCACGGCATACCCGACAGGGTGGGGGCGACGGCGGGATTAGACTACCGTCCGATGACCGAAATGTGACAGCGACGCCTGGACCGGTCCGCCAGGGCCAGTCAGCGCCTCTGCATGTCCGGGTCCTTGATGCCCTGGCGGCGCAGTTCCAGCACGGTCGGGGTGATCGCCGCGATCCGGGCGTCGACCCGGCTGCGGGTCACGTAGTCCAGGTCGCCGCGCTTTTTCAGGGTTTCCAGCTGGATCAGCGCCTGCTCCGGGCGGCCGTTGAGGAACGCGGCCTCGGCGTAAGCCTCGGCGGCGCGGGAGGTGTCGCCGGCCAGCTCGCTGGCCCGGGCGAAGGTCTGCTGGAACACCGGGTCGTCGCTGGATCGGGCCAGCAGCGGGCGCAGCACGTCCTGGGCGCGCCGGCCGGCGTCGGCGCCGCCCTGTTCGACCAGGGTGCGGGCGTAGGTCAGCGCCACCGGCCGGCTGCCGGGCATCTTGCGCAGCAGTTCGTCGAACCGGCGGTTGGCCTCGGCGGCGTGGCCGGAGCGCGATTGCGCCTCGCCCAGCGCCAGGGCCACCCACAGGTTGTCAGGATGCTGGTCCAGCAGGTCGGCCAGCTCGGCCGCCGCCGCCGCCGGCTGGCGCGTCAGCCGCGCCACCGCCAGGCCGTACTTCTGGGGGTCGGTCAGGCCATTCGGGTTGGCCCGGCGCAGCGCTTCGTACTCGCGCACCGCCTCGTCGGGGGTGTTGGCGGTCAGTGCACGCAGGCGCTCCTGGGCCCAGCCGAACTGCGCGCCGACCGCATCGGCGACCGGGTCGAACGGATCGAAGCGGAATCCGGATGGCAGCAGCGGGTTGACGCTGGTCGGTGGCGGCGCCTGGACCTTGTTCGGATCCATCCGCTCCACCCGGGTGCCGCCGCCGGGCACCGAGGTGGTGGCGGTGACCGTGCCGCGCTTGAGCTGTTCGGCGCGCTGCTTGGCCTCGCTGACGCGCGTGGTGTTGACCGGGTGGGTGCGCAGGTAATCCGGTGCCGAGTAGCCGCCGCTGTTGCCGCGCATGGCGAAGGACATGCGCTCGAAGAAGTCGGCCATCGCATCGACGTCGTAGCCGCTGCGCGAGAGCGTGCGGATGCCCAGCCGGTCGGCCTCCGATTCGTTGGAGCGGGTGTAGTTGATCTGGTTCTGCTGGATCAGCGCCATCGCGCTGGCGACCGCTGCCTGCGAAGCATCGCCCGACGAACTGCCGCCGGCGGCCTGGGCGGCGACGATCGCGGCCAGCATGCCCAGCAGGATCGGGATCTGGTCGCGCTGGGCACGCTCGACGCCACGCAGCACGTGCTGCTGGGTGACGTGCGCCACTTCGTGCGCCAGCACCGCGGCCACCTCGTCCTCGCGCTCGGCGGTCAGGACCAGGCCGGCATTCATGCCGACATAGCCGCCCAGGGTCGCGAAGGCGTTGATCTGCCGGTCCTTGAGCATGAAGAAGGTATACGGCTGCTCGGGCCGGTCGCTGCTGGAGCCCAGGCGGTTGCCCATCGTCTGCAGCCAGTCGTCCAGCAACGGGTCTTCCAGCAGGTAGCCGTAGTTGCGCAGCTCGCGCAGCATCATCCCGCCGTACTCGGCCTGCTTGGCCGGGGTCAGCAGCTCACCGGCCGAGGAGCCGATGTCGGGCAGGCGCGCATCCTCCTGCGCCGGCGCCCGCATCGGGGCCAGGGTCAGGGTCAGGGCGGCGGCCAGCAGCAGGATTCGCAAGAACTGTTCTCCCGTGTTCGTATGAGGCAGGTTCGTTCGAGGATGAAGGCGGTACCTCCTGCGGGTGTGAATCGGCGGTTAACCCGCTGTGTTCCATCCGTGGAGGCTGCCTGCGACGGCGCCGCTACCATATTCGTTACAGACCCCATCCGTCCCGCGGAGTTTCCCGTGACCAGTTCATCGCCCCCGATCGTGATCTATTCCACCGCCATCTGCCCGTACTGCGTGGCCGCCAAGAACTTCCTCAAGAGCCAGGGCCGTGACTGGACCGAGGTCCGGATCGACCTCGATCCGGTCGAGCGCGAGAAGATGCTGAACCTGGCGCGCCGCACCAGCGTGCCGCAGATCTTCGTCGGCGACGTCCACGTCGGCGGCTACGACGACATGATGGCGCTGCACCGTGCCGGGCGGTTGCTGCCGCTCCTGGATGGGCAGCCGGCGGAGGGCACGGCATGAGCGGCGGCAACGACGAGGCTGGCAAGGACCGCGTGCGCGAATTCACCGAATTCCGCCAGCGCATGAACCAGCGCATCCTGGCCGAGCCCAACCAGGTGGTGCGGCGCTTCTTCGCCCTGGACACCCAGACCTACCAGGCCGGCGCCCTGGACGTGAAGACCAAGGAACTGCTGGGCCTGGTCGCCTCGCTGGTCCTGCGCTGCGACGACTGCATCAGCTACCACGTGGCCCAATGCAAGGAAGTGGGGGTCAACCGCGACGAGTTCTTCGAGACCTTCTCGGTCGGCCTGGTGGTCGGCGGGTCGATCGTGATCCCGCACCTGCGCCGGGCGGTGGACTTCCTCGACCAGCTCGAGGCCGGGGCGGGGGAGGGGGCGGTGGCCCCGCACGACCACGGCTGAGCGGCCCGGGAGGGCCCGTCCGGCGGGCCCCTCCCAAGGTCGATCTTGGGGGATTCAGCGGGGATCGGGCATAATTTCAGCACAAACTTTCCCCTCCCCACGCGCCGCGCCCACCCCCCGGGCCCGTGCGCCTGTTCCTGGAACACATCCACCATGACCCAGAAAATCACGGTCATCCGCGGCGATGGCATCGGCCCGGAGATCATGGACGCGACCCTGCACGTGCTCGACCAGCTCGGCGCGGGCCTGGAATACGAATACGCCGACGCCGGCGTGGTCGCCCTGGAGAAGCACGGCGACCTGATGCCGAAGGAGACCCTGGACTCCATCTCGCGCAACAAGATCGCGCTCAAGAGCCCCTTGAGCACCCCGATCGGCGGCGGCTTCACCTCGATCAACGTCAGCCTGCGTCGGCACTTCGACCTGTACGCCAACGTGCGTCCGGCCAAGTCGTTCCCGAACACCAAGTCGCGCTTCGGCGACGGCGTTGACCTGATCACCGTGCGCGAGAACACCGAAGGCGCGTACCTGGCCGAGGGCCAGGAAGTCTCGGCCGACGGCCAGACCGCGATCTCCGGCACCCGCATCACCCGCAAGGGCTCCGAGCGCATCGTGCGCTACGCCTTCGAGCTGGCCCGCAGCACCGGCCGCAAGAAGGTCACCGCCGTACACAAGGCCAACATCATCAAGTCGACCTCGGGCCTGTTCCTGGCCGTGGCCCGCGAAGTGGCCGCGCTGTACCCGGACATCGAGTTCCAGGAAATGATCGTCGACAACGCCTGCATGCAGCTGGTGATGCGTCCTGAGCAGTTCGACATCATCGTCACCACCAACCTGTTCGGCGACATCATTTCCGACCTGTGCGCCGGCCTGGTCGGCGGCCTGGGCCTGGCCCCGGGCGCCAACATCGGCGAGCACGCGGCGATCTTCGAGGCCGTCCACGGCACCGCGCCGGATATCGCCGGCAAGGGCATCGCCAATCCGTGCGCGCTGCTGCTGGCGGCCGCGCAGCTGCTGGACCACATCGGCCAGCCGCAGAACGCCGAGCGCCTGCGCAAGGCGATCGTCGCCACGCTGGAAGCCAAGGATTCGCTGACCGGCGACCTGGGCGGCACCGGCACCACGATGGGCTTCGCCCAGGCGATCGCCAGCCGCCTGTAAATCGGGCGCGCGGAAGGAGTACGCAACGACGGGACGCACAGCGTCCCGTTTTTGTTGGCGGGTGTGCCATCCATGGCGTTGGCCCGTTCGATGATGCGGCGCACAATTCCCGGCCCCGCTTTCGTAGATTTGGCCATGTCCGTTCGTCCCAGCGCGCTGGCGCTGACTCCGTTGCTGCTGTTCCTGGCGTTGTTCTTCGGCGCCGGCCTGTACTACACGGCGCAGGGCGAGCCGATGGGCTTCTACCAGCTGCGCGCGCCGGTGGCGATCCTGCCCGCGTTGGCGTTGGGCCTGTGGCTGGCACGGCGGCGCGGCGTGCCAGGACAGCCCACGCTGCTGGCGGGCATGGGCGACAGCAACGTCATGCTGATGTGCCTGATCTTCCTGCTGGCCGGTGCGTTCGCGGTGGTGTCCAAGGCCATCGGCGCGGTCGATGCGGTCGTGGCGCTGGGGCTGGGCGCGTTGCCGCCGGCGCTGATCCTGCCAGGCCTGTTCCTGGTGGCCTCGTTCGTATCTCTGTCGATCGGCACCTCGATGGGCACGATCGCCGCGGTGGTGCCGATCGCGCTGGGCGTGGCCGATGCCTCAGGCCTGGATCGGGTGCTGGTATTGGGCGCGGTGCTGGGCGGAGCGATGTTCGGCGACAACCTGTCGATCATCTCCGACACGACCATTGCCGCCACGCGCAGCCAGGGTGCGGAGATGCGCGACAAGTTCCGCGAGAACTTCAAGATCGCCGCGCCCGCGGCGATCGCCACCGTGCTGTTGCTGGCCACCCTGGGCGACAGCGTGCCGGTGCTCGAAGCACCCGACGCCTCGTCCTGGCTGGTGCTGCCCTACATCCTGGTGCTGGTGCTCGCCCTGACCGGGCTGGACGTGGTGCTGGTGCTGGGCATAGGGCTGGTGGTAGCCGGCGCGTTCGGCCTGGTGTTGACGCCGGACTACGGCGCGGTCGATTTCGTCGGCGACATCTACGCCGGCTTCGAGAGCATGGTCGAGATCACCCTGCTGTCGATCCTGATCGGCGGCCTGGCGGCGTTGATCAAGGCCACCGGCGGCCTGGACTGGCTGGCCGGGGTGATCATGAAATTCGCACGCGGCCACACCGGCCGCCGCTCAGGTGAGTTCAGCATCGCCGCACTGGCGGCCGGCGCCGATGCGCTGACCGCCAACAACACCGTGGCGATCCTGGTGACCGGCAGCCTGGCCAAGGACATCGCCCAGCGCCACGGCATCAGCCCGCGGCGCGCGGCCAGCGTGCTCGATATTTTCGCCTGCGTGGTCCAGGGCGTGCTGCCGTACGGCGCACAGATCCTGCTGGCCGCCTCGCTGGCGGCGGTTTCGCCGCTGGCCCTGGCCGGCAGCGTGCATTACTGCTGGCTGCTGGCGCTGTCGGCGATCGTGTTCATGCTGTGGCCGGCGCGGAAGACCGCGACGGCGGGGGTCGCTCAGGCCGACTGAAGCCGGCTGCCGCAGAAACGAAAACGGGGCGCCCAGGCGCCCCGTTTCTTTTTGACTCGGACCGGCAGCTCAGCGCGACTGCAGCTTCGACAGCAGGCGCAGGAACTCCAGGTACAGCCACACCAGGGTGACCATCAGGCCGAACGCGCCGTACCACTCCATGTACTTCGGCGCGCCCTGTTCGGCGCCGGTTTCGATGAAGTCGAAATCCAGCACCAGGTTGAGCGCGGCGATCACCACCACGAACAGGCTGAAGCCGATGCCGACGATGCCCGACTCGTGGATCAGCGGGATCTGCACGTTGAAGAGGCCCAGGACGATCGTGGCCAGGTAGACCAGCGCGATGCCGCCGGTGGCCGCGACCACACCGAGTTTGAAGTTCTCGGTGGCCTTGATCAGGCCGCTGCGATAGGCGAACAGCAGCGCGAACAGGGTGCCGAAGGTCAGCAGCACCGCCTGCATCACGATGCCGTTGAAGCGTGCTTCGTACATGGCCGAGATCGCGCCGAGGAAGAAGCCCTGGGCGATCGCGTACAGCGGCGCGGTGACCGGTGACCAGGTCTTCTTGAAGATGGTGGCCAGCGCGATCGCGAAACCGGACAGCGCGCCGCCCCACACATACAGGCCGATCGAGGGGTTGACCGCGCCGTCGGCGCCGAAGGCCTGGTGCCAGGAGAAGGCGCCGGTGAGCACGACCAGCAGCAACATCAGCCCGGTCTTGTTGACCGTGCCGTTGATGGTCATCTTGCCGGTATCGCCACCGGTGACGACCTGGCCGCTGCCGAGGTCGAGGAAGGTGGATTCCTGGAAGGCGGGATTGCCGCTGCGCATGGGTACGTGCTCCGTCTTTGGATGGGGCCAAGGATACACGGCGGCGGGATGGGGGGCGGGGAGATTGGGGGCGAGGTGCTTCAACCTTGTGGCTCGCCCTCGGAGCTTGCCGTCGGAGGCGAGAGGTTGGGTTGCGGCGATTGGGCTGCGTGCTCGCGAGCGATCGACATTGGGTGGCGGGGCTTTAGGAGCCCGACGCATTGGGGGCGCAACTCGCGACGGCTCGCTTTTCGCGGCGGGCGCTTTGTTGCATTCCCGGCGTGGCGCAACTCGCGACGGCTCGTTAGTTGTCGGAAGGACAGGGTGGGATGACTGCCGTCGCTTCGGCTGTGTCGCCCTGGAATGCTCAGGATGGGGTGGCGGGGTTTTAAAAGCCCTGCGCTTTGAGGGCGCAACTCGCGACGGCTCGTTTTTCGTCGCGGGCGTTTTTATTCATTCCCGGCGTGGTGCGAAAGGAGGGGCTCGAACCCTCACGGGGTTACCCGCTGGAACCTAAATCCAGTGCGTCTACCAATTCCGCCACTTTCGCGAGGCCAGGAACGATTCTAACCACAGGCCGGGCGCCCATCGCGGCGACCTGGAAAAACAAAAACGCCCGGACAGGCCGGGCGTTTTCTTCGGGATGGTGGGCCGTCAAGGATTCGAACCTTGGACCTACTGATTAAGAGTCAGCTGCTCTACCAACTGAGCTAACGGCCCCGAACAACTAGTACAACCGAGCTGCACATTCTAGCGGATTACGCTTTCCTGACAAGCTCCACGGCATGGCCGTGTTCGAACAAGTGGGGTGGCTGAGGGGATTCGAACCCCCGACCACTGGAATCACAATCCAGTACTCTAACCAACTGAGCTACAGCCACCACAAAAACTGTTCCGTCCCGGCGCCGCAGATGGCGCGCCCGGCAGGAATCGAACCTGCAACCGCCGGCTTAGAAGGCCGGTGCTCTATCCGGTTGAGCTACGGGCGCACAACTCGGTGTCGCATCGCCTACCCGGCGGGAAAAGTGGTCGGGGTAGAGGGATTCGAACCCCCGACATCCTGCTCCCAAAGCAGGCGCGCTACCAGACTGCGCTATACCCCGGTGTGCTGGGTCGGTCCGGCATCGCCCTGAATCTCTGGCCCGCCAGGCCCGGCTCCCCGGTGCCCTAAGGCTCCCCGGAAGGCCGGCTATTGTTCGGGAAGCGTGCGGGGGCTGTCAATGCCGGTGATGCGTGCAGGCTGGCGCAGCCGCGGCCGATAGGCGAAACTAGTCCGTTCCGCAGGGCCGGCAGGAACGCCGGTACCGACCCTCATCAAACCGTCGATTTCCGCCGCGGGCAGGAGCCCCGGCTGCAGGAGCCAGACCACCATGCAAGTTTCCGTCGAATCCACCGGCAATCTCGAGCGCCGCATGAACTTCAGCCTGCCGGCGGAGCAGCTGGAGTCCGGCGTCAGCGGTCGCCTGCGCGAAATCGCGCGCACCGCCAAGATGAAGGGCTTCCGCCCGGGCAAGATCCCCGCCAAGGTGATCGAGCAGCGCTACGGCGAGCAGGTCAAGGCCGAAGTGCTCGGCGGCCTGGTCCGCCAGACCTTCGATTCGGCCGTGCGCGAGCATGATCTGCGCCTGGCCGGCAACCCGCGCATCGACCGCGCCGGCGAGGGCGACCTGGAATTCGTCGCCACCTTCGAGGTGGTGCCGGACTTCGGCGACGTCGATGTGACCAAGCTGACCGTCGTGCGCAACACCGCCGAGGTCACCGACGCCGACATCGACCAGATGATCGAGAACCTGCGCCTGCAGCGCCGTACCTGGAACAAGGTCGAGCGCGCGGCGGCCGAAGGCGACCTGGTCGCCGGTTCGCTGTGGACCCAGATCGAGGACTTCCGCCAGCCGGCCGAGGGCGTCGAGCAGTTCAGCACCGCCATTGGCTCCGGCCAGCTGCTGCCGGCGCTGGAGAACGCGCTGGCCGGCCTGGAGCCGGGCGTCGAGACCATCATCGACGTGGCCTTCCCGGAAGGCTGGCGCCAGCCGCAGCTGGCCGGCAAGACCGCCCAGGTGCACGTCACCCTGGCCCAGGTCTCCGAGCCGGTGCTGCCGGAAGTGGACCCGGCGTTCATCAAGAGCTTCGGCGTGCGCAGCGGCCAGATGGACAAGTTCCGCGACGACATCCGCAGCAACCTGGAGCGCGAGCTCAAGGGTGCGCTGATGGGGCGCCTGCGCCGCGAAGTTGGCGAGCAGCTGACCTCGACCTGGGCGCATGTCGAACTGCCGCCGCGCCTGGTCGAGAACGAGGCCCGCGGCATGCTGGGCCAGCAGCTGGAGCAGGTGCGCCGCGGCGGCCGTGACCCCGGCCCGGTCCCGGCCAACGCCCACGAAGCCTTCCTCGAGCCGGCCCGCCGGCGCGTGCTGGCCGGCCTGCTGGTCGGCGAGGTGGCCCGTCGCCACGACCTGCGCCTGGAGCCGAAGCGGGTGAACGAAACCCTGCGCCTGATCGCCTCCACCTACGAGCAGCCCGAGCAGGTCATTGAGATGTACCGCAACGACCCCCAGTTGATGCAGGGACTGCAGAGTCGTGTGATGGAAGAGCAGGTGATCGACTGGATCGCCGAGCGCGCCCAGCACACGGAAACGCCGCTGTCGTTCCAGGAAGCTATCCGGGGATGATGGCGGTGGCGGGTGCGGCCTGATGGCCGCCCCCGCTATGCTGCCCCAGGGTGTCCGGAATTCCGGGCGCCCAGCCCCCGAATCCAGGCACGCCCAGGAGCGTACGCACCGATGAGCATGATCCCGACCAAAGCACTCAACCTGGTCCCGATGGTGGTCGAGCAGACCAGCCGCGGCGAGCGCGCCTATGACATCTACTCGCGCCTGCTGAAGGAGCGGGTGATCTTCCTGGTCGGCCCGGTCGAGGACCACGTCGCCAACGTGATCATCGCGCAGATGCTGTTCCTGGAGGCCGAGAACCCCGAGAAGGACATCAGCCTGTACATCAACTCGCCCGGCGGCCTGGTCACCGCCGGCATGGCGATCTACGACACCATGCAGTACATCAAGCCGGACGTGAGCACGATCTGCGTGGGCCAGGCGGCGAGCATGGGCGCGGTCCTGCTGGCCGCCGGCGCGGCCGGCAAGCGCTATGCGCTGCCCAATTCGCGGGTGATGATCCACCAGCCGCTGGGCGGCTTCCAGGGCCAGGCCACCGACATCGACATCCATGCGCGCGAGATCCTGAGCATGCGCGCGCGGCTGAACGAGATCCTGGCCCACCACACCGGCCAATCGATCGAGACGATCGCCCGCGATACCGAGCGCGACAACTTCAAGAGCGCCGCCGAGGCCAAGGCCTACGGGCTGGTGGACGAGGTGCTCGAGCGCCGTTCGGACGAGTCGATCCAGGCCGGTTGAGCCTGCCTGGCGACCCCGCGGGCCGGCCACCGAGGGCCGTCCCGCGCCCCATTCCGCAAGGCCCGGCGCGCCGCTGGCGCGGTTCCGGCCCTGTGCTATTCTCGAACCGGAGTCCGTCTCACACGGGCTGCGATACTGGACACACGAAGCATGAGTGAAGACCGGCAAGGCCGTTCCGGCGACAGCAACAAGATCCTGTACTGCTCGTTCTGCGGGAAGAGCCAGCACGAGGTCCGCAAGCTGATCGCAGGCCCGAGCGTGTTCATCTGCGATGAATGCGTGGAGCTGTGCAACGACATCATCCGCGAGGAACTGGAAGAGAAGGCCCAGTCCGCGCGCAGCTCGCTGCCCAAGCCGCGCGAGATCCTCGAAGTCCTGGACCAGTACGTGATCGGCCAGCAGCGGGCGAAGAAGACGCTCGCGGTGGCCGTGTACAACCATTACAAGCGGATCGAGAGCCGTCAGCGCAACGAGGACGTCGAGCTCGCCAAGTCCAACATCCTGCTGGTCGGCCCGACCGGTTCGGGCAAGACGCTGCTGGCCGAGACGCTGGCGCGCCTGCTCAACGTGCCGTTCACCATCGCCGACGCCACCACGCTGACCGAAGCCGGTTACGTGGGCGAGGACGTGGAGAACATCATCCAGAAGCTGTTGCAGAAGTGCGACTACGACGTCGACAAGGCGCAGCAGGGCATCGTCTACATCGACGAGATCGACAAGATCTCGCGCAAGAGCGAAAACCCGTCGATCACCCGCGACGTGTCCGGCGAAGGCGTGCAACAGGCGCTGCTCAAGCTGATCGAAGGCACCGTGGCCAGCGTGCCGCCGCAGGGCGGTCGCAAGCATCCGCAGCAGGAATTCCTGCAGGTGGACACCAAGAACATCCTGTTCGTCGTCGGCGGCGCGTTCGCCGGCCTGGACAAGATCATCCAGCAGCGCAGCACCGAGGCCGGCGGCATCGGCTTCGGCGCCAAGGTGAAGAGCCAGTCGCGCAAGACCGATACCGGCAAGCTGCTGGCCGAGGTCGAGCCGGAAGACCTGATCAAGTTTGGCCTGATCCCCGAGTTCGTCGGCCGCCTGCCGGTCGTGGCGACCCTGGAGGAGCTGGACGAGCCGGCGCTGGTGAAGATCCTGACCGAGCCGAAGAACGCCATCACCAAGCAGTTCCGCAAGCTGTTCGAGATGGAAGGCGTGGAGCTGGAGTTCCGGCCCGACGCGCTGGCGGCGATCGCGCGCAAGGCGCTCAAGCGCAAGACCGGCGCCCGCGGCCTGCGCACCATCGTCGAGTCGGTCCTGCTGGACACCATGTACGACCTGCCGTCGAAGGAGAACGTCAGCAAGGTCGTGGTGGACGAGTCGGTGATCGAGCACAAGACCGAGCCGTACCTGATCTACCAGACCCCGCCGGCGGCCCCGCCGAAGGTCGCCTCGGCCGAGTAATCGCCGACGCGTTGTTCAGGAACTTGAAGAAGCCCCGGCCGAGTCCGGGGCTTCTTGCATCTGGCTGATCGTGAAGGATATTCCGCCCGGTTCTTGCAACGTCCCGGGCTTGCCCCCATAACGGGGGCAGGACGGCACCAGCCGTCATCCCCACGCCCCCGGAGCCTGCATGTCCCGCACCCGATCCGACGCCCTGGAACTGCCCGTACTGCCATTGAGAGACGTGGTGGTGTTCCCGCACATGGTCATCTCGCTGTTCGTCGGGCGGGACAAATCCATGCGCGCGCTGGAGCAGGCGATGGAAGCCGACAAGCAGATCCTGCTGGTCGCGCAGAAGTCCGCCGAAACCGACGACCCCGATGCCGGCGACCTGTACACGATCGGCACCCTGGCCCAGGTTCTGCAGCTGCTCAAGCTGCCCGACGGCACCATCAAGGTGCTGGTCGAAGGCACCGCGCGCGTGCTCGTGGACCGCATCGCCGAACGCGATGGCGCGCTGCACGGTCGTGGCGAACTGGTGGAAGCCGGCAGCGGCCGCAGCGATCGCGAGGTCGAGGCGGTCGCGCGCACGCTGACCAGCCTGTTCGAGCAGTACGTCAAGACCAACCGCAAGCTGCCGCCGGAGTTGCTGCAGACACTGTCGGGCATCGACGATCCCGGCCGCCTGGCCGACACGATTTCCGCGCACATCGGCGTGCGCCTGGCCGACAAGCAGCGCCTGTTGGAAAGCGCCGACGTCGGCGAGCGCCTTGAGCTGCTGGTCGGCCTGGTCGAAGGCGAGATCGACGTGCAGCAGATGGAAAAGCGCATCCGTGGTCGGGTCAAGTCGCAGATGGAACGCAGCCAGCGCGAGTACTACCTCAACGAACAGATGAAGGCGATCCAGAAGGAACTGGGCGACCTGGACGATACGCCCGGCGAGATGGAAGAGCTGGTGCGCCGCGTCGCCGAGGCCGGCATGCCCAAGGCGGTGGAAACCAAGGCGCGCGCCGAGCTCAACAAGCTCAAGCAGATGTCGCCGATGTCGGCCGAGGCCGCGGTCGTGCGCAACTACCTGGACTGGCTGCTGGGCGTGCCGTGGAAGAAGCGCAGCAAGGTGCGCAAGGACCTCAAGGCCGCGCAGGACACGCTGGACGCCGATCATTACGGCCTGGACAAGGTCAAGGAACGCATCCTTGAATACCTGGCGGTGCAGACGCGGGTGAAGCAGATGAAGGGCCCGATCCTGTGCCTGGTCGGTCCGCCGGGCGTGGGCAAGACCTCGCTGGGCCAGTCGATCGCCAAGGCCACCAACCGCAAGTTCGTGCGCATGAGCCTGGGTGGCGTGCGCGACGAGGCCGAGATCCGCGGCCATCGCCGCACCTATGTCGGTTCGATGCCCGGTCGCATCGTGCAGAACCTCAACAAGGTCGGCAGCAAGAACCCGCTGTTCGTGCTGGACGAGATCGACAAGATGTCGATGGACTTCCGCGGCGACCCGTCTTCGGCGCTGCTGGAAGTGCTCGACCCCGAGCAGAACCATTCGTTCAACGACCACTACCTGGAAGTCGACCTGGACCTGTCGGAAGTGATGTTCGTGGCGACCTCCAACTCGCTCAACATCCCCGGGCCGCTGCTGGACCGCATGGAAGTTATCCGCATCCCCGGCTACACCGAGGATGAGAAGCTCAGCATCGCCCTGCGCTACCTGGTGCCCAAGCAGCTCAAGGCCAATGGCCTGAAGGCCGAGGAGCTGTCCATCGCCGAGGACGCGGTACGCGACATCGTGCGCTACTACACGCGCGAATCTGGCGTGCGCAACCTGGAGCGCGAGATCGCCAAGATCTGCCGCAAGGTGGTCAAGGAGATCGCGCTCAAGGGTCCGCAGCCGGTGAAGAAGGCGGCCAAGAAGGCGACCGCCCGCAAGGCCAAGGCCGCCCTGGTGCAGGTGTCGTCGAAGAATCTGGACAAGTACCTGGGCGTGCGTCGCTTCGATTACGGCCGCGCCGAAGAGCAGAACGAGATCGGCCTGGTCACCGGCCTGGCCTGGACCGAGGTCGGCGGCGACCTGCTGCAGATCGAAGCCACGCTGGTGCCCGGCAAGGGCCAGCTGATCCTGACCGGCCAGCTGGGCGATGTGATGAAGGAATCGGCTTCGGCGGCCTTGTCGGTGGTGCGTGCGCGCGCCGAGGCGCTGGGCATCGATGTCGACTTCCTGCAGAAGCACGACGTGCACCTGCACGTGCCGGATGGCGCCACGCCCAAGGACGGTCCCAGCGCGGGCATCGCGATGGTCACCGCGCTGGTGTCGACCCTGACCAAGGTTCCGGTGCGCGCGGACATCGCCATGACCGGCGAGATCACCCTGCGCGGCAAGGTCACCGCCATTGGTGGCCTGAAGGAGAAGCTGCTGGCGGCCCTGCGCGGCGGCATCCGCACGGTGATGATTCCGGACGAGAACCGCAAGGACCTGGCCGATATCCCGGCCAACGTCACCGACGGGCTGAAGATCGTGCCGGTCCGCTGGATCGACGAAGTGCTCGATCTGGCGCTGGAGCGTCCGCTGCGGCCCGAGGCGGGCAAGTCCGGTGGTCGCAGCGGCAAGACGGGTGGTCGACGCCAGCGTCCCGCACAGGACCAGGCCGGCGTGAAGCACTGAAGACCGGTAGCGAAAATGCAACGGCGCGGGAGGCAAAACCCGCGCCGTTGCTGCATTTCCGGCTTGCCGCCGGGCCCCGGCGCCCTGTATAACGGGCGCACCCGCCGGCGGCCGAGGTCGCGCGGTGGCACCGGACCAACGGGGTCGCCCGACATGGCGCGGGCCCGGTCACTCATCTCGCGGCGCGGCCGCACAGGGAGCAAAGAAGAATGAACAAAACCGATCTGATCGATGCCGTCTCCGGCGAAGCCGAAGTCACCAAGGCCGAGGCCGCCCGTGCGGTGGACGCGGTCATCAACAGCATCACCAAGGCGCTGAAGAAGGGCGACGCAGTGACGCTGGTGGGCTTCGGTACCTTCCAGGTGCGCAAGCGCGCCGCCCGTACCGGCCGCAACCCCAAGACCGGCGAGACCATCAAGATCAAGGCTTCGAAGAACCCGGCGTTCAAGGCTGGCAAGGCCCTGAAGGACGCTGTAAACTAATCGACCCGCCGCCAAGGGCAGGGTGCATGCACCCGGGTGCTTAGCTCAGCGGTAGAGCGTCGCCCTTACAAGGCGAGGGTCGGGGGTTCGAAACCCTCAGCACCCACCAGTTTTTCGGTGCGGCGCGGTAAAAAAAAGTTGTTCGATGATCTAGCGCGAAAGCTGCGAACCAACGTACAATGGCTGTCTCGACGCGGAGTGGTAGTTCAGTCGGTTAGAATGCTGGCCTGTCACGCCGGAGGTCGCGGGTTCGAGTCCCGTCCACTCCGCCACTATCTGAAAGGCCCCTGGGAAACCAGGGGCCTTTCTCTTTGTGCGGCTTTTGATGCGGGTATCGCTTCCGGCGGCCCGCCCGCGGATGCCGCCCGGCCTGACGGGGCGGGGGCGGGTGACACCCGCCCGCGACGGGTTACACTGCGCCGCTTAATTCCTTCAACGCTTAACCGACTGGGCCGCAACAATGCTGCAGAAACTCCGCGACCGGACTTCGGGATGGGTCGCCACGATCATCATCGCGCTGCTGATGATCCCGTTCCTCTTCGTGATCGACCACAGCTACCTCGGTGGCGTGGGCGCCAACAACGTGGCCCAGGTCAAGGCGCCGCCGAAGTATTGGGAGGGCGCGCCCGCGTGGTGGCCGGTCTCGATGCTGTGGGAACACCGCGAAGTGGGCGTGGACGAATTCCGCCAGCGCTTCGAGCAGGAGCGCATGCGCCAGCGCCAGGAGCAGGGCGAGGCCTTCGATCCGCGCGCGTTCGAGACCGTCGACAACAAGCGCAAGGTCCTGGACCAGCTGATCGACGAGAAGGTGCTGCAGCTGGCGTCCGAGCGCGCCGGCGTGGTCGTGGGCGACGAGGCGGTCCGCGAGTACATCGCCGCGATCCCGGCGTTCCAGGTCGATGGCAAGTTCGATCCGAGCCGCTACCAGCTGGCGCTGTCGACGCAGGTGCCCGCGCGCACGCCGACCCAGTTCGAACAGCTGGTGCGCGAATCGCTGCAGCAGTCGCTGATCCCGCTGGCGATCGGCACCTCGGCGTTCGTGACCGATGGCGAGCTGGACCGCATCGTGCGCCTGTCCGGCGAGAAGCGCGACGTGGAGCTGGCGCTGCTGCCGCCGACTCCGGTGGACACCGCCGCGGTCAGCGACGACGAAATCAAGGCCTGGTACGACGCTCACCCGACCGATTTCACCAAGCCCGAAGCGGTGACCATCGAATACGTGGAAGTCGACGGCAGTCGCCTGCCGCCTGCCGCGCCGGCCGACGAGGCCGCGCTGCGCAAGCGCTTCGAGGAAGAGAAGGCGCGCTTCGTGGAGCCCGAGCAGCGCCTGGCCTCGCATATCCTGATCCGTGTCGAGCCCGATGCCGACGCGGCGACGCTCAAGGCGGCCGAGGAGAAGGCGCAGAAGCTGGCCACCGAAGCCAAGGCTCCGGGCGCGGATTTCGCCGCCCTGGCCAAGGCCAACTCCGAGGATCCGGGTTCGCGCGACAACGGCGGCGACCTGGGCTGGGTCGAACGCGGCACGATGGTGGCGCCGTTCGATGAAGCCCTGTTCGCGATGCAGCCGGGTGAAGTGCGCGGTCCGGTGAAGACCGATTTCGGTTTCCACGTGCTGCAGCTGCGCGAGCTCAAGCAGGGCGCGCAAGTGTCCTTCGAGCAGGCCCGCGACGAGCTCGCACGCGAGCAGGCCGCCGCCGATCGCGAGCGCGCCTTCAGCGACCTCACTGGCAAGCTGACCGACCTGGTCTACCAGAACCCCTCGTCGCTGGCGCCGGCCGCGGAGCAGCTGGGCCTGCAGGTGCAGAAGCTGGGCCCGTTCACCCGCGATGACACCGTCGGTATCGGCGCATCGCCGGACGTGAAGAAGGCCGCGTTCTCCGAGGCCATGATCGAGGACGGCACCGCCAGCGATCCGATCCAGCTCGGTCCCGAGCACAGCGTGCTTATCCGCGTGGTCGACCACACCCCGGAGGCCCCGCGTCCGCTGGCCGACGTGCGCGACCAGGTGATCGCGGCGATCCATGCCGACCGCACCGAGAAGGCCGCGATCGCCGCCGCCGATGCGCTGGTCAAGCGCCTGCAGGCCGGCGATACCATGGCTGCGGTCGCCGCATCCATCAGCTCCGAAGTGGTTCCGCTGCCGGGCCTGCCCCGTGGCGTGCCGGCGCCGTCGCCGGAAAGCAACCACGCGATCTTCGCCGTCGCCGCGCCTGCCGAAGGCAAGCCGGCCGCCGGTCGATTCGCATTGCCGGATGGGCGGCAGGCGCTGTTCAACATCACCGCCGTGCATGCGGGCAACCCGGCCGAACTGCAGGCGCAGCAGCGCGATATGCTGCGTGGACAGTTCGAGCAGATGGATGGCGGCGCCGCTGCCGAAGCCTACGTGCGCGACGCACGCAAGAGCTTCAAGGTGGTGGTGGAGGAAAGCCAGCTCTGATCCGGCACACGCATGGCGCGCCTGTCTCAGGGGCGCCGTGCAATGAAGCCCAAGGGCGCGAGGGGAAACCTTCGCGCCCTTTGTTTTATCGCAGGTTCTATGGGCGCTTCGGCATGCGCGTGATCGCGTGGCCGATGCCGTGTATCCGATGACGCGTCACTGCACGCGCAGCACCATGCCGGGCCGCAGCACACTGGTGCTCTTCAGGCCGTTCAGTTCGAGCAGGCGTCGCGTGCTGACCCCATAGCGCTTGGCGATGCTCCAGGCCGAGTCGCCCTTGCGGACCGTGTGCGTGGACTTGGCCGTGTCAGTTGTCTCGGCGTCGTCAACGCCTGCTGCACTGGAATCGGAAGCCGTGGCCGCTACTGCGGGTGCAGTCTCCGGGACCAGCGCCACTGGCGTGCCGCGGCTGGGCCAGCGGCCGGCCAATGCGGGATTTAGGCGGCGCAGTTGGGCCGCGTCCTGACCGTTCTTCGCCGCCCAAGCATCCAGCGAGCGCGCCTGCTCCAGCGGCTGCGCGCGCAGCTTCACCACCGGATGATCGAGTCCGGCGCGCCATTGCGGCTGTTGGCCGGCTTCTTCGATCAGGCAGGCCAGCGCGTGCAGCTTCTCGACATAGGCGTAGGTCACTGCCGGCATTCCCTTGATGTCCGCCGGCGTGGCGTCGGCGGCGTCGACGCCGCTGCGGCGCAACGCCTGCAGCACCCGGAACTCACCGGCGTTGTAGGCCATGGCGGTCAACCGCCAGTTGCCATCGAAGCGCTCGTTCAGCGACTTCAGGTAGCGGACCGCGGCATCCGTGGATTCGGCGGGCGAAAGCCGGCCGTCGTATCCGGACTCGATGCGCAGGCCGTGGTTGCGCGCGGTGACGCCGATGAACTGCCACAGCCCTGCCGGGCCGGCCTTGCTTCTCGCGCCCGGCGCGTAGCCGCTCTCGATGAAAGGCACCAGTGCGAACTCGGTAGGCAATCCGGCCTGGCGCAGCGAATCGACGACGAAGCCGAACAGCACCAGGGTGTCCGAGCCGGAGTCGCCCAGCCGCTTGGGCGCGTGGGCGAAGTGCTTGCGCCAGCGCGGCTGTGCATTGCCGCACTGCGGCTCGGCCAGCCCGTCGCGGAATGCCTGGTAGATGGACAGGCCGTTGCTCGATGCGATCGCCGCGTTGCGTGGCGCTTCCGCGGTGGCGGTTTCACTGGCGGCCGTCGCCGGTGCTTGTTGCGTCGTCGTCGCCGACGTCGGTGGCGCCGGCAGTGTCGCCGGACCGGCAACCGGTTTGGGCCTGGTGGGTGTGGAGGTGGCGCAGCCGGTCAGTACCAGCGTGGCGGCCAGCAGGCTCGCCAGGGGAATGCCCCGGTTCGATGTCATGCGCGGAATCCGTCCTTCCAGCTGCGCAGCACGGCGAAGGCCTCGACATCGTCCGCCGCTGGCCGGCCCAGGCGACCGGCCACCGATTCCCGCACGCCGGCGGTGCCGCAGCGCAGGAACGGATTGCAGTCGCGCTCGCTGGCGATGGTCGTGGGCACGGTGGGAATGCCGGAGGCGCGCTGTCGTATCGCCTCGGCCCTGCGCAGGGCCAGGGCCGTGTTGTCAGGATCGACCTCGCAGGCGAAGCGTGCGTTGGCCAGGGTGTATTCGTGGCCGCAGCAGACCCGCGTATGGTCGGGCAGGGCGGCCAGTCGCTGCAGCGAGCCGTGCATCTGCTCCGGCGTGCCTTCGAACATGCGTCCGCAGCCCAGGCTGAAAAGCGTGTCGCCGCAGAACAGGTGCTCGTGCACCACGAAGGCGATGTGGCTGCGGGTGTGGCCGGGCACGGCCAGCACCTGCACGTCCTGGCCGAGCAGGTACAGGCGCGATCCGTCGCCGACCCGTTCGCAGTCCACGGTGATGCGCGCATCGTCGGGCGCGAACACCGGCAGCCCGGGCCAGCGCTCCAGCAGCGCGGCCACCCCGCCGCAGTGGTCGGGGTGATGGTGGGTCAGCAGGATCGCGGCCGGTTCCAGCCCCTCTCGCGCGGCGGCCAGTACGGGCGCGGCCTCGCCTGGATCGACCACGAGCGCACGCTGTGCGTCCCGCAGGACCCAGATGTAGTTGTCCTCGAATGCGGGCAGTGCACTCAGTCGCATAGAATCGCGACCATGCCCGCCGCCGCGTCCAGCCGTCAACCCGGCGCCTCGAACCGGTTCAGCGGGAAAGAGGCGCAATGGCTGCTGGCCCAGGAGCGCCAATGGCTGGCCGGCCAGATGGCCAGCCGCCCCGCACGCCCGTGGCTGTGGCTTGCGCCGCCCGCCGCGGCCATGGCCGACTGGCCCCGGCCGCCGCCGCGCGGACTGCTGCTGCATGAACAGGACGGGCGTTATTCCGGGTCCATACGCTGCGGCTTGCCGCTGCCCCTGCCAAGCGACTGCCTGGGCGATGTCGTCCTCCAGCATCCCGGATGGGGCGGCGCCGGCCCGCTGGTGGAGGAATGCGCGCGCGTGTTGATCGATGGCGGGCGCCTGTGGCTGTTCCTGGTCAATCCATGGAGCCCCTTCCGCCTGCGACGCCCGCGCGACCTGCCGGTCGCTTCGGCCGGTGCATGGCAGCAACGCCTGCGCGCGCATGGCCTGCAGATCGATGCGGCGCGCTTCCTCGGCCCCAGCTGGCGGATGGCTTCGCAGTCCAATGCGCAGGCCTCGGATTGGCCTCTGGGCGCATGCCGGGTGATCGTCGCCGAAAAACGCGGGGCAGCGCCGGTGGCGCCGGCTCCGGTGGCATGGGGGCGTGGTGCCGCCCCGGCCGCATGAACACGAACACAGGAACACGATGAAGAAGATCGAAGTACATACCGACGGCGCCTGCCTGGGCAATCCAGGGCCCGGTGGCTGGGCGGCGCTGTTGCGCTACAAGGCCCACGAGCGCGAGCTGGCCGGCGGCGAGCCGGATACCACCAACAACCGCATGGAGCTGATGGCCGCTATCCGGGGCCTGGAAGCACTGAGCGAGCCGTGCGAGGTGATGTTGCAGACCGACTCGCAGTACGTGCGGCAGGGCATCACCGAATGGATGCCCGGCTGGATCAAGCGCGGCTGGAAGACCGCAGGCGGCGATCCGGTCAAGAACCGCGACCTGTGGGAGCGACTGCATGCGGCCGCCAGCCGCCACCGCATCGACTGGCGCTGGGTAAAAGGCCACAACGGCGATCCGGACAACGAGCGCGTGGACGAGCTGGCGCGCGTGGCGGCTCAGCGGGTGCGCGACACCGGCGCGGTACACTGATCGCGCATGCGCCAGATCATCCTCGATACCGAAACCACCGGACTTGAGTGGAAGAAGGGCAACCGCGTGGTCGAAATCGGCTGCGTGGAACTGCTAGAACGCCGCCCGAGCGGGCGCAACTTCCATCGCTACCTCAAGCCGGATTGCGACTTCGAACCCGGCGCGCAGGAAGTCACCGGCCTGACCCTGGAATTCCTCGCCGACAAGCCGGTGTTCGAGGAGGTGGTCGATGAATTCCTCGAGTACATCGACGGCGCCGAGCTGATCATCCACAACGCCGCGTTCGACCTGGGCTTCCTGGATTCGGAACTGTCTCGCGTGGGCAGCCACTACGGGCGGATCACCGACCGGGCCAGCGTGATCGATACCCTGCTGCTGGCGCGCGAGCGATACCCGGGCCAGCGCAATTCGCTCGATGCGCTGTGCAAGCGGCTGGGCGTGGACAACTCGCACCGGCAACTGCACGGCGCGCTGCTCGACGCCCAGATCCTGGCCGATGTCTATGTCGCGCTGACCTCGGGCCAGGAAGAGATCGGCTTCGCCGAGGCCAACGTCGCCAGGCCGCGCGCGGACGCGGCGGTGCGCTTCGTTCCTGCGATCGGCGAGCGTCCGCGCATCGCCGCGCAGGCCGACGAGCAGGAAGCCCACCTGCGCCGGATGACCACTTTGCGAAAGAAAGCCGGGCGCGCGCTGTGGGACGAGTCCGTCGAACCGCAGGCGGTCGCCGAGTCCGAGGCTGTCGCCGGCTGAGCGTGGCCCGCGTGCTGTCTGCGGCGGGGTGCAGCCGCCAGCCGCACAGTCACATGGATCCGTGCCGCCGCCATCCAGCGGCGCGCCATTGGCCATTTATTGGCAGCGCACCAGCACCGCAGTGACGTTGTCCGAGCCGCCGCCATCCAGTGCCGCGGCGACCAGGGTGTCCACGCACTCCTGCGCGCTGCAATCCTGTTCGCCCAGCGCCTGGGCGATGTGGCGGTCGTCCACTTCCTCGGTCAGGCCGTCGCTGCACAGCAGCAGCTGCATGCCCGGCCGCAGTTCGCCGGCCATGGTCGACACGTTCAGGTGGTTGGGGTCGGTCACGCCCAAAGCCTGGGTGACCACGTTGCGGTGCGGGTGCGAGCGGGCCTGCTCCGGGGTCAGCGTGCCCTGGACGATCAGGTCCTGCACGTAGCTGTGGTCCTGGCTGAGCTGGGCCAGCTTGCCGTCGCGCCACAGGTAGGCCCGGCTATCGCCGACCCAGGCCACCTCGAAGCGCTGGCCCTGGACCCGGGCGGCGACCACGGTGGTGCCCATCGGCAGGGCGTCGTTGCGCCGGCGCGAGACCCGGATGATCTCCTCGTCGGCGATGCGGATTGCCTGGGTCAGCGGGGTGCCGCTGCGGATCTCCCGGACGATCGTCTCCCGCGCCAGCGCACTGGCCACCTCGCCGCACGCGTGCCCGCCCATCCCGTCGGCCACCAGCCACAGGCCCAGCTCGCCGTCACCGTAATAGGTGTCCTCGTTGAGCTGGCGGCGCAGGCCGACGTGGGTCAGGTGTCCGAATTCGATCATGTCGTCCCAACAAGGGGGGTCTCAAAGGATGCATACGCGATCATCCGGATGGACAGGACAGTCGGCAAGGCGGAGCGGGCGAACCCTTCATCCGCGGTATCGGCAGGCACCCCGGGAAAGTTGAAAAGACCCCTGCATGGCTTGTCGCGCGCAGGCCAGCCCCGTATCATTCACGCCCCCGGGCCAAGCCCTGGGGACCGCGGAGAGGTGGCAGAGCGGTTGAATGTACCTGACTCGAAATCAGGCAGGCGTTTATAGCGCCTCGAGGGTTCGAATCCCTCCCTCTCCGCCATACATATAATGAAATCAACGAGTTAAGGTTGATTTCCAGGCATTACCATCATCCCGCCCCACAAGGCGGGATGATGCGTATAGGGTGCACGCTGTAGAGCTTGTTGGATGGCAGGCCACATGCGGCTATCTGAGCGCTGGCCAACAGGGCAGTTGGATTTTTCGCCAAATTGCGCAACACTTTGGTTGACGAAAAGGCCAGTTGATGGCGCGTCAGCAAAGGAGGTCCGCTATGCGTGACGGATTTGATGGCATCTAAGTCTAATGAATCAGAATTGCCCGCCTAAATGGCGGGCAATTTTTTTTGCCGAGGGGAACGGCGATGAATTTCTTAGGGGAAGAGTTCCGCAACTTCGCAGTTATCGTCGGCGTTGGGGTGGCGCTATGGTCGCTTCGGACCACAATCACTCTGGCCAGGCGCAAGCAGAGCGCAGATTTGATCTTCGCAGGACGTAACGATGATTCCTTTGTCAAAGGAATTCGTGCCGTCAGGAAGTATCACACTGCAGGAAATATAAAGACATTGGCTCACATTCCTGCCAATAGCTCCGAAGATGCGAACCATGTCAGATATCTTCTCAATTACTTCGAAGCAATGAGCGTGGGAGTAAAGAAGAAGATTTATGATGAAGAAATCCTGTATCTGAATTACAAAACGACTTTGAAGCATGTGCTGGAATTTTCTGCGCCGTATTTAAAAGAAGTGAGGCTGGTGCAAGATACGTCATCGCTCTATCGAGAAGCGGAATGGCTCGCCGACAGGTGGCGTGCCGCAGAGGTTAGTCGTTGGACGCGCATCAGAATTAGGTTGGCATTCGGTAAGTCAATCGGATAGCAGGCCGCTCAATCTCGCTAGCGAGCATGAGAAAAGGCCCCGCCGGGTTAGGGCGGGGCCAACGTGACTTCCCGAACGTGAAAGCGCCCGAAGGCTCATCCGTGGTCACTGGTGCGGTTTTTCAGTACGGCGGCACTCACACCTAATCCGCCCTCCTGCTAAATCATCAAAATTCCTCGCTCCAGATAGGGCGAGACTTCCGGCGTCGGTGCGGACTCGCTCGCGCCCACGGCCATCGCCAACGCCTGCAGCCCGTCGATGCGTCCCGTGGCCTTCGCCTTGTCCAGCTTGCGATTGCCGGCCGGGTCTTTGGTCACGACGGCGTTTGCAGCACACATAGTCAGTACCGGGTGCATGCCGTGACGAATGTTCCCGTTCAGCAGATGCGCTTCCAGCGCATCCAGCGCGCCAGCCATGTCCTTGAATCCCTGTCCCATCGGAACCAGCGGCAGCGCCACGCCCAGGCGGTCCAGTTCCTTTTGGAACACGTCAATTCGCCAACGGTCGAACGCGATAGCGTGAATTTCCAGGTCGCCACACAGGTCAACGATTTCCTGCGCGACGTGCCCGTAGTCCACGGAAGCCCCCGGCGTGGTGCGCAGGAAGCCTTGGCGGTGCCACACGTCATAGGGCGCCCGGTCGCGCTGGGCGCGGTCCCGGAGGCCATCGGCGGGCGTCCAGAAGTAGGGACGGACGTTGCCGTACAGGTCGAACAGGACGAACGCCGTAAGGTCTAGGCGCGCCGACAGGTCCAGCCCGCCGAACACCGGCCCGCGTAGCTCATCGGGCTCCCCGCCGCATTCCTTCCATATCGTCGGCGACACGAACGGGGAAACGATGCTCACGCGCTGATTCAGGATCAGGTTCCGGAACGTGTTTTCCATGCTGGGCATGCGGCCCGCTTGCTTGGCCTGTTCTCGCAGATCGTCCAGCGAACGGAATAGGCCGAGCGCAGGATTCGCGGCGCGCCAAGCGTCCTCATCGTCCAGGTCGCAGCCCTCCGGGGCGGCATAGACACGGGACACAATGCGCGGGTCATCGCTGCGGGCGGCATCGTCCAGCCACAGGGAAAACAGGTCGGCATCACTGGCCGCCTGCGTGGAAATGGCGATCAGTAGGGGATCAGTGTGCGCGCCCTGCGACGTTGTAAGCGCATCCACGAAATCCGACGATGGTCCGCGTACCTGGCCGATTTCGTCAGCGATCACCAGGACGGGAGAAAGGCCATGGGCGGTCTTGCCGTCTGCTGCCAGCGCCTTGTATTCCGTATTGAGCGGGAGGCCAAGCAACCGCTTGCCGCTAGGGATGATCCGCACGATTTCAGACAGCTTGGCGGACAGCTGCACCATCTTGGCCGCCAGATTGAAAACTAGCGCCGCTTGGTCACGGCTCAGCGCGCCGGAAACGATTTGTGCATTCTGCTTCGCCTCTGGCCCCACCAGGTGCGCTAGCAGCAGTGCGGCGATCAGGCCGGTCTTGCCATTCTTGCGGCCTATGGACAGCAGTGCGCGGCGCGTTCCCGCCGGGTTGTCGTAGATGGCGCGGATGAAATCGCACTGGAACTCTGCCAGCTTCATAGGCTGGCCGACGTGTGCACCGTCCGGAATCAGGCAGTACCGTTCAATGAAGGCAATGACGCGATCCGCACGGGTCATTAGTGCGCCCTCGGAATCAGGTCGTCCGAGTGGTCACGCTTGGCGGCGCGTGCCTGTTGTTCGCCTTTCAATGTATTGCCGGCGTCGCGTGCGCGGCCTTCCGTGGCTTCCGGGTGCAGGTGCAACATGCGGGCGAGCGAAACCGCACGGCGGCCCGTTGCTTCCAATAGCTTGTGCGCCGGATGCGGCTTGCCTTTCACAAGGTCGCCTTCCTTGGCGATCAGCTTGCGCAGACGTTCCATGTCGGCATACATGCGCGCCAACTCCACGGCGTTGGTCAGGTCCAGGGCGTTCCATCGATCGCGCGGGCGGTTCGCCAGGATTTCCGGCCAGAACTTGCGAGCCTCGGCCGGAAAGTGGACGTGGGCGGGCGGGGTCAGTGGGGGTAGGGTAGCGTTGCGCGCAGCTTCAACCGCGGCGGCGGTGCTATCGGAACGTTTGCGCTTCATTTGCCGGTCCTCGGACTGAAATGGTAGATTCTCGAAACACGGGGGAGGTGATCAATGATTAAGTGGATGACGGCTTCTTTTGCGGCATTCTTGTTGCCGATCTCAAGCGTTTTCGCTGCGCCGCTTTCAATGAAGTGTGTTCCCACAGAGGAAGCGACGAAGCGCGGACTTCCGGTTATCTATCTGCTGGTTGACGAGAAGAACTCCGAAGTCGTGGTGCTCAAGCACCCTCATCCCTATCCAGCCAAATTCAGCGCCGAGTACATCGAGTGGACAGGGGCCGGACTTGTCTTGAGACTGAGGCGGTCAAACGGCGAACTGACCGGGGCTGATAAAAAGGAATCGCATGTGGCTTGGCGCTGCGCTGGCGAAACGGCATAGAATTTTGGGACTTAGCGATTGAAGCGAGGGGGCAGCCGGTCTATAAGCGCGACGATGCTGGCGATTTTTCAATCGAACACATCGCGCCAGCCATGTAGTGGATCAGCTGGAATGCCGCGTGCGTCGTAGCCAGGGAGGGGAGCGTCGTTGCCACGCGCAGTCTTCAAGTTGTGGCATGGCTCACACAGCGCTTGCAGATTGGATCGGCTGTTATCCGATGGATCACCGCTGATATGGTCTACAACGTTGGCAGCCGTGTAGCGGCCGCAGCGTTTGCAATGCCTGCACAACGGTTCGCACATCAGGATGTAGGCACGCAGCTTGCGCCACGCCGCAGAGTTCAATGGAATCGTGCGGCGTGGATCAGCATTGCGCCCGGTGGGGTGGCTAGCCACGTGGGCGCCTCGGTGGGATGTGCGCAATAAGTACGACCAAGATCAGCGCAACTGCGTTACCCAACATTTGCGCTCTCCTTGTCCAGCTGCGGCAGGTTTTCCAGCTGGCGAACTTCATTCACAGTCATCCAGCCGTCCTGAATCGCCTTGCCGTAGAAGTCTGCACGTGCTTCCGGGTTGCCACGCAGCAGACCTTCCACGCTGTGTTCGGCGTGGTAACGGCGACGTGCGATGGGGCCGAGAAGTTGCGAGCTAATCGCCGTCTCCCACATGGCGATCCAACGGGTCAGGCTGTAGCGGACGAACTGGCCGCCAAGTTCAGCGGTGTTGGAGTAGTTGCCGTGGCGCAGATCACCGACGATGGTCGGCGGCACGCGGAACATGCGGCAGATTTCTTCGGTGCTGAACTGCTGCGCGGCGATCCACTGCGCGTCCTCCATATTCATGGAGATGGCCTTGTACTGCATGCCATGTTCCAGAACAGGGGTCTTACCGGCATTGCCTACGCCTGCAAAGCGGTTGCGCCAGCTTTCGCCAATGCGCTGCATCTGCGCGGTGTCCATGACGTGCGGGGTTTCCAGTACGCCGGAAGGCATCGCACCGTTCCGGAACACCGAACTGCCATGCTCACGCTGCGCCAGGGCCAGGCCGAGCGTGTCGCGCGCCACTTGGATGCGTGACTTGCCCAGGATGCTTTCGGGTTCGGTGCGGTCGGCCAGGTGGAACAGCTCATCTTGCAGGAAACGCGAGATGGAGCCATCCGGCATGGTCACATCGAACCTGTACCGACCATTGGGCAGGCGCACGACGGCCACGCTGCGCGGGTGAATCGGTTCAAGGCCGATCACTTCGCCCGAGCCGTTGCGGTCGATACGCGCCCAGGCGTTGCCGTGCAGCAGCACCGTTGCCGTCATCATTTCCCGGAAGCCAAAGCCGGTCAGAATTTCGGTCGGCTGGCGCAGTACGCGGGCCAGTGGGTAATCGTCTGCACGCTGGCGGTCACCATTGTCCAGGCGGGCATACAGGTGCAGCGGAAGCGTGGCGGTCGATTCGGACAGCGCTTGGACACACCCGAAGACCGTGCTAATGCCTTCGGCGCTGCGGGCGTCCACAAACTGGCCCGAAGCGGACAGCGTTCCACGATCTTGCAGCGCCTTCCAGGATGCATCAGTCGATGCGTCGCGACGTTCAAAGAGTCGGCGGAGAATGTTCATTAGACCGTCTCCAGCCACAGGCGAGCGCGGTCAAGCCATTCATCCATGACGGGGCGCGAGCGCAGGGAGACTTCCGTGTCACCGTAGGCGGGCCACGACTGCACAATGCTCACTTCATGCAAGTTCACGGCACGCAGTTCGCGGTTGTTGCCGTTCCAGCTATCGCCACCATCAGGAACGACGAATCCGAACGACGCGCCGCCCAGGTCGCCACGTTCGGCCAGGGCGATCAGATCGCGTCCGGTCGCCGTGTCAGGCACGGAGAGGGTGAACGCAAGGCCGGTGTCGTCCTCACGCAGTTCCAGCGTGCCGCTGCGGGTGCGGCCGAGAACCTTTGCTGGATCATGGTCGGCGAGCGCAAGAATATCCCCGCCAGCGGACAGGGATCGTGCGAACGCGCCACGCCGGATGATTTCGGTGAATGAGCCGATGCGAGTAGGGGAATCAAACTTGGCGATGTAGCCGTGCAACTTTCGGCCTGTTGCGGTTACGCCGGCCGTAGCGCGCTTCTCAATATTCATGGCGCATGCTCCCAGTGCGCCCCGCCGCTATGGACGGGGCGCACATTGCGACGGTTACGGGGTGGCCGGAGTGGCGACAACGAACGCCTGCGGGTGCCGCAGCACGGTATCGCAGGTCATCATGGCGCGGATCAGCACGTTGCCACGGGCATACGCTGCGGACTCAAAAGGATTCGTAAGCACATCCAGCGTGCCCCAGGTGCCCAAGATCACCTGCGACCAGTCGCCGAGAATGGCGGTGTTCGCGGGAGCGGCGTTGCTGCTGTAAGCCGGCAGTTCGCCGATGCTCTTGCGGGTGGCGATGTACTCCGCGCCCGCCACATCGGATTTCAGCGAGCCGCGCAGGGCGCGCAGGATGGCCGGGGCGGTGTACCAGGCCGTACCACGCACATTGGCGTCTTCCAGCAGGCCTTCCAGCGCCAGCACGTCATCCCAGGTTTCCGGAATGTCGCCGGTCTGGATTCCAGCCGAGCCGATGATGCCAAGCGGCTGCTTCACGCCATCGCCGGCAATGATGGCCTTGTCCACGGCAGCGCCAATGACGAACGCCAGGTCGTCTCGCAGCAGCGCTTCGATGCTGGGATTGCTGGTCTGCGCCAGCTGGCGGGACCAGGATGAAATCGCACCGACGTGACGCGGCGACAGCGAAACCTTGTCGAACGTCATGTCACTGGTCGGAATCGCCTCGTTCTCGTTCACCCATGCCGCCGACAGACCGGAGCCGTACTTGGGAATCTCGATCACGCCGGACAGGTCGGAGAGGGTGCGCACACCCATCTGCCGGACAACGATGGAGTCACGCAGCGGGCCGATGTACTGGTCGCCACGATGGATCGTCTGGACGATATCGCCGGCCGTCGTGGTCAGGTTGGTGCGCTTCTCCAGGACGGACAGCGGGACGAACACGCCCTGCGCCTTGCGGCCGGAGCGGCGTTCGGCTTCCTGCGCGTATTCGGCTTCCGCGCCGGTCAGGGCGCGGCCGGCAACCTGCGCCGACACGACGGCCAGCAGGGACACACGCTGTTCCAGTGCGGCCAGGTTGTCGTTGCCGGGGGCGTGGATGGTGGTGCCATTGGCGCGGCGTTCCTCATCGGCAAGGAACTGTGCGCGCTGTTCCTCGGATTCCAGCGACGCGATTTCGGCCTTGGCGGCGTTGAACGCGGTTTCGTCGCCAGCCTCGGCGGCGGTGCGAGCCTTGGCCACAACAGCGGCACGGGCTTCACGGATTTGAGCGATGCTACGCATAATCGTACTCCGGGTAGTTGAAGGGATCGATCCCGGCGGTTAAGAAAATGCGGTTGCGCCGATTAAACAATCGAGATTTGTTATGGGATGGTTTGAGACAGCTCCTTCCGATCAGGATTTGAGCCAACTGCGCAGAATTCTCAGCTAACGCCTCGCGCGCGTACGATCCGCTGTTACCCCTGTTACCCCTGTTACTCAGGTGCCTGCACGCCAGTAACACCAGTAACGCAGTAACAGGGGTAACAGGTAGTGTGTGGGCACATATAGTCACGGGGGCGGTGGTGGCGGCGGAATTTCCGGAAGATCAGGCCGTGAATACAAACCACTACCCAAATTTTTAATTTCGCCAGCCTTCGCCATTCGAGACAGCCGCATCTTTACTGCCGCTCGCGTTGAACCGTCTGTCATAGCCGCGTGGATTTCGGACACGGTTCCAAGGCCGCCAGCCGTCGCCAGGGCTTCCAGGATCGCCCCGCGCTCCTTGGACCGCTCCACGTCTTCCGTGCGGCCCACGTAGCTCCAATGGCCGTCGTCCAGGCTCAACGTCAGTTCGGTTTCATCTTCGATATCACGGCCATTGATGTGCAGCGTGGCATCGCTTCCGCCACGGGCGCGCTCCAACACAAGAACGTTATCGACGCTGCCGGTCATGCCTTGGGTGCCGGAGACTTTATGCAGCACGTCGCCGCTGGCCTGCTTACGGTTGTGCATGACCAGGACGACCGCGCAGCTGAAATCCCGAGTCAGCGGCTTGAGCATTTCGCCGACTTCATAGTCATGGGCGTACGCGGACTTGCGGCCGGGATCGTTGTCACGGAACGCGCTTACCGTGTCGATCACGACCATGCGTGCATCCGGGTGCGATTGAAGCCATTCCCGGATCGCGACGACACCCAATAGTCCGCGCGGCCATTCGGTCGCATACGAAAAGCGGTCGAAGTTTGCGCCGGGGAATGCGCGGGCCAACTTCGCTATTCGGCGGCTCAGTCGGCGGTCGTTGCCTTCAAGGTCAAGGTACAGAGTGTCGCCTCGATCCTCCACAGGGCGCGGGCGCCACAAGGGCGATCCGGACGATACGGTCATGCACATCTGCAGGACCAGCCACGACTTGCCGATTTTCGGATCGCCGGAAAGGATGCTCACGCCCTCTGGAAGAATGTCGCGCACTGCCCATTGCACGGGCTTGAACTCCATGCGCATGAGGTCGGAGACGTTCTTGATCCGTCCTTCAATCGTCGGCAACGTAGGCGGCTTTGGTGCCTGATACACCGCGCTGCACATGCCACAGGCGTTCGTAATGGTCGTGACCAGGTAGGTGCGATGCGTCGTCCACTTGTCACGCACCATGCCGCTGCGCCGCATCAGACGTTCCATGCGCGGCGCATCCTTTCCAGTCCAGAACGCTAGGTGTGCGGCTAGTGCGGCGTCGTTCTCGGAATTCTTATCAGCCTTGCCACTCCACAGGTCAGCTAGTGACGCCTTGCCACCGAACGCGGCAGCTGCGCTTTGCCTAGCATTGAGCATCCGGCATATCAGTTCATTGTCATCGCTCGGTCCGTACCACTCCGGCGCGGCTCCGGAAGTGGCCGAATCCGTGACCATCGGGGTGAAGAGGTCCGCGACCAGTTTGGTCGCTAGCGTATCGCACACAGTGTCCGCGAGGCCGTTCGCGTAGCCGGAAAGTCCGAATGCAACGGATTGCCCATCGCTGTAGAGTTCAGCGCCTTCGATCCGCTTCCGGTGCGGCGGCATCATGGTCACGCGGGCGATGACGTGGACGCCGCGACCGCTGCTACTCCATTCGCACAGCGCGCCAGGGAAACGCGACACCAGTCCTTGCGCGAAGGGCGTAAGGTTGCCGGCCTCATCCTGACGGCAGTTGTCTAGGTCCAGCAGGAAATATCCGCAACCGGAAGTGAAGCGGAAGCCTAGGGCGTACTGCCCAACCGGAAAGCGGGCAAGGGCGGCGAGTGCATCGGTATAGCTGTGCCAGTTGGCCGGATTGCTCGCGTCGATTGGCGCGCTGCCGTCCAGTCCCGCCGGCTGTTTCCGGTACTTGCCTGCGGTGGCGTCCCACGTCAGGGCAAAGAGGTGCCATTGTCGGACGGCCTTCATGCCGCCCAACGCTTCGTCCAGGGTGTTCATGGGTGTTTCCTCAGCCTAGAAACGGCGTCAGCAAGATGTACGCGGTTTCCATGTACTTGGCCCGGAATGCCGGGTTCGGGTGATTCATTCCGAGAACGAACAGCGTGCGCGCAGCTGCGAACTCGGCGGGCTCGCGTTGTGTCAGGTATTGGGGCGCGATGGATTTCCAGTGCCGATGAGCGTTGTGCCAGCACGCCGACAGGTCGCTAGGCACTACATGCGGACAGATCGCGTGCAGATTGGAGAGCACTTCCGGGCGCAAGGTGTTCACGGCGGCACTCCTTCCGGATAGTAGGGAGCGGCGAGCGCACGCATGGAATGGCGAATGCCTGCGCGGGCGTAGTCATCTGCAAAGGTGAAATGGACGGTCAGCGCCACTAGCACTTGCCGCATCTCATCGGGCAGGCGGTCAAGTTCGTTCGCGCGAGCCTCGGCGTCCGTGCATGCCTTTTGCATCCAGGCAGCACCAACGTGCGGATACCGCTTGCGCAGCCGTTCGTAGAGTTCGGGGTATTTCATGCCGTCACCCCTTCCAGCCACTTGCGCACGTCCTTCCAGCGCCACGCGGTCATGTGGTCGTTGATCTTGACGGGCTTGGGGAAATCGCCGCTATTGACGCGGCGCCAGAGCGTGGCGGCAGAGAAGGGGAGGACGGTCAAAAGGTCGCGCTGGCGTACCAGCGCTTGATCGGGCAGCTTCCGGAAATCGATGGATGAATCGGCTTTCATGTCGTGGCACTCCGTGTCTCGGGGTGTCACGAACTTTATGGATCAGGTTGAAGATCGTAAAAAACCTACTTGCTTAGGTATCTTTTAATTAGTGAATCGACGTTCGCCTTGTTCTCGTTAACGGCATCAATGATCGCCTGCCGACTGACGTTGAAGGTATCGCTAACCAGGTCGGCAGCGTCGGTAACGCCAATCCCTTCCTTTCCGACCTTCCATGCATAGTCTCGGCATGCAGCTCCCTTGTCGAATTTCGACCTGCGGCGTCCATCGCGTTTGTCCTTCGGGCGCGTGGCCCACTCCCGAAGAATCGCGGCGGCAAAGCCACGCGAACCTTCGGTCAGCGGTTCACCTGAAAGAAGCTTGTCGGCAATCTCTGTTGCGATTTCACGCTGGCGCGTTTCAATGGCGTCTCTTTCTTCGTTGGTCAGCATTAGTTGGCCCTCCGAATGTTGACCACGTTGGCGCCTTTGGCTGGCGGCGTGTCTATGAATTTCTGCCAGTCTTTCATCATGTTCGAGCGCTTCGCGAACAGATCGCCGCGACGGTATGCCGCTTCAACCTTGTTCGGGATCGTGTGTGCAAGTGCCATTTCAGCAACGTCGTTCGGATAGGCGGTGCGTTCGCTCGCCCAGTCGCGAAAGGTGCTGCGGAATCCATGCGGCACGGCATCAACGTCCATGCGCCGCATTACGGCCGATATCGCCATATCCGACAGCTGCTTGCCGGTCGGGGAGGGGAACACGAACTCGCAGCCGGCAATGTGGGGTAGCGATTTGAGGATTTCCACGGCCCGCGTGTTCAACGGGATTCGGTGTTCCTTGCCAGCCTTCATCCGCTCGGCTGGAATCGTCCATAGTTTCGCGTCCAGGTCGATTTCGCCCCAAGTGGCGCCACGCACTTCGCCGCTACGCGCTGCGGTCAGGATCAGGAATTCCAGCGCAAGCGCAGCCATACCATTGCGCTGGCGAAGCTCCGCAACGAATCCGTGCAACGAATCCACGGGCAGGGCCGCGTGGTGTTCCACTTTCTTGACCTTGTTGGGCTTGGCCAGCAGAACATCCAGGTTGCCTTTCCAGCGTGCGGGGTTGTCGCCCGTGCGGTGCCGGCTAACGGTCGCCCAATCCAGCACGGCTTCGATGCGTCCGCGCAGCCGCGTAGCCGTCTCCGTCTTTGTGTTCCATAGCGGGGACAGGATGCGTTGGATATGGGGCAGGTCAACTTGGTCCACGGGCATCTTGCCGATCACGGGATTGGCATATGACTCCAACGTGGAAGTCCATTGGGCCACGTGCTTGGCGTTCTTCCATTCCGCGCGCTTGGCTGCAATGGTGAATTTCACGCACTCGGCGAAGGTGGGGGTTTGGACCAAGGTGGCGCGCACGGCCTTGCGCTGCTCTATCGGGTCCACTCCCTCCTGAACCTTCCGCCGGGCGTCCCGTGCCCGGTCACGGGCTTCCGCTAGCGGCACATCCGGCCAGCCACCCAGGCCCATATCCCGGCGCCGCTTCCCGACCATCGTGCGCAGAATCCAATTGCGTGCACCGGTGGGTGCCACGCGAAGGTATAGCCCAGGGACCACGCCGACCGCGTGCAACCCCTCTGGCAGTTTCGGGATTTGAACCGCCGAAATTTCCTTGGCCTTCTTAGGCATAGTTTCGTCATTCCCATCATCCGAGCCATCATTGGCAGGTGCGATTGGAAGATAGGTGTCGCGATGCCATGAGTCAATAAAAAGTATTGGTATCAGTCATTTAGGTGTCTACATGGGATGGCATGAGATGGTGAGAAATGCGCCAAAGGCGGCCTCCCTCTCCGCCAATTTTCCAGGCCTGCAAGTTCCCCCGACCCTGCATCCCTTCACCGAAGGGTCGTGTCAGGGAGGGATTTGAACCCAAGGGTTCGACAAACCGGCGCAGCCGGTTTGCACGGCGAAGCCGCCCGCAGGGCGAGGCCCCGTAGGGGCCGAGTGAATCCCTCCCTCTCCTCGACCTCAAGGCCCGTAAGCCGTCGCTCGCGTGCCCCCAGTAAAAGCCGCGTTGGGGAAAGGATTTGAACCCAAGGGTTCGACAAACCGGCGCAGCCGGTTTGCACGGCGAAGCCGCCCGCAGGGCGAGGCCCCGTAGGGGCCGAGTGCATCCCTCCCTCTCCTCGACCTCAAGGCCAGCAAGCCGCTGCTCGCGCGCCTCCAGTAAAAGCCGCGTTGGGGAAAGGATTTGAACCCAAGGGTTCGACAAACCGGCGCAGCCGGTTTGCACGGTGGCGCAGCCACCGCCCGGAGGGCGAGGCCCCGCAGGGCCGAGTGCATCCCTCCCTCTCCTCGACCTCAAGGCCAGCAAGCCGCTGCTCGCGCGCCTCCAGTAAAAGCCGCGTCGGGGCAGGGATTTGAACCCAAGGGTTCGACAAACCGGCGCAGCCGGTTTGCACGGCGAAGCCGCCCGCAGGGCGAGGCCCCGCCGGGGCCGAGTGCATCCTTCCCGTCCCATCAGTCGATTCAAAGGCTTGTGCCTTCGGCACGAGCAAGCCCTGCGTTGTGCCCCCGGCCCAGCACTCCAGCCTCACGTAACCATCCCCGAGCAGGGCGCTAGACTGTCACCCCCATCCCCGCCCACAGCCCACATGTCCGAAATCCAGGTCCCCGTCTCCTTCGGCGAGCTGCTCGACAAGATCGCGATCCTGCAGATCAAGTCCGAGCGCATGACCGATCCGGCCAAGCTGGCCAATGTGCGCAAGGAACTGTCGGCGCTGGAGCACACCTGGATGCAGCACCCGGCTGCCGGCGGCGACATCGCCCAGCTGCGCGTGCAGTTGAAGGCCGTCAATGAGCGGCTGTGGGATATCGAGGACGAGATCCGGGTCAAGGAGAAGGCCGGCGAGTTCGACGAGGACTTCGTGCGGCTGGCCCGCAGCGTCTACTTCGAGAACGACGAGCGCGCGCGGGTTAAGAAGGAGATCAACCTGGCGCTGGGCTCGGCCTACGTCGAAGAGAAGTCCTACCAGGACTACCGGCGCGCCGCCTCACCCTGAGGGTCGGCCCCGGCGGTACCCGCCGCAGCGGGCATCCGCTCGCGTCGTTGCGCATCCACGCGCTCCAGGGCGCGTATCCGCACCATGTGCCGGACCATCCGCAAGGCGGGGCTGTGCGGCAATGCCACGCCGTAACCGGCGTGCAGCCGCTCCACATCACCGGGCCGTGCCATCCCCAGCGCGCCGAGCTGGGCGATCAGCAGCGCCTGTTCCTGGACATCGGCGGGCAGCGCCTGCGGCAGCTGCAGCAGCGCTTCGCCGCTGGTGCGCATGGCCGGGGCATCGCGCGCCGCCGCCGCCGCGTACATCGCCAGCATCCGCTGGACCGGTTCGGGCTGGCGTGCCGGGTCGATCCAGGCCGGTTCGATCCACACGCCACGCAGGTCGTCGGCCGGCAGGTGCCCGAGGGTGGCCATCGCCACGCTGGAGGCGGCCGGCGCCCAGGTCGCTGGATCGTCGACCGTCCCCTGCGACAGGCCTAGCAGGGCCTGCAGTTGCAGTTCGGCCGCCGGCGCATCGCGTTCGCGCGGGGTGAGCGTGCTTGCGTGGCGGCCGCTGCGCAGCGCCGCGGCCAGTGCGATGGCCCGTTCGCGGGCCAGGGCCAGGCCGTGGCCGGGCAGGGCGGGTACGTCGGCGGACGCCGGTGGCGGGGTCCGGCCTTCGAGCAGATCCAGGACCGGCAGGCCGTTGTCGGCCAGGTGTTGCAGGGTGTCGGCGCGGTCGCCGCGAAAGCGCGTGCGCGGGCCCTGCAGCGCCACCAGCGGATGGAAATCGCTGTGCGGCTGCGCCTGCAAGGCGCGCACGTAAGTCTGCAGCAGCTCGCGGCCGCCGATCCGGCGCAGTTGCAATGCCGCGTCGCTGCCCAGGCCGATCCGCGTCGTCTCCCGCGCCAGCGTTGCGGTCACACGCAGCCGCTGCGCGTCGGGCTCCGGGCAGCGGTTGCGGCAGGCGACCACGATCAAGTCGTTGTCCTGGGCCATGTACACCTGCGCATCCGGGAAGGACTCCAGCAACGCGGCGATGATCGGCGCCAGCAGCGTGTCGTCGATCTCGTAGGTCTGCAGCCACTGCACCAGGATCCCCTCGTCGGCCAGGTGGTCGTGCAGGAACGCGTAGAACTGCGTGGTGAACAGCCCGGCCACGCCGCTCACCCAGGGGTTGGAGGGCTCGGAGACGATGACGTCGTAGCGGCGACGGTGGGTGGAAAAGAAATGCCGCGCATCGTCGAAGTGGATATGCGAGCGCGGGTCATCGAGCGTGCGGCCGATGCGCGCGGCGAAGTGGCGCGCGCCGGCCGCGTACACGGTCGGCTCGATCTCCACCGTCTCCACCTGTTCGACCCGGTCGCTGCCCAGCAAGGTATGCGTCGACAGCCCCAGGCCCAGTCCGATCACTCCGACCTGGCGCGGTTGCGCATGCAGCGCCAGCGGCAGCGCGCCGAGGCTGACCATGGTCAGCTCGTCGCCACCGGGTGGGCCATCCAACGTCGCCGACATCGCGCCGTCCGACTTGCCGTTGGTCAGCAGCGACAGCGTGCCCTGCGCCGGTGAGCGGGCCACGCCAATGGTGGCGGTCTTGCCGTCGCGCAGGAACGGCACTTCCAGCGCACCGTCGAGCCTGGCGAAGCCGGTGCGGTATGCGCCGGACAGCTGCGCGCGTGGATCGGGCCGTCCCCACGCGAGCACGATGGCGAACGCGGCGGCGGTGGCGAGCACCAGCGCGCCCACGCGCCGCGGTGCCAGTTCGCCGCGCGCATGTGCCAGCAACCAGAAGCCCAGCAGCATGTCGCCGGCGGCGGCGAGCATCAGGCCGATACGCACGCCCACCAGCGGGATCAGCAGGTGGGTCATCAGCAGCACGCCGACGATGGCGCCCACGGTATTGGCCGCGTACAGCCGGCCGATCGCGCCTTCGCCGGCACCGGCACGCAGCAACGCCAGGGTGAACAGCGGCAGCGTCATCCCGGCGAAGAACGCCGCCGGCAGCATCACCGCCATCGCGATCGCCGCGCTGCCCAGCAGGTACAGGCGATAGCCGCCATCGGTGCGCGACAACGACTGCACCAGCGTGGCGGTCCAGTCGAAGGAGTGGGCGAAGGCCACCAGCGACAGCAGCGCCGCGATGCCCATGGCCACCTGCGCCAGCGCGGCGGTGCGCAGCGGATCGACCAGGCGCCGCCCGCGCCGGTGCACCCATGCGCCACCGAAGGCCAGGCCCAGCAGGAACGCGGCCAGCATCAGCTCGAAGCTGTGCACGGTGGTGCCCAGGGCCTGGTTGAGCAGGCGTATCCAGCCGATCTCGTAAACGAACGAGCACGCACCGGAGATCAGCGCGATCCACAGCACCGCGCGCACCAGGCCGTTCTGCTCCGCTCCGCCCGCAGTGGCGGGCGCCGCCGCGGGTGCACTCACCGGCGTGGTCGCCGCCGCAGTGACGCGCACGGCAGTCGCCGGCTCATGCCGCATCGACAGGAACCACGCACCCGCAGCCACGGCCAGGTTGGCGATGCCGGCGGCGGCCATCGCCCCGGGCATGCCCAGCCGCGGCAGCAGCAGGAACGTCGCGCCCAGTGCACCCAGCGCGGCGCCCAGGCTGTTGGCGAAGTACAGCCCACCGAGCACGCGCGCATCGTGGCCGGCTTGCGCGCCATGGCCTTCGCTGGCGCGCAGCCAGCCGGCGCTGAGCAGCGGGAAGGTCGCGCCGAGCAGCAGGCAGGCCGGCAGGATCAGCGCGGCCGCCGACAGCCACGGGTACAGCTGCCCGGCCACACCGCCGCCCAGCCGCGGCAGCACCGCATCGGTCAGGCCCAGGTAGCCCAGGAACAATGGATGGAAGGCCAACGCCAGCACGCCGATCGCCGCCTCGGCCAGCGCATAGGCACGCAGCAGCCGCGTCCAGTGCAGGCCCCAGCGTGCGGCCAGCCACGCGCCCAGCGCCATGCCGCCCATGAAGATCGCCAGCACCAGGCTCTGCGCATAGGCCGCGTGCCCGAGCACCAGGCCCAGGTAGTGCGACCACAGCGACTGGTAGACCAGGCCGGCGAAGCCGGAAACCACGAACAGGGCCAGGACGGCCGAGCCGGGCAGGGGGGCGATGGGTCGGGCAGCCCGCGCGCCTGGCGGGAGGCTCATGCGGTCCGGCCTTGCGCCGACCGCATCGGCTCAGCTGCCGTAGTCGGCGCGGTAGCGCTCGAACGCATCGATCGCGTCGTGCACGGTGACCAGCTCCATCACCCCGTCATGCTCGATCTTGGTTCCCCACTTCAGCGCCGAGGCCGGCTTGCCCAGGTACTTGCGCGCGGCATCGTCGTAACGGTCCACGCAGTAGCGCCGCTCCGAATACGGCCCGCTGCGCGCCGGGTTGCTGGCCGCATGCAGTCCCAGCACGCGGGTGCCCATCGCGTTGGCGATGTGCATCGGCCCGGAGTCGGGGGTGACCAATAGGCTGGCGCGCGCGAGCAGGGCCGGCAGCTGCTTGAGCGTGTCCTTGCCCACCAGGTCCAGCGCCTGGGCGTGCATCGCCGCCAGGATCGCATCGGCGGTGCTGCGCTCCAGCTCGCTGCGTCCGCCGCACAGCACCACCCGCCAGCCGCGCGCGGCGGCGTGGTCGGCCAGGGCCGCGTGGCGGTCGGGATACCAGTTGCGGCGCAGGTGGCTGGAGCACGGCGAGATCATCAGCACCGGTGCGCCGTCGTCGGGCCACTGGGCCTTCGCCCAATCGCGGGCGGCCTCGGGCACCGGCAGGTCCCAGGCCACCCGGGTCTGCTGCAGGCCCAGCGGCTCGCAGAAGCTGCCGATCGCGTCGAGTACGTGGATGCCCGGGCGGTCGGGGATGCGCTCGTTGATGAAGAGCCCGTGCAGGTCCTTGGAACGCGAGCGGTCGTAGCCGATCTTGCGGTCGGCGCGGATGTGGGCCGACAGCAGGTTGGCGCGGAAGGCGACCTGCATCTGCAGCAGCACCTCGAACGGCTGCGCCGGCAGTGCCGCGCGCAGGGCGCGCATGCCGGCCAGGCCGGTGCGTTTGTCGTAGACGTGGAAGACCACGCCTTCCAGGCCGTCGAGCAGGCGGAAGCCGGCCGGATCGATGATCCAGTGCAGCGGCGGGCTCGTTTCAGGCGGGCCGGGCCAGGCGCGCTGCAACGTGCGCACGAGCGGCACGACGTGGGTCACGTCGCCGAGGGCGGACAGGCGTAGCAGGCAGAGTGAGGGGCGCATCGCTTGCAGGTGTTGTTAGACTCGTGCGGATGGTCGCCTTCGACGCCAGCGAAGCCCTGACGCCGTACCGCGCGGAGAGCGGGTACGGTGCCATTCTCTTCGACCGCCAACGACTGCGGCAAGCGGGCGCTGAACTGTTCTCGCCGGCGGCCTGGGGCGAGCGGGCCCGGCCGGTAGGTTCGGGCGGCCGTGGCGGCGCCTGGTTCGTCGATGCGCCGTTCGGCCCGTGCGTGCTGCGCAACTACCTGCGCGGCGGCCTGGCCGCGCGCTTCAGCCGCGACCAGTACCTGTGGCGCGGCGCCTCGCATACCCGCAGCTTCGCCGAGTTCCGGCTGATGCGCGAGCTGCTGGTCCGCGGCCTGCCGGTCCCGCGCCCGCTGGCGGCCAGCTATGTCCGCGAGGGCTTCCAGTACCGCGCCGCGATCCTGCTGGAGCGGCTGATGGACGTGCGCTCGCTCGCCGACCGCGCGCTGGTGGCCGGCAATGGCGCGCCATGGGAGGAGACCGGGCGGTTGATCGCCCGCTTCCACCGCGAGGGCCTGGACCATGCCGACCTCAACGCGCACAACCTGCTGTTCGACGGCAACGGCCGCGGCTGGATGATCGACTTCGACCGCGGCCGCCTGCGCATCCCGGCCACCCACTGGCGCGAGGCCAATCTGCGCCGGCTGCTGCGCTCGCTGCTCAAGCTGCGCGGCGAGCGCGCCTCCGACGAGGTCGAGGCCGACTTCGCGCGCCTGCGCCGGGCCTACGACCTGGCCTGGAAGCGGGGCTGCTGATGGCCGACTGGTCGCTGCGGCTGCACGGGGTCGGCAATGCGTCGGCGGTCGAGCTGGGCTCGGCCATGGCCAGCATCGAGCGCGATGGCCGACCCTGGCTGACCATCGACTGCGGCGCCGAAGGCCTGACCGCGTTCGAGGCGCTGCATGGCCAGCCGCCGGACGCGGTGTTCATCACCCACGTGCACCTGGATCATGTGGCCGGGCTGGAACGGCTGTTCGTGTCCAGCTTCTTCGACCCGCAGCGACGCGGCCGCGTGCGCCTGTACGTGCCCGCACCGGTGGTGCCGCTGCTGCAGCGGCGGGTCGGCGACTATCCCAACGTGCTGGCCGAAGGCGGCGCCAACTTCTGGGACGCGTTCCAGCTGGTGCCGGTCAGCGATGCGTTCTGGCACGACGGCCAGCGGCTGGAAGTGTTCCCCGTGCGCCACCACTGGCCCGACACCGCGTTCGGCTTGCGCCTGCGCGGCAGCGTGGTCTGGAGCGGGGATACCCGGCCGATCCCGGAGATGCTGGCCCGGCATGCCGATGCCGGCGAGCTGATCGCCCACGACTGTGCGCTGCACGGCAATCCCTCGCACACCGGGCTGGACGACCTGGAGCGCGAGTACACCGACGCGCTGCGCAAGCGGATGCTGCTCTATCACTACGCCGGCCACGCCGATGCGGTGGCGATGGTCGCGCGCGGCTACCGGGTCGCCCGCCCCGGTGAATCCTGGCCACTGGCCGAGCCGCGCCCCACGATGCCGGCCTTGCCATGAACGTGATCCGGCAGCTGCAGGCCTCGCCCCACGACCGCCTCGGCCGCCCACTGCGCGACCTGCGCCTGTCGGTGATCGATGCCTGCAACTTCCGTTGCGGCTACTGCATGCCGGCCGACCGCATCCCCGACGACCACGGCATGGATTCGGCCAGCCGGCTGTCGTTCGACCAGATCGAGACGCTGGTGCGCGGCTTTGCCGCGATCGGCGTGCACAAGCTGCGCCTGACCGGCGGCGAGCCGCTGCTGCGCAAGCGCCTGCCCGAACTGGTCGCGCGCCTGGCCGTGATTCCCGGCATCGACGACCTGGCCCTGACCACCAATGGCTCGTTGCTGGCGACGCAGGCGCAAGCGCTGCGCGATGCCGGCCTGCATCGGCTGACCATCAGCCTGGATGCGCTCGACCCCGATGTGTTCGGCGCGATGTCCGGCGGCCGCGGTGAAGTGGGCGCGGTGCTGGAAGGCATCGCCGCGGCGCAGGCGGTCGGCTTTGCCGCGATCAAGATCAACTGCGTGGTCCAGCGCGGCCTCAACGAGGACCAGGTGGTGCCGCTGCTGGAGCACTTCCGCGGCAGCGGCCACGTGGTGCGCTTCATCGAGTACATGGACGTGGGCACCTGCAACGGCTGGCAGCTCGACCAGGTGGTGACCTCGGCGCAGCTGCGCGACCGCATCGCAGCACGCTGGCCGCTGCGAGCGCTGCAGTCGCAGTACCGCGGCGAGGTGGCCGAGCGCTACGCCTTCGTCGATGGCGCGGGCGAGGTCGGTTTCGTCAGCTCGGTCAGCTCGCCGTTCTGCGGCGACTGCCACCGCGCCCGGGTCTCGGCCGACGGTCGCCTGTACACCTGCCTGTTCGCCGGCGAGGGCCACGACCTGCGCCCGGCGCTGGCCGGCGGCGAGGCCGCGCTGGCCAGCCATGCGGCCGCGCTGTGGTCGCGGCGCGGCGACCGCTACAGCGAGATCCGCAGCAACCCGCAGGCGCCACGCAAACACATCGAGATGTACCTGATCGGAGGGTGAGTGGCCACGCGAAAGTCTTCCAAGCCGCAATTGACCCACCTGGACGCGCAAGGGCGCCCGGCGATGGTCGATGTTTCTTCCAAGGCGGTGACCGCGCGCAGCGCGACCGCCGAATGCCGGGTGAAATTCCCGGCGGACGTGGCCGCGCAACTGCGCGCCAACGGCCTGCGCGCCAGCAAGGGCGGGATCGTGGAGACGGCGGTGATCGCCGGCACCCTGGCGGCCAAGCGCACCCATGAGCTGATCCCGTTCTGCCATGCCTTGCCGCTGGAAGGCGTGCGCATCGCCATCGACTGGCACGGCGAGCGCGAGCTGCGGATCGAATGCACCGCGCGCACCACCGCCCGCACCGGCGTGGAGATGGAAGCGCTGACCGGCGCGACCGTGGCGGCGTTGACCGTCTACGACATGAGCAAGGCGTTGTCGCACGCCATCGTGCTGGGCCCGGCCAAACTGCTGGGCAAGCGCGGCGGCAAGCGCGACTTCGGCGTGGTGGACTGATGGCGACGGTGCGGTTGCTGTATTTCGCCAGCCTGCGCGAGGCCGCGGGCCGGGACGAGGAAACCGTGCAGAGCACGGCCGTCGACCTGGCCGCCCTGTACGAAGAAACCGCCGCGCGCCACGGCCTGCTGTGGCCGCGCGAGCGCCTGCGGGTAGCGATGGATGGCGCGTTCGCGCGCTGGGACGACGCACTGCGCGACGGCAGCGAAGTCGCGTTCATCCCGCCGGTATCGGGAGGCTGAGATGACCGGCAACAACAACAGCGCGCCTGCGCGCTTCGAACTGGCCGAGAGCGACTTCGCGATCGGGCCCCTGCGCGCCGGACTGCTGAACGCACGCGCCGGCGCCTATGCCAGCTTCGAAGGCTGGGTGCGCGACCACAACGACGGACGCCCGGTATCGGGCCTGCGCTACGAAGCGTATCCGGCGCTGGCGGTGCGTGAGGGGCAGCGCATCGTGGAAGAGGCGATGACGCGCTTCGCCATCGAGCGGATCTACTGCGTGCACCGCATCGGCGACCTGGCGATCGGCGATCTTGCGGTGTGGGTGGGCGTGAGCGCGGCCCATCGCGACGCCGCGTTCGCCGCCTGCCGCCATGTGATCGACGAAGTGAAAGCCCACGTGCCGATCTGGAAGCACGAGCGCTACCTGGACGGCGACCTGCAATGGCTGCATCCGGAGTCCGAGTCGAACGCCGCCGATGTTTCCAAGCAGGAGCAAGACCGATGAGCCGCACACCGTTCCGTCGTCGCATCGCGGCCGCGCGCGTGCTGCTGGTGGCCGCGCTGGCCACGCATGCATTCGGCGCGCACGCACAGGCCGGTGAACTGCTGGTCGGCAACAAGTCGGCCGACACGCTGTGGCGCCTGTCGCTGGCAGACGGCCGCAAGCTCGGCGAGGCGCCGACCGCGCCCGGTCCGCACGAGATCGCGGTCAGCCCCGACGGCAGGCAGGCGGTGGTCAGCGAGTACGGCCGGCAGTCGCCCGGCAACACGCTGGGCGTGTACGACACCGCCGATGGCCGGCTGCTGCGTCGGATCGACCTGGGCACGCACTCGCGGCCGCACGGCATGCGCTACCAGGCCGACGGCAAGCGCCTGCTGGTCACCACCGAAGGCAGCGACGCGCTGCTGGTGGTCGACACCGCCGGCAAGCTCGAGCGCGCGATCGACATCGGCCCGGGCAAGGGCCACATGGTCGCGTTGTCCGCCGACGGCAAGATCGCCTATGTGAGCAAGGTCGGCGCCGGCACCGTGGTGCGCGTGGAGCTGGCCGACGGCAGCACGTTGGAGAAGCCGGCCGGCGGTGGCGCCGAAGGCATCGGCGTGGCCACCGACGGCAGCGTGTGGGTCAGCAATCGCGAAGACGGCACGGTGACCGTGCACGACCCGGCCACGCTGGACGTGCTCGATACCCTGGACAGCGACGGCTTCCCGATCCGCGTCGGCTTCACCCCCAGCGGGCGCCACGCGCTGGTGACCAACGCACGCGCCGCGACCCTGGCCGTGTTCGACACGGTCAAGCGCACACCCGTTGCCCTGGTGCCGCTGGCCAAGCCAGGAACCGTCTACCGCGAAACCATGCTCGGCCGCGCCGCTCTGCCGATCGGCGCCATCGCCGATCCCTCCGGCGAACGCGTGTACGTGGCCATCAGCGGCGGCAACGAGATCGCCGTGATCGACACCACAACCTGGACCGTGGTCGAGCGCTGGCCCACCGGCGACGAGCCCGATGCGCTGGGGATCGTGGAGTCAGGGGCGCCGGTGCGTGAGGAAGCGAGGTAGGGCGGGCGTTTAGCCAACGGCTACATAGAGCCCACCGGTTGGTCGGTATTTCTCGGCTCCGACGCGGACTTCCTGGCGTGGATGTCGGCAACTGGCCGCAAGCGGGCACAGGCCAACATCAGTATCAACAGGGGCGGAGAAGCCGCTTCCGGCTCGAATGACGTCAGGCCGGTTCATCGTCAACCTGGTACTGCATCGTGCAGTGCACTGGCAGGGCAGGCCGGGCCTGAAGCGGCGTCATCCGCCGCGTTTCTTTACCGGCGGGCGTGCCCTGAGCTTCTTCCGTCCTCGCGTTGCGTAGTGGCGTGACTTTCCGCGAACTCCGGGAAGGTCTCCGCCATCGAGTCCTTTTCCGGCAGGATGTAGAACAACCCGCCTTTCTCGAACGTCGGGCGGATCACCTGCTCGTAGAACTCCGGCGAGACGTTGATGCAGCCATGGGTGATGCGGTTGTCGTCCGGCGAAGGCGAGGCGAGGCGTTCGGGGCGCTTCTCGGCCGGGACGCCAGTGGCGGTCGGGTGGATGGACACCGCCGATTCGTAGTCCACCCACAGCACGCGCCCCGCGTCGATCGATGGACCGTAACCGCCCACGAAGCGACCGGCAGGCGTGGTGCGATCCCGGCCGGGGATTTCTTTAAGTGCCAGGCCAGCGATGCCGGGCGCGGTGTGGTCACCGACCGCCGAGCCGAAGAGCCCGGGTGCCGCGCCACGAAGCTTGCCGTCGCCGCCGAAGACCAGGATCTGTGCGGCGGCCTTGTCGATGACCGCGAATGGATAGCCCTGGGTGTCGTTGGCTGCCAGAACCCAACCGGCGAGCTCGATGACCGTGCCCGATACCTGCTGGCCTGGCGGAAGCTGATCGAGTGAAGCGGCCGGTTGTGCGGCGGGCTGTGCGGCAGGCTCCTCGGCGCTGGCCGCGTTGAAACTCGCAAACGCCAGCGTCAGCGCCAGCGCACCATAGATGGCCCGGAACACGGGGTGGTTGCACGTACGGATGGGGCGGTTCCTTGGAACGAAGACGGGTTGAATATAGATGAGACCGGTGGCCAGCCAAGGCCACCGGGTCCCGGTTCAGGCCGTTCGTTGCCAATCGTTCAAGAGCGATTAGCCGCGCGGCTGGCGCTTGGGCGCCGCTTCGAGCTTCTGGACGCGGGCGTCCAGCTGATCCAGTCGCTGGTTGGCCTGCGAGGCGGACTGATTGGCCGATTCGGCGCTCTGGGCCGCGTTCTGCACCTTGCTGTCGAGCTGATCGAGGCGAGAGTTGACCCGCGCAAAATCGTCGTCATACGTGGCGCAGGCGGCAAGACTGAGGGTCACCGCGATCGCCACGCCGATCGGACGGGCCATCGCCAGATGTTGCTTGGTCATGAACATGACATTCCTCCTAACGTCCTTGGGGGCCTCGGAATATAGCGGCCTTTTCGCCAGAGCTATCCCCGGGGCTTTAGCTGACGTTGGAGTACGTCGAGGGAGTGTGAAGATGTGGTCGTAGCCCGGTCGCAGCGCTTTTTTAACCATCGATGAGTGCGCCAGTCCGGGCCCTGGCACTTTCTGCCCCGGCAGAGACACACTCGAGTATCGGCGTCGGGTCATTTCGTGCCGGCATCGGGACTTGCCTGTCCCAGAGCCGACTCGATTCGTTCCGGCCGCGGGGCACTCCAGTATCGACGTCGAGTCATTTCGTCCCGAGGTCGGGACTCCCCAATGCCGAGCGCAAGGCTTTTTGCCTCGCGATCGGGATTCGGTAGTCCCATCGGTGCGACTTTTTGCGTTGCGCGCGAACCAGGCCACTTGAACCCATCAGCCCCGGAGGCTTCGTGACTCAAGTTCGCTAGGCCTTGTCGGTCTTCTCCAGCAATGCGCGCACGCGCAACGCCAGGTCTTCCAGCGTAAACGGCTTGCCGATCAGTTCCACGCCAGGGTCCAGTACGCCGTTATGGACCACGGCGTTCCTGCTGTATCCGGTCGTGAACAGGACACGCAGGTCCGGCCGCAGCTTGAGTGCCGCATCGGCGAGCTGCCGCCCGTTGACTTCGGGCATGACCACGTCGGTGAACAGCAACGAGATCTCCGGATGGGTCTTGAGGAGCTCCAGGGCCGCCGCCGCACCGTTGGCTTCCAGCACCGCATAGCCCAACTCGGTCAACGCATCGACCGAGAACTGCCTGACGGCGGGTTCGTCCTCGACCACGAGGATCACCTCGTGGCGCTCGCCGAGCGGAATTTCCCCGTGTGCCTTCGGCACGTCCACGTGTTCACCGCTACCGAGGAAGCGCGGGAGATACACCTTGAGGGTCGTGCCCTGTCCCAGCTCCGAATAGATCTTCACGTGGCCGGCCGATTGCTTGACGAAGCCATAGACCTGGGAAAGCCCCAGTCCAGTGCCGCGTCCCACCTCCTTGGTGGTGAAGAACGGGTCGAACGCCTTGGCGATGACCTCCGGTGACATGCCGGCACCCGTGTCGGAGACCGCGATCAACACGTACTGGCCGGCCGGGAGGCCGACATGCTCGGCCGCGTAGTGGTGGTCGAGATGGCAGTTGGCGGTCTCGACCGTGAGCCTGCCGCCGTCGGGCATCGCGTCGCGCGCGTTCACCGCCAGGTTGAGGATGACGTTCTCCAGCTGGTTGGGGTCTGCGTGCGTCTGCCACAGGCCCGCGGAAAGGACGGTCTCCAATTGAATGCTGCTACCCAGCGAATGCACCAGCAGGTCCGACATGCCGGCCACCAGCCGGTTCGCGTTCACCGGCTCCGGGCGCAACGGCTGCTGCCGCGAGAACGCCAGCAGTCGCTGCGTGAGTTGCGCGGCGCGGCGCGCGCCATCCATGGCCAGGTCGATGTAGCGCTTGGCACGGGCATCGTTCTCGCCGATGCGTGAGGACAGCAGGTCGAGCGGACCGACGATGGTGGCCAGCATATTGTTGAAGTCGTGGGCGATTCCGCCGGTGAGCTGGCCAACGGCCTCCATCTTCTGGCTCTGGCGAAGTGCTTCCTCCACCTTGGCGCGCTCGGCGACTTCTTCGGCGACGCGGCTTTCGAGCCGCTCGTTGAGTTCCTTGAGTTGCGCTTCGGCCAGCTTGCGGGCGGTGACATCGATCGCCACGCCGACCACGCGGATGCACTGCTCGTCCTCGAACAGGCCCCGTCCCTTGGCCGCCACCCAGCGCACGACGCCGTCTTCCTTGCCGATGGTTCGATATTCCACGTCGTACAGCGCGCGGATCGCCGGATCGGCGGCCGCGGCGAACGCTTCACTGGTCCGTTCCAGGTCGTCGGGATGGAGGCCGGCGTAGAAATCGCGCAGCGAGACGGGAACATCAGGCGATATGCCGAACATCGCCTTGGTCCGGGCCGGCCAGATCAACTGATCCTGGACCAGGTCCACGTCCCAGAAACCCATGTCGCCGGCATCGGTCGCCAGGCGCAGGCGTTCCTCGCTCTCGGACAGGGCCGCCTCGGCCACCTTGCGCTCGGTCAGGTCGAGCATTGCGCCAATCATGCGAACCGGCTGGCCATCGGCGCCGCGCAGGACCGTGCCGCGATCGAGCACTGACGCATAAGTGCCGTCAGCGCGCTTGAATCGATACTCGCCCGACCAGGCCGTGCCATCGCCCTCGATGACCGCATGGATGTCCGCATCGATCCTGGGCAGATCATCGGGGTGGATGTGGTCGAGCCACCATTGCGCGTTTGTTTCGACCACATCGTGACCGAACAGCGTGGACAGGGCCTCGTTCCAGACCACGTGCCCGTCGGCCATCTGCCAGTCCCAGATCGCATCGTTGGTCGCGCGCGCGGCCAACCGGTAGCGCTCCTCGATCTCGGAATGGCGGAATTCGGCCAGCTTCCGGTCGGTGATATCCAGCGAGGTTCCCACCAGCCCGACGACGGCACCTTCCGGGTCCAGCAGCGGCGACTTGGTGGAGAGCCAATAGGCGTGTTTGCCGCCGGGATAGCTGACCTGCTCTTCGACCTGCTCGCTCTGTCCGCTGCGCATGATGCGCTCGTCGGTCGCCATCACCGCTGCGGCCTGCTCCTTGTCGCCGAGCAGTTCGGCGTCGGTGCGGCCCACATAGGCTTCCGGCGGCAGGCCGATCAGTTCGGTGACCCCGCGGTTGCCCATCAGCAGCCGGCCATCGCGGTCCTTGGCATACACCACGCCGGGCATCGCCTCGACGAACGAGCGCAACAGGGTTTCGGCGTAGTCGCGTTCGGCTTCCACGCGCCTGCGCTCATCGATATCGATGAGGACCCCGGGAAAGCTGACGGCCTTGCCGTTGCTGTCCAGGTCAACACGTCCGATCGCCTGGATCCACCGGTACTGGCCGTCAGCGCGACGGGCGCGGTACTGGTGAGTATAGCGGCCGCCGCGGGCGATGGCTTGGGCGATGGCATCGGCCAGTCCGTCCTTGTCTTCCGGATGGACCGCATCCACGACCTGTTCCAGCCGCAGTGCGTCGCGGGCAAGGGCCGGGTCCAGGCCGAACGCGTTGGCGAGCGCCTCATCGATGGTGACGCTGTCGCGCTCGATATCCCAGAACCAGGTGCCGATGATCGCGCCGGCCGCGAGCGCCAGCTGGATGCGTTCGCTGTCCAGGCCGAGCGCCGTCGCGTCGGTTGAATGCCCTGAGCTCACCGTTCCCCCCAAGTCCAAAGCGGGTGGTACCGAGAACTGCGTGCGCCGCAGCCAGGACCACCAAAGCGGTGAACGATACAGGCTGGGTGCGGCCGCTTTCACATCCAGTCGACAGGCAGGTCGGCACCTTCACGTCCCTGAACGTCACCGCCGGAGCCCGCCATGCGCAACCAGACTGGGATCGTGTTGATTGTCGAAGACAACCGGATGCTTGCCGAGACCGTGGGCGGGTTCCTGGAAAGCCGGGGCTTTGAAGTGGATTTCGCCGCCGACGGACAGGAGGGGTTCCGCCTGTCCCAGAAAAACCACTACGACGCGATCATCCTCGACGGCAACCTGCCCAGGCTCGATGGCCTGGAGGTCTGCCGGCGCCTGCGTTCGGAGGCCCGGAATTCCACGCCGATCATCATGCTCACCGCGCGCGACACGCTGGACGACAAGCTGGCCGGCCTGGACAGCGGCGCCGACGACTACCTGACCAAGCCCTTCGCGCCGCAGGAGCTGGAAGCCCGGCTCAAGGCGGTCATGCGCCGCAATCGCAAGGAGCAGGGGCACGAGGTCCTGACGGTCGGTGACTTGCTGTTCGATCCGGCCAGTCACCGCGTCAGCCGCGCCGGGCAGGAGCTGGTCGTGTCGCCGATCGGCAACAAGCTGCTGCAGATCCTGATGCGCGAGTCGCCGCGCGTGGTGTCACGCCGGGAAATCGAGGGCGAGATCTGGGGATCGGACCTGCCCGATTCGGACACCCTGCGCAGCCACCTCTACAACCTGCGCAAGGTCATCGACAAGGGCTTCGATGTTCCCTTGCTGCACACCGTGCAAAGCGCCGGCTATCGGATGGCCGACCTGAGCAAGCCGGTGCAGAGTACCAAGCCGTCATCGCAGAAAAATTCGATGCTGGCTGCGTAAGGCAGCGCTCATCGAGGCCGATGGCGACGTGCATCGTGAGCGGCCGATACGGGCCGGGGTCCGGGCAGGCGCGGTGAATCCGGCGCTGCCCGGGTGCGGCGCCGTGCGATCGCACGGCAGGAGCGTGGAATGAATGAGCCGGCGATCATCTGCCGCCTATGGCACGGCCGCACGCCCAGGGCGAAGGCCGATGCTTACGCGGCGTTCCTCGAGCGACGCGCCGTGGATGACTACCGCTCGGTGCCCGGCAACCTGAAGGTCGAGATCCTGCGTCGCGACGAGGGCGAGGTGACCCATTTCCTCACCGTCACCCACTGGCAATCGGAAGAAGCGATCCGTGCCTTCGCCGGCGACGACCTGTTGCGCGCCAAGTACTGCGCCCCCCGGCGCCATCCCAGTGCAGGAAGGCTTAGGCCGTCGCCACGGCGTGCGGAGACAAGAGGCTGGCGTTTGTCCTTATGGAAGGCTGGAAAAGGCGGAGCGCCGCGCCCCCCGGCGCCCACCCAACGCAAGATGGCCTGGGCCGTCGCCACGGCGTGCGGAGACAAGAGGCTGGCGCTTGTCCTTACGGAAGGCCCAAAAAGGCGGCGGCCCCGCCGGCTGACCGCGCCCCCCGGCGCCCACCCCATGCAAGGCGGGTCATGCCGTCGCCACGGCCTGCGGAATCGACAGGCTGGCGCGTGTTTTCGAAGGCTTGAAAAGGCGGCGGCCCCGCCGGCTGGCCTCGGCGCCCGCATCGACCGATACCGTTGCTGCCTTCCGGCCCTGGCGGGATTTTCGATCTAGCGTCGCGAGGGGCCGACGGGGCCACCATAGGACGGGATCGCGCTGGGCGACCCGTTGATCCGGCGGGGAGGGGGCCTGGTGCGACGGCCACCGCTCTCGCGGGACGCGAATTCTAGCCCATCCGCCTCGCGCGCCGCCATGCCGGGGTCGGTCGCGGTCGTGGTGGATGGCCCCGCGGTTCAGGGGGCGCAGGCTGCTTCAGGCCGTGAGGCGTTCCCTGCCGGCGTTGCGAGGCTTCCGGAACGGCACGTCCAGCGTCAGGTAGGTGCCGGCGCGCCACAGCCATTCCAGCGGCCCGTAGTAGAAGCGGCCGAACCACAGGTGGGCGAACACCAGCTGGGCAGCGAAGGCGGCCAGTCCCAGCGCCAACGCCTGCACCTGGGTCATCGTCGCGTGCAGGCCCAGGCCATAGCCGTAGAAAACCGGAACGAACACCAGCGACTGCAGCACGTACAGGGTCAGGGTCATTCGCCCGGCGGGCGCCAGCACGCCGAGCGCACGGTCGCCGCCGCCGTAGTAGACGGTCACGAAGCCCAGCAGCAGCACGGCCATGATCGCCAGGTCCAGCAGGCTGCCCAGGACCGCGCCGGCCAGGGCGCGAGGCATGAACATCGCCTCGGTGGCCGGGACCAGCTGCGCCAGCGGCTCGCGGCCGACGTACAGCGCTAGCGCACAACCCAGGGCGAGCAGCAGTCCGATCGGCCGGGCGCGGGCGAAGGCCTCCGGCCGGCTGAAGAAACCGATCCGGCCCAGCAGCATGCCGATCAGCGACAGGCCCAGGATCTGGCTCAGGCGCCCGGATTCGTACATGAACAACCATTTGAAGCCATGCCCGTCGACCACGTTCATGCGCACCGTGTCGGCGAAGCCGCCGGCCAGGTACACCTGCGGGATCGCCGCGCTCCAGTAGCCCAGCGGTGCGTTGGCCCATTCCGCGCCGGCGAGCCCGGCTGCAATGCGTACCAGCATCAGCGGCTGCAGCAGGAAAAACACCGCCAGCGCCAGCAACACCCGGTTGGAGCGCACGCGATAGAACGGCAGCAGGAACAGGCCCATCACCGCCAGCACTTCCAGCACGTCGCCTCGATACCACAGGCCATGCAGCAGGCCCATCGCCGCCAGCAGCGCCAACCGCCACACGAAGCGCCCTGTGAAATCCACGCCCCGGCGCGCGGCACGGTCCATGATGATGAAGAAGCTCACGCCGAAGCACAGCGCCAGCAGCGCGAACGCCTTGCCGGCGAACACGAGCCAGACCGTGTTGTGTACCGCCAGCTGCAGTGGATCGGTCGCCGGATGCGCCCAGTACAGCTCGAACAGTTCGGGCATGTGCACGATGAACAGCCCGAACAGGGCGAAACCCCGCAGTGCATCCAGGCCTTCCATGCGCGGGGTGTAGACGGTGTTGGTCATGGGTGGGTTCGCGTACGGGTTGTAGGCCGCGGGCGAGCATAGCCGGGGTCGCGGTGGCGGGCGAGGGGGCGGCCACCGCAGGAATTCTGCGCGCGCCCAACGCGACCAGGAAGCCAGGAGCGGTGTTGACCGCACTTCAAGCGGAAGTGTGCGCAACAGCTCGCGCTGGATCGGCATGGACACTCCAGTCTTTGCTAGGTTGGCCCGGCGTCGATACGGCGCAAGCACGGATGCCGAGTGATGCTGCGTTTTGTCCTTGCCCCGTTTGTGTTCGCGGCGGCCATCCTTCCGCTTGAATCACAAGCGGCTCCGATTCGTTGCGATACCTGCATTCGCGGCGACGATTTCCGCATGGCTGCGCAGGCGCATGGGCCCGGGACTCACATCGTCTTCAATCTGGGCAATGGCCAGATGGAAACCTGGCGTATCCCCGGCGGGCACACAGGCGCAGGCGAACCGGACTCGATCCGGTCGAGCAATGCCACGCGAACCGCCAACAATCCCGATGCCCAGCTTGAGCTCGACAAGGCGCATGAGCTCTACGTGATCGGCGGCAACACCCTGCGGCCGATCTATCACGCGCCCGTCCACGCGTTGAATTTGCCGGCAGCGCAGGGAAAGACGGCCCACGACGTCGTGCGCGACAACAATCTTCGTGCTCAGCTCGAATCGGCTGCTTCCGACGCGGTTTTTCTTCGGCCGCTCGTGGAGAAGGATTGGGAGGTGGCGGTGCTTGAGTTCCTGGGCATCGGTACCGCCTATCTGGATCTTCGCAGTGAAGTAGGCGCCCTTCTTCGGGTTTCGTTTTCCGACGGATCCCATGTCGACGTTGAGGCCAACATCGACGACACGGTGGGTTCGGTCCTGATGGAAACGGCGCGGACCGCGGCCGGTCAGCACATCCCGGCAGACGGGAGCCGGACAGGCTCTTGAGCCAGGTGTCCGGCGACCGGGCTTGGCCGGCCGGAGCGAGAGGGCACTCGGCGCTACGCGCCTCACCCCTTCGGGGCGGCTTCGCCGTGCAACCCGCTGCGCGGGTTGTCGAACCGGGGGAGTTCTCATCCAGCTCACCTCTCTCCGCCAGATACGCGAAAGCCCCCTTGCGGGGGCTTGTGGCTGCCGATGCGAGAGGGGGATGCACTCGGCCCCTGCGGGGCCTCGCCCTACGGGCGGCTTCGCCGTGCAACCCGCTGCGCGGGTTGTCGAACCGGGGGAGTTCTCATCCAGCTCACCTCTCTCCGCCAGATACGCGAAAGCCCCCTTGCGGGGGCTTTCGCGTATCTGGCGGAGAGAGGGACCGCCACGGTAGGTTCCGCCGAAGTTCCGGGAAATGTGTTCCGTCTGGCAAATAGCTGATTTATATCGGTTCACCCGTGCAGCGCCACGCGAATCAATGCGATAGAATGCGGCCCGTACACCTCACAAAGTAGGGTTCCAAGTAGGGTAAGGCGCGATTACGCCGGCCCCGCTGCCCGCCGAGGGGACCTTGGAGCCGCTGACATGCCTCGCCTTGTTAATCGACTGTCCGACCGGGCGCTGCGCTCCCTGACGTCCCCCGGCCGCTACCCGGACGGCGGCGGCCTGCTGCTGGCCGTTACCGCCAGCGGCGGCCGCTCTTGGATTTTTCGCTACCGATCCCGAACGACTGGCAAGCATCGCGACAAGGGGCTAGGCGCTTGCGACGTCGTGACCTTGGCCGAGGCCCGCCGCAAGGCCGACGCCTGTCGGAAGCTGCTGGACCGGGGGATCGATCCCATCGATCAAGCCCAGCGCCGCAGGCAGCGCGCCGCCGAAGCGGCTGCAAGCGTACGGACGTTCGGCTGGTGCCTTGAACAGCTTGTCGCCAGTCGCGCCGATAGCTGGAAGAACGCCAAGCACAAGGCGCAATGGCTGAGTACCGTCAGGACCTATGGTGCGGCCCTGCTGGATCGCGATGTCGCCTCGATAACGACCGATGACGTGGTGGATGTTCTCGGGTCGATATGGAAAACCAAGACTGAGACCGCGACCCGCGTTCGGCAGCGGATCGAGGCAGTGATCGACTGGGCAACCGTGTCGAAGCTGAGGCAGGGCGACAACCCGGCACGCTGGAAGGGCCACCTGGAACACTTGCTGGCCGCGCCAGAAGCTTTGAAGCAGGTCGAGAACCGCGAAGCGGTCCACTATCGGGACGTGCCAGGCTGTATGGCGGCGATTGCTGCGAAGAACACGCAGGCAGCGCGCGCGCTGCGCATGACGATACTGACTTGCTTGCGTGCAGGGGAGGTCGTCGGTGCTCGCTGGGAAGAATTCGACCGCGAGGCAGGGCTATGGACGATTCCAGCGGCACGGATGAAGGGTCCGAAGTCGCAGCGCAAGGACCACGTCGTTCCGCTGTTCCCGGCGCTGATCGAACTTCTGGACGACCTTCCACGCCTGTCCGATGAATATCTCTTCCCCGGCAGCGGCGTTAAGAACCCGGTTATGTCGACGGATGCGGTGCTGAACTGCTTGCAGGACCTTGGCGGCCCTTATGCGACGGCGACGACACACGGGTTCCGCAGCAGCTTCCGCGACTGGGTCGGTGACTGCACCGACTATGACGAGGCGCTCGCCGAGTTGGCGCTGGCGCACAAGCTGAAAGACAAGGTTGAAGCGGCGTACCGTCGACAGACGGCCATCGAGAAGCGGCGCGCCTTAATGACGGCGTGGTCGGCGCATGCGTGCGCGCAGGTCCTATAGCTGTTTATTCGGCGTTTACGGTTTTCTGTCCTTTCGTGTCACTTGGCGTCACTCGTTAAATTCTCGGACTTCTTGTTGACTGATCCGATCGAGCGGTAGCGTTCCTTCGCATCGCGTCTGTATCCGACGCGCCACATGAAGGAGATCGATTGTGTTCAACGCGAACCGTCTCTACCGGGCTCGAGAAATCGTGGCGCCTGTCGGCCCGCTGCCCATGGGTCTTTCCGCGTTCTACGCGGGTGTGCGTGATGGCCGAATACCGCCAGGTGTGGCGCTCGGTCCGAACTTGGTCGCCTGGACCGGCGACGAGCTAAACGAGTACATCGCTCGGGCTACGCGCGCGCGCTTCGAAGCCGATTCATCGCCAGCCTATGTCCCACCTCCGCCCATCAAGCGCGGTCGCGGGCGCCCCCGAAAGCCGCGTCCATACTCGGCCAATCGACTCGACGAGGCGGAATGACATGCTCGGGCGACTTGCCCTTTGCTGCATTGGTATCCGATGCGCATCGATCCCCGTCGTCTGGTGGATAACGGGTGTCCGCGAATGGAGGTCGATCGAATCCGCGTGGCGGCCACGAGTGCGGCGGTGCCCTTGGCATGAGCGTCGGCACGGACGCGGGCGATGAGAACGCGCATGCTGCGGCCCCAATTCCATGAGCTGCCGAAGTACGGGCGGCTGTCGCACGTGGCCTATCGCGTGCAAATGGGCCTGTACATGATGGCCGACGGCTGGGGGCGCCTGATCTTCGATCGCGAGCATCTGTGTCACGCGATCCTTGGATACCAGCGTGAGCGCGAGGTCGACCTGACCGCCGCGCTGGCCGAGTTGGAGGATGCAGGTCTGGCGTTGCCGTACGCGGTCAATGCGGGACAGTACCTTTGGTTGCCGGAATTCCGAATCCATCATCGGACTCACCAAGACGAGAAGGAATCCAAGCTCCCAGGCCACCCGGCGGAAGGGCTCGCTCCCGCTACCCTGAGCAGCACTAAGGTTGCGCCGGGTACGAACAAGTCCGAACAAGTTCCGAGGGCTACGTACAAGGGCGAACAAGTACGCCCAGTACAAGCTCTAGGACAGGCTCTAGGACATATACAAGATCAAGCTCTGGGCGAAACCGGAAGCACAGGCCACGTCCAGTCAGATGACCATTCGAACACCAACGGCCGGGGCGACGGTCGAAAGCCAGCCGCGCTGGCGGCGTTCGAGGTGGCAGGCTGCGAGCCGATCTCGGTCACATCGGATTCGCAGGCGTCCACTCAAGAGGAGCGTCTGCGAGCGGAAAGGCAGGAGGCCGACGAGCGACGTAGAAAGCTGGACGGCATGACCAAAGAAGAGGCTTCGGTCTTCCTGCTTTCCGAACTGCAGAAGCGCAGCAGTGGCGATGCACCTGGCGCAGGCAGCAAGGCGGAGGCCTTACGGTGACGTCGCGCGCTGCTTCGTTCCGCCACCTAAGCCGGACACGGCTGGCGGGCGGTCGCGTCATGAGCGGTAAGCGGTTCCGAGCTGTCGCGCGACATGGCCTTGTGCCCGGCGCGCGCTCTCGAGGCGCCGGTCGGAGGAGGCCATGAAGCGCCTGCGTAGCGAGTCCCTGACGAGCCTAATTCCGGCGCTGTGTGCGGCGCAGGCTGCCTTCGGCAGGGCCGGGAAGGACGCCGTTAACTCCCACTTTGGAAGTCACTACACGACGCTGGCATCGGCGCTCGCTGCGATCCTGCCAGCGCTGAATGCCAACGGCCTGGCACTTGTACAGCGAACCACGCTGAGTGGCGGAATCGTACTGCTTGAAACGGATCTTCTTCACGCGTCGGGCGAGTGGATCGGTGCCGTCTATCCGATCTTGCCGACCAAGTCAGACCCCCAAGGCTACGGCTCGGCGCTTAGCTACGCCCGACGATATGGCGCCATGGCTTTGTGCGGAATTGCGCCCGAGGATGACGACGGCAACGCAGCATCACATGGCCCTCCGCTGCGGCAGAACGGACAACGGCGCGGAACCACCACCACGGCAATGAACCCGGCGTTGACCATTGCGCAAGATTTGGCCGCCGATGCTTTGGCCGCTGACCTCGCAGACGCAATGGATGACGCCTCCACTCTTGGCCGCCTCGATGAACTGGCGGCGTCGGCGAAGGCTCTGCCGGCAAGCCTGCGAAGCCCGCTGCGAGCGCGCTATCTGGACCGTCGCGCCGCACTGCGTGACATGGAACCGACTTTAGCGACACACGACCCACCATCTATGGAGCGGCCATGAAAATCGATCAGCGTCGGAGCGGGCGACCGCTTCCGCCAACCACCTACGAGACGGCGCGTGCATTCGGAACAGCGATGCTCAAGCTAGCGGAGGGTCGAGCCCTGGAACACGACAGTCGCCTGCTTGACCTGATCACCGAAGTTGAATCACGTCTTCGGGTGGTCGAATCCCGGCTCGGCGTGCGACAGACGAACCCATAGCCGGAGCACGCCCCTCGCTCTTGCGGCACCACATTATCTAGTACGAAGCGCATAGGAAAGCATATGAAGTCGCGTTCGAAGATCGCTCTATCCCATCCGACGCCGCCGCCCGACTCACCAGCCTTCACTGTCAGTGATGACGGAACCGTGGCTATCGATGCCGCCCTATACCGGCAGCTTGATGACAACGGGCGCGAGGTCTTGGTTCGCGAGGCGACGCGTGCCGGCAGCGAACAGAGCAGGCGATATGCGGAGGAGCAGGAGCTGAAGAAGGCTAAGGCCGACGAGTTCGTCAGCCGCGACCGAACCCCTGCCATCTTGGTGGAACTGCGACAGCAAACCGCGTACTTGCAATGTATCGCTGCCAGTTTGCAATCTCTGGCGCACCGAGCGGCATCCGTAGATGGCATGACCGTGACCGGCGCCCAAGCGGAGCACCCCCGGGGGGGCGATATTGCAAATCTAGGGGAACCCGCGCGAACCGGCGCCGATCCTGCTTCTCTAGATATTGGCAACGCCCCCGAAGGCGGGGGGGCGCCGTGAGTCGGAAGCCGATCGAACCGAATTGTCCGAATCGGGTCCTTGCGCCGGAAGGTCTGTCACTGGCTATGGAAGCGGCGTGGCGTCGCGAATTCGGCCAGGTGCCGGCGGGACATTTCGTCCAGTCCGACCGTGCTGGCATGCTCGATCTGTGTCGTCTCGTGGTCGAATCGGACCGCGCGCAAGCCCGCATGGAAGCGAGTCCGTCGACCAGCTCCCAAGCGCACTGGCGTCAGACTATGCGGCAGGTTCAAGACGCCCGTCGAGCACTGCGGTTGACTCCACACGCCCGCATGCTGCCGCGCCGCGCCGGCTTGCTTGCAGTCGGAGTCAGTCGGGATGATGCAGCGGCCTTCGACCCGCCCGCGCATGGCGCGCATGACTGGCGCTCGCTATTCCCCCCGGGAAGACTAATGCCGCCACCGCACGGGCGGAAAAAGTCGACAGATGGCAACTGACAGGCGAAGCAGGGCGGAGTCCGAGCGCGTGCTGGCACATGTCCGCACCCTAGTTGCGGAAGACTTGCGTCAGTTGAAGCACTACCTGTCAATGGCGGAAGAGTTGCGGACTGTCGGCGCGGCCAACGGACTAGCGGCAATCTCGGCCAGTGCGTGGGAAGGCCTGATACATCTTTCCGAGGTGTGGGGTGAGGTGGTCGAGTCTACCGCAGCGCCACCCGCCTTTCTTCAAGAGTATGCGCTGACCGCTATCGAGCATATCGAGATCATCGGTCTATATGCGCGACGGGAATCGCAGGCCCGTGTGCTGGTCCGACTGGTCGATGAGACCTGCCTTGATCACATCGAGCGTTGCACGGTGGATACGTTGCAGCGCATAGAGGTTCATCGAAGGAATGAAGCGCTGCTCGATTCATCACGTGGCGAAGGCGCTTGAACTAACGGAAAAGCCGGCATGCATGTGACTGAAACGGGTGAACCCGGCGGATCAAGCGCCGGTTTGGGCGAATCGTGTCAACTGCTCGGTGAGTTCTGACTCGTGTCGAGTGCGATGCAATGCCTTCATTATCCGATGAAGCACGATCCCGACACGGAACAGGTAACCGCCGACGTCGGCTTGATAGCCCAAGAGTGTCAAAGGCAATGTCACGCCCGCGACGGCCAGTTGTTGGGTGCGGTGGTCATATATTTCCATGATGTTGCGCGAATGCGCGTGGATATAGCCAGAATCCAAGACGAAGATCGTGGTGCCTGCTCGTCCTGCGTTGTATGGGTCAGGGCTCTTGTCAACCAGGTACGACCGAATCTTGTCGCGTTTCGCGCCATCGCTTCGCCTGATAGTTCCCGTTACGTCGCCAGCGTCGTCAAAGGGCTCCGCCCAGAAATCTGCGAGGTGCTTCTCGTGGTGCTTCGTCCATTCCTGGCGTACGACGGCCTTGGCGAAGAAGTTCGCATCCTGTGCCGCGTCTTCTATCGTTCGTTCGAGTACCCCGATCTCGAAGACATGACCAGCATCGAGCAAGATCATGCACGCATTGAGGCCGCTGATTGCGACAGCGATCTTCATGATCATCGCGTGCTGTGCGTCCTGTTGCGGGAACTTCAAAGCTACATTTCCTGCACCCAAGTCCACCTCTACCGGGTTCTCCATGCCCTCTTCAAGGTCGACGAGGATTTCGGCGTAGAGGTCAAGTAGCTTTCGATAACTGTCGCGCAAGGCGCTCTCCAAGTTCGAGGTAACGGTGTCCGCTTCAGCGCGCGAAAGTGCCTATCGATTTCTGCGCCTATGTTTAGGCCGAGGATGACGTGTCGCCGGGGAGAAGCCCGGGACGCGCATCGGCTGTGGAACACCACTGTCGATCAGTGACTGACGGATGCTGCGTTCCCAGCGCAACGCCCATGCACTCATATAGCGGACGCATCCGTCCTCGGTGGCGAAGTGTTCGTATCGCGGGGGGCGGCGTGGCGAGATGCAGAGACGCCATGGAGCGCCCGGTGAATCGTTCGCTGGACACGCGTGCGCGACGAGATCGCCGCCAAGATAGAGACCCGGTCCGTTCAAGTACTCGCGTAGCTGAAAGCCTGCAGGTAGGGCGGTCATGTCTGCTACGCCGCGACGCGATGTTCGTAGAAAGGGTGACGCTTGTCGTCGAAAATTCGATACAGCTTCTGAAGGTCGCCCGCTTGCGGATTCAGCCAATCCGCTATGTAGTCGGGTTTGATGTTGATGATGGTTCGATCGTGTCCGGCTTCCGACACCTCTGGCTCAGGCTCGTCGGTGATCGCGGCGAACGAGTAAAATTCGGGCTCGCCGCGTTGGCCGGGTGATTGATTCCACAGGCAGGCGATCAGCATCGACTCGCGGTCACGTGGCGTGAACGCCAAAACTCGGTTCTGGCCGTCTGGACCGTTGACGTTCTCGTAGAACACGTCTGCAATGATTAGCCCGTGCTGGTGACCGAAGAGGTCTTTCCATGCGCTTTCTAACTTATCGCGTCGCGCGTTATAGGTGCCGGGATACTTTCGTTCGACCGCTTCGGTCCAGCCCGGCAGGCGGCATTGGTAACGCATCGGCTTCAGGACCAATTGGCCGCCTTCCATGACCAGCACCGGAACCCAGTAGCCCGGATACATTCGGCTGTCGGACGCTGTCGGCTCTGTCCGCTTGAGGGCTTCGATTCGAGCAAGAGCCTTCGACATCTTGTCCGATCCTATCCGGACGTCTTCTTGAGCCTTCTTCGTTACCTTGCTTTCAAGCGCGCGTTCCGCATCGGCGACTCGCCGCTTCTGCTTCCAGACCTCTTGTTCCAGGTCGGCCATTTCCAGTCGATCCCACTCACGAACGTAATCGGCCAGCTCGGCTGGCCCGTCACGAAGGATCTCGATTTCCATGGCGCGTGGAACCTTTGGTCGCTTGCGGAAGGGGGTCCGGCCCTTCTCGATCCAAAAGGTCTTGACGTAGTCCTCGACGCTCATATTCGCGCCGGTGGCTCGGCGGTACTTCTTTAGTTCTGCGTAGACTTGCGCGGAATAGCACATGGTGAATCTCCACTTGGCGATTCAATCTTGCACTTGGCCGTCCTCAGGGCCTGAGACGCATCGGGCCGGGCCTCGGGCCAATGTTACGCGCTACACAAAGCGGCTTCATGCTTCCGCAACACAGGGGCAGCATCTTCCGGAATGAGCTGTCCTTAGCGGCAGGACGGGTGTCACTACGGACTTATGGAAGTGGCGAGTATCAATCCGAACTCACGTTGCACGTCGAGGTCGTCGAAGACGAGGTCCATGGCGCCGCCCATAGAAATCGCTTCCGAGTTGGCCACGTTCTTGTCGAGTTCCATGGTGTCGATGCTCGCTTGAAGATTCAGGGCATCGGGGGTGCCGACTGCAAAGGTCGCAAGTCTGGCTTTCGAAAGGGTGATCGCCGACTCGAGTCCGTCACGTGTGCGTAGTTTCGCAAGCCGCTCCTTCTGCATGAAGTTCAGCTCGTCGAGAAGCGCGCTCGTCTTTCGATAGTAGGATCGAATGTTCTCGCGTTCGACCTCGGTCCCGAGGATCGACAGGTGTGGTCGAATGTTCGGGTATTCGCTTCTGGATTCGAAGATTTCTCTGAGCGTCAGCATGTTGACTATCTTGTCGGCGGCCCATTCCCGGCGGAGATCGATGATCAGGCGGTCTGTCGCGCGCATGTCTGATGCCAAGACGTTCGCTATGTTTCGTCGCGCGTTCCGTGTCTGTCGCCACTGGCGACCAGCGTCGAGAAGCCAGAAGGTGATGAGTCCGATCGCAATGCCAAGGACGATGGAAGCGCTCGTGCCAATGGTCCAGACGTCGGTTCCGCGCACCGTCTTGAGAAGTTCCAGCCACAAGCCGTGAAGGAATGCCGAGAACAGCGTGGCCATCGCGCCGAATCCGGTTGCAATGGTGAAGGCGAATACCTTCGGATGGATGACCGCAAGTCGAGCAATGCGCCTCTGGCTTTCTTGGTTATGCGAAAGGATCTCGTGGCGCAGGCGGTCCGGATCGCTGACCGCAGCGCCCAGGCGGAAGCTTGATCGCGAATTGAACCAGACGTTGTATAGCTCCCATGCGATGAAGCTGGCGAGCGATAGGCTGATGAGAGCGCCTGACAGGAAGACGGTTAGCGGCGTAAGACTGGCTTTCGTCAGTCCCCACAGGCCGAAGAAGCCCGCGTAGCCCGCGCCGAGAAGTAGGTTCGTATAGTCCCGTGCCCGCGTGAACGTCGATTCGACCAGCGCGCGCTGCGACTTCAGAAGGTCGAGGTCTTCCTGATCCATCTTGCTGCCCCCATGTGCGTCCCCACGCAGACGCAAGGATACGCGGCACCGGCGCGGTTTCGGGGCGTTGCCTTGGGGTCTTGGCTGCGGGGTCAGTGGACGAGCCGACGGAGCCCCGCGAATGCGCGCACCCGCGAGCCGTCAACGACCGCCCCTCGGCGAACGGTAGCGACGCCGTTTGCCGGCCCAGTTTCAGGGGTGGCCGATGTAGGGGTGCAAGTAGGGTTCGAAATAGGCAGGCAAGAAAAAACCCGCTTTTCAGCGGGTTTTCTTTAACAGTTTGGCGGAGAGAGGGGGATTCGAACCCCCGAAGCGCGGTTTAGACGCTTACACACTTTCCAGGCGTGCTCCTTCAACCACTCGGACACCTCTCCGGATCCTGATCGGGGCTGACAGCCGCTTTCAGGGCCGCGAATTCTAGCGCCCACGGGCACTTGCCACAAGCGCGGGCTTTGTCCGGCCAAGCGGGCGGCCGGGGTCCGGGGCCGGCGTGGCACAATGCCGGTCCTGGTCGAAACGGTCATCCGATGTCCTACCTGGTCCTGGCCCGAAAGTGGCGCCCGAAGCGTTTTTCCGAGCTGGTCGGGCAGGAACATGTCGTGCGCGCGTTGGGTAACGCCCTGGACACCGGGCGGGTCCACCACGCCTTCCTGTTCACCGGCACCCGCGGGGTGGGCAAGACCACCATCGCCCGCATCTTCGCCAAGTCGCTGAACTGCGAGAAAGGCACCAGCGCCGAGCCCTGCGGGGTCTGCGCGGCCTGCACCGACATCGACGCCGGCCGCTACATCGACCTGCTGGAGATCGACGCGGCCTCCAATACCGGCGTGGACGATGTCCGCGAGGTGATCGAGAACGCCCAGTACATGCCCTCGCGCGGGCAGTACAAGGTCTACCTGATCGACGAAGTGCACATGCTGTCCAAGGCGGCGTTCAACGCGCTGCTCAAGACCCTGGAGGAGCCGCCGGGGCACGTGAAATTCCTGCTGGCCACCACCGATCCGCAGAAGCTGCCGGTGACCGTGCTCTCGCGCTGCCTGCAGTTCAACCTCAAGCGGCTGGACGAAGATCAGATCCAGGGCCAGATCACCAAGATCCTGGCCGCCGAGCAGATCCAGGCCGATGCCGGCGCGATCCGCCAGCTCGCCCGCGCCGCCGATGGTAGCCTGCGCGACGGCCTGTCGCTGCTGGACCAGGCCATCGCCTATGCCGGCGGCGCGCTGAGCGATGAGGCGGTCGGCACCATGCTCGGCAGCGTCGACCGGACCCAGGTCGCCGCGCTGCTCGACGCGCTGGCCGACGGCGACGGCGCCCGGCTGCTGCAGACCGTGGAGACCCTGGCCGGGTTCGCCCCGGACTGGGGCAACGTGCTCGAAGCGCTGGCCGAGGCCTTGCACCGGATCCAGGTCAGGCAGCTGGTGCCGGGCGCAGCCCGCGAGGACGAGGGCATCGATGCCGGCGCCTATGCCGGTCGCGTGCGCCCGGAAGTCATCCAGCTCTGGTACCAGATGGCGGTCAACGGCCGTCGCGACTTGGATCTGGCGCCCGCGCCGCGCGTGGGTTTCGAGATGAGCGTGCTGCGCATGCTGGCATTCCGTCCGGAAGCCGATGCCGGTCCGCTGGCAGGCGGGCAGGGTGCTGGTGCGGGCGCAACAGCTGCGCCGGCTGCTGCTGCGACTGTGCGCGCAGCCAGCGCTGCACCGACACGGCCGGCGCCACCGGTGCAGTCCGCCGCCGATCCATCCGATCCGCCGCCGTGGGATACGGCGCCGGCGCGCGCCGCGCCGGTGGTGGCAGAGCCGGCCGCACCTGCGCGTGCGTCGACCGGCAATGCGATCCCGGCCGCGGCCCAGGCACTGGAGCCGGGCATCGTGATGACGCCGCGCGCGGCCGCTCCGGCAGAGCGCGCGCCGGTAGTGTCCGAACCGGTCGCGCCTGCGCCTGACGCGTTCGAGTACGCACCGCCGGTGACCGCTGCACCAGCGATCGCACCTGCGCCTGCAACGCCGTCGCCGATCTCCGGCGGCTCCACCACCATTGCCGACGCCGAAGACTGGCTGCAGCGCGTGGATGCCTGCGACCTCAAGGGTCCGGCGCGCGAGCTGGCCGCGCACACCGCCTTCATTTCCCATGTCGACGACGTGCTGACCCTGGCCCTGGCGCCGGGCTTCGAATACCTGCGCACCGAGCGCTCCACCGGCGCACTGGCCGCGGCGTTGACCGCGAGCCTGGGTGCTACACCGCGCATCGCGATCCAGGCCGGCACCGCGCAGGTGGAAACGCTCAACGAGCGCCGCGGTCGCGAGCGCGATTCGCGGCAGAGCGCGGCCGAGGAAGCCTTCCTCAACGATCCGGGCGTCAAGCGCCTGATCGAACAGCACGGCGCCCGCGTGGTGCCCGATTCCATCCGACCTTCAGACGAGAACTGACATGCGCGGCAATATCGCCCAGCTGATGCAACAGGCGCAGAAGATGCAGGAAAACCTGCAACGCGCCCAGGAAGAACTGGCCCAACTGGAAGTCACCGGCAGCGCCGGCGGCGGCATGGTCAGCGTCACCCTGTCCGGCACCAAGGAGTGCCGCAAGGTGCGTATCGATCCGAGCCTGCTGTCCGATCCGGACCCGGAGATGGTCGAGGACCTGGTCGCGGCGGCGTTCAACGATGCGGCCAACAAGGTCGAAGCCGAATCCAAGGCGAAGATGGGCGCGGCCACCGCCGGCATGCCGATCCCGCCGGGCATGAAGCTGCCGTTCTGATGCGTGCACGCCGGTTCGAGGAGCCCGGATCGCAGCGTCGATCCCGGCTGCCGATGGCCGGCGTCACCGACCTCGACTCCGATATCGACACTTACGATGTCAGTCCTGCTTGAACAGCTGATCGAGGCATTCCGCGTGCTGCCCGGCGTCGGTCGCAAGACCGCCCAGCGCATGGCCTACCACGTGCTCGAGCGCGGCCGCGACGGCGGACGGCACCTGGCGCAGGTGCTGGCCGAAGCGGTGGAGCGAATCGGCCATTGCAGCCAGTGCCGCGATTTCAGCGAGACCGAGATCTGCGCGGTGTGCGCCAGCAGCGGCCGCGACCGCCAGCAGTTGTGCGTGGTCGAATCGCCTGCCGACCGCCTGGCGATCGAGACCGCCACCGGCTACCGCGGGCTGTACTACGTGCTGCAGGGACGGCTGTCGCCGCTGGACGGTGTCGGCCCGCGCGAGCTGGGCCTGGATGCGCTCGCAGCGCGCCTGTCCGCCGGCGAGGTCACCGAACTGATCGTGGCCACCAGTTCCACCGTGGAAGGCGAAGCCACCGCGCATTACCTGGCCCAGCTGGCGCGCCAGCATGGCGCGCGGCCGAGCCGGCTGGCGCAGGGTCTGCCGCTGGGCGGAGAACTGGAATACGTCGATCGCGGCACGTTGTCGCACGCGTTCGGCACGCGCGGCGAAATGCGCGACTGACGCGTCACCGACGCACGGCGACTGCGCGAACGGCGGCGTTATGCTGGCCGCCTCATCACAGCATCGGCGAAGGAGCAGCCCATGAACGACACCCTCTTCGGCAAGATCATCCGTCGCGAGATCCCGGCGACCGTGGTCTACGAGGACGATGAAATCCTCGGCTTCAAGGACATCGCCCCGCAGGCGCCGGTGCACGTGCTGTTCGTGCCCAAGGGCGATGCGATCCCGACCCTGGACGATGCCACGCCCGACCAGGCCCCGTTGCTGGGCCGGCTGATGCTGGCCGCGGCGCAATACGCGCGGCGCGAGGGACTGGCCAAGGACGGCTACCGGGTGGTGATGAACTGCCGCGACCATGGCGGCCAGACCGTGTACCACGTGCACCTGCACCTGCTGGCCGGCGCGCCGCTGGGCCACTTCGGCACCGGTTGAAGCCAGCGCCGATGCCGGTGCCCGTTCGCGGAATCACGCCGGCGAAAAGCAGGCCGCGAAAACGAAAACGCCGCCCGATGGGCGGCGTTCTTCGTTGCGGTCGTGCGGGGCCGGCTTACCAGCCCCAGTAGCCCCAGCGACCCCACGGGCCGCCCCACGGACCCCAGGGTCCCCACGGGCCCCAGGGCCCCCACGGGTCGGCGACCACACGGACCTCGGTGATGATCGGCCACAGATAGACCACGTCGGCGGCGACCAGCGGCAGGCGGTAGTCGTACTCGCCGATGCGCACCGACTCGGTGCTCTGCACGCGGCCGACGAAGGTGACGTCACGGCCCGGGGTGAAGATCGCCGGATCGTAGAAGCCGGCGCGGCAGGCGACGAAGCGGCCCTGGCCGCTGTCGGCGGCGTTGCTGTCGGGCCGGCCGGTGGCATTGAGCGGGGTGGCCACGACCTGGAAGCAGGTGCCGTCCGGTCCGGGCTTGGTTTCCACGATGCGGCCGCCCCAGCGCACGCTGGCGCCGATCTGCTGGCCGGCCACGGCCTGTTCGGGGGTGACGCCCAGGAAGTTGCCCTGCAGCGGTTGCGGGGCGGTGGCGCAGGCGCCCAGCAGCGTGGTCGCTGCGATGGCCAGCGCGAGGGTGAATGGTTTGCGGACAGACATGGCAGCCTCCGAAGGTTCAGGGACGATGCCGCTCCAGGTCTTCCACCAGCTGGCGCGTTCCCCCGTGGACGCCAGCGTATCGCGCTTCAGCGAAACGGTGGCTGAGCGCGGACAGTGCCTGGGCCGAGCGTGGATGGGCCAAGGTAACCCGTTCAGCCCACGCCAGCGCCGGCTCGTGCGGCGCCCGTCCCAGGCCGAGCCTGGCGTAGCGGCGGCCGAGCCGATGCCAGGCGCGCAGCAGCCGGTCGCGCTCGCGCTCGCCGCGGGCCAGCAGCCAGACCATGCCGGCCAACGCCAATGCGGCGGCGGCGGCGAACAGCAGCAACAGCTGCGAAGGCTCCAGGCGATGCAGGCCGAAATTGCCCAGCAGCTCCTGCTGGCGGCGTGCGTCGAAGCCCAGCACCAGGTCGTTCCAGCCGCGGCGCAGCCAGTCGGCAACATCGCCGATGCCGTCCAGGCGCAGCAGGCCCAGTTCCGGACCATCCGCGCCGGCGCGCTGTTCGAGCGTGTCGTAGATGCGCTCGGGTGCCACCGCGGCGGTCGGATCCACGCGCACCCAGCCGCGTCCTTCCAGCCACACCTCCACCCACGCGTGCGCATCCATGCGCCGCACGATCCAGTAGTCGCCGATCGGATTGCGATAGCCGCCGGTGAAGCCCGTCACCACGCGTGCGGGGATGTCGGCCGAGCGCATCAGCACGGTGAAGGCCGAGCTGAAGTGTTCGCAGTAGCCCCGGCGGGTCTGGAACAGGAACTCGTCGACGGCATCGCGACCGGGCAGGCCGGTGTCGAGCGTGTAGACGAAATCGGCGCGGATCCAGTCCAGCGCGCGGTCGATGATCGCCTGGTCGTTGTCGCCGGCCTCCTGTCGCCACTGCCGGCCCAGGGCGCGCGTGCGCGGGTCGTGGTCCGGCGGCAAGGCCAGCGCGCGTTGCCGCAAGATCGCGCGCAGTTCCGGTTCGAAACGCAGCGGCGGTGCCGATTGCAGCTGCCAGCGGGTCGGGCCCGACAGCGTCTGCATTGTGGTCAGGCTGGCGCCGTGCAGGCGCTGGGTGCCTTGGGGCGCGGCCAGCGCCAGGTCCAGCGCCGGCAGATCGCGCCGGTCGGTGGTTTCCATTTCCAGCGCGTAGTCCCAGCGCTCCGGACCGGATTCGACCGACGGTGCCGGCAATGACTCCAGCCAGCGGTTGCGGGTCCAGGTGCGGCCGTCGTAGTCCAGCAACACCGGACCGCGCCAGTACATCTGGTCCAGCCGCGGCGTCGGTCCGCGGAACTGCGCGCGCATTGCCGCGGTGTCATCGGCCATCAGGTCCAGCCAGCCGCCCGGGCTCATGCTGTCGGAAAGGCCCGGCGTGGCGATCGCGCGTTCGGGCACGCCCCACAGCGGGGAGGCCAGGCGGGGGAACAGCCAGAACGCGGCCAGCGCCAGCGGCAGCCCGATCGCCACCAATCTGCCCATCGTGCCCAGGCGCTGCGCCAGCGGTGGCGCCACCACCGCCGCTTCCAGATCGGCCAACCGTTGCAGGGTCAGCAGGCCGACCAGCACGGCGGCCAGCGCCAACCCCATCACCGCCGGCCCCTGGTCGAGCAGGAACGCGGCGAACGGCGCGAACAGGGCGAAACCCACCAGGCTGCGCCCGTCGCGCAGGCTGCGCAGTTCGGCGGGCTTGATCGCCAGCATCGCCGCCAGCAGGGCGCTGCCGGTATCGCGGCCCAGGCGGGTGCCCAGCACCGCGACCACGGCCATCACCACCGCAAGGGCCAGGATCGCGCGCAGCCAGCCGGGCAGCGGCCGGCGCCAGGCGAGCAGGGCGATGACCGGGGCGGTCAGGCCGAAACCAATCCCCAGTTGCAGCGGCAGCGTGACCAGCAACGGCAGCAGCGCCAGTCCGGCGGCGGCCAGCACCCAGGCGCGGCTGCCCGGATCGAGCAGCACCGGCTCATCGTGTGGGCGGGCGGTTGGAATGCTCATGCGTCGGGGAGCAGCGCCAGCGCGCGCAGGCAGGCGTGGTGGTGTTCGGGACCGCGGCCGGGGCCGGTGTCGGGCTGGCCCGGCAGGCGCAGCCGGTAGCGGCGTCCCTCGCGCTCGGCCAGGTCCACCCAGGCGGCCATGCGCGAAATGCGCGCCTCGTAGGGCAGCGCGCGCAACATGGCCCAGTCGAGCACGACGTCCTGCTGCAGTGCGCGCTCGTACTCGCGCACCACCAGGCTGTCGCGGCGCGCGCTGTGCTTCCACGCGATCGAGCGTGGCGCGTCGCCGGTCCGGTACGGCCGCAACTGGTGCGGCTCCTCGCCCAGCGGATGCACGCGGCTGTGCTGGGCGTCGCTGCCGCTGTCGGGCAGCGGAGGCGGATGGGATTCGGCGCGCGGGTAGACCAGCAACGGCTGCTGCGGCCACACCCGCGTCCAGGCGCGGGCCAGGCCCAGCGGCTGGGTGGTCGACAGGCGCAGGCGCCCGGGATCGAGCCAGCCGCGCCGTTGCGTGGGCACGGGCAGGGCAAGTTCGGCATTGCCGTCTTCGCCGGTGCCGGTCCAGGCGATCGCATCGTCCAGGTCGCCACGCAGGCCGCGCCGGCGGCGCCCGTCGCGGGTGGACAGCGCCAGGCGCAGCCACAGCGGCTCGCCGGCGGCGACCGGTTCGGCCGACAGCGCATCCACCTGCAGGCCCGACAGCTGCAGGTGGCTGGCGATCAGGCTGGCCAGTCCCGACGCGCCCAGCAGCAGGGCCAGCATCAGCGCTGGATTGTTGTTGTAGTTCAGCGCGCCCAGCACCATCGCCAGCACCAGCAGCCCGTAGAACAGGCCGAAGCGGGTGGGCAGCACGTAGATGCGGCGACGGCCGATACGCAGCGGCAGCCGTTCCGGCGCGCGGGGACGTTCGAGCGCCTGCAGGCGCCTGCGCAGCTCGCGCAGCGTGGCCCGCATCAATCCACCGGCACCGCGTGCAGCACTGCCTTGGCCAGCGCCGCGCCGCTGCCGGCCTCCGCTTCGCCGGTCAGGCGATGGCCGGCCACGGCAATGAACAGTGCTTGCACGTCCTCGGGCAGCACGTGGCCGCGTCCGAGCAGGAGCGCATAGGCGCGCGCGGCGCGCAGCAGCGCCAGTCCGGCGCGCGGCGACAGGCCCACGCGGATGCCCGGATGCTGGCGGCTGCGCGCGAGCAGTGCCTGCACGTAACCGACCAGCGCCTCGCTGGCATGCACCTGCTCGGCGGCACGGCGCAACGCCTGCACTTCGCCGTCGGCCAGAACCGGCAGCGCCTGCGCGATCAGTTCGCGGCGGTCGGCGCCGGTCAACAGCGCGCGTTCGGATTCGGCATTGGGATAGCCCAGCGAGAAGCGCAGCAGGAACCGGTCCAGCTGGGAGTCGGGCAAGGGAAAGGTGCCGGTCAGGTCCACCGGGTTCTGGGTGGCGATGACGAAGAACGGGTCCGGCAGCGGATGGGTGATGCCATCGACGGTCACCTGCTGTTCGGCCATCGCCTCCAGCAGCGCGCTCTGCGTGCGCGGCGGAGCGCGGTTGATCTCGTCGGCCAGCAGCACCTGGGTGAACACCGGGCCGGGGTGGAACTGGAACTGGCGCGAACCGGCTTCATAAACCGAGACGCCCAGCACATCGGCCGGCAACAGATCCGAGGTGAACTGGATGCGCTGGAAGCCCAGCCCGACGGTGGCGGCCAGCGCGTGCGCCAACGTGGTCTTGCCAAGTCCGGGCAGGTCTTCGATCAGCACGTGGCCGCCGGCCAGTAGCGCGACGAAGGCCAGCCGCACTTCCTGCGGCTTGCCCAGCACCAGCGCGTTGACCTGGCGCTGCGCCTGTGAGAGCGAGGCGCGCAGCGCGTCGGGTAGGATGGGGGTCGCTGGTTCCGCGATGCGCGTCATCGTTTTCCTGGGGCCCTGGATATCGAACTGGAGTGTAGCGGCAGAGATGGAGGCTGAGCACCGCGCGCGTCGCGCATTCGTCGCATGGTGGACGCTGGCCTGCGTGCTCAAGCTGGTCGTGGCCTGGCGTCTGCCGTTGTTCGTCGACGAAGCCTTCTACTGGCAGGAAGGCCAGCACCTGGCCTCGGCCTACTCCGACCTGCCGGGCATGACCGCATGGCTGGCGCGCCTGGGCACCTTGCTGGGCGGCGACAACACGCTTGCCTTGCGCCTGCCGTTCCTGGTGATGGGCGCGCTGCTGCCGTGGTGGGTCGCGCGCATCGGGCGGCGCTGGTTCGGTGCGATCCATGGCTGGCGCGCCGGGACCCTGGCCGTGCTGCTGCCGCTGCTGGGCACGATGGGCGTGCTGGCGCTGCCGGACGTGCCGATGGCGTTGGCCACGGTGCTGTGCCTGCATGCCGGCGCGCGCCTGCTCAACGAGCCCACGCCCTTCGGCGCGATCGAGCTGGCGCTGGGGCTGGCGCTGGGCGCGCTGAGCCACTATCGCTTCGCCGGGGTGGTGGTGGTAGGTGCGGCGGTGATCCTGTGGCTGCCGCAGGGACGGCGCCTGCTGCGCGATCCGCGCGTGCTGATCGCTTTGGCGGTCGGGCTGCTGGCCTGGCTGCCGCTGCTGCTGTGGAACCTGGAGAACGGTGAGGCGGGGTTGCGCTTCCAGCTGGTGGATCGCCATCCGTGGTCGCTGCATGCCGGTGGCCTGGCGTTCGTGCCGTTGCAGGCGCTGCTGGTCACCCCGCTGCTGGCCTGGGCGATCCTGCAGGCCGGCTGGCTGACCGGCTGGAAGCGGCGGCCATCGCGGCCGCAATGGCGGTTCCTGGCGTTGTTCGGCACCGTGGTGCTGGCCGGCATCTTCGCGCTGGGTTTTGTCACCGACAACGAGCGGATCAGTTTCCACTGGCCGGCGCCGGCCTACCTGGCCCTGCTGCCGGCAACGGCCATGCTGATCGGCAGCTGGTCGGTGCCCTGGCGGCGCCTGACCTGGATCGGCGCGGCGCTGGGATTCGGCGCGGCCATGATCTGGCTGCTGGTGGTGGCATCGCCGCCGCTGCGGCAGGACATGGCCGGTTCCAAGCACTATCCGCGCAACTTCGCCGGCTGGGACAGCCTGGCCGCTGCGGTGCGCGAGGAGCTGGAAGCGATGCCGCCAGGCACGCGCGTGCTGGCAGAGGATTTCAAGGTCGGCGCCGAACTGGGTTTTGCGCTGGGTGATCCGCGCATCGCGGTGCTGGACCACCCGCTCAACCACGCGCACGGGCGTGCGCCGCAGCTGAGGATGTGGGAGCTGCAGGCCGATGCCGCGCCGGCGGATTCGACCCTGCTGGTGCTGGCGCCAGCCGATCTGCCTTTCCGCCAGTGGCTGCAGCGCTATCACCAGTTGTGCCGCCGGCTGGGACCGCTGCCACCGGCACGCACGGTGATGGTCGACCATGGCGCGCAACGCTTCCTGCTGGTACGCCTGCAGTCGTCGTTGCCGTTGCCGTCGTCGTCGTCGCTCGGCAGTTGCGCGGCCCCGGCCATGGCGTGGATCGATTCGCCGGCGCCCGGCCAGGCCCAGCCGACCCGGTTCCAGGTGCGCGGCTGGGCCTTCAAGGAAGGTGTCGGGTTGTCGCGGGTGGAGGTCACCCTGGATGGGGCGGTGGTGGCCGAGGCCGACTACGGCTCCATGTTCGACGTGGGCGAGTTCTTCCCCGAATCGGTCGACCCGAACCACCCGCGGGTCGGCTTCCATGCCACGGTCGACCTGCCGGACAGCCAGCGCGGCCGCCGCTGGCTCGGCTTGCGCCTGCACGGGGCCGACGGCAGCGTGGAGGAGTGGCCCGAACAGCCGGTGCGGATCGTCGCCGGCGGTGCCGACCGGTAACATGCGCGCCCAGTCGATCACGGAGCAGGAAAGTATGCAGGGCGCCGGACAGGAACCATCGAGAGAGCCGGCGGCCGTGCCGCCCCTGCGGATCGCATTGCTGGTGCCATGCCGCAATGAGGCCGCTACTGTCGCCGATGTGGTCGCCGCGTTCGGCCGGAGCCTGCCTGCCGCCCGATGCCATGTGTTCGACAACCGCTCCGACGACGACACCGCCGCCATCGCGCGGCGCGCGGGCGCGCAGGTTCATGCCGTGGCGCTTCGCGGCAAGGGCAACGTCGTGCGCCGCGCATTCGCCGACATCGAGGCCGATGTCTATGTGATGGTCGATGGCGATGCGACCTACGATGCGGCGGCCGCGCCGATGCTGGTGCAGCGGCTGCTGGACGAAGGCCTGGACATGGTGGTAGGCGCGCGCGTGGACCAGGATCCGGCGGCCTACCGCGCCGGCCACCGTTTCGGCAACCGCCTGCTGACCCGTTGCGTGGGCCTGCTGTTCGGCGACAGCTTCGACGACATGCTGTCCGGCTACCGGGTGTTCTCGCGGCGCTATGCCAAGTCGTTCCCGGCGCATGCGGCGGGCTTCGAGATCGAGACCGAACTGGCGGTGCACGCGCTGCAGTTGCGCATGCCCGTCGCCGAGCTGCCGACCGCCTATGGCGCCCGTCCGGAAGGCTCCACCAGCAAGCTCAATACCTATCGCGACGGCGCGCGGATCCTGGCCACGATCGCCCGGCTGTTCAAGGCCGAGCGTCCGTTGCTGTTCTTCTCGCTCGGTGCCGGGGCCACTGCGCTGCTGTCGGTGCTGCTGGCCATCCCGTTGCTGGTGACCTACCTGGAGACCGGCCTGGTGCCGCGTTTCCCGACGGCGATCCTGTGTTCGGCATTGATCCTGTTGTCGGCGGTGCTGCTGGCCTGCGGATTGATCCTGGATACGGTCACCCGTGGTCGCATCGAAGCCAAGCGCCTGGCGTACCTGGCCATTCCGGCCACGCGTGGTGCATTGCCTGGCCTGCGCGCGAGTGTCGGCCTCGACAGCGACGCTGCGGCGGTTTCCAGCGATGACCGCTGACACGTTGCGGTCGCCCGGGTTGCTTGCGCGGATCCGGGCGCGACTGTGCGCGGTTGCCGTGCGCATGCAGCGTACTTTCGGTTTCGGCACCCGTCGCGGCGTGGTCAATGCGACGCTGGCCGCTTCCGCGTCGTGCGCGGTGCTCTCCCTGCTGCGCGGCCAGGACGCCAACTGGGATTTGCGCAATTACCACATCTACAACGCCTGGGCGCTGCTGGAGGGCAGGGTCGGCATCGACCTGGCGCCAGCGCAGATGCAGAGCTACTTCGTGCCGCTGCTGGACGTGCCGTACTTTCTGCTGGTGCAGCACGCGCCGGCGCCGGTCGCCGGCCTGCTGCTGGGGCTGTTGCATGGATTGGCGTTCCTGCCGGTGGCATGGATCGCCTGGCGCGCGCTGGCCGCCGATCCCCGCCGCGACTGGCTGGCACCGCTGCTGGGCCTGGCCGGCCTGGCCAGCGCGGCCTTCCTGTCCGAACTGGGCAACACGATGGGCGATGCCAGCACCGCACCGCTGGTGCTCGGCGCGCTGGCGTTGATGCTGCCCGATGCGCAGGGGCGCTGGCGGATCGGGCCGGTCGCGCTAGCCGGCGTGCTGCTCGGCGCGGCGGTGGCGTTCAAGCTGACCAATGCGATCTATGCCATCGCGCTGGGGCTGGCAGTGCTGGCGCCGTCGCTGCCATGGCGTTCGCGCCTATGGGCCGGCGCATGCGTGGCGCTGGTCGCGTTGTGCGTGTTCGCCGTGTTGGCCGGGCCATGGCTGTATCGGCTCTGGGAGGGGTTCGGGAATCCCTTGTTCCCGCAGTTCAATTCGTGGTTCCAGGCGCCATTGGCCGCACCGGTGGCGGTGGCCGATACGCGCTGGCTCCCGCAAGGGTGGGGCGAGGCACTGGTGCGACCGCTGCTGTTCACCGCCAATCCGTACCTGGTCAGCGAGATCGCGCTGCTGCAGGTGATCTGGGCGCTGCTGTACCTGGCCGCATCGGCCGCATTGCTGGTCTGGGTGGTTCGCCGCGTACGCGGGCAGCGGGGGAGCAGCGCAGAGGGCGCGGACGTGCGACGGATGATCGGCGTGTTCTTCGCGCTCGCATTCTTGATCTGGCTGCTGATGTTCAGCATCCATCGCTACCTGGTGGTGCTCGAACTGCTCGCGCCGCTGGTGCTGTGGCTCCTCATCCACTACCTGCTTCCCGTACGCAAGGCCGGGCGCGTGGCGGCGGTCGCGCTAGGGCTGGCAGCGCTGGTGTCGCTGGCGGGATGGAACGATTGGGGCCATGCCGGCTGGTCGCGCACTGCGTTCCGCGTGCAGGCGCCCCCGGGCGCCCCGGTCGGCACCGTGCTGCTGGTGGGCGGTGAGCCGCAGGCGTGGCGCGTGCCGTTCCTGCCTGCGGGGCCGGCGTATGCCTCCGCAGGATCGAACTTCCCCGTATCGCAGGCCTATGTCGAACGCGTCGGGGAAATGGTGCGCCTGCATGGCGGACAGGCCGCGGCAATCCTGCCGGTGCAGGTGGACCGGCGCGTGGAGAGCATCGACCGGCGCAATCGCTGGGCCAGTCGCCTGGGTCTGGACGCGGGCGACTGCCCGCTGCTGCGCCAGCTGGCCGGACGCAGCCGCGCCCTGCAACTGGTCGAGCCAGCACAATCGCCGACTGGACGTTGCCTGCTGGCGCCAGCGTCCGAGCGCGTCCTGGCCACCGACGAGGCCAACGCGAAGGTCGTGGCCGATGCCGGGCCGATCCTGGCCCGGTACGGGCTGCAACTGGATCCGGCAGCGTGTGTGACGGTCGACAGCTGGATCGGCGACCAGTCCCATCCGTACCGCTGGTGCCGATTGACGGCTCCCGGGCCCGGGCAGGGCGGCTGAGCGCTTCAGGGCACCTCGTGGCCGGCCTGGCGCAGCAGTTCGGCCAGCGCGATCAGCGGCAGTCCGACCAGGGCGGTCGGGTCATGGGTGTCGATCGCCTCGAACAGCGAAATGCCCAGGCCCTCGCACTTGAAGCTGCCGGCGCAGTCGAAAGGCTCCTCGGCGTCCACGTACCGTTGGATCTCACTGGCCGACAGGGCGCGGAAGCGCACCCGGGTCACGTCGACCGCGGCCAGTTCATGGCCGCCACGGCGCAGGCAGACGGCCGTATGGAACTGGACAGTGCGCCCGCCCATGGCGGTCAGCTGGGCGATCGCGGCCTGCCGGCCGCCCGGTTTGCCCAGGATCCGCCCGTCCAGGTCGGCGACCTGGTCCGAGCCGATCACCCAGGCGTCTGCCTGCCGGGCGGCGACCGCATCGGCCTTGGCCCGGGCCAGGCGGCGGACCAGCTGGCCGGGGTTTTCGCCGCGCAGGGGGGTCTCGTCCACCTCCGGCCGGGCGCATTCGAAGGGCAGGCGCAGCCGCTGCAGCAGCTCGCGGCGGTAGGGCGAGGTGGAGGCCAGGATCAGCATGGGGCGGGCGCCGGCGCGGCGGGCCAGTGTCGGTCGCCGGGGCCGGCGGGGCAATGCTGTACGCTGGCCGGCCCCAGGGTTTGACAGGGGACGGTCCGCTCCTTAACATTCAGCGGCTTATGTCCGCAGGTGCGTCCGTCGTGCTGGTTCCCGAAACGTTGGATGCCTGGCGGATGGTCGCTGCAGGGCGGCAGTTCGAAGGGGTTTTGCCGTTGTCGGCGATGTCCCGGCTGAGCGGCGGCCTCGCCGACACGCAGGGCGAATGTCGTTTCTCGCTGGAATTCGGCCAGGACGAGCTGCAGGTGCCCTACGTCGAGTTGTCGATCGAGGCGGGTCTGCCGCTGATGTGCCAGCGCAGCCTGGAGCGGTTCGTGTTTCCGGTGCAGACCGTGCAGCGGCTCGGCCTGATCCGCGACGAGGCCGACGAGGCCGCGTTGCCGCCCGGTTACGAGGCGTTGCTGGTGCCGGAAGACGGCCAGCTGCGGCCGGCCGACCTGGTCGAGGACGAGCTGGTTCTCGCGGTGCCGGTGGTTCCGTTGGCTCCGGGCAGCGAGCCGGTCGACCAGACCTGGTCGGCGGGCGAAGAAGAAATCCAGGCGGTCAGCCCGTTCGCGGCGCTGGCATCGCTGAAAAAGAAGTAGACGGCCGCGCCGCCGCCGAAGGCGCCCTGGAACGACACCGGCGGGTGGCTTCAAGGTCCCACACACACACGCAATCAAACGAGTTTGGAGCAATCCCATGGCAGTGCAGAAATCCCGTGTCACCCCGTCCCGCCGCGGCCAGCGCCGTTCCCACGATGCGCTGACGGCCAAGCAGCTGGCGACCGACCCGACCACGGGCGAGATCCACCTGCGCCATCACATCACCGCTGACGGCTACTACCGCGGCAAGAAGGTCATCGCTTCCAAGACCTCGGCGGTCGAGGAAGACTGAGCCTGACCCCCGGCGCGCGCGACCTGCGCGCGTCCGGACTGCGGTGCATCAAGAATCCCGGCTCCCGCGTGGAGCCCCCAGCGGGAATGCGCATGAGCGAGCGGATCTATTCGCGCATCGCCGGAACCGGCAGCTACCTGCCGGAGAAGGTGGTGACCAACGACGACCTGGCCAAGGTGGTCGACACCAGCGATGAATGGATCCACTCCCGTACTGGCATCCGCGAACGGCGGGTGGTGGCCGAAGGCCAGACCACCAGCGACCTGGGCTACCAGGCTGCGCTGAAGGCGATCGAGGCGGCCGGCATTACGGTCGACGAAATCGACCTGATCGTCGTCGGCACGACCACCCCAGACCTGATTTTCCCGTCGACCGCCTGCCTGATCCAGCAGAAGCTGGGCGCGCGCGGCTGTCCGGCGTTCGACGTCAATGCGGCCTGTTCGGGCTTCATCTTCGCGCTGAGCGTGGCCGACCAGTTCGTGCGCAGCGGCACGGCCAAGACCGCCCTGGTGATCGGCGCCGAGACGCTGACCCGGATGGTGGACTGGACCGACCGCACCACCTGCGTCCTGTTCGGCGACGGCGGCGGCGCGGTGATTCTCAAGGCCGATACCGAAACCGGCATCCTCAGCACCCACCTGCATGCCGAAGGCAGCAAGAAGGAGCTGCTGTGGAACCCGGTCGGCGTGTCCGCCGGTTTCGATGCGCAGGCGCCCAATGTCGGCGTGCGCATCGTCATGGCCGGCAACGAAGTGTTCAAGCACGCGGTCAAGGCGCTGGACTCGGTGGTCGACGAGACCCTGGAAGCCAACGGCCTGGACAAGCACGACCTGGACTGGCTGATCCCGCACCAGGCCAACCTGCGCATCATCGAAGCCACCGCCAAGCGGCTGGACATGCCGATGGATCGCGTCATCGTCACCGTCGACCGCCACGGCAACACCTCGGCCGGCTCGGTGCCGCTGGCGCTGGACGAAGCGGTGCGTTCCGGTCGCGTGCAGCGCGGCCAGCTGCTGCTGCTGGAAGCGTTCGGCGGCGGTTTCACCTGGGGCTCGGCGCTGCTTCGCTACTGAGTCCTGCCTCGCCGGCATGGACGCGCGAGGGCCTGTTCCAACTTCCGAAAGGCCGCGCAATGCGCGGCCTTTCGCATTTGCGCGCCGGCTAACGGCCTGTTCACGCGGATTTCGCACATACGGGCAAGTACAGACAAACGCGCGGAATCGCCCGTATCATCGCCGCTCTTTCTCGATCTGCGGCTGCGCGTGACCGATCCGACGCTCGCTTTTGTTTTTCCCGGACAGGGTTCCCAGTCCGTGGGCATGCTGGCCGAACTGGCCGAACTGCATCCGCAGGTCCGCCAGGCTTTCGCCGAAGCCTCCGAGGGTGCCGGTGTGGACCTGTGGGCGCTCTCGCAGGGCGGCCCGGAAGAAATGCTCAACCGCACCGAATACACCCAGCCGGCGCTGCTGGCCGCGGGCATTGCGGTGTGGCGTACCTGGCAGGCCCAGGGCGGCGCGCAACCGGCGCTGCTGGCCGGCCACAGCCTGGGCGAATACTCCGCGCTGGTCGCTGCCGGTGCCCTGTCGCTGAAGGACGGCGCGCACCTGGTGCGCCTGCGCGGCCAGCTGATGCAGGACGCCGCCCCCGCCGGTACCGGCGCGATGGCTGCCGTGCTCGGCGCCGAGGACGCGGTGGTGCTGGAAGTCTGCGAGCAGGCGTCGGGCAGCCAGGTCGTGGTGCCTGCCAACTACAACTCCCCCGGTCAGATCGTGATCGGCGGCGATGCGGCGGCGGTCGACCGGGCGCTGGCGCTGCTGGCCGAACGCGGCGTGCGCAAGACGGTCAAGCTCGCGGTGAGCGTGCCTTCGCACACCCCATTGATGCGCGAGGCGGCCAACCGCCTGGCCGAGGCGATGGCCGGAATGGCATGGCACGCACCGGCGCTGCCGGTGGTGCAGAACGTCGACGCGCAATCGCATGCCGGCACGGCCGCGATCCGCGACGCGCTGGTGCGCCAGCTTTACCTGCCGGTGCGCTGGACCGAATGCGTGCAGGCGCTGGCCGCGCGCGGCGCCACCCGGGTGGCCGAATGCGGTCCGGGCAAGGTGCTGGCCGGCCTGGCCAAGCGCATCGACAAGTCGCTCGACGCGCGTGCGATCGGCGCGGTCGGCGACTTCGAATCGGCCCTGGCCGACTGGCGCTGAACCATTACGCGGCGCGGCGGGAAACCCGCGCGCCGCCACTCCCGCATAACCCACGAGGTCCACGATGAGCTCAACGCCTGTTGACAGCCGGCCACTTGCCGGCGAGATCGTGCTGGTCACCGGTGCCAGCCGCGGCATCGGCGCTGCGATCGCCGACGAACTGGCCGCGCGCGGCGCGACCGTGATCGGTACCGCTACCAGCGACAGCGGCGCCGAAGCGATCGGCAGCCGCCTGGCCGGTGCCGGCGGTCATGGCCGCAAGCTCGACGTCACCGACGCGGCCGCCGTAGAAGCGCTGATCGATGCGATCGGCAAGGAATTCGGCGCGATCTCGATCCTGGTCAACAACGCCGGCATCACCCGCGACAACCTGCTGATGCGGATGAAGGAAGAAGACTGGCAGGCGATCCTGGACACCAACCTGACCAGCGTCTACCGCACCTCCAAGGCGGTGATGCGCGGCATGATGAAGGCGCGCAAGGGCCGGATCGTCAACATCGCCTCGGTGATCGGCGCCACCGGCAATGCCGGGCAGGCCAATTACGCGGCGGCCAAGGCCGGCATCATCGCGTTCTCCAAATCGCTGGCCAAGGAAATCGGCAGCCGCAACGTCACCGTCAACGTGGTGGCGCCGGGCTTCATCGATACCGACATGACCCGCGACCTGCCCGAGGACGCCAAGAACGCCATGCTCGGCCAGATCGCACTGGGCCGCCTGGGTGATCCGGCCGACATCGCCCGCGCGGTGGCGTTCCTGGCCGGCCCGGACGCCGGCTACATCACCGGCGAGACCCTGCATGTCAACGGCGGCATGTACATGGCCTGAGCCCGGACGGGCAAGAACAAGATTTCAAAAGCCGCGTAAGTTTTTGATCTGGTTGCGGTTGTTGACCAGTGCCCGACGCCGCGGCTTTTGACTACACTATCCGCCTTGGATTAGTGACCCCCGTGCCGACGCACCGTCGGCGCATCGTTTCGACAACCACTCCGCCTGGAGCAGCAAACCCATGAGCACCATCGAAGAGCGCGTCAAGAAAATCGTCGTCGAACAGCTCGGCGTCAAGGAAGAGGAAGTGACCAACAGCGCATCGTTCGTTGACGATCTGGGCGCCGATTCGCTCGACACCGTCGAGCTGGTGATGGCGCTTGAAGAAGAGTTCGAGTGCGAGATCCCTGACGAGGAAGCCGAGAAGATCACCTCGGTCCAGCAGGCGATCGACTACATCAAGACGCACGTCAAGAGCTGATGCGTGTCGCGACCGCGGGCCGTCCATCGGCCCGCGGAGCTGCAATACAACCGGGGCCGCTGCGTGCGGCCTCGTGCGTGTCTGGCGACAAGCCGCCGCTCACGCCAATGCAACAAACCCAAGCATCCGATCCGTATCAAAGCAGGAGCCGTCTATGAGTCAGCGTCGCGTCGTCGTTACCGGCATGGGCATGGTTTCGCCGCTGGGCAACGACATGGCCAGCAGCTGGGACGGGATCATCAATGGCCGGTCGGGCATCGGCCAGATCACTTCCTTCGATTCGACCCTGTTCGCCACCCGCATCGTCGGTGAAGTGCGTGGGCTCGACATCGCCCAGTTCGTCAATCCGAAAGACGCCAAGAAGATGGATGCCTTCATCCATTACGGCATGGCCGCCTCGCTGATGGCGCTGGAAGACTCGGGCCTTGAGATCACCGAAGCCAACGCCGAGCGCGTGGGCGCGATCATCGGTTCGGGCATCGGCGGCATCCTGGGCATCGAACAGCAGACCGAGAAATTCGTGGAAGGCGGTCCGCGCAAGATTTCCCCGTTCTACATCCCCAGCACCATCATCAACATGTTGCCGGGGCACCTGAGCATCATGAAGGGGCTCAAGGGGCCGGGCTTCTCTGCCGTATCCGCCTGCGCCACTTCGAATCATTCCATCGGCATGGCCATGCGCATGATCCAGTACGGCGATGCGGACGTGATGGTCGCCGGCGGCGCCGAACGCGGCTCCTCGCCGACCTCGATGGGCGGCTTCTGCTCGATGAAGGCCATGTCCACCCGCAATGACGATCCCACCCGCGCCTCGCGGCCCTGGGACAAGGATCGCGACGGCTTCGTGCTGGGCGACGGCGCCGGCATCCTGGTCATCGAGGAATACGAACACGCCAAGGCCCGCGGCGCGCGCATCTACTGCGAGCTGGCCGGCTTCGGCGCCAGCACCGACGCCTTCCACATGACCGCCCCCAGCGAGGACGGCGACGGTCCGGCGCGCTGCATGCGCGCAGCGCTCAAGGACGCCGGCCTGAACGTGGAGCAGGTCGATTACCTCAACGCGCACGGCACGTCCACGCCGCTGGGCGATGTGGCCGAAACCCTGGCGATGAAGCGCGCCTTCGGCGACCACGCCTACAAGATGATGGTCAGCTCCACCAAGTCGATGACCGGCCACCTGCTCGGCGCGGCCGGCGGCGTGGAAGCGATCTTCTCGGTGCTGGCGCTGCGCGACAACATCATCCCGGCGACCATCAACCTGGACGAGCCCGGCGAGGGCTGCGACCTGGACTACGTGCCCAACGTGGCGCGCCAGAAGAAGATCGACGTGGCGCTGTCCAACGGCTTCGGCTTCGGCGGCACCAACGGCACGCTGGTGTTCAAGCGCCTCTGACCTGAGGCCGGCCTGGCCGACACGGGCAGGGGACTTTGCCGGGCGGGGCACCGATGCCGCGCCCGATCCGCCTTCACCCGTCGCGCTACAGGCACGCATGCTCCACTTCCATCCGCTTCCCGCCGACACCGACCTGCTGGCACTGCACCGGCAGGCGCCCTCGCGCTATCCGCTGCTGCTGGAGTCGGTCGCCTCGGGCACGGTGCAGGGCCGCTGGGACCTGTTGCTGGCCGCCGACGGAACCGGCTTGCAGCTGGACAACGATGGGGTGACCCGCGACCTCGCCGGCAATGCGCAGTCCGGCGATTTCCTGCAGGCGCTGGACGCGCAGTGGCGGTCGTTGCGCAGCACGTTCGCCGACGAACCGCGGTGGCCGTTCCATGGCGGCTGGGCGTTGCTGCTGGACTACGAACTGGCCGCGCAGGTGGAGCCGGTGCTCGACCTGCCCACGCGCGGCGCCGATGGCCGTGCGCGCGCGCTGGCGCTGCGCTGTCCGGCCGCGGTGCTGCGCGATCGCGCCAGCGGGCAATGCATGGCCGTGGCCGAGCCGGCGCATGCCGCGCTGCTGTCGCGCATCGCCGCTGACCTGCAGGCCGCGAGCGACCTGCCTGCCTTGCCCGCATGGCAGCCGCCGGTGGCGATAGAGGAGGACGAGCCGCAGCGCTTTCTCGATGGCGTGGAACGGATACTGGAATACCTGCGTGCGGGCGATGTGTTCCAGGTGAACCTCTCGCGCGCCTGGCGCGCGCGTTTCGACGCACCGCTGGATCCGGCCGCGCTGTATGCGCGCCTGCGCCAGGCCAATCCGGCGCCGTTCGCCGGCCTGTTCGCCGGCGACGGCTGGGCGGTGGCCAGTTCCTCGCCCGAGCGCCTGGTCTCGCTGCGCGGTCGCGTGGTCGAGACCCGGCCGATCGCCGGCACCCGCCCACGTTTCGAGGGCGATGACGATGCCGCGCGGATCCGCGAGCTGGTCGGCCATCCCAAGGAACGCGCCGAGCACGTGATGCTGATCGACCTGGAGCGCAATGACCTGGGCCGGGTCTGCGAGCCGGGCAGCGTGCAGGTCGACGAACTGATGACCGTGGAGAGCTACGCACACGTCCACCACATCGTCAGCAACGTGCGCGGGATCCTGCGCGAGGACGCCACGCCGGGGCAGGTGATCGCCGCGGTGTATCCGGGCGGCACGATCACCGGCTGCCCGAAAGTGCGCTGCATGCAGATCATCGCCGAGCTCGAGGGCACGCCGCGCGGTGCCTACACCGGTGCGATCGGCTGGCTCGGCCGCGACGGCGACCTGGACCTGAACATCCTGATCCGCAGCGCCGAAGTGCAGGGCGATCAAGCGGTGTTCCGCACCGGTGCCGGCATCGTCGCCGACTCGGTGCCGGCGCGCGAACTGGACGAAACCCGCGCAAAGGCGCGCGGTGTGCTGCGCGCGCTGGATCCGTCGGCATGAGCACCGGCGCACGCAAGCCCGCCGTGCCGGCGCGGTATGCTGGCCGGCATAGCGATCGACGAGGTGGATGTGGCTGGCGGACGTAGGAGCGCACTGCGCTGGGGATTGGGGGTGTTGTGCCTGCTGCTGCTCGCCGCGGCGGCGCTGGGCGGCTGGGGCTGGACGCATTACCAGCGTTTCGCCGATGCGCCGGTGGCCAGCGAGCAGACCGCCGACAGCGTGCGGATCGAGCGCGGTGACGGGTTCGCCACGGTGCTGGGCCGCTTGCGCGCCGCCGGCGTGGATGCCGGCCACGACCTGGAGTGGCGCCTGCTGGCCCGGCAGATGGATGCGGCCGGCCGGCTCAAGGTCGGCGAGTACGCGCTGGATCCCGGCCTGACCCCGCGCGAGCTGCTGCAGCGCATGCGCGATGGCCGCGTCATCCACTACCGGGTGACCCTGGTCGAAGGCTGGAACTTCCGCCAGCTGCGCGCGGCGCTCGCCGCCGCACAGCCGCTGGAGCACGAGACCGGCGACATGGACGACGCGGCGCTGATGGCCGCGCTCGGCCAGCCCGGCCAGCATCCGGAAGGGCGCTTCCTGCCCGAGACCTATCTTTACCAGCGCGGCGACAGCGACCTGGACGTGCTGCGCCGTGCGCACTCGGCGATGGAGCAGGCGCTGGCCCTGGCCTGGGAGTCGCGTGCGGACGACGTGCCGCTGCAGTCGCCGGAGCAGGCGCTGGTGCTGGCCTCGATCGTGGAAAAGGAAACCGGGCAGGCGCAGGAGCGCGGGCAGATCGCCGGCGTGTTCGCCCGGCGCCTGCGCAAGGGCATGCTGCTGCAGACCGATCCGACCGTGATCTACGGCATGGGCAGCGCCTACGACGGCAACATCCGCCGGCGCGACCTGACCACCGACACCCCATACAACACCTACACCCGCGCCGGCCTGCCGCCGACGCCCATCGCCATGCCCGGCCGTGCCGCGTTGCAGGCGGCGGTGAACCCGGCGCCCGGCGATGCGCTGTATTTCGTCTCGCGCAATGACGGCAGCCACATCTTCTCGGCCACCTATGCCGAACACAACGCGGCCGTAGACTGCTACCAGCGGCGCCGTTGCCCGCCGGGCAAGACCGGCGCCGATGTCGGCAAAAGCGATACGCCCACCGCCACGGAGCAGCCATGAGCGAGGCGATCCTGACCCATTCGCGCTTCATCAGCCTGGAAGGCGGCGAAGGCGCGGGCAAGAGCACGGCGATCGCCTCCATTCGCGACACGCTGCTCCAGCGCGGCCACGAGGTGGTGCTGACCCGAGAGCCCGGCGGCACGCCGCTGGCCGAACGCATCCGCGCGCTGTTGCTCGACAACCGCCAGGGGCTGCGCGGCGAAGGTGACGAGGACGAGCCGCTGTCGGCCGAAACCGAGCTGCTGCTGGTATTCGCCGCGCGTGCCCAGCATGTGCGCCAGGTGATCCGCCCGGCGCTGCAGCGCGGCGCCTTCGTGGTCAGCGACCGCTTCACCGATTCCAGCTACGCCTACCAGGGCGACGGCCGCGGCCTGGACCCGGCCTGGATCGGCGACCTGGAGCGGCGCGCGGTCGGCTTGCGTCCGGGCCTGACCCTGCTGCTGGACCTGGACGTGCGCGAGGGTCGCGCGCGTACCAACGGCCGCGACCTGTGGCCGGACCGGATCGAGAGCGAGCAGGAAGATTTCTTCGAGCGCGTGCGCGCCGGCTTCCGTCGCCGCGCGGCCGCAGAACCCGAACGCTTCCGCCTGGTCGACGCCTCGCGTCCGCCGCGCGAGGTCGGCGATGCCGTCGCCGCTGCGGTCACGCAATGGCTGGATACGCAGGCGCCGTGAGCACGACGATGGCTCCCTGGCAGCAGCGCGCCCACGACCAGGCACTGGCCACGCTGGCGGCCGGTCGTCTGGGCCATGCGCTGCTGCTGTGCGGGCCGACCGGCCTGGGCAAGCGTGCGGTGGCCGACCGGCTGGCGCAGTACGTGCTGTCCGGTGGCGATGCGGCTGCGCAGGCGCGCAACGCACACCTGATCGCGGCCGGCACGCATCCGGACCTGCACGTGATCTCGTTCGTGCCCAACAAGGAAGGCACGCGGCTGCGCACGGAGATCGTGATCGAGCAGATCCGCGAACTGGGACAGCGCCTGGCGCTCACCCCGCAATACGGCGTGGCCCAGGTGGCGATCATCGATCCGGCCGACGCGCTCAATACCTCCGCCTGCAATGCGCTGCTCAAAACCCTGGAAGAGCCGGTGCCCGGCCGCTACCTGTGGCTGGTCAGTGCGCGGCCTGCGCGGTTGCCGGCGACGATCCGCAGCCGCTGCCAGCGGCTGGAGTTCCGCCTGCCGCCGCGCGATGAGGCGCTGGCCTGGCTGCTTGCGCAAGGGCACGACGCGAGCGCGGCGACCGATGCGCTGGAGGCCGCCCGCGGTCATCCGGGCCTGGCCGATGAATGGCTGCGCGGCGACGGCCTGGCGTTGCGCCGGCAGGTGGCAACGGACCTGGCCGCCATGGAGGCCGGCCGTGCCGATCCGCTGGAGACGGCCTTGCGCTGGGCCGGCGACGACCACGCCGCCGAGCGCCTGGGCCATGCCGCCGAGCATGTCCGCGACCAGGCCGGGGCGGCCGGCTTGACCGATCCGGACCGATTGCACAAGCTGGCAGCCTGGTTCGATGCCGCCAACCGTGCACGCGAACTGCTGCGCAGCACGGTGCGCGCGGACCTGGTGATGGCTGATCTGCTGCTGGCCTGGCGCGATGTCTCGCGTCAGCAGGCGGGCAAAGGGGACAATCGATGAGTGCTGCAAGCGGACGCCAGGGCATCCTGTCGCTGGCGGTGAAGGACAAGGCCGCGCTGTACAACGCCTACATGCCGTACATCCGGCATGGCGGCATCTTCGTGCCCACGCCCAAGCGCTATTTCCTCGGCGACGAGGTGTTCCTGCTTCTTACGCTGCCCGATTCCAGCGATCGCCTGCCCATCGCCGGCAAGGTGGTCTGGGTCACCCCGGCCGGCGCGCAGGGCAACCGTACTGCCGGCATCGGCGTGCAGTTCCCCGAAGGTGCCGAGGGTGAAGCGGTGAAGAACCGGATCGAAACCCTGCTGGCCGGCACGCTCAACGCGGACAAGCCGACCCAGACGATGTAACTCCGGCCGCGTGGCCGGTCGCTTCAGCGTCAATTCCCGGGAGGAAGCAATGCGTGCCCTGAAACTGCCGGCCGCACTGCTCGCGACGCTGTGCATCCTTGCGCCCGCGGCGATGGCCGCCGACGTCGCTTCGCCATCGCGGGTGCGGCTGGAAAGCCCGAAGCTGCAGATGGACATCTCGCCGCGCCTGGGCGGCCGCGTGCTGCACTTCTCGTTGCCCGGCGCGCCGAACCTGCTGCGCATCGGCGAGGCGGTGGAATCCCAGCCCGATCCGAAAGCGCAGGCCGCCGGCGACAACATTCCCTACATGGGCCACGAAGTGTGGGTCGGTCCGCAGGCCGACTGGTGGCTCGACCAGACAGTCAACCCGGCGCGACGCAAGGCCGCCGCGCAATGGCCGCCCGATCCGTGGCTGGCGCATGCGCCGACGAACGTGCTCACGCAGGAACGCGAGCGCCTGGTCCTGGAAGGCGCGGCCAGTCCGGTCAGCGGCGTGCGCTTGCTGAAGACCTTCTCGATCCTGCCCGATCGTCCGGACACCGCCGAGCTGGCGGTGGAAATGCGCAACGTGCGCAAGGTGCCGGTATCGCGCGACATCTGGTTCAACACGCGCGTGGCGCCGCATACGCGCGTATTCGTGCCGGTGGCCGCCGATGGCAGTGGCGTGCGCGTGCGCTCGGATACCGGCGACGGTTTCGACGGGCTGGTCAGCAGCAGTGCCGACGGCCTGTTCTCGCTGGAACTGCTGCCGCCGGCCGAAGGCAGGCAGGGCCGTCGCGGCAAGGTCTTCATCCAGCCGCGCGCGGGCTGGATCGCCGGCTTCGCCGCCGGGCAGGCATTCGTGATCCATTTCGAGCACGAGCCGCTCGAGCGCATCCATCCCGACCAGGGCCAGGTCGAGCTGTACCTGGACTGGCGGCCCGCGCAACCGGAGGCCGGCGTGCTGGAACTGGAAGTGCACGGCCCCTACGCGACGCTGGCGGCGGGCGAGGCCACCACCGCCCGCGAGTGGTGGCTGGTACGCCGCTACGACGGCCCGGACCGGCGCGACGCGCAGATCGCCTTCCTGCAGCGGATGCTGGACGAGGCGGGCATCGAATAGTTCCTGAAGCCCCTCTCCCTTTGGGACTAGGTGCCCGCGGGGCAGAGGGGTTGGGGAGAGGGTCGGGTTCGCTGCGACGATTCAGGTCACGTCGCCCTCCGCACCCTCATCCGCCCTTCGGGCACTTTCTACCCGCGCTTGTCGCAAGCCCGGGGCACCCAGTCCCGAGGGAGAAGGAAAAAGCAGCCTTACTCCACCGGCTGCCGCAGCAGCGGGTTGTCCCAGCCCGGACGCGGCGCGAAGCGGTCGCCGTGGCGCGCCTGCAGCGCCTTGAGCCGCTCGACCAGCGCATCGGCGCCGGTGGCGCGGATGTGCTGGATCGGGCCGCCGCGGAACGGGGCGAAACCGGTGCCGAAGATCACGCCGGCATCGAGCAGGTCGGCATCGGCGACCACGCCGTCGTGCAGGCACGCGACCGCCTCGTTGAGCAGCGGCAGGATCAGGCGATCCTCCAGGTCCGACGGCGCCTGGTAACCGGCCGGCGCTTCGGGCTTCACCGGCTTGCTGCCCTTTTCGTTCTGCTCCCACTTGTAGATGCCCTGGCCGTCCTTCTTGCCGCGCTTGCCCGGCTCGACCGAGGCCAGCGTGGAGGGCACCTGCAGGCCCAGGAACGGCGACAGTTCCGCGCCCACGCCCTGGGCCACATCCAGGCCGACGGTGTCGATCAGTTCGATCGGACCCATCGGCATGCCGAACTTCACCGCGGCCTTGTCGATCACCACGCCCGGGATGCCTTCGGCATAGGCGGTGGCCGCCTCGAGCATGTACGGGAACAGCACGCGGTTGACCAGGAAGCCCGGCGTGCCGGCGACCGGCACCGGGAACTTGTCCAGCGCCTTGCAGAACGCGGCCAGGCGCTTGACCACCGCCGGATCCAGGCGGTCGTGCTGGACGATCTCCACCAGCGGCATCAGCGCGACCGGGTTGAAGTAGTGCAGGCCGGCGAAGCGGTCCGGGCGCGCGATGTGCTCGCGCAGTTCGTCCAGCGGGATCGAGGAGGTGTTGCTGGTGAGCAGCGCGTCGTCCTTCATCCGCGGCTCGAGCACGTGGTACAGGTCGCGCTTGGCTTCCGGGTTCTCGATGATCGCCTCGATCACCAGGTCGGCCTCGGCCACGCCGGCACCGGCCAGGTCGCCCTTCAGGCGCGCGGCCACGGCCGGGCGCTTGGCCTCGTCCTTGACCCGCTTGGCGAACAGTTCCTGCGCACGGCCCAGCGCGCCGTCGATGAAGCGCTGCTCGCGGTCCTGCAGGGTGACCTCGAAGCCCTTGTAGGCCGACCAGGCGGCGATGTCGCCGCCCATCACGCCGGCACCGACCACGTGCACGTGGCGGATGCCCGGCGACGGCATGCCGCCGCCATCCTTGCCGCCCAGGCCCTTGAGCCGCTCGGTCAGGAAGAAGATGCGGATCAGGTTGCGCGCGGTCGGCGTGCCGGCCAGTTTGACCACTGCCTTGCGCTCGGCGTCCAGCCGCGCCTGGATGCCGCTGCCGCCGGTGCGCTGCCACACGCCGATCAGCGCGTACGGCGCCGGGTACTGGTCCTTCTTCGCCTTGCGCGCGACCTGCTTGGTCATCTGCGGGGCGAGGAGCTTGCGCGCCAGCCAGCTGTTGGTGGCCCAGCCCATGAAGCGCTGCTTGAACGGCCGCTGCGTGCCCTTCAGCGCCAGTGCGGCGGCGGCATCCTCCAGCAGCACCGGCTCGACCACCTTGTCGACCAGGCCGATGCCGCGCGCGGCCGAGGCCGACAGCGTGCGCCCGGTGAGCATCATGTCCATCGCCGCCGGCGCGCCGACCAGGCGCGGCAGGCGGGCGCTGCCGCCCCAGCCGGGGAAGATGCCCAGCTTGACCTCGGGCAAGCCGATCCGGGTGGACGGATCGTTGCTGGCCACCCGGTAATTGCAGGCCAGCGACAGCTCGGTGCCGCCGCCCATGCAGAAGCCGTGGATCGCCGAAACCGTGGGGCAGGGCAGCTCGGCCACCTTCTGGAACACGACCTGGCCGCGACGGATCGCGTCGTTGACCGTGCCCTTGCGGTCGAAGTCCTGGAACTCCTTCAGGTCGGCACCGGCGATGAAGCCCGAGGCCTTGGCCGAGCGGAACACCACGCCCTTGGGCGGGTCGATCGCCAGCCGGTCGACCAGGTCGCCCAGCTCGATCAGCACGTCCTGCGAGAGCGCGTTGACCGGCGCGCCCTGGCGATCGAGCGACAGCACCACCACGCCGTCGTCGCGCTGGGCGGCTTGCCAGTGGCTGAATCGCAGTCCATCGAAGCCTGGGAGCATGGCCTGACCATCCGGTTGTGTATGGAGGAGGCCGCTATCATCCCGAGGTTGTTTCCGCGGCGTCAAATCCCAATCAAGGGACCGGAGGCGGTCGCGGACGGCGGCGAGCCCGACGATACTGGGCGCGCGGTTAAGGTCATGCCATGCCGCGCCGCGTCCCCAGGGCCAGGCGCCAAGCGGGTCTGGCCGGGGTCCGGCCCTCGCGCCCGGCCCACCCGGACAGCGGCTCCCGCCAGGCCGCTGAACTTTTTCCGGCAACGGCGGTCACAAGGCCCGGAACGTCGGGTCGACAGGAGTGTGACCCGGCATGGCCGAAGGAACGCCACAGGATCCGACCCAGGAGCTGGACCTCGAGCTGGTCCGTCGCGTGCAGCGCGGCGACAGCGCGGCATTCGACCTGCTGGTGCGCAAGTACCAGCACCGGATCACCGGGCTGATCGGGCGCTACATCTCGGACTGGAGTGAATGCCAGGACGTGGCCCAGGAGACCTTCATGCGCGCCTACCGCGCCATGGGGAATTTCCGTGGCGACGCCCAGTTCTATACCTGGTTGCACCGGATCGCCGTGAACACCGCCAAGAACCACCTGGTCGCCCACAACCGTCGTCCGCCCACGGATGACATCGACGCCAGCGACGCCGAGCAGTACGACGCCGGTGCGCGCCTGCGCGACAACGACACGCCCGAGCGCGAGGCCATGCGCGAGGAACTGGAGCGCACCGTCATGAAGGCGGTCGACGCGCTGCCTGAAGAACTGCGGACCGCCATCACCCTGCGCGAGGTGGAGGGCCTGAGCTACGAGGAGATCGCGCAGAAGATGGATTGCCCGATCGGAACGGTGCGTTCGCGCATCTTCCGGGCGCGCGAAGCCATCGATGCCGAACTTCGGCCCCTGCTCGATGTCCAAAGTGCTACCCGCGAGCGAAACCGTCCATGACCCACGATCCACGCCCCAATCACGCCGACGCCCCCGCCGACGGCACCGCCGTCGACAAACTCGAACTCCACGCCCGGCAGCAGCTGTCGGCGCTGGTCGACGGCGAGCTGTCGCCCGACGAAGCGCGCTTCCTGCTGCGCCGGCTCAATCACGACACCGAGTTGTCCGGCAGCTTCGAGCGCTGGCAGCTGTGCGGTGACGTGCTGCGCGGACAGGTCCGTCGCACGGTCGCTCCCGATTTCAGTGCCCGTGTCGCCGCTGCGATCGCGGTCGCACCCGCTGTCGATGCCCGCCAGGTCGCCTCCGGCGGACGCCGGTTCTCCGTCAGTCGCTGGGGTGGTGGCGCCGCACTGGCCGCCTCGGTCGCCGCGGTAGCCATGCTGGTCGGCCGCCCGGGCGCGCCTGACCCGGCATCGGCGCCTGCCGCGCCGGCAATCGCCATGCAGACCCTGCCTTCGACCGAAGCGGTGCTGCCGTCGGCGGCTCCCGCGCCCGCCACGGCTATCGCTGCCACTTCCGTGCCGACGACGCGCGCCGCTGCGCCTGCGCGCGTGCAGCGCGAACCGTTGCAGCAGATCGCCAGTGCGTCTACGAGCGCGGCTTCGACGGGCGCGGCCGCCCGCCGTGCTTCGGTGCCCGCCGCCCAGGTCGCCATCGCGCAGTCGACTCCGGAAGCCGCTACCGCGACGCTGGCGCCGACGACCGATCCGTTTGCTTCTTCGGCCCCGCTGCAGGCGCGCCCGTGGCCGCGTGCAGCGCTGGCCGGTCCGTCCTCCGGTTACACCGCCAGCCTCGAAAGCCAGGAAGGCACCCGCACCTTCTATCCGTTCGAGCCGAGCCTGCCGGCGCAGCCGGTCGCGCCCGACGGCGCCGATCCGGACGAGTTGCCGGCACCGCCGGACGACGACGGGACGCGTTGATCGTCCCTCGTGTCCGGCGCCGAACTGCGCCACTTTCGCAACGAACTCCCTTTCCGTGTTCTACGGCCCGGATGACCGTGGCCGAACCCCCACAGCCCTGAAGGCATGATCCCGATGAATTCCCGCGTCCGTCCCAGTCTCCTTGCCGCCCTGGTGCTGACCGCACCGCTGATGGCCTGCGCGCGTGCGCCCGAGGCCTCCAGCTCGCCCGCCGCCCAGGCCGCCGCCGCGCCGGTCGCCGCAGCGACGCCCTCAGCGCCGCTGGTCACCGGGCTGCCCGATTTCACCCGCCTGGTCGAACAGGTCGGCCCGGCGGTGGTCAACATCGAGGCGCGCGTGCCGGCGCGCTATGCCGGCCGTGGCGGCATGCCCGGCAACGACCAGGTGCCGGAGATCTTCCGCCGCTTCTTCGGTCCCGGCTTCCCGGGTGATCCGGGCCAGGACGCCGATCCGGGCCAGGATGCGCCGTCGGGCCGTTCGGTCGGCTCGGGCTTCATCATTTCCAACGACGGCTACATCCTGACCAACCACCACGTGGTCGACGGCGCCGACAGCATCACGGTCCGCCTGTCCGACCGCCGCGAGTTCACCGCCAAGCTGGTCGGCAGCGACGAGACCTATGACGTCGCACTGCTCAAGGTCGACGGCAAGGGTCTGCCGACCCTGCGCCAGGGCCAGTCCGCAGCGATCAAGCCCGGCCAGTGGGTGGTGGCGATCGGTTCGCCGCTGGGCCTGGACCAGTCGGTGACTGCCGGCATCGTCAGCGCGATCGGCCGTACCGGCGGCGCAGGCCAGCAGTACGTGCCCTTCATCCAGACCGACGTGGCGATCAACCGCGGCAACTCCGGCGGCCCGCTGCTCAACACCTCCGGCGAGGTGGTCGGCATCAACTCGCAGATCCTCAGCAACTCCGGCGGCTACATGGGCGTGAGCTTCGCCATCCCGATGGACCTGGCGATGGGCGCGGTCGATCAGATCAAGAAGAACGGCAAGGTCAGCCGCGGCATGCTGGGCGTGCAGATCCAGCCGATCGACGCGGCCCGCGCCAAGGGCTTCGGTCTTTCCAGCAACGACGGCGCGCTGGTCAACAGCGTCGAGCCGGACAGCGCGGCCGAGAAGGGCGGCATCGAGGTGGGCGATGTGATCGTCTCGCTCAACGGCCGTCCGGTCGCCACCAGCGCCGATCTGCCGCCGATGGTCGGCATGCTGCCGCCGGGCACGAAGGCCAAGGTCGGCGTGATCCGTGACGGCAAGCCGCGCGACCTGACCGTGACCCTGGGCGAACTGCCCAGCGATGCGCGTCGCGTGGCCAGTGCTGGTGACGAAGGTCCCGCTGCACCGGAGAAGGCGTCGGCCGTAGCGCAGCTGGGCCTGCGCGTGGCCGACCTGGATGCGCAGTCCAGCCGTCAGCTGGGCCTGGAGCCGGGCAAGGGCGTGCGCATCACCGGGGTCAACAGCCCCGAGGCGCGCGAGGCCGGCCTGCAGCCGGGCATGGCGATCCTCAGCGTGGGTCGCACGCCGGTGGCCAGCGTGGCCGACCTGGAGCGCCAGCTGCGCGGTGTCAGCGCCGGCGACGCGGTGATGCTGCTGGTGCGCAGCCCGACCGGGGCGACCCAGTTCGTGGCCCTGACGGCGGGATCCTGAGGTCTCCGGGACGGCTCCAACCCCAAACTACGGCGCCTTCAAGGGCGCCGTAGTCGCTTTGGGCGGGGTTGGCCGTACCCCTGGCGGGCGTGAAACCCGCGCCGCCGTGCGATAATCCGCCGTTGTCCGACGACGGCACGAGACCGCCGCTCCCCCATGTCCTCCGATTCCATGCGGTTCATCCGCAATTTCTCCATCATCGCGCACGTCGACCACGGCAAGTCGACCCTTGCCGACCGCATCATCCAGCTATGCGGTGGCCTCGAGGCGCGCGAGATGGAAGCGCAGGTGCTCGATTCCAATCCGATCGAGCGCGAGCGCGGCATCACGATCAAGGCCCAGTCCGTCTCGCTGCCGTACACGGCCAAAGACGGCAACACTTACTTCCTCAACTTCATCGACACGCCCGGACACGTCGACTTCTCCTACGAGGTCAGCCGTTCGCTGGCCGCGTGCGAAGGCGCGCTGCTGGTGGTCGATGCGGCCCAGGGCGTGGAAGCGCAGTCGGTCGCCAACTGCTACACCGCCGTGGAGCAGGGCCTGGAAGTGGTGCCGGTGCTCAACAAGATCGACCTGCCCACCGCCGACATCGAGCGGGCCAAGACCGAGATCGAGGCGGTGATCGGCATCGACGCCACCGACGCGGTCGCCGTCAGCGCCAAGACCGGTTTGAACGTCGGCGACGTGCTGGAGGCGATCGTCCATCGCATCCCGCCGCCGGTGCCGCGCGATACCGACAAGCTGCAGGCGCTGATCATCGACTCCTGGTTCGACAACTACCTGGGCGTGGTCTCGCTGGTGCGCGTCATGCAGGGCGAGATCAAGGCCAAGAGCAAGATTCTGGTGATGTCCACCGGCCGTGCGCACGAAGTCGACAAGGTCGGCGTGTTCACGCCCAAGCGCAAGGAAACCGCGGCGCTGCGTTCCGGCGAGGTGGGCTGGATCACCGCATCGATCAAGGACGTGCACGGCGCACCGGTCGGCGACACCCTGACCCTGGCCGGCGATCCGGCCTCCAAGCCGCTGCCGGGCTTCCAGGAAATGCAGCCGCGCGTGTTCGCCGGGCTGTTCCCGGTCAACGCCGAGGACTACCCGGACCTGCGCGAGGCGCTGGACAAGCTGCGCCTGAACGATGCGGCGCTGCGCTTCGAGCCGGAAAGCTCCGAGGCGATGGGCTTCGGCTTCCGTTGCGGCTTCCTGGGCATGCTGCACATGGAGATCGTGCAGGAGCGCCTGGAGCGCGAGTACGACCTGGACCTGATCAGCACCGCGCCCACCGTGGTGTACGAGGTGCTCAAGACCGACGGCACGGTGATGCCGCTGGACAACCCGGCCAAGCTGCCGCAGGCCAACCTGGTCCAGGAAGTGCGCGAGCCGATCATCCGCGCCAACATCCTCACGCCCGAGTTGTACATCGGCAACATCATCAAGCTGTGCGAGGACAAGCGCGGCGTGCAGATCGGCATCACCTACATGGCCAGCCAGGTGCAGATCAGCTACGAGCTGCCGATGGCCGAGGTGGTGCTGGACTTCTTCGACAAGCTCAAGTCGGTCAGCCGCGGCTACGCCTCGCTGGATTACCAGTTCCTGCGCTTCGATGCCGGCCCGTTCGTGCGCGTGGATACGCTGATCAATGGCGACCGCGTGGACGCGCTGTCGATCATCGTGCACCGCTCCCATGCCGATCGCCGTGGCCGCGAGCTGTGCGAGAAGATGAAGGAGCTGATCCCGCGCCAGCAGTTCGACGTGGCTATCCAGGCGGCGGTCGGCTCGCAGATCATTTCGCGCTCCACGGTCAAGGCGCTGCGCAAGAACGTGCTGGCCAAGTGCTACGGCGGCGACATCAGCCGCAAGAAGAAGCTTCTGGAAAAGCAGAAGGAAGGCAAGAAGCGGATGAAGCAGGTCGGGCGGGTGGAAATCCCGCAGGAAGCCTTCCTCGCCGTGCTGCAGGTGGACAGCAAGTGAGTCCGGCGCGGGTGCCGGCAGGCGGCGATCGCCGCGGTCGCGTGTCCGTTCCCGCCTCGGTTTGCCGTTGCGTGTTTCCGTTCCCGTCGCCAAGGACTACGAATGAAATGGTTTGAGCTCGGCCTGGTCGTGCTGACCTTCGCCACCGGCCTGATCTGGCTGATCGATCGCCTGTTCTTCGCCAAGCGCCGTGCCCGCGAGGGTGGCCTGCTCGACGAAGAGCCGATGATCGTCGACTACTCGCGCGCGTTCTTCCCGGTGCTGGCGGTCGTGCTGGTGCTGCGCAGTTTCGTGGCCGAGCCCTACAAGATCCCGTCCAGCTCGATGATGCCCAACCTGCTGATCGGCGACTTCATCCTGGTCAACAAGTTCGCCTACGGCCTGCGCCTGCCGGTGAACAACCACAAGTTCGTGTCCCTGGGCGAGCCGGCGCGCGGCGACGTGGTCGTGTTCAAGCCGCCGCATGCTCCGGACCAGAACTGGATCAAGCGCGTGATCGGCCTGCCCGGCGACCGGATCGGCTTCCACGGCGACACCCTGTACATCAACGGCGAGGCCATGCAGTACGAGAACCTGGGCGACTTCGTCGGCCAGGGTCGCGGTGCGGAGATGACCGGCTCGTCCCTGTTGCTGGAGAAACTGCCCGGGCGCGAGCACAAGGTGCTGGAGTGGCTGGACCGGGCCAACCCGGCCGGGCAGGGCGAGTGGACGGTCCCGGCCGGCCACTATTTCGTAATGGGCGACAATCGTGATAATAGCGAGGACAGCCGGTTCTGGACCCAGACCCACTTCCTGCCCGAGGAGAACCTGCGGGGCAGGGCCTTCCTGATCTGGCTGAATTGCGAGGGGTGGTTCTGCAAGGGGAGTTTCGATCCTTCGCGGATCGGGACGGCGATCAAGTAACGCGCGGACGCATTGGCGTACAACTGCCGACCGTCCGTACATCCGAATTCAAGGGGAATGGCAATGAAGCGCAAGCAAGGCGGTCTGAGCCTGTTGGGGTTCCTGGTGGTGCTCGCGGTGGTCGGCTTCGCCGCCTACATCGGCATGAAGCTGTTCCCGATGTACCAGGAGTACTACTCGGTGCGGTCGGCGATGAAGGGCCTGGCCAACGAGCCGGGCGTGGCCGACATGGATCCGGCCAAGGTCCAGGACCTGTTCTTCCGCCGCCTGTACATCAACTACTCCGAGAACGTGAAGCCGCAGAACGTGAAGTTCGAGCGCACCGAGGGCGGCTGGAAGATGCGCGTCAACTACGAGGTCCGCCGTCCGCTGGTCGGCAACCTGGACGTGGTCGGCCGGTTCGACAGCACCCAGGACCTGACGCGGCATGGTGGTGGGGACTGAGCGCACCGTCCTGCGCGACCGGATCGGCCATCCATTCGCCGATCCGTCGCTGCTGGCGCAGGCGCTGACCCATCGCAGCGCCGGCACGCCGCATAACGAGCGGCTGGAATTCCTCGGCGACGGCGTGGTCAACCTGCTGGCTGCCGAAGCGCTGTACCAGCGCTGGCCCGGCGCCGACGAGGGCGTGCTCACGCGCGCCCGCGCCGAGCTGGTCCGGGAAGCTTCGCTGGCCGTGATAGCGCGCCAGCTCGAGCTGGGCGATCGCCTGACCCTGGGACCGGGCGAGCTGAAGTCCGGCGGTTTCCGCCGCGATTCGATCCTGGCCGACGCGCTGGAAGCGGTGGTCGCGGCGATCTACCTGGACGCCGGCTACGAGGCCTGTCGCCGTGCCGTGCTGCCGTGGTTCGAGCCGGCGCTGGACGCGCTGCCGGTCGGCAAGCCCGAGAAGGATGCCAAGACCCGCCTGCAGGAGTGGCTGCAGGCGCGGCAGCGACCCTTGCCGTCCTATGAACTGGTTTCCGAGAGCGGCGAAGAGCATGCCAAGGTCTTCCTCTCAAGGTGTACCCTGAGCGAGCCTGCGGTCACTGCCGAAGGCGAGGGCACTTCCCGAAGGCTGGCCGAGCAGGCCGCCGCGGCGGCGGTGCTGGAACGGCTGGAGCCTTCGCCCCGGCATCCATAAGCGGTCACGACGTGAATTCCGAAAATACCCAAGATTCCCATCGCTGCGGCAGCATCGCGGTGATCGGCCGACCCAATGTCGGCAAATCCACCCTGGTCAACGCGCTGGTCGGCGCGAAGGTCAGCATCGTGTCCAACCGTCCGCAGACCACGCGGCACCGGCTGCTGGGCATCGCCACGGTCGAAGGCGGGCAGCTGCTGCTGGTCGACACGCCTGGCCTGCATCGCGGCGAAGGGCGCTTCAAGGCCTCGGCGATGAGCCGGGTGATGAACCGCACCGCGCGCGGCGCGGTGGAGGACGTCGACGCCGCATTGATGGTGGTCGAGGCCGGACGCTGGGACGAGGAGGACACCCTGGTGTTCAACGTCCTGCGCGACGGCGGCATCCCGGTGGTGCTGGCGGTGAACAAGGTCGACCGGCTCAAAGACAAGAGCGCGCTGCTGCCGTTCCTGGCCAAGGTCAGCCAGGATCGCGAATTCGCCGCGATCCACCCGGTCTCCGCGCTCAAGCGCAAGGGACTGGAGGCGCTGATGGGCGACCTGCTCAAGCTGGTTCCCGAAGCGCCGCCGGTGTTCGAGGAAGACGAGATCACCGACCGCAGCCAGCGTTTCCTCGCCGGCGAGCTGGTCCGCGAACAGCTGATGCGCCAGCTCGGCGACGAGCTGCCGTACGCGACGACCGTGGAGATCGAGCGTTTCGCCGAGGATGGCGAGCTGCTGCGCATCGGCGCGGTGGTGTGGGTCGAGCGCGAAGGCCAGAAGCCGATCGTCATCGGCAAGGGCGGCGTGCGCCTGCGCGAGATCGGCAGCAAGGCGCGCCAGCACATGGAGCGTCTGTTCGGTCGCAAGGTGTTCCTGGAAACCTGGGTACGCGTGCGCGAAGGCTGGTCCGACGACGAGGCCGCGCTGAAGGCCTTCGGCTACGGCGACAACTGAGGCCGGGTTCACCGGTCCGGGAATAGGGATGCGGATCGAAGGCGAGACCGGCTTCGTCCTGCACACGCGCCCCTGGCGCGAGACCAGCCTGCTGGTGGAAGTGCTGAGCGTCGGCCATGGCCGCCTGGGCCTGATCGCGCGCGGCGTGCATTCGCCCAGGCGGCAGGTGCTGCGCGCGGCGCTGCAGCCGCTGCAATACATCCGTTTCGATGCGGTGCTCGCCGGCGAGCTGGCCCAGCTGCGCGCGGCCGAGGCGCTGGATGCCGCGCCGGTACTGGCCGGCGATGCGCTGCTGGCCGCGTTCTATCTCAACGAGCTGGTGTTGCGCCTGGCCCCACGCCAGGATCCGTTGCCCGAGCTCGATGCTGCCTATGCGCGCACCCGTGAGCGCTTGCGCGCCGGCGAACCCCTCGCTTGGACGCTGCGCCGGTTCGAACGCGACCTGCTCGATGGGTTGGGCGTAGGCTTCGAGTTGCAGTGCGACGGTGATGGCGAAACCATCGATCCGGCCGCGCGTTACCTGCTCGATGCCGAGCACGGCCCGCGCCGCCTGCTCAGCGATCGCGGCCAGGGCGAGCGCAGCGGCGCGGCTACCGGCCGCGCACTCCTGGCGCTTGCCGCGGACACCCAACCCGATTCGGCCGACCTCGCCAGCCTGCGCCTGCCGCTGCGAGCGGTGCTCGCCCATCACCTGGGCCCGCGTGGACTGAAATCCTGGGAGATGGCCGCCTCGCTGGGCCGTCTGGCGCGGCCGCGCTGAAGCGCGGTTTTGCGGTGCGGTGCCGTGCCGGAGTCGGGTCGTTGGCCTGTGTGCACGCGCCCGATGCGCAGTCGCACGGCCCCTGGTGTCGGCACATGCGCGGTTCGGCGCAGGCGCAGGGCGCCCGCTAGAATCGGCCCATGCCAACCCCTCCTGAAATCCGCGCGGTCGGTGGCGCCGATATCGCGCCATGGCTCGACGATGTCGCCCGCCTGCGCATCGCCGTCTTCCGCCACTGGCCCTACCTGTACGAGGGCGATGCCGCCTACGAGCGCGACTATCTGGCTGCCTATGCCGCCTCGCCCGACAGCGTGTTCGTGCTCGCGCTGGCCGATGGCTCGGTGGTCGGCGCGTCCACCGGCCTGCCGCTCGCCGACGACAGCGCCGCGTTCCGCGCGCCGTTCGATACGGCGGGAATGCCGGTGGCGCAGGTTTTCTACTTCGGCGAATCGGTGCTGTTGCCCGAATACCGCGGTCTGGGCGTGGGCCATGCGTTCTTCGACCGGCGCGAAGCGCATGCACGCGCGCTGGGTCGCTTCCGCTGGACCGCGTTCTGCGCGGTGGATCGCGACGATGACGATCCGCGCCGCCCCGACGGGCATCGTGGCAACGACGCGTTCTGGTACAAGCGCGGCTATGCACGGCAGCCGGGCATGGCCATGCGTCTGCCATGGAACGAGGCCGGCCACGGCGAAGTCGATCATGCGCTGACCTTCTGGTTGCGCGACTGGCAGGAGCAGGGCCGATGAAGGTCGCGGTGTGCAAGTACCCGGTCGGTCGGCCGGGTGGATTCGATGAATTCGCCGACAAGCAGCGGCGCCTGCTTGCCGATGCGGCCGCGCGCGGTGCGCAGATCGCCGTGCTGCCGGAATACCTGTCGCTGGAACTGGCCGCGATCTTTCCGCCGGCCGTACACGGCGACCTGCTTGCATCGTTGGCTGCGATCCAGCCGCTGCGCGATTCCTGGCTTGAGCTGTTCGGCGGTATCGCGCGCGATACCGGCATGCACGTGGTCGCCGGCAGCTTCCTGCTGGCGCAGCACAATGGACGCTATCGCAACCGCAGCGACCTGTTCGCGCCCGATGGCGGCCATCTGTGGCAGGACAAGCTGCAGCTGACCGGCTTCGAGAAGGCCACCGGCGTCATCGACGGCGGCGATGCGCTGAAGGTCGCGAGCATCGGGCCGGTTCGCGCGGGCGTTTCGATCTGCTACGACAGCGAGTTCCCGCTGCCCGTGCGCGCGCAGTACGAAGCCGGTGCGCGCTTGCTGCTGGTGCCCAGCTGCACCGATACGGCCGCTGGTGCCACGCGGGTGCAGGTCGGTTGCCTGGCACGCGCGCTGGAGAACCGGATGTTCGTCGCCCAGGCGGTGACTGCGGGCCAGGCCCCGTGGAGTCCGGCACTGGACGAGAACACCGGTGAGGCCACGCTGTATGCGCCGATGGACGTGGGCTTCCCGGCCGACGGTATTCTGATGCGTACCGGTGGCGACGAGATCTGGGCAGTGGCCGAGCTGGATTTCGAACTGCTCGAAGGCACGCGCGTTCGCGCGCAGGTCGCCAACGACCGCGACTGGACCGGGCAGAGTGCGCCGGCGCTGGCGCGCGCGCGGCTGGAAGATTTCACCTAGCGCTGGCTGCGGCGCGGGATCTTACAGCAGTGCGCCGATCCACAGCGAAGTGCCGGCCAGCAGCGAGCCGATTCCGGTCGCGGCCAGGACATCGCTGGGATAGTGCAGGCCCAGCACCACGCGCGACACCGCCACCGATGCGGTGAACGGGATCAGCAGAGCCGCCAGCCACGGGTAGTACGCCAGCGCCACGACCGTAAAGGCGACCGCGTGCAGGGTGTGGCCGGACGGAAAACTGAACTCGTCCAGCGGCGCCACCCAGGCGCGGATCCGTCCATCGGCGGCGAATGGCCGCGGCCGCCGCGTCCAGCGCTTGAGGTGCTTGTACAGCGTCAGTGCGACCACGCCGATCGCGGCCAGGTGCGCCGATGCGGCCAGGCCGTCCATGCCGTCGAACACGACCAGCGCGGCCATCAGGCAATACCAGAACACGCCATCGCCCAGGCGTGAGATGGCGGCGAAGTAGCGGCGCACCGCGCCGCGCGCGCCCCAGCGGTTGGCGCGTACGCACCAGCCACGATCGCGCGCGCGCAGGCGGGCGGCGCGGCGGCGCGATGGCGCCGGCGAATGCACAAGACGATCAGGCAACGAGCGCGGCATCGCGGTCTCCCCGGCGGGCCAGTCCCGCCAGCAGTGCATCGAAATCGGCGGCGACCTGTTCCGGGCGCAACTTCAGCACCGACGCGCGGGCAGCGCGGCCCAGGTCTCGCAATGCTTCATCGTCTCCGGCCAGGCGCACCGTGGCGGCGATGAAGGACGCCTCATCGGTGGCCAGTGCGCCATGCACGCCGTCGCGCAGGTGTTCGCGCGCCGCACCGGTGTCAAAGGCCACCGTGGCCACGCCGCTGGCCATCGCTTCCAGGGTGACGTTGCCGAAGGTTTCGCTGAGGCTGGGAAACAGGAACAGGTCGCCGCTGGCGAAGTGGCGCGCCAGATCCACGCCGCGCTGCACGCCGCAGAAGACGAAATCCGGGTTGGCCTGCGCCAGGGCCTCGCGCGCCGGTCCGTCGCCGATCCAGACGAAGCGTGCATCAGGACGCTGCTTCTGCAGGGCGCGGAATGCACGCACCGCCAATGCGAGATTCTTCTCCGGCGCGATCCTGCCGACGTGGATCGCCACCAGCGTGTCCGCACCGGCGCCCCAGCTCGCGCGCAACGAGTCTTCCCGCAGCGACGGCGACAGCTGCGTCGTGTCGACCGCGCGCGCCAGCCGCACCACGCGCTCGAAGCCTTGCTCGCGCAGGAACCCGAGCAGTTCGGCGGTCGGCACCAGGGTGGCGTCGGCGCGGTTGTGGAAGCGGCGCATCCAGCCCAGCGCGGTACCTTCGAGCCAGGGCATGCCGTAGTCGCGCATGTAGTGGTCGAATCGGGTGTGGAAGCCGGTTGCCACCGGAATGCCCAGGCGCGCGGCCGCGCGCAGCGCCGACCAGCCCAGTGGGCCTTCGGTGGCTACGTAGATCGCATCGGGCGGGGCCTGTCGCCAGTGGCGCAGCAGCAGGCGCGTGGCCGGCATGCCGAAGCGCAGCCCCGGATAGCGCGGCAGGGCCGCGCCGCGCACCAGCAGGGTCGCGATCGCGTGTTCGTCGTTGCCGGACAGGTCGGTCGGCTGGCGCGGTCGCACCACTTCGACCGCGTTGCCGCGAGCGAGCAGGCCATTGGCCAGGCCCTGCACGGTCAGCGCGACCCCGTTGACCTCGGGGGGCCAGGTTTCGGTGACGAGGGCGTAGCGCATGGATGCAGCTCCCGGTTTCACGCAGCGTGCGCCACGTGCATGGAGCGCCGGTTACCGCGGGATGACCGCCCTGTGACTACGCGCGGGGCGCTAGCTCTCCGGATCGACCGGACGTACCTGCTCGACCGACAGCGCCAGCACGCCATCGCGCACGCGCGCCCGCAGGCGATCGCCGGGGGCGACCTGCGCCGCCGACTGGACCAGGCGGCCATCATCGACGCGGGTGAGGATGGAATAGCCGCGGGCCACGGTGGCCAGCGGACTGCAGGCTTCCAGCGAGCGGGCCAGTGCGCGCAAGCGCAGTGCATCGCGTTGCAACGCACGGGCGATCGCTGCCTGCGGACGTGCCTGCAATCGCAGCAGGCGTGCCTGCAGCTGCGCCAGCCGGCGCGAGGGGTGATGGGCGCGCAGCACCGCGGCGGCATGGCGCAGTTGTGCCTGGCGCTGCTGCTGGCGTTCGCGCATCTGCGCCTGCAGCCGGCGCAACAGGTCGCCATGGCGCTGGCGCAGCAGCCGCAACCGCGCTTGCGGCGATTGCGCCTGCAGGCGCAGCGCGGCGCGGTCGGCGCGTTGCATGGCCTGGCGCAGGCGGTGGCGCTGCAGCGTGTCCAGGCGATCGTGCAATGCGTGCAGGCGCCCGCGCAGGTCGCGACGATCGGGTACGAGCAGTTCGGCCGCGACCGAAGGCGTGGGCGCGCGCACGTCGGCGACGAAGTCGGCCAGGGTGAAGTCGGTTTCGTGGCCCACCGCTGACACCACCGGCACCGGCGAGGCGGCGATCGCGCGCACCAGGCGCTCGTCGTTGAATGCCCACAGGTCTTCCAGCGAACCACCGCCGCGGGCCAGCAGCACCGCGTCGTAACGGCCACTGGCGCCGGCGCGGCGCAGCAGGTCGGTGATCTGCGCGGCGGCGGTTTCGCCCTGGACCAGGCTGGGCAGGATGTCGACTTCCAGCAGCGGCAGGCGCCGCGCCAGCACGCTGAGCACATCGCGCACTGCCGCGCCGGTGGGCGAGGTGATCACCGCAAGACGGCGCACCCAGGTCGGCAACGGCCTCTTGCGTGCCGGATCGAACAGGCCTTCGGCTTCAAGCTTGGCCTTGAGTGCGTCGAACGCGCGACGCAGCGCGCCTTCGCCGGCCTCTTCCATGTGGTCCAGCACCAGCTGGTAGTCGCCGCGCGCTTCGTACAGGGTGAGCCGGCCGCGGCCGAGCACCTTCAGGCCCTCGCGCGGGACGAACTTCAGCCACTGGCTCTTGGGTTTGAACATCGCGCAGCGCACCTGCGCGCGCGCGTCCTTCAGGGTGAAGTACAGGTGGCCGGACCCGGGGCGGGTGATGTTGCCCAGCTCGCCTTCGACCCAGACCAGCGGAAATGCGCTTTCCAGCAGGTCGCGCGCCAGCGTGTTGAGCTGGCTCGGGGTCAGGACGGGATTGGACTCGGGCATCGGCGCGCGCGTGGCGGCGGGACAGGATAGCGCGACGCGCGCTCAGCCGTGGCCGTGGCGCGACAGCGCCCAGGCCACGTGCTCGCGCACCAGCGGCGAGGGATCGTCGCGACGGCTGGCCAATGCCGATGTCACCTCGGGCGTGGAAGGCGCGTTTCCCAGGGCCACGGCCAGGTTGCGCAGCCAGCGTTCGTGGCCGCTGCGGCGGATCGGGCTGCCTTCGGTGCGACGCAGGAACTCGTCCTCGTCCCAGGCGAACAGCTGCGGCAGCGTCGCCGTATCCAGGTCGTTGCGTGCGCGGAAGTCGGGTTCGTCGGTGCGTTTGGCGAACTTGTTCCAGGGACAGACCAGCTGGCAGTCGTCGCAGCCGAAGATTCGGTTGCCTATCGCCGGGCGCAGTTCCTCCGGGATCGGGCCGTCGTGCTCGATGGTCAGGTAGGCGATGCAGCGGCGTGCGTCGAGCCGGTACGGCGCCACGATCGCCTGGGTCGGGCAGATGTCGATGCAGCGCGTGCAGGTGCCGCAATGGGCCGTGGCCGGTTCGTCGACCGGCAGTGGCAGGTCGACGTAGATCTCGCCGAGGAAGAACCACGAGCCGCCATCGCGATCGATCAGGCAGGTGTGCTTGCCGATCCAGCCCAACCCGGCATTGCGCGCCAGCGCGCGTTCGAGCACCGGCGCCGAATCGACGAACACCCGATGGCCGAACGGGCCGATCTCCTGCTGCACGCGCTCGGCCAGCTTCTGCAGCCGGTTGCGCATGAGCTTGTGGTAATCGCGGCCCAGCGCGTAACGGGCCACGTAGGCGCGCCCGCCATCGGCCAGCGTGGCCCAGGCCTCCTCGTCGTCGCGGCGGCCGTAGTCCAGGCCGACCGAGATCACCCGCAACGTGCCCGGGATCAGCTCCTGCGGGCGCGAGCGTTTGTCGCCGTGGGCGGCCATCCAGTCCATCGTTCCGTACAGGCCATTGGCCAGCCAGTCGCGCAGGTGAGCCTCGTCCTGGCCCAGCTCGATCCCGCTGATGCCGCAGCGCTGGAAGCCCTGCTCGCGGGCCAGCTCGCGCACGCGACGCGCGACCGCCGCCGGATCGGCGGCGAGGGCGGGCAGGGCGACGGGCATGGCATCGGACATGGCCGAATTATAGGGACCGCACCGTCAATCCCCGTCGAACGCGCTCGCGCGCCGGCTAGAATTGCCCCGTGCCCGTCATGCCCGCCATGCCTGCCCTGTACGATTCGGCCGCCGCGCGCGAGATCGACCGCCTTGCCACCGATGCGCTGGGCGGCGACGGCTATGTGCTGATGCAGCGCGCCGGACAGGCGGCCTGGCGCGTGCTGCTGCAGCGCTGGCCGCAGGCGCAGCGCATCACCGTGGCCTGCGGCAGCGGCAACAACGGCGGCGACGGCTACGTCCTTGCCCGGCTTGCGCTGCAGTCCGGACGACAGGTGCGGGTGGTGCATCCGGCCGAAGGCGGGCCGCGCACGCCTCTGGCCCAGCGCGCCTGCACCGATTACCTGGCCGCCGGTGGGCATGTGGATCTGTTCCCGATGCCGCTGGACGATGCGCACCTGCTGGTCGATGCCCTGTTCGGGATCGGCCTGCAGCAGGCGCCGCGGCCGGAGATGGCCGCGCTGATTCAGGCGCTGGACGCTGCCAGTGCACCGGTGCTTTCGCTCGACGTGCCCAGCGGCGTGGATGCCGATCGCGGCAGCGTGCCGGGCGTCGCATTGCACGCGCAGTGCACGCTGCAGTTCATCGTCGCCCATGCCGGACTGCATACCGGCGCCGCGCTGGATCACACCGGCGAACGCTTGCTCGATGCGTTGCAGGTCGACGCCGACGATTACCTGCACGTGGCTCCACCTGCGGCGCACGTGCTGGCCGCACCGGCATTGCGCCACTGGCTGCCGCCGCGCCCTCGCGATACGCACAAGGGACAGTCCGGACGCGTGCTGTGCGTGGGTGGCGACCACGGCGGCGGCGGCGCGATCGCGCTGTGCGCCGAAGCGGCATTGCGCTCGGGTGCCGGCCTGGTGCGCGTGGCCACGCGAGAAGCACACGTGGCGGCGATCCTCGTCACGCGTCCGGAAGCGATGGTGCGCGGGATCGAAGGCACCGACGAATTCGCGGCCATGGTGGGCGAGGATGCGGGCGTCATCGCCTGCGGGCCTGGGCTGGGCCAGGGCGAATGGGGCAGGGCGCTGTTCGGTCGCGTGCTGGCCAGCGGCCGGCCGCTGGTGCTCGATGCCGATGCGCTCAACCTGCTGGCCGCATCGCCGCGCGAAGTTTTCGATGCGATCCTGACGCCGCATCCGGGCGAGGCCGCACGCCTGCTCGATACCGACACGAAGACCGTCCAGCGCGACCGCTTCGCCGCTGCCAGCGCGCTTGCCGAACGTTACCGTTGCACCGTGGTGCTCAAGGGTGCCGGCACGATCATCGCCGCACCGGGCGAAGTGCCGCGCGTGCTGGATGCCGGCAATCCCGGCATGGCCACCGGCGGCATGGGTGACCTGCTGACCGGCGTCATCGCCTCGATGCGCGCGCAGGGCCTGCGTGCATTCGATGCCGCCTGTGCCGGCGCGCTGTTGCACGGCCTGGCCGGCGACGAGGCGGCCTTCCACGGCGGCCAGCGGGGCCTGCTGCCGTCGGACCTGTTGCCTTGGCTGCGTCGCCACGCCAATCTGGAGGACATCTGATGCCGATCACGCTCGCCGACAGTCAGGCCACCGAAGCGCTCGGGCGCGCGCTGGCCAGCACGCGTCCAGCCAAGGCGGTGGTCCACCTGCAGGGCGATCTGGGCGCGGGCAAATCCACACTGGCCCGCGCACTGCTGCGCGAACTGGGCGTGCAGGGGCCGATCCGCAGCCCGACCTACACCCTGGTCGAGCGCTATCCGGTGCCCGGCGGCGAGGCCTGGCACCTGGACCTCTATCGCATCGGCAATGCCGGCGAGCTGGATTTCCTGGGGCTGGACGGCGACGAGGCGACCTTGTGGCTGGTCGAATGGCCCGAACGTGGCGCGGCAGCCCTGCCGGCGCCCGACCTGCGGATCCAGCTGGCCCTGGCTGGAGCTGGCCGGCAGGCCGAGCTCGAGGCGGGCACGGCGCAAGGCCGTGACTGGCTGGTCGCCGCACGGGAAAAGGCCGGTTTGCCGCCCCTTCCTGCCGGTTGACCCTAGGAAGGTACCCCAGGTCCCGGATTATTAAGGAAAAAGTGCTTGCAATCGCCGGGGTGTGGTGCTTGAATCCGGCCATGTGCCAGGGGACTGCCAGAAACGGACGGTGGTGGAGCGCGGGCTTGATGCTCGCCGCCGCGCTGTCGTTCTGTGGAGCGGCTTGGGCCGGCCAGGTGAGCTCGGTCGCGCTTGAGCAGGGCGCCACCGGCACCCGCGCCGAAGTCCAGCTGCAGGGGGCAGGGCAGTACAAGACCCTCTCGCTGGCCGGGCCGCACCGCCTGGTGCTCGACCTTCCCGATTCGCAGGCCGCCCGTGGCCTCAAGCTGCCGGCCCCGGCCGGCGTGGTTACCGCCGTACGCACCGGGCAGCCGGTGCCGGGCACGCTGCGGATCGTCTTCGAGCTGGCCGCGCCGGTCGCCGCCCTGCCGCTGCGCATGGAGCCGTCGAGCAATGGCGCGCGCCTGCTGATCGAATGGCCGGGCGATGGCCCGGCCTCGGCTGGCACCACCGTCGCGTCAGCCGCGCCCGCCTCTTCTGCACCGACTGCACCGACCACGGTGCCGGTCGCCGCCGCCGTGCAGCCGGTCGACAAGCCTGCGACGCCGCCGGCCGACCCGCGTGCCGAAGCTGCGCGCGCCACCGCCTTGCTCACCGCGCAGGTCACCGAGGCACTCAACCGTGCGCCGGTCACCGAACCGACGACTTCGACTACGGCTGCGGCGGCTGGCGGTACATCGCCGCAGTCCATCCTCGAAGGCCGCGCCGTGGGCGCGTCGGTCCCGGTCGCGTCGTCGACGAACTCCAGCAGCGCCATGACCGCCGCCGCCTCGCCGGCCGTTGCCGCCGCCCAGGTGGCGACGCAGCCGGTAGTCGCCACGCCGCCGGCACCGGTCGCGTCGCGCCCGGCCATCTCCGCTGCCGGCATGCGCCCGCTGGTGGTGGCCATCGACGCCGGCCACGGCGGCCAGGATCCGGGTGCGATCGGCCCGACCGGCAAGCGCGAGAAGGACGTGACCTTGGCCATGGCCCGCGAACTGGCGCGCCAGATCAACGCCACGCCGGGCCTGAAGGCATTCCTGGTGCGCGATTCGGACGTGTTCATCCCGCTGCCGATGCGCGCCCAGCGCGCGCGCGCGGCCAAGGCCGACATCTTCGTGTCCCTGCATGCCGACGCGGCGGAAAACCGCAGCGCGCGCGGCTCCTCGGTCTACGTGTTGTCGACCAAGGGCGCCTCATCGCAGCGTGCGCGCTGGCTGGCCGACAAGGAAAACGCGGCCGACCTGGTCGGCGGCGTGCGCCTGCAGCAGACCGAGAACGTGCTGGCCGGCGTGTTGCTCGACCTGGCCCAGAGCGGGCACATGCGCGCCTCCGAAGATGCGGCCAACCACGTCCTGGGTGGGCTCAAGCGCGTGGGCAACAACCACAAGCCGAACATCGAGCGCGCCAACTTCGCCGTGCTGCGCACATCGGACATGCCGGCGATGCTGGTGGAGACGGCCTTCATCTCCAATGCCGAAGAAGAAAAGCGCCTGACCGATCCGTCCTACCAGCGCAAGGTCGCCGGTGCGGTGGTCGACGGCATCAACACCTATTTCACCCGCCAACCGCCGCCGGGCACGCTGTTCGCCGCGCGCGCGGAGGCCGAAAGCGTGGCCATGGCCGGCGGCGGCACGCCCTGACTGCGGCCCGGTCCGCGTCGCGCGCGGCCGAAACCAGCCCCGCTGCGGCTATCATCGGCACCTGTCTTCTTCGATCCGGCGCCTGACGCCGCGACGCCGTGCCGATCCGACCGCTTCCGGACACCCTCATCAACCAGATCGCCGCAGGCGAGGTCGTGGAACGACCCGCTTCGGTCGTCAAGGAACTGGTCGAAAACGCGCTGGATGCCGGCGCCAACCGGGTCGACATCGACCTGGAAGAGGGCGGTGTGCGCCTGATCCGGATCCGCGACGACGGCGGCGGCATCGCCCCGGAAGAGTTGCCGCTGGCCATCAGCCGGCATGCGACCAGCAAGATCGCCTCGCTCGACGACCTGGAAGCGGTGGCCACGCTCGGCTTCCGCGGCGAGGCGCTGCCGTCGATCGCCTCGGTCAGCCGGTTCCAGCTGTCCTCGCGCCGTCCCGGCGACGAGCACGGCGCGTCGTTGCAGGTCGACGGTGGTCGCGTCGGCGAGATCGTGCCCAAGGCGCACGCGCCGGGCACCACGGTCGAGGTCCGCGACCTGTTCTTCAACGTGCCGGCGCGGCGCAAGTTCCTGCGCGCCGAACGTACCGAGCTGGGGCACATCGAGGAATGGCTGCGCTCGCTGGCGCTGGCGCGCCCGGACGTGGAGCTGCGGGTCAGCCACAACGGCAAGCCGTCGCGCCGCTACAAGGCCGGCGATCTCGACGCGGCCGCGCGCCTGGGCGAGACGCTGGGCGAGGATTTCGCGCGCAGCGCGCTGCGGATCGACCACAGCGGCGCCGGCCTGCGCCTGCACGGCTGGATCGCGCAACCGCATTACTCGCGCTCCAGCGCCGACCAGCAGTACCTGTACGTCAACGGCCGCTCGGTGCGCGATCGCAGCGTGGCCCACGCGGTGAAGCTGGCCTATCAGGACGTGCTGTTCCACGGCCGCCAGCCGGCCTACGTGCTGTTCCTCGAACTGGATCCCACGCGCGTTGACGTGAACGTGCATCCGGCCAAGCACGAGGTGCGTTTCCGCGATGCGCGGCTGATCCACGATTTCGTCTATCGCACGCTGCAGGAAGCGCTGGCGCATACGCGTGCGGGCATGACCACCGACGGTGCCGCGGCACCGGCAGGCATGCACGCGCCGCCGCCGATGTCCGGCGGTTCGATGGGCTCGACCTGGACGCCGAGTCCGCAGCCGCTGGGCTTGCGCGTGGACGATGCGGTGGCCGCGTATTCGGCGCTATACGCCACGCCCGAATCGGCGGCGATTTCGGCAGCTCCGTCTTTTGCCGGCATGCCGGCCATGCATGCCGCACTGCCGAGCGGCGATGGCGAAGTGCCGCCGCTGGGCTATGCGATCGCGCAGCTGCATGGCATCTACATCCTGGCCGAGAACGCCGGCGGCCTGGTCGTGGTGGACATGCATGCCGCGCACGAGCGCATCGGCTACGAGCGATTGAAGACCGCACACGACGGCATCGGCCTGCGCGCGCAGCCATTGCTGGTGCCGCTTTCGCTCGCGGTCGGCGAGCGCGACGCCGACGTGGCCGAGCGCGAGGCGCAGACCTTGGCCGACATCGGTTTCGACGTCACCCGCAGCGGACCGCAAACGCTGAGCGTGCGTAGCGTGCCGGCGCTGCTGGCCCATGCCGAGCCGGAAGCGCTGCTGCGCGACGTGCTGGCCGACCTGCGCGAACACGGCGCCACGCGCCGCGTAGCCGCCGCACGCGACGAACTGCTGTCGACGATGGCCTGCCATGGCGCCGTGCGCGCGAACCGGCGCCTGACGATTCCTGAAATGAACGCCTTGCTGCGCGATATGGAAGCGACCGAGCGTTCGGGGCAATGCAACCATGGCCGCCCGACCTGGGCGCGCTTCAGTCTGGGGGAGATGGATCGATGGTTCCTGAGGGGAAGATGAGACTTGCAAAGTTTGCCGGTATCGCCGTGGGGATGGCGCTGCTGGCCGGATGCGGCGGCTCGGGCGGCGGCGATGCGGACAAGGCAGCGGCGCCCAAGGTCGACCAGGCCTTCATGGCCCAGCAGCAGGCCTGGCGCAACGAGCGCGTGGAAGACCTGCTGCGGCCCGACGGCTGGACCAGCCTGGTCGGCCTGCACTGGCTCGAGCTCAAGGCGCACTACATCGGCAGCGGCAACCGCATCGGCAACGGTGTGCGCTTCGCGGTCGGTCCGGAAAAGATGGGCATGGTGTCGCGCGACGACGCCGGCAACTGGTCGTTCGTGCCCGAGAGCGGCGTGCCGCTCACCTTCAACGGCGAGCCGCTGAAGGGACGCGTGGTGCTGCAAAGCGACCACGATCCGGAGCCGAGCGTGATCGGTTTCGACGAGGGCAAGGGCGTGGTCACCCTGCTCAAGCGTGGCGACCGCTATGCGTTGCGGGTCAAGCATGCCGATGCGCCGACACGCCTGCAGTTCGCCGGACTGAAGTACTGGCCGACCGATCCGTCCTGGCGGATCGAGGGCCGGTTCGTGCCGGCCCCTCCGGGTAAGACCCTGCCGATCGGCGACATCGTCGGCACGCTGAGCGACTCGCCCAGCCCGGGGGCTGTGGAGTTCGAGCGCGATGGCCGGACGTTCCGCATGGAAGCCTTGGGCGAGCCGGGGCGCGAACTGTTCTTCGTCTTCGCCGACCGCACCAGCGGCCACGGCAGCTACCCGGCCGGACGTTTCCTGGACGCGGCGTGGCCAGGCGCGGACGGCAAGGTCGTTCTGGATTTCAACCGTGCCTACAACCCGCCGTGCGCGTTCACGCTGTTCGCCACATGTCCGTTGCCGCCGCCGGAAAACCGCCTGGACCTAGCCATCAACGCCGGCGAGCAGAACTACAAGTCGCCGGTTCACTAACCGGCTCCGTCAGGAGCCGGTGCATTGAGCCGGCTCCGTCAGGAGTCGGTGCATTGAACCGGCTCCGTCAGGAGTCGGTGCATTGAACCGGCTTGGTCGGGAGCCGGTGCATTGAACCGGCTCGGTCTTGAGCCGGCATCTATCCGGCCCCATCAGGAGTCATCACTGCGATGCGCATGACGCTGTACTTCTCCGGCCTGGCCGCACTGTTCGTTCTGGTCGCGGCTAGCGCGCCCGCGCATGCGCAGCCGCCGGTGCCGCTGCTGTGGAAGGTCTCCGACGCCGACAACTCGGTATACCTGCTCGGCTCGTTCCACCTGCTCAAGAAGGACGACTATCCGTTGTCGAAGGACGTGGATGCCGCGTTCGCCGATGCCGAGGCGCTGATGTTCGAGCTTTCGCCTGACGTGGCCAATTCGCCGGCATTGCCGCAGCAGATGGCGCAGGCGGCCCGGCGCACCCGCCCGGGCACGCTCGAACAGGACCTGGGGTCGAAGCTGTGGGCGCGGCTTCAGGCCTATGCGGCGGCCAACCAGCTGCCGCTGGCGCAGATGTCAGCGTTCGACCCCTGGTTCCTCGGGCTGTCCGTCGGGCTGATCGAGATGGGCAAGCAAGGCCTGGATCCGGCCCTGGGCCTGGACCGCCATTTCATGGAAGCCGCAGCGCGCACGGGCAAACCGGCCAAGGGCCTGGAAGGGGCGGACGAGCAGATCGCAGTGCTGGCCGGCATGAGCCTGGACGAGCAGCGGCAGTTGCTGGCCGAGGCGTTGGAGCAGGCCGACGAAGGGCAGGACAAGTACCGCGACCTGCACGCAGCCTGGCGCGCCGGCGATGCGGAGCGGATGTGGAAGGAGATGGCTGCGGAGATGAAGCGCGACTACCCGGCGCTCTATCGGCGGATCAACGTGCAGCGCAACGATGCCTGGCTGCCGAAGCTGGAGCAGCGCCTGGCGCAGAAGGACGACGACACCCTGGTCGTCGTCGGCGCGTTGCACCTGCTGGGCGAGGACGGCGTGGTCGAGAAGCTGCGTGCCAAGGGCTACAAGGTCGAGCGGATCTGCTCGGCTTGCGCGCCGCGGTGACGTCGCTGCAGGCTTGATGGGTCAAGCCTGCGTGGCGACCTGTTCCATCACGATGCAGTCCACCGGGCAGGCCGGCACGCACAATTCGCAGCCGGTGCACAGCGGTTCGATGACCACGTGCATCAGCTTGGAGGCGCCGATGATGGCGTCGACCGGGCAGGCCTGGATGCACTTGGTGCAGCCGATGCAGTCGGCTTCGATCACGACCGCGACCTGCGCCGGCTTGTGCTCGCCGCGGCTGCGGTCGTAGGGCAGGACCGGCGCGCCCAGCAGCCGCGCCAGCGCCTGTGCGCCGTCGTCGCCACCGGGCGGGCAATGGTCCGGCCCGGCCTGGCCATTGGCCATCGCTTCGGCATAGGGACGACAGCCCACGTAACCGCACTGGCCGCATTGGGTCTGCGGCAGCAGGCGGTCCAGGCGCTCGACCAGCTCGGATGCGGGAATGGGATCGGTCATGCGTGGCGGTGGGCTGCGCGTCCGGCTCGTGGTGCCGGTGCGCGCGCATTATCGCGCACGCAGTCGCGCTCGAACGGGCGAGCTTGCTTCAGGCGATGCGCCGGCCGCGATACCAGCGTTCATGCGCCAGGGCCAGCATCGGCCGGTCCTCGTGGCTGTCGCCATAGGCGAAAACGCGTCCGTAGCCAGCCAGGTCATAGCGTGCGCGGATGTCGGCGGCCTTGTGCGCGCCGCGATCGCCACCGAGATAGCGACCGGTGAGGCGTCCGTCGGCCGATTCCAGGCGGTTGCAGACCAGCTCCAGGCCATGGCGCTCGCACCAGGGCTGCAGGTACAGATCCAGCGAACCGGACACCAGCACCAGCCTGTCGCCGCGATCGCGGTGCCAGGCCAGGCGCTCCATCATTTGCGGACGCAGCAAGCCCGGCAGGGTGTCCTGCGCGTAGTTCGCGGCGGCGGTTGCGATTTCCGTCGCGTCGCGACCCGCGAAGGCCAGGCGGGTAACGCGCGTGCGCAGCGCAGCGGCCGGGACCAGCCCGAGCCGGTAGCCGGCCATCCATGGCCCGATCCGCCATGCCGCGCCATCGAGCTGCTCGGGCGTGGCGATGGAGCGCAGGAAGCGACCATAGGTATCGCAGGTCGTAACGGTGTGGTCGAAGTCGACCAGAGCAATATCCATCCCCCCAACCTCCCGACATAGCCCCCTTGAGTCAAGGGGGCGGCCGCGCAGCGGCGGGGGATGTGGCAAGCAAAGAGCGGGGCCCGCGGTTTGCGCAAGCAAACTGTGGGGGACTTGTCCGCCTCATGGCGGGCAAGTTCGCAGTCAAGGGG